>Ga0255338_1000057_pt1 | contig 505153 bp, 462 predicted proteins | sample MeOH1_35cm_T4_19_FD_203715 | JGI IMG/M metagenome (GOLD analysis project Ga0255338, IMG submission 203715) | Sandy soil microbial communities from University of British Columbia, Vancouver, Canada - MeOH1_35cm_T4_195 | ecosystem: Engineered > Artificial ecosystem > Sand microcosm >...
CCTGGCAGGGCTACACCATCAAGACCATCACGCACCCGCACTTCGGCCCTGAACCGGTCACGGTCTACGCCATCGGCGTGCACATCGACAACAAGGAGCAGTAATGGCACACGCAGCCCAACACCAACAGCCGGCCGCCGCGCCGAAGGAGAGCTGACATGCGCGGCCTGACCCTACGCCAGCGGCAAATCGTCGATTTCATCCGCTCGGCCATCCAAACAACCGGCATTCCGCCCTCTCGCGTGGAGATCGCCGAGGCCTTCGGGTTTCGGTCTCCAAACGCGGCCGAAGACCATCTGAAAGCCCTGCACCGCAAGGGCGTCATCCACCTGGTGCCGGGCATCGCCAGAGGCATCCAGCTACCGGCCCCTCCCTCTCCTATTTGGAAGCAGCCATGAAATGGGTAAAGCTGAATAAATACTGCGAGCTGTCCGGCGATACCCCGGACGCCATCTATGCTAAAAATCGTCGACGGATCTGGACCGAAGGCGTTCACTATAAGAAAGCGGCAGACGGTTGCCTTTGGATCAACCTTGAGGAAGTGGACAAATGGGTCGAGCAGGATCAGAGCCAAAGCCGCCGCGCGGCGTGACCATCCGGGAGCTGAAGGACGGGCCGCGCCTGCAGATCGCCTTCAGCTACCGCGGCGAGCAGTGCCGCGAGCTGCTGCCGGCGGCCAAGGTCACGAAGTCCTATCTGGAATATGCTGCCGGCCTGCGCGCCGAGATCCGCCGCAAGATCACGGACGGCACCTTCAGCTATCGCGCCTACTTCCCAGAGTCCCCGGCGGCCGCCAGGCTGGAGCCCAGCCCGGCCGCAATTCCTGGCGCCAAGCTACTGCTGGGCGCGCTGCTCGACGCGCAACTGGCCCTATACGAAAAGCAGGCCGCCAACGGCAGCATCTCCGCGTCCACGCTGCTTGGGTATGCCAAGGCGATCAAGCACTACCTCCGACCGCGCTGGGGCGATACGCCCGTCAACGAACTGGCGCCGGCCGATCTGCGCGCCTGGATCGCCGGCATGGGCGTCACGGGGAAGACGGTGCGAAACCGCCTGACGCCGTTGCGGTCGGTGCTGGATGACGCGGTGAACGATGAGCTGTTGGACAGCAATCCGCTGGACAGGATCGCCCTGGGAAAGCTGATCAAGCAGACGTCCAAGAAGAGCAATTACGAGGTCGACCCGTTCGACATGGACGAGGTAGCCGTGTTGTACCAGGCGGCGCGGGCCGACGAATTGCCGCTGATTCAATTCTGGTTCGAAGCGGGATTACGCCCGGGTGAAATCCAAGCGGTGGAATGGTCGAGCGTGGACTGGGTGCATGGGCGCGTGCGCATTGACGACAACATCGTCACTGGCCTGGTCGACGGAAAAGCCAAACAGGTGCGCAAGGCGCCGAAGACCCAGGCGGGCATACGCGACGTCGATCTGTCGCCGCTGGCGCTGGCGGCGCTCAAGGCCCAAAAGGCGTTCACCTTCCTTGCCGGCGGCCGGATCTGGCACGACCCGCGCAAGAACGAGCCATGGGGGTCTGACGCGCAGATCCGAAAATCCCTCTGGCAACCCCTTTGCAGGCGCGCCGGCGTTCGCTACCGCAACCCGTACCAGATGCGGCACACCTACGCCAGCACCCGGCTGACGGCCGGCGCCAATCCTTGGTACATTGCGGACCAGCTGGGCCACACCGACGTCGAAATGGTCTTCAAGATCTACGGCAAGTTCATCCCGAAGAACTTCCAACGCGCCGGCGCATTCACACCGGTTTCACACGCAGGGCAGGCGGCCGACAAAACCGGCACTGTAAGCGGCTGATTTTTGGGACATATTCCCCCAATGCCGCAGGCCAACCGGCAGTTCAATTCCCCCCGGCTCCACCAAATACCGCAGAAGGCCGGTCTGATTCAAAGTCAGACCGGCCTTTTTTATTTGCCTGCGCCAACCGCGCGCCGGCTACCCCAGGATGTCGCGCTTCTCCTGCTCCAACCACCGCCGCTGTTCCACCAGAAAATCCATCAGCGCCCGTATCTTGGCCGGCATTTGCGCCCGCGACGGCACATAAAGAAAGAATCCCGGAAATGGCTTGCACCACGGCCGCAGGACGCGCACCAGCGTGCCCTCGGCCAGTTGCTGGCGCACGCACAGGTCGATGTGCTGGACCAGCCCTACCCCCTGCACCGCCGCGCGCAGCATGCTGTCGTCGTCGTTGAAGACGGCGTTGCCCTGCGGCTCCAGCACGATCGTGCGGCCCTCGGCATCGGGGGAGTTGAACGTCCAGCGGTCTATCGTGCCGCTGGTGGTGTAGCGGTAGGACAGGCAGTTGTGCCGCATCAGGTCGGCGGGCGTTTCGGGGATGCCGTGGCGCTCGAAGTAGGCCGGCGCGCCGACGATGGCCATTTCCAGCATGGGGGTCACCGGCACAGCGACCATGTGTTCGTCCAGGCTTTCGCCCAGCCGGATGCCGACATCCAGCCCTTCGGCCACGATGTTGGCGAAGCCGTCGTTCATGACCAGTTCCAGCCGCAACTTCGGGTAGGCCGCCAGGAAGCGGGTCATGCCCGGCTCCAGCAACAACCTCGCGGCCGGCCGCGAGGTGTTGATGCGGATCAGCCCGGCGGGCTCGGCGCAGGCCTCGCCCAGTTCGCCGACTGCGCGCTCGATGGACGCGAGCGCGGGCGCAAGCGCATCGAACAGCCGTTGCCCTTCTTCGGTCAGCGACATGTCGCGGGTCGTGCGATGCAGCAGCCGCACGTTCAGCTGCTGTTCCAGCGCCTTCAACTGCTGCGACAGGGCCGCGCGCGACACTTCCATTTCCGACGCGGCCTTGGTGAAGCTGCGATGGCGGGCGATGTGCGCGAACCAGGCGAGCGCGGGGAGTAGCGAAGGCGACATGGGCATATTGGTAAACATAGCTTAACTCTCATGTCCTTCAATGCGTATTTATCTTAATCAATGGCGCTCCTAAGATGACTCCATTGCATCACTGATCACCCCATCCCCTGGCACACACCGCCCGACAAGGAAACCATCATGACCTCGACCACCATCAAGCACGTCAGCTACCGGAACCTGGGCTGGGACACGGCTGCCGACCTCTACCTGCCGCCGGGTTTCGACGAGAAGAAAAAGTATCCGGCCATCGTCAGCACCCACCCCATCGGCAGCTGCAAGGAACAGACCAGCGGCAATGTGTACGGCGCCGGACTGGCCAAGGAGGGCTTCATCGTCCTGGCCTTCGACGCGAGCTTCCAGGGCGCCAGCGGCGGCGAGCCCCGCTATATGGAGGATCCGGCCATCCGCGTGTCCGACATCCGCTACGCCATCGACTATCTGCAGTCGCTGCCCTATGTGGACGAGAACCGCATCGGCGCGATCGGCATCTGCGGCGGCGGCGCCTATACCATCCACGCCGCCATCACCGACCACCGCATCAAGGCGCTGGCCTCGATCACCGGCGTGAATTTCGGGCGCCTGATCCGGGAGGGTTTCGCCAATTTCGATCCGCTGGCCGCGATCGAGGCCATGGCCAAGCAGCGCACGGCGGAGGCCAAGGGCGCCGCGCCCCACATCATCAATTACCTGCCGGACTCGGTGGAAGCGGGCAAGCAGGCCGGCATCACCGACATCGACCTGCTGGAAGCCACCGAGTACTACAAGACGCCGCGCGGCCGGCAGCCTAATGGCGCGACCAGCGGTTTGTACTCCTTCAATAGCGCCGCGATGGGCTGGGATGCCTTCCTGAACGCGGAAGTGCTGCTGACCCAGCCGCTGATGGTGGTGATGGGCAGCAAGCCGGGCGGCTTCGGCGCCTACCGCGACGGCTGGGAAATCTACGGCCGCGCCGGCTCCAGGGACAAGCGCATGGTGCTGGTCGAAGGCTGGTCGCACTACGACCTCTATGACAAGCCCGAACCCGTGGCGCTGGCCATGGCCGAGCTGGTTCCTTTCTTCAAGCAGCACCTGTAGCCACGCAGCAACGCCGGCCACTGGCCGGCGCTGTGCTCAAGCCTCCAGCCTGAACTGCGGCAAGGTGATCTCGTCCGATACCTGTTCGAAGCACACCCGCACCCGGCTTCCTATCCGGACCGCCTCGGGCGGGCTGTCGATGATGTTTGCCATCATGCGCACGCCTTCGTCCAGGTCGATCATGGCGACGACATAAGGCACTTTTTCGCTCAGGGCCGCGTTGCTCGGACGCCGGTTGACGGTGTAGGTGTAGACGGTGCCCTGGCCTGCGGAGGCGATCCATTCGATGCTGTCGGACAGGCAGGCCGTGCAGAATTCGCGCGGATAGAACTGGCGCGTCTTGCAGCAGCCGCACTGCTGGATGACCAGGCGGTTGTCCTTCGCCGCATCCCAGTAGGGCTGGGTGATCCGAGTCGGTTGCGGCAGCGGGCGTTGGGCGAGATCCATGGTCAGACTCCGAGTATCAGGGTGGTATTGCAGGAAAAAACCAGGCCGGGCGCATGCACCAAGGCCAGCTCGGCGCGGGGCAGCTGACGCTCACCGCATTCCTTGCGCAATTGGTGCACGGCCTCGAGCAGCAGCAGCATGCCGAACTGGCCGGGATGGTTATAGGACAGGCCGCCGCCCGAGGTATTGATGGGGAAGTCGCCTCCGGGAGCCAGGCGCCCGTCCGCCACGAAGGCCCCGCCCTCCCCGCGCTTGCAGAAGCCCAGTTCCTCCAGCGACTGGATCACGCCGATGGTGAAGTGGTCGTAGATCTGCACCACATCGATGTCGGCTCGCGTGACGCCGGCCATGGCCAGCGCGGCGTCCGCCGTCTGCGCCACATTGGTGTCCAGCCAGTCCGCGGTGTTGAAAGGCGTGTAGTGGTGCGAGAAGGATTCGGCGATGCCCATCACGTAGACCGGCGGCCGCTTGAGTTCGCGGGCGCGTGCCGCGGACGTGATGATGACCGCGCCGCCGGCGTCGGTCACCAGGCAGCAGTCGCGCTGGCGCAGAGGGTCGGCAATCATCTTGGACGCCATGACTTCCTCGATCGAGGTGTCCTCGCGGCGGTAGGCCTTGGGATTGAGCTGCGCCCATTTGCGCGCCGCCACCGCCACTTCGGCCAGGTCCTTGTGCGTGGTGCCGTAGCGCTGCATGTGCAGCTGCGCCACCATCGCGTAGTAGCCGATGGGGCTCAGCTGCCCATACGGCGTGATGAACTGCCCGCGCGGCATGCGCATGTCTTCGGGCGTGCCGCCCACTTTGCGTGTGCCGTCCGACAGCTGGGTGCTGCCGTAGGCCACCAGCGCCACCTCGCACATGCCGGCCTCAATGGCGGCCATGGCGTGGCGGATGTGCATGACGCTGGACATGCCGCCCACGCTGGTCGAATCGACGTAGCGCGGCCGTATGCCCAGGTATTCCGCAAGGTGCAGGCCGGCGAACTTGTCGTCCACGTGCGCGAACACGCCGTCGACGTCCTTGAGCGTCAACCCGGCATCGCGCAACGCGCGGGCCGCTGCCTGCGCCTGCAGGTCCAGCGAGGTCATCCCGGGCACTTTCCCCAGGTCGGATTCCGCGGCGCCGACGATGGCGACCGATTTCGAGAGATGCTTGCTCATGTAGGGATCTGTTCCTGTCGAAGTCGAAGAAGAAGGTTCAAAGCGTCCGCGCGATCAGCTCGCGCATGACCTCCGAAGCGCCGCCGTAAATCCGGTTGGGCCGCACGTCGGTGTAGGCGCGGGCGATGGGGTATTCACGCATGTAGCCGTAGCCGCCGTGGAACTGCAGCAGGTCGTCGATGGCGCTGGTGGCTTCAGAAGCCCACAGCTTGGCCATGGCCGCGCCGCCGGCATCGAGCTCGCCATCCAGGTATTGCTGCACGCAGCCGTCGACGAAGGCGCGGGTGGCGGCGGCCAGGGTCTTGATGTCGGCCAGCTTGAAGCGGATGTGCTGGTTGTCGATCAACGCCTTGTCGAAAGCGCGCCTGTTCTTGGTGTAGTCGACGGTCCATTGCAGCGCGCTCTCCAGCGCCATGGCGCAGCGCACCGCGATCATCAGGCGCTCGCGCACCAGTTCCTTCATCAGATAGCCGAAGCCCTGCCCCGGCTCGCCAAGCATGTCCGCGTCCGGCACGAACATGTCCTGGAAAAAGAGTTCGGCCGTGTCCTGCGCCTTCTGCCCGACCTTGTCCAAAAGACGTCCGCGGGTGAATCCGGGCGTCGCGGTATCGACCCAGAACAGGCTGATGCCGCGGGCGCCGGCGGCGGGATCTGTCTTGGCCACCACCAGCACGCGGTCGGCATGGAAGCCGTTGGTGATGAAGGTCTTCTGGCCGTTGATGACATAGCCGCCCTGCGCCTTGGCCGCCGCGGTGCGTATCGCCTTGACGTCGCTGCCCGCGCCCGGCTCGGTCATGGCGATGGACGCCACGATGTCGCCCTGGGCCATGCCGGGCAGGTCGCGCTGCTTCTGGCGTTCGCTGCCGAAGTTAAGCAGGTAGGGCGCGACGATGTCGGAATGGGTGGTGAAGCCGGTGACGCCGGTGGCCAGCGCACGGGCGATCTCTTCCACCACGATGATGGTGTGCAGGAAGTCGCCGCCGCCGCCGCCGTATTCCTCGGGCGTGCTGGGCAGCAGGATTCCGGCCGCGCCGGCCTTGCGCCACAGCTCGCGCGGCACCAGCCCTTCCTGTTCCCATTGGTAGTGATGGGGCGTGATCTCTTGCGCAATGAAGCGCGCCACCGTGTCGCGGAACAGTTCGTGCTCCGCCGAGAAAAGCTTGCGCTGCGGGTTCATGCGGTCTCCTGGTCTGTCATGGCGGGCCGCCTAGGCTTGCGGCCAGTAGCGTTGCTTGACCAGGCGCTTGAGCAGCTTGCCAGTCTCGGTGCGCGGCATGTCGCTGGAAAAGTCCACGCTCTTCGGGCACTTGATGGGCGAGATCCGGTCGCGGCAGTAGGCGATGAGCTGCTGCGCCAGGTCGGGGCTGGCGGCGGCGGGATCGCGCAGTTGCACCACCGCTTTCACCTCCTCGCCGAACTCCGTGTTCGGCACGCCGACCACCGCCACGTCGGCCACCGCGGGATGCGTGCTCAGCAGGTTCTCGGCTTCCTGGGGATAGATGTTGACGCCGCCCGACACGATCATGTTGGACAGGCGGTCTGTCAGGTACAGATAGCCGTCCTGGTCCAGATAGCCGATATCGCCGTAGGTGGCCCAGCCGCGCGCGTTGTAGGCGCCGCGCGTCTTGTCCGGATCCTTGTGATATTCGAAGGAGCCGCCGCCGGAAAAATAGATGACGCCAGGCTGGCCCGCGGGCAGTTCGTTCAGCCCGTCCTCGCTCATGATGTGGGCCTGGCCGAACTCCGGCCGGCCGACCGAGCCGCGGTGCGCCAGCCACTCGTCGGAGCCCAGCGAGGTGCGTCCCACCAGTTCGGTGCCGCTGTAGTACTCGTACAGGATCGGCCCCCACCACGCGATCATCGCCTCCTTGACGTCGGCCGGGCACGGCGCGGCCGCGTGCACCGCGTAGCGCAGCGTGGACAGGTCGTGTCGCGCGCGCTCCTCTGGCGGCAGGCGCAGCAGGCGGATGAACATGGTCGGCACCCATTGCGAATGGGTAACGCCATAGGTGGCGATGGCCTCCAGCGCCGCGGCCGCGTCGAATTTTTCCATCATGACGCAGCTGCCGCCCGCCCGCAGCGCCGCCATGTTCCAGCGCACCGGGGCCGCGTGGTAGAACGGCGCGGTGGACAGATAGACGGTGTCGCGGTCGAAGGCCTTCCAGGCGCTGCTGGGCGCGTCGCCAACGCGGAAATAGCGGTTGGCCACGGACAACGGGCGCTTGATGCCCTTGGGCAGTCCGGTGGTCCCCGACGAATACAGGAAGTCCGTGCCTTCCGGGGTTTCGGGCAGGGCCACGTCGTCGGCGTAGCGGCCGGTCCAGTCTTCGTACTGGATCGCGCTGGCGTCCGCGCCGTCCATGCTCACGCGCAGCACGCCGCGCGCGTCCAGCGCATCCGCATCCGTTTCGGCCTGGGTGTGGCCGGAGTAGAACAACACCCGCGCGTCGCAGTTCTCGATGATGTAGCGCGCTTCCTCGCGCTTGAGGTGGCGGCTGATGGTGGTGTAGTACAGGCCGACGCGGTGCGCGGCCCACAACAGTTCGAAGAAGCGCGGATGGTTCTCCAGGAACACCGCGATCACGTCGCCGGATTGCAGGCCGGCGTCCAGCAAGGCCGCCGCGCATTTGCGGCTGCGCAGTTCCAACTCGCGCCAGGTCACCGTGGTGCCGGACGGAATCATGCGGTAGGCGATGCCATCGGGCATCTCCCGGGCATGGGCTTCAAGTACAGACATGGTTCACCTCTGGTTTCTCTCAATGCGCCAGGCTGGCGGCGCCGTGGCTCAGCACCACCGTGCCGCGCTCGTGCGCCAGCGCGCGGAATTGCAGGCGGTCGCCGTCGCGCCAGATCTCCACGCGCAGCGTCTCGCCTGGAAAGAACGGCGCGGAAAAACGCGCGGCGATGGCGCCCAGGCGTTGTTCCCCCCCGGACGCGCAGGCCTGCAGCAGCGCGCGCGCCGCCATGCCATAGGTGCACAGGCCATGCAGGATGGGCCGGTCGAAGCCCGCCGTGCGCGCCATGTGCGGCAGCGCGTGCACCGGATTGAGATCGCCGTTCAGGCGATAGAGCAATGCCTGCTGCGGCAGCGTGGCCAGCAGCACGACCTGATCGGGCTCGCGTTGCGGCGTGGCCGGCAAGGCCTCGGGCGGTTCGTCGCCCTGGCCGAAGCCGCCATCGGCGCGGCAGAACGACACATGCTCCACCGTGGCCAGCGGCGCGCCGCTGTCGGCGTCCGAAATGTCGCGCACGGTCACCACCAGCGCACCCTTGCTGGCGCCCTTGTCCACCACCCGCGTGACGCGGGTCTGGCTGCGCACCGCGCCGGCCGCGGCCAGCGGCGCGTGGAAGGTCATGCGATGCTCGCCGTGCAGGATCTTGACCCAGTCTATGCCGGTGGCCGGATCGGCGGCCCAGCCGTTGGGCGCGCCGATGGTGGCCAGGAAAGTCGGCACCACGGCCGTCCCGTCCTCGTGCACGTAGCGCAGCTCGGCTTCATCGGCAGGGTCGCTGCCGTAGCCCAGGCCCAGCGCGTAGATCATGCAGTCGCGCGCGCTGTAGCGGTCGACGCGGTCCTCGAACTTCCAGTTGCGCAGGTTTTGATAATCGATTGCCATGGATCATGCCTCCCTACGCATGCCGGCAGCGCCAGGCCGCCGGCATGCTGGTCATTCCGCCTTGATGCCGGCGGCCTTGATGATTTTTTCCCAACGGTCTTTTTCCGACCGGATGAAGCTGTCGAACTCGGCCGGCGTGCCGCCCAGCGGAATGCCGCCCTGCTGCGCCAGCTGCTTCTTCACCTCTTCATCGGCCAGGACCGCGTTGAGCTCCGTGTTCAGCCGCGCGACCACCGCCGGCGGCGTGCGCGCCGCGACCAGTACGCCCAGCCAGGCGCCGACGTCCACATCGGGATAGCCTTGCTCGGCCAGCGTCGGCACATCGGGCAGGATCTGGCTGCGCTCGCGGGTGGTAACCGCCAGCGCCCGCAGCCTGCCCGCCTTGACCAGCGGCGCGACGGTGATCACGTTCTCGACCGTGAAGTCGACCTGGCCCGCGACCAGGTCGTTGGTCGCGGGCGCGGCGCCCTTGTAGGGCACGGTGACCGCGGTGAAATCCAGGCGGTTCTTCAGCAGCTCTCCGCCCAGGTGTCCGGACGTGCCGATCATGGAAACCGCCATGGACAGGTTGCCCTGCTTCTTGCGGGCATAGTCGCGAAACTCCGCCAGCGTCTTGACCGGCGCGTTGGCGTTGACCACCAGCGCGTTCGGCATGGTGATGATGCGGATCACCGGGGCAAAGTCGGACATTGCGTACGGCAGCTTGCTGTACAGCGTGTAATTGACCGCGTTCGGGCCGCTGCTGCCCATGACCATCGTGTAGCCGTCGGGCTCGGCGCGCAGCAGGCCTTGCATGCCCAGGATGCCGGCCGCGCCTGCCATGTTCTCCACCACCACCGGCTGACCGAGCCGCTCTGACAGCTTCTTGCCTATCACCCGGCTGGTGATGTCCAGGATTCCGCCGGGCGAACTGGGCGCGATCAGGCGCAGGGGTTTGTTCGGATAGTCATCGGCCGCGTGCGACATCTGCGGCAAGGTTATTGCGGTCATCAGGCCGGCCAGCACTGCCAGCGTGTATCGCCTGCGTGTGTTCATGTATGTCTCCTGATTGGTTTTTTGTCCGCGGGCTTGTGGCGCCCGCTGTCTCGAATCCGGCGTACGGACCCGTTGCCGCGCGTCAATCCACCTTCATGCCGGTGGCGTCGACCACGCCCTGCCACTTCTTCACTTCGCTCTTCAGGAAGGCCCGGGCCTCTTCGGGGCCGCCGGTCAGGGGCCGGGCGTAGATCCGGTCCATGAACTCCTGCACATCGGGCTGCTTGTTGATGTCGGCCACGGCATCGGCCAGCTTCTTCAGGACTGGCGCCGGCACCTTGGCGGGCGCCGCCATGAAGTACACCGCTTCCACGTCGTAGCCCTTGAGGCCGGCCTCCTCGATGGTGGGCAGGTCGGGCATCGCCTTCATGCGCTCTCGCCCGGTCACGGCCAGCGCCTTCAGCTTCTTGGACTGCACCAGCGGGATGGCGGTGGAGACGCTGCCGAACATCATGTCCACGGTGCCCGACATCAGGTCCACCTCCGCCGGCGACACCCCCTTGTAGGGCACGTGGGTCATGTCGACGCCGGCCATGACCTTGAACAGCTCGCCCGCCAGGTGGATGGACGAGCCCATGCCGGCCGAGGCGAAGGTCAGCTTGTTGCCGCCGGCCTTGGCCTTGCGCACCAGGTCGTCGACGCTCTGGATGCTGGAGCCGGGCGGCACCACCAGAATGTTGGGCGTGGACGCCACCATGCCTATGGGCATCAGGTCGCGCTCCCAGTCGTAGGGGTTGCGCTTCATGGCGGCGTTGGCCGCCACATAGTTGGCCGCCATCGCGATCGTGTAGCCGTCGGCCGGCGCCTGCGTCAGCGCCTGGATCGCGATGTTGCCGCCGGCGCCCGGGCGGTTTTCCACGATGAAAGTCTGGTTGAAACGTTCGCCGAGCTTTTTGGCGTACAGGCGGGCAAGCAGGTCGGTGGCGCCGCCGGGCGCGAAGCCCACGTACACCCGCACCGGCTTGTCCGGATAAGCGTCGGCCCCGCTGGCTGCGCCCGCGGCAGCCAGGCTCAGTACCGCGGCCAACAATCCCTTCAACATTGCCATGGGTCGATCTCCTTCCGTTTTTTTAGAGATATGGGAATGCCGGGCCTACTTATTTCCGACATGCCGAACAGTATAACGACGTGCCGATATTAATTGTCAAGAATTCCGGTGATGTGTATATTTGTTCGGAACCTCGGAATAAATTCAAACTTGCCAGGCGCCTATCCCGGGATGTTGGATTTCGGGTCCAGGGCGCCGGGCGCCATCAGCTACAGAAGGGGAATGGAGATGGACCTGCAACTCACCGGTAAAGTCGCTGTCATCACGGGTTCCGGCCGCGGCATCGGCTATGCGTCGGCATTGGCCCTGGCGCAGGAAGGCGCCCGCATCGTCATTACCGACATCAACCCCGAATCGGTGGAGCATGCGGTCGGCAGCCTGAAGCAGGCCGGTCACGAGGCTATCGGCGCCGTGCTCGACGTCTGCGATGCGGAACAGGTCCAGACCATGGCCGAGCTGGCCGCGCACAAGTTCGGCGGCATCGACATCCTGGTCAACAACGCCGGCTTCACGCGCGACAAGTACCTGCTCAAGATGCCGGTGGAGGACTGGGATTCGGTGGTCGACACCATCCTGAAGGGCGCCTACTACTGCACCAAGGCCGCCCTGCCCTCGATGATGGAAAGGAAGTGGGGCCGCGTCATCAACATCGCCTCGCGCGCGCACTGGGGCAATCCCGGCCAGACCAACTACTCGGCCGCCAAGGCCGGCCTGATCGGCTTCACCCGCGCGCTGGCGCTGGAACAGGGCAAGTTCAACATCACCGCCAACGCCATCGCCCCGGGGCTGATCGAAACGCCGCTGGTGCGCGGCCTGTCCACCTACGAAACCCTGCGCGCCAATGCGCTGGCGCGCCAGCCGGTGCCGCGCCTGGGCGCGGTCGAGGACATCGCCAACGCGGTGGCCTTCCTGGCTTCCGAGCGGTCCTCCTTCATCACGGGCGAACTGCTGCACGTGACCGGCGGCCGCTACGCGTCGTAAAACGCCCCTCCCATCCGGAATCCGATCAGCCATGCAAAGCGCAAGCCCAGTCAGCCAGCCCCCGCTACCCATCCAGCCGCCGCTGGAGGTCGGCCACCATTTCGAATCCGCCGGCCGCACCATTACCGAAAGCGACATCGTCAACTTCGCCTGCCTGTCGGGCGATTTCAACCGCCTGCACGTCGACCACGAATACGCCAGCGCCACACCCTTCGGCCAGCGCATCGCCCACGGCCTGCTGGTGCTGTCCGTGCTGTCCGGGCTGACCACCCAGTCCAGCGGCTACCGCCAGCTGGAACCCTACGTACTGGCGCTGATTGACATCAACTGCCGCTTTCCCAAACCCACCTTCATCGGCGACACCATCGTGGTGCGGGTAACGGTGACGGAAAGGACGAAGCAGTACCGGCCCGGCAAGGACAAGGTGGTGTTCCGGCGCGAAGCCATCAATCAGCGCGGCGAGGTAGCGGTCCAGGCCGACTTCGCGATGGTGCTGCGTTCCATGGAGGGTCAGGCATGAAGCCGTTCGCAGACCTCAGCCGCTTCGTCAATCCGCGCAACATCGCCGTGGTCGGCGCGTCCGCCCGTGAATCCAGCCAGGGACGCCGCCTTTACGACAACCTGGCGCTGCATTCCTCGGTGCCAGGCGAGATATACGCAGTCAATCCCGCTTACCAGGAGATAGGCGGTCGGCCTTGCTGGCCTTCCATCAGCGCCTTGCCACAGGCCGAGATCGACGTGGCCCTGATCATGATCAACGCCTCGCTGGTGCTGGATGCCTTGCGGCAATGCGCGGCGCGCGGGATTCCTTTCGCGGTGGTCATGACCTCCGGCTTTTCCGAGGCGGGCGAGGAAGGCCAGCGGCTCGAACGCGAGATCGCCGAGCTGTGCGAAGCCACCGGCCTGCATGTCTACGGGCCGAACTGTCCGGGCTTCGTCAATGTCCGCGACCGGCTGGGCATGACCTTTTCGCCCGCCTTCAAGGACGATCTGAATACCGGCTCCATCGGCCTGGCAACCCAGGGCGGCGGACTCGGCCGCAACCTGCTGCAAGGCCTGTCCTACGGCCAGGGCGTGGGCCTGTGGTTTTCCGCCGGCAACGAGGTCGACCTGGAGATTCCTGACTTCATTGCCCACATGGCGAACGATCCGAAAACCAGCGTGATCGCCTTGCTGATGGAAGGCGTGAAGGATGGCAGGCGCTTGACCGCCGCGCTGGAGCTGGCGCGCGCCCGCAACAAGCCGGTGGTGGTGCTGAAGGTCGGCCGCTCCGAAGCCGGCGTGCGCGCCGCGCAGTCGCATACGGCGTCGGTAGCCGGCACGGCCGCCGTCAACAGCGCGGTGTTCCGCCAATTCGGCGCTATCGAAGTGGACGACCTGGACCAATTGCTGGCGGTCTCGCGCCTGCTCACGCGCATCACGCCCAAGAGCGGCAATGGCCTGTGCATCTATACGTTTTCGGGCGGGACCGCCGCGCTGGCCGCCGATATCGCCGGCGCCGCCGGCCTGCCGATGGCGTCCTTCGCGCCCGAGACCAAGGCCGCCTTGCGCAAGCTGCTGCCGGACTTCGCCAGCATCGACAACCCCGTCGACACCACCGCCGACATCCTGCGCAACCCCGAGGCCTCGGCGGCCTGCCTGCGCGCCATATGCGCCGACCCGGCGGTGGGCACGGTGCTGTTCCCCATCCCCATGGATTACGGTTCCATCACCGACGGCATGGCGCAGGCCATCGCCACGGTGGCGGCCGAAACCGAAACCCTGATCGTGCCGGTCTGGATGAGCCGGCGCCTGGGCGGCGGCTTCCAGCTGCTGGAAACCGCCGGTTTGCTGCCGTTCCTGTCGCTGTCGGATGCGATTGCGGCGCTGTCCAAGGCCATCCCTTGGAAACGGCCCGACCGCAGGGCGGTTGCGCCCCCCGCGCACGTGGACGCCGCTACCAGCCAGGCCTGCATGCTCAGCGAAGCCGCGGCCAAGGCGATGCTGCGCGCGGCCGGCCTGCCGATACCTGAAGGGGTGGTGACCGCCAGCGCCGACCAGGCGGCCCGCGAAGCCGAGCGCCTGGGCTTTCCCGTGGTGATGAAGGTGGTCAGCGCCCAGATCGCGCACAAGACCGAAGCGGGCGGCGTCAAGCTGGGCATCGCCAGCGCCGGCGCGGCGCGCGAAGCTTATGCCGCCATCCGCGAATCCGTCGCGCGCCATCATCCCGATGCCGTCATCGACGGCATCCTGGTGGAACGCATGCTGCCGCCGGGCGGCCGCGAGGTGCTGGTCGGCGTGCACAGCGATGCGGCCTTTGGCCTGGTGCTGACCTTCGGCCTGGGCGGCATCTTCGTCGAGACCATCCGCGACGTGGCGCACCGCATGGTGCCGCTGTCGCGCGACGATGCTCGCGCCTTGCTGCGCGAGATCCGCCATGCCGACGTGCTGGACGGCGTGCGCGGCCAGGCGCCCGCCGACCTTGCCGCGCTGGAGGACCTGATCCTGCGGGTATCGGACTTTGCCTGGAGCCGCCGCGACGCTTTGCAGGAACTGGAGCTCAACCCGGTCTGGGTCGGCGCCGAAGGACAGGGCGCGATGCCGCTGGACGCGCTGATCGGCCTGCGCCCCGGCGCGGACGCCGGCCTGGAGCAACGCCCATCATGACCGCCGCCGCAACGCCCTCCTCGACCATATCCGCCTAGGACTCGCATGGACTTCTCACTGGACTCCACCCAGATCGAATTGCGCGATTCGCTGCGCCGCTACCTGGCGGCCGAAGTCGCGCCCATCGTCAACCGCTACGAGGCCGAAGCCCGCGTGGTGCCGCAGGACATGGTCCGCGCCATGCGCGACTTCGGCCTCCTGGGCGGCATGCTGCAGGAAAAGGACGGCGGCTACGGCCTGCCGATGACGACCTACGGCGTGCTGATAGCCGAGCTGGCGCGCGTCTGGCCGTCGCTGCGCAGCATCGTCAGCACCAGCAATCTCGCGGCCTCGGTGCTGAGCGACGGCGGCTCGCCCTATCTCAAGGAAAAGTACCTGCCGCGCGTCCTGTCGGGCGACGCGATCGCCAGCTTCGCGCTCAGCGAACCCAATATCGGTTCGGACGCCGCCCATGTCGAAACGCGCGCGGTGCAGACCGAGACCGGCTGGCGGGTCAACGGCCGCAAGCTGTACATCAGCCTGGGCACGGTCTGCGAGCTGGGCGTGGTATTCGTGCAGACCCAGCGGGATGGCGGCGAACGAGGCGTGTCCTGCCTGCTGTTCGAGCGCGCCATGCCGGGCTTCTCGTCCAGCCCCATCGACAAGATGGGCATGCTGAGCTGCCCGCTGGGCGAGCTGTTGTTCGAAGACGTGGAAATCCCCGCCGCCAACCTGATCGGCACGGAGGGCAAGGGTTTCGCGCTGGCCAAGAAGTACCTCAACATCGGCCGCTGCGTGGTGGCGTTTTCCGCGCTGGGCATCGCCGAGACCGCCTATGAGGCGGCGGTAAAATACGCCGGCGACCGGGTCCAGTTCGGCCGGCCCATAGGCGGCTTCCAGCTGGTGCAGCATATGATCGCCGACATGATGACGCTGGTCGAAACCTCGCGCCTGCTGTGCTGGCGCGCCGCCGACGCGCTGGACCGCAACGCCGCCGACAGCCAGATGCTATGTTCGATGGCCAAGCGCCATGCCACCGACGCCGTGCTGCGCGTGGCGGAACTGTCCATGCAGGTGCATGGCGGCGCGGGCTACACCACGCTGTTCCCCGTCGAGCGTCATTACCGCGACGCCCGTCACCTGAGCATTGCCGAAGGCACCAACCAGATCCAGGCCCTACTCATGGCGCAGAGCGTACTGGGCATTTCCGCGTTGAAATGACCAACTACGCAAACGCCCAGGCCGGCTCCCCTATCCACTCCGACATCCTATGCCGCAAATCCTCCCTACCGCACAGCGCGTGCTGCAAGTCTTCGAAGTCTATGCGCGGGAACGCCGTCCCCTGACGAATTCGGAAATGGCGCGCTTTCTCGACCTGGCCGACAGCAGTTGCTCGGACCTGCTCTACACGCTGCGCCAGGCAGGCTACCTGCTGCGCACGCCCAAGTCGCGCTACTTCCACCCGACCGGCCGGCTGCTCGACGTGGCCCAGGGCATTTCGGCGGCCGACCCGCTGCAGGCCTTCGCGTCCGAAGCGCTGGAGATCCTGACGCGCCAGTCCGGCGAATCCTCGATGTGCGGCCTGCTGGACGGCAACAAGGTGAAGATCTACGCCAGCCAGGAAAGCCCGCGCGCATTGCGCTACGTGGTGCAGCCCGGCACCACCTTCGACCTGCAGGTCGCGGCGCTGGGCAAGGCGCTGCTGGGCGAGATGGACGCGGCGGAACGCAATGCGCTGATCGACTCGCTGCCGTATGAGCACGTCACGGCCAGCAGCATCACCGACCCCGCCACCTTGCGCGCGCAGATCGAATCACAGCAGGCCAAGCACTATTTCAACAGCCGCGACGAAGGCAATGAAGGCGTGTCGGCGGTTGGCATCGCGGGGCGCGTGGGAGGCCAGCTGACGGCCCTGTCCATCGTCGGCCCGACCCACCGCATGGACGCCAACATGGAGAAGTACGTCCAGATCATCCTGGACGCGCGCGCTGAATTTTTCGAATCCTGAAAACCCGACACATCATGGAGTGACGATAGACATGGCTGGTCCCCTGAGCGGATTTACGGTGGTCGAGATGGCCGGTATCGGACCTGGCCCCTTCTGCGCCATGATGTTGGCGGACATGGGCGCGGACGTGATCCGCATCGACCGGCTTGCGCCCGGTTTCCTGGGCGGCGGCGGCACCATCATCGACCGGGGCCGGCGCACGATCGCGCTGGATCTCAAGAAGCCCGGCGCGACCGACATCGTGCTGCGGCTGCTGGACCAGGCCGATGCCCTACTGGAAGGTTTCCGGCCGGGCGTGATGGAAAGGCTGGGCCTGGGGCCGGACGAATGCCTGGCGCGCAATCCGCGGCTGGTGTACGGACGCATGACGGGCTGGGGCCAGGACGGCCCGCTGGCGCAGGCGGCCGGCCATGACCTGAACTACATCGCCATCACCGGCGCGCTGCACGCCATGGGACATGCCGAACTGCCGCCGACGCCGCCGCTGCATCTGGTCGGCGACATGGGCGGCGGCGCGATGATGCTGGCCTTCGGCGTGCTTTGCGGCCTGCTCGAGGCCGGCCGCACGGGCCGGGGCCAGGTGGTGGACGCAGCCATCTGCGACGGCGCGTCCCTGCTGGCCAGCGCCTACCACGGCAAGCTGCGGGACGGCGGCTGGGTCAACCAGCGCCAATCCAACATGCTGGACGGCGGCGCCCATTTCTACGGCTGCTATGCCTGCGCGGATGGCAAGTACGTCTCCATCGGCGCGATCGAACCGCAGTTCTACCGCCTGCTGCTGGAGCGCTGCGGCATCGACGACCCGGACTTCCAGCAGCAATGGGAACGCGCGCAATGGCCGCAGCTGCGCGCCAAGCTGGCCGGCATCATCGCGGGCCGGACCCGCGAACAATGGTGCGCGCTGCTCGAAGGCACGGATGCCTGCTTCGCGCCGGTGCTGGACTTCGAGGAAGCGCCGCGGCACCCGCATCATCAGGCGCGCGGCAGTTTCATCGAAACCGGCGGCATCGTGCATCCCGCCCCCACGCCGCGGCTTTCGCGCACGCCCGGGCAGGCCCGCGCAGTGCCCACACCCGGCGCGCACACGGAAGAATTGCTGGCGGAACTGGGCCTGGCGCAAGCCGAGATCCAGGCCCTGCGCGAACGCGGCGCCATCGCCTGAGCGCCCGCGGCAGCTTGCGGCCCGGTCCGCGTGGCGCGGCCCGGCCATCATGGAAGGCAGACATGGAGACCGATCCGATGCAAGTCATCTCTAGCGAGTTCAAGACCCTGCTCTATGCCGTGGAAGGCGGAGTCGCCACCATCACGCTGAACCGCCCCGCCCAGCGCAACGCGCTGGACATGGTCATGCGCGAAGAGCTGGCCCATCTGGTGGGCGAAATCAGGCGCGACCGCGGCGTGCGCGTCGTGATCCTGGCCGGCGCCGGCGGCGCCTTCTGCTCGGGCGGCGACATCTCCACCATGGGCTCCGGCGGCTCCGCCGAAGAGGCGCGCGAACGCATGGCCAGCCTGCTCCTGACGATTGAAGGCCTGATCACGCTGGACCGGCCGGTGATCGCCGCGGTCGACGGCCCGGCCTATGGCGCCGGACTGGGCCTGGCCCTGACCGCCGACCTGATCCTGGCCTCGCCGCGAGCGCGCTTCTGCCTGTCCTTCCTGCGGCTGGGGGCCATCCCCGATTGCGCCACCATGTATACCCTGCCGCGCATGGTGGGATTGCAGCGCGCCAAGGAACTGGCCTTCTCCACCCGCGAGTTCGGCGCGCAGGAGGCCCGCGACATGGGCATCGTGTTCGAGATCCAACCGCAGGAGACCATCCACGAACGTGCGCGGCAGATCGCGCTGTCCATGGCCGAACTGCCCATGGCGGCGCTGGCGATCACCAAGCGCGGCTTCAATGCCTCGCTCAACAGCGACCTGAACGCGATGCTGGACCTGGAAGCCGCCGGCCAGGGGGTGGCCCGTTCCACCGACTATCACCGCGAGGCGGCGGGCCGATTTCTCGACAAGGTGGCGCAACGCTTCCAGTGGCCTGCGGCCGACGCCAGATAAGGCATATCGTTTTCTTCGAGCGCGGCGCCCACCGCTCTGCTTCTAGCCCGGGGGGCGCGCACTTGCCCGCCGCGCCAGCGTGCAGTAGTACTCGGCCGCCGGCGTCAGCGGCAGGCCGGCGCGCTGCACGATGCATACCGGCGGCGCCGGCAGCGGTTCCTTGACGCGGATTTCCTGGAACACGCCTTGCAGCAGCGGATACCGCAACCATTGCACCGGCAGCATCATCAGCAGGTCGGAGTTGGTCAGGGCGGTGATGAAGGTCAGCGCGGACTGGGCCTTCAGGGCTAGGTGCGGCGGCGGCAGGCCATGCTTCTCGAATAGCGGACCCAGCTCTTCTTCGGCCTTGTGCGTGATGGAGGTGGTAATCCATTGCGCCCCGGCCAGGTCACGCAGGGAGCGGGCGCGCGCCAGCGGATGGCCCTTGCGGCCGATGATCACGCGCGTGTTGTCGAAGAGCTTTTCCACCTGTAGTTCGCCAGGCGTGCGCGTGGGCACTGGCCCGATATAGAAGTCCACGGTGCCGTCCAGCAGGGACGCTTCCACCAGCGGGTAGACCCCGTCGATGATTTCCAGATGGGTGTCCGGGTAGCGCGCCCGGAACTCGCGCAATACTTCGGCGAACAGTCCCAGATGCGGCGCCGTAGACATGCACAGCGTGACCCGTCCGCGGGATTCCCCGTTCAACTGGCCGATCTCGTCGCGCGCGCGCTGCAGCTCATGGCGTATGGCGTTGGCCCGCCTTAGGAACACGGCGCCCATGGGGGTCAGGCGCACGCCCTTGGCATGCCGTTCGAATAGCACGCACCCCAGCTCTTTCTCAAGTTCGCGGATGCTGCGCGAGATGGCCGGCTGCGGCGTGTCCAGATGCCGGGCCGCGGCCCTGACGCCGCCGCGTTCGGCCACGGCCAGGAAATCCCGCAGGGTGTTGAGCTTCATGCCAAGTGATTCAAATTTGATATCGGTAAGCCAATTCTGCCATCTTTCAGCATCGGCGGCATAGGCCTAGGATGCGTCCAAAGCCTGCAAGGAAAGCAGGCAACCGAGGAGACCGAAGGTGGAGAAGCGAGCCTCGCCCCGCGTGCTGATCGTGGGCGCCGGACCGGCCGGACTGAGTCTGGCGATCGAACTGGGGCACAGGAAGATTCCGTGCCTGCTCATCGAGCGCAACGACCGCGTGGGATACGCGCCGCGCGCCAAGACGACCAATGTGCGCACACGCGAACACCTACGCCGCTGGGGCATCGCCGACCGCCTGCGCGCGGCATCGCCGCTGGGCGCCTACTACCCCTCCAACGTCGTGTTCTGCACCCGCCTGGCCGGCTTCGAGCTCGCGCGGCACGAGAACGCCATGTATTGCGCCCCCGGCCGCAATCCGCTGTACTCGGAACACGCGCAATGGATTCCCCAATACACCGTGGAAGAGGTCTTGCGTTCGCATGCGGCCTCCCTGCCCGGCGTGGAGATACGGTTCCGCTCCGAACTGCTGGACCTGACGCAGGATGCCGGCGGCGTGCGCGCCCGCTTGCGCGATCTGGCGCAAGGCCGCGACATCGAACTGGAAGTGGATTACCTAGTGGGAGCCGACGGCGCCCGCAGCCTGGTGCGGGACCTGATCGGCACGCGCATGGAAGGCAGCTACGGGCTGTCCCGCAACTACAACATCGTGTTCCGCGCCCCCGGACTGGCCCAGGCCCATCGGCACGGACCCGCCATCATGTACTGGCAGATCAACGGCGATGCGCCCAGCCTGATCGGCCCGATGGACAGCGGCGACACCTGGTTCTTCATGCCCACTCATGTGGACCCGCAGCGACGCGCCAGCGACATCGACGCGCGCGCCATGATCGCCCGCGCCACCGGCATCGACCTGCCTTACGAGGTGCTCAGCAGCGACGAATGGACCGCCAGCAAGCTGCTGGGCAACCGCTACCGCCAGGGGCGCGTCTTCCTGGTGGGCGACGCCTGCCATCTGCATCCGCCCTTCGGCGGCTATGGCATGAACATGGGGGTGGCCGACAGCGTGGACCTGGGCTGGAAGCTGGCCGCGGCGCTGCAAGGCTGGGGCGGCCCCGCCCTCATCGACAGCTATGAACGGGAACGCCGGCCCGTGCACCAATGGGTACTGGACGAAGCCGAACACAACCATTCGATTCTCGGCAATCATTTGCTGGCCGACCATCTTGAAGACGCCGGCGCCGCGGGCGAACAGGCCCGCCAGGAAGCCGGCGCGCGCATCTGCGCGGCCAAGATGCGCGAGTTCGCCACCCTGGGCGTGGTGCTGGGCTACCAATATGGGGACTCTCCCGTCATCGTGCCTGACGGCAGCCCCGAGCCGGCCCGGGACTTCATCAACTACACGCCGTCGTCCCGCCCGGGCGCCCTGGCCCCGCATGCCTGGCTGCACGACGGCAGCTCGCTGTACGACCATTTCGGTTCGGGTTTTACGCTGCTGGCCTTGCCCACGGCGGCCGCCCGCGACGTCGATGCCGCCGTATCCGCGGCGCGGGCCGCGGGCGTGCCCTTGACGCTGATCCGCCCGGACGAAGGCGGCGTCGCCAACCTCTACCCCGCCCCCCTCACCTTGATCAGACCCGATCAGCACGTCGCCTGGCGCGGCGCCGCCTGGCCGGATACCGACCTGTACGCCCGGGTGACGGGGCGCACCTGAAACAACGACCGGCGGCGCGCTGCCCCGCGCCGCCGCAATCCCAGCCTAGCGAGATCCGCCACCAAGGCGGACGACACAGGAGACCAACCATGATCCGCAATGAAGATCTGGCGCATGCCGAACAGGCTGTCGCCGGCTTTCGCAACCGCGTCCTGCCCTTGCTGTTCGCAGGATATCTGCTCAACTTCCTGGACCGCACCAACATCAGCTATGCGCAGCTGCAGATGGGCGCGGACCTGGGCATCTCCCTGGCGGCCTACGGGTTCGGCGCGGGACTGTTCTTCATCGGCTACGCCAGCGTGTGCGTGCCCGCCAACCTGGCGCTGCAACGCTTTGGCGTCAGGCGCTGGCTGGCCTGCATGTTCCTGGCCTGGGGCCTGGTCTCCTGCCTGATGGCCGCGCTGCACGGCGAAAAATCGTTCTATGCGCTGCGCTTCCTGCTGGGCGTGACGGAGGGCGGTTTCATCCCCGCCGTCAATTTCTACATCGCGTCCTGGATTCCGCCGCGCTACCGCAGCCGCATCAATTCGATCTTCATCATGGCGCTACCGCTGGCCATGATCTTCGGCGGGCCGCTGGCGGGCGCGCTGTTGAAGATCGACATCGGCATGCCGGGCTGGCGCTGGCTGTTCCTCATCGAAGGCCTGCCCACGATGCTGCTGGGCCTGCTGATCCTACGCTACCTGCCCGGCACGCCACGGGAGGCCCATTGGCTCAGCGACGACCAGCGCCAGGGTTTGCGCGCCGTCATGGAACACGAGGCTCCCGCCCGCGCCGCCTCCCCCTCCGCTTCCTGGACGCACGGATTCGCCGTCTTCCGCCAGCCCATGCTGTGGGGCTTGCTGCTGATCTTGCTGGCCGCGTATGCCGCGACCTTTGCCCTGGCGTACTTTCTTCCCACCATCCTCAAGCAGCTGTATGGCATCACGCCGCTGGAAATCGGCGCGCTGCTGATGATCCCCAACGTCGTGGCGCTGGTGTTCAGCTACGTGGTCGGGCGCAGCAGCGAACGCACCGGCGACATCCGCTGGCACCTGGCGATCGTCTGCCTGGCGGGCGCGGGCGGCTTCCTGATGCTGCACGGCGCGGCGACGGTGTCCCTGGCGGCGTTCCTCGCCGTGGTATCCATCATCACCGGCTACACCATCGCGTACTACGGTCCGCTCAATGCCGCGGTGCAGAACTACATCGGCGCAAACGCCGGCCCCCTGGCGCTGGTGACGACCATTGGTTCGCTGGGAGGCTTCTTCGGCCCGACCTTGACCGGCGCGGTCATGCAGGCCAGCGGCGGCGAATGGGAACTCGCGGCCCAGGTGTTCGCCCTGGCGACGCTGGCGAGCGCGGGCCTGGCAATCCTGTGCGTGCGCAACCGGCGCGCGGCGCCAGCCGCGCAAGCCGCGGCCTCCGGCACCTGAAATCCACACAACCTACATAGCGAGTCAGACATGAGCACGAATACTCAAGCAAGGATCGCCGTCATCACCGGCGGCGCAAGCGGGATCGGCCAGGAATGCGCGCGGCAGTTGCGCGCCGAAGGCTGGCAGGTCGTGGTGTGGGACCGGACCGCCGCGGATGACGCCGTCGCCGTCGACGTTTCGGACTACGCCAGCGTGGCCCGCGCGGCGGCACAGCTGGACGGCGTAGACCTGCTGATCAACGCCGCCGGCATCGCCGGCAGCCGTGCCCCGGTTGCGGAGAAGGACCCGGCGGAATGGGCCCAGGTCCTGGCGGTGAACCTCAACGGCACCTTTTATTGCGCGCATGCCCTGTACCCGGCGCTGCGCGCCCGCGGCGGCGTCATCGTCAACATCGCATCGGTGGCCGGCATGGTCATGATGAAGGGCCGCGCCCACTACGCCGTGTCGAAGGCCGGCGTCGCGACGCTGACGCGGTCGCTGGCCAATGAATGGGCCGAAAACGGCATCCGTGTCATCGCGGTGGCGCCCGGCTACGTCAAGACGCCCTTGATCCAGCATTCCATCGACGCGGGCGAACTGGACGAGGCGCGGCTTGCAGCCATGCATCCGCTGAACCGCCTGGCAACCACCCAGGAAATCGCGGCGTCGATCATCGCGTTGACCAGGCCGCCGTTCCTGTTCATGACCGGCTCGATCGTCACGATCGACGGCGGCATGACACTGGGTAAATAGTGCGGGGTATCGCGCGAAAGCAACAGATTGTCCCCAAATTTTCCAGCAACCCCCTTTCCATGAAATAAACCGTCACATATTACGATTACTTTCAATACATAATCTACGCAAGAAAATGCCACCGGCGTAGGGGGCCCGCTCTTGCGATGAAAGTCCTTTCCATATTCGGGACCCGTCCCGAAGCGATCAAGATGGCCCCCCTGGTGTCCGCGCTGCAAGCCGAACCCCGGATCCAGAGCGTCGTCTGCGTGACGGGCCAGCATCGCGAGATGCTGGATCAGGTGATGGCCCTGTTCGACCTGCGGGCGCAGCACGACCTGGACATCATGGTGCCCAACCAGACGCTCAACGGCCTGTTCGCACGGCTGATCAGCCGGGTGGACAGCGTGCTGGAGGCGGAGCAGCCCGATTGCGTGCTGGTCCACGGCGACACCAGCACCGCATCGGCCTGCGCGCTGGCCTCCTTCCACCGCCGCGCCCGCATCGGCCACGTCGAAGCCGGCCTGCGCACCGGCGATCTGGCCAAGCCCTTCCCCGAGGAAATGAACCGCCGCGTGGTCGACGCGGTGGGCGACTGGCTGTTCGCGCCCACTGCGCAATCGCGCGCCAACCTGCTGCGCGAAAACCTGTCGGGACGCATCACGGTCACGGGAAATACCGTCATCGACGCGCTGGCCCTGACCTGCGCCAAGCTCGCGCCCGAAGGCGCGCTCGCGCAGCAATTGGCGGCGCGCTACGGCTGGCTGGATCCGCAGCGCCGCCTGCTGCTGGTCACCGGGCACCGGCGCGAGAGCTTCGGCGAGGGCTTCCGGAACATCTGCGCCGCCCTGGCCGAACTGGCGCGGCGCGAGGACCTGCAGATCGTCTACCCCGTGCACCTGAATCCGCAGGTGCGCAACGTGGTGATGGCGCAGCTGGACGGCCTGTCGCGCGTACATCTGATCGCCCCGCTGGATTACCTGGACTTCGTCTGGTTCATGCAGCGCGCCTACCTGATCCTGACCGACTCGGGCGGAGTGCAGGAAGAAGCGCCCTACCTGGGCAAGCCGGTGCTGGTGATGCGCGACGTCACCGAACGCCCGGAAGCCGTGCAGGCCGGCACGGTGACGCTGGTCGGCACCGATACGCAGCGCATCCTGGCCGAAGTGAACCGCCTGCTCGACAACCCGGAACTGCACGCCTCGTTCTCACGCCGCATCAATCCCTATGGCGACGGCCTCGCCAGCCAACGCATCGTCGACGCGCTTTGCGGCCGCGCCGTATCCGAGTTTGCGCCTCAAGCACCGGCCGCGGCCCGTTAGCCGCCCCACGCCCCTCACCACCGGAGCCCTCATGCCCCATGCCCCGCACTCCCCCGCCGCCCGCACCCTCTGCCGCGCCCTGATCGCCGCCGGGTTGCTGCTCCCCTTGGGAGCGATGGCCAGTCCCGCGGGCGACGCCTTGCGGCGCTTGCTGGGCGACGACTGGGTCACGCGCGACACCAGCCTGGAAGACCTGGGCATCCGCGAACCGGTGGTGCTGAGCAACAGCGACGCGCGCCAGGAGTTCTACCTGCCGGTGCCGCGCGGCGTGCCGATAGCCGACGCCACGCTGGACTTCGACGCGCGCTACATCAAGGGCGAACCGGGCCGCGCCAGCATGGTGCTGTGGGTGGACGGCGTGCCGCAGACGGCGCAGCGCATCGCCGACGGCGAGGGCTCGGCCACGCGCAAGCTGAGCGTGGAGCAACGCGTGCGCGACACCGGCTTCGTGCGGCTGGCGGTGGACTGGCAATCGGAGATCGCGCAGCGCCAGTGCGAAAGCAACCGCGCCACCGCCAACGCCTTGATGGTGTCGCCGCGCACGCGCCTGAGCTACCGCTACGACGCATCGGCCATCGGCAGCCTGGACGAAGCCTGGAGCACCCTGCCCGGCAAGCCCGTGCTGATGGTGGCGGGCGCCAAGCTCGACCAGCAGGCCTTCGACAGCGCATGGCGCATGGGCGTGGCGATGGAGCGCAGCGGCAAGCGGGTTGCGGTTCGCGCCTTCCCGGCAGTCGGCGACGAGATCGACACCCGCGGCCTGCAGGCTCCAAACGGACTGGGGCAGGTGCCGGCGTTCGCAGCCCTGGCGGCCAGTGACAAGCACAAGCTGGGCAACGCCGCGGAGATCGGCGCGCTGCTGGTCATGGGCGCCCCCGCCGTGAGCGGCGACGTGGTGATCGCCGACGCCGCGCTGCGGGCCCGCTACAACGAGGCGCTGGACGCCTTGCAGGCGCAATTGGCGCAGGACGCCGACGCCGCAGAGGCCTTCAAGGCCTGGCGCCAGCGGCGCATGCCCCTGGCCGGCCAGGACCTGCCCTCCAAGGAGATCCGCCTCGCGCCGCTGGGCCGGCAGGCGGTCATCGCCGTGGCCGCCGATGCCGGCGCGCAGGGCGCGGGCGCCTTCGACACGGCTTGGCGCCGCATCCTGGTCACGCGCCAGGCTCAGGTCAAGACGGCCGAACCGCCGCAAGCCTCGGGCGAAGACGGCATGCGCCTGACCGCGCTGGGCGGATCGTCCGCCAGCTTCGACGTGGTCGCGCGCGGCGACTGGAACGCCACGTTCGCGCTGGCCGCGGTGTCGGCGGACGGAAGCATGCCGGACGAACTGGTCATGGACCTGGCCGCCGCGCCGGGCGCCTCCGCCACCCGCCCGGTCGCCTCGGTGTTCTGGAACGGCATCCTGCTGGCCGCCAAGCAGATGGACGCCGACGGCCATCCCGAACGCCTGACGGCACGCGTGCCCGGCTACGCCTTGGGCCTCACCAACGCGGTGCGCGTCACGTTCCAGCGCCAGCCGGTATCGGTCGATTGCAACGAAATCCCGCAAGGCTATCCCGTCAACGTGCTGCCCACCAGCTACGTGAAGCCGGGCCGCGCTCAGCCGGACGGCACCTTCGTGGGACTGCTGCCGCTGTTGGCGGGCAGTCCCCAGCTGCTGATCCCCGACGGCTATCTGGCCGACGCGCCGGCCAGCCTGCAGCGCGTCATCGGCATCGCCACCGCCAGCGGCCTGTCCGCCACGCGCGCGGCGCTGTCGCTCACGCCTGCGGGCCAGGCGGCCAAGCCCGGCGGTCCCTTCGTGGCGATGGAAGTCGCGGTGGATGGCGCCAAACCCATGGTCAAGGTCACGGACCGCAAGCAGCTGACGGTGGACGGCAAGAACGCGCCCTGGCTCGACATTTCCGGCCTGGACAACCTGAGCACGGCCGAAGTGGTGCGCGCGGGCGGCCTGGACGGCCTGCTGTGGCACACGCTGGGCCAAAATCCGGTGATGCCGCAGGCGCCCTTCGTGCTGAACCGCGGCAACATCGCCATCATCGGCGCGGCGGGACCGCTGGCCTGGATCGACAGCGCCAATCCCGCGGCGGGCCAGCCGCCGGGGGCGGGCGCAAGCGCCTTCTTCGAATGGCGCAACTACCTGTCGTGGAGCGTCCCGGCGATGAGCGTGGGCCTGCTGGTCCTGCTCCTGATCCTGATCGCCGCATTGCGCGTCACCCGCAGGAAGAACAAGGACAGCAAGTAACCCGGAGGCGCCATGTCCTCGCTTTACTGGCCCTACCTCATCGCCGACTACTACCGCGGCCTGGAGATCGTGACGGCGGTGGTCGGCGTCATCATCCTGCTGTCCAGCCTGGACGACCTGTTCATCGACGGCTGGTTCTGGCTGCGCGAACTGCGCCGCGGGCTGACGGTCAAGCGCCAGTATGCGCCGCTGAGCGCGGAACAGTTGCGCGCCAAGCGGGAACAGCCGCTGGCGATCATGGTGCCGGCCTGGCTGGAGTATGACGTGATCGCGCCCATGCTGGAAAACATGGTGTCGACGCTGGAATACAAGAACTACATGATCTTCGCGGGCACCTACCAGAACGACGAGCGCACCATCAAGGAAGTGGAACGCATGCGGCGGCGCTACCGCCAACTGATACGGGTGGAAGTGCCGCACGACGGACCGACCTGCAAGGCCGACTGCCTGAACTGGATCGTGCAGGCCATCTTCGCACAGAACGCCCAGCAGCCCGAACCCTTCGCCGGCGTGATCCTGCACGACAGCGAAGACGTGCTGCACCCGCTGGAACTCAAGTACTACAACTACCTGCTGCCGCGCATCGATTTCATCCAGTTGCCGGTCACGTCGCTGGAGCGGGAGTGGCACGAACTGGTCGCCGGCACCTACATGGACGAGTTCGCCGAATGGCACACCAAGGACCTGGTGGTGCGCGAAAGCCTGTCCAAGATGGTGCCGTCCGCCGGCGTCGGCACCTGCTTCTCGCGCCACGCGCTGGAGGTGCTGGCGGCAGAGACCAACAACCAGCCTTTCAATACCGACACGCTGACCGAGGATTACGACATCGGCGCGCGCCTGGCCCAGCGCGGCATGCGCCAGATCTTCGGCAAATTCGAGGTCGAGTACGTGACGCGCCGCCGCTCCTGGTTCGGCCTGGGGCGGGAGAAGATCTCCGCCATCAAGATGCCGCTGGGCGTGCGCGAGTACTTCCCCAACACCTTCCGCACCGCTTACCGGCAAAAGGCCCGCTGGACGCTGGGCATCGGCCTGCAAGGCTGGCAGCAGGTGGGATGGACCGGGTCGCTGGCCACCAAGTACCTGCTGTTCCGCGACCGCAAGGGACTGTTCACATCCTTCATCGCGATACTGGCCTATCTGTTGCTGGCCAACTTCTTTCTCTTCTATCTGGCCGACCGCTTCGGCTGGTGGAAGGTCTACTACCCCTCCTACTTCCGTCCGGGCGGCTGGCTGGTGACGCTGATGTGGCTGAACGCGGGGGCCCTGCTGCTGCGCGTGGTGCAACGCGCGTACTTCGTCGGCCGCATGTACGGCTGGGAGCATGCGCTGCTGTCCATGCCGCGCATGATCGTCGGCAACTTCATCAACGCCATGGCGGCGGCGCGGGCTTGGCGCCTGTTCATCGGCCATCTGATCACGGGCAAGCGGCTGGCCTGGGACAAGACCATGCATGACTTCCCCTCCACCGACCAGTTGGCGCAGCAACGCCAGCGCCTGGGCGACCTGCTGCTGTCCTGGCAGGCCATCGATCACCAGATGCTGGAGCAGGCGCTGGAGATCCAGGCGCGCGAGAAGCGGCCGCTGGGCGAAATCCTGATGGAACGGGGCTGGCTCGACGAAAAGACGCTGCACGAAGCGCTGTCGTTCCAGCAAGGCGCCCCGACGCAGACCGAACACCCCGCGGACCCGCTATCGCACAGGCCCACACCTCCATGACCGTCATTTCCCGTACGCTGGCTTTCAGCGCCCTGCTGTGCGTGGCCGCAGTCCCTCAAGCGGCCGCGCAACCCGCCGCCGCAGCCGAACGTCCGCTGGAAGGCGACGCCTACCAACTCGCCGACCAGGCCTACAAGCAGTACGACGCCGGCCATTACGAAACCGCCCAGATCATGGCGGAGAACGCCATCCGCCTGCGGCCCGACGTGGCCCGCCTGCGGCTGCTGCTGGTGTACGCCCTGGAAAAGCAGGGCAAGCGCCAGGAGGCCGCGCGCGCGGCCGATGCGGCGATCGCCGACGGCCTGGGCACGCCCGAACTGCGCCAGGCCAAGGCCAACCTGCAACGTCCGCCCGCGGTAGCCGCCACGCCCGCGCAGCCTGCGGCGCAAACGCCTGCGCAAGCTTCCGGGCAGGCACCTGTACAAACCCCCGCCCCTGCCCGCAAACCCGCGCCGCAAACCCCTTACCAGCGCGCCTATCCCGTGGCGGCGCGCGCCTATGCGGACTATGGCCGCCAGGACTACGCAGCGGCGGCCGCAGGCGCCGAACGCGCCTTCCGCGCCGTGCCCAGGCAAGGCGAATGGGCCTTGCTGTGGGTGGAATCGCTGGGCGCGCAACAGCGCTATGAAGCCGCCAGCCAGGCCGTGGACACGGCGCTGGCGCTGGGCGCGCCCAACAAGGTGGCGCTACAGGCCAGGCAACAGGCCTTTCAGAAGCAGATCGCCGCGAACCAGGCGCCCGCCGCGCCGGCTCCGGGCAGCGCGGCCGCCACGGGCGCCTATGCCGCCTACGACAAGGGCGCCTACCAGGAAGCCATCGCCCTGGCGCGCCAGGCCGTGGCGCAAGCGCCGGACAACGAAAGCTATGCCCAGCTGCTGACGACCGCGCTGGCCGCCGGCAACAAGGCGCAAGCCGCCGAGGCGGAAACCCGGCTGAGCGACGCCATCGCCCGCCAGCCGGACTCGGCCCAATTGTTGGCGCAGCGCGGCTACGCGCGCCAGCGCCTGGGCCAGCCCGCGGGCGCCGCGTCCGACTTCGCGGCCGCGCGCGCCACCGGCCAGGCGCCGCCGCGCCTGATCCTGGACCAGGCCTATGCGCAGTCCGCAATGGGCGACAACCGCGCCGCCACCGACTCGCTCAAGCAAGCCATCGACATGGACGATGCCGGCCAGCTGGGCCTTACGCCGCTTGAGCGCTACAACACGCGCAGCGGCGTCGCCGCCCTGTCGCGCGAATGGGGCGGCTCGTTCTCCGCGTCTTACCGCGGTGCGCGCCCCGCCAACTCCAGCATGGGCGGCGCCGCCATCAACACGCCAGGCGACGTGGTATTCAGCACTGCGGAAATCTTCTGGCGTCCGCCGCAGCTGAACAATCGCTGGGGCATGCTCGAAGCCTATGCGCGCAGCTCAAACACGCTGTACGACGGCGGCAGCACCTACGAGTCGCGCAGGAACGTGGATCCCTGCACCGGAGAAAGCACGCCGGACAACCGCTCGGCCGACGAACGCCTGCGCAACAGCAGCTCGGCCGCGGGCATCCCCAGCACCATCGGCGCGCTGGGCCTGCGCTACCTGCTGGCCGACACCGGCGTGACCTTCGGCATAGAACGGCGTTTCTTCCTGGGGTCGGCCACCCGCCAGGGCTACGCCTATCCGGAATCCAGCGCGGTGCAATGCGCGGCGCAGCAGGCCTTCCACAGCGCCTACCCCAACCTGCAGGACCAGAGCGCGGTCGCGCGCTACAAGCTCAACGGCAACGCGGGCGGATGGATGACCTACCTCACCTACGGCTACTACCATGGCCGCGAGCTGCGCGTGGACGTGCCGAGCTGGCTCACCATCGAAGGCTATGCGCAGGGCGGCTATCTCTGGGACGACAATAGCGCCAACTACACCGCCTACTCGGTGGACTCCAAGGGCCAGCGCCAGCAGGACCTGGGCAGTTCCTCGGGCCGCCTCAAGCGCGACCAGGCCTTCCTGTCCGGCGAGCTGCGCGTGGGCCGCAGCTTCCGCGCCACCAGCATCAGCGACAAGCTGGTGCTGTTTCCGTATGCGGTGGTCGGCGCGGACTGGCTGTGGCAAAAAAGCGTGGCCAAGCTGAACGACCTGCCCGGCTACGGCAACCAGTCGGTGGTCCTGTCCGACCATGGCACCTCCTGGTCGCTGGGCGTGGGACCCGGCTTCAACGTGCGCTATTGGTTCCGCGAAGACCACTACAACGCGCCGCGCTCCTATCTGGACTTCGGCGTCCAGTACCGCACCAGCCTGGGCGGCGGCGAGAGCGACCGCGCCAAGGGCTGGTTCATGAACATGACGCTGTCGTACTGAGCCGCTGATACACACGATTACATCGATTCATAAGCCTATAACAATGATTCGGGCATAGTGCTCCGCGCCACGCAGGCAGCGCGATCGCCAGGCGTGCAAACCCCATCCCTCACCGCGTTGGAGATTGAATTGCCGATGTTCAAACAAGCCCGTATCGCCCTGACGACCGTCGCCCTGACCCTGGCCAGCAGCGCCGCCCTTGCCCAGCAGACCATGCCGGGCCAGATGCCCAACCTGGCGGCCGTGAGCGGCCAGATGCATGCCGCCGCCGAATACTGCGGCGCCTACACGGCAGCGCAGCTCGAACAGATGAAGCAACAACAGAAGACCGCGACCAGCGCCCAGGGCATGTCCGCTGCGGACTTCGACGCCGCTTTTTCGAAGTCCTACAGCCAAGCCAAGGTGCAACTGGGCACGCTGAGCGCGGCCGACAAGGAAAAGACCTGCGCGCAGCTCAAGGCCATGGCCGCGGCGCAACCGCGCTGACCCTTCCCTTCCCGACCGCTAAACGGCCGCCTAGAGCGGCCATTCGCGCCGCAAGCGCTCGGCCTCGGGCGTAGGCCCGATCAGCCAGGGGTCCGCCGCAAAGGCGACCACGCTTTGCGCGCGGTAGCGCCGCGCGATGCGCAACTGCCGGCGCACGCGCGCCGCATCGGCGGAGCGGGCATTGAAGGTGGTGCCGTCCTGGCGTTCGGACGGCAGTTCCTCGAACAATTCGACGATCAGGTCGAATGGCGCGCGCCGCGCCAGCAGCATGCGATGCAGGGGCTCCAGCGCCTCATACGCCGCCATGCCGGACACGCCCACTCCGTCCTGGACCATGGGCCTCAGCTTGGCAACATCCAACAATCCGTTCCACAGGTCGGCCAGGCTCAGCGCTCCTGGCAATTTGCTGTGATAGGTGGAAATGGCGGGCGCGCGTCCCGTCTGTTGCGCAAGCGGATCGGACAGCTCGCGCAGCCATTGCGCCAACCGCGCCTGGCGGCCGGGCGCGGCCCAACTGTGCTGCTCGATCTCGTAGGGGATGTACCAGCCGCGAAACGCCGCCAGCCCGGTCGCGTTCGACGCCCGCGCATAGGCCAGCGCCTGCGTCTGCGCGGCTTGCAGGAATTCGGCCAGCGCCGCGTCATCCGGATTGCCAAGCTGTCGCCACCAGCGCTCGTCGTAGGGCAGGCCCAGTTGCAGCCCCATGCCCAGGCGCTCGGCCTCGTCGAAGATCAGCGCCAGCGTGGGCGCGGGCAGTTGCCAGGGCTGCGCCCCGCCGCTGGCGCCTACCCACTGGATGATGATCTCGCGGAATCCCAGCGCATGCATGGCGGCGATGCGTTCGCGCCAGGCCTCTGGACTCAATTCCAGATGGCTGGGCCAAAGCTGCCAGAAGGTACTTTGCACCGACCAGGCCGGCGCGCAGGCGGGCAGGCTGGCGGCCAGCGCCGCCGCGCCCAGGCCCTGCAACAGACGCCGCCGGCCGGTGGAAGCAGGCGCAGAAGCCTGCATGGGCTGCCTGGCGATAGGACTTATCCTGCGCGGTTGCCGAAGATGCCGGACAAGGACGCCAGCAGGTCGGCCGGGTTGAATTGCTGTTCGCCCTGGACCTCGCCGTTGGGCGTCGCCTTGTCCACCAGCTGCGGCAGCAGCGAGGACAGCGAACCCAGCACGGAATCCGTGTCCTGGCCGGTCTTGGCGGCCAGTTCGTTGACGACGCCAGGGTCCAGCACGGAACCGAGCTGATCGGCGCTGACCGGCATGTTCTGGCCGGTGCCCACCCACGAGGCCACGATCTCGCTCAAGCCGCCCTTCTGGAAGCTGGCGATCAGGCCGGTCAGGCCGCCCGGGTACTTGTTCAGTTGCTCGATCAGCGCGGGCAGCAGCGAAGCCGAGCCCCCTTGCTGACCGCCGCCGGCCATCGAGGCCAAGGTATCCAATAGGCTCATCATCGTGCTCCTGAAAAAACGGAGATTCAGTATAGGCCCATGCCTGCCGCCCTGCCTGTCATCCGATGGATGACACCCGGCATCTTTACAAAGCTTATCGATTCCGACCCGTCAGTTGGCGGTTTTTCCTGCCTGCAGGGCCTGCAAGGACTTCAGGCCGGCGCGGCCGTCCGGCCGCAGGCCCAGTTCGCGCTGCACCGTCTGCAGGGCTTGCCGGGTACGGGCGCCGATCATGCCATCGGGTTCGCCGATCTCATAGCCCCGGGCAATCAGCAGCCGCTGCAATTCCCGCCGCTGCGCGCGCGACAGGCCCGGATCGTCGGTCGGCCAGGGCTGCGCCAGCGGACCGCCGCCGCGCAGTCTGTCGGACAGGTGGGCGATGGCCAGCGCATAGCTTTCCGCGGCGTTGTAGGAGTACAGGGCGTCGAAGTTGCGCGTGACCAGGAAGGCGGGACCTTTGCTGCCAGCCGGCAACAGCAGGCCCGCCGGCGTGTCGCCCGCGGGCAGCGGCTGACCATCGGCGCGCGTCACGCCCCGCCCCGCCCAATACGACATGGCGCGCTTGTTCTTGCGGCTCGCGCCCGACGTATCCAGGCCCGCCGGCAGGCGGACTTCATAGCCCCATTGCAGCGCGCTGTTCCAGCCCGCCCGCTTCAGAAAGTTGGCCGTCGATGCCAGCGCGTCCGGCACGCTGTCGACCAGGTCGCGGCGGCCGTCGCCATCGAAGTCCACCGCCAGCCGCAAGTACGTCGAGGGCATGAACTGGGTCTGGCCGAAGGCGCCCGCCCAGGAGCCGGTCAGGCGTTCTGGCGCGATGTGCTCGTCCTGGATGATCTTCAGCGTGGCAAAGAACTCGCCGCGGAAATAGGCCTGACGCCGGCCGAAGCAGGACAGCGTGGACAGCGACGTCAGCAGGGGCCGGCCGCCCAGCGTGCGGCCGTAGTTGCTTTCCACGCCCCACACCGCGGCTATGGTGGCCGCGTCCACGCCGTAGCGCGACGCGGCGCGGTCCAGGTCGGACTGCCAGCGCGCCATGCCGGCTTGGCCGTCGGCCACGCGCTCATCGTCGACCAGGGCCGCCATGTAGTCCCAGATGGGCGTCTTGAATTCCGGCTGGGCGTCCAGCAGATCCAGCACCGTCATGTCGGGCGCGAGCCCCGCCGTCTGGGTGTCGAAGGTAGCGCCCGACACGCCGGCCTTGAGCGCCGGGCCGCGCAATTGCGCGAGGCAGGCCGCGAACGCGTCAGCGGCCGATGCGGCAGGCGCCAGCGAAATGAGGGCGCCTCCCGTCAAGAAGATGGTCAGTGGACGCAAGCAGCGGGTCCGCAGCGCTTTGATGAAAGTGTCGGTGCTCATGTTTTCCAATCAACCGGCCTGCAGCGCGGCAAGCTCGGCGTCGTCGAATCCGGCGGCGCGGCGCGCCTCCAGGTTGAAGGGGCCGCGCAGCCGGGGCGCGTCGTAACGCTGCGCCAGTTCGGCATAGCAGGACACGGGATCCTTGCCCGCCTGCGCGCATAGCTGCTTGTACCAATGATTGCCGATGGCCACGTGGCCGATCTCGTCGGCCAGGATGATGTCGACGATGGCGGCGCTTTCCGCGTCGCCCGCTCCCGCCAGCTTGGCGCGGATCGCGGGAGAAGCGTCCAGGCCGCGCGCCTCCAGCGTGCGCGGCACCAGGGCCAGGCGGGCCAGCAGATCCTCTTGCGTGCGCTGCGCCATGTCCCACAGGCCGTTGTGGGCGGGGAAGTCGCCATAGGCGCACCCCATGGCGGCCAGGCGCTGCCTGAGCAGATCGAAGTGATAGGCCTCTTCGCGCGCCACGCGCAGCCAGTCGAGGTAGAAGGCTTGAGGCATGCCGGCAAAGCGCCACATGATGTCCAGCGCCAGGTTGATGGCATTGAATTCGATGTGCGCCAGCGCGTGCAGCAGCGCCGCGCGCCCTTCCTCGGTGGCCATGGAACGCTGCTTGACCTGGGCGGGAGCCACCAGCTCGGGCCGGGCAGGACGGCCCGGCAGTCCAGCCGTGGGCGTGTATGTCCGCTCGCAGTCCAGCGCCGCCTCATCCGACATGGCGCGCACTGCCGCCAGCTTGTCCTGCCAGGCCGTCGCGGCCAGGGCCGCCAGCGCCTGCCCGCGCAGGCAATCCTGGCGATGCCCGGCCGCGGCGGGCGTCGTGTTGCTATCCATATGCTTCTCTGTGCCGGGCGGCCTCGCGCCCACCCGAAATCCCGTGAAAGCGCCGTGGCCGCAGGCCGCGCGCATACACGGAGACTTTATCATTCACCCATGGATTCCCTGCGCCTGACCATAGAGACCGACCTGTCCCGCATCGACGCCCAGCAATGGGACGCGCTGGCAGGCGACCAGCCCTTTCTGCGCCATGCGTTCCTGCGCGCGCTGCACGAGACCGGCTGCGCCGCGCCTCAGACCGGATGGGCTCCGCATTACCTGGCGCTGTGGCGCGACGATGCGTTGGCCGCCGCTGCACCGCTCTACCTGAAATCCCATTCGCGCGGCGAGTATGTATTCGACTACGCCTGGGCCGACGCCTTCCAGCGCCACGGGCTGCGCTACTACCCCAAGCTGCTGTCGGCCATTCCGTTCACCCCGGTCACCGGTCCCAGGCTGCTGGCCGGCAACGATGAGGATCGCGCCACGCTGGTGCGCGGGCTGGTCGCCTTCGCCGAAGAGATCAAGGTGTCGTCGCTGCACCTGCTGTTCCCTGCCGAGGCCGACATGCGTGCGCTGCGCGAGGCCGGCTTCATGATCCGCGAAAGCGTGCAGTTCCACTGGACCAATCCGGGCTACGCGGACTTCGACGCCTTTCTGGCCACGATGAGCCACGACAAGCGCAAGAAGATCCGCCAGGATCGCAAGAAGGTCGCGGCCGCCGGGCTGTCGTACCGCTGGCTGCGCGGCGCGGAAATCGGCGAGGCCGAGCTGGACTTCTTCTACGAATGCTATTGCCGCACCTACTTCAGCCATGGCAATCCGCCCTACCTGAACCACGAATTCTTCCGCCGCGCGTACCGCGAACAGCCCGAGGCCTTCGTGCTGATCCTGGCAGAGCGCGACGGCCAGCCGGTGGCGGCCGCGCTCAACCTGGCGGGCGGCGACGCGCTGTATGGGCGTTACTGGGGCGCGACCGAATACGTTCCGGGGCTGCACTTCGAGACCTGCTACATGCAGGCCATCGCCTATTGCATCGTCCACGGCATCGCGCGCTTCGAGGGCGGCGCGCAAGGCGAACACAAGATGGCGCGCGGGCTGCTGCCCACGCCCACCTGGTCGGCGCACTGGGTTGCGCACCCCGGCTTCGCGGACGCGATCCAGAACTTCCTGGACGAGGAAACCGCGGCGGTGACGGATTATCTGGGAGAGCTGGAAACGCACTCCCCGTTCAAGCGGCCACGGGAAGGCTGAGGGCTAGAGGAAGCGGTCCAGCAGCTTGCGGCTGTGCTTGTCCAGCGACTGGATGTCGCGCACCAGATAGAAGATGCCGTGGCTGTCGGCGATCAACAGGGTCTGCGGACTGAGGCGGCGGATGTCCTCTTCGCCGCGCAGCGTGAACGAGGTGGGGCCGCGGTCGGTATCGACCTGCCAGGTGCTGGGGGTGGCAAAGGTGGAGACGCTGGCCAGCTTGCGGATCTCGGGCATGAACTCCCGGCTCGCCAGTTCTTCCTCGATCAACTCGCGCTGCGGAGACGGCACATCGGACAGGTGTTCGATCCAGAGCAGTTCGCGCCCGTCCACCGTCACGAGCGACAGGCCGCGGCCAGGCTCGCTGATGGGAAAGGCGCGCACGGGCAGCACGCCCTCGTGGTTCTGGCCATCGGCGGACTGGAACTCCAGGCGCCCGAAGGCATTGCGGCGCAGCTGAAAAGACGGCAAGGTCATGACGATAATTCCGGTTCCGCGTCAGGCCACGGCGGCCATGTCTTCGCTGCCCGACGCCTGCGCGTCGGCCTCGGCCTGGCGCGCCTGCGCCTGATACAGACGGTAGTAGGCGCCCTCGCGGGCCATCAGTTCTTCGTGCGGACCCTGCTCCACGATCTGGCCGCGGTCCAGCACCACCAGGCGGTCCGCCTTGCGCAAGGTGCTCAGGCGGTGGGCGATGGCGATCGTGGTGCGGCCGCGCACCAGGTTGTCCAGCGCCTTCTGGATTTCCTTTTCGGTGGTGGTGTCCACCGACGAGGTGGCCTCGTCCAGGATCAGGATGCGCGGATCGATCAGCAGCGCGCGCGCGATCGAGATGCGCTGGCGCTCGCCGCCGGACAGGGCCTGGCCGCGTTCGCCGACCAGCGAGTCGTAGCCGTGCGGCAGCCGCAGAATGAATTCATGCGCATGCGCGGCGCGCGCCGCCGCCACGATTTCGTCGCGGGTGGCGTCCGGCTTGCCGTAGGCGATGTTCTCGGCGATGGTGCCGAAGAACAGGAACGGCTCCTGCAGCACCAGCCCGATGTTGCGGCGGTAGTCCGCCACGCGCACCGAACGGATATCGGCGCCGTCCACCAGCACCGCCCCTTCGGACACGTCGTAGAAGCGGCAGATCAGGTTGATCAAGGTGCTCTTGCCCGAGCCGCTGTGACCCACCAGGCCGATCATCTCGCCCGGCGCGATGTTCAGGTTCAAGCCGCGGATAACCTGGCGGTTGCCGTAGCGGAAGCCCACGTCGCGCAACTCGATGCGGCCGTTGATATGCGGCAGCTTGGCGGGATTCTGCGGTTCCGGCACGCTGGAGACATGGTCCAGGATATCGAAGATGCGCTTGGCGCCGGCAGCCGCTTTCTGCGTGACCGAGACGATACGGCTCATCGAATCCAGGCGCATGTAGAAGCGCCCGATATAGGCCAGGAAGGCGGCCAGCACGCCGACGGTGATCTGCTTCTGCGACACCTGCCAGATGCCGAAGATCCACACCACCAGCAGGCCCACTTCGGTCAGCAGCGTGACCGTGGGCGAGAACAGCGACCAGGTGGTGTTCACGCGGTCGTTGACTTCCAGGTTGCGGTTGTTGGCTTCGCGGAAACGCGCCACTTCGCGCTTTTCCTGCGCGAAAGCCTTGACCACGCGGATGCCCGGGATGGTGTCGGCCAGGACGTTGGTGATCTCCGACCAGATGCGGTCGACCTTTTCGAAGCCATGGCGCAGGCGGTCGCGCACCGCGTGGATCATCCAGATGATGAACGGCAGCGGCACCAGCGTGACCAGCGCCAGCCACGGATTGATGGACACCAGGATGACCGCGGTCATGCAGATCATCAGGATGTCGTTGGCGAAGTCCAGCAAATGCAGCGACAGGAACACGCAGATGCGGTCGGTTTCGCTGCCGATGCGGGAAATCAGATCCCCGGTGCGCTTGCCGCCGAAATACTCCAGCGACAACTGCTGCAGGTGCTCATAAGTGGTGGTGCGCAGGTCCGCGCCGATGCGCTCGCTGACCCAGGCCAGGATGTAGGTCCGGGCCCAGCCCAGGCCCCAGGCCAGGAAAGCCGAGGCCAGCAGCCCGCCCAGATAGAGGCGGACCTTGTCGTAATCGATGGGCGCGCCGTTCTGGAACGGAATCAGCACGTCATCCATCAGCGGCATGGTCAGGTACGGCGGCACCAGGGTGGCGGCCGTGCCCAGCAGGGTCAGCACGAAACCCGCCAGCAGCGGCCCGCGGTAAGGGCGGGCGAAACGCCACAGGCGCAGCAGCGCCCAAGTGGTGGATGGCGCCGCCTGTTCCTGGTTGCAGGTCGGGCATTCTTCCTCGCCCGCCGGAATGACGTTATTACAGACGGTGCAGGTGCGCTCCGCCAGTTCCTCGTCCTGATGGCCCGACAAACGGATGGCCTGCTGGGTCTCGAACTGCGCCAGCAGCTTCAACGCGGCCGGATTGCGCGCCAGCGTAAAACGCCACGCGCCCAGGCGGGAGCCATCGTCGTGCAATTCCAGCAGCGCGGCGCCGGCGTGGTCGGTCAGGCTCAGCTTTAATTGGGGGCCGTATGCCCAGGATTCCCAGCGCGGTTCGTCGGGATGGCGGGCCAGCAGCCGGCGATCGGTGGCGGCGATCAGCCCCGGACGGAACTTCAGGCGCTGATCCAGGTCTATTTCAACCCAGGCCAACAAGGTTTCGCCGTCCGCCAGTTCGGCGCTGATTTCATCGCGCCAGCGGGCAGGAAAGGCTTCGGCAAGGCCGGAAAGCAGGTTTGGTTTTTTCATTGGAACGCATACCGGGCCAGGACTCTGCCCTACTAGGCGGCAACCGGTTCGCAACCTGGACTGGCGGCAAACGTGTCCCTTCCTTACAACATAACGATTTCACGCCTTGAAGGCGTCGTATAGTAGCAGCCGATTTTTCTAATTAGGAATATCTGGGATCCCCCACTCGTTGGCATTATTCTAAAGGCGCAACCCCAATAAATTCGCGGTCTTGCATAGGGGCGTCCGCGCGTGCCAACCTGCTTCTCTCGTAAATTAAAACATGAAAAAGAAAGACATTGAATTTCTCGATGTCGTGGCTTTGCGCGGCCCGAACATTTGGACGTACCGTCCGGTACTCGAAGCGTGGGTGGATATCGGTGAACTGGAGGACTACCCCTCCAACACCATCCCCGGCTTTTACGAACGCCTGACGGAATGGCTGCCGACGCTGATCGAGCACCGCTGCAGCCCGGGGGTCCGGGGCGGTTTCCTGTCGCGCCTGAAGGAAGGCACCTGGCCCGGCCACATACTTGAGCATGTCACCCTGGAACTGCAGAACCTGGCCGGCTTGCGCGGCGGTTTCGGCAAGGCCCGGGAAACCTCCACCCGCGGCGTCTACAAGGTCGTGGTGCGCGCCTGGCAGGAACAGGTCACCCGCACCGCCCTGAACGAAGCCCGCGACCTGGTCATGGCCGCCATCGAAGACCGCCCCTTCGACGTGCCCGCCGCCATCGCCAAGCTGCGCAGCCTGATCGACAAGCACTGTCTCGGCCCCAGCACCGCCTGCATCGTGGATGCCGCCGACGACCGCGATATTCCCTACATCCGCCTGTTCGAGGGCAACCTCGTGCAGTTCGGCTACGGCTCGGCCCAGCGCCGCATCTGGACGGCCGAGACCGACCGCACCAGCGCCATCGCCGAAGGCATTTCGCGCGACAAGGACCTGACCAAGGAACTGCTGTCGACCTGCGGCGTGCCCGTGCCCGAAGGCCGCCTCGTGCGCAGCGAGGACGACGCCTGGGAAGCGGCCGAGGACATCGGCCTGCCGGTGGTCGTGAAGCCCTATGACGGCAACCACGGTCGAGGCGTGTTCACCAACCTGACCACGCGCGAGGAAGTGGTGTCGGCCTACCGCGTGGCCGTGGACGAAGGCAGCGGCGTGATCGTCGAACGCTTCGTGCTGGGCAACGAACACCGCCTGCTGGTCGTGGGCAACCGCATGGTGGCCGCCGCCGCCGGCGAACCGGCCTGGGTGACGGGCGACGGCAAGTCCACCATCACCGAACTCATCGACAGCCAGATCAATACCGACCCGCGCCGCGGCCGCACCGAGAACCACCCGCTGAACCCGGTGCGCCTCGATTCCGCCGCGCGGCTGGAAATCGCGCGCCAGGGCCTGTCGGAAGACAGCGTTCCGCCCGAAGGCCAGCGCGTGCTGGTGCAGCGCAGCGGCAACGTCGCCTTCGACGTCACCGACCGCGTGCACCCCAGCATCGCCGCCACCGTGACCCTGGCCGCGCGCATCGTCGGCCTGGACATCGCCGGCGTGGACCTGGTGGCCGAGGACATCTCGCGCCCGCTGGACGAACAGCGCGGCGCCATCGTCGAAGTCAACGCCGGCCCCGGCCTGCTGATGCACCTGAAGCCGGCCGACGGCACGCCGCGCCCGGTGGGCCGCGCCATCGTCGACCACCTGTTCCCTGAAGGCGATGCAGGCCGCATCCCCATCGTGGGCGTGACCGGCACCAACGGCAAGACCGTGGTGGCGCGCCTGGTTGCCCGCCTGCTGAGCCTGTCCGGCAAGCGCACCGGCCTGGCCTGCAGCGAAGGCCTGTACCTGGACCGCCGCCTGGTGCAAAAGGGCGACCGCGCCGATTTCGCTTCCGGTACGCGCCTGCTGATGAACCGCAACGTGGATGCCGCCGTCATCGAGAACGACAGCGGCGTGATCCTGGGCCAGGGCCTGGCCTATGACCGCTGCCAGGTGGGCGTGGTCACCAACATCGACGACGCCGATCATCTCGGCGACTTCGACATCAATGAAACGGAGCGCATGTTCAATGTGTTCCGCACGCAGGTGGACGTGGTGCTGCCCGGCGGCTCCACCGTGCTGAACGCGCGCGATCCGCGCGTGGTGGAAATGGCCGAGCTATCCGACGGTGCCGTGATCTTCTTCGGCATCGATCCCGCCCTGCCCGCCATCACCGCCCACCTGCAACAAGACGGCCGCGCCGTATTCGTGCGCGACGGCGGCATCGTGCTGGCGCAAGGCACTCGCGAGGAACGCCTGGCCACCGTGGCTTCGATCCCGCTGACCCATGGCGGGCGCGTCGCCTTCCAGGTCGAGAACGTGCTGGCCGCGGTGGGCGCGGCCTGGGCGCTGGACATTCCCGTGGAACTGATCCGCGCCGGCATCGAAACCTTCGACATCGACCAGGCCGACGCTCCCTGGCAGTTCACGCTGTTCGAACGCAACGGCAGCACCGTGGTGGTCGACGACGTGCACAACGCCTCGGCGCTGCGCCCCCTGATCGCCGCCATCGACCAGTTCCCGTCGACCACGCGCGCCGCCGTCTATTCGGCCGGCGCCGACCGCCGCGACGCGGACCTGATCGAACAGGGCAAGCTGCTGGGCGACGCGTTCGACCGCGTGGTGCTCTACGACGACCTGACCGTGCGCAGCAAGCGTCCCGCAGGCGAAGCGCGCGCGCTGTTGCGCCAGGGCCTGGCGCAAGGTTCCCGCGTCAAGGACATCCAGGACGAGCCCGACCACGGCAAGGCCATCCAGAGCCAGCTCGACGCCATCGCCGCAGGCGACTTCGTCCTGCTGCAGTCCGACGAAGCCTTCTCCGGTCCCACCATCGACCTGGTCCGCCGCTGGATTCAGCAATACTGACAATATCTGCGCGCGCCCTCGCACTAGCGGGGGCGCGCGTGAGCTAGACAGGAATACCTGCCATGGAAGTTTCCCGTATCCGAGCACTGCGCGGCCCCAATCTGTGGAGCAAGAACACCGCGATCGAGGCCATCGTTTCCTGCGCCGACGCCGAATGCTCCATCGACAACCTGCCTGATTTCGAAGCACGCCTGCGCGCCCGTCTGCCGCAGACCGGGCTGCTGCGTCCGGAAGGCCATCAGGGCGCGGTCTCCATCGCGCACGTGCTGCAGATCGTGGCCCTGACGATGCAGGCGCATGCCGGCTGCCCCGTCACGTTCGGCCGCACCGCCTCCACCATCGAGCCTGGCGTGTTCCAGGTGGTGGTCGAGTACAGCGAGGAAGAAGTCGGCAAGCTGGCGATGGAACTGGCGCAAGTGCTGGTGCGCGCCGCGCTGGACGACACGCCCTTCGATCTCGCCGACGCCTTGAAGCGCCTGCGCGAACTCGACGAAGACGTGCGCCTGGGACCCAGCACCGGCTCCATCGTCAACGCCGCCACTGCCCGCAACATCCCGTACCGCCGCCTGACCCAGGGCAGCATGGTGCAGTTCGGCTGGGGCAGCAAGCAGCGCCGCATCCAGGCCGCCGAAACCGACCTGACCAGCGCCATCTCCGAGTCCATCGCACAGGACAAAGACCTGACCAAGATGCTGCTGGACGCCGCCGGCGTGCCGGTGCCCATGGGCCGCTCGGTGACCACCGCCGAAGAAGCCTGGGCCGCCGCCGAGGAACTGGGCGGCCCGGTCGTGGTCAAGCCGCGCGACGGCAGCCAGGGACGCGGCGTCGCCGTCAACATCGAATCCCGCGAACGCGTGATCCAGGCCTTTGAAGTGGCCGAGGAAATCAGCTCCGAAGTCATCGTCGAACGCTACATCCCCGGCCACGACTTCCGCCTGCTGGTGGTCGGCGGCGCACTGGTCGCGGCCTCGCGCCGCGATCCGCCGCAAGTCACGGGCGATGGGGTGCAGACCATCCGTCAACTGGTGGACCAGGTCAACGCCGATCCGCTGCGCGGCGACGGCCACGCCACCTCGCTGACCAAGATCCGCTTTGACGACATCGCCCTGGCCACGCTCAAGAAGCAGGGCTTCGAGGCCGATTCCGTGCCGCCGTCCGGCACCCTGATCTTCCTGCGCAACAACGCCAACCTCAGCACCGGCGGCTCGGCCACCGACGTGACCGACGAAGTGCACCCGGAAATGGCCGCGCGCGCGGTGTCGGCGGCCCGCATGATCGGGCTGGACATCTGCGGCGTGGACGTGGTCGCCGAAAGCGTGCTCTACCCGCTTGAAGACCAGAACGGCGGCGTGGTGGAAGTGAACGCCGCCCCCGGCCTGCGCATGCATTTGAATCCGTCCTTCGGCAAGGGCCGCGCCGTGGGCGAGGCCATCATCGCCAACATGTACGCGGACGGCGACGACGGCCGCATCCCGGTCGTGGCCGTGGCCGGCACCAACGGCAAGACCACCACGGTGCGCCTGACCGCCCACATCCTGGGCGTCGCCGGCAACCGTGTCGGCATGACCAACTCCGACGGCGTCTATGTCGACAACCTGCGCATCGACACCGGCGATTGCAGCGGTCCGCGCAGCGCCCGCAGCGTGCTCATGCACCCGGACGTCGACGCAGCCGTGTTCGAAACCGCGCGCGGCGGCATCCTGCGCGAAGGCCTGGCCTTCGATCGCTGCAACGTGGCCATCGTCACCAACATCGGCATGGGCGACCACCTGGGCCTGGGCTACATCAGCACGGTCGAAGACCTGGCCGTGGTCAAGCGCGTGATCGTGCAGCACGTGCACCCCACCGGCACCGCGGTGCTGAACGCGGCCGACCCCATCGTGGCTGAAATGGCGGCAAGCTGCCCGGGCTCCATTACCTACTTCGCCGAAGACCGCAATCATCCCGTGCTGGCCACGCATCGCGCCCAAGGCCTGCGCTGCGTCTACCGCGACGGCGACTCCATCGTCACCGCGCAGGGCGGCGAAGAAACCCGCTACCCGCTGGCCGCCATTCCGCTCACGCGCAACGGCACGATCACCTTCCAGGTGGAAAACGCCATGGCGTCGATTGCCGCTGCCTGGGCGCTGGGCCTGGACACGGACCTCATCCGCCGCGGCCTGGCCAGCTTCGTCAATGACGCCCAAACCGCGCCCGGACGCTTCAACGTGTTCGATTACCGCGGCGCCACGGTCATCGCCGACTACGGCCACAATCCCGATGCCATCCTGGCCCTGGTGCGCGCGGTGGACGCCATGCCGGCCAAGCGCCGCTCCGTGGTCATCAGCGGCGCGGGCGACCGGCGCGACGAAGACATCCGGATGCAGACCGAGATCCTCGGCGAAGCCTTCGACGACGTGCTGCTCTACCAGGACCAGTGCCAGCGCGGCCGCGCCGACGGCGAAGTGCTGGCCCTGTTGCAGCAAGGCCTGGCCAACGCCACGCGCAGCAAGCACGTCGAAGAGATCCACGGCGAGTTTCTCGCCATCGACACGGCGCTGGCGCGCCTGGGCGCAGGCGACCTGTGCCTGATCCTGGTCGACCAGGTCGAAGAAGCCCTGGATCACATCGCGCGCCGCATCGCGCAGGCCTGAGCCGCACGCGGTTCCTGAAGTACAAACGGGGCGCCCAAGGGCGCCCCGTTTGCGTCAGCGCGCGCCGGTCAACTGCTGGACGACACCACGGGCGCGGCGGCCTGATAGCGGTCCGTCACGTGCGTGCATCCGAGCGCGGCCATCGCGGCCAGCGTCAGCAAGATAGCGCGGCAAAGTCGTTGCGTCATGCGAGTTCCTCTTTCCATATTCCGTGGCCGAACCTGCTTGCGGGTTCCGCGGACACTATACCGGCGCGCCCGCCGGCAAGCCAAGCACGCATGCCCGCGTCCAGCCTTGCAGATCCAGTTACCAGCCTCCCTCAAAAGGGGACAAGACATTGCCGGAATGTAACTACGGGATCTAGTGCGCCTGCAATCCCTACCCGCCGGAAACCGGGCCATTTCGCCGGCGCCGGGCAGTTACATTTGCCCACAGCCAGGTTTGACGGCCATGCCGCGGGCCCGTACGGTAAGTGCATGGCCTGGACGGAATCACTTGAACCGACAGGCCCTAGCTGATCAGTGTCCCACTCAACCGCGACAGCCCGGTTTACAGGCCGCAAACCGGATGCCGCTAGCAAATGGAGAGGTCACCATGAACAACGACATCATCGCTGGCAAATGGAAGCAACTGACGGGCAAGGCCAAGGCCGCCTGGGGTGAGCTCACCGATGACGAGCTGACCCGCACCGAAGGCAACGCCGAACGTCTGGCGGGCCTGATTCAGGAGCGTTACGGCAAGACCAAGGAGCAGGCCGAAAAAGAAGTCCGTGACTTCTTCGACCGCAATCCTTGATCCGATAAACCACCAGGAGAAGCTGACATGTTGCATTACGCCGTAGTTTTCTTCGTCATCGCCATCATCGCGGCTGTCCTGGGCTTCGGCGGCATCGCCGCCGGCGCTGCCGGTATCGCCAAGATCCTGTTCTTCGTCTTTCTGGTACTGGCGCTGCTGTCCATCCTCGGCGGCGCATTCCGCAAGAAATAGAACTCGCACCCAAGACACTACCCCATCCTCGCGTCCCGACGCGCTGAACCACTAACAAGGAGCATGACTATGGAATTCCGCAAGCTGATCGCCGCCGCTGCACTGGGCACGGGCGCCGTCTTCACTTCCATGGCTTTTGCCGCCGACGACGGCAAGCCGAAACAGTCCGTGGGTGAGTACGCGTCCGACGCCACCGTGACCACCAAGGTCAAGGCCGCCATCGTGGCCGACAAGCAGCTGAGCGCGCTGGACATCGCCGTGGAGACCAATGCGGGCGTCACCAAGCTGACGGGTACCGTCGGCACCGCAGCCGAAGCCGATCATGCCGCCACCGTGGCGCGCGGCGTCGAAGGCGTCAAGCAGGTCATGAACAACATCAAGGTCGACCCGGCCAAGAACAAGAAGTAACCCCAACCGGGCTGTTGCGGCCCGTTCTTGAAATACAAGGCGGCGCCTGTGTCCGACACAGGCGCCGCCTTGTTTTGCGCCGCTACCCGCGGCGCTCCGGATCAGATGTTCACCACGCCCCGGCCTATCTCCAGCGCCCGTCCGCCCACCTGGATCCGGCCGTCGGCCTGGACGTCCAGCAACAGCCGGCAGGGCCTGCCCATCTGGTCGCCCTGCTCCACCAGGATGCTGGCGGGCAAGGGACGCTTTTGATGCAGCAGCCAGCCGCCCAGATTGGCGCAGGCGGAACCCGTGCCGGCGTCTTCGTTCACGCCGCCGCCCGCCTTGGCGTAGAAATAGCGCGCCACCACCACCTGGCGGCCATCCTGCTGGCGATCGTCGTCGAAAGCGTAGGCATACATGACCTTGCGGCCCAGGCTGTTGGCCTGCCAGCGGTCCAGCCGCGAGGCATCGGGCGCAACACGGCGCACCGCGTCGACGCTGGCCAGCGGCACCAGCAGCTGATCGGCGCCGGTGTCCAGCCAGATCGGATCGTCCAGCAGATCGCTTGCATCCAGGCCCAGCAGACTGGCAATTTCGCCTCGTTCCAGCGCGGGCGCGGCGGTGCGCACGCCATCCGGGCACGGCGCGGTAAAGGTCCAGGCATCGCCGCGCGCCGTCACCGGCACCACGCCGGCGCCGAACTCCAGCGTCAACGCATCGCCCGTTTGCCGCAAGTCACGCACGACCTGCGAGGTGCCTATGGTGGGGTGGCCCGCGAACTTCATCTCGAAGCCCGGCGTAAAGATGCGCACGCGCGCTGCCGCCTTGTCGGACGGCAGGATGAAAGTCGTTTCGGACAGATTGAATTGCGCCGCCAGATTCAGCATGGTGGCGTCGTCCATGCCGCGCGCGTCTTCGAACACGCAGAGCTGGTTGCCGCTGAAGGTGGAGGAAGCGAAAACGTTGAGCAGGCGGAAAGCGTAGGAGGCCATGGCGGTAGCGATAGTTGAAAACGTATGCGCCGGCTCAGGCCGGCGCGTTTCCCACTTTATCGCAAGCCTCGGACCCGGGCTACCAGACCGCGAAGAACAATACCCAGGCCAGGCAGAACGGCGCCAGGCCGGCCGCCAGCACCAGCCAGGCCAGCCCCTTGCGCCAGCCGCTGGCTTGGCGCGGCTTGAGCAGGCGCGCAAACAGGCGCAGCGTCCACAGCACCGCCAGGCTCAGCAGCGTGAAGCGCACGGGCGCGGCCCAGGCGGCCTGCATCCCTTCGTGCTTGAGCAGGTTGACGGTAGTGGCCGACAGGCCCAGGAACACGCCAATGCCGGCGGAAGGAATCAAGGCCTGCGCCAGCTTATGCAGGCCAGGACGACCCCAACGCGTCGCGGGTTCGCCTTCCACCGGCGCGGCGGGCGCCAGGCGGTCGGCGATCCACAACGACAGGAAGGAAGCACCGCCGACACAGATCGTGGCGCCGACGACGAACATCAGGATGCCGGCGCCATCCAGCCACGAGAAGCTGTCGTTCACTTCCGGGTAATGCGTCAGGATGAACCAGGGCGCGTTGTCCAGCAGCGGCCACATGATGTCGTGTTCGACCAGCCAGGTCGCGGCCCACTGCTTGGCGGTCACGTACCAGGGGCTGGCGCTCCAGAGGAAGGCGCCGATCGCGATGCCCATCAGGCCGAAGCACAGCAGCGCCGTCTGCCACGGATCGCCATGGGTGACATGCACGATTTCTTCTTCAGGCGAACGCGGCGTCAACTCGATCGCGCCGCGATAGCCGCTGCAGCGTCCGCAGACATGGCAGTCGCCCGCGCCCTTCATGTGGCGCAGCGGTACCAGCGGCGCACAGTTGATGGGCTCGATGCGGATGACCGGATGGCGCCACTTCTCTTCGTCGACCTTGAAGTGCCAGGGAGCCAGCTTGGCCAGCAGGTTGAAGACGCCGTTGACCGGGCACAGATACTTGCACCACACGCGCTTGCTGCGGCCGTAGCGCCAGCCGACGATCATGGCCGCGACCGTGGACCCGCCCAGCACCGCCAGTACCGCGAGCGGATACTGATAGACGCTGACCAGCTGGCCGTAAACGGTGGTCAGCGCGAAGGCGACGAAAGGCCAGCCGCCCCAGCGCATCCATTTCGGGATGGCGTGGCCCTGGCCGCGTTCGCTGGCCCATTCGGTCAGCATGCCCTCGGGGCATAGCCAGCCGCACCAGGCCCGGCCCAGAATGGGCATGGAGATGAGCACGAACGGCCACCACACGCCCCAGAACGCGAACTGCGCGACGATGGTCAGATTGTTGAACACCGAGGCCGCATTGTCCGGCAAAGGCAGGATCGCGGGCACGATCAAAAGGAACGCGTATATCGCAACAATGCCCCACTGCAGCTTGCGCAACAGCGGGGCATGGTCACGGAGGAAGTCGGCGATACGGGAGGTCGCCCTCCCGAGTGCAGCTGCCATGGTCAAACCTTCAAATATTCAGTCCGGCAACAGTCGGGTTCAGGAAGCGCTGCGGGCGGCGGTGGCAGCGCCTGCCGGCTTGCCCCCCACCCAGCGCAGCAGCGCCCACACAATGATCCAGTAGGCCGCCCACAACAGCACCGAGCTCAGCGCAGGCAGCGCGCGGTAGCCGGCAAAGTCGGCCAGGATCTTGCCCACGCCGGTGCTGTCGCTCAGGAGCCAGGAGCTGTCCCAGACCGGATCCACGATGGTCGGGAGTACGTCCAGCGAAATCAGGTGATCCAGGCCGCCCACCAGCAGCGAACCGGCCAGCAGCAGCAACAGGATTTCGGTCACGCGGAAGAAGCGGCGCCAGGTGATGAGCTTGCCGCCCAGCTGCAGCAGCCAGAACGTCAGCAGCGCCACCGCGAAACCAGCCACGCCGGCCAGCGCCAGCATCAGCATGTCGCTGCCGCCCTCGCCCGCCGACACGGTGCCGTACAGGAACACCACGGTTTCGCTGCCTTCGCGCGCCACGGCAATGGCCACCAGCACGAACAGGCCCCACCAGTTGTCGCTGGCGACGGAAGCGCGCGCCCCGCCTTCGAGTTCGCCCTTTAGCGTGCGGCCGTGCTTCTTCATCCACACGACCATCTGCACCACCAGTGCGCATGCGGCCAGCGACATGATGGCCTGGAACCATTCCTGGCCTTCGTCGCTGAGCCAGGTGGACACGCCCAGCAGCACCAGCGCCAGGGCCACGGCCAGCGCCAAGCCTGCCGCGACGCCACCCCACAGGTAGTTCAGGCCGCGCTTGCCCTCGGGCGTGGAGCGCAGCCAGGTGTAGAGAATGCCCACCACCAGCATGGCTTCGACGCTTTCACGCCAGACGATAAAGAGGACCTGTTCCATATATTGCTACCGCTTATTCCTTGGGCTTGACGACCAAGGTGCCTTTCACGCTCTGGTGAAAATCGTCGAAAAAGGGATATTCGCCGGGGCGGGAAATAGTGATCACCACGAAAGACTTCACGCCCGGCCCCAGGACTTTTTCCTTGCGCAGCGGAATGCTTTCGAATTCCACCGGCTCGTTGCTCTCGTTGATGAGCTCGATCTTGAACCGGCCCGCCGGCACTTCCAGCGTGGCCGGTTCGAACGTCCCGTTCGGCTTGAAGGTCAGCGTGAACGTGGGCAGTTCGTCAGCCTGCGCGGATGCCGCCCCGGCCAGGCCCGCCAGGCCGATCAGCAATGCGGCGGCAACGCGTAGCAGGCTGCGCACGATCAGTAGCCGCCCTTCTTGCCGGTGCCGGCGTAGACGAATTCATATTCCAGGTCGAAGGGCTCGAACCACGGGCCCACGCCGGTTTCCTTGTCGATGTGGCGGCCGAAGTGGCTCATCTTGTCCTCGGTCGGCGGCAGGATGGTGTACTTCAGCTTGTACTTGCCCGGTCCTTCCAGCTTGATGTTCTCGCCGTAGTGCGGACCGTCATTGGCGACCATGGGCATGAAAGTGCCCTTCTGCACGTTCTGGCTGCCGACCTTCTGGATTTCGTACTTCACGACCAGGTAGGGCACCCACTCGCCTTCAGGGAAGCCCGTCTTGTTGCCGGCGGTGGCGTGAATGTCGGCCTCAAGGTGCACATCCGAATCCTTGGCCGGGCGCATCATCCCGGGGGGGTCCATTTCGATCGGCTGCAGGTATACCGCGCCGATTTCCATGCCGCCCTTTTCCACCGGCTTGCCGATGGGGTATTCGGCCGCGTTCGCGGCGGAAACGCTCAGGGCGACGATGGCCAGGGCCAAGGCTTTCTTGATCATGTGCATAATCCTTGAGTCACGAATGAGACGACGGCTCTTAAAATACAAACAAGAACCGTTTTCATTAATGTAACCAAATCAACTGACAGAACCCTGAACCTCGGACCAGGGAAATCTGCGGATCATTGCGTTTGATCAAGCGGTGAAAGAGGTACGGCCCCGGATGACTCAGAGCCCGAGAAACTTGAACGGCGCCGAGGGCTGGAAGTCGCGTGTGGCGTCGCCCGCAAACGTGTGGCGCTGATCCGGCCCCAGGTCCAGCTTCAGCACCTTGCCGCTTTCCGGGCTGAAATCGAGGGCCTTCAGATCCACCCAGAACGTGTTGGGCGTCAGGGCCGACTCAAAAAAATACAGTTTGCGCTGGTGGTCGAAAACGGTGCGCCAGCGGGTGGACGAGATATTGGGCTGTCCGGGCGTACTGATGCCGTAGGGTACGGAGACGTTGCGTATCACGCTGAAGACGCTGGCCAGCGCCTTGTTGGGATCGGGATCCTTGGGGATGGCGTTGATGTAGAACGATGCCCGCACGAAACGATCGGCCGCGCGGTTGGTGCCCGGCAACATGGTGGTGCCGCCGATCTGCTGCCAATAGGCGTCGAGCGCGAGCTGCTGTTCGAACTGAGGCGAGTTGGTCATCACCTGGTAATCGCGGCTGTGGTGAATCACCTGGCGTCCGCCGATGTATTCGACGATGGCGCTGTCGCCGCTGGCGTCCGAGATCGACAGGTGCAGCGTCGTCAGGCGGTCCTCGCCGGGCACGTTGTCCGAGACGATGGTGTAGGGTTCCTGCTCCAGCGCGGCCACGGCTTCCTTGACGGTGGCGTAGTTGTCCAGCACGTACTGCGCCCACGCCGCGATGGTCAGGCCGGGCTTGCCCTTCGCATCGAATTGCGGGTACTGCGATTCGGCCAGCCACAGCAGATTGGCGCTCAGGCCCGCTTCGTTCACGCCATCGGTGGTGGAGACGTCATACCCGGACGTGACCACGCTGCCGTAGCGCGAAGTCCAGCGCAGGGAGTTCGGGCCGGCCTCGCCGCTGCGCGCCATGCCGCGCGGCAATACCCACAGGTTGCTGGTGATGTCGTTCTTCCAGTCCATGGAGCGCGCGGTAACGACCTGCTGGTTGGCGCCATGGAAGACCACGCGCGTGCAAGCCCAAGCGGCGGGCGACGCGGACACGGCAGTCAAGCCGGCCAATGCCGCGCAGGCCAAGCGGGAAAACGCCTTGTTCAGTCTCATGCTTGCACTCCTGGGGTCGGTTCTTTTGCATGCCGCGCGAGCAAAAGGCCGCGCGCGATGATGAAAAAACACCCCAAGAACCGGATCTCCGTCCGGCTTTTGGGGTGTTGATCGATGAGGCGCGCGCCTGGCGCGGCCCCGCCGTTACTTGCGTCCGGGACCTTGCGTGCCGCCGGGCGTGAACGGGAAGGTCGAGAACATGGCGCGGGTCTGATCCTGCATCTGGTCCTGCATCTGCACGAACAGATTCTTGCTCTGGTCGATGTAGTTGTTCATCATGTTCTGCAGCATGGGCGTCTGCACGTTCATGAACTGGGTCCAGGCCTCGGGGCCGAACTGGCTGCCGTACAGGCCCTTGGACTGTTCCGCCATGCGTTGCTGGATTTCCATGAAGGCCTGGATGTTCTTTTCCAGGTAGGAACCCATGATGCCCTGCATGGCATGGCCGTAGAAACGGATGATCTGCGACAGCATGTTCGACGAGAACATGGGCATGCCGCCGCTTTCCTCTTCAAGGATGATCTGCAGCAGGATGCTGCGCGTCAGGTCTTCGCTGCTCTTGGCATCGACGACCTGGAATTCTTCGTTTGCCAGGACCAGTTGCTTGACATCTGCCAGGGTGATGTAGGTGCTGGTCCGGGTGTCGTACAGGCGACGGTTGGGGTACTTTTTAATCAGGCGCAGGCTGGCGCCGGTTTGTGCTTGCGTCATGGTTGTCCCCGGATCGGGCGATCTCTAAGGCTTCGGATAGGGTTAGTGTAATCCGGAGGGCCCTCTCCCCGAGGCCCTCCGGCGCCGACGGGCCGCCCGCTGGCGGTCCGCGATGGGTCAGCCCATGTGCAGGCCGCCATTGAGCGAGAAGTCCGCGCCCGTCGAAAAACCGGACTCGTCCGAGGCCAGCCACGACGTCATGGACGCGATTTCTTCCGGCGTGCCAAGGCGGCGCACCGGAATGGTGGCGACGATCTTTTCCAGCACGTCGGGGCGGATGGCGCGAACCATGTCGGTGCCGATGTAGCCGGGCGAGATCGTGTTGACGGTGACGCCCTTGCTGGCGACTTCCTGGGCCAGCGCCATGGTGAAGCCATGGATGCCGGCCTTGGCGGTCGAATAGTTCGTCTGGCCGAACTGGCCTTTCTGCCCGTTCACCGAGCTGATGTTGATGATGCGCCCCCACTGGCGTTCGACCATGCCGTCGATCACCTGTTTGGTCACATTGAACAAGCTGTTCAGGTTGGTGTCGATGACCGCGCGCCAATCGTCCGCGCTCATCTTGCGGAACAGACCATCGCGGGTAATGCCCGCGTTGTTGACCAGCACGTCGACCGGGCCCAGCTCCTTCGTGACCCGTTCGAAGGCTTCCACCGTGGAGTCCCAATCGGACACGTTGCCCACGGATGCGTAGAACGTGTAGCCCTGCGCTGCCTGCTCATCCAGCCATTGCTGGTAGTTGCGGCTGGGGCCGCAACCTGCCACCACGCGAAAGCCATCCTTGGCCAAGCGCTGGCAAATAGAGGTGCCGATACCGCCCATCCCGCCTGTTACGTAAGCCAGTTTTCCGCTCATTGGACTTCCTCCTGTGTGCGACGGACGCCTCGTTAATTAACCTTCTTCTCGTCTGGGCCTAACCGCTGGTCGCGGTTTCAGGCTGCCCGGACTTTCACATACCTGCCAGGCGCCGGCTCTATCGGCCGGTACTTGGCATTGCCCAATTTTTCGCGCGCCTTGACCTGCTTGCCCGAGTGGCCCGACAACCAGCCGGCCCAGTCGGGCCACCAGCTGCCCGGCGTCTCGACGGCCTGCGCGAACCACGTGTTCGGATCGCCAGGCAGATGATGGCCTGACTGTTCAAGCTTGTCAGCCGCCCAATAGCTGCGGCGCTTCTTCGCCGGAGGGTTGACCACGCCAGCGATGTGGCCGGACGCCCCCAGCACGAAGCGCTGCGGTCCGCGCAGCACCTGGGTCGACGCATACGCCGAGACCCAGGGCACGATATGGTCCTCGCGTGACCCGAAGATGTACGCCGGCATTTCCAGGCGCGTCAGGTCCAGCGGCAGGCCCGCGGCATGCGCGCGGCCCGGCACCTTGAGGTTGTTCTCCAGGTAGGTATTGCGGAAGTACCAGGAGAAGAACGGGCCAGGCAGATTGGTGCTGTCGCCATTCCAGAACAACAGGTCGAACGCGGGCGGCTTCTGGCCTTTCAGATAGTTGCCGACCACGTAATTCCAGACCAGCTCGTTGGGCCGCAGGAACGAGAACGTGGTGGCGAGATCGCGCCCGGGCATCAGCCCGCCCTGCCCCAATTGGTGGTCGCGCAGCAGCGCGTGGGCCTCGTCGACGAAGACGTTCAGGATGCCGGTATCGTGGAAATCCAGCAGCGAGGTCAGCAGCGTCAGCGATGCGACCGGATGCTCGCCACGCGCCTCGGCCAGGGCCAGCGCGGAAGCCAGCATCGTGCCGCCGACGCAGAAGCCCAGCGCATTGACCTGCGGCTGTTTGGTGATGTCGCTGGCAACGCGCAGCGCCTGCAACACCGCGTCGTCCAGATAATCGGACCAAGTCGCGCGGTCCACGCCATCGGTGTCGCTGGATACCGGATTGCGCCAGGAAATCAGGAACACCGTAAAGCCCTGGTCCACCGCGTGCCGCACGAAGGAATTTTCGGGCTGCAGGTCCAGGATGTAGAACTTGTTGATGTTCGGCGGCACGATGACCAGCGGCCGTTCGTGCACGGTGGCGGTCGACGGCGCGTACTGGATGAGCTGGAACAACCGGTTTTCGAACACCACTTCGCCCGGCGTCACGGCGACGTTGCGGCCGATCTCGAACTGCGATTCGTCGGTCTGCGTGATGCGGCCTTTCTTGACGTCGCCCAGCAGATTGGCCAGCCCTTCGTTGAGCGCGCGGCCGGCGCTTTCGACGATGGATTGCTGGGCATCCGGGTTCAGCGCCAGGAAGTTCGACGGCGACAGCGCGTCGACCCATTGCATGATCGAAAAACGCAGGCGGTCGCGCATGGGCTCGCTGACTTGGGCCGCGTCGACCATGCGCGACATGGCGCGGGCCGACAGCAGATAGGTATGCGCCAGCAACAGATGCGAATGATTGGAGGCCCAGGCATCGCCCGAAAAACGGCGGTCTGGCGGCGGCGCAAGCGCGCCACGGCGGGCGTCATCGCAAAGGCGCTGCCACTCGCGGGAGAATTCGGCCTGAATGTCGGCCAGGACTTCCGGTGCCACGCTCACCGGAATGGGCCCTGCGGAGAGATTGGCATTCACTTCGACACCTTGTTATCGAAACTACGCGATTGATGTTGCATTCCGGGTCCGGGACTGTCAATGCGGGTATACAAGGAGGCCTGACAGGGTATGACGCAAGGCCGGCTGCGGGCCTTGCGCCAGATCAAACAGGGCCTAGCCAGGCCAGCAAAGCCATGCGTCCGGTTTCGCCGTCGCGGCGGTACGAGAAGAACCGATCCGCCCCCTCCACCGTGCACATCCCGCTCAAGGACACTTCTTGTACCCCGGCGCGGCGCAGGCGGAAATCAGCCAATCCGGCGAGGTCGGCCAGCCATTTTCCGGAAATGCCCGGCCGCGGCGTGAAGTACCGCAGGGTCGCGGGATCGTCCTTGGAGAAGGCTTCCAGCACGTCCTGGCCGACTTCGAACGCCTGCGGGCCGATGCCTGGCCCGACCCAGGCACGCCAGCCCGAGGCCTGCGGCGCCTTGGCGCGCATGGCCGCCAGCGTGTTCTCCAGCACGCCGCCCGACAGGCCGCGCCAGCCGGCATGCGCCGCGCCCAGCACCGTGCCTTGCGCATCGGCGATGACCACGGGCAGGCAATCGGCGACCATCACCGCCAGCACGCGGCCGGGCTGCGCCGTGACGCTGGCGTCGACCGCCGGCTCGTCCGGCAGGTCGGCCTGATCGGCATCCACCACTTCGCTGCCATGGACCTGGCGCAGCCACAAGGGTTCGGCCGGCAATGCGGCGCGCACGCGGCGACGGTTCTCGGTGACCGTGTCCGGGTCATCCCCGGCGCGGCGCCCCAGATTCAAGGTGTCGTGCGGCGCGACGCCGACGCCCCCTGCCCGGGTCGTGCAGAAGTAGTTCACGCCCGGCCATTGCGGGCCAGTCACCACCGGCAGGCCTGCCACTACGCGTTCCATGCAATCTCTTCCTGGACCAAGCTCATGTCGGGTGGCACGGTCGCGGTGAAATCGACTTCGCCGCGGCCGCCCGGATCTTCGAAGTGCAGCGCGCGCGCATGCAGCATCTGCCGCTGCGCGCCCGCAATGTTCTTGCCGCCGTATAGCGTGTCGGCCAGCAGCGGGTGCCCCAGGCTGGCCATGTGCACGCGAATCTGATGGGTACGGCCGGTTTCCAGGCGGCACACCACTTCGGTGACGCGGCCGCCGGGATCCGCCTCGCCGCGGCGGGCGGGCATGTAATGGGTGATGGCGGGCTTGGGCGCCACCGGGCGCTCCACGCTCATGCGCACCGGGACGCGCGAATCGCGGCCGATGGGACGGTCGACCTTGCCGGCTCCGGCCAGCCAGCCGTGGGCCAGCGCCACGTACTCGCGGCCCATGCTGCGCGCCTGCAATTGACGCACCAGATGGGTCTGCGCGGTTTCGTTGCGCGCCACGACCATCAGGCCGGAAGTGTCCTTGTCCAGGCGGTGCACGATGCCGGCGCGCGCCACCTGCGCCAGTTCGGGATAGCGGTACAGCAGGCCGTTGAGCAGCGTGCCGCTCCAGTTGCCGGCGCCGGGATGCGTCACCAGGCCAGCGGGCTTGTTCACCACGATCCAGTCGGGGCTATCGGCCACGACCGCGAAATCCACGGGTTCGGGCGCGAAGGCCAGGGTTTCGGGCGCGGGCTGGGGCCAGACAGTGAGTTCATCGTCGGGGCCGACCGTCTGCCGGATCTTGCCCGGCTTGCCGTTCACGTGGACGTTGCCGGCCTCGATCCAGCCCTGCAGCCGGCTGCGGGAATGCTCGGGCATCAGCCCTGCCAGCACCTTGTCCAGCCGGTCGGCGCGCGTGCCGGAAGGCACTGTTACAAATTGCGGTTCCCCCCGCGGGTTTTCTTCGGAAATACCCAGGAGTTCGTCGTCGGAAACGAGATCCGCGCCGGAGGCTGTATCAGACATGGAGACAAATCATATAATCAGCCTTGCATGCTAACACCAAGGATACGATTCTCGTGATTCACCACTCCGCAGCTCCCTCGAATCCCGCCTCCCGAAGCGGGCCGGTCTTGCGCGTGGTTATCGCGCTGCTCGCCGTGATGGTCATCGCCGGTTGCGGCTCAAGCAACAGCAAGTACGACAAGACCACCAACTGGAGCGCCGAACAGCTCTACGCGGACGCCAAGGCGGAAATGGCCTCGGGCGGCTGGAAAGAAGCGCGCGAGCGTCTGACCGCGATCGAAAGCCGCTACCCCTTCGGCGTCTACGCCCAGCAAGCGCTGCTTGAGCTTGCCTACGTCAACTGGAAAGATGGCGAAAACGAGCAGGCCCTGGCCGCCATCGACCGCTTCCAGCAGCTTTACCCCAACCACCCCGGCACCGATTACGCCCTCTACCTGAAGGGCCTGATCAACTTCACCCCGGCCAGCGCCTTCATGAGCAGCATCACCGGCCAGGATCCCGCCGAGCGCGATCCCAAGGGCCTGCGCGCGTCCTACGACGCGTTCAACGAGCTGATCAAGCGCTACCCGGACAGCAAGTACACGGTGGATGCCGAGAAGCGCGTCGCCTGGCTGGTCAACACCATCGCCATGAACGAAGTGCACGTCGCCCGCTACTACTACGAACGCGGCGCCTACGTGGCCGCGGCCAACCGCGCGCAGACCGTCATCACCGACTTCGAAGGCGCCCCCGCCACCGAGGAAGCGCTCTACCTGATGGTCGAGTCCTACGACAAGCTCGGCCTGACCGAACTGAAGAACGACTCGCAGCGCGTGTACGACAAGAACTTCCCCAACAGCGACTTCAAGACCAAGGGTCTGAAGGCCGACAAGAGCTGGTGGAACCCGTTCAACTGACGTAGCCGCCGCAGCGAAGAAAGCCCCTGCCACGACGCAGGGGCTTTTTTTTTATGCCGGCGCGCCGCGCCGCAGGGCCTGCGGCGGCTGCCCGTAGATGCGGATGAAGGCGCGGCGCATGCGCTCCGTGTCGCCGAAACCCACCCGGCGCGCGATGGCATCCATGCCGGCGTCGCCCTCCTCGACCAGTTCGCGGGCAGCCTCGGCGCGCACGCGTTCCACGGCCTTGGCCGGGGTCTCGCCGGTTTCCAGCTTGAACTGGCGGCAGAACTGGCGCGGACTCAGGCAGGCCACGCCGGCCAGGCGCTCGATATCCAGGACTTCGTCCAGGTGCTGGCCCACGTGCGCCAGCACCTCGCGCATGCGTCCGCTGGCCGGCGCCAGGTCCTGCAGCGCCGAGAACTGCGACTGCCCCCCCGTGCGCCGGTGATAGACCACCATCTCGCGGGCGGTGGCGCGCGCGACCGCCTCGCCGTGGTCTGCCTGCACCATGGCCAGCGCCAGGTCGATGCCGGCGGTGATGCCCGCCGAGGTCCAGACCGCGCGGTCCTCGACGTAGATGCGGTCCGCTTCCACCGCCAGCGCGGGATGGCGCTGCTGCAGTTCGGCGGCATGGCGCCAGTGGGTGGTCACGCGGCGCCCTTGCAGGATGCCGGCCTGCGCCAGCACGAAAGCGCCGGTGCACACGCTGGCCACGCGCCGGCCGCGAGCGTGCGCGGCGCGCAGATAGGCCAGCATGGCCGGGGCCGCCTGGGGCTCGCGCGCGCCCTGGCCGCCCGGCACCAGCACGGTGTCGGCGCGCAGGCCGCGCCAGGACCGCGTCAACACGGGCACGCCGGCCGAACAGCGGACCAGGCCTCCCTCGGCCGATGCCACGGCCACCTCATAGGCGCCCGGCACCAGTTCGGCGGCGATCTGGAACACCGACAGCGGCCCAGCCATGTCCAGCAGCTGGAAGTTGGGTACAGGCAAAATGCAGACGCGATGGGTCATGGCATGAAATGAGGGAAAATAGTCATTCTTGCCATAGTTTCCGGCGCTAGAGTGGGGCCTGTCAATCCTCCGGACTCCCACCAGCCATGACCTCCTCCACGCGCGGCCTGCGCAATGCCCGCATCCTCGCCGTCTGCCAGGGCCTGTACATCGCGGCGATCTCCATCGACCTGACCCTGACGGCGCTGACCGGCCAGATGCTGGCGCCGCATCCGGCGCTGGCCACGCTGCCGTTCGCGCTGATCACGGTGGCAGGCGCCGCGGTCACCTGGTATGCATCGCTGCTGATGCAACGCATCGGCCGCCGCGCGGGCTTCATGCTGGGATCGCTGACGGGCGCGGCCGGCGGGCTGATTTCCGTGGCCGCGGTGTTCGCCAGCGACTTCTGGCTGTTCTGCCTGGGCACGGCGCTGGTCGGCGTGTTCCAGGCCTTCGCGCAGTACTACCGGCTGGCCGCCGCCGACGCGGTGCCCGCCGAGGCCAAGAGCCGCGCCATATCCGTGGTCTTGACGGGGGGCGTCATCGCCGCCATCGCAGGGCCGGCGCTGGCGGCCTGGGCCAAGGACCTCTTCCCCGCCGCGATCTTCTCCGGCGCCTATCTGATGGTGGCGCTGCTGGGAGCCGCCAGCGCGCTGCTGCTGATCGCCTACCGCGACCAGGAAGCCGCCGGCGGCCAGCCCGCCGGCACGCAGGCCGCGGACCTGCCGGCCCGTCCTTTGGGCGAGGTCATGAGGCAGCCGATATTCGTCGCAGCTCTGGCCAACAACGTCGTGGGTTCGGTATCGATGATGTTCGTCATGACGGCCGCGCCGCTGGCAGCGGTCGCCTGCCAGCACAGCATCGCCGACGGCGCCAGCATCATGCAGTGGCATCTGATCGGCATGTACGCGCCGGCCTTCTTCGCCGGCGCGCTGATCAACCGGTTGGGGCTGCCCCGCGTGCTCGGCATGGGCATGGCGCTGAACGCGGCCTGCTCGTTGATCGCGATGCAATCGACTTCGCTCACGGCCTTCCACGCGGCATTGTTCTGCCTGGGCGTGGGCTGGAACTTCATGTTCGTCGGCGGCACCACGCTGCTGGCGCAGTCCTACCGGCCCGCCGAACGGGCGCGCGTACAAGGGGCCGCCGAAATGCTGCGCTATGCCACCACCGCCCTGGCCACGCTGGCCGCGGGCCCGGCGCTCGCGCGCATGGGCTGGGAAACGTTGAATGCCGCCATGCTGCCCATCGTGGGCCTGGCCGCGGTCATGACCGGTTGGTGGGCGATGTCGCGGCGGACGGAACGGGTCGCGGCCTGAGGTGGCTGCCAGGGGCGCCCGCTGGCGCGGGCGGTCCCCAGGGCCGGCTCATTGTGGCGTGAACGGCCGCTAGTCCTGCGGTTCCTGTTTGCGCCGGTAAAACGCCAGCACCTCTTCCAGTTCGCGCGTCCGCGCGAACGGCGGCAGTCCGCGCCACAGGCGCTTGCCATAAGGCTTTTCGACCAGGCGCGCGTCGCCCACCATGAGCACGCCCCAGTCCGATTCCGTGCGGATCAGACGGCCGGCGCCCTGCTTGAGCGAGATCGCGGCTTCCGGCAGTTGGTATTCCGCAAAGGGATTGCCGCCATGCGCGCGGCAGGCGCGCAGCCGCGCCTCGATGACCGGATCGTCGGGCGGCGCGAACGGCAGCTTGTCGATCGCTACCAGCGTCAGCACGTCGCCGGGCAGGTCTATGCCTTCCCAGAAACTGGCGCTGCCCACCAGCACGGGGTGCTCCAGCTTGCAGAAGCGGTCCAGCAGATCGCGGCGCGTGCCCTCGCCCTGCTTGAGCAAGGGCCATTCATGGCCGGCATCGTCGAAGGCGTCCGCCAGCAGATTGGCAACCTTGTCCACCGCGCGCAGCGTCGTGCACAACACCAGCGTGCCGCCCGGGCTGGCCTCCAGCAGCGGCAGCAAGGTCTGCACGAAACGATCGAGGAACTGCGGCGACTGCGGTTCGGGCATGCCGCGAGGCACGAACAGCAAGGCCTGTTCGGGGTAGTCGAAGGGCGATTCCCATTTGCCCGTGCGCGCCTTCTCCAGCCCCAGCTGGCTGGTGAAGTGGGTGAACTCGCCGTTCACGGACAGCGTGGCCGAGGTCATGATCCAGGCCTGGCCCGGCTTGCGGTACTTGGAAAAAGCCTGCGCCACCGACAGCGGCGCCGAATGCAGGCGCACATGGTGCTGCCCGTGTTCGACCCAGCGCACCGCCGGACCGGTCCATTGTTCCGCGGCGGCCGCACCCTCCAGGATGGCGGCGGGCGTGGACAGCCCATCGCCCAGCGCCGATTGCACGGCGGGTTCGGACGCCTGGTCATCGCGGCCCCAACCTTCGTCGGCATGGTCCGCGCCCGCCCGTCCCGGCGTGGCCCAGCGTTTCAGGCGCACCGAGATCTCGGCGCCGCTGCGCGCGGCCGCCATCAGGTCCGGATGCTTTTCGGCCACCGCGCCCAGCGCCTTGGCCGCGCCGTCCACGGCCTCGCGCAGCGCCAGCAGTGCCTCATCGAACTCCTCGGGATTGGGGATGGCCTCGAAGGTGGCCTTGCGGCCCGGCATGCGGTCCAGCGGCGCACAGACCAGCCGCAGCTCGCGCGCCGCCGTTTCCACATGGCGGCTGACGTCGCTCCATTTGGCGGCTTCGCGGGCGTAGGCCAGGCCGGCCGCTTCCAACGCGCGGCCGAAATCCAGCAGCTGGTGCGTGGACACGCTGCTGCCCAGGAAGCGGGTGGCGGTGTCCGGCAGTTGGTGCGCCTCGTCGAAGATCACGGTGTCCGCTTCGGGCAGCAGATCGGTCACGCCCTCTTCGCGCAGCACCAGGTCTGCCATGAACAGGGCATGGTTGACGACCACCACGTCGGCTTCCTGCGCCTGGCGGCGCGCCTTCACCACGAAGCAGTCGCGGATGCGCGGGCATTCCTGGCCCAGGCAGTTCTCGCGCGTGGAGGTCACGCGCTGCCAGATGTCGGCGTCTTCCGGCACCTGCGCCAGGTCGCCGCGGTCGCCCGTCTTGGAAATGCCGGCGAATACCTGGATCTGGCGCAACTGCTGGATTTCGGTGCGCGACTTCAGCGCGCGCTCGTCGCCCTGCAGGCGGTCCAGGTGGTAATGACAGACGTAGTTGCCGCGGCCCTTGAGCAGCGCTGCCGTCACCGGCGCGGCCAGCGCCGCGCGCACGCGCGGCAGGTCGCGGGCGAAAAGCTGGTCTTGCAAAGTGCGCGTACCGGTGGAAATCAGCACCTTGCCGCCCTGGATGAAGGCGGGTACAAGATAGGCCCAGGTCTTGCCGATGCCGGTGCCTGCCTCTGCCACCAAGGTGGCGCGGTCCTGGATGGCCTGCCCTATGGCCTGCGAGAGTTCGACCTGTGAAGGCCGGGGTTTGTAGCCAGGCAAGGCCGTGGCCAAAGGGCCTTCGGCATCAAAGAATTCGGAGATATCCAGGTCCAGCATAGCGAGTCAACGGTGAACCGGTGCCGGTTGCGGTTCGGGCGCCAGACACTTGGGTGGGAAAGGACCAAATGATACCCGCTGCCGGGCCGCGGATTGGCCGCCAGGCTGCCGCGAGGGGGACATATCCGTCCACCCTGGCACGTTTTGTAACAGCGGCTTATGGCACAATCCGCCCCTTGTTTTTCCTTTTTGTCGTCGTATCGAGATGTCTGAAACTTCCGCTATCACGTACGTCGCCGCCGGCGTCGACAACGCCCGCATCGTCGCGCAGCTCGCCACCGAGCTGGGTACGCGCGCCTCCCAGATCGCTTCGGCGGTGGAACTGCTGGACGATGGCGCCACCGTGCCCTTCATCGCCCGTTATCGCAAGGAAGCCACGGGCGGCCTGGACGATACCGTGCTGCGCAATCTCGAAGTGCGCCTGGGCTATCTGCGCGAACTCGAAGAGCGCCGCGGCTCCATTCTTGAATCCATCTCGCAGCAGGGCAAGCTGACGCAAGCGCTGCAGCAGGAAATCGCCACGGCCGACACCAAGCAGCGTCTGGAAGACTTGTACGCGCCGTACAAGCCCAAGCGCCGCACCCGTGCGCAGATCGCGCGCGAAGCGGGCCTGGAGCCGTTGGCCGACGGCATCCTCGCCGATCCCGCCTGCGACCCCGCCGCGCTGGCCGCGCAGTACCTGAATCCCGAAGCGTCCATCAACGACGCCAAGGCCGCGCTCGACGGCGCGCGCGACATCCTGGCCGAGCGCTACGCGGAAAACGCGGACCTGCTGGCCGACATGCGCGAGCACCTGTGGTCCACCGGACTGATCCATTCCAAGATGGTCGACGGCAAGGAAACCGAGGGCGCCAATTTCCGCGACTGGTTCGACTTCAACGAACCGCTGCGCACCCTGCCCTCGCACCGCATCCTGGCGCTGCTGCGCGGCCGCCAACAAGGCGTGCTGGAATTGCGCCTGGGCCTGGAAGCCGAACTGGAAGCGCAGACGCCGCATCCCTGCGTGGCCCGCATCGCAGGCTTCCTGAAACTGGGCAACGGCCTGTTCGCGCTGGACGCCACGCCGCGCGCGCGCTGGCTGGGCGAAGTCTGCCGCTGGACCTGGCGCGTGAAGCTGCTGACGGCGTTCGAAAGCGAACTGATCGGCCGCCTGCGCGAAAGCGGCGAAGCCGAAGCCATCCGCGTGTTCGCCGCCAACCTGAAGGACCTGCTGCTGGCCGCGCCCGCTGGCCCCAAGGCCGTGCTGGGCCTGGACCCCGGCATCCGCACCGGCTGCAAGGTCGCCGTGATCGACCAGACCGGCAAGGTCGTGGACACCACCACGGTCTACCCGTTCGAGCCGCGCCGCGACCGCGAAGGCACCATCAACACGCTGGCCGCCCTGGTGGCGCGCCACAAGGTCGACCTGATCGCCATCGGCAACGGCACCGCCTCGCGCGAAAGCGAGAAGCTGGTGGGCGACATGATGGAACGCTTCCCGGACCTGAAGGTCACCCGCGTGGTGGTCTCCGAAGCCGGCGCTTCGGTCTATTCGGCTTCCGAAACCGCGGCCCAGGAATTCCCCGACCTGGACGTGACGCTGCGCGGCGCCGTGTCCATCGCCCGCCGCCTGCAGGATCCGCTGGCCGAACTGGTCAAGATCGATCCCAAGGCCATCGGCGTGGGCCAGTACCAGCACGACGTCAACCAGCGCGAGCTGGCGCGTTCGCTGGACGCCGTGGTCGAGGATTGCGTGAACGCCGTGGGCGTGGACGTGAACACCGCGTCGGCCGCCCTGCTGGCCCGCGTGTCCGGCCTGAATTCGCTGCTGGCCAAGAACATCGTTGCCTGGCGCGACGAGAACGGCGCCTTCCCGACCCGCGAGATCCTGCGCAAGGTGCCGCGCTTTGGCGACAAGGCGTTTGAACAAGCCGCGGGCTTCCTGCGCATTCCCAACGGCGACAACCCGCTGGATGCCTCGTCGGTCCACCCCGAAGCCTATCCGGTGGTCGAACGCATCGTCGCCAAGATCAAGGCCGAGGTGAAGCAGATCATCGGCCAGCGCGAAGCGCTCAAGGGCGTGTCGCCGTCCGACTTCACCGACGAGCGCTTCGGCCTGCCGACGGTGCGCGACATCTTCGCCGAACTGGAAAAGCCCGGCCGCGATCCGCGTCCGGAATTCAAGACGGCGCAGTTCAAGGAAGGCGTCGAAACGCTGAACGACCTGTACCCGGGCATGGTGCTGGAAGGCGTTGTGACCAACGTGGCCAACTTCGGCGCGTTCGTGGACATCGGCGTGCATCAGGACGGCCTGGTCCACATCTCGGCCCTGGCCGAGAAGTTCGTGAAGGATCCGCGCGACGTCGTGCGGGTGGGCCAGACGGTCAGCGTGAAGGTGCTGGAAGTGGACGTGGCGCGCAAGCGCGTCGCGTTGACCATGCGCCTGAACGACACCGCGGCTCCCGCCCGCCGCAGCGGCGACGCGCCCAAGGGCGGCGACCGCAACCGCCGTCCGCAGGGCGACGGCGGCCGCGCCGGGGCCGGGGCCGGCGCAGGCATGAACAGCGCCATGGCGGACGCCTTCGCCAAGCTCAAACGCTGAGCGAGCACCGCCCCACGGAAAACCGGCGCCTGATGCGCCGGTTTTTTTTTGCCTAGGGCTTACCCGTAAAGAGACGGGTTACTTGCGTAGTCTCAAGCCAAACCTATCAAAAATGATAGAAAATATCTAATTGTGTCCAAATAATAAAACCCGGCGGCGCCAGGCCGCAAGGCGGCACAAGCCCCCCGCGAGCAGGCGCGCCATGGCGCGCAGCGCCTGCCGGGGAGCAGCACAAGAACAACAGCGCCCTGCCCCGAACGACCGGAGATCCGCCCCGCCATGTCCCATACCATCACGCTTGCCGCCAATGAAACGGCAACCCTCGCCGCCAAGGAAGCCAACGCCAGCGGCGTCTATAGCGAAATCACCCTGGGCCAGTATTCGCACCTGCTTGTCGACGGCGCCGAAGTCAACTTCAAGCACATCACGCTGGAGCGGCTGGGCAGCCGCATCATCGAACTGAGCAATGGGGCGCAGCTGCACGTCGGCGCACTGGGATTCGCCAGCATGGGCGCCAGCATCACCTACCGCATCGGCGCGGGTTGCGCGCTGACCTTCGACGCCAGCCAATGGGACCCGGAAGTGGTCGCCAACACCACCTTCGATTTCGCCAGCCAGGGCAGCGGCACGCTGAAGTACTTCCCGTTCATCAATCCGGAATGGCTGGACTGCCCGAACGTCACCGGCTACACGGAAGGCGACATGCTGGAAATCGCCGGCCAGGGCAGCGCGCAGCGCTTCCAGGTGCGCGACGGGCGCATCGTGGCCAACGCCCGCGCGGCCTGAACCGCCGGGCCGGCTGCGCGCCGGCCCCTTGGGTTTATTCCTGCGACAAAGACGACAGCGCGGCGCGCGCGCGTTCCAGCAAGGCGCCGGACTCGCCCTGCGCGCCTGCCGGCGCGGTGGCCACGGCCACGCCGTCGATCATCGCGGCATAGCCCTGCCCGTCAGCCTGCAGCACCGCATCGGCCGGTTCCGACTGCAGGCGGCGCATCAGCGCGCCGGCTTCCTTCGGATCGGCGAAACGCTGCGACAGCAGCAGTTCCTCGCCGTCGGCGGCCAGCAGGCGGAAACGGAAGCCGCCGTCTTCATCGCGGAAGCTGACGAAGCGCGCGCCCTTGCCCTTTTCCTTCTTGGGCTGCGCGGCCTTGGCGCCCGAGCCGGCTTCCAGGTTGCGCAGGCCCACGGCCTGGCGCAGTTCCTGCATGAACGGCGTGGCCAGCTTGCGCGCCTTGGCGGCGCCGGCCTGCAGAATGTCTTCGATGCGGCCGGGGTTGGCCATCAGGTCGAAGTACTTTTCGCGCATGGGCGCCAGCAGGTTTTCCAGATGGTCGTACAGCGCCTGTTTGGCTTCGCCCCAGCCCATGCCTTCTTCGAGCTGCTTGCGCAACGCGGCGGCCTGCTCGTGCGTGGCGAAGGCGCGATAGATGGTGTACAGGTGCGAGTTCTCGGCGTCCTTGGGCTCGCCCGGCGCACGCGAGTCGGTCACGATGCGCATCACCGCCGCGCGCAGCGCGCTGGCGCCGCCCTCGAACAGCGGAATGGTGTTGTTGTAGCTCTTGGACATCTTGCGGCCATCCAGGCCCGGCAAGGTCGCCACGTCCTCTTCGATCACGACTTCCGGCAGCGTGAAGTAGTCGCGGCCGTACAGGTGGTTGAAGCGCTGGGCGATGTCGCGCGCCATTTCCAGATGCTGGATCTGGTCGCGGCCCACCGGCACCTTGTTGGCGTTGAACATGACGATGTCAGCGGCCATCAGCACCGGGTACGAAAACAGGCCCATGGTCACGCCATCGTCCGGCTCCAGGCCCTTTTCCATGTTCTGGTCCACCGACGCCTTGTAGGCGTGCGCCCGGTTCATCAGGCCCTTGGCGGTGACGCAGTTCAACAACCAGGTCAGTTCGGGGATCTCGGGGATGTCCGACTGGCGGTAGAAGGTCACGCGCTCGTGGTCCAGGCCCACCGCCAGCCAGGTGGCGGCGATTTCAAGGCGCGAGCGCGCCACGCGGGCGGGATCGTCGCACTTGATGAGGGCGTGGTAATCCGCCATGAAGAAGAATGCGTCCACGCCGGGCTGCGCGCTGGCCTGGACGGCGGGACGGATCGCGCCCGCGTAGTTGCCGAGGTGGGGAGTTCCAGAGGTGGTGATGCCGGTGAGGACGCGGGTATTCATGAGGCGAAGAGGCGTTTGCTAGGGGAAACGCCCAGTGTAACGTGCCGGGCGCGCGGCTACAGGACGGCCAGCACCGGCGCCGCCAGCGCGCACAGCCCGCCCGCGGTCAGCGCGGCGCGCGGCCGGAACGTCAGGAACCAGATCAGCAGCAGCCCGGCGATGCTGAGTATGCCGATCCATTCGACCGTGCCGTAGCTCCAACCCCAGACCGCCGCCGAGGCGCACAGGGACAGGGCCAGCGCCCCCCAGCCGAACAGACGCAGGGGCAGCCGATGACGCCGCGGCAGAGCGCGGTCGAACAGGTCTTCGTAGTGGCGGTCCATGCCCAGGCACAGGGCGGAAAAGCCCGCATAGGCCAGGCAGAAGGCGGCTAGCGTCATGGCGTATCACCTCTAGGTTCGTAGGCGGGCTGGGCCGGCGCGGCCTGCGACTGGACCGCCGGCTTGATCGCGGCGCGGCCCTTGGCGGGCGCTTTGGCGCCCACCTTGCCAGCGCGGGCCGCCTTGCGCGCCATCCAGGCCAACAGCAGCGCCCCGGCCAGGCAGGTCAGGTCGAAACCGGCCATGACCCAGTCGCCCGCGGGCAGCGACACGCCCAGATGGCGCGAGGTCGTCAGGGCATTGACCACGGGCACCAGCGCCAGGGCAACGGCTGCGGCGGCCAGCAGGTCGCGCCATTTGCGGTGCTGGAACAGGAAGGCATAGACCAGCGACAGCCCCCAGGCGGCGAAGAAGGCGCGAGACTCCCAGAACTGTCTGCCCGGCAGGTCGACGGGCAAGAGGCGGTTGGCCCAGAAAAAGGCCGCGATAGAGATGAACAGGCCCGCGATCGTGCCGGCGTTGAGCGCATCCACCAACCGCAGCGAGAATGCTTCGCGCGCGCCCGGACGTGCCTTCTGCCGGCGTTTGGCGATCCACAGAACCAGGCCCGTGCCCACCATGGCCGTGCCCGCCATGCTGACCAGGAAATAAAGCCAGCGCAAGAACGGTTCGGCAAACAGACCCAGGTGCAGGCCGACGATGACGCCCGCCGTACGCGCCGTGGCGCCGAGTTCGTCCTCGCTTTCCCGCAGCGCTCCCGTGACGCCGTCAAAGCGCATGTAGGGCGCCAGCTTGCCGAACGACACGCCGTCGGCAGCGTCGCGCACCAGGGTCACGGTCGCGCCGGCATCGCCGGGATGGTTGACTGTGATGCGCCCCACCCGGCCGCCTTGCCAGTGTTGCTGCGCCTGCTCCACCAACGGCGCAAGCGCGATCAGCGGCGCCGGCTCGTTGCGCGCGGGCGTGATCCTGAACGACTTGAAAACGTCGTCGGAATACTGCCGCGGGCTCTCGTAGACGGCCAGGATGCCGGCCGGCATCAGCATGGCCATGAACAGCACCAGCCCGCTGAACGTGATCATCAGGTGGAACGGCAGCCCCAGCACGGACAAGGCGTTGTGGCCGTCCATCCAGGCGCGCTGCCCGCCTTTCCCGGGCCGGAACGTGAAGAAATCGGTGAAGATCTTCTTGTGGGTGATGATGCCGCTGATGATGGCCACCAACATGAACATGCCGGCGATGCTGGCCAGCCAGCGCCCCCAGGGAAATGCGGTTTCCAGTTCGAAATGGAAGCGATAGAAGAAGTCGCCGCCGCGAGTCTCGCGCGCGGTCACGGCCTGGCCGGTGGCCGCATCCAGCTTCACGCGCACGAAGCCGCGTTCACCCGGCTTGGGCTTGGGCACCTGGTAAAGCAATTGGACCGACGGCTCGCGGCCGGACGGCGGCGTGATGAACCAGCGCGTGGCGTCGGGCGCGTGTTCGGCCAGGTAGTTTTGCGCGGCGGCCACGGACTGCGCAGCAGGCGCGGGCCGCACCTGGATCTCGGGCTGCATCCAGGCCGTGATCTCGGGGCGGAAGAACGCCAGCGTGCCGGTCAGGAACATCGCAAACAGCACCCAGCCGAAGATCAGCCCCGACCAGGTATGCAGCCAGGACATGGATTGGCGCAGGCCTTCCTCGCCCGGCGCCCTTTCCACTTTCGCCTTCATGCCGCCCCCGTTGCCCGGCCGGCCAGGAACAGCGCGCCCATCAAGGCAGCGGGCAACAGCACGCCGGCCCAGGCGCGCCAGGCATTGCGCGTGGCAAAGACCCAGATCACGCCGCAGGCGTAGAACACGAAGGACAGCATCTGCGCCGTGACCACGGCGTCCGGCCGCCGCATGGGCAGCCAGATCGCCAGGCAGGCGGCGGCCGCCGACGCCAGGGCGTAGCCGCCCAGGATGGCGGCCGCCGCCCTGGAAAAGACGGCCAGACGGTAGCGCATCATGCCTGCGCCGGCAGCGGGAGCTTTCACTGGGACACGTTGAAGGTAGTGGTGGAAACGTAGCGGATCTTGGCGTAGGCACGGCCGTCGGCCTCGCCCGGCTTGTCTTCGACGTGGGCGGCTTCGAGCACGTACTGGCCGGGCCACGGCGTGGTGATCTCGATGCGGCCGTTCTCGTCGCTGTGGAAGCGCTTCTCCCACTTGGGCGGGCCGAAAACGGTGACTTCCGTCTTCGCCAGCGGCTTGCCCTTGAACTGCAGCACGAAGGCGTTGGTCCCGGCCGCGACCGGCACGAGCTCCAGGTCCAGCTTGCCCTCGGTGTCCGCGCGGCCCGCCTTGGCGCCGTACTGCACCAGGGTGTCCTTGAACTGGTAGGCCTGGCGCAGACGCACGTCGCCCTTGCCCGCCGCCGCGAATTCGAGGAAGTCCGCGCCTTCGCCCGAAGTCTTCAGCGCCTTGCCGTCGGCGCCCGTCACGACCGGTGCGACCATGATCTTGCCGAGCAGGCCGTCGCGCTTTTCGCGCACATCATCGGCCCATTCCCCGAAATACGCCTTGGCCGGTCCCTCGGCGCTGCGTTCCAACCAAACAAAATGCGCCTGCGCGGCCCCTGCCGTGCTCAACAAGGCGATGGCAGCCAAGGTTCTTGCGAATGTCATTGTTGATTTCCTTTAGAGGACCGGATCGGACCAGCCCCGCGGCCCGGGTCCGATTCGGAGGGTTTAAATTATAACCATTCTCACTTCGAAATAGCGGCAAGGCTTACCAGCGATAGCGCAGGCTGGCCTTGATGGAGCGCTGGTAGCCGTACCAGCACCAGGAATCGCCCGAGCACGAGGCGATGTATTCCTTGTCGAAAAGGTTCTGCACGTTCAGCGCCACCTGCATGCCCTTGAGCGACGGCGACGCGCGGCCCAGGTCATAGTCCAGCATCAGGTCGAACAACGTGACCGACGGCACCTTCAGCGTGTTGGTCTCGTTGGCATACGAGGAACCGATGTAGCGCACGCCGCCGCCCACGCCCACGCCCGCCAGCGGACCTTCCTGCAACTGGTAGCGGGCCCAGGCGGACGCCTGTTGCGAAGGCACGCCCACGGGCGTCTTGCCCTTCAGGTTCAGGCCCGCGGCGTTGGGATAGCCCTTGGAGTACTCGTTGTCCATCAAGGAGTAAGCAGCCACCAGCGTCAGGCCGCGCAGGGGCTCGGTCTTGGCTTCGAGCTCGATGCCCTGCGTGCGCAGTTCGCCCGCCTGGATCGAGCAGCGTCCGCCGGCCGTACCGCAGATATGGGTCGGATCCGGATCGGTGGTCGTCATGTTCTCGCGGCGGATGTCGAACGCCGCAAACGACAGCAGCGTGGCGCTGCCCGGCGGCTGGTACTTGATGCCAACCTCGTACTGATTGCCCTCGATCGGCTTGAACGGCTTGTTCTGCCAGCCCGTGCCGGACTGCGGTTCGAACGATTCCGAATAGCTGAAGTACGGCGCCACGCCGTTGTCGAAGTTGTAGATCGCACCCAGGCGGCCCGTGAACTTCTCCGCATTCAGCGAGGACGGCGCGACCCGTCCGGTGGCGATCGTGGTGGTCTCACCCACGGTGCGCGACCAGTCGTAGCGTCCGCCCAGCAACACCGACAGGCGGTCGATCTTGATCTGGTCCTGGAAGTACAGGCCGGTCTGGTACTGCTTGGAGGTTGCGTCCGACGAGAACGCCGGCACCGGGATGTTCTGATGATTGTTCGGGTTCAGCACATCCAGCGCGGGCGCGGTGCCGAAGCCGGACAGCGTGTCGGTCTTGACGTGCTGGTAGTCAAAACCCAGCAACGTAGTATGGGCGAAGGGACCGGTGTTGAAGCGCGCCTGCACGTTGTTGTCCAGCACCAGCGCGCCCACATCCACATCGGTCGCGATCGACGCACGCTGCTGGTAGCGGTAGGTCTTGTCGGTGTAGCCGTAGTTGTTGGTCATGGCGCCGTAGATGCTGCGGTACTGCGCTTCCGCGCGCGTCCAGCGCAGGCTTTGCGATGCCTTGATGTTGTCGTTGAAACGGTGCTCCAGCACGTAGCCCAGCGAATAGCTCTTGCGATCGCTCTTTTCGAAGTTGGCGTCGCCGTCGTAGTAATCGGCCGGCAGGCGGATGCCGTCGGGCGCGGAAAGCAGCGTGCGCATGGCCGGCACGCTGCCGTAGGAACCCATGTCGGGATCGCGCTGGAAATTGGTCAGCACCGTCAGCGTCGTGTCGCCGCTGGGCTTCCAGGTAAAGGCCGGCGACACGAAGTAGCGGCGTTCCTTGGTGTCCTTGACCTGGCCGTCGGACATGTAGCCCGAGCCGACCAGGCGGTACAGGAACTTGCCGTCTTCATCGACCGGACCGCCGAAATCGAAGTTGGCGCGGCGGTAGTCGTAGTTGCCGACCTGCACCTCGACCTCGCGCAGCGTCTCTTCCAGCGGGCGCTTGCTGACCTGGTTGACCACGCCGCCCGGACCGCCCTGCCCGTACATGACGGAGGCCGGTCCCTTCAGCACGTCCACGCGCTCCAGCCGATAGGCGTCCACCTGCGGCAAGGCGTCGCGGCCGCCAAATACCCGCAGGCCGTCCAGATACGTCGACGCCGAAAAGCCGCGCACGCTGAACTGGTCCAGGCGCGTAGCAGTGGCGCCGCGCGATTCCGTGGCCACGCCCGCGGTGTAGCGCAGAACCTGGTTCAGCGTCTGCGCGCCCTGCTCCGTGATCTGCTCGCGCGTGACGACCGATACCGACTGCGGCGTTTCGATCAGCGGCGTGTCGGTCTTGGTGGCGCTGGCGCTCACCGTGGCGACATAGCCCACCGTCGTGATCGGGCTGTCGGACAAGCCGGACACGGTCACTGGCGCCAGCGTGGGCGTGTCGCCCGCGGGCGCGGCGACCTGCACCAGGGTCCAGGTATTGCCCGATTGCGCGCGCGCCTGCAGGCCGCTGCCCGACAGGATGCGGGCGAATCCCGCGCCCACCGAATAGGCGCCGTCCAGCCCGTCCGAGCGGCGTCCCCGCACCAGCGCGGGGTCGAACGACAGGACCACGCCGGCGCTGCGCGCGAACTGCGTCAGGGCATCGGCCAAGGAACCGGCAGCGATCTGGTAGCTGCGCGGCGCATTCGCGGAGGCGGGCGCCGGCTGCGCCCAGGACTGCGGCATGCCGGCGGCAAGCCCGCCCGCGCACATGGCGGCCAGCAGGGCCATGCGGCCGGCAGACAAGGGGGCGCGCAAGCGCGGGTGAGACGAAGCGGACACAAAACTCTCCCTGTACGGTGGTATCTATCCCTGCCTTCCGTACGGGATCGGAAAACCTGCAAGCCGCAGGCAAAAAAATTTGTAACGCTCACGCCTCGCGCGGACCGACCTGCAGCCAATACTGCGTATGTCGTGTCACGCGGATGGGCAAGGCGGGCTCCAGCGCCTTGAGCGCACGCTCGGCGTCGTCCAGCGGGAACACGCCCGACAGCCGCAGGCCCGCCACCGCCGGGTCCACCCGGATCATGCCCAACCGCTGGCGCGCCAGGTATTGCGCGAAATAGTCCAGGCGCCAGTCCTTGGCCACCACCAGCCCGTCGGTCCAGGCCAGCCGGTCGGAATCGGATGCAAGACGGCCGACGTCGCCGTGTTCGGAGAATTGCAGGCGCTCCCCGGCTTCCGCATGGGTGACCGCGCCGCCGCGCAAAAGCGCCAGACTGCCTTCGTACACGCCCACGCGCGCGCCTTCGGCGGTGCGGCGCAGATCGAAGCGCGCCTGCTCGACGCGTAGCTCGCCATGCCCCGTATCCACGCGCAGCGCCGCCATGCCGGGCCGCATTTCGGCCCGCACCAGCACTTCGCCACGCAGCAGGTCCATGCCGCGGGCATCGCCCTGCACATGCAGGCGCACCGCGCTGTCGCTGTTCAAGGTGATGTGCAGCCCATCCGCCACCGCTACCGCCAGCCGCTCGCCGACGCCCGTGCTGAGGTCCGCCGCCAGCCGCTGCCACGGTGTGTGGCGGTAGGCAGCCCAGCCGGTAAAAGCCGTGCCGCCGATAGCCAGCAATCCGCGCAACACCGTGCGACGGCCGGTCGATCGGGGCGAGGACGATGCGGAGCGCGTCAGCGCACCATGCGCCAATGCCGCCGGCACGCGGCGCGCGTCCTGGCTGATGCGCTGCAAGCGGTCCCACGCGCAGCGGTGCGCGGGGTCTTGCGCCAGCCATGCCTCACAAGACTGGCGTTCCGCCGCGCCGGCCAGGCCGGATTGCAACCGCACCCACCAGGCGATCGCCTGGCCCGCAACGGGGTCCGCGGCGGGATCCGCGGCGCTAGTCATCAAAGGCCGCGTAGCACGCGGTCATGGCGCGCACCATGTATTGCTGCACCGAACTCAAGGAAACCTCGAGCCGCCGGGCGATCTCGGGATAGGTCAGCCCGTCGAGCTGCGACAGCAGGAACGCGGATCGGGCCTTGGGGGGCAGGCCGTCCAGCAGACGGTCCAGCCGCGCCAGCGATTGCAGCTGCTCGGTTTGTTCCTCGGGGGATGGCGCATAGGCCTCGGGAATGGCGGCCAGATAGGCGAGATAGGCCCGTTCCAACGCCGCATGTCGCTGGTGGTCCACTACCAGACCCTTGGCAATGGTGGTCAGCAGCCCGCGCGCTTCGGCGGCGCGCACCGCCTTGCGGCCCTGGATCACCCGCAGGAACACGTCCTGCGCCAGGTCTTCGGCGCGGTGCTCGCAGCCCAGCCTGCGGCGCAGCCAGCCGAACAGCCAGGAGCGATGATCGCGGTACAGGCCATCGACGGGCGCGGCGGGAGGGTCGGTACGCGCGGCCGATGCGGACAGGAGGGTGGAAGACACGTTTGGAAACTGCGGTGCTGGACCAGAAGTCTCCAAATCTTAATTGATAATGACTTGTATTACCAATTTCAACCGTGATCTGCCCGGAAAATCCGGGCAGATGCGGCGCGACTACAACGACACGGTGTGGCGGCGTTCCGACTCCAGGTACTCGCGCGACTGCATTTCCAGGATGCGCGAGACGGTGCGGTGGAATTCATTGGCCAGCGCGCCTTCCGTGTAGATCTCCTCGGGTTCGCATTCGGCGGACATGATGAGCTTGACGCGGTGGTCGTAGAACACGTCGATCAGCCAGGTGAAGCGGCGCGCCTCGGAAGCCTGGCGCGGTCCCATGCGGGGTACGCCCGACAGGATCACCGCGTGGAAGCGATTGGCCAATTCCAGATAATCGTTCTGCGAACGCGGCCCGCCGCAAAGCGTGGCGAAATCGAACCACACCACCGACCCGCCCAGCGCCAGCGCGCGGATCTCGCGGTGTTCGATGTGCAGCACCGGATCCTGGGGCGGCGTATCGGCCAGGCTGTCGAACGCTTCCTGCAAAGCGTTCTGGGCACGCTCGTCCAGCGGCGTGTGATAACACTGCACCTGTTCCAGCGAGCGGCGGCGGTAGTCCACGCCGGCGTCCACGTTCATGATGTCCATGCGCGCCTGGATCAGCTGGATCGCGGGCAGGATGCGGTCGCGGTGCAGGCCGTCCGGATACAGGGTCGAGGGTTCGTAGTTGGACGTCATCACGAAGGACGTGCCGTACTCGAACAGCTTGAACAGCAGCCGGTGCAGGATCATCGCGTCGGCCACGTCGGATACGTGGAACTCATCGAAGCAGATCAGGCGGTAGCGCTTGGCCACGCGCCTGGCCACCTCGTCCAGCGGATCCTGCATACCCTTCACTTCTTCGAGTTCGCGGTGCACGCCGCGCATGAATTCGTGGAAGTGCAGGCGCGTCTTGCGCACCACGGGCACGGTGGCGTAGAAAGCGTCCATCAGGAAGCTCTTGCCCCGTCCCACTCCGCCCCACAGGTACACGCCGCGCGGCACGTCGGGGCGGTTCAGCAGCTTCTTCAGCGCGTTCGAGCGCATCGACTTGAACTTGACCCATTCGTCGAAATAGCGCTGCAGCCGGTCGATCGCCTTTTTCTGGGCTTCGTCGGGCTTGTAGCCGCGTTCGGCCAGGGCGTGTTCGTAGTATTCGCGGACGTTCATGTGGGAGCAGGAAAAGCAGAATGAAAAAAGGGCGGATCCGTGAACCCGCCCCCGTCTTGCATCGGCTATGCGCGTATCAGAAGTTCAATGCGCGCTTGTCCACGGCCAATGCGGCTTCCTTCACGGCTTCCGACAGCGTCGGGTGCGCGTGGCAGATGCGGGCGATGTCTTCGGCTGCGCCACGGAATTCCATGATGGTCACGGCTTCCGAGATCAGTTCCGAGGCCATCGGGCCCACGATGTGCACGCCCAGGACCTCGTCGGTCTTGGCATCGGCGATCACCTTGGCAAAGCCGGTGGTGTCGCCCAGCGCGCGGGCGCGGCCATTGGCCAGGAACGGGAAGCTGCCAGCCTTGTACTCGCGGCCTTCGGCCTTGAGCTGCTGTTCGGTCTTGCCGACCCAGGCGATTTCCGGCGAGGTGTAGATCACCCACGGCACGGTGTCGAAGTTGACATGGCCGTGCTGGCCGGCGATGCGCTCGGCAACCGCCACGCCTTCTTCCTCGGCCTTGTGCGCCAGCATCGGACCGCGCACCACGTCGCCCACTGCCCAGACGTTCGGCAGGTTGGTCTTGCAGTCGCCGTCCACGGCGATGAAGCCGCGCTCGTCGAGCTTCAGTCCCACGGTGTCGGCGTTCAGGCCGCCGGTGTAAGGCACGCGGCCGATCGAGACGATCAGCTTGTCGACCACCAGCTTCTGCTCGGCGCCCTTGGCGTCGACGTAGGGCACGGTGACGGACTTGGCAGTCGCCTTGATCTCGCCGATCTTGACGCCCATCTGGATGTTCAGGCCTTGCTTGGTGAAGGCCTTGAGGGCTTCCTTGGCCACCTGGCCGTCAGCCGCGGCCAGGAATTCCGGCATGGCTTCCAGGATGGTGACTTCGGAACCCAGGCGGCGCCACACGCTGCCCATTTCCAGGCCGATCACGCCGGCGCCGATCACGCCCAGCGTCTTCGGCACGGCGCCGATGTTCAGCGCGCCGTCGTTGGACAGCACGACCTTTTCATCGAACGGCAGGCCGGGCAGCTCGCGCGCCGACGAACCGGTGGCGACCACGACATGCTTGGCAACCAGGTCTTCCTCGGCGGTGCCGGTGACCTTGATGGCCCAGCCGCCTTCCACCTGGCCGGCGAACGCGCCCTTGCCATGGAAGAACGTGACCTTGTTCTTCTTGAACAGGTACAGGATGCCGTCGTTGTTCTGCTTGACCACCGTGTTCTTGCGGCCGATCAGCGTGTCGAGCTTCAGGCTGACGCCCTTGACTTCGATGCCGTGCTCGGCGAAGTGGTGGTTGGCTTGTTCGTAGTGTTCGGACGATTGCAGCAGCGCCTTGGACGGGATGCAACCGACGTTGGTGCAGGTGCCGCCGGGTGCCGGGCCGCCTTGGCCGTTCTGCCAGGCGTCGATGCAAGCCACCGACATGCCGAGCTGCGCGGCGCGGATGGCGGCGATGTAGCCGCCGGGGCCCGCGCCGATGACGACGACGTCAAATTGTTTGGACATAGTGTTCTCGCGAAGAGGTATTGAGTGGAACACGCCCCGCCCTGCGGGCCGGCATGGAGCCGGCCGGGGCGCCGCAAGACCCGAAGGTCGATCGGGCGCCGGGCCGGGGCGTCGAGATTACAGGTCCAGCAACAGGCGCTGCGGATCTTCCAGAGCGTCCTTCATCGCGACCAGGCCCAGCACGGCTTCGCGGCCGTCGATGATGCGGTGGTCGTAGGACAGCGCCAGGTAGTTCATCGGGCGAATGACGATCTGGCCGTTTTCAACCACGGCGCGATCCTTGGTGGCGTGCACGCCCAGGATGGCCGATTGCGGCGGGTTGATGATCGGGGTCGACAGCATCGAGCCGAACACGCCGCCGTTGGAGATCGAGAACGTGCCGCCGGTCATTTCTTCAATGCCCAGCTTGCCGTCAGCGGCGCGGCGGCCGAAGTCGGCGATGGTCTTCTCGATGTCGGCGATCGACAGCTGGTCGGCGTTGCGCAGGATCGGCACAACCAGGCCGCGCGGGCTGCCGACAGCGATACCGATGTCGAAGTAGCCGTGGTAGATGATGTCCTTGCCGTCGATCGAGGCGTTGATCAGCGGGAACTTCTTCAGCGCGGCAACGGCGGCCTTGACGAAGAACGACATGAAGCCCAGCTTGATGCCGTGCTCTTTCTCGAACTTGTCCTTGTACTTGTTGCGCAGGTCGATGACGGCCTGCATGTTCACTTCGTTGAACGTGGTCAGGATCGCGTTTTCCTGCTGCGATTGCAGCAGGCGCTCGGCGATGCGGGCACGCAGGCGGCTCATCGGCACGCGCTGTTCCGGACGGCCGTCCAGCGACAGCGTCGGAGGCGCGACCGGGGCGGCGGCCTTGGCCGGAGCGGCCTTGGCGGGAGCGCTGGCGGCCAGGGCGTCGCCCTTGGTCACGCGGCCGTCGCGGCCGGAGCCAGCCACGGAAGCGGCGTCGACGCCCTTCTCGGCCAGGATCTTGGCAGCGGCGGGCGAAGCCACGCCGGCGGCAGCCGACGAAGCGGGAGCGGCGGGAGCAGCAGCGGCCTGCTCGGCGGCCTTGGGCGCTTCGGCGGCGGGCGCGGCGGCGGCAACGGCGGCCTTGCCGGCGGTGTCGATGCGGGCCAGCACTTCGCCGGAGGTGACGGTGCTGCCGTCGCCCTTGACGATTTCAGCCAGCACGCCCGAGGCGGGAGCCGGCACTTCCAGCACGACCTTGTCGGTTTCGACTTCGATCAGGATTTCGTCCGCTTCAACGGCAGCGCCCGGCTGCTTCTTCCAGGTCAGCAGCGTCGCTTCGGAGACGGATTCGGAGAGTTGGGGGACGACGACGTCGGTAATAGCCATTTTGTTTGTTCCGTAAAGTTTGTGTTCTGGTCGCGCTGCGCGGCAAGCTTCGAATCGAAATTCCAGAAACCTGCGCGCGCGGCGCGTGCATCAAGCGAGTGTTACTTCGTCAACATGACCTTGAACTTGGGCGCGAAAGCCGTGTCGATCAGGGCCTTCTGCTGCTCCTGGTGCTTGGCCAGGTAGCCCACGGCCGGCGATGCCGACGCGGCGCGGCCGGCGTAACCCAGCTTCTGGCCTTCGACCATGTTCTCGTACACGTGATGCTGAACGTAGAACCAGGCGCCCTGGTTCTGCGGTTCGTCCTGAACCCAGATCACTTCGGTTGCCTTCGGGTACTTGCGCAGTTCCGTTTCGAACGACTTGTGCGCGAACGGATACAGCTGTTCGACGCGGACGATCGCAACGTTGTCGGCGCCACGCTCGCGGCGGGCATTGACCAGATCGTAGTAGACCTTGCCCGAGCAAGCCAGCACGCGCTTGACCTTGCTGGCGTCGATGGCCTCGTCGACCTCGCCGATGACCGGGCGGAAGCTGCCGCCGGCCAGATCGGTCAGGGGCGAACCGGCGTCCTTGTTGCGCAGCAGCGACTTGGGCGTGAACAGCACCAGCGGCTTGCGGAACGGACGGATCATCTGACGACGCAGCACGTGGAAGATCTGCGACGCGGAGGTCGGCTGGACCACTTGCATGTTGTTGTCGGCGCACAGCTGCAGGAAGCGCTCGATGCGGCCCGACGAGTGCTCGGGACCCTGGCCTTCGTAGCCGTGCGGCAGCATCAGGGTCAGGCCCGACTGGCGGCCCCACTTGGCTTCGCCGGAGCTGATGAACTGGTCGATCACGACCTGGGCGCCGTTGACGAAGTCGCCGAACTGGCCTTCCCAGATGGTCAGCGTGTTGGGTTCGGCGCTGGAGTAGCCGTATTCAAAGCCCAGCACCGCCTCTTCGGACAGCACGGAGTCGATGACGGTGAACGGAGCCTGGCCTTCCGAGACGTTTTGCAGCGGAATGTAGGTGCCGTCGTTCCAGCGTTCGCGGTTCTGGTCGTGCAGCACGGCGTGGCGGTGCGTGAACGTGCCGCGGCCCGAGTCCTGGCCGGTGATGCGGATGGCGTAGCCCGAGGACACCAGGGTCGCGAAGGCGAGGTGTTCGCCCATGCCCCAGTCCAGGTTCATTTCGCCCTTGGCCATGGTGCGGCGGTCGTTCAGCAGCTTGGCGACCAGCGGGTGCACCGTGAAGCCTTCCGGCACGGTGGTGATGCGTTCGCCGATGCGCTTGAGTTCGGCCAGCGGCACGGCGGTGTCGGCCTGGTCGGTCCACTTGGCGCCCAGGAACGGCGACCAGTCGATGGCGTACTTGCTCTTGTAGTCGGTCAGCACCGGCTCGATGGTGCGCTGGCCGTCTTCCATCAGCTGGCGGTAGTCCTTGACGAGCTGATCGGCTTCGCCTTCGGCCAGCACGCCTTGCGTGGTCAGCTTGTCGGCGTACAGCTTGCGCGTGCCGGGGTGATGGCCGATGCGCTTGTACATCAGGGGCTGCGTCAGCGACGGGGTGTCTTGCTCGTTGTGGCCCAGCTTGCGGAAGCAGACGATGTCCACGACGACGTCGTGGCGGAACTGCAGGCGGTAGTCCAGGGCCAGCTTGGTGACGAACACGACGGCTTCGGGATCGTCGCCGTTGACGTGGAACACCGGCGCTTCGATCATCTTGACCACGTCGGTGCAATACAGCGTCGAGCGCGAATCGCGCGGGTCGGACGTGGTGAAGCCGATCTGGTTGTTGATGACGATGTGCAGCGTGCCGCCCGTGCCGTAGCCGCGGGTCTGGGCCAGGTTCAGGGTTTCCATGACCACGCCCTGGCCGGCGAAGGCCGCGTCGCCGTGCACCAGCACCGGCAGGACTTGCTTGCCTTCGGCGTCGCCGCGGCGTTCCTGGCGGGCGCGTGCGCTGCCTTCGACCACGGGGTTGACGATTTCCAGGTGCGACGGGTTGAACGCGAGCGACAGGTGGACCGGGCCGCCACGGGTGGACAGGTCGCTGGAGAAGCCGTTGTGGTACTTCACGTCGCCGTCGGTCAGGCCTTCGGCGTGCTTGCCTTCGAACTCGGCGAACAGGTCGCCGGGCATCTTGCCCATGATGTTCACGAGCAGGTTCAGGCGGCCGCGGTGGGCCATGCCGACCACGATTTCCTGGACGCCGTTTTCACCGGCGTGGTTCACCACTTCGTCCATCGAGGCGATGAAGCTTTCGCCGCCTTCCAGCGAGAAGCGCTTCTGGCCGACGTACTTGGTGTGCAGGAAGCGCTCGAGGCCTTCGGACTCGGTCAGCTGCTGCAGGATGTGGCGCTTTTCTTCGGCCGAGTAGGCCGGCGCGCCCAGGGTGGCTTCCAGGCGTTCCTGGATCCAGCGCTTGGCGGCGGGGTCGGAGATGTGCGTGAATTCGGCACCGATGCTGCGGCAGTAGGTGTCGCGCAGCGCCTTCAGGATGTCGCGCAGCGTCATGGTGCTGGCGGTCGTGAAGTAGGTGTTGGTGGCCGAGTAGGTCTGGTCCAGATCGGCTTCGGTCAGGCCGTAGAAGGCCGGATCGAGTTCGGGGATCGGGGGACGTTCCTGGCGCTTGAGCGGATCCAGGTCGGCCCAGCGCGAACCCAGGGAGCGGTAGGCCGCGATCAGCGACTGCACCGAAACCTGCTTGCTGGCCACGGTCAGATCGGGTTCGGCCGCGCGTTGCACGAAGGCATTGGCCTTGGCGCGCTGGGCGAACGATTCGACGATGGGAGCGTGGGCCTGGTCGCGGGTGGATTCCTGGCCGTCGGTGGCGGGAGCGTGTTGCAGCTGGTCGAAGTATTCGCGCCAGTTGTCAGGTACCGAACCGGGATTGTCGAGGTAGGCTTCGTAAAGCTCCTCAACATAAGGGGCGTTACCCCCAAAGAGATAAGACGTGGATAGAGATTCTATTTCCGAAGACATATCGCTTCACCTTTACGAGTGCTTCACTCGACACGATGCAGGAAAACCTTCCGCGACACGGGCTTCCCGTTAAGCGGATAGCAGGGGCAGAAGGCGCGTACAAGCCTTAAAAGCCGTATGGGATAAGAGTATAGCCCTTTGAGTTTAAGGACGTCTTCTTGCGTTTGCGTGACGCAAAAGCGCATTCGGAATGCCGTCATGCAGCATTGGAATGTCCAGGCAACCCCTTCCATTGCGCCGTCTACTCGCATTCAATTTCCGGCAATCCAAAATGCCGCGCCGCATCATTTTCGCTGGCAAAAATTGCAGTGTTGCGCATTAGCCTCGTTCATACGGGCAATTCGGTGGTCGACAGGATCTCTTTCAGGACGAAAAAGGTGCGGATCTGGCGTACGCCGGGCAGCTTGATGATCTCGCCCGCATGCAGCTTGTTAAAGCGTTCCAGGTCGCGGATGCGCAGCATCAGGAAGTAGTCGAACTCGCCTGCCACCAGGTGGCATTCCAGGCAGCCGCTGATGCCGCGCGCCGCGGCTTCGAAATCCGTGAAGGACTCCGGTGTGGAGCGGTCCAGCACCACGCCCACGATGACCAGGGTGGCCATGTCCACCTCTGCCGGTGCCAGCAGGGCGACGGTCTTGCGGATGACTCCCTCGCTCTTGAGCTTTTCCACGCGGCGCAGGCAGGCGGCCGGGCTCAGGTGGACGCGCGCGCTCAGTTCCAGGTTGGTGATCTGGGCGTCCTGCTGCAGCACGCGCAGGATGTGGCGATCGATGCGGTCCAGGTCAGAATTCGTCGGCATTTGATGCGTCCCTGAAAATTAAATTTCGATCAAAAAGCCAATCTAGAAATATTAAATAGAAACCTGGACGTTTATTTGATTATTTTCCTTTTAAATAATAAAAATACGCAATTGACGGCAAATCCTTGAAATTCCTATGATTTTTCCATCCGCGCCACCCGGCCCGGCCCAGGAGAGTCCCATGGATCTGCAACGATTTCCGCGCCATCGCCTGACCTTCGGCGACCCCCCCATCGAGAAGCTCGAGCGCCTGTCCGCGCATCTGGGCGGCAAGGTCGAGATCTACGCCAAGCGCGAAGACTGCAACAGCGGCCTCGCCTTCGGCGGCAACAAGCTGCGCAAGCTGGAGTACCTGATCCCGCAGGCGCTGGAACAGGGCTGCGATACGCTGGTCACCATCGGCGGCATCCAGTCCAACCACACCCGCATGGTGGCGGCCGTGGCCGCCAAGCTCGGGCTGGCCTGCGTGCTGGTGCAGGAAAACTGGGTGGACTATTCGGACGCGGTCTACGACCGGGTCGGCAACATCATGATGAGCCGCCTGATGGGCGCCGACGTGCGTCTGGTGGACCAGGGGTTCGACATCGGCTTTCGCCGCAGCTGGGAAGAGGCGCTGGAAGATGTCCGCAAGCGCGGCGGCAAGCCCTACGCGATTCCAGCGGGCGCGTCCGACCACGAACTCGGCGGCCTGGGCTACGTCGGCTTCGCCGAGGAAGTGCGGCGCCAGGAAGCCGAGCTGGGCTTCAAGTTCGACTACATCGTCGTCTGCGCGGTCACGGGCAGCACGCAGGCCGGCATGGTGGTGGGCTTTGCGGCGGATGGCCGCGCGGACCGCGTCATCGGCATCGACGCTTCAGGCACGCCCGACCAAACCCGCGCGCAGATCCTGCGCATCGCGCGGCGCACGGCCGACATGGTCGGACTCGGCGCCGCCATCGAAGAGCGCGACGTGGTGCTGGACACCCGCTATGCCTACCCGGCCTATGGCCTGCCCTCGGCCGAGACCAACGAGGCCATCCGTCTTTGCGCCCGGCTCGAGGGCATGATGACCGACCCGGTCTACGAAGGAAAATCCATGCAGGGCATGATGGACATCATCCGCCGCGGCGAGATTCCGGCCGGCTCGCGGGTTCTGTATGCGCACCTGGGAGGGGTGCCGGCGATCAACGCCTACAGCTTTCTCTACCGCAACGGATAAGGGCGCCTACGGCGCCTTCGGCTGGCCTTGCGGCGACTTGCGCTGAAAGGCCGGCCAGGCCCTGGGCTTGCCAGTCCTGGCCGCCAGCGCCGATGATGAGCGCAGGAAGCGCAGCCCAGCCGGCGTATCCGCCGGCTGGGTTTTTCGTTTGGGCCCGCCTTTCCAGCCCCCAAATAAAATTATGTACATAGTTTGTATACAAAACCACGATTTCCCGCTATGGTGCTGATCATCAGGAAGTCATCCGCCCACCCACGCCCGGCCGCCGCGCGCCGTTGCCCTCCGCCCGCCTCATGACCGTCTACGATTCCACGCTCCCCTACCCCCGCGACCTGGCCGGCTACGGCCGCAATCCGCCGCATGCCCGATGGCCGGGGCAGGCGCGCATCGCGGTGCAGTTCGTGCTGAATTACGAGGAAGGCGGCGAGAACAGCGTGCTGCATGGCGACCCCGGGTCCGAACAGTTCCTGTCGGAAATGTTCAACCCCGCCAGCTATCCCGAGCGCCACCTCAGCATGGAGGGCATCTACGAGTACGGCTCGCGCGCCGGCGTCTGGCGCATCCTGCGGGAGTTCGAGAAGCGCGGCCTGCCGCTGACGGTATTCGGCGTGGGCATGGCCTTGCAGCGCCATCCGGAACTGACCGCCGCCTTCGTCGAACTGGGACACGAGATCGCCTGCCACGGCTGGCGCTGGATCCACTATCAGCACATCGACGAGGCCACCGAGCGCGAACACATGCGCCTGGCCATGGACGCGATCACGCAAATGACCGGCAGCCGTCCGCTGGGCTGGTACACCGGCCGCGACAGTCCGCGCACGCGGCGCCTGGTGGCCGACTATGGCGGTTTCGAGTACGACAGCGACTACTACGGCGACGACCTGCCCTTCTGGATGCGCGTACAGAAAACGGACGGCAGCGTCGTGCCGCAACTGATCGTGCCCTACACGCTGGACTGCAACGACATGCGCTTCGCGCTGCCGCAGGGCTATTCGCACGCTGATCCCTTCTTCCAGTACCTGAAGGACAGCTTCGACGCGCTCTACGCCGAAGGCGACGAAGCGCCCAAGATGATGAGCATCGGCATGCATTGCCGCCTGCTGGGCCGGCCCGGCCGCATCACCGCGCTGCAGCGTTTCCTGGACCACATTGCCAGCCATGACCGCGTCTGGGTCTGCCGGCGGCTGGACATCGCGCGCCACTGGAAGGCGGCGCATCCCTACACCCCCAACGCCTGAACAGGACGGCCATGGCCCATACCCTAGCCCAACTCAATGCGGCGGCGCCCGCGGACGCCGTCGCCATGCTCGACGGCCTGTACGGACATGCGCCCTGGATCGCCGAACGCGCGCTTGGTCACCGGCCGTTTCGCTCGCTGGCCGACCTGGCGCAGCGCCTGCGCCGCGCCGTGAACGAGGCGGACGCCGACGCCCGGACGGCGCTGCTGCGCGCCCATCCGGAGCTGGCAGCAGGCACGCCCCGGAACGCGGATTCGGCACGCGAACAGGACTTGGCCGGATTGGCCGCGTGCACGCCCGCCGAATTGGCTCGCCTGCAAGCATTGAACGCCGACTACGGCGCCAGATTCGGCTTTCCCTTCGTGCTGGCCGTGCGCGGCCCGCGCGGCGCCGGCATGACGCGCCAGCAGGTGATCGACGAATTCACCCGCCGCCTGGACAACCCGCCGGACCTGGAGTTCGAAGAGGCCCAGCAGCAGCTGCACCGCATCGCCGAGATCCGCCTGCGCGATAGCTTCGACGCCGAGCCCGCCATCGGCAACGACATCTGGGACTGGGGCGAACAACTGGCCGTCCACAGCGATCCGGGCTACGCAGAAAAAGGCCAGCTCACCGTCACCTACCTGACCGCAGCCCACCGCGCCTGCGCCGCGCTGTTGTCGCAATGGATGCGCGACTGCGGTTTCGACGAGGTCGGCATCGATGCGGTTGGCAACGTGGTCGGCCGCTACCTGGCCGCCAGCGCCGACGCCCCCACCCTCATGACCGGCAGCCATTACGACACCGTGCGCAACGCCGGCAAGTACGACGGCCGGCTGGGCATCTTCGTGCCGATGGCCTGCGTGCGCGAATTGCACCGCCAGGGCAAGCGCCTGCCCTACCACCTGGAAGTCATCGGCTTCGCGGAAGAGGAAGGCCAGCGCTACCGCGCCACCTTCCTGGGTTCGGGCGCGTTGATCGGCGACTTCAAGCCGCAATGGCTGGACCAGCAGGACGCAGACGGCGTCAGCATGCGCGACGCCATGGCGCAAGCCGGCCTACGCAGCGCAGACATCCCCAAGCTCAAGCGCGATCCCGCCCGTTATCTGGGCTTCGTCGAAGTCCACATCGAACAAGGTCCGGTGCTCTACGAAATGGGGCTGCCGCTGGCCGTGGTCACGTCCATCAACGGCTGCGTGCGCTATCAGGTGCGGATCAACGGCCTGGCCTGCCACGCCGGCACCACCCCGATGAACCGCCGCCGCGACGCCGCCACCGCCACGGCCGAGCTGGCCTTGTACGTGGAGCAGCGCGCCGCCCGCGACGGCGACTCGGTCGGCACCATGGGCATGCTGGAAGTGCCCGGCGGTTCGATCAACGTGGTGCCGGGAGAATGCCGCTTCAGCCTGGACCTGCGCGCGCCCAGCGACGCGCAGCGTGATGCGCTGGCGCACGACGTGCTGGCCGAGCTCGAAGCCATCTGCCAGCGCCGCGGCCTGCGCTACACGCTGGAAGAAACCATGCGCGCCGCCGCCGCGCCCAGCGATCCGGCCTGGCAGCAGCGCTGGGAACGCGCCGTCGACGCGCTGGGACTGCCCGTCCATCGCATGCCCAGCGGCGCCGGCCACGACGCCATGAAGCTGCATGAAGTCATGCCCCAGGCCATGCTGTTCGTACGCGGCCAGAACTCCGGCATCAGCCACAACCCGCGCGAATCCACCTCCAGCGACGACATCCAGCTTGCCGTGCTGGCGTTCCTGCGCCTGCTCGACGATCTTGCCCACGACACCCAATAGCCGACCATGACCGATTACGCCCGACTCGACGCCTGGATTGACGCCCACTTTGACGAGGAAGTCCGCTTCCTGCAGGAACTGGTGCGCGTGCCGACCGACACGCCTCCCGGCAACAATGCGCCACACGCCGAGCGCACGACCGAATTGCTGCAAGGCTTCGGCCTGGAGGCCGAAGCCCATCCGGTGCCGGCGCAGGAGGTGCGGGACTATGGCCTGCAATCCATCACCAACCTCATCGTGCGCCGCGAGTACGGCGCGGGCGGCCTGCGCGTGGCGCTCAACGCGCACGGTGACGTGGTGCCGCCGGGCGAAGGCTGGGAACATGATCCTTACGGCGGCGAAATCGACGGCGGCAGCCTGTACGGCCGCGCCGCCGCGGTCAGCAAGAGCGATTTCGCCAGCTACACGTTCGCCCTGCGCGCGTTGGAAGCCGTCGCCCGCCCCAGCCGCGGCGCGGTCGAACTGCACTTCACCTACGACGAGGAATTCGGCGGCCTGCTCGGCCCCGGCTGGCTGCTGTCCCAAGGACTGACCAAGCCCGATCTGCTGATCGCCGCGGGTTTCAGCTACGAGGTCGTGACCGCCCACAACGGCTGCCTGCAGATGGAAGTGACGGTCCACGGCAAGATGGCGCATGCCGCCATCCCCAGCAGCGGCGTGGATGCGCTGCAAGGCGCGGTCGCGATCCTGAACGCGCTGTACGCGCAGAACACGCGGTATCGGGAGATCCGCTCCGAGGTGCCGGGCATCAGTCACCCCTACCTGAACGTCGGCCGCATCGAAGGCGGCACCAACACCAACGTGGTGCCGGGCAAGGTGGTCTTCAAGCTGGACCGGCGCATGATCCCCGAAGAAAACGCGGCCGAGGTCGAGGCCGACATCCGCCGCATCATCCAGGAAACCGTCGCCTCCGTGCCCGGCATCAGCGTGGACATCAAGCGCCTGCTGCTGGCCAATTCCATGCGCCCGCTGCCGGGCAACCAGCCGCTGGTGCAGGCCATACAGAAACATGGAGAGGAATTGTTCGGCGAGCCCATCGCCGCCATGGGCACGCCGCTTTATACCGACGTGCGCCTGTACGCCGAAGCGGGCATTCCGGGGGTGATCTACGGCGCCGGACCGCGCACCGTGCTGGAATCGCACGCCAAGCGCAACGATGAGCGGGTGGTGCTGGAAGACCTGCGGCGCGCCACCAAGGTCATCGCCCGCACGCTGGCCGACCTGCTGGACCCCGCCTAAGGCGGGCGCCCGGCAGGACCGGCCGGGCGCTTCACGCCAGTTTCATCACCCGGCGCCAGAACAGGATCGCCACCGCCACGAAGACGGCCAGGCCCAGGAACGAGGCCGTGTGCTCGAAGCCCGCGCCGGCGATCGCCAGCGGCGCTTCGGTGCCGGCCGCGCCGATGATGCCGGCCATCAGCACACCGACCAGGCTTTCGCCCACGATCAGGCCAGAGGCGATCAGCACGCCGCGGCGGTTGGCCGCGTCGGCGAACTGCTCGTAGGGCTTGCCGGCGGCGGCCGCGCGGCGGCGCAGAGCGCGTTCCAGCAGCCATGCCAGGACCGCTCCGACCACGATGGGCGCGGCGACGGTGGGCGGCAGGTAGATGCCGATACCCACGGCCAGCACCGGAATGCGGGCCACGCGGCAGGTGCGCTTCATGATTTCGTCCACCACGATCAGCCACACGCCGACCGCCATGCCGATCAGGATCATGGTCCAGTTGAGCTGGTGCGTGAAGATGCCGCGGGCGATCGCCAGCATCAGCGTCGCCTGCGGCGCGGACAGGGCCTGCGCCGGGTCCATGCCTGCGCGCGGCATGGCGTCGGCAAAACCGTAGGCGTTGTAGAGCAGTTCCAGCACCGGCGAAATCACCGCCGCGCCGGCCACGCAGCCGATCAGCAGGGCCACCTGCTGACGCCAGGGCGTCGCGCCCACCAGCCAGCCGGTCTTCAAGTCCTGCAGGTTGTCGTTGGAAATGGAGGCCACCGCCACCACCGCCGAGGTGCTGAAGATCGACAGCGCAATCGCCATCTGCACGCCGTTCTGCGCGCCCAGCAGTTCGCCGCCCAGCGCCAGCATCAGCAGCGACACCAGCACGATGGCGACGATACCCACGCCCGAGATCGGGCTGGTCGACGACCCTACCAGGCCGGCCATGTAGCCGCAGGCCGCAGCCACCAGGAAGCCGAAGACGAAGGCGAACAGCACGGCGTAGGCCACCAGCTTCCAGATGCCGGCGGGCGACAACGGCGCGCCGGACAGGAACACCTGGAACGTGACGACCAGCACCGCCACCAGTACCAGCGTCACTGCTGAAATCCAGCCGGCCGACAGGTCGCGCTCGGTGCGCGGCGCGCGCCCGGCACGGGCGGCGCCCGCCTTGGTCAGCGCCGCGAACGAAGCCTTGACGCCGCGCGCCATCGGCATGAACAGCGTGGCCAGCGTCCAGATGGCGCCCACGCCGATCACGCCGGCGCCGATGAAGCGCACCTGCGAAGCCCACAGGCCGGTAGCGTACTTCGCCAGCGACGTGCCCGCGGGCATGTCGCCCATGGCGGTCAGGATGGGCACGGCGATGCCCCAGGAAATGATCAGTCCGGTCAGCATGGCCAGCCCGGCGACGATGCCGATCAGGTAGCCCGCGCCCAGCAGCGCCAACGAAAAGCCCATGGGCAGCCGGAACACCGCGCCGCCCAGTGCGAACCAGCCGCTGACGCTGTCGCCCAGCACGCGCAGTCCGCTGGCGGCGAAACTGACCGCGGCGGCGACCACGCCGCCAGCCACGATGTCGCCCATGCCGGTCTCGGCCTTGGCCGGTGCGCGTCCGTCCTCCGCGGCCTCGTCCTGGGCGCGCTCGGCGCTGCCCACCCGCAGAATTTCAGCGGCGGCCACGCCTTCCGGATACGGCAGGTCGCTCTGCACCACCATCACGTGGCGCAGCGGAATGGTGAACATCACGCCCAGCATGCCGCCGGCGGCGCAGATGCCCAGCGTCTGCCAGAACGGGAAGCCCTGCCAGTGTCCCATCATGACCAGGGCCGGCAGGATGAAGATGATGGACGACAGCGTCCCGGCCGCGGAGGCCTGGGTCTGCACCATGTTGTTTTCGAGGATGTTCGCGTCCTTGAACAGACGCAGGACGGACATCGAGATCACCGCCGCCGGAATGGCGGATGAAAACGTCAGGCCCACCTTCAGTCCGAGAAAGACGTTGGAAGCCGTGAAGATGACGGTGATGATTGCGCCCAGGAGGATGCCGCGGAACGTAAGTTCGGGCAACGTGACCTCTGCCGGGACGCTGATGGGTTGGGTCATTGCAGTTATTCCTATCTTGCCAGGCGCGAATTCTAGCGCCTTCGCGTCCACCCAGCGGTCACCCCTCTGAGACGACCGCCAAGCATATCCTCGGCAGAAGCTGCCGCAAGCAGTAAAACTTGCAAAAGATTATGCTGAATTTTCCGAAGTTTCCCCAGAATTTTGATCACCCATGCCAGGGGCTAGGGTCTAGCATGGACGTCAAACCAGGAGACGACCAGACCATGCGCGACGCCAGTTCCGCCCCCGGGCAAGACATCCAGCACGACGCCGATCCCGCCGAAACCGCCGAATGGCGCGAGGCGCTGGAATCGCTGGTACAGGCGGAAGGTTCTGAACGGGCGGGCTACGTGCTGGACAATCTGCTGGGCCATGCGGCGTCGCTGGGCCTGCGCGCCAACAGCCAGACCCGCACCGCCTACCTCAACACCATCCCCGCCGACCAGGAGCCGCCCTTCCCCGGCAACCTCGCCGTGGAGGAGCGCATCGCCCGCATCAACCGCTGGAACGCGCTGGCGATGGTGGTGCGCGCCAACCAGGCGCATGGGGAGCTGGGCGGCCACATCGCCAGCTATGCCTCGGCCGCCGACCTGTTCGAGGTCGGCTTCAACCATTTCTTCCGCGCGCAGAGCCCGGACGGCCCCGGCGACCTGGTCTACATGCAGCCGCACTCGGCGCCCGGCGTGTATGCCCGCGCCTATCTGGAAGGATTCCTGGGCGAAGAGGACCTGGCGCATTTCCGCCAGGAGATCACGGCCGGCGCGCGCGGCCTGCGCGGACTGTCGTCGTACCCGCACCCGTGGCTGATGCCCGACTTCTGGCAGTTCCCCACGGGGTCGATGGGCATCGGCCCCATCAACGCCATCTACCAGGCGCGCTTCATGCGCTATCTGGAGCACCGTTCGCTCATGCCCGGCGGCGACCGCAAGGTCTGGGGCATCTTCGGCGACGGCGAAATGGACGAACCCGAATCCATCGCCGCGCTGACGCTGGCCGCGCGCGAGAAACTCGACAACCTGGTGTTCGTGGTCAATTGCAACCTGCAGCGCCTGGACGGCCCGGTGCGCGGCAACGGCCGCATCATCGATGAGCTGGAAACGCTGTATGCGGGCGCGGGCTGGAACGTCATCAAGCTGGTCTGGGGCAGCGACTGGGACGCACTCTTGCGGCGCGACACCGGCGGCGCCCTGGCGCGCGCCTTCGCCAACACCGTGGACGGACAGTTCCAGACCTTCGCGGCCAACGACGGCGCCTTCAACCGCGCCCACTTCTTCAACCAGAATCCCGAACTGGCCGCCCTGGTGGCCGACTGGAGCGACGAGGCCATCGACCGGCTGCACCGCGGCGGCCATGACATGGTGAAGATCCATGCGGCCTACCACCGCGCCGTGCGCCATCGCGGCCAGCCCACGGTGATCCTGGCGCAGACCAAGAAGGGCTTCGGCATGGGGTCGGCCGGCCAGGGCAAGATGACCACGCACCAGCAGAAGAAGCTGGACGACGAGGCGCTGCTGGCCTTCCGCGACCGCTTCGCGCTGCCGATCTCGGACGCCGATTGCCTGGCGCTCAAGTTCTACCGCCCGGCCGAGGACAGCGCCGAACTGCGCCACCTGCAGGCGCGCCGCGCCGCGCTGGGCGGCCACATTCCCCGCCGCAACACCGAGGCGCCGCGCCTGGCGCCGCCGGACGCGGAACACTGGGCGCGTTTCGCGCTGGCCGCCGACGGCAAGGAAATGTCGTCCACCATGGCCATCGTGCGCATGCTGACCGCCCTGCTCAAGGACGCCACCGTGGGGCCGCGCATCGTGCCCATCGTGGCGGACGAGGCGCGCACCTTCGGCATGGCCAACCTGTTCCGCCAGATCGGCATCTACTCCGCGCAAGGCCAGCTCTATGAACCCGAGGACATCGGCTCGGTGCTGTATTACCGCGAAGCGCGCGACGGCCAGATCCTGGAAGAAGGCATTACCGAGGCCGGCGCGATTTCCTCGTGGACGGCCGCGGGCACCAGCTATTCGGTCAACGGCCTGCCGATGCTGCCCTTCTATATCTATTACTCGATGTTCGGCTTCCAGCGCATCGGCGACCTGATCTGGGCTGCCGCCGATCAGCGCACGCGCGGCTTCCTCGTCGGCGCCACCTCCGGCCGCACCACGCTGGGCGGCGAAGGGCTGCAGCACCAGGACGGCTCCAGCCACATCATGGCCGCCGCCGTGCCGAACTGCCGCGCCTATGACCCGGCCTATGCCTACGAGGTCGCCATCATCGTCGAGCACGGCATGCGCCGCATGCTGGACGAGCAGCGCGACGAGTTCTACTACCTGACCGTCACCAACGAGAACCTGGCGCAGCCGGACATGCCGGCAGGCGAAGACGTACGCGAGGGCATCCTGCGCGGCATGTACCGCCTGCGGCCCGCGCGCGGGCAGGCCCAGGTGCGCCTGCTGGGCGCCGGCCCCATGCTGCGCGAAGCCGAAATTGCCGCGCAACGGCTGCAGGCCGACTACGGCGTGGACGCCGAAGTCTGGAGCGTCACCAGCTTTTCCGAGCTGGCCCGCGCCGGCCGCGAAGCCGAACGCGCCCGCGTGCTCGGCCTTGCGTCCGGCGCCGACTGGGTCCGCACCTGCCTGGGCGTCAGCAACGCCCCGGTGATCGCCGCCAGCGACTACGTGCGCGCCGTGCCGGAGCAGATCCGCGCCTGGGTGCCCGCGCCCTACCGCACGCTGGGCACCGATGGCTTCGGCCGCAGCGACACCCGCGCCCAGCTGCGCGACTTCTTCGAGGTCAGCGCGGACTGGATCGTGCTGTACGCGCTGGACAGCCTGGACCGCCAGGAAGACGCCCAGGCGCTGCGCGCGCGCCTGAATGCCGGCACGCGGCAAACGCCGCCTTGGGATAGATAGGATTGCAATCCGGGATGCAGCGAGGTTTTGCGCAAAATCGTCCATTCGCTGCAGCGCAACAACCAAGCACCCGCGCTTTCTGTTGAAATACGGGTGTTCCCAAGCATTTCCCAGAAAATACGGCGGGCCGCGAGCCCGCTTTTTGCAATCCCATTTCCTTTCCATTTAGCGCCCGCAAGGCCTGTATCCCATGGACGAAACCCTCACCAAAATGGCGTTGGACTACCACGCCTACCCCACCCCCGGCAAAATCTCGGTCACGCCGACCAAGACGCTGGCCAACCAGGACGACCTGTCCCTGGCCTACTCCCCCGGCGTGGCGGCCGCCTGCATGGCCATCTTCGACCAAGGCGATGACGCCGCCTCGAAGTACACCTCGCGCGGCAACCTGGTGGGCGTGATCACCAACGGCACCGCCGTGCTGGGCCTGGGCAACATCGGCCCGCTGGCCGCCAAGCCTGTGATGGAAGGCAAGGGCTGCCTGTTCAAGAAGTTCGCCGGCATCGACGTGTTCGACATCGAACTGGCCGAGAACGACCCCGACAAGCTGGTCGACATCATCGCGGCGCTGGAGCCCACGCTGGGCGGCGTCAACCTCGAGGACATCAAGGCGCCCGAGTGCTTCTACATCGAGAAGAAGCTGCGCGAGCGCATGAAGATCCCCGTCTTCCACGACGACCAGCACGGCACCGCCATCATTTCGTCGGCCGCCATCCTGAACGGCCTGAAGGTCGTGAACAAGGACATCGGCTCGGTCAAGCTGGCTTGCTCGGGCGCCGGCGCCGCCGCCATCGCCTGCCTGGACCTGCTGGTGCACCTGGGCGTCAAGCGCGAGAACATCTACGTGGTGGACTCGCGCGGCGTGATCTGGGACGGCCGCGATGAAAACATGGAAGCCAACAAGAAGCGCTACGCGCAGAAGACCGACGCCCGCACGCTGGCTGACGTGGTCAACGGCGCCGACGTATTCCTGGGCTGCTCGACCGCCGGCGTGCTGACCGCAGACATGGTCAAGACCATGGCCGCCAGCCCGCTGATCCTGGCTCTGGCCAACCCGGAACCGGAAATCCGTCCCGAGGTGGCCAAGGCCGCCCGCCCGGACTGCATCATCGCCACCGGCCGTTCGGACTACCCGAACCAGGTCAACAACGTGCTGTGCTTCCCGTTCATCTTCCGCGGCGCCATGGACGCCGGCGCCTCGCGCATCACGGAAGAAATGAAGCTGGCTTGCGTGAAGGCCATCGCCGAACTGGCTCAAGCCGAACAAAACGACGAAGTGGCCCGCGCCTACGCCGGCCAGGAACTGTCGTTCGGCCCGGACTACATCATCCCGAAGCCCTTCGACCCGCGCCTGATCGTCCAGATCGCCCCGGCCGTGGCCCAAGCCGCCGCCGACTCCGGCGTGGCTGCCCGCCCCATCGAAGACATCGAGGCCTACCGCCAGAAGCTGATGGGCTTCGTGTACCACTCGGGCCAGCTGATGCGTCCGCTGTTCGCCCAGGCCAAGAAGGCGCCCAAGCGCGTCATCTACGCCGACGGCGAAGACGAACGCGTACTGCGCGCGGTGCAGACCGTGGCCGATGAAAAGCTGGCGTTCCCGATCCTGATCGGCCGCCCCGCCGTCATCGAAATGCGCATCAAGAAGTTCGGCCTGCGCCTGGCGGCCGGCCAGGACTTCGAGATCGTGGATCCGGAAGACGACAGCCGCTTCAACGAAACCTGGAATGCGTACTACCAGTTGAAGGGCCGCGAGGGCGTGACGCCGGCCATCGCCAAGGCGATGATCCGCAAGCACAACACGCTGATCGGCGCGATGCTGCTGCGCCGTGGCGACGCGGACGCCCTGCTCTGCGGCGTGGCCAGCAAGTACGACAACCAGCTCAAGTACATCGACGAAATCATCGGCAAGAAGGAAGGCCAGACCTACGCCGCCCTGAACGTGCTGATGCTGCCCGACCAGACGCTGTTCGTCACCGACACCCACGTCAACGAGAACCCGACGGCCGAGGAAGTCGCCAGCATCACCATCCAGGCCGCGGACGAAATGCTGCGCTTTGGCGTGGTGCCGAAGATCGCCCTGCTGTCGCACTCCAACTTCGGCAGCCGCGTGACGGAATCCTCGCGCAAGATGGCCGCCGCGCGCCAGATGGTGCAGGACCGCGCTCCCGACCTGGAAGTCGACGGCGAAATGCACGCCGACGCCGCCCTGTCGGAAAAGATCCGCGTCCTGGCCTACCCGGACAGCACGCTCAAGGGCCGCGCCAACCTGCTCGTCATGCCCACGCTGGACACCGGCAACATCACGTACAACATGTTGAAGATGACTGGCAGCAATGGCGTCGCGATGGGTCCGATCCTGCTGGGCGCGGCGCGCCCCGTGCACATCCTGACCACCAGCGCCACCGTGCGCCGCATCGTCAACATGACGGCGCTGGCCGTGGTGGACGCGCAGCAGGAAGCCGCCGAGGCCGCCAAGAAGCGTCGTTGATCAACGACGGCCATTAAGGCAAAGGGCGCCCCTTGGGGCGCCCTATTTCTTGCTGCGGGCACTTTCCGCCGCGATAGCCTGCCGGCCCGGGCTGATGGTAAAAACCAAGTTCAACCTTGTTTTCTGGAGTCCACATGCTGGCCGACGCCTTGTATGCCTGGTTTCATTACCTGGCCATTTTCCTGCTGGTGGTGGTCCTGACCGCCGAAGCCGTGCTGCTGCGGCCCGATCTCACCGCCGCCGGCCTCAAGCGCCTGGTCATCTATGACCGCCTCTATGCGCTGAGCGCCGTGGTGGTGCTTGTCACCGGCGTGCTGCGCCTGACGCTGGGCATCAAGGGCGCCGCGTTCTACATGAGCAATCCCTGGTTCCACGCCAAGATCACGCTCTTCGTCATCATCGGCCTCTGTTCGATCGCGCCCACGATGACCTTCCTGCGCTGGGCCAAGCAATCGCGCCAGCAGCCGGGCTTCCTGCCCGCGGCCGCCGACATCAAGCGGGCGCGGCGCTGGGTCATGATCGAATCGCACCTGTTCATCTTCCTGCCGCTGTTCGCCGTGCTGATGGCGCGCGGCATCGGCGCGTAACACTCCGCCAGGGCCGCGCGCTTCAAGAGCAGGATGCGCGGCGGCGGGCCTCGGGCTCCTCGTCGCCCACGACAAAGGTGGCGAAATGGAAGACGCCCACCGTATCGTTCTGGACCACGTCCACGACCTCGCCGGCCAAGGTCTGCATCACCGACATGCCTTCCGGCACGTCGGCCTGGCCGTCGCGTTTGGCGGCCTGGCCATTCCAGGGGCTCAGCACCAGCACGCCCGGGTACGGTTCGCGCGCATCGCCGCGGCCGCGGCGCATCGACTTCACCTGAGTGCCGGCGGCATAGCTCACGCCGCCGAATCGCGTCGGGCAAGCCAGTTCCGCATCGCTGACCCGCAGCAGGCGCCGCGCCTCGTCAAGATACAGCCTGGGCTCGCTCAAGGGCAGCCCGAATATCCGGACCGCCATCGGATCCTTGACCTCGATGCGCCAGCGATCCGGATCGCTCGAGCCATCGGTGTAGACCGTGCCGCTGGAGCCGTAGAGGATGGAACCCGGCGCGAGATCCAGGGTTTCGGCGCGGTTGCCCGGACCCAGCACGCACTTGTCTAGCGCCGTCATCGCGCCATCGCGCTTCACCTCGAACTCGATCTCCTGCGTGGCGTCGCACCGCCAGCCCAGCACGGTCTGGCTGCCCGCACCGCGCAGGATGACGTTGCGCGGATAGCGGCCCCGCAAGGCGTAGGTTTCGTCGTCATAGTCCGAATCGAGATAACGCCGCGCGCTCGACGCCTGCACGCCATACATGGCCACGGGCTGCGGAAACTCCGCTTCGAGATAGGTCTCCAGCTGCCCTTCGTCCTGCAGCTTCAGCCGCGTTCCCGCGGGCATGACGGTGCCACCGACGGTCGTCGCTTCCTGCAGCGTGACATTGCGAGCTGCCTCGGCGCGGGCGCCCTCCCGCTCGATTTGCCAGATCACCGTCTGCACCCAGGCATAGAAGGCGAACGGCACGGCCAGCACGACGAATACCAGGGTGGAGGTCTTCCAGTACTTGCGCACCGTGCGGCGCGCGCCGCCGCTGGCAACCAGGACCACGGCCCAGGCCAGCAACGCCAGACCGGCGAGGAAGCCCAGGGAAACAAAAATGTAAAAGCCGGCGGAAGGCAGCGCTATCGGAATCATGGCAAGGATGGTACACGCCAAACCATCACGCCGCGGCCACACGGCGAACAGGCAACAAAAAACCGCCCGAAGGCGGTTTCTTGCTCAAGCCAGGCTGCGTATCAACGCTTGTCCATCGGCGGCACGTCGCGCGTGACCGAACCGGTGAACAGCTGGCGCGGACGGCCGATCTTGTAATCGGGATCCGACAGCATTTCGTTCCACTGGGCGATCCAGCCCACCGTGCGGGCCAGCGCGAAGATGGCCGTGAACAGCGAGGTCGGGATGCCGATGGCGCGCTGGACGATACCCGAGTAGAAGTCCACGTTCGGGTACAGCTTGCGCTGGACGAAGTACGGATCCGACAGGGCGATGCGTTCCAGTTCCATGGCCAGCTTGAACAGCGGGTCGTTTTCCAGGCCCAGGGCCGAGAGCACTTCCTTGCAGGTTTCCTGCATCAGCTTGGCGCGCGGGTCGTAGTTCTTGTAGACGCGGTGGCCAAAGCCCATCAGGCGCACGCCCGAGTTCTTGTCCTTGACCTTCTCCATGAACTCGCCGACCTTGGCGATGCCGCCGTTGGCTTGCAGCTCTTCCAGCATCTGCAGGCAAGCTTCGTTGGCGCCGCCGTGAGCCGGGCCCCACAGGCAAGCCACGCCGGCCGAAATGGCGGCGAACGGGTTGGTGCCCGACGAGCCGCACAGACGGACGGTCGAGGTCGAAGCGTTCTGCTCGTGGTCGGCGTGCAAGATGAAGATGCGGTCCAGCGCGCGCTCGACGACTTCGTTCACCTTGTAGTCTTCGCACGGCGTGGCGAACATCATGCGCAGGAAGTTGCCCGTGTAGGACAGGTTGTTCTGCGGGTAGATGAAGGGCTGGCCTTGCGAGTACTTATAGGCCATCGCGACCAGCGTCGGCATCTTGGCGATCAGGCGGATGGCCGAGATGTGGCGATGCTGCGGGTTCGTGATGTCGGTGGAGTCGTGGTAGAACGCGGACAGCGCGCCGACCAGGCCGGTCAGCACGGCCATCGGGTGCGCGTCGCGGCGGAAGCCGCGCAGGAAGAAGTGCAGCTGCTCGTTGACCATCGTGTGATGGGTCACTTGCGAATCGAAATCGGCCTTCTGGTCCTTGTTGGGCAGTTCGCCGTTCAGGATCAGGTAGCAGATGTCCATGAAGTCGCAATTGACGGCCAATTGCTCGATGGGGTAGCCGCGGTACAGCAGTTCGCCCTTGTCGCCGTCGATGTACGTGATGCCCGATTCGCAGGCGGCGGTGGACATGAAGCCGGGGTCAAACGTGAACATGCCCGTCTGGCCGTACAGCTTGCGGATGTCGATCACATCCGGACCAACCGTACCCTTGTAAACAGGGAACTCAATGGGGGCGCTGCCATCCGAGAAGGATAGAGTGGCTTTTTTGTCAGACAGGTTCATGTTCATTCCTCTCAATTAATCAGAGCGCGCGCATCTGGCCAATGATGCTCCGAAGCCTGGGCGTGTCCAGCGCGCCCTCAAGCTCTTTGCGGGCCAGCAGCAGATCGAGAAGGTCGTTGTCTCCCATCTCGAAAAGCTGCGTCAATGCGGCCACGTCATCATCGGTAAGTTCAGCCTCGTGGGCATCCAGATACCGGGTGATGATCAAGTCGTTTTCGAGCAAGCCGCGGCGCGCCCGCCAACGCAAACGCGCCCGCTCCAATTCAGTTAGCTTGCTCATCTTTCTTTACACCTAAAAAAAGCCCCAACGCCGCACCCGCTACACGGGTTTGCCACCCCCTGGAGGGCGTTTTTGCCTTGGGACGGCCCGGCGGCAAAAACGCCGCCGGAGGCAAAATGCGCTTGCTTAAAACTAGACCGTACGGCGAACCATCAGTTCCTTGATCTTGCCGATCGCCTTGGTCGGGTTCAGTCCCTTGGGACAGACGTCGACGCAATTCATGATGGTGTGGCAACGGAACAGGCGGTACGGATCGTCCAGGTTGTCGAGGCGGCTGCCCGTGGCTTCGTCGCGGCTGTCGGCGATGAAGCGGTAGGCTTGCAGCAGGCCGGCCGGGCCGACGAACTTGTCCGGGTTCCACCAGAACGACGGGCAGGAAGTGGAACAGCACGCGCACAGAATGCACTCGTACAGGCCATCCAGCTCTTCGCGGGCCTCGGGCGACTGCAGACGTTCCTTTTCGGGCGGCGGCGTGTCGTTGATGAGGTACGGGCGGATCGAGTGGTACTGGTTGAAGAAGTGCGTCATGTCCACGATCAGGTCGCGGATGACGGGCAGGCCCGGCAGCGGACGCAGAACGATGGGTTCCTTCAGTTCGCGCAGGTTGGTCGTGCACGCCAGACCGTTCTTGCCGTTGATGTTCATGGCGTCCGAACCGCACACGCCTTCACGGCACGAGCGGCGCAGGGCCAGGCTGTCATCGACGTCGTTCTTGATGCGCACCAGCGCATCGAGCAGCATCTTGTCGGTCGGCTGGAGTTCGACGTCCAGCTTCTGCATGTACGGGCGCTCGTCCTTGTCCGGATCGTAGCGGTAGATTTCGAACTTGACGATTCTCTTGGTGCTCATAGTGGGCTCAATCCGGACTTAGAAGGTACGCGCCTTGGGCGGGAAGGACTCGACCGTCAGCGGCTTCATCTGCACGGGCTTGTAATCCAGGCGGCTGCCCTCGGAGTACCACAGCGTGTGCTTCAGCCAATTTTCGTCGTCGCGCGTCGGGTGGTCGTCCAGCGCGTGTGCGCCGCGGCTTTCGGTGCGGGCGGCGGCCGACTTGATGGTGGCGCGGGCCACTTCGGTCATGTTCGCCATTTCCAGCGCCTCGACGCGCGCGGTGTTGAACACCTTGGACTTGTCCTTGAAGTAGATGTGGTCGGCCTGCTTGGCCAGATCCTCGATCTGGGTCACGCCTTCGTTCAGCAGCTCCAGCGTGCGGAACACGCCGCAGTGGCGCTGCATCGAGAAGCGGATGGCGTTGCCGATGTCCGGGGTCTTCTCGCCCGAGGTGCGCGATTCCAGCTTGTTGACGCGGTCCAGCGAGAATTCGACGGCTTGCTGCGGCACGGGCTGGTGCGCGTGCTGGCGTTCCGGATGCGAATTGACGATGTGGTTGCCGGTGGCGCGGCCGAACACGATCAGGTCCAGCAGCGAGTTGGTGCCCAGGCGGTTGGCGCCGTGCACCGACACCGCGGCGCATTCGCCGATGGCGTACAGGCCGTTGACGATCTTGTTCTCGCCGTTTTCGCGCGTCAGCACCTGGCCGTGGTAGTTGGCCGGAATGCCGCCCATCTGGTAGTGGATGGTCGGAACGACGGGGATCGGTTCCTTGATCGGGTCCACGTTGCCGAACTTGATCGCGATTTCGCGGATCGAGGGCAGACGCTTGTTGATCACGTCGGCGCCCAGGTGGTCCAGCTTGAGGACCACGTAGCTGCCGTCCGGACCGCAGCCGCGGCCTTCCTTGATTTCCTGGTCCATCGAGCGGGACACGAAGTCGCGCGGGGCCAGATCCTTCAGCGTGGGCGCATAGCGCTCCATGAAGCGTTCGCCATCCTTGTTCAGCAGGATGCCGCCTTCGCCGCGCACGCCTTCGGTGATCAGCACGCCGGCGCCGGCCACGCCGGTCGGGTGGAATTGCCAGAATTCCATGTCCTGCAGCGGAATGCCCGCGCGGGCGGCCATGCCCAGGCCGTCACCGGTGTTGATGAAGGCGTTGGTGGAAGCGGCCCAGATGCGGCCGGCGCCGCCGGTGGCCAGCACCGTGGTCTTGGCTTCCAGGATGTAGATTTCGCCCGTTTCCATTTCCAGGGCGGTCACGCCCACGACGTCGCCCGCTTCGTTGCGCAGCAGGTCCAGCGCCATCCATTCGACGAAGAACTGGGTGCGCGCGGCGACGTTGCGCTGGTAGAGCGTGTGCAACAGCGCGTGGCCGGTGCGGTCGGCAGCGGCACAGGCGCGCTGGACCGGCTTTTCACCGAAGTTGGCGGTGTGGCCGCCGAACGGGCGCTGGTAGATGGTGCCGTCGGGGTTGCGATCGAACGGCATGCCGAAGTGCTCGAGCTCGTACACGGCGTTCGGCGCTTCGCGGCACATGAATTCGATGGCGTCCTGGTCGCCCAGCCAGTCCGAACCCTTGACGGTGTCGTACATGTGCCAGTACCAGTTGTCTTCGCTCATGTTGCCCAGCGAGGCGCTCACGCCGCCCTGTGCGGCAACCGTGTGCGAACGCGTGGGGAACACCTTGGACAGCACTGCAACGGACAGGCCCGCTTGGGACAGTTGCAGCGAACAACGCATGCCGGCTCCACCGGCGCCAACGACCACCACATCAAACTGGCGGCGCGGCAGGGATTTCATGACAGAGACCACGGCTTAAATGCTCCAGAGGATTTGCGCGAAGTAAACGACCGAACCGACCAGCCAGAGGATCGTCAGCACTTGCAGCAGCAGGCGCACGCCCACCGACTTGACGTAGTCCATCCAGATGTCGCGCACACCAATCCAGGCATGCCAGGCCAGCGCAATGAATGCAAGGGTGGCCAGGATCTGGCCAACCGGAAGAACGCCCACGTAGAAGTTGAACAGCGCAGTCCAGTGCTCGTACGTGAAAGCCGGCATCATCAGGATGCCGATGAGCAGCACCAGCGTGTACACGGCCATGATGACGGCGGTGATGCGCTGGATGATGAAATCCATGACGCCGTAATGGGCGCCCACGACCAGACGCTTGGGTCCGTAGTTTTTGACGTCGGCCATTACAGCACTCCGAACAGTTTGAGAGCGAACACCAGGGTCAGCGCCAGGCTCACCCCGAAAACCACGCCGGCGCTCTTCTTGGCCGACAGCTTGTCGATACCGATGTGCAGGTCCAGCAGCAGGTAGCGGATGCCGGCACAGAAGTGGTGCAGATAGCCCCAGATCAGGACCAGGAAGACAAGCTTGACGATCGGATTGCCGGCGTACGCGGCCACGGCTGCGAACGTCTGCGGCGCGGCCACGCTGGCCGCGAACAGCGGCAGAATGACCAAGGGAAGACAGAGGAACAGCAGCGCGCCGCTGACGCGGTGCAGGATGGACAGCTTGCCGGCCAGGGGCAGGCGGTAGCTGGCGAGTTGCGCAATACCAATATTGCGAAACTGCGGACGTGGCTTGGCAGCGGTGTCGGACATGACGGCCTCGGTGTTTCGGAACTAGGGAATCGTTACGGCGGAAATGCCGTAGCCCTTGCGGGCAAACACGGTATTTTCGCCCAGAGATAGGGTCGGTATCAAATCGTAGGTAAAAAACTCATCAATTCAGACTATTGCGGTAGTGGTATCGATCGGTCAAGTACAACCCCCGGCGAATTTCCATGGGGCGGTCACCATACGTATAAGACACCCTATCCACCTGCAACAACGGCGTCCCGGCGGGAACATTAAGCAGCGGACAGACCTCGGCCGGCGCGATCACCGCGCGCAGCTTTTCGTCCGCGCGCACCATGCTCACGCCGAATTCGGATTCGAACAGACCGTAGAGCGGCGCCTTGTTGGCGGTCAACAGCTCCAGGGTCAGTCCACGGAAGATGGAACCAGGCAGCCAGATGTCGTCCACGACGGTGGGCGTTTGCCCCATGGACAGCAGGCGGCGGATCATGACGACGGTTTCGCCGGCCCGCAGGTCCAGGGCGCGCGCGATCTCGGCGGGCGCACGCAGGCGCCGGCATTCCAGGATGCGGCTTTCCGCCCGGCCAGCCTCGCCTTCGTCGTCGGCGGCCAGGCGCAGGAAGCGGTAGCGCACGCGCGCTTCGTGGTGGGTGGCGACGAAAGTGCCCTTGCCCTGGCGGCGCAGCAGCATGTGCTCGGCAGCCAGCTCATCGACCGCCTTGCGCACCGTGCCCTGGCTCACCTGGAAACGGGCAGCCAGATCGATTTCGCTGGGGATGAGTTCACCGGGCTTCCATTCGCCGCGTTCCAGGCTCTGGACAAGCAGATCCTTGATTTGCCGGTAGAGCGGACTGAAAGCGGCCCCCTCGCCCGCCGTGCGGGCGGCGCGAATGCGTAAGGAGGTTTCGGGCCGGGGCTCTGCCATGGATCTTTTTGATTGAGTCATGTTTATCCGGAGGAAATGGGAGGGCGGCGCAAGGCAGCGAACCCATCCGCAATGCGCTGCTGCCGCCGGTGTTCTGGCTTGATACAGGCGCGCAACCGAAACCGGGTTGCGGCGCATTCGAATAAACGCTCTATTGTGGCATATCGGCCGGGACGCTGTCCAACGTCTTATGTCTTATATAAGATAGAAGAGCAATTGACGGACACGTAAATTCGATCTAGGATTCAACGCTGCCCGGGCCCCGCGCATGCCGCTGCGCGCGCCGTTGCACACGCGTTGATTTTCACGCCCAACGATTACACTGCTTGGTGAGATTTTTTCTCGCCAAACCATTACGGAGAACGTCCATGTCCAAGCCTGCCTTGCGTGTCGCCGTCACCGGCGCCGCCGGCCAAATCGGTTACGCACTGCTATTCCGCATCGCCTCGGGCGAAATGCTGGGTAAAGATCAACCCGTCATCCTGCAACTGCTGGAAATCCCCGACGAGAAAGCGCAAAAGGCCCTGAAGGGCGTCATCATGGAACTGGATGACTGCGCCTTCCCGCTGCTGCAAGAAGTCACCGCCCACAGCGATCCGCGCACCGCCTTCAAGGACGCCGACGTGGCCCTGCTGGTTGGCGCCCGCCCGCGCGGCCCCGGCATGGAACGCAAGGACCTGCTGTCGGTCAACGCCCAGATCTTCACGGCTCAGGGCAAGGCCCTGAACGACGTCGCCAGCCGCAACGTCAAGGTCCTGGTCGTCGGCAACCCGGCCAACACCAACGCCTACATCGCCATGAAGTCGGCGCCGGACCTGCCCGCCAAGAACTTCACCGCCATGCTGCGCCTGGACCACAACCGTGCCCTGTCGCAACTGTCCGCCAAGTCGGGCAAGCCGGTCGCCGCGATTGAAAAGCTGGTCGTGTGGGGCAACCACTCGCCCACGATGTACCCCGACTACCGCTTCGCCACCGTCGGCGGCGAATCGCTGTCCAAGCTGATCAACGACGACGCCTGGAACCGCGACACGTTCATCCCCACCGTGGGCAAGCGCGGCGCCGCCATCATCGAAGCCCGCGGCCTGTCCTCGGCCGCTTCGGCCGCCAACGCCGCCATCGACCACGTCCGTGACTGGGTCCTGGGCAGCAACGGCAAGTGGGTCACGATGGGCATCCCGTCGGACGGCTCCTACGGCATCCCCGAAGGCATCATCTACGGCGTGCCGGTCACGACCGAAAACGGCGAATACAAGCGCATCGAAGGCCTGGAAATCGACGCCTTCTCGCGCGAGCGCCTGGACTTCACGCTGAAAGAGCTCCTCGAAGAGCGCGACGGCGTCAAGGACCTGCTGAAGTAAGCAGCGCATGAGTAAAGAATTGGGCCCGTTTGCGCGGGCCCAATTCCTAGGCAAGACCGAAACATAAACCTGTCCCTTTGCCCCTGCGCAAAGAAATGTCGCGAAGGGGACAGATTTATTTTCCGGGCCCGCGGTAAGGTCAGGAACCAGGACGGGACGCGTCCCGGCCAAGCCTGCGACGCGCCAGTCCGCATTCCAGTCGTTTCATCCGGGGCCCATGAAAACACCCGGTCCAAATTACGGAGACCACCCATGTCCAGACCCGAATCCGCCGGCGCCCTCTTTCGCCGCGCGCTTGCCGAAGAAAACCCCCTGCAGATCATCGGCGCCATCAACGCCAATCACGCGCTGCTGGCCAAGCGCGCCGGCTACCGCGCCATCTACCTGTCCGGCGGCGGCGTCGCGGCCGGTTCGCTGGGCCTGCCCGACCTGGGCATCAACACCATGGACGACGTCCTGACCGACGTGCGCCGCATCACCGACGTCTGCGACGTGCCGCTGGTGGTCGACATCGACACCGGCTTCGGCCCGTCGGCGTTCAACATCGCCCGCAGCGTCAAGAGCCTGATCAAGTTCGGCGCCGCCGCCTGCCACATCGAAGACCAGGTCGGCGCCAAGCGCTGCGGCCATCGCCCCGGCAAGGAAATCGTCTCGACCGAGGAAATGGCCGACCGCGTCAAGGCCGCGGCCGACGCCCGCACCGACACCGATTTCTACCTGATCGCCCGCACCGACGCGATCGCCTCGCATGGCGTGGATGCCGCCATCGAGCGCGCGCTGGCCTGCGTGGAAGCGGGCGCGGACGCGATCTTCGCCGAAGCCGCCTACGACCTGCCCACCTACGACCGCTTCGTCAAGGCGGTCAAGGTACCGGTGCTGGCCAACATCACCGAATTCGGCAAGACGCCGCTGTTCTCGGTGGAAGAACTGAAGAGCGTGGGCGTGGGCATGGTGCTCTACCCGCTGTCGGCCTTCCGCGCCATGAACAAGGCCGCCGAAGCGGTCTACACCGCGATCCGCCGCGACGGCCACCAGAAGAACGTGGTGGACCTGATGCAGACGCGCGAGGAACTGTACGACCGCATCGGCTACCACGAATTCGAATCGAAGCTGGACGCGCTGTTCCAGAAGGGCAAGGCGTAAGCCAGCCCCCCGGTTTCCGGCGCCGCGGCAGCCGCCCGGCGCCTTGCATGCCCACCCCCAATAGCAACGACCATCGCGAAAGGAAGGAGTAGAGACATGAGCACGGCTCCCAAGAAGCAAGTGGCCAAGACGGACGCCCAGCCGGAAGAAAAAGCCGGCTTCAAGCCCAAGAAGTCGGTTGCGCTGTCCGGCGTCGTCGCCGGCAACACCGCGCTGTGCACCGTCGGCCGCAGCGGCAACGACCTGCACTACCGCGGCTACGACATCCTGGATATCGCCGACGCCAGCGAATTCGAGGAAATCGCCCACTTGCTGGTCCACGGCAAGCTGCCGAACAAGGCCGAACTGAAGGCCTACAAGGAAAAGCTGCGCAGCCTGCGCGGCCTGCCCGCCCAGCTGCAAGCCGCGCTGGAAGCCTTGCCCGCCGCCAGCCACCCGATGGACGTGATGCGCACCGCCGTGTCGGTGCTGGGCTGCGTGCTGCCTGAAAAAGACGATCACAACACCCCGGGCGCGCGCGACATCGCCGACCGCCTGATGGCCAACCTGGGCTCGGCCCTGCTGTACTGGTACCACTACAGCCACAACGGCCGCATCATCGACGTGCAGACCGACGACGACAGCATCGGCGGCCATTTCCTGCACCTGCTGCACGGCGAGAAGCCCAGCGACGAGTGGGTCAAGGCCATGCACATCTCGCTGAACCTGTACGCCGAACACGAGTTCAATGCGTCCACGTTCACCGCGCGCGTCATCGCCGGCACCGGCTCGGACATGTTCTCCGCGATCTCGGGCGCCATCGGCGCGCTGCGCGGCCCCAAGCACGGCGGCGCCAACGAAGTGGCCTTCGACGTGCAGAAGCGCTATGAAACCCCGGACGAGGCCGAGGCCGACATCCGCCGCCGCGTCGAAGCCAAGGAAGTTATCATCGGCTTTGGCCACCCTGTCTACACCGTGTCCGACCCGCGCAACAAGGTCATCAAGGAAGTGGCCAAGAAGCTGTCCAAGAAGGCCGGCAGCACCAAGATGTTCGACATCGCCGAACGCTTGGAAACGGTCATGTGGGACATCAAGAAGATGTTCCCCAACCTGGACTGGTTCTCGGCCGTCAGCTATCACATGATGGGAGTCCCCACCGCCATGTTCACGCCGCTGTTCGTCATCGCGCGCACGGCGGGCTGGTCGGCCCACATCATCGAGCAGCGCATCGACAACAAGATCATCCGCCCCACCGCCAATTACGTGGGCCCGGAAGACCAGAAGTTCGTGCCGCTGGAAAAGCGCAAGTAAGCCACGGCACCAGGGCGCGGACGAGGGCACGGCATGGCCACCTGTATTCATTCCATGGAGAGGTACCGCTATGTCTGCCCCGATCTCCAACGTCCGTCCCGATCCCGACCTGGTTCTGGTCGATATCGCCGACTACGTCCTGAAGTATGAAATCCAGAGCGGCCTGGCGTACGAAACGGCGCGCAACTGCCTGATCGACACGCTGGGCTGCGGCCTGGAAGCGCTGGAATATCCGGCGTGCAGGAAATTGCTGGGCCCCATCGTGCCCGGCACGACAGTACCCCACGGCGCCAAGGTGCCGGGCACGCAATTCCAGCTCGATCCCGTGCAGGCCGCCTTCAACATCGGCGCGATGATCCGCTGGCTGGACTTCAACGACACCTGGCTGGCCGCCGAATGGGGCCACCCGTCCGACAATCTGGGCGGCATCCTGGCCACCGCCGACTGGCTGTCCCGCACCGCGGTCGCGGCCGGCAAACCGCCCCTGCTGATGCGCGACGTGCTGACCGGCATGATCAAGGCGCACGAGATCCAGGGCTGCATCGCACTGGAAAACTCCTTCAACAAGGTCGGCCTGGACCACGTCGTGCTGGTGAAAGTCGCCTCCACCGCCGTGGTGGCGCAGATGCTGGGCCTGAGCCGCGAGGAAGTGATCAACGCGGTGTCGCTGGCCTGGGTCGACGGCCAGAGCCTGCGCACCTACCGGCATGCCCCCAACACCGGCAGCAGGAAGAGCTGGGCCGCGGGCGACGCCACCAGCCGCGCCGTGCGCCTGGCGCTGATCGCCCGGACCGGCGAAATGGGCTATCCGTCCGTGCTGACGGCCAAGACCTGGGGCTTTTACGACGTGCTGTTCAAGGGCCAGCCGTTCCGGTTCCAGCGCCCCTACGGCAGCTACGTGATGGAAAACGTGCTGTTCAAGATTTCGTTTCCGGCCGAATTCCATGCGCAGACCGCCGTCGAATGCGCAATGGAACTCCACGCCCGGCTGCAGGCCGCCGGCAAGAGCGCCGACGACATCGCGAAAATCACCATCCGCACGCACGAAGCCTGCATCCGCATCATCGACAAGAAGGGGCCGCTGGCCAACCCGGCCGACCGGGACCACTGCATCCAGTACATGGTGGCGGTGCCGACGCTGTTCGGCCGCCTGACCGCGGCCGACTACGAGGATGCGGTGGCGCGGGATCCGCGCATCGACGCGCTGCGCGACAAGATCGTCTGCGTCGAAGACCCGGCCTACACCCGCGACTATCACGACCCCGACAAGCGTTCCATCGCCAATGCGCTGACGGTGGAATTCAAGGACGGCACGCGGCTGGACGAGATCGTCTGCGAGTACCCCATCGGCCACAAGCGCCGCCGCGCCGAAGGCATACCGCTGCTGGAAACCAAGTTCCGCACCAATCTGGCGCGCATGTTCCCCGCCCGCCAGCAGGAGCGCATCCTGCTGGCCTCGCTGGACCAGAAGCGGCTGGAAGCCATGCCGGTGCACGAGTACGTCGACCTGTATGTGATCTGAGCCGCCGTCCCGACCAGCCCCGTCCGCGGGGCTGGGCTTGCTGGCCTGAGCGCGCGGTGGCGCAGCTTACAATGCGGCTTTCTCGACTGGATCGCGCCATGGCCATGCTTTGGGTCAAGACCTTTCATATTGTCTTTATCGCTTCCTGGTTCGCCGGCCTGTTCTACCTGCCGCGCATATTCGTGAACCTGGCGCAGCAATCGGACCCCGCGGTCCATACCACCCTGCTGGGCATGGCGCGCCGCCTGTACCGCTTCACCACCATTCTGGCCATCGTCGCGGTCGTGTTCGGCATGTGGCTGTACCTGGGTTATGGCATCGGCGTGGGCCCCGGCAACGGCTGGATGCACGCCAAGCTCTTTTTCGTCCTGCTCGTCATCGGCTACCATCACGCCTGTGGCCTGATGCTGCGCAAATTCGAACAGGGCAAGAACACCCGTTCGCACAAGTTCTATCGCTGGTTCAACGAAGTTCCCGTCTTGCTGCTCTTGGTGGTGGTGGCGCTGGTCGTCGTCAAACCCTTCTGATACCCCCTACCTCTGCACATTCGCCAGGATTCGTATGTCCTCTGATGAACAGGACCGCCCGCGCAAGACGCTGACGATCAAGAAAACGGCGCGCGACGCCTATGCCGAAGACGCCCCCAAGCGCACCCGCACGGGCGCCCGCGCCCGCCTGGTCGCGCAACAGGAGCGCACCAAGGAAAGCATCGAACGCCAGAAGGATCCCGCCGCCTACCAGCGGCGCAAGGACGAGGAAGCCCGCGGCCCGCGCGGCGCCGGCCGCGGCCAGTCCGCGCGCGGCGCGTCGGATCGGGCCACGCCGGGACGCGGCGCCTCGGACCGGGCTGCCTCCGGGCGGCCCGCGCCGGACCGCAAGCGGGCCGACAGCCCGCGCCGCGAGACCGAGTCCGGCGGCCGCTCCGGCCGCACCCCCCAGCGCGCGCCGCGCCTGCGCGACGATCAGTACATCGCGCCGGCCACGCCGGCGGGACGCTTCTACGACCCGTTCGAGGACGACGGTCCGGCGCCGGAATACCAGGCTGAACCCGACCACGAATCGGATGCCGTTGACAGCCGCGAGCAGCACGAAGACCGCCACGAACCCGCCGTCGAGGTCCGCAACCGCCGTCCGCGCGAAACCCGCCTGGCGGAAACGTTCCCCATCTTCGCCCCCTGCCCCCAAGGGCTGGAAGAGGCGCTGACGGCCGAAATGCAGGCGCTGGGCTTCGAGGACGCCCGGGCCGGCCGCGCTGGCTGCTCGTTCACGGCCGATTGGGCCGGCGTGCAGCGCGCCAACCTGTATTCGCGCCTGGCCACCCGCATCCTGGTGCAGGTCGCCCATGCCGAGATCTCGCACGAAGACGACATCCTCGACCTGGCCCGCGACACTCCCTGGGAGCGCTGGTTCGGCGCGGAGCAGACCTTGCGCGTGGACACCTCGGCCATCAAGAGCCCGGTGCAAAGCCTGCAGTACTGCAATTTGCGCGCCAAGGACGGCATTTGCGACCGCCTGCGCGAACTGGAAGGCGAACGCCCCAGCATCGACACCGTGCGTCCGGACGCACGCGTGCACCTGTTCCTGACCGGGCATACCGCGACGCTGTACCTGGACACCTCGGGCGAGTCGCTATTCAAGCGCGGCTGGCGCCTGGACAAGGGCGAGGCGCCGCTGCGCGAGAACCTGGCCGCCGGCATGCTGGCGCTGGCGGGCTGGGATCCGGCCGCCCCGCTGCTGGATCCGTTCTGCGGATCGGGCACCATCCTGATCGAGGCCGCCTGGATCGCGCTGGGCGTGCCCCCGGGCATCTCGCGCCCGTTCGGCTTCGAACGCCTGCGCGGGCATGACGCCTACCGCTGGCGCGACCTGAAGGACGACGCCCGCGCGCGCATCCTGCCGCAGCTGGACGCGCCGTTGGTCGGCTACGACCTGGACCCGCAAGCCATCGAATTCGCCCGCAACAACGCCGAACGCGCCTGGCTGACCGAAGACTCGATCCGCTTCGAGGTCGGCGATGCCCGCCACGTCACCGCGCCCGCCGACCACGGCTGGATCGTCACCAACCCGCCCTACGGCGAGCGCATGGGGACGGAACAGGATGCGGATCTGTGGCGCGACTGGGCCACCTGCCTGAAGCGCAATTTCGCGGGCTGGCAGCTGCACGTCATCACCAGCGACCTGACGCTGCCCAACCAGCTGCGCCTGAAACCCAAGCGCCGCGTGCCCCTGCACAACGGTTCGCTGGACTGCCGCCTGTTCGGTTTCGAGCTGGTCGCGGCCGGTTACCGCGACGCCTGAGCGGCCTCGCGCCTCGGGCGGTTTCGCCCCCGGGGCGCCCCTCCTTTCGCCTTGGACAGCGCGTTGTAAAGGCGCCGCAACATGGCGCGCTTATCTTTGCTTATGGTTTTCCCCAGCACCGTTTGAGCGCATCATCGCACCAAGGTGTTGCCAATATGCACCGGGCACTTGCACAAGTTCAGGGTTAACCCCTATAATTCGGGTTATCCCTAGTAGCTAAACAAACAGTGCAAGCCCGTGGAGGCTATTGTGATCAACCCGAACAACACCATCCGCCTGACCGACGAACTCGAGCGCCAACTGATGCTCCAGGCTATTGAAGAACAATTCCGTCCGCACCCGATGCGGGCGTTGGCCGCCGGCCTGCGTAAGCTGGCCCACGGCATCCGTGCCCTGGCTGGCAAGACGAGCGCCAAGAACGCGCACTCCGCCGCCTAAGCAAGGCCCAGGCTTACGGCCTAACAGTTTTCCCCTTGGGGGCTGCATAGCCCCTTTTAAGACCCGCCCTTACCGGTGGGTTTTTTTTTGCCTTGGAAGGCCTGGGCTTTGTCGGATAATAGCGACCCATGACGACCGACGCCCTCCTCGACCAGACCCCCAACCGGCTGCGCCGGTTCGCCTGCATGATGTACGAAGCCGTGCTGCTGTTCGGCGTGGTGTTCCTGGCGGGCTACCTGCTGGACACCCTGACCCAAAGCAAGAACGCGCTGGAACTGCGCGGCGCCCGGCAGGCCTGGCTGTTCGTCGCCATCGGGGCGTACTTCGTGCTGTGCTGGCGCCGCCGCGGCCAGACCCTGCCCATGAAGACCTGGAACATCCGCCTGGTCGACCGCGACGGCAACACCCCGTCCACGCCCCGCCTGATGTTGCGCTACGTCCTGGTCTGGCCGCTGGTGCTGGCCGGCGCGGCGGTCGTGTGGGCGGCCGCCAGCGCCACCGGCTGGCCTTCGATGGACATGTTCATCGTCGCCGCGCCCTTCACCATCTTCATCTGGTCCTGGTTCGATCCCGACGGCCAGTTCCTGCACGACCGCATCCTGGGCACGCGGCTGCGCAACGCGCCGCGGCACAAGAAGGCCCGCTAGCCCCGGGCCGGCGGCATCAGCCGCCGCGCCGTATACATCCTGCGACAAACGGCAACATCGTGCGCCGAATTAGCCGTTTGCTTTCAGAAAGTTGAAAGTCGACCGCAAAGACAATGGGGCCCCTTTTTTCAGACGCCCCAGAACCATCATGCGCGCTTTCCTTTCCCGTGTTGCGCTGGCCGCCGCCAGCGCCCTGTTCCTGCTGCCCGCCGGTGCGCTCGCGCAGAACGCGGCCGCCCAGCAGGAGATCGAAGCGGCCACCAAGGCCGCCTTCGCCGCCGCCCAGGAGGGGCCCGCCGACGTCAAGCTGGGCGAGCAGGCGGTCGTGCATCTGCCCGAATCCATGTTCTTCGTGCCGCGCATGCAGGCGGACCGGCTGATGGCGGCCTACGGCAACGGCAAGGATCCTTCCCTGCTGGGCGTGGTGATGCCCAAGAGCGACGATGACGATTGGGTCATCACCGTCAATTTCGACAAGGCCGGCTACATCAAGGACGACGACGCCAAGAACTGGAACGTCAACGAATTGCTGGACAGCCTGCGCGAAGGCACCGAGCAGTCCAACGAAGAGCGCAAGAAGCGCGGCTTCCCCGAATTGATCATGGACGGCTGGGTCGAAGCGCCGAAGTACGACAGCAACTCGCAGCGCCTGGTCTGGTCGGTCGCGGTCAAGCACAAGGGCGAAAGCGCGACCGAGAACCCCACCGTCAACTACAACACCTACGCGCTGGGCCGCGACGGCTACATCACGCTGGACCTGATCACGCAGAAGAGCATGGTGCCCAAGGACAAAACGGCCGTGCTGACCTTGCTGGACAACCTGAACTACGTCGAAGGCAAGCGCTACGCCGACTTCAATTCCTCGACCGACAAGGTGGCCGAGTACGGCCTGGCCGCCCTTGTGGCTGGCGTGGCGGCCAAGAAGCTGGGCCTGTTCGCCGTGATCGCCGCCTTCCTGGCGAAATTCGCCAAGGTCGGCGTGCTGGCCGCGGCTGCGCTGGGCGGCGGCCTGTGGAAGCGCCTGCGCGCCAAGAAGGCCAACCAACAGCAGCCCTGACCGCCGTTTCGGATCGCGGCCGCACTATGCCTTGAAACCGATGCGCGGCGGCCCGCCGTGCATCGCGAAACCTCGCCCGGCCGACACAACAGTGTCACGCGGCGTTCACGTTCCGGTCATCGCCGGATGGTTTCATTCCCAGGCATGAGCACAGCCCCTGGGAACGCGACCGTGAACGAAATCCGCCCCGCGCACTGGCGCGCCCTCTGGATTTCCGATATTCACCTGGGCACCGCCGGGTGCAAGGCGGAATTCCTCATCGACTTTCTCGACCACAACGATTCCGACACCCTTTACCTGGTGGGGGACATCGTCGACGGCTGGCAGCTGCGCAAGCACTGGCACTGGCCCCGCGCGCACAACGACGTCATCCAGCGCATCCTGCGCAAGGCGCGCAACGGCACCCGGGTCGTATTCATCCCGGGCAACCATGACGAATTCGCGCGCGAGTTCGCCGGATACGCCTTCGGCGACATCGAAATCCTGGACGAGGACGTGCACGTCACCGCCAAGGGACAGCGCCTGCTGGTGCTGCACGGCGACCAGTTCGACGGCGTGATCCAGCACAGCCGCTGGCTGGCCCATCTGGGCGACGGGCTCTATCAACTGGCGCTGTGGATCAACCATCATTTCAACCGGCTGCGCCACCGCCTGGGACTGCATTACTGGTCCCTGTCGCAATACCTGAAGCACAAGGTCAAGAACGCCGTGTCCTTCATCACGGACTTCGAAGAGGCGCTGGCGGGCGAAGCCCGGCGCCGCGGTCTGGACGGCGTGGTCTGCGGCCATATCCACAAAGCCGAACTGCGCTATGTGGGCGAGATCCTCTACTGCAACGACGGCGACTGGGTGGAGAGCCTGTCCGCCCTGGCGGAAACGCACGACGGCCAGCTCCAGCTGCTGGACTGGGCCGCCGTCATGGCGGAACGCGAAGCCGATCCCGCCACCCGGCCGCCCCGCTCGCTGACGCTGCCGGCCCTGCCGTCCGCGCTGCGCCGCCAGGGCAAACACCCGTGATAACCCGTATGCGTCCCCGTTACGCAACGGGGATGTTGCAGTTCACGGCCCTCTAGGTCATGCTTGCATCTGGGGCAACGGGCCAACTTGACCCGTTCACGCTGCAACATGCTCACAACATAGGGCCATGAACGACCAATATCAGGCGCTCTACCAAACATTCCGCTGGCTGGTACCCACCCAGTTCAACATCGCGGAAGCGTGCTGCCACCGCTGGGCATCCAGTAGTCCGGATGCGCGGCGCATTGCCATCTACTACGAAGATGAATCTGGCAACCGCGAGGTCTGGACCTATGCCCGCCTGGCGGAAGCGGCCAATCAGCTGGCCAACGGCCTGGTGAAAATGGGCGTCGGGCGCGGCGACCGCGTCGGTGTGGTGCTGGGACAACGGCCCGAGACCGTGGTGGCCCATATGGCCATCTACAGCGTCGGCGCCGTGGTGCTGCCGCTGTCCGCCCTGTTCGGCCCGGAAGCCCTGGAAAGCCGCCTGCGCGACTCGGAAACCCGCGTCGCGATCGTGGATTACGCCTCCAGCGCCAACCTGTTGGCCGTGAGCGACAACTGTCCCAACCTGCAGCAGATCATCGGCATCGGCTTCGCCGACGAACGTGTTTTGCCCTGGCGCAGCCTGCTGGCGCGCCAACCCAGCGAATTCAAGATGGTCCAGACCCGTTCCTCGGATCCGGCCATTCTGCTCTATACCTCCGGCACCACCGGCGCCCCCAAGGGCGCGCTGCTGCCGCACAGCGTGCTGATCGGCAACCTGCCGGGCTTCGTCGCCTCGCAGGACTGGTTCCCCAAGCCCGCCGACGTGTTCTGGTCGCCGGCCGACTGGGCCTGGACCGGCGGCATGATGGACGCCCTGCTGCCCACCCTGTACTTCGGACACCCCATCGTCGGCACGCGCGGCCGCTTCTCGGTCGAGCGCGCATTCGAACTCCTGGAACGCTACCAGGTCACCAACACCTTCCTCTTCCCCACCGCGCTCAAGATGATGATGAAGGCGGTGCCGGAGCCGCGCGGCCGCTACCAGCTGGCCCTGCGTTCCATCATGAGCGCCGGCGAAAGCGTGGGCGAGACCGTCTTCGAATGGTGCCAATCGGCGCTGGGCGTGACGCCCAACGAAATGTTCGGCCAGACGGAAATGAACTACGTGGTGGGCAACAGCCAGAAGCGCTGGCCCGCCAAGCCTGGCAGCATGGGCCGCCCCTACCCCGGCCACAACGTCGCGGTGCTGGACGAGGACGGCAAGCCCGTGGCGCCCGGCGCCACCGGCGAGATCGCCGTCAACCGGCTCGACATCCATGGCTATCCGGATCCCGTGATGTTCCTGGGCTACTGGCGCAATGAAGCCGCCACCCAGGCCAAGTTCAAGGGCGACTGGTGCCTGACCGGCGACCTGGCCAAGATCGACGCCGACGGCTACCTCTGGTACGCGGGCCGCGCCGACGACGTCTTCAAGTCCGCCGGCTACCGCATCGGCCCGGGCGAAATCGAAAGCTGCCTGATCGGCCATCCGGCCGTGGCCAACGCCGCGGTCGTGCCCAAGCCCGACGCCGAGCGCGGCGCCCTGGTCAAGGCCTACGTGGTGCTGACGCCGGAATTCGCGCAGCGCGACCGCAACGACATCATCGAGAACCTGCAGGAACATGTGCGCGAGCGCCTGGCCCCATACGAGTACCCCAAGGAGATCGAATTCGTCGACGAGCTGCCCATGACCACCACCGGTAAAATCCAGCGCCGCATCCTGCGCCTGCGCGAAGAAGAGCGCTCGCGGATGACCGCAGGCATTACAGACGCGCCGCACGCCCCCAAGGCGTGAAGCCGCAACCGGAGACCTAGGCATGCCCATTTACCAGCTCGACGACCTGATTCCCCGCATCGACCCGGCGGCCTACGTGGCCGACAGCGCCGACATCATCGGCAACGTAACGCTGGAGGCAGGCGTCAGCATCTGGTCCAACGTGTCGATCCGCGGCGACAACGACGCCATCCTGATCAAGAGCGGCACCAATATCCAGGAAGGCAGCGTGCTGCATGTGGACGACGGCTGTCCCATGACCATCGGCCCCAACGTGACGGTGGGCCATCAAGCCATGCTGCACGGCTGTACCATCCACGAAGGCGCCCTCGTGGGCATGCAGGCCATCGTGCTGAACAACGCGGTCATCGGCCGCAACTGCCTGATCGGCGCCGGCGCGATCATTCCCGAAGATCGCATCATTCCCGACAACTCCCTGGTCATCGGCATCGGCAAGATCGTCCGCGAACTCTCGGCCGAGGAAATCGCCAATCTGCACAAGAACACCGCCCATTACGTGGCGCGCGGCCAACACTACAAGACCGCGCTGAAACGGATCGGCTGAGCGCCCCGGGGCGGCGCTTCGACCCTGCTGGCGGCAGGGGGAATAGGCGGGCCTGATCGGCTAACATTCCTCCATGACCGATCAGCTCAAGAAATACCTTACCGAAGACCGCAGCGTCCGCATCCAGGCCGTGCGCCTGGACGCGACCTGGAAGGCCGTGCAGGCCAATCACGACTATCCTCCCGCCATCACCCACCTGCTGGGCGAACTGGTGGCGGCGTCCACGCTGCTGGCCGCCAACATCAAGTTCGACGGCTCGCTGGTGCTGCAGATCCAGGGCGACGGCCCCATCGCCCTGCTGGTGGTGGAATGCCGCAACGACCTGAGCCTGCGCGCCACCGTCAAGATGCGCGAAGGCCACGACGTACCCAGCGATGGCAACATGCAAAGCCTGCTGAACCCGGGCGGCAACGGCCGTTTCATCGTGGTGCTGGACCCGCAGCGCAAGCTGCCGGGCCAACAGGCCTACCAGGGCATCGTGCCCCTGCAGGGCGACACCGTGGCCGAAGCGCTGCAGCACTACATGAAGGCCTCCGAACAGCTGGATACCCGGCTGTGGCTGGCGGCCGACGCCGACCATGCCACGGGCATGCTGATCCAGCGCCTGCCCTACCATGGCGGCTCGGACGCGCCCGCGCTCACCGAACAGAACGCCGCCGAAACCTGGGACCGCGCCTGCGCCCTGGCCGGCACCATCAAGCGTGACGAACTGCTGGCCACCGACATCGACACGCTGATCCATCGCCTGTTCTGGGAGGAAACCCTGGTGGCGTTCGATCCGCTGGCGGTGCGCTGGCACTGCCCCTGCACCCGCGAACGCGTGGCCAGCATGCTGCGCACGCTGGGCCAGGAAGAGATCAACAGCATCCTGGCCGAACGCGGCCAGGTCGACGTGGCCTGCGACTTCTGCGGCAAACCGTATAAGTTCGACTCCGTCGACTGTGCCACCTTGTTCTCGTCCGGCACGGCTCCCTCCGCGGACGAACCTCCCACGGTGCACTGATCCACACCGGCGGCCTGGCCGCCGGGACGTTTCGATCACACCGGCTTATCCTCATCGACAGGCGGTCATGCCTGCGCCAGACTGCGCAGCCATGACCGCCTTTTTTCATGCTCCCTCCTGCCGGCAACACGGCGCCGCCGCCATCGAATTCGCGGTGGCTGGCGCCGTGGTGCTGCTGCTGGGCTTGCTGGCGATCGAGGCCGCCCGCTGGCAGGGCGTGCGCCAGATGGCCTATCTGGCGCTGATGGAGGCGGCGCGCGCCGGCGCTACCGGCAACGGCGATCCCGCGCGCATGCGGACGGCCTTTCTGCAGGCCCTGCTGCCGCGCCACGCGGACCCGCAAGGCCAGGCTGGCGCGCGCCGCCGCCAAGCTGACGAGCAAGCCGAGCTGGCTGCCATTTCGGGCACCCACCCCTGGCGCATCGAAGTCCTGCTGCCCGATGAGCAATCGTTCCGCGAACACGCCCGCCCGGACCTGAAGGTGCCCGCGGCGTCAGGCCTGCGCGCCATCGACAACGGCTACCAGGACCTGCAGCATGCGCGCCGGCCGTCGCATCCGGGCGGACAGACCATCTTCCAGGCCAACACCTTGAAGCTGCGGCTGACCTATCTGCACAAGCCGCTGCTGCCGCCCTTGCGGGCATTGCTGGCCGCGCTGGGCGCCGATCGCGGCAGCTATGCCGGCAACGCGCAGGCCCGGGGCCTGTTGCCCTTGCGCATGGAACTGGAAACAGAGATGCACTCGCACCCGGTGGATTGGGCGCGCAGGAAACCGCAACCCGGCGGCATCGTGTACGGCGAATGCCGCAGCATGCGCTGCGGCTGAACGGAACGGGGGATGAACAGGAACGGCAGCCGGCGCTCAGTGCCGGGTATTGGCCTGATTGGCGGGCTTGGGAGGCGTCGCCGCCGGGCGGGCCGCCGGCGCGCTGGCGCGCGCGGGCGTGGCCGGCTTGGCCGCGGCGTCGGCAGCCAAAGAGGCGCCGCCAGCCGGGGCCGGGGTGTTCTGCGGCAGGATGTGCACGAACACCTCGCCGTCGCGCATCATGCCCAGTTCGCCGCGGGCGCGTTCCTCGATGGCGCCGGAGCCACCTTCGAGGTCGCGCACTTCCGCTTCCAATGCGGCATTGCGCGCGCGCAGGCCTTCGTTGGTCTCGCGTTGCTCCGCCACCTGGCGTTGCAGATCCCAGACCTTGAACCACCCGCCCTTACCCAGCCACAGCGGGTATTGGATCAGGCCTAGCAGCACGAACAGCACCAGGAACAACAGGCGCATACGCGGGAACCCTCAGCAGTCGTGGCGTGGATGCGGCCCCAGGATTGCGCCGGGGGCCGCGCTTCTCATCAACGCAGGTTGTAAAAAGCTTCCAAGCCAGGATACGACGCGACTTCAGCCAGCTCTTCCTCGATGCGCAGGAGCTGGTTGTACTTGGCCATGCGGTCCGAACGCGACAGCGAACCCGTCTTGATCTGCATGGCGTTGGTCGCCACGGCGATGTCGGCGATGGTGGAGTCCTCGGTTTCGCCCGAACGGTGCGACACGACGGCGGTGTAGCCGGCGCGCTTGGCCATTTCGATGGCAGCGAAGGTCTCGGTCAGGGTGCCGATCTGGTTGATCTTGATGAGGATCGAGTTGGCGACGCCCTTCTGGATGCCTTCGCGCAGGATCTTGGTGTTGGTGACGAAGAGGTCGTCGCCCACCAGCTGCACCTTCTTGCCCAACTGGTCGGTCAGGAGCTTCCAGCCTTCCCAGTCGTTTTCGGCCATGCCGTCTTCGATCGAGATGATCGGGTACTTGTCGCACCAGGTGGCCAGCAGGTTGGTGAATTCCTGCGAGGACAGCGAGATGCCGCCTTCGCCGGCCAGCGTGTACTTGCCGTCGCGGTAGAACTCGGAGCTGGCGCAATCCAGGCCCAGGGCGATCTGCGTGCCCGGCTCGTAGCCGGCTTCTGTGATGGCCTTCAGGATCAGCTGGATGGCGGCTTCATGGCTGGCCACGTTGGGCGCGAAACCGCCCTCGTCGCCCACTGCCGTGGACATGCCCTGGCCGTGGATCAGCTTCTTCAGCATATGGAAGACTTCGGCGCCCCAGCGCAGGGCTTCGCGGAAGCTGCCTGCGCCCACCGGCAGAATCATCAGTTCCTGCAGGTCCAGCGTGTTGTTGGCGTGCGCGCCGCCGTTGATGACGTTCATCATCGGCACGGGCATGCTCATGGGGCCGCTGCCGCCGAAATAGCGGTACAGGGACAGGCCCGATTCGTCGGCGGCGGCACGGGCCACGGCCATGGAGGCAGCCAGGATCGCGTTGGCGCCCAGGCGTTCCTTGGATTCGGTGCCGTCCAGCTCGATCAGGGTGCGATCGACGAAGGTCTGTTCCTGGGCGTCCAGGCCCATCAGGGCTTCCGAGATTTCCGTATTCAGGTTCTCGACGGCGCGCAGCACGCCCTTGCCCAGATAACGGCTCTTGTCGCCGTCGCGCAGCTCGATGGCTTCGCGCGCGCCGGTGGACGCGCCCGACGGCACGGCCGCGCGGCCCATGGCGCCGGACTCCAGCAGCACATCGCATTCGACGGTGGGGTTGCCGCGCGAATCCAGAATCTCGCGGCCGATGATATCGACGATAGCACTCATGACTTTACATTCCCTGAACGATAAACATATTCATGACAGCCGCGCCTTCGCGGGCATTGCGGGCGCGGCGGTACTGCCAGGAGTCGTAGAAAGCCTGGGCCGCGGTCATGGAGGGGAACTCCATGACGACGGTACGGCCAGGCTCACGGCCCTCGAGATGCCTGGAATCGCCGCCGCGCACCAGGATCTTCGCATCGTACGCGCGCATCGCGAGCGTGGACAGACGCTTGTAATCCTCGTACTGCGCGGGCTTGGTCACTGAGACGTCGGCGATGAGGTAGGCACTCATGGGATTCCTTCAGAGCAGTTGCGTTGGTTTCGGTCTGACGCCGGATACGGCGACGCCGCCAGTGTCGCGCAAGGCGGCCGGGCGACGCATATCCGATGCTAATTGGTTGTATCCGAAAGAAGCGCCGCCGTATAGGGCGGCGCTGAGGCGGCGGCCCGCGGTCCCGAAGATCCGCTTACGGAACTCCAGACCGCAGACGCGCATTACGCCTCCTGACCGCGACGAGCCTTCTGCTCGATGGCGGCGCGGATATAGCTGGCGAACAACGGGTGGCCGTCACGCGGGGTCGACGTGAACTCCGGGTGGAACTGCACGCCCACGAACCACGGGTGGTCGGGCAATTCCATCATTTCCGGCAGGTTCTCGGTCGGCGTGCGGGCGCTGATCACCATGCCGGCTTCTTCCAGGCGCGGCACGTAGACGTTGTTGACCTCGTAGCGATGGCGGTGACGCTCGTTCACTTCGTCGCCGTAGATCGACTGCGCGCGGGTGCCCGGCTTGATCGGCACGCGCTGCGCGCCCTTGCGCATGGTGCCGCCCAGGTCGGACGACTGGTTACGCTTTTCGACCTTGCCTTCGCGGTCCATCCATTCGGTGATCAGGGCCACCACGGGATGCGGCGCGGACGGATCGAATTCCGTGCTGTTGGCGCCGCCCAGCCCGGCGACGTGGCGCGCGAACTCGATCACGGCCAGCTGCATGCCCAGGCAGATGCCCAGATACGGCACGCCGTTTTCACGGGCGTAGCGGATCGCGGCGATCTTGCCTTCGGTGCCGCGCTTGCCGAAGCCGCCCGGAACCAGGATGGCATCCAGGTGCTTGAGCTGGTCGGTGCCGCGGGTTTCGATGTCTTCGGAGTCGATGTACTCGATGTTGATCTTCGAGCGCGTGTGGATGCCGGCGTGTACCAGGGCTTCCGTCAGCGACTTGTACGACTCGGTCAGGTCGACGTACTTGCCGACCATGCCGATGGTGAGCTGGTGCTGCGGATGCTCCAGCGCTTCGACCAGGTTGTCCCACATGGACAGGTCGGCCGGCGGCGGGGTCAGGCCCAGCGCTTCGCAGACGATGTTGTCCACGCCCTGCGCATGCAGCATCGCCGGGATCTTGTAGATCGAATCGGCGTCCCAGACGGAGATGACCGCGTCCAGGGGCACGTTGGAGAACATCGAGATCTTGGCGCGCTCGTCGTCCGGGATGCGGCGGTCGGCGCGGCACAGCAGCGCGTTCGGGTAGATGCCGATTTCGCGCAGCTTCTGCACCGAGTGCTGGGTCGGCTTGGTCTTGAGCTCGCCGGCCGACGCGATGAAGGGCACCAGCGTCAGGTGCACGAAGGCGGCGTTGTTGCGGCCCATGCGCAGGCTCATCTGGCGCGCGGCTTCCAGGAACGGCAGGGACTCGATGTCACCCACGGTGCCGCCGATCTCGACGATCGCGACGTCGGTGTTGCCGTTCCAGGCGGCTTCGGCGCCGCGGGCGATGAAGTCCTGGATTTCGTTGGTGATGTGCGGAATGACCTGGACGGTCTTGCCCAGGTAGTCGCCACGGCGCTCCTTGCGGAGCACCGATTCGTAGATCTGGCCGGTGGTGAAGTTGTTCACCTTGTGCATGCGAGCCGAAATGAAACGCTCGTAGTGGCCAAGGTCCAGGTCGGTTTCGGCGCCGTCTTCCGTGACGAACACCTCGCCATGCTGGAACGGGCTCATGGTGCCCGGATCGACGTTGATGTACGGGTCGAGCTTCAGCATGGTGACTTGCAGGCCACGCGACTCGAGGATGGCGGCGAGCGACGCAGCGGCGATGCCTTTGCCCAGGGAAGACACCACACCGCCGGTGACAAATACGTATTTGGTCATCGTAATGAGCACCCGGGACGAGCGGGCGCGTGCGGGAAATTTGGATTATAGCCGGGAGGCGGAGCTTATTTGGGTTTTCCCCTAGCTCCGGGGCGTAACATTTGGCAGCACTCGAATCGGCGCAAGGGCCATCGCCTTGTGTGGCGCGGCGCAGCGCCGTGCTATGTTCGATCCCTATTTTTCTGCTTGCTGTTTTTTCTCAACATTCCATCCTTTCGCCGATGACCGATCCCGCCCGATCCTCCTACTCGCTCGCCTGGCGTCTTGCGCTGACCGCCGTTTTCCTGCGCCTGGCTTACTCGGCGCTGGTCCAGTCGTACAGCCTGCTGGCCCTGCCCCAGTTCGAGCAAATGCGGGAGATGTACAGCCAGCCGCAGTTCCTGGCGCCGCTGCTGGCCCATATCGTCGCGGGCGCGGTGATCGCCGGACTGACCGCCTGGGGAGCGATGCGAGGCTGGCTGGCGCGCCATGACACCCAGGCGGTGACCGAGCCGCGCAAGCTGTTCGGCACCTTCATCGCGCTGTTTCTGCTTTACACCCTGGCGGTGGCGGCCGGCATCGCCTTCTTGCAAAACACGCTGATGCGCTTCGTCATGGACCATCGCGACGTGCTGCAGGAACGGCTCGGCTTCGGCATGATCGGCCAGTTTCTGGCCCTGAACACCATCACCAAGCTCGTGAGCATCGTGCTGGAGATCATCGGCATCTGCGTCATCGTGCGCATTGCCGCCTGGACCGTACAGCCCGCAGGCCCGGCCGGCGGCCCGGCCTATGAACGGCGCCATGCCGCCTGGACAACCGGGCTGACCGTGCTGGTCTGGCAACTGACCGTTTCGATCTCGTTGGGCGGCTTCCTGCAGATGCAGGCTCAGGGCGCTGGCTGGACGGCGTACGCGCTGGGCTATCTGGTCCTGCCCGCGGCCCTGCTGGGTCTATGCACCCTGGTCTGCCTGAACGTCCTGCCGCGCCCGATCGGCGCGGCCCGATTCGGGCGGGCCGTCGCCCACGGCTCCATCGCCTTCTGGCTGGCGCAGGCGCTGGGCATAGGTTTGGGATTCCTGGCCGTCCGGGCGATGACCTGGGGGCAACTGATGCGCGCCGCGGAATCCCATGCGGCCGCCGGCCTGACGCTGCTGGCCTATGGCGCGCTGCTGGCCTTGGGCTGCCTGATCGGCAGGCTCGCGCTGTATCCCGGCGCCAAGGCTGCCACGCCCGCAAGCTGACCTGATTTCGCGCAAAGCAAAAGGCCGCGGGCATTGCGCCCGCGGCCTTTTTTCATGCACTCACGCAGCGGTTCAGATCGCGGCGGTGCGGCGCTGCAGCCAGGCCAGCGCCTCGCCTTCGACCAGCGGCGACAGGCGTTCGTGCACCGTCTTGTGATAGTCGTTGAGCCAGGCGATTTCGTCGGCGCGCATCAGCGACGGTTCGATGCAGCGCGTGTCGATCGGGCACAGCGTCAGCGTTTCGAAGCACAGGAATTCGCCCAATTCCGAGGTCAGCCAGGCGCGATTGGCGACCAGGTTCTCGATGCGCACGCCCCAGCGACCCGGGCGGTAGATGCCCGGCTCGTTGGAGGTGATCATGCCGGGCTCCATGGCGGTATGCGGGCCCGGAACGGCGCGGTAGGAAATGACCTGCGGGCCTTCGTGCACGTTCAGGAAGTAACCCACGCCATGGCCCGTGCCATGGCCGTATTCCGCCCCGCCTTCCCAGATGGGCGCGCGCGCGATGGCGTCCAGCATGGGCGAAGGCGTGCCGCGCGGGAACGAGGCGCGCGAAAGCGCGATCATGCCCTTGAGCACCAGCGTGAAGTCCACCTTCTGGTCGGCGCTGGGCGTGCCCACCGCGACCACGCGGGTGATGTCGGTCGTGCCGCCCAGGTACTGGCCGCCCGAGTCGATCAGCAGCAGGCCGTCGCCTTCGATGGTGGCGTGCGATTCCTGGGTGGCGCGGTAGTGCGGCATCGCGCCGTTGGCGTTGAAGCCGGCGATGGTGGCGAAGCTGGGGCAGACATAGGCCGGCCGGCGCGCGCGGGCAGCGGTGATCTGCTCGTCGATGGTCAGTTCGGTGATGGTTTCCTTGCCCAGCGCGCCTTCGAACCAGGCGAAGAACTCACAGAGCGCCGCGCCGTCCTGCGCCATGGCCTGGCGCACGTTCGCCAGCTCGGCATCGGTCTTGCGGGACTTCAGCAGCGTGGACGGATTGATGGCTTCGACGCGCGGCACGGCGGGGTCCATCGCATGGAACACGCCGCAGGTCACGCGGGCCGGATCGATCAGCAACTTCTGATCGAGTTCCAGCGAGGCCAGGGCATCGGCCGCCTGGGCATAGGCGGCCACTTCCACGCCATCGGCCGCGAGCACGGCGCGCAGGGCGTCGTCGATCTTGCCCTCGGCCACGAACAGCGTGGCATGGTCCAGCCCGACCAGCGCGTGGCCGACGAAAACCGGGTTGTAGTCCACGTCCGCGCCGCGCAGGTTGAAGAGCCAGGCGATGTCGTCCAGCGTGCTGATGAAATGCACGTCGGCGCCATGCGTGCGCATGGCGGCGCGTACCTGCGCCAGCTTGTCTGCGCGGGTCACGCAGGCTTCGGGCGCCACGTGTTCATAGATGGCGGCGCCAGGCAGTCCGGCACGGTCCGCCCAGACGTCGTCCAGCAGATCCTCGCGGATTTCCAGGACGGCGCCGGCCGAGGCCGCGGCCGCCGACAGGGCACGGAACGCGCCCAGGCCCAGCACCTGTCCGTCCACTCCGATGACCTCGCCCGCCTTGGCATTGGCCGCCAGCCAGTCCACATGGCCCGGCGTCGTGGCCAGCGCGATCTTCATCAGCTGCACGCAGGTGCCGGCCAACTGGGCTTCGGCCTGTACCCAATAGCGGCTGTCCACCCACAGGCCGGCGAAATCGGCCGTGACCACCAGCGTGCCGACCGAGCCCGTGAAGCCGGACAACCAGCGCCGTCCCTGCCAGCGCGCGGGCAGGTATTCGGACAGGTGCGGGTCCGAGGACGGAACGACATAGGCGGACAGGCCGCGGCGGCTCATGGCCTGCCGCAATTGGGCAATACGGGCGTCGGTGCTAGACATGGGGGATGGGATCCTTAGCGCAACATGAAAGACATGGCGGCCAGGCTGTTCAGCGTGCGGACGGCGGACTGCATGCTATCCGTGGTGAATCGCAAGGTCACGCCGTCCACGCGTTCCAGCGTGGGCCACATGCAGAACAGGTCGGCCAGGGCCGAGCTCTGCGTCTGCAACCGGCATTCTATAGGGGCGGGAATGCGGAAAGGAACCACTCCCCCTTTCTTCAAATTGCGCACGGCGGTTTCGGCGGCGGACGCAATCGCGCGGCGCGATGCAGCAGGCGACAGGGTCACGCCGCTGCCCTGCCCATGGGCCACCTTGGTCTGCACCCATTCGGCGCCCGGGAAGGTATCGCGGGTCTCCGCGATGAAGGCATCGTCGCCGGTGCCCAGGATGACGGGCACGCCCATCTCGCCCGCCAGCGCGCCGTACAGGCCGGCCTCGCCCAGCTCCATGCCGTTGATGAACACGCGCGCAAAGGCGAAGCTGTTGATGGTGTGGGCCAGGATGCCGCGGCCTTGCGAGCGCGAGTGGTAGCCGATCATGAAGACCGCGTCGCAGCCCTCTTCCAGGCCGCCCATCATGCCGAGGTAGCGCGGCTTGCCCAGCACCAGGCGTGCACGCTCGTCCAGGCCGTCGGGCAGCAGGTTGCGAAAGCCGCCATGCGAATCGTTGACCAGGATCTCTTCGGCGCCGCCGGCGATCGCGCCTTGCACGGCCGCGTTGGCCTCGGCGGTCATCCAGGCGCGGGCGCGCTCGTATTCGCCGTTGCCGGCGCGGACTTGTTCGGAATGGAAGACGCCAGCAACGCCTTCGATGTCGGTGGAAATCAGGATCTTCATGGGATCAGCCTCGGAGGATTTCAGAATTCGGTTTCGGACAGCCACTGGCGCCACTGCGGCGCCGCGTCGCGGATCGCGGCGCGGTGGTTGCCGTCGCGCCCCGTCACGCCTTCGGCATGCCACAGCGCGGAAATGATGGCCTGTTCGCAGGCTTCGGCGGCCGCCTCGAACAAGGGATCGATGCGGGCCTCGTGCAGCATCGCCACCGCCGGCATGGGCTGCTCGGGCAGTTGCGGCACCGTATAGGCCGTGGAAAACGCCAGCGCGATATCGCCGCTGCCGTGGCCGTACACCGAACCGGTGCGGGCCAGCCCTGCCCCTGCCCGCAGCGACAGGCGGCGCAACTGGCGCGAGTCCAGCGGCGCGTCGGTAGCCAGCAGCAGGATGATGGAACCCTTCTCGGGCACGATGGCGGCGTTCTCGCCCGCCTGCGCCAGGCCGCTGTCCAGCTGCTGCGCCAGCCGTCGGCCGAAGGGCCGGCCCGCCACGGTCAGGTTGGGCAGGCGGCCGAAGTTCGCCAGCACCAGCGCGCCTACGGTGTACTGCGGTCCCGCCTGGATGGAGGCCACGCGCGACGCGGAGCCGATGCCGCCCTTGAACGAAAAACACGACATGCCCCGGCCGGCGCCGACTGCGCCCTGCTCGAACTGCTTGGCCGCGGTGGCCAGCGCCTCGGCGTAATGCGATTCCTGCACCGCCAGCGCCTGGATATCGTTCAGATAGCCATCGTTGCATTCGAAGACCAGCGGATTGACGGTAGCCATGCCGCGGCCAATGCCAGGGTTCGCCGCGACCGCCGCGCGGATCTGCGCATTGGCCACCGTGCCCACGCCAAACGTGTTGGTCAGGCCGATGGGCGTTTCCAGCACGCCCAGTTCCTGCACCTGGACCAGGCCAGTGCTCTTGCCGAAGCCGTTCAGCACGGTGGCGGCGGCCGGCACCTTGTCCAGATAGGGATCGCCGCCATGCGGAAGCACCACGGTCACGCCGGTCTGCAGCGGGCCTTCGGCCAGCGTGCGGTGGCCAACCGAGACCTCGCCCACGTCGCAGATCGAATCCAGCGGTCCCGATGGCAATATGCCGATGCGGGGGATGTCCAGCGCTTGTTTGTCCATGTTCGCTACGTGTCGCCACGCTCCTGAATGTAAAACGCCGCCGCCCTGGGGCGACGGCGCAAAGATTCGCCCTCCACGCCGGCCCTTCAGGGAGGACCGGCGGCAGGATTACTTGCGGTCGATCTTGGGATCGAGCGCGTCGCGCAGGCCGTCGCCCAGCAGGTTGAACGCAAGCACCGTGAAGAAGATCGCCAGCGCCGGGAAGATCGCCACGTGCGGCGCGATCACCATGTCGGCGCGCGCTTCGTTCAGCATCGCGCCCCACTCCGGCGTGGGAGGCGAAGCGCCCATGCCCAGGAACGACAGGCTGGCCGCGGTGATGATCGACGTGCCGATACGCATCGTGCCGTACACCACGATCGGCGAGATCGTGCCGGGCAGGATGTGGCGCATGATGATGGTCCAGTCGGACGCGCCCACGCTCTTGACCGCTTCGACATAGGTCATCTGCTTGATCGACAGCGTGTTGCCGCGCACCAGGCGGGCAAACGCCGGCACGCTGAACACGGCCACGGCCACGATCACGTTGACCATGCTGGAACCCAGGATGGCAACCACGCCGATGGCCAGCAGCATGCCGGGGAACGCCAGCAGCACGTCGGAGATACGCATCGTGATGCGTTCCCACCAGCCTTCGTAGTAGCCCGCCATCAGGCCCATGAAGGTGCCGACGATGGCGCCCATGGCGACCGACAGGAAGCCCGCGGCCAAGGAGATGCGCGCGCCCATGATGATGCGGCTGAAGATGTCCCGGCCCAGCGAGTCCACGCCCAGCCAGTGGGTCGCGGAAGGCCCGGCGTTCAGGGCGTCGTAGTCGAAGAAGTTCTCCGGATCGAACGGCACGATCCACGGCGCGAAAACCGCGACGACGACGAGCAGCAGGACGAAGAGGCCCGCGCCGACGGCGAGCTTCTGCTTCTTGAATTTGCGCCAGAACTCGGTGGCCGGCGTGCGCACGTCGTTCTTGGGAACGGCGGCGATGGTCGTGGCGGGTGTCGTATTGCTCATGGCCGCCTCACTTGTAACGGATGCTGGGATTGATGACGCCATAGAGCACGTCGACAATCAGGTTGATCAGGATGAATTCCAGCGAGAACAGCAGCACCAGGCCCTGGATCACCGGATAGTCGCGCTGGGTCACGGCGTCCACCAGCAGGCGGCCGAGGCCAGGCCAGTTGAACACGGTCTCGACCACGATGGAGCCGCCCAGCAGGAAGCCGAACTGCAGGCCCATCATCGTGACGACGGGAATCAGCGCATTGCGCAGCGCATGCTTGATGACGACGCGGCGCTCGGTCAGGCCCTTGGCGCGGGCGGTCCGCACGAAGTCTTCCTGGATGACTTCCACGAAGGAAGCCCGGGTAAAGCGCGCCATCACGGCCGCCACGGCGGCGCCCAGCGTGATGGACGGAAGTATGTAGTGTTGCCAGGTCGAGGCGCCCACGGTAGGCAGCCAGCCCAGGTTCACGGAGAAGACCTGCATCAGCATCATGCCCAGCGCGAACGCGGGGAACGAGATGCCGGACACCGCCAGCGTCATGCCGAGACGGTCGGGCCAGCGATTGCGCCATACCGCCGACACGATCCCGATGATCATGCCGAAGGTCACTGACCACACCATGCTGGCGAGCGTGAGCCACAAGGTAGGCATGAAACGGTCGGCGATTTCGGTCGAGACGGGGCGCTTGGTACGCAAGGAGGTACCCAGGTCGCCTTGCAGCATGTGGCTGAAGTAGCGCACGAACTGCTGCGGCAGGGGCAGATCCAGTCCCAGTTCCTTGCGCACGAGCTCGACGGTTTGCTGGTCGGCCTCCTGGCCCGCGGCCAGTCGCGCCGGGTCGCCCGGAAGCATGTGCACAAACAGGAACACGACCACGGCCACCAGCAGCAGCGTGGGGATCATGCCCAAAAGACGTTTGACGATGTAGGTCAGCATTGAAATTCCTGCAACATCGGCGGGGACACCGCGCCCCCGCCGTATGTGGCCTTACAGGGGCGACTAGGCCCCGAGAGTTACTGCCAGATTTACTGCTTCAGATCGATGTCGCCGAACCAGAACGAGGTGTCCGGCTCAACGTACACGCCCGACAGGTTCTTCGACTTCACGTACAGGTTGTTCTGGGTCACCAGGAAGGCCCACGGGGCGTCCTTCCAGATGGTTTCCTGAACGTTCTTGTAGATCTCGGTCTTCTTGGCGCGGTCGGTCGTGGCCAGGGCTTGCTGGATGCCGTCGTCCACCGACTTGTTCGAGTAGTACGACACGTTGTTGAGCACCGGCGGGAACGCGGCGGTGGTCAGCAGCGGACGCAGGCCCCAGTCGGCTTCGCCGGTCGAGGACGACCAGCCGGCGTAGTACATGCGGACCTTGGCGTCTTCAGGCTTCTGCACCTGTTGGACGCGCTGCACGCGCTGGCCCGATTCCAGCACTTCGACCGACACCTTGATGCCGACTTGCGCCAGTTGCTGCTGCAGGAACTGCACCACCTTCACCGAGGTGCCGTCGTTATAGGCGGACCACAGCTGGCTTTCGAAGCCGTTGGGGTAGCCGGCTTCGGCCAGCAGGGCCTTGGCCTTCTTGATGTCGTACGGCCACGGGCCGGTCTTGTACGCGTAGTCCACGCCTTGCGGCACGACGCCGTCGACGATGGTGGCATAGCCCGAGAAAGCGACCTTGGCCAGGGCTTCCTTGTTGATGGCGTAGTTGATGGCTTCACGCACCTTGACGTTGTCGAACGGCTTTTGTTGCGTGTTCATCGACAGGTAGCGCGCCATGATCGAGTTCTGGTGATCGACCACGTCCAGCTTGTCGTTCTTCTTCAGCACGGCGGCTTGCTCGAACGGCACCGGGAAGGCGAACTGCGCTTCACCCGTCTGCACCACGGCGGCGCGGGTGTTGTTGTCCGTCACGGTACGGAAGGTCAGGGTGTCGACCTTGGGGTAGCCCTTCTTCCAGTAGCCGTCGAACTTCTTGACCTTCAGGTATTCGGCCGGCTTCCATTCGACGAATTCGAAGGGACCGGTGCCCACGGGGTGGAAGCCGATTTCCTTGCCGTACTTGGCCAGCGCGGCGGGCGAGATCATCATGGCGGCCGGGTGGGCCAGCGCGTTGATGAAGGCCGAGAACGGCTTCTTCAGCGTGATCTTGACGGTCATCGGGTCGACCACTTCGGTCTTGTCGATGACGCTGAACTGGATGTAGCGCGACAGGCGGTTGTCCGGATTGGCCGGACGGTCGAAGTTGATCTTGACGGCTTCGGCGTTGAAATCGGTGCCGTCATGGAACTTCACGCCGGGACGCAGCTTGAAGGTGTAGACCAGGCCGTCTTCGCTGACGGTGTAGTCGGTGGCCAGAACCTTCTGGATCTTCAGGTCCTTGTCGAATTCGAACAGGCCTTCGTAGTAGGCCTTGCCGGCCGCCTGGTTCAGCGTGCTGTTGGTGTTGTACGGATCGAGCGTTTCCAGCGCGATGGAGACGGCGAACGTCACGTCCTTGGCGGCATGCGCCAGCGGCGACGCGATCACGCCGAAGGCCAGCGCAGCGGCGGCCATCAGTTTGGTGGGGCGCAGAACTTTCATCATTGCAACTCCTGGTTCCAAAAAAGGAATTAGGGGGTTTGGTGGAAGAAAAACAATTACGACGACTGACTCAATACGCTCCGCCGACCGGATGCCGGGCGACGAAGTGATCCGTTCCGACCTGCACCAGCGGCTGCACCACCGGCTCGTCGCCGAGCTTGCGGATAGGGCTGGGGATTTCGTCGGACAACAGCGTGCGCTTCATGTGGCGGCGGGCCGGATCGGCGATCGGCACGGCGGACATCAGCTTCTTGGTGTAAGGGTGCTGCGGATTCTCGAAAATGGCTCGGCGCGGACCGATCTCCACGATCTGGCCCAGGTACATGACGGCGACGCGGTGGCTGACGCGCTCGACCACGGCCATGTCATGCGAAATGAACAGGAAGGAAATGCCCATGTCGCGCTGCAGGTCGATCAGCAGGTTCACGATCTGCGCCTGGATCGACACGTCCAGCGCCGACACGGATTCGTCCGCGATCACGACCTTGGGGTTCAGGGCCAGGGCGCGCGCAATGCAGATGCGCTGGCGCTGGCCGCCCGAGAATTCGTGCGGATAGCGCTGCGCCATTTCGGCGGGAAGGCCCACGCGCTCCAGCAGCTCGGCCACGCGGCGCTCGGCATCGCGGCCACGGGCCACGCCGTGCACCAGCAGCGGCTCCATGATGGAGAAGCCGACCGTCACGCGCGGATCGAGCGAGGCGAACGGGTCCTGGAACACGAACTGGATGTCGCGGCGCAGGGACTGCAGTTCGGTGTTCTTCAGGCGCACGATGTCGCGGCCGCCGAAGCGGATTTCACCGCCCTGGCTATCGACCAGGCGCAGCAGCGAACGGCCGGTGGTGGACTTGCCGCAACCGGATTCGCCCACCAGCGACAGCGTTTCGCCGGGGAACAGGTCGAAGCTGACCTGCTCCACGGCATGCACGCGGCGCTGCACGCGGCTCATGATGCCGCCGCGCAGATCGAAGCGGGTGACCAGCTTGCGCACGCTCAGGATGGGCTCGCGCTTGGCATCCGGTGCGGCGGGCGCGCTGACCGGAGCGGCCTCGGGCTGGGCCTGGCCTTCGGCCTGCAGCAGCGGGAAGCGCGCGGGCAGGTCCGTGCCCTGCATGGCGCCCAGCTTCGGCACGGCCGACAGCAGCGCCTTGGTGTAGCGGTGCTGCGGCGAGGCGAATACCTGCTCGGACGGGCCTTCCTCGACCTTGTCGCCGCGGTACATGACCAGCACGCGGTCGGCCACTTCGGCGACCACGCCCATGTCGTGGGTGATGAACACCACGCCCATGTGCATTTCTTCCTGCAACTGACGGATGAGCTGCAGGATCTGCGCCTGGATGGTGACGTCCAGCGCGGTGGTGGGTTCGTCGGCGATCAGCAGCGCCGGCTTGCAGGCCAGCGCCATCGCGATCATCACGCGCTGGCGCATGCCGCCCGACAGTTGGTGCGGGTAGCGGTCCAGCACCGACTTGGCTTCCGGAATGCGGACCTGTTCCAGCATGCGCAGCGCCTCGGCGCGCGCGGCCGCGGCGTCCTTGCCCTGGTGCTGGCGGATCGATTCGGCGATCTGGTCGCCGGCGGTGAAGACCGGGTTCAGGGAGGTCATCGGCTCCTGGAAGATCATGGCCATGTCCGCGCCGCGCACACTGCGCATTTCGCGTTGGCTGGATCCGACCAGGTCGATCACGGAACCGTTGCGCCGCCGCAGGGCCATGCTGCCCTGGGCGATGCGCCCGCCGCCGTGCTCCACCAGACGCATGAGCGCCAGGGACGTCACCGATTTGCCCGAACCCGATTCGCCCACGATGGCCAGGGTCTCGCCCCGGTCCACATGGAACGACAGATTGCGCACGGCTTCGACCGTGCGCTCCGATCCCACGAAGCGCACCGTCAGGTCGTCGACCTGGACCACGCGGTTTTCCGGCAGCGCCAGGCTGTTTGCGCGATCAACCATCTCTTTTGATTCCCCAAATACTGAAAAAACGAACCCGCCGCCGCTTATCGGTAGATAGCGGTGACCGGCTTCTCGCCGACGCGGGCGTAACCCCGATACATGCCTTCCGTGTTGAACGGCAAGGCCACATTGCCCTGGGCGTCGACAGCCACCAGGCCGCCCTTGCCCTCGATGGTGGGCAGCTTTTCATGCACGACGCGGTCGGCGGCCGCTTCCAGCGACGCGCCGCAATATTCCATCTGGGCCGCCACGTCATAGGCCGCGACCATGCGGATGAACATTTCGCCCGTGCCCGTGGTGGACACCGCGCAGGTCTTGTTGCTGGCATAGGTGCCGGCGCCGATCAGCGGCGCGTCGCCCACGCGGCCGACCTGCTTGTTGGTGATGCCGCCGGTCGAAGTGGCCGCGGCCAGGTTGCCCTGGGCGTCCACCGCCACCGCGCCCACCGTGCCGAACTTCTTGTCCGAGTCCAGCGGATCGGCCGGCGCCGGCTGGCCGCGCGCGACCAGCGCCTGGCCGTCGTGGTCCAGCACCGCCGCTTCCGGCGTTTCGCGCTGCACGCGCAGCAGCTGTTCGCGGCGGGCTTCGGTGGAGAAGTAGGAAGGATCGACCAGTTCCACGCCTTCTTCCTTGGCGAAGGCTTCGGCGCCCTCGCCCACGAAGAACACGTGCTTGCTGTTTTCCATGACCTTGCGCGCGGCGAATACCGGGTTGCGCACGCGGTGCACGCCGGCGATCGCGCCCGAGCGCAGCGTGGCGCCGTCCATGATGGCGGCGTCCAGCTCGTGGGTGGCGGCGCTGGTGAACACGGCGCCATGGCCGGCGTTGAACAGCGGACAGTCTTCCAGCAGACGGACGGCTTCGGTCACGGCGTCCAGGGCGCTGCCGCCCCGGGCCAGCACGGCCTGGCCGGCGGTCAGGATGGATTCCAGCGCGCTCAGGTACTCCTGTTCTTTCTCGGGCGACATGGCCGCGCGGGACATCGCGCCGGCGCCACCGTGAATCGCGATCACGGGTTGAATCATCGTTTACCTACTCCATGGATGAGCCACGGCATGACGGACTGGGTCACCCCAGCGGCGGCCGCGACGGAATTCTTGGCCCGATAGGCCACCGCGGCCGACAGGGCTTCGATCAGCCCCAGGGCAGCGGTTTCGGAATTGGGAATCAGCTGGCGCGCGGAATACGCATACAGCAGCACGGAAGCCGTGGGCGCCAGCGGCGAGGTGGGCTTGTCGGTCAGCACCAGCACGGGCACGCCGGCCTGCTTGGCGGCTCCGGCCAGCGTCACCGTGTCGGCCAGATAGCGGGGAAAGCCGATGGCGATCACCAGGTCCTTGGACGTCATCCGCGCCATCTGGCGCGCCGCGTGCGACACGCCGCCGGGACCGGCCAGTGATTCGACGGAATGCAGATGCATGCAAAGGCCGCGCTGCAACAGGCCGGCCAGGAAACCGCTGGCGCCGAAACCGATGATGAAAACGCGGTCGGCGGCCAGGATGGCCTCCACTGCCTGCTCGCAGGCGGCGGCGTCCAGCGACTGCAGGTTGCGCTGGGCGTTGCGGATGTCTTCTTCCAGAGTGGCGGCGAAGATCTGCACGGCGCTGGCGGAATGCGCCAGTTCGGTGCGCAGCTTTTCCACCGGCTCCAGCGCCGCCTCGAAGCCGCGCGCGAGTTCGGCGCGGAACTGCGGATAGCCCGGCAGGTCCAGGGCGCGCGCAAACCGGTTGGCGGTCGCCACCGATACCCCCACTGCCGCGGCGAACTCATCGATGGTCATGGTGGCGGCGCGGAACTGGTGCGCCAGCACGTACTCGGCCATCTTGTGCTGAGTACGGCTCAGCGCGGGCTGGGCCCGGGCGATCCGGTCAGCAATCGTAAGTGCAGCCTTGTTCATCGAGGAGGGAGGTGTAGCGGGAGTTTATGTAAATCTGTTTACAAACAAATTTTAGATAAGAAAATAGATTTTCATACTAAGGGTATACCCGTGAAAACATGTAACAGTGCATCAAATAAAACGGGGTCGGTTTGAGGTACGCTAAGGCCCGCCCTAATGGCCTCCCACCCCCGCCACACCGGATTGACGCTATGCCCGATTGGATCTGCAAGCCGCACCAGGAACTGACCGTGACCGAGATCTACGCGATCCTGCAGTTGCGCACGGAAGTCTTTGTCATTGAACAGAATTGCATCTTCCAGGACATGGACGGCAAGGATCTGATCGGGCAGACCTCGCACCTGATGGCCTGGCAGGACGGCAAGCTCGCGGCCTATTGCCGCATCCTGGATCCGTCGCTGAAGGACGGCCAGATCGAGATCGGACGCGTCATCACCGCCCCCTGGACCCGCGGCCAGGGCCTGGGCCACGAACTGATCCGCCATGCGATGCAGGAAGTACGCCTGCGCTGGCCCGGCCGCGCCATGTATCTGGGCGCCCAGGCCCGCTTGCGCAACTACTACGGCGGCCACGGCTTTGTGCAGGTCACCGAGGAATACATCGAGGACGGCATCCCGCATGTGGGAATGCGGCTCGACGAAACGGCATAAAAAAACGCCCCGGAGGGGCGTTTTTCGTGGGTGCGGCGCAAGGATTACTTGACTGCCGACACGTCCAGCTTGGCCTGGGTCTTGGACTTGATCTCGTCCACCGTCACGCCCGGCGCCGTTTCCAGCAGCTTGAGGCCGTTTTCGGTGACTTCCATCACGCCCAGGTCGGTGATGATCAGGTCGACCACGCCCACGCCCGTCAGCGGCAGGTTGCATTCGGACAGCAGCTTGATGTCCTCGGTGCCGTCCTTCTTCTTGGCCACGTGCTCCATCAGGACCACGACGCGGCCAACGCCCGCCACCAGGTCCATGGCGCCGCCCATGCCCTTGACCATCTTGCCCGGGATCATCCAGTTGGCCAGGTCGCCCTTTTCGGACACCTGCATGGCGCCAAGAATGGCCAGGTTGATCTTGCCGCCGCGGATCATCGCGAACGAATCCGCCGACGAGAAGATCGAGGAGCCGGGCAAGGTCGTGACCGTCTGCTTGCCTGCGTTGATGAGGTCGGCGTCGACTTCATCGTCGGTGGGGAACGGGCCGATGCCCAGCAGGCCGTTCTCGGATTGCAGCCACACTTCCATGCCCTTGGGCACGTGGTTGGCCACCAGGGTCGGCAGGCCGATGCCCAGGTTCACATAAAAGCCGTCTTGCAGCTCGCGCGCGGCGCGTGCCGCCATTTCATCGCGTGACCATGCCATGTCTGTTCTCCTTAGGCCGGGCGAGTGGTGCGTTGTTCGATGCGCTTTTCGGGCGTGGCGTTCAGCACGATCCGATGCACATAGATGCCGGGCAGGTGGATCTGATCGGGATCCAGGCTGCCGGTATCAACGATTTCCTCGACTTCGACCACCGTGAACTTGCCCGCCATGGCGACGTTCGGATTGAAGTTGCGGGCGGTCTTGCGGAACACCAGGTTGCCGCTGCGGTCGGCGATGTGCGCCTTGACCAGCGACACGTCCGGCACCAGCGAACGCTCCATCACGTATTGTTGGCCGTCGAACTCGCGGATTTCCTTGCCGTCGGCCACGATGGTGCCCACGCCGGTGCGGGTGAAGAAGGCCGGGATGCCGGCGCCGCCGGCGCGCAGCTTCTCGGCCAGCGTGCCCTGGGGCGTGAACTCCAGCTCGAGTTCGCCCGACAAATACTGGCGCTCGAATTCCTTGTTTTCGCCCACGTAGGACGCAATCATCTTGCGGACCTGGCGCGTATTGAGCAGCTGGCCCAGGCCGAAGCCGTCGACGCCCGCGTTATTGCTGATGCAAGTGAGGTCCTTCACGCCCGAATCGCGCAGCGCGGCGATCAGTGCCTCGGGAATGCCGCAAAGGCCGAAACCGCCCACGGCAATCATCTGGCCGTCCTTGACGATGCCTGCCAGCGCCTCCTGGGCGCTTGCAAAAACCTTGTCCATCGCTCCAACTCCTAGTTAAGGTCGAACTTGAAGAGGGCGCGGCTGCCGGCGCCGGCCCAGCAACACCGTACGGAGTCCTGTGCGGCTGGCGCCTAGGGTGGCGCGCCCTTATTGCTTTTTTGATTTTGCGCTGATTTTACCGGCATGGCCGGCCAACGCACGCGCTATTTTGGCCGGCGCCGATTCAAGCCCCGGGCTTGAACATGGCGCCCAGTTTGACCAGCACCTCATGCGGCCACGGGGCGGACGCATTGGCCACATAGTCCATCCAGACTAGCACGTTGCGCGCGCGGGCATAAGGACCGCCTTCGTCGCCCGCCCTCTCCAGCAGCAATTCGAATTCCGCGCTGGAGCGGCCTATGCGCATGAGCTTGTGCGTCACGAGCACATTGGCCGGATAGGTCAACGGCCGCAGGAAATCGCAGGACGCATGCGCCAGGATGAGTCCCTGATCGGCGGGCAGCGCGAAACCCGCGCCATAGAGTATCTGTATCCGGGCCTCTTCCATGAGGCGGAAATACATCGCATTGTTCAGATGGTTCAGAGCGTCCGAGTCGCCCCACCGCAAAGGCAGTTCGACTTGATGGATATCTCCCACGGCCAGGATCCGCGCTGAGGTTTTGTCCGCGTTCACCAATTGCTCCTGATGGCTAAAAGAAATACGAAGGCAACCATGGCCTCCGCCTGCAATACAATCGCCGATAATACTTCCAGCCATATATGGAATACATACGGGGAGCTTTGCAATGTCTGAACGCGAGTCGATGGAATATGACGTGGTCGTGGTTGGCGGTGGACCCGCCGGCCTGGCCACTGCTATCCGTCTTAAGCAGTTGGCCGCTGAGAAGAATCAGGAAATCGGCGTCTGCGTACTTGAAAAGGGCGCGGAACTGGGTGCGCACATCCTGTCCGGCGCCGTCATGGACCCGCTGGCGCTGACCGAGCTCATCCCCGACTGGAAGGATAAAGGCGCGCCGCTGAACGTGCCCGTCACGCATGACAAGTTCATGTTCCTGTCCGAAACCGGCGCGCGCACCACGCCCAACTGGCTGCTGCCGCCCTGTTTCCACAACGAAGGCAACTACATCGTCCGCCTGGGCGACGTGGTGAAGTGGATGGGCGAGCAGGCCGAGGCGCTGGGCGTGGACATCTTCCCGGGCTTCGCGGCCGTGGAAGTGCTGTACGACGAGAACGGCGCCGTCCGCGGCGTGGCCACCGGCGACATGGGCGTGGCCCGCGACGGCTCGCACACCGACCACTACCAGCCCGGCATGGAACTGCACGCCCGCTACACCGTGTTCGCCGAAGGCGCGCGCGGCCAGCTGGGCCGCCAGCTGATCGACCGCTACAAGCTGGACGACGGCCGCAATCCTCAGTCCTACGGCATCGGCATCAAGGAAATGTGGGAAGTCGATCCGGCCCAATCCAAGCCCGGCCTGGTGATCCACACCGCCGGCTGGCCGCTGGACGCCGACACCTACGGCGGTTCCTTCCTTTATCACCTGGACAACAATCTGGTGGCGGTGGGCATGATCGTTGGTCTCGACTACGCCAACCCCTGGCTGTCGCCGTTCGACGAATTCCAGCGCTACAAGACGCACCCCGCCATCCGCGGCACCTTCGAAGGCGGCAAGCGCATCGCCTACGGCGCGCGCGCCATCACCGCGGGCGGCCTGCTGGCCCTGCCCAAGCTGACCTTCCCGGGCGGCGTGCTGGTCGGCTGCGAGGCCGGCTTCCTCAATGCCTCGCGCATCAAGGGCAGCCACGCCGCCATCAAGTCCGGCAAGCTGGCCGCCGAAGCCGCGTTCGACGCGCTGCTCGCCGACCGCCGCCAGGACGAGCTGGCCGCCTACCCCGCGGCCTTCGAGGCTTCCTGGCTGCATGCGGAGCTGAACAAGGCGCGCAACTTCAAGCAGTGGTTCAAGAAGGGCCGCACCGTCGCCACCGTGATGACCGGCGTCGAACAGCTGCTGCTCAAGGGCAAGATGCCCTGGACCCTGCGCCACAACAAGCCCGACCATGCCTGTCTGCAGCCCGCATCGCAATGCGCGCGCATCGACTACCCCAAGCCCGACGGCAAGCTCACCTTCGACAAGCTCAGCTCGGTGTTCATCTCGAACACCAACCATGACGAGAACGAGCCCATCCACCTGACGCTCAAGGATCCCTCCATACCGGTGCAGGTCAACCTGGCCAAGTACGGCGGCCCGGAATCGCGCTACTGCCCGGCGGGCGTGTACGAATTCGTCAAGGACGACCACGGCGAGGACCGCCTGCAGATCAACGCGCAGAACTGCGTGCACTGCAAGACCTGCGACATCAAGGACCCGACCCAGAACATCGTCTGGGTGGCCCCGCAAGGCGGCGAAGGGCCCGTCTACAGCGGCATGTAAAGCTACCGGACGCCCGCGCCCGGCCACCACAGGCGCCCCGCGGGGCGCCTTTTTTTTCGACAGGCAGGACTATCCATGACTGAACGCGTACTCCTCATCGGCTGCGGCGACCTGGGTCAGCGCGCGGCCCGGCGCTTCCTCGCGCGCGGCGACGAAGTCTACGCGCTGCGCCGCAATCCGCCGGCCGGAACTGCGGACGGCATCCGCTGGCTGCGGGGCGACATTTCCCGCGCCGACGGACTGCCCGCCCTGCCCGATGGCGTCACCCGGCTCATCCACCTGCCCGCGCCCGGCGCGCGCGAAGCCGCCGCCTATCGCGCGGTATTCGTCGATGGCCTGAAACACGTGCTGGACGCACTGGACGCCACGCAGCTCAAGCGCATCGTGTTCGTCTCATCCAGCGCGGTCTACGGCGAACACGAGGGCGGCTGGGTCGACGAAGACACGCCGCCCGCGCCGCTGGGCAGCAATGGCCGCATCCTGCTCGAAGCCGAAGCCGCGTTGGCGGCCCGCGGCCTGCCCTCGACCGCCTTGCGGCTGGCAGGGCTGTATGGGCCCGGACGCCTGCAACTGATCGAACGCCTGCGCCAAGGCGCGGCAGGCGCGCCGGCCTCTCCCCAACACTGGGCCAACCGCATCCACATCGACGACGCGGCAGCGGCCGTGGTCCACCTGGCGCTGCTGCCCCACGCCGCGCCCGTCTACATAGGCTGCGACGATACGCCGCTGCCCTTGCACGAGCTCTACGCCGACCTCGCCAGGCTGATCGGCGCCCCCGCGCCGCGCGAGGCGGCGGCGCCGGCCAACGTCGGCAGCAAGAAGCTGAGCAACGCCCGCCTGCGCGCCAGCGGCTTCGCCCTGCAATGGCCGGACTCGCGGCTCGGCTATGCCGCGCTGCTGGCAGCGGCAGGCAACCCGGACGCGCCGCAGGCATAGTTCGCCGCGCATCGAATCGCGACCGTCGAGGCTGGCGGATACTGGCGGCCGTATCCATTACCGGCCATCGCCATGCATCCTGCCCACCCCCTGCAGGCGGTCACTCACCCCGACCCCTACCCGTACTACGCCGCGCTGGCGCGCGAGCGGCCGCTGTATCGCGAGGCGGCGCTAGACCTGTGGGTGGCCAGCCATCCGGACACGATAGCGGCCATCATGCAACATCCGGCCGCGCGCGTGCGTCCGGCGGCGGAGCCCGTGCCCAAGGCACTGTGCCCAGGCCCGGCGGGCGAACTCTTCGGCCGCTTCGTGCGCATGAACGACAGCGCAACGCACACGCAGGTGAAGACCCTGCTGAGCGCCTACCTCCGCGAACAGACGGCGCAGGCCTGTATGCCCATGTGGCCGGATCCGGGCCCGCTGGACGCCGCGGCCGTCGACCGTTACCTGAGCGCCGCGCCGGTGCATGCGCAAGCCGCGTTCCTGGGCCTGCCGCCAGGCCTGTACGCGGATTGCGCCGCCGATATCGCGGCGTTCCTGTCCGCGCTGCCCGCCACCGCAGCGGCGGATCGCATTGAAGCGGGGCACGCCGCCGCGCAGCGTCTGCAGGCACGCCTGGAGTCGCATCTGCAGGCCCCAGACGCCGCGCCCGCCTTGCGCCGGCTGCGCGACGACGGCGCGCGGGCGGGAATAGCGTCGGCGCTGCTGGCCGCCAATCTGGCCGGCCTGCTGTTCCAATCCTGCGAGGCCGGCGCAGGCCTGCTGGGCAACGCCATCATCCTGGCCGGACGGCGCGGCCTGCGCGCGGACCTCACGGGCGATGCGGCGCTGGCGCTGATGGATGACGTGGAACGCAGCGACCCGCCGCTGCACAACACGCGGCGCTTTCTCGCCGCCGGCATCGACGTCGGCGGTCTATACATCGAAGCCGGCCAGACCGTGCTGCTGGTGCTGGCCGCGGCCGCCACGGCGCAGCCCGAGGCGCACTGGACTTTCGGCGCGTTCGGGCACGCCTGCCCCGGCCGCCTGCCGGCCCGCCAGCATGCGGCGGGCGCGCTCACGCGCCTGCTGCGCGCAGGCCTGGATGCCGCCGCGCTGGCGGCCCGTTTCCGTTACCGGCCGCTGCCCAACGCGCGCGTGCCGCAGTTTGATTTTTCCGAGGAGCAAGCGCCATGATCGCAGTGATATTCGAAGTCGAACCCGCCCACGGCGACCCCAATCCCTATCTGCACATCGCCGCCGGCCTGATCGACGAACTGAAGGCCGTGGACGGCTTCATCTCGGTCGAACGATTCCAGAGCCTGTCCGAGCCGGGCAAGCTGCTGTCGCTCTCGTTCTGGCGCGATGAAGCGGCGGTCCAGCGCTGGCGCACGCTGGAGTCGCACCGCCGGGCCCAGGAAGCGGGGCGCGGCGGCGTCTTCGCCAATTACCGCCTGCGCGTGGCGCAGGTGCTGCGCGACTATGGCATGAACCAGCGCGACGCGGCACCCGCCGACAGCCGCGAGCGGCACGGCTGAGGCCTGTGCCTCAGGCCCCGGCCGCGGCTGCCGCCAGCGCCACCCGATGGGTGGCGCCGGATTCGAACACCGCCGTCATCGCGGGCAGGCCCGGCGCGGATGAGGGATCGAAGTAATCGGCCTCGTCGCGCCCCGGGCCCGCCGGCAGGTCGCGCACTTCCACGCGAAAGCCCTCGGTCCGGTTGCCGCGCAGTTCCGGCACTGCCTGCAACAGGCGGCGCGTGTAGGGATGCGTGGGCCGGTCGAACACTTCATCGCGCGTGCCTTCTTCGACGATATGGCCGCGCAGCATCACCACCACGCGGTCGGCGATCTGCTCGACCACGCCCAGGTCATGCGAAATCAGCAGGCAGGCAAAGCCATGCGAGCGCTGCAGCGACATCAGGGTCTCCAGCACCTGCTTCTGCACGGTGACGTCCAGCGCCGACACCGGCTCGTCCGCGATGATGACCTCGGGCCGCAGCACCAGCGCCCGCGCGATGGCCACGCGCTGGCGCTGGCCGCCGGAGAGTTCGTGCGCATAGCGCTCCGCGTAGCCCTCGCCCAGACCCACGTCCCGCAGCGCCTCGGCCACGCGCTTGCGGCGGATTTCCGCCGTCATGCCAACTTCCAGCCGCAGGCCTTCCCCCACCAGGTCGCCGATGGTCATGCGCGGGTCCAGCGATGAATAGGGATCCTGGAACACCATCTGCACCCGCCGGCGCGCCGCCTGCCAAGACTGGCCCGAACCGCCCGCGGGCAAGGCCTGGCCATCCAGTTCAATCCGCCCCTGCGCCTGCGGCACCAGCCCCAGGATGGACATCATGACCGTGGTCTTGCCGCTGCCCGACTCGCCGACGATGGCCAACGTTTCCCCCGGCGCCACCGCGAACGTCGCGCGGTGCACGGCGCGCACCGCGCGTTTGCGGAACCAGCCCTCGCGGACCGAGTAGTCGATTGCCAATCCGTCCACCTGCAGAATGGGCGGCCCTTCGACGGCGGGACGGGCCGGACCGCGCTTGGGCAGCGCGTCCAGCAGGCTGAGCGTGTATGGATCCGCCGGCCGCGACAGGACCTCGGCCACTGGCCCGGTCTCGACCGCAAGACCGCGGCACATCACCAGCACGCGCTGCGTGTATGCGGCCACCAGGGCCAGGTTGTGGCTGATGAAGATCAGCGCAGTGCCCTGCTCGCGCGTCAGTTCGCACATCAGGTCCAACACTTCCTTCTGCACCACGCAGTCCAGCGCGGTGGTGGGTTCGTCCGCGATCAGGAGGCGCGGCTTGAGCAGCATCACGCCCGCCAGCAGAATGCGTTGGCGCATGCCGCCGGAGAATTCATGCGGGTAGCGCTTCATGCAATCCCGCGCGTCGCGCACACGCACCCGCTCCAGCATCCGGACCGCCTCGTCCCAGGCCTCGCGGCGCGCCATGCCACGGCGCAGCACCAGCGCCTCGATCAGTTGTTCGCCCACGCGGAATGCCGGGTTGAGCGACACCATCGGCTCCTGGAACACCATGCCGATGCCGGTGCCGCGCATCGCCAGCCAATCGCGCGGCGCCTGCCGCAGCAAGTCCTGGCCTTCGAACAGCGCCTGTCCGCCCGTGATGCGCGCCGAGTCGGGCAACAGGCCCAACAGGGTCTTGCCGATCAGCGTCTTGCCGCTGCCGGATTCACCGACGATGGACAGCGATTCGCCGGCGTGCAGATCGAACGACACCCGGTTCACCACAGGCGCGGCGTCGCGCTTGCCGGGAAAGCGGATCTCCAGGTCGCGCACCGACAGCAGGGGTTCTGCAGCGCTCATGCCATCACCCCCCGCATGCGCGGATCCAGCAGGTCGCGCACCGCGTCGCCCAGCAGATTGATGCCCAGCAGGCTCAACGAAATCATGGCGCCCGGAAATACCGCCAGCCAAATGGCCTGGTCCATGGCGTTGCGGCTCTCGGACAGCATGCCGCCCCAGGTGGCCAGGGGCGGCGGCACGCCCAGGCCGAGAAAGCTCAGCGCGCTTTCCGCCAGCAGGGCGGAACCGAAGATCGAGGTCGCGAAGATGAGCAGCGGCGGCAGGCAGTTGGGCAGCACGTGGCGGAACACGGTCCACAGGCCGCCATGCCCGGTGGCGCGCGAGGCGATGACGAAATCGCGCTGGCGCAGGGACAGCGCCGCGCCGCGCGCAATGCGCGACACCGACGGCGAATACGCCAGGCCCAGCGCCAGCACCACGCCCCATTTGGACGGTCCCAGCACAGTCATGATGCCCAGCGCGAGCAAGAGGCCCGGGAACGCCATCAGCGATTCCACCAGCACGGTGATGCCGCGATCGACCCAGCCGCCCGCGTAGCCGGCCGTGACGCCTATCGTCGTGCCCAGGAGCAGCGCCAGCAGCACGGAAAACACGCTGACCGCCACGCTGACCCCGGCGCCCGCCATCAGCCGCGACAGCACGTCGCGGCCGAACTCGTCGGTGCCCAGCCAGTACTCCGCCGACGGCGGCGCAAAGCGCGCCAGCAGATCGCCTTCCAGCGGATCGTGCGGCGTGTACACCAGCCCGACCAGGGCCAGCAGCACGACGCCCCCGACCAGCGCGCCGCCCAGGACGGCATTGGTATGTTTAAAGCCCATGATGATCCTATTGAAGCTTCACGCGCGGGTCGAACAGCGGATACAGCAGATCCACCACCAGGTTGACCGCCACGTACAAAAGCGCGATGAACAGCAGGCAGCCCTGCACCACGGGGTAGTCCCGCGCATAGATGCTTTCCACCAGCAGCCGGCCGATGCCCGGCAGCGTGAACACGGTCTCGATCACCGCCGCGCCCGACAGCAGATGACCCAACATCAGGCCGATCACCGTCAAGGTGGGGCCGAACGAGTTGGGCAGCACATGGCGCAGCATGACGCGCTTTTCCGGCAGGCCCTTGGCGCGCGCATGCGCCACGTATTCCAGCCGCAACGTCTCGATGGTGCTGGCGCGCATCATGCGCGTGATGGCGGCGATTTCCGTCAGCACGATGGCGCAGACCGGCAGCACCAGGTAGCGCGCCGCGCCCAATCCGCCCTGGGCGATGGATTCGAAGCCGTACACCGGCAGCCAGTTCAGCTTCACCCCGAACAGCCAGATCAGCAGGATGCCGACCCAGAAGCTGGGCATGGACACGAACAGGATCGAGGTCGACACGATGGCGGTGTCGGCGCGGCGGTTCTGGCGCCACGCGGCCACCATGCCGGCGGGCACCGCCACCAGGCAGGCCAGCAGCGTGGCGGCCAGCACCACCTGGGCCGTCACCGCGAAATGCGTCAGCACCAGATGCATCACGGGTTCGCGCCGCGCGATGGACATGCCCAGGTCGCCCTGCAGCGCGTTGCCCACCCAGATCAGGAACTGCTCGCCAACGGGACGGTCCAGCCCCAGCGCGTGGCGCATTTCGGCCAGCAGCGCCGGGTTGTCGATATCGCCCAGCATCAGCGAGGCCGGATCCCCGGGGATCGCGCGTATCAGCGCGAACACGAGCACCGTGACGACGATCACGGTGGGCACCGACGCCGCGATGCGCTTGAGTAGATAGCCCAGCACGGCGCCTCAGTTCTTGGTCACGTTGAAGAAACGCGGCTTGCGCAGCGGCCAGCCGGTAAAGCCCTCCAGCTTGCTGGAGACGACCACATAGCCGGGCTTGTTGTAGTACATCAACAGCGGCGTGTCGCGCAGCATCAGCGCATGCAGCTTATCGAAGGCCTGCTTGCGCACGGCGGGATCGGACTCGGCTTCTATGCCTTCCAGGATGGCCGCGGCCTCCGGACTTTCCCACTGGGCCATGGGCGTCTTGGACTTGTCGCCGATCACGTCGCGGAACATCAGCGCGGGCTCGGTGCGCGCCGAATAGGCGAATGCCATCAGCTCGAACTTGCCTTCGCGGAAGTTGGTCACCTGGGTGCCCCATTCCAGCATGTCCAGCTCGGCCTTGATGCCGGCCTTGCCCAACAGCTGCTGCGTCACCACCGCGACGCGGTACAGATAGGGATAGCGCTTGTTGGCCTGCAGCTTCAGGGGTTCGCCGCGATAGCCGGCGGCGTCCAGCAGGCGCTTGACCTCCTTCAGGTTCTTTTCGTAGCCGGCGCGGTCGGTTTCGGAGTAATAGACGCTGGCCGCGGGCACCAGGGACGGGTTATAGGCCGCGTGGCCGTTGTTCAAAGCCTTGGCAATGCCGGGAAAATCCAGCGCCAGCGCGATGGCGCGGCGCATGTTCACGTCCGACAGCAGCGGCGCGCGCGTCTGCATCAACAGGTTGACCGTGTCCAGACCCTGCTCGGTGACGATGTTCCAGCGCGGGTCCTTGGCCGGCAGATTGTCCTCGTCCGCGTTGTAGGCGTCGACCTGGCCCGCCATGAGCGCCGCCTTCTGCGCGGCCGCATCCGGAATCACCACAAAGCGCACGTTGGCCTGTGCCGTTTTCTTGCCGGCCATGCCGCTGGGCGCTTCCTCGCGCGGCTTGTAGCCGGCGTACGGCGTCAGCAGCAGGTATTGTTCCTTCTTCCATTCCGCCAGCACGTAGGGCCCGGTGCCGATGGGCTTGGCCCACTTGCCCTCGGCGTCGACGCTCTTGGCGCTCAGCACCGGCATCGGGCACTGCACGCTGGCCATCTGGTCCAGGAACAGCGCGTAGGGCTGCTCCAGCCTGAACACCACGGTAGCGGGATCGGGCGTCTCCACCGCCACGACCTTGGCGCCCTTGCTGCCGTCATAGAGGTTCTTGCAGGAATACTCGGACTGGGCGCCGTTGAGGTAGTCGTAGGTCCATTTGACGTCGACCGAGGTCATGGGCGTGCCGTCATGGAAAGTGACGCCCTGGCGCAGCTTGAAGGTATAGGCGCGCTTGTCGTCGGACAGCGTCCAGCTGTCGGCCAGCATGGGGGCCACGCTCATGTCGGCGCGCAGCGCCACCAGGGACTCCACCACGTGCGCCAGCACGTTGTCGGTGGAAGTGTTGCGGGACCGCCCGCCAGGCAGCGTGGTCGGCGTGCCCGAACCTTCGGCGTAGCGGATTTCGGGCGCGGCGGCCTGCGCCCGCACGGCGGCTGGCAGGCCGGCCGCGGCGGCGGCCAGCGCGGCGGATAACAGCAGCGCGTTCTTGGCGTGCGTAGCATGCGAATTCATAGGGATCACTCCAGGCGCGGCGCTCGCCGCATATGGGTCTGGGGGCCGGCTCAGAAGAGCCGGTACTCCGCGAAGTTGCGTCCTTCGTAGGGCTTGCGCGCGATCCACATCACGCCGCTGGCCGGCTCCATCAAGGTGGTGGCCACCGTGGCCGAGATGCTGTCGAAGCTGGCCGGCTTGGGCGAACGCAGCACGCCGTCGGGCGCGGCGAAGTCGTCGGCCAGGATGCGCTTGACCGTGTCCCAGTCGATGCCGCCGGCGGCGCGCGCCAGCATGTCCTGCACGCGGCGCTGGCGGTAGATCGAATCCGGATTGGCAGCCAGGCCTTTGTCGAACAGCTTGGCGCGCGCGGGCGGGCTGATCCAGTGGTTGGCGTGCACCAGCAGGCCGTCTTCGGGCGTGATCCAGAAGATTTCGTCGGGCGAGCATTCCAGATCGACCGCCTCGCCCTGCGCCTGCGCCAGCATCAGGTTGTTGGAGCAGAAGCGCCGCGAGGCCCACAGCACCTTCATGGCGTTGCAGATATTGGAGGCTTCCAGCATCTTGCGCCGCACCAGCACCAGCGGCACCTCGGCCGGGCGCTGATAGTCGTGCTCGCAGGACAGGAAGTTGCCGGACAGGGAAACGCCCGCGCTGTTGAAGCCGTGGCGCGCCAGGCTGCCCGCCTCGGTGAACACCAGCAGGTCGGGACCGTCTTCGCGGCGCATGCGCAGCACGATGCCGGTGTCCACGCATTCCTCGCGCCAGTCCCAGTTATGGGCATGCATGAGCTTGCCGCCGGCGGCGGCCTCGGGCAGCACGACCAGGCCGGTGCAGCCATCGTCCAGCCCCTTGCGGGCGCGGCCCAGCTCGGCATGGCCGAACATCATTTCGGTGCGGCAGTTGATGACCACCACGTCCTCCAGCGCCTGGCCCGATCCGTCGGCGATGCCGCGCAGCTCTTCCAGGTAGGCCGCGTCATAGTCGCCCACCACCGGCACCATGGCGGCGGCCAGTTCCTTCAAGCGGTCCGCGGCAACGCCGCGCCGCTCCAGCTGCCCGCGGTAGAGGGCCACGCTGCGCGCCACGCGCTCGGGGACGGCGGCGCCATGCTGGCGGCCCCGCTCGTATGGGCTGCCCTGTACATCGACCAGGGGGAAGGGAGTGGGCAAAGTCACGGCTCAAGGCTCCGGAGCAAGGTTCAAGACGGACAAATTTTGTACTAATATATGAAAAAGTTCAATACAAGGGTTTCCCCGGGGCCATCACCGCGAACGCCGCACGCGTAGCTCTCCGGTACCATTCCGACTCTGCCGCCCTTCGCGCCCATCCCCCATGTCCAACGCCGCTCCCGCCCGCCCCACTCCGCTGCAAGTCGACCTGGCGCGCCATATCGCGGAAGACATCGTGGCCCGGCGCCATGCGCCCGGCGACCACCTGTCGGAGGAAACGCTGGCGGCGAGCTACGAGGTCTCGCGCACGCCCGTGCGCGGCGCGCTCAAGCTGCTGGCCGCGCAGGGCCTCATCACGCACCGCCCCAATAGCGGCTACACGGTGGCGGCGCACGCGGCGGCCGCGCCTCCCGCCATCGAGGGCGCAGGCCCCACCCAGGACGAGCTGTACCGGCGCCTGATCGATGACCGCGCCTCGCGCGAGCTGCCGGAAACCTTTACCGAGCGCGACCTGCAGCAGCGCTATCCGGCGCCGCGCAGCGTGCTGGCCAAGACCCTGCTGCAGCTTTCCGCGGACGGCCTGATCGAAAAGCGCAAGGGCCATGGCTGGCAGTTCGCGCCGTCGCTGGAAAACCGCGACGCGCTCAACGAGAGCTACCGTTTCCGCATGACCATCGAATGCGCCGGCCTGCTGGAGCCCACCTTCCGCCTGGACCGGGAAGCGCTGGCGCGCATGCGCGCCGCGCATGAAGCGCTGGCGGCGCGCAGCGACGCCGACATCTCGGCCACAGAGTTCTTCAATCTCAACGCCTCGTTCCACGAGATGCTGGCCCGCTTCTCGGGCAACCGCTACATCCTGCAGGCGGTGCAGCAGCAGAACCAGTTGCGCCGGCTGGAAGAGCACGCCGCGTTCTACCGCGACGCGCGCTTCATCAACTCCAGCAGCGAACACCTGCAGATCATCGACGCGCTCGAGGCCGGCGACCAGGAATGGGCTTCGCAGCTCATGCGGCGCCACTTGAAGACCTCGCTGCAAGTGTCTTAACCTCCCCCTCTCCATCTTCATTCGTCCGCCAGCCCGCCGTAGCGGGTCTCCGGCACGCGTGACGCTCGCGCTGTGGATTGCCTTCGGGTCTTCTTGTATTGTATTTATCAATTGATTAATACAAAATAGAAACCCCGAATCTCCACATGCCGGAAGCCCCATGTCATCGTCAGCGCCTAATCCCACCCCCGCCATCAACGCCGAAGCCTATTGGATGCCCTTCACCGCGAACCGCCGCTACAAGCGCGCGCCCGTGCTGTTCAGCGCCGCCGAGGGCATGCACTACATCCGGCCGGACGGACGCCGCGTGCTGGACGGCATTGCGGGCCTGTGGTGCGTGAACGCCGGACACCGCCGCCCGGAAATCGTCGAGGCCATCGCCCGCACCGCCCATGAGCTGGATTACGCGCCGTCGTTCCAGATGAGCCACCCACTGGCCTTCGAGCTGGCCGAGTCCTTGCGCCAGGAAGCGCCCGCCGGGTTCTCCAATGTGTTCTTCTCGAATTCCGGATCCGAAGCGGTGGATACCGCGCTGAAGATCGCGCTGGGCTATCACCGCGCGCGCGGACAGGGCCAGCGGGTGCGCCTGATCGGACGCGAACGCTCGTACCACGGGGTGGGGTTCGGCGGCCTGTCGGTGTCGGGCATCGCCGGCCACCGCAAGCCGTTCGGCAATCTGCTGCCCTACGTGGACCATCTGCCGCACACCTATGACCGCAGCCAGATGGCCTACACGCGCGGCCAGCCGGACTGGGGCGCCCACCTGGCCGATACGCTGGAGCGCATCGTCGCGCTGCACGACGCCTCCACCATCGCGGCCGTCATCGTGGAACCCGTGGCGGGTTCGACCGGGGTGCTGGTGCCGCCCAAGGGCTATCTGCAGAAACTGCGGCAGATCTGCGATGCGCACGGCATTCTGTTGATCTTCGACGAAGTGATCTGCGCCTTCGGCCGCATCGACGGCGCGTTCGCCTCATCGCACTTCGGCGTCACGCCGGACATCATCACCAGCGCCAAGGGGCTGACCAACGGCGCCATCCCCATGGGCGCCACACTGGTGCAGCAGCATGTCTACGATGCCTTCATGCAGGGACCGGACAGCGCCATCGAGCTGTCGCACGGCTACACCTATTCCGGCCATCCGGTGGCCTGCGCCGCCGGCCTGGCGACCCTGGACATCTGCCGCCGCGAAGGCCTGTTCCAGCGCAGCCGCGAGCTCTGGCGCTACTGGGAGGACGCCGCCCACAGCCTGAAGGGATTGCCGCACGTGGTGGACATCCGCAACATCGGCCTCCTGGCCGCCATCGAACTCGAACCGCTGGAAGGCAAGCCCGGCCAGCGCGCGTACGCCGTGCACCAGGCCTGCCTGGAACGCGGCTGCCTGATCCGTTCGGCGGGCGACACCATGCTGCTGTCGCCCCCGCTCATCATCGAGCGCGCGCAGATCGACGAATTGTTCTCGGTCTTGTCGGACGTGCTGCGCGCGGACGCCTGAGCGCCCGCCCTGCTTATGCCAGGTGCCGGGCCACCGCCTGGACCACCTGCCGCACGTCCGCGGCGGACACGTCCAGGTGCGTGACCAGGCGGGTCGGGCCGCCATACACGGCCCGCATCTGAATGCCGTCGGCAACCAGCTTGGCGGTGAGTTCCTCGCAGCGCGCGGGCTCGAATTCCGCGAACACCATGTTGGTGTCCTGGCTCAATACCTTTACGCCCGGAATGGCGCGCAGCCCCTCCGCCAGCAGTCGGGCGTTCTCGTGGTCTTGCGCCAGGCGTTCCACGTTGTGCTCCAGCGCATACAGGCAAGCCGCGGCCAGCACGCCAGCCTGGCGCAAACCGCCGCCCAGCACCTTGCGCCAGCGGCGGGCGCGGGCGATGAGTTCGACGCTGCCTACCAGCACCGACCCCACGGGCGCGCCCAGGCCCTTGGAAAAACAGATGGACACCGTATCGAAAGGCGCGCACAGGTCCGCCACCGGCTTGCCGCTGGCGACCGCCGCATTGAACACGCGGGCGCCGTCCAGATGCGTCGCCAGGCCATGCTGGCGCGCCCAGGCTGTCGCGGCCTGCACGTAGCTGGCCGGAATCAGCTTTCCGTGGAAAGTGTTCTCCAGCGCCAGCAGCCGGGTACGGGCGAAATGCGCATCGCCCTCGGGCTTGAGCGCCGCGGCCAACTTGTCCAGCGGCAAGGTGCCATCGGCCGCATGTTCTATGGGCTGCGGCTGGATGCTGCCCAGCACGGCCGCCCCGCCCCCTTCATACTTGTAGGTGTGCGCGAGCTGGCCCACCAGGTACTCGTCGCCCCGCTCGCAATGGGCCATCAGCGCCCCCAGGTTGCTTTGCGTGCCGGACGGGAAGAACAGGCCGGCCGCCTTGCCCGTGCGCTCGGCAACCGCCTCCTGCAGGCGGATCACGGTCGGGTCATCGCCCATCACGTCATCGCCCAGGGGCGCGGATACCATGGCCTGCAGCATGGCTGCGGATGGCCGGGTGACGGTGTCGCTACGCAGATCGATCATGGAATGTCCCAGGATAGGAAAAGGAATTCAAAAAGCGTTTATTCGGCGCGCGCCGCCGGCGCCGCGCGGCTCACGACCCAGATGCCGGCCAGGATCAGCACCATGCCGCCCAGCTCCGCCGCAGTAGGCTGCTCGGACAGCAGCGCCCAGGCGAACAGCATCGCCACGACCGGCACGCCCAGGCTGGACAGGCCCGCGATAGACGCTGGCACCAAACGCACCACCAGCAGCCAAAGCAGCCAGCCCGCGGCCGTCGCGATCAGCACGATGTAGGTCATGCCGGCCCATAGCTGCCAGCCCCACTGGGCGGGCATCTGCGGCACAAGAAAAGCGACCGGCGTCATGACCAGGCCGCCCAGCAGCATCTGCCAGGCCGTGAAAGTCATCACATCGGGCGCATGGCGTTCGAACATGCGCTTGGACAGCACGGTACCCACGCCCCAGCACAGGCCGCTGCCCAACCCCAGCAGCACGGGACGGATATCGCCCAGGCCGTTCCAGGGTTCGACGAAGCACACCAGGCCAATGGCGGCCAGCCCGATACCCAGTCCATGGCGCGCGGTGGGGCGGTCGCCCAGCAGCCACCATGCGAACAGGATCACCCAGAACGGCATCGTGTACGCCATGAGCGAGACCTTGCCCACACCGCCCGACACCAGCGCGGTCTGCACAAAGCCCTGGAATCCGGCCGTCTGCGTCAGGCCGATCAGCAAGGTCAGCTTCCAGGGCGGCATCGCCAGCGGCCGCCGCAGCGCGATGACCAGCGCGAACAGCACCAGGCCGCCCGAGACGTAGCGCAGCGCCACGAAGTCGAAGGGGCCGATGTAGGGAACGATCAGTTTCATCGCGATCCAGCTGCCCGCCCAGACCAGGATGGTGCTGAACATCAGGGCTAGCCCTGCACGATCGAAACTGCTGCGGCTCACTGGCACGGCTCCGTAGGGGAAATTCTGGACGCGAAAAAGCAAATACGCCCGTACCGGCGGTTCCGATACGGGCGTATGACATTATGCGCCTGCCTTGCCGCCTCCGGCGGCCGCAGGCGGGCCGTTCCCGTCCATCACGCGGACGGGAACGATCACAGGGACTTGGCCAACTGGTCCAGGATGGCCGGGTTCTCCAGCGTGGAAACGTCCTGCGTGATTTCCTCGCCCTTGGCGACCACGCGCAACAGGCGGCGCATGATCTTGCCCGAGCGCGTCTTGGGCAGGTTGTCGCCGAAGCGGATGTCCTTGGGCTTGGCGATGGGGCCGATCTCCTTGGCCACCCAGTCGCGCAGCACCTTGGCGATGGCTTGCGCCTCGTCGCCTTCCGGACGCGAACGCTTGAGCACCACGAAGGCCACCACGGCTTCGCCCGTCGTGTCGTCCGGGCGGCCCACCACGGCGGCTTCCGCCACCAGCTCGTGCGCCACCAGCGCGGACTCGACTTCCATCGTGCCCAGGCGGTGGCCGGACACGTTCAGCACGTCGTCGATGCGGCCCATGATCCAGAAATAGCCGTCCGCATCGCGCTGCGCGCCGTCGCCGGCCAGGTAGTAGCCGCGCAGTTCCGAGGGGAAGTAGCTCTTCTTGAAACGTTCCGGGTCGCCCCAGATGTTGCGGATCATGGCGGGCCACGGACGCTTGATGACCAGGAAGCCGCCATTGCCTTGCTCCACATCGCCACCCGTCTCGTCGACGATGGCCGCGGCGATGCCCGGCAGCGGCAAGGTGCAGGAACCCGGCTTGGTTGGCGTGGCGCCCGGCAGCGGCGTGATCATGTGGCCGCCGGTCTCGGTCTGCCACCAGGTGTCCACGATGGGGCAGCGCTCGCGGCCGATGTTCTTGTGATACCACATCCAGGCTTCGGGATTGATGGGTTCGCCCACCGTGCCGATGATGCGCAGGCTGTCCAGGTCGTAGTTCTGCGGATGCGCTTCGGGCGCGGCCTCGGCGGCCTTGATCAGCGAGCGGATCGCGGTCGGCGCGGTGTAGAACGTGGTGACCTTGTGGCGCGCGATCATGTCCCAGAAGCGGCCGGCGTTGGGATAGGTCGGCACGCCTTCGAACACCACCTGCGTCAGGCCCGCCGCCAGCGGGCCGTAAGTAATGTAGGTGTGGCCGGTAACCCAACCCACGTCGGCCGTGCACCAGTACACGTCGTCCTTGCGGGCGTCGAAGGTCCACTTCACGGTCAAGAGCGCCCACAGCAGATAGCCTGCCGAGGAATGCTGCACGCCCTTGGGCTTGCCGGTGGAGCCGGAGGTATAGAGGATGAAGAGCGGATGCTCGGCGTTGACCGGCACGGGCTCGCAGGTGTCGGGCTGGCCGGCCTCGACGTCATGCATCCAGAGGTCGCGGCCTTCGTTCCATTGCACCTTGCCGCCGGTGCGGCGGTACACGATGACCTTGGTCACGGCCTCGCAGCCGCCCATGGTGAAGGCTTCCTCGACCGCGGGCTTGAGCGGTATGGTCTTGCCGCCGCGCACCTGCTCGTCGGCGGTGATGACCAGCGACGCGCCCACGTCCATGATGCGCTCCTGCAGGCTCTTGGCCGAGAAGCCGCCGAACACCACCGAGTGCGTCACGCCCAGGCGCGCGCAGGCCTGCATGGCCACCACGGCTTCGATCGACATGGGCATGTAGATGATGGCGCGGTCGCCCTTCTTGTAGCCCAGCGCCTTCATGCCATTGGCGAAGCGGCAGACGCGCGCCAGCAATTCGCGGTAGCTGACCTTGTTGACCTTGCCGTCGTCGCTTTCAAAGATGATGGCGGTCTTGTCGGCGTTGCCGTTGGTCAGGTGCACGTCCAGACAGTTGGCCGACACGTTCAGTTCGCCATCGCCGAACCAGCGGTAGAACGGCGCGTCCGATTCGTCCAGGACCTGCGTGAACGGCTTGGTCCATTGCAGGTTGTCGCGCGCCTGCCCGGCCCAGAATCCGTCGAAATCGTTCTCGACCTGCGCGCACAGCGCGTTGTAGGCCTCCATGCTGGGAATCGCGGCGCCTTCCGCAGCGCGCTCGGGCGGCGGGAACACCCGGGTTTCCACCAGTACGGACTCAATAGCGTTCGACATGATCTTTGTCTCCAATCGGTAATTCTGTTTGTTTGTGCCGCTTGTTCATTACCCAACCGCAACCGTATCGCCACGCTCTTACGGGCACCTTACGCAAAATGCGGGCCGGAGCCCGCGGCGCACGGCCGGCGCGGGGTAATCAAGGCGTGCCGCCGCGCTCTCGACGCGGCGGCACCGGACAGTCCATAAGGATAGCAGCCTGCGCGACCCGCACGCCTCAGGCGGCGCGCCGTTCCAGCCCGCGCTTCACGTCCACGCGCGACAAAAGGATGAGGCCGCCCACGAAGAACAGGCCGGTGACCAGGATCGCCAGCCGGTGGTTGCCGTGCGTGGCCCAGGTCACCAGGCCGTAGGTCAGCGGACCGATCACCGCGGCCAACTGCACCGCGAAGGTCCACAGCGAATAGAACTCGGCCAGCCGGCCGGCGGGGGCCAGGGCGCCGGTCATGGCGCGGCCGGCGCTCTGCGTGGTGCCCATGCACAACCCGGCCAAGGTGGCGGCGACCCAGAACACGGGCGCGGTCACGGCGGCGTAGGCCACCAGCACCATCAGGATCCAGCCGCACAGCGTCAGGGCCAGCGCCGGCTTGTGGCCAATGCGGTCCTGCACGTAGCCGAACGAAAACGCGCCGGCCGCCGCGCCGATGTTCACGGTGAACACCAGCAGCATGATCTGCGGCGTGGTAAAGCCCATGACCTCCGAGGCATAGACCGCCGCCAGCGTGATTACCACCGAAATCCCCGCCTGGTAGCAGGCGATGCACATGAGCAGGCGGCGGAACTCCGGAAAGTGCTGGCCGGTTTCGCGCCAGGCATAGGCCAGGCGCTTGAGCATGTGCAGCGCTTCCTGCTTGCCGGCCTGCGGCTTCGCGCGTTCGCGCAGCAGGAAGAAGGATGGCAGCGCCGCCAGCGCGAACACCGCGCAGGTGACCACGATCACCCACGGCACGAAATGCTCGGCGGTTTCACCGCGCCCCTCGGCCAGCGTCACGACCACCAGCGACAGGCCCAGCGTGAGCATGCCGCCGCAATAGCCGAAGCTCCAGCCCCAGCCCGAAACCCGCCCCAGCGCGGAGGGCCGCGCGAGTTCCGGCAGGAAGGCCGCGACCACGGACTCGCCGACGCAATAGCAGTAGTTGGAAACGACGATGGCGGCCAGCGCCAGCCAGACGTCCCCAGGCCCAGCCTGCGTCAGCACCAGCGTGGCGGCCACGCAGCCCACCGTGCTCGTAAAGAGCAAGCGGCGCTTGCTGGCGCGCGCATCGGCGCGGGCGCCCAGCGTGGGCATGGTCAGCATGATGAGCAAGTAGGACAGCGACAGCGCCGCGGTCCAGGCCAGCGTGGCCCACGGGGCGCGCCCGCCGACCACACCGACGAAATAAGTGCTGAACACCGCCGTGAGGATCACGGTGGTGTAGCCGGAATTGGCGAAGTCGTACATGGCCCAGGCCCAGACCTCGCGTTTGGCCACACCGGGATTCAGGGGGCCGTCGCCCCCTGGCCCGGCGTTCTGCGCGGACGCGCCGGCCGGCGCATCCGACGGCTCGCCGTGGCTCATAGGCCCAGGGCGGCGATGCCAGCTTGAGCGATCAGCACGTCTTCGCTCGACTTCACGCCCGACACGCCGACCGCGCCGACCACGTGGCCATCGGCCACGACCGGCACGCCGCCTTCCAGCAGGCCGTCGATCAAGGGGGCCGACAGGAACGAGTAGCGGCCGTTGTTGATCATTTCCTCGTAGACGCGCGATTCGCGGCGGCCGAGCGCCGCGGTCTTGGCCTTGGCCGGCGCGATGTGCGCCGAAATCGGAGCCGCGCCGTCCAGGCGCAGCATGCCCAGCAGATGGCCGCCATCATCGACCACGGAGATCGTGACGGCCCACTTGTTCTGCAGGGCGTGTGCTTCGGCCGCAGCCAAAATCTTCTTGACGTCTTCGGCGCTCAGCACGGGCTTGGTATTCATTGCAGCGACTCCTTTATTTGTTCCAGGGCGGTGGGATCTTCTATGGTGGTCAGATCGCCGGGATCGCGTCCTTCGCATACCGCGACGATCGCGCGGCGCAGGACCTTGCCGGAACGGGTCTTGGGCAATGCGCCCACGAACCGGATCCTGGCGGGCCTCGCCACCGCTCCCAACTGCTCTTCCACCAGCCGCATGATATCGCCTTCCAGGCGCTTTGCCCCTTCTTCAGTCTCGGCCCCGGCGGGATTCTTGAGCACGGCGAACGCCATCGCGACCTGGCCCTTGAGCGCGTCCGCCACGCCCACCACCGCGCACTCGGCAATCGCGTTGTGGCTGTTGACGGATTCCTCGATCTCGCGCGTACCCAGCCGGTGGCCCGCCACGTTGATCACATCGTCCGTGCGGCCCAGGATGAACCAGTAGCCGTCGGCGTCCACCAGCCCCCAATCGAATGTCGAATACACCTGGCGGCCGGGAATGGACGTGAAGTAGGTCTGCACGAAACGCTCGTCGTCGCCCCAGATGGTGGACATGGCGCCCGGCGGCAGCGGCGGCACGATGGCCACCACGCCTTTCTGGTCGGGGCCCAGGTCCTCGCCGGTGGACTCGCTGACGATGCGCGCGTCAAAACCGTACACCGGGAACGACGGGCTGCCGAAGCGCGTCGGGACTTTTTCCACGCCAGGCTGGGCCGACAGGATCGGCCAGCCCGATTCCGTCTGCCAGTAATTGTCGATGATGGGCTTGCCCAGGCCCCCTGAAATCCATTGCGCGGTCGGCTCGTCCAGCGGTTCGCCCGCCAGGTAGACCGCGCGCAACGAGGACAGGTCGTGGCGCTTGAGCAGCTCCGGATCCTGGCGCTTGAGCACGCGCACCGCCGTCGGCGCCGAGAACAGGGTGTTCACGCCGAACTGCTCCACCAGCTTCCACAGGATGGCGCCGTCCGGACGCACCGGCGTGCCTTCATACAGCACCGTCGCCTGCCCGCCGATCAGGGGGCCGTAGATGATGTAGGAGTGGCCGACCACCCAGCCGATGTCGCTGGTGCAGAAGAAGGTATCGCCAGCGCGGCCGTCGAACAGGTATTCCATGGACGAGGCCAGCGCCACGGCGTAGCCGCCGGTATCGCGCTGCACGCCCTTGGGCTTGCCGGTGGTGCCGGAGGTATAGAGGATGTAGCTGGGCTCCGAGGACTCCAGCCATTCCACAGGCACCCGCGCGCTCAGATGCCGCTGGCGCAGGGTCGCGTAATCCAGGTCGCGTCCTGCGACGGGTTCGAATGGCGCCAGGCCGCGGTCGAACACCACCACCGAGGCCGGCGGCGTCTTGGCCAGCGCCAGTGCGCGGTCCAGCAGGGGCTTGTAGGGCACGACCTTGCCGCCGCGCGAACCGCCGTCGGTGCAGACCACCACCTTGGGCGCCGCGTCGTCGATGCGCTGGGCCAGGTTGACCGAGGCGAAGCCGCCAAACACCACCGAGTGCACCGCGCCGATCCGCGCGCACGCCAGCATGGTGAACACGGCTTCCGGCACCATGGGCATGTACAGCAGCACCCGGTCGCCGCGCCCCACCCCCAGCTCCTTGAGCATGGCCGCGGCGGCGTTGACCTCTTCGTACATTTCCTGGCGCGTGTAGACACGCTCCCGGTCGACCTCGGTGGACACCCAGATCAGGGCCGGCGCGTCGGCCTGGGTCGGCAGCCAGCGGTCGACGGCGTTGTAGCAGAGATTGGTGCGCCCGCCCGTGAACCACTTGGCGAACGGCGGCCGGGAGAAGTCCAGCACGGACTCGAAAGGCGTCTCCCAGTGGATGCGGCCAGCCTCTTCCCGCCAGAAAGCGTCGCGGTCGTGTATCGAGCGGTAATGGAAATCCCGGGTTTTTTGCATTTATGTCTCCTGTTATCTTTCTTAGGCCTTAAGGCTGATTGATTTCTTCTCTGATCCTTCGGCCATTCTGGTAGGCAAACCTTGCACGAGGCTTGCCGCAAGTCAAAATGTTCTACCAAATGTCCACGCTGCATGGACATTAACGCCGGTTTCGTAACGAACTGGTCTTAAAAGTTTGGTAGAATCCCCGCGAAGTTGTAGAACAATGTTGATTTTGCTGACATCTCGGCCACATTCACGGCGAATTCCGTGTTTTTTGCCGTTATCTGCAAATCACCCCCAGGCGCATGCATCGACACTCCAACCACGCGAGACTGAATCCTTCCTCCGGCCAAGCAACTCGCGGTCTGCGCTTGCTGGCGTTGGTTGCATGCGTGGTGGGTCTGGCAGGTTGTGCCGCTACAAATCAAAAGTCAACCGCCCATACGTCCGAGATTGACCCCTACGAGACGGAATGGGTCGCCACCTCCGATGATCCCATCGGCGTGCTGGTAAGCCAGAAATTCAAGCGCGAACGCCAGAAGACCCACTCGGGCGTCAATAGCGACAACGCCCTGGTCAGCGAAGCCCTGAACCATCTTGGCATCCGCTACCGCTTCGGCGGCAACTCCCCCGACACCGGATTCGACTGCAGCGGCTTGGTCACGTACACCGCCGAACGCTCGCTGGGCCTGAAGCTGCCCCGCAACGCCGCCGAAATGGCGCAGCAAGGCGTCTCGATCGCCAAGAACGAACTGAAGGCCGGCGACCTGGTCTTCTTCAATACGCTGGGCCGCCGCTACTCGCACGTGGGTATCTACCTGGGCGACGACCGCTTCGTGCACTCGCCCAGCGCCGGCGGCGTGGTCCGCGTGGAAAACATGACCATGGCCTACTGGTCCAAGCGCTACAACGGCGCGCGCCGCCTGGACAACAGCCTGATGGCTTCCGCCCGCGCCTCCAACTGATACGCTCCCAGGATAGCCGCCAGGCTCTCCCCGCCACAAGCAAAACGCCGCCGGACTTTCCAGTCCGGCGGCGTTTTTTTACATCTCTTCGCGGCGTTTTGGGCCGCAGGCCGTTCCGGCCTCCCCAGTTTTTGTTAGGCGGCGGCAGACCGTGTTTTCAGTGCACCGAGCCTGCCCGCTGGCACAGGCCGCATTGCTGCAGGGCCTGCTGCATGCTGCACACCGAACGCCGACAAGCGACGACCCGGATACCGCCACGTTGCGCGGCGTTGCGGAAGGTTTTCATGACGTTATGGCCCAGGAAGTCGGTCAGCAGGATGACCAGCTGGGTGCCCGAGGGCAGTTGCAACGTCTTCTTTTGATGCGAGGGATCACGCCCGCTGATGTGGTGCGTGATCGAAATGTTGTGCCCTTTGAGCAGATCCGGAATGTTGCCGAGGCGGTCGGCGCCCACTACCACTGCACTTAATCCTGCCGTCATGATGAACCTCACTGGGTCGTTGAGACTGGATGTAATGATAATGATTCCTATTTTTTAGTCAACTCAAATGAGATCTGTTCTTATTTAATTATTTTTATGAGCATATGGAAGGGGATAGGGCGGACCGTGTCGCGGCAAGAAAAAGGCGCGCCACCCAACGGCGTCGCGCCTCCAATCCCCGAGGAAACGGCCTGCTACTTGGGCGTCCCCTGCACCGCTTCCGTCACCACCGCGCGGGTCAGCGAAGGCGCCAGCATCTCCAGGAAGGTATAGACGTAGTCGCGCAGGAACACCCCTGCCTTCACGCCCACGCGGGTCGTATGCGTGCCGAACAGATGGCCCACCGGCAGGCCCACCAGATTGCTGTCGCGGCGCGGATCGTAGGCCACGCCAGCGATGATGCCGATGCCCAGGCCCACGTCGACATAGGTCTTGATGACGTCGGCATCGATGGCTTCCAGCACGATGTCGGGATGGATGCCCTGGTTGGCGAAGATCTCATCGATGGTGCTGCGGCCGGTGAAGGCGCGGTCATAGGTCACGATGGGATATTCGGCCAGTTGCGCCAGCGACAGGCGCTTGGCGGCGCTGGAGGTCAGTTCGGCCAGGGGATGATCCGGGCGCACCACCACGGTGTGTTCCCAGGCATAGACCGGCAAGGTCGCGAGGCCCGGCGTCAAGGCCAGCGATTCCGTCGCCAGTGCCAGGTCGGCCTGCTCGTGCAGGACCATTTCGGCCAGTTGCGCGGGGCTGCCTTCGGCCAGCGACAGGTGCACCTTGGGGAATTGCTTGCGGAATGCGGGAATCACGCGGGGCAGCAGATAGCGCGCCTGGGTGTGGGTGCAAGCGATGACCAGGCCGCCCTCGTCGCGGCGCGCGAACTCGTCGCTGACCTTCTTCAGGTTGTCCACTTCGCGCATGATGCGGTCGATGACCTGCGACACCGCCAGGCCGGGCTTGGTCAGCCCCTTGATGCGCTTGCCGTGCCGTTCGAAGATCTTGATGCCCAGTTCGTCCTCGAACTCGATGATCGCCTTGGAAACGCCGGGCTGCGAGGTGTAGAGCATCCGGGCGGCTTCGGTCAGATTGAAGTCGCGCCGGATGGTTTCGCGGACAAAACGAAATTGCTGCAGGTTCATGAATTGGCCCCTGTTAGACGGGCCAATTATAAGTAATAAGGGCGCCTTGTTATATAACTTATTTATATAAGCTTACATGCAAGGCGTCCCCAGTTCAGCGCATCGAGATCGTGGTGTTCACGCTCTTGGCATGGGCCGACCAGCGCGCGGTGACGGTCTTGGTCTGCGTCCAGAACTGCACGGCCTGCTTGCCGTTGGGGCCCAGGTCGCCCAGCTTGGAACCGCGCGAACCGGTGAAGCTGAACCAGGCCACCGGCACCGGGATCGGCACATTGATGCCGACCTGGCCGACGTCGATGTTGTTCTGGAAGTAGCGCGCCGCGCCGCCATCCTGGGTGAACAGCGCCACACCGTTGCCGTTGGGATTACGGTTGATGAACGCGACCGCGTCCTCCAGCGTTTCAACGCCCACCACGCACAGGACCGGCCCGAAGATTTCCTCGGTGTAGATGGTCATGTTTTCGGTGACGCCGTCGAAAATCGTCGGGCCCACGAAGTTGCCCTGCTCGAAACCGGCGACCTTCAGGCTGCGGCCGTCCAGCAGCAGCTTGGCGCCTTCGTCCACGCCCTTCTGGATCAGGCTTTCGACGCGCTTCTTGGCGTTGGGCGAAACCAGGGGACCGAGATCGGCCTCGCGATCCATGCCGGAATTGACCTTGAGCTTCTTCGAGCGTTCGACGAAGTCAGGCAGCCAGTTGCGGGCTTCACCCACCAGCACGGCCACGGACGAGGCCATGCAGCGCTGGCCGGCAGCGCCGAAGGCAGCGCCCACCAGCTGGTTCAGCGCGACCTCGGGATCGGCGTCCGGCAGGATCACGCAGTGGTTCTTGGCGCCCATCATGGACTGGCAGCGCTTGCCGGCGGCGGAGGCGCGGTTGTAGATCTCGGTGCCGACGCGGGTCGAGCCGATGAACGAGACCGCCTTGATGTCGGGGTGTTCGCACAGGCCGTTGGCGGTTTCCGGGCCGCCGTGCACCACGTTCAGCACGCCCGGCGGCAGGCCGGCTTCCAGCGCCAGCTGCGCCAGGAACAGCGAGGACGTCGGATCCTGCTCGGAAGGCTTGAGGACGAAGGTGTTGCCGCAGGCCACGGCGATCGGGAACATGAAGCAAGGCAGCATGACCGGGAAGTTGAACGCGGTGATGCCCGCGCACACGCCCAGCGGCTGGATCAACGTGTAGACGTCGATGCCGGAAGCGGCATTCTCGGCGTATTCGCCCAGTTGCAGGTTGGCGATGGAGCAGGCGTGCTCCACCACTTCCAGGCCGCGGCCGACTTCGCCCTCGGCGTCCGGCAGGGTCTTGCCGTGCTCGCGGGTGATCATTTCGGCCAGCTTGCCGGAGTTGGCGCGCAGCAGTTCCTGGAACTTCAGCATGACGCGCATGCGAGCGCCCTGCCCGCTGTTGCGCCAGGTCTTGAAAGCCTCCTTGGCGTTGGAGACGGCCAGGTCCAGCTCTTCGCGCGTGGCGAAGGGCACCTTGGCGACGACCTCCTGGGTAGCGGGATTGATCACGTCCCGCCATTCGGTGGTTTTGGACTGCACGAGCTTGCCGCCGATCAATAGCGGAACGCGGGGGACTTCACTCATTTGATGCTCCTCACACTGCATGGTCGATGCGGATGGAATCCGCATACATGGATGGTGAGACGCCGGCGGCAAGGGCCTGCCGGCGCCCCGGGTTTACTTCTTGACCAGCGGGCAGCTCGAATCCGCCAGCGGCTGGAAGGCTTCGGCGGCCGGAATGGTGGCCACCAGCTTGGAATAGTCCCAACCACCCTTGGACTCGGACGGCTTCTTCACTTCATACAGGTACATGTCGTGGATCACACGGCCATCGGGACGGATGGAAGCGTTGCGCATGATCGGATCTTCGATGGGCAGCGCGCGCATCTTGTCGGCCACCACCTTGCCGTCGGTGCTGCCGGAAGCGGCCACCGAGCGCAGGTAATGCCGCACGCTGGAGTACACGCCCGCCTGCGTCATGGTCGGCTTGAGGCCGCGGAAGGCCTTCTCGAAGCGCGCGGACCACTGGCGCGTGGCATCGTCGTAATCCCAGTAGAAGCCGTCCACGTAGGACAGGCCCTGGGCGCTTTCCAGGCCCAGCGCGCGCAGGTCCGACAGGAAAATCAGCAGCGACACCAGGCGCTGGCCGCCGGCCACGATGCCGAATTCGCGCGCCTGCTTGACCGCGTTGACGGTGTCCTGGCCGCCATTGGCCAGGGCCACGACCTGGGCCTTGGAGGCCTGCGCCTGCAGCAGGTAGGACGCGAAGTCCGGGGCGTTCAGGGGATGGCGCACGCTGCCGGCCACAGTGCCGCCCAGCGCCTGCACGGCCTTGGCCGTGTCGGCTTCCAGCGAGTGGCCGAAGGCGTAGTCCACGGTGATGAAGTACCAGGACTTGCCGCCCGCCTTCACCGTGGCCTTGGCGCCGCCCGCGGACTGCGAGTAGGTGTCGAACATCCAGTGAAAGCCCACCGGCGAGCATTCCTTGTTGGTCAGCGCCGTGGTGGCGGGACCGGAGAACATCACCACCTTGTTCTTTTCGCGCGCGATGCCCTGCACCGCCAGCGCCACCGCGGAGTTGGTCAGGTCGGCGATGGCGGTGACGCCGTCGCGGTCGAACCATTCGCGCGCCTTGGCCGCGCCCACGTCGGCCTTGTTCTGGTTGTCCGCGGACACCAGCTCGATCTTCATGCCCTTGCATTCCGCGGCCAGGCAGTCGTCGATGGCCAACTGCGCCGCCGCCACCGAACCAGGCCCACCCATGCCGGCGTAGGTGCCAGACATGTCCGTCAGAATGCCGATCTTCACTGGCGGCTTATCCGCCGCCTGCGCCTGGCCGACCAATGCGGCGCCCAGACACAAGCCTACGGCCAGCCCGCGTGCGTGCAATTTCATGGATTTGTCTCCTGAGTTTTATGCGTTATGGCGCCGTCTTCGCGGCCTGCGGTCCCGGGGGGTTCAGACTCCGGAGAGCCTGGCTACAGGCCCCAAGCCCGCCGACCCAGTGTAGATGTGTGAAAATCAACAAGCAACACTAGAAATGCACATTCCTTGTGCATTCATGCACAAGCAAAATTTGACCGGCGGCGCAGCGCGCAGCCGGGCCTGGAGAGTCGGAAAGTGCTTGATTGGGACAGCCTGAGATATTTCCTGGAAGTGGCCCGCACCCAGCGGGTGAGCGCCGCGGCGCGCAAGCTTGGCGTCGAGCACACGACGGTGTCGCGGCGCATCCGCGCGCTGGAAGCGGAGCTGGACACCCTGCTGTTCGAGAAGTCGCGCAGCGCGGGCTTCGTGCTGACCGAAGACGGCCAGCGCCTGTTCGTGCATGCCGAACAGATGGAGAGCACGGTGCACTCCGCCCGCGAAAACCTGTCGGGCATCGGCCAGGCGCTGTCCGGGCATTTGCGCATCGGCGCCACCGAGGGCTTCGGCAGCTATGTGCTGACGCCGCTGGCGGCGGACTTCCAGCGGCGCTATCCACACATCACGCTGGACATCCTGCCGGTGCCGCGCTTTGTCAGCCTGTCCAAGCGCGAAGCCGACCTGGCCATCACCATCGAGCGCCCCCAGCGCGGCCCCTATGTGTGCAGCAAGCTGTGCGACTACACGCTGCGCCTGTACGGCACGCCCGGCTATCTGGCCAGCCACCCGCCGATCCGCGAGCGCGCGGACCTGGCCGACCACACCTTCATCGGCTACGTCGACGAACTGCTGTTCAGCGAGCGGCTGCGCTATCTGGAAGACCTGCTGCCCGCCAGCAAGGTGGTGTTGCGCAGCACCAGCGTGGTGGCGCAGTACCACGCCGCGCTGCAGGGCCAGTCGCTGGCGATCCTGCCCTGCTTCATCGCCGCGCAGGACCCGCGGCTCACGCCGGTGCTGGCGGACGAGGTCGAGATCACGCGCTCGTTCTGGATGTATTGCCATGAAGACCTGCGCAAGCTCAAGCGCGTGACGGCCCTGTGGGAATTCATCCGCAAGTCGGTGCTAAGGAACGCCGACCTGCTGGCCGGCAAGGGCGGCACGATGAAGTACCTGCCCTGAAAAAGCCGCGGCCCGCGCTGGGCGGGCCGCAAGGCGTTGGATGTGCCGGCGTCAGGCGCTGTTCTTGGGCGCCTTCACGCGCAAGCGCCGCATCAGCAGGAAGAAGGTCAGCATCGCCACCAAGGCATGGATCGCCCACACGCCCACGCCGAAGCTCAGCTTGCCGTTGGAGATCCAGGCGCGCGACAGGTTCATCAGGTTCATGTAGAGCAGGCCCACCAGGCCGGCGATGAGCAGGTCGCCCGAACGCCCCAGGCGCGGATTGACGGCGCCCAGCGGAATCGCCAGCAGCGCAAGGTTCAGCGCGGCCAGCGGCAGCGAGACCCGCCACATCACTTGCGACCAGCTGCTGTTGGTGTTGTCCGCGATCAGTTGCGAGGTGGTGCGCGCCTTGGCGGAACGTTCCGCGTTGGCGCGCGCTTCGGCCACGGGATCTCCGCCCGACTTGCTTTCCAGGCGCAGGCCGTACTTGTCGAAGTGCACCAGCCGGATCTCGGGGGTGCCCGGCTTCAGGTCATAGCGATGGCCTTCGCCCAGCACCAGGAAGCGGTCGCCATTGGGCAAAGTTTCGCTGTGGGCCTTGCTGGCGGTCAGCACGCTGAGCCATTCGGGGCCATTTTCGCGCGCAAACACGTTGCCCAGTTCGTCGCTGGGTTCCAGGGGATCCTCGGCGAAGAACACACGGTTGCCGCCGGACGATTCCGCGAACTGGCCGGCCGTGACCTTGGACAGGTCGGACCGCTGCTCGAAGCGTTCATGGTATTCGCCGATCTGGCGGTACGCCCAGGGCGCCGCCACCAGCGTCAGCCCCGCCACCGCCAGCGCCACCGGGATGGCGACGCGCAGCACCGGCCGGAACCAATCGGCCAGCGACAGGCCGCTGGCGAACCACACCACCATTTCGGATTCGCGGTAATTGCGGGTGACGGTGGTGAGGACCGCGATGAAGACCGAGACCGCGAGAATGGTCGGCAATGCGGTGATGGTCGACAGCGCGGCCAGCACCACCACGACGTCCGCCCCGATGTTGCCGCCCGCGGCTTCGCCGAGCAGGCGCACGAGCAGCACGCTGAGCCATACGATGAGCAACGTGGAAAAGACAACGCCAGCGTGACTGGTGATCTCGCTGACGACAGAGCGTTTGAATAGAGACATGGGAGAATATGCGGGATAATCGACCGCATTCTACACAGACGTACACGGGAAACCCTCATGGAATTTAGCACACAGACCACTGCTTCCCTGCACCAAGTCAAGACCGCCGCCCTGGCCGTCGGGGTCTATGCGGAAGGCGTGTTGAGCCCCGCCGCCGATCTCATCGACCGCGCTTCCAACGGCGCCGTGCGTTCGGTGGTCAAGGCCGAGTTCCGCGGCCGCGCCGGCTCCACGCTGACCCTGCGCAACCTGCCCGGCGTGTCCGCGCAGCGCGTGGTGCTGGTCGGCCTGGGCAAGCAGGAAGAATATTCGGCCCGCGCCCACGCTTCGGCCGAGCAGGCCTTCGCCGCGGCCTGCGTATCGGCCCAGTTGGCCGAAGGCGTGTCCACGCTGGTCGCCAACCCGATCGCGGACGTGGCCGTCATCGCGCGCGCCCGCAGCGCCGCGATCGCAGCCGGCAACGCCACCTATCACTACGACGCCAGCTTCGGCAAACCCGACCGCGACGCCCGTCCCAAGCTCAAGAAGATCGTCCAGGTGGTCGAGCGCGCCGACGCGGCCCAGGCCCAGAAGGGCCTGCGCGAAGGCGGCGCCATCGCCAACGGCATGGACCTGACCCGCACGCTGGGCAACCTGCCCGGCAATATCTGCACGCCGACCTACCTGGGCGAAACGGCCAAGCGCCTGGCCCGCGAGTTCAAGTCGCTGAAGGTGGAAGTGCTGGACCGCAAGCAGGTCGAAGCGCTGGGCATGGGCTCGTTCCTGTCGGTCGCGCGCGGTTCCGAGGAAGCGCTGCGCTTCATCGTCCTGCGCCATGCCGGCAGCAAGACCGCCAAGAAGACCGCCAAGGGCGCGCAAGGCCCCATTGTGCTGGTCGGCAAGGGCATCACCTTCGATGCCGGCGGCATCTCGCTCAAGCCCGCCGCCACCATGGACGAAATGAAGTACGACATGTGCGGCGCGGCCAGCGTGCTGGGCTCGTTCCGCGCCCTGGCCGAACTGGAGCTGCCGCTGGACGTGGTGGGCCTGATCCCCGCTTGCGAAAACCTGCCCAGCGGCAAGGCCAACAAGCCGGGCGACGTGGTCACCAGCATGGCCGGCCTGACCATCGAAATCCTGAACACCGACGCCGAAGGCCGCCTGGTGCTGTGCGACGCGCTGACCTACGCCGAACGCTTCAAGCCGTCCGCCGTCATCGACATCGCCACCCTGACCGGCGCTTGCGTGGTGGCCCTGGGCAACGTCAACAGCGGCCTGTTCTCCAAGGACGACGCCCTGGCCGACGCGCTGGCCGCGGCCGGCCGCCAGTCGCTGGACACCGCATGGCGCATGCCGATGGACGACGCCTACCAGGAACAGCTCAAGTCCAACTTCGCCGATCTCGCCAACATCGGCGGTCCTCCGGCGGGCGCGGTCACGGCGGCCTGCTTCCTGTCGCGCTTTGCCACCTCGTACCGCTGGGCCCACCTGGACATCGCCGGCACCGCCTGGCGCGGCGGCAAGGACAAGGGCGCCACTGGCCGCCCCGTGCCGCTCCTGATGCAGTACCTGCTGGACCAGGCTTGAAACGGCAGCAACGGAACCCGGCATGACGCGCATCGACTTCGCCTTCGGCGCGCCCGACCGCTTGCGCACCGCCTGCCAGGTGGTGCGCAAGCGCTACCTGGCAGGGCAGCGGCTGGTGGTGTACTGTAGGGATGGCTCCCGCCTGGCCGCGTTCGACCGCATGCTCTGGGCCTTCGACGACACGTCTTTCGTGCCGCACGTGCTGGCCAACGATCCGCTGGCGGGCGAGACCCCGGTGATTCTCACCGCCGGCGATCCGCAACAGGCGGCCGCCGCGGCGGGCCAGGGCGGACAGCCCCAGCCGTCCTGGCTGCTGAACCTGGACCTCGACTGCCCTCCGGGTTTCGAAGCCTTCGAGCGCCTGCTTGAAATCGTCTCGGATGACCCCGAGGACAAGCAGGCCGCCCGCCAGCGCTGGCGAACCTACCTGGCCGCGGGCCACACGCCGCAAAGCCACGACCTCAGCCGCCAGCAGCCGGACGGCTGAACGCGCCGGCCTTGCGGCGCGCCACCTCGATCATCCGGGAGCCATCATGCCCTCTCGCCACGCCGACCCCGGCATCCCTACCCTGACCCAGCGGGCCGAGCCCGCGCTCTACCCGCCGGCTTCCCCGGACGACGCGGACATGCCCGTGCTGACCGAACTGGCCGACGATGGCGCGCAGGATCATGACGACGACGCCTTTCCGCTCCTGACGGAAGTGGCGGACGGCGACCATGCGTCCCCTGATATCATTCCACCGGCAGCCGCCGTCCCTGCTACGCCCTATGCCGCGCCGGACGCCACGGTTCTGAGCGCCCGCCTGCAGGCCGAGGTCGAACAGCTGATGCGCGAGGCCCTGGCCGAAGCCATCGAACAGATCCAGGCCCGCATGGACGCGGAATTGCCGCGCATCGTCGCCCGGGTGCTGCAGGACGTCAGGCCGGGTTGACCCGTCTGGAACCTATTTCCCGCCTCTGGTCTAATCCTAGGCAGAACTGGATTCTTCAGGGAACTGTAAGGTATCCTTCCCATCTAAGCCTTCTAGGCAACCATTACTCTGCCGCACACAGGAGTTCTCAATGAACGAATATCGTCCGTCCCCTTTTAACCGTTCCGGCGCCGTGGCCGGCGCGCCGGGCGAGGTCGCGCGCAACCAGGTGCTGCGCAACACCTATTGGCTTCTGGCGCTCTCGCTGATCCCGACCGTGCTGGGCGCGGCCGTGGGCATGTACACCGGCATCAACCGCATCATGGGCGCAAGCCCCGGCCTGTCCGCCATCGTGTTCCTGGTGGGCGCCTTCGGCCTGATGTTCGCGATCGAAAAGAACAAGAACAGCTCGCTGGGCGTGGTCCTGCTGCTGGCCTTCACGTTCTTCATGGGCGTGATGCTGTCGCGCCTGCTGGGTTTCGTCATGGGCATGAGCAACGGCTCGCAGCTGGTCATGACGGCCTTCGGCGGCACCGCGATCGTGTTCGGCACGATGGCCACGCTGGCCACCACCATCAAGCGCGACCTGTCGGGATTGCAGAAATTCCTGTTCATCGGCGCGGTCGTGATCCTGGTGGCGGCCCTGGCCAACATCTTCCTGCAGCTGCCGGCGCTGATGCTGACCATCTCGGTCCTGGCCATCGTCATCTTCTCGGCCTTCATGCTGGTCGACCTGCAGCGCGTGGTCAACGGCGGCGAAACCAACTACGTGTCCGCCACGCTGGCCATCTACCTGGACGTCTACAACGTCTTCTCGAACCTGCTGATGCTGCTGGGCATCTTCGGCGGCAACCGCGAGTAATCGAAACGCTGCCAAAGCGGCACAAAGAGCCTACATTCACATGTAGGCTCTTTTTCTTTATCTTGGGCCTACATTCACGTGTAGGCTCTTTTTCTTTATCTTGGGCCTACATTCACGTGCAGGCCCTTTTTCTTTGCCGCGCCCGCCCCCTCCCGCTGGAGCCACGCCATGCCCGACCGCCGCCGCTTCCTCCAGACCGCTGCCGCCGCCGCCCTGACCGGTTCCGCCTTGCCGGCTCGCGCCCTCAGCGTGGTGACGCCCATGCACAGGCGGAACATACCCGCCTCTGGCGAGGCGCTGCCTGTCATCGGCTTGGGTACCGCCGACACCTTCAACGTGTCCCCCGCGGACAAGGCCGCCATGGCGCCGCTGGCGCAGGTGCTGGACACGCTGCTGCAAAAGGGCGGCAAGCTGATCGACACGGCTCCCAGCTACGGGCAGGCGGAAGCGGTCACCGGCGCGCTGCTGGCGCGCGACGGCGGCTTGCGGAGCAAGACCTTCCTGGCGACCAAGATCGGCACGCAGGGCCACGAATCGGCCATGCGCCAGGTGCGCCAATCGCAACAGGCGCTGGGCAGCGACAAGCTCGACCTGGTCCAGGTGCACAACCTGATCGACACCGCCAACCAACTGGCGCTGCTGCGCGAACTGAAACAGCAACGCGTGATCCGCTACCTGGGCATCACGCACTACACCGACCACGCCCACGACGAGCTGACCGAACTGGTGGAACGGGAAAAGCCCGATTTCCTGCAGGTCAACCTGTCCGTGGCCGACCGCGGCGCCGAAAAACGCCTGTTGCCCGCCTGCCAGGCCCACGGTGTCGCAGTGCTGATCAACCGCCCGTTCCAGGACGGCGCGCTGTTCCGCCGGGTCAAGGGCATGGCGCTGCCGCCGCTGGCCGCCGAGCTCGATTGCGGGTCCTGGGCGCAGATCTTCCTGAAATTCATCATCGGCCATCCCGCGGTCACCGCCGTCATTCCGGCCACCTCCAAGCCGGCCAACATGGCGGACAACGCGCAGGCCGGCTTCGGGCCGCTGCCGGACGCCGCCATGCGGGAACGCATCGCTGCCCTGCTGGCCTGACGCCATGGCGTCGGCCCCCGGCAGCCTGCAAGCCCGCGCCGCGCAGGCGCTGGGCATACTCCAGGAGGAACTGGCGCCGGCAGCCTGCGGCTTCGCGTTTTTCTTCTTCCTGTTCTGCGGCTATTTCATGCTGCGGCCGATACGCGAGACCATGGGCATCCAGGCGGGCGTCGACCAGTTGCAATGGCTCTTCACCGCGACCTTCGTCGCCATGCTGGCCGTGGTGCCGCTGTTCGGCTGGCTGTCGGCGCGCGTGCCTCGCGCCATGCTGGTGACCTGGGTCTATGCCGCCTTCGCCCTCAGCATGGCCGGTTTCGCCGCCCTGCTCCATCTGCGGCCCGGCAGCGTCTGGGCGGCGCGCAGCTTCTATGTGTGGCTGTCGGTCTTCAACCTGTTCGTCGTCTCCATCGCCTGGAGCCTGATGGCCGACGTGTTCCGCATGGATTCCGCCAAGCGCCTGTTCGCGCTGATCGCCGCGGGCGCCAGCGCCGGCGGGCTGGCCGGCCCGCTTTTGGGCGGCCTGCTGGCTGGCGTGCTCGGTCCCGCCGGCCTGTTGCTGCTGTCGGCGCTGCTGTTGACCGCCACCCTGCCCCTCAAGCGCTGGCTGCTGCGCTGGCGTGCGGCCCACCGCGAGGATGCTGCCGCGGACGACATGCGCAGGCCGCTGGAGGGTTCGATCCTGGCGGGCCTCTCGCGCATTTTCCAGTCTCCCTTTCTGCTGGGAATTTCGCTGCTGGTGATCCTGCTGGCCACGCTCAACACCTTTCTCTACATGGAGCAGGCGCGGCTGGTGGCGGATGCCTTCACCGACACGGCGCAACGCATCCGGGTCTTCAGCGCGCTGGACTTCTCGGTGCAGGCGCTGTCGCTACTGTCGCAGCTCTTCATCACCGGACGCGTGGCCACCCGCCTGGGGCTGCGCTTCCTGCTGACCGCCGTGCCGCTGACGATGACGGCCGCTTTCCTGGCGCTGGCGGCCTTTCCCGTCTTCGGCGTGCTGGCCGCGGCCATGATCGTGCGCCGGGTCGGCGAGTACGCGCTGATCCGGCCGGGGCGGGAAATGCTGTTCACGGCGGTTTCGCCGGAAGACAAGTACAAGACCAAGAACGTCATCGATACCGTGGTCTACCGGGCGGGCGACGCGGCCAGCGGCTGGGTCAAGGCGGGCGTGGACATGCTGGGCTATGGCGCGGCCCTGATCGCCGTGCTGGGCGCCCTGTGCGCGCTGGCGGCCGCGGCGGTAGGCCATGGGCTGGGACGGACCGCAGACCGTCGCATTGCGGACAAATCTTAGATTTTTTTGAACATCCATCTCATTGAAACAAACGTATTCCCCGGGCCGCGACCGCACAATGGCGCAGCTCTCAATGCCTGGGGAAACGCCATGAAACGCACCACCTGTCTTGCCTCCCTGTTGCTCAGCCTGGCCGCGCCCGTCGCGCTGGCCGCCTATCCGGAACGCGCCATCACCCTGATCGTGCCGGCCGCAGCGGGCGGCAACGCCGACATCACCGCACGACTGGTGGGCCAGGAAATGAGCCGCCAGCTGGGCCAGCCCGTGGTCGTGGAAAACCGCGTCGGCGCGGGCGGCCGCATCGGCACCCAGGCTGTGGCGCGCGCGGCGGCCGACGGCTACACCATCGGCTATGCCCACGTCGGCACGCTGGTGCTGCACCGGTTCCTGTTCAAGCAGCAACTCTACGACCTGGACCGCGACATCGCCGCCATCGGGCTGGTGGCCGAAACGCCCAACGTCATCGTGGTGAACGCGTCCTCGCCCTATCGCGACTTGAAGGGGTTCATCGAAGCCAGCCGCGCCCAGCCGGAGCGCCTGACGATGACCTCGGCCGACCCGGGCACCACCAGCGAAGTCGGGGTCAAGCTCTTCATCGCCCAGACCGGCGCCGCCGTGCGCCAGATCCCGTACAAGGCCACGGCTGCGCAGTTGTCCGACCTGCTGGGCGGCCATGTCGATTCCATGATGGAAAACCTGCCGCCGCTCATCGGCAACCTGAAGGACGGCCGCCTGCGCGCGCTGGCGGTCACCACCAAGACCCGCGCCGCCTCCAATCCGGACGTGCCGACGGTGGCGGAGCAAGGCTATCCCGATTACGAACAATCGGCCTGGAGCGCGCTGGTCGCGCCCGCCGGCACCCCGCCCGAGGTCATCGCGCGGCTGAACGCGGCGATGAACGCGGCGCTGCGCTCGGACAGCGTCAGCAAGGAACTGCGCAGCCGCTCCCAGGAACCGCTGGGCGGCACGCCGCAGGACGTACAGAACCAGATACGCAAGGAGCTGCCCAAATGGGAAGGCATCATCAAGGCCGCGGGCACCACGCTGGATTGAACCGGATCCCCACACGCGCAGGAGCCGCCGCATGGCCACGGTAAGCCGCGAGGACTTCTCCTGCGCCGCGGCGACCAACGCGTCGGCCTACCGGCGCGTCACCATACCGATGCTGCGGATCGAGGCGGGGCCTGGCCCCGCCGTCGCCTTGATGGCGGGCGTGCATGGCGACGAATGGGAAGGCCAGGCCGCCATCCTGGAACTGTGGCGCCTGCTGCCCGGCATCCTGCGGCGCGGCACGGTCTACCTGCTGCCCGCGGCCAACGCCGAGGCCTCGCTGGCAGGCACCCGCCTGTCGCCGTCCGACGGCGGCAACCTCAACCGCGCTTTTTTGGGAGCCCCCGCGCGCGGCTACACGGAGAGCGTGGCCGCCGCGCTGGAAGCCCGGCTGTTGCCGCGCATACAGGCGCTGGTGGACGTGCACAGCGGCGGCGCGTCGCTGCGCTACCTGCCCTCGTCGGTCATCACGCGCTACGGCAATGATGCCTACGACGAACGCCTGCCCGCCCTGGCGCGCGCCTTCGGGCTGCCCGACTGCATGTACTTCCGCGGCACGGAGTCCGGCTCCATGCCGGCCGCCGCCAGCCGCCACGGGGTGCTGCGCCTGAGCGCCGAGATCGGCGGGGGCCGCGAAACCAGCCAGGCGCTGGTCGACCGCTGCCGCGACGGCCTGCTGGGCTGCCTGGGCGAACTCGGCCTTTTGCCCGACCGGCCGCCCGCGCGCCGCCCCGAAGTTCGCCTCTACGACCTGGACGTCCCCGCCGCCACCGTGCGCGCCAGCGAGGCCGGCGTGTTCGTGCCCGCGGTCGAACTGGGGCAACAGATCAATGCGCGCCAGCGCGTCGGCCAACTGATGGAACCCGCCCGACCCGATACCGCGCCGCGCGCCCTGACCAGCCTGCAAGCCGGCACCGTCGTCTGCCTGCGCTCCATCGCCCGCAGCGACGACGGCGATTGCCTGATCCAGGTCGCGCCCGCCCTTCCCCTCGATTCCCTAGCCTCGAAGTACTGACACATGCAGATGAACCCTAGCTTGTCCGGCCTGCGCTGCATCCGTTGCGCCAGCCTGTGGCCGCCAGCCGATTACCCAGAAGGCTGCCCCAGCTGCCTGGAAGCCGGCCACCCCGCCAGCCTGGAATGCCTGTACGAATCCTCGGCCGAAGGCGCCATGCCCCTGCCGGTGCTGAACGCCGTCACGCTGGGCGAAGGCGCCACCCCCTGTCTCGCCGTGCCCGCGCTGGCGCAGACCGAAGGCGTGGGCCAGCTCTGGCTGAAATGCGAAAGCGCCAACCCCACCGGCAGCCACAAGGACCGCATGGCGGCCCAACTGGTGTCGCGCGCGCGCCTGGCCGGCGCCACCCGCGTGGCGGCCGCCTCCAGCGGCAATGCCGGCGTCTCGCTGGCCGCCTATTGCGCCGCCGCGCGGCTGGAGGCCGACATCGCCATCACCAGCAACTGCCCGCCCTTGCAGCGCGAGGCCATGCAGCGCTTCGGCGCCCGGCTCACCGCCTTCGAGGACAGCCTGAGCCGCTGGCCCCATGTCGAGGACCTGTGCCGCAACCGCGGCGCCTTCGCCGGCACCAACTATCTGAATCCGCCTGTCGGCACCCACCCTTACGGCGTGGAAGGCTACAAGCCCATCGCGCTGGAAATCCTGGAAAGCTGCGGCGTTCCCAGCGACATCGTGGTGCCCACCGCGCGCGGCGATCTGCTGTGGGGCATCTTCCTGGGCTGGCAGCATCTGCTGCAAACCGGCCGCATTGCGCGTCTGCCGCGCCTGCACGCGGTGGAGCCGTACGCCCGCCTGTCGCGCGCCCGCGCAACGGGCGACGCGCGCAAGCAATGGGACGGCGTAACGGACCAGTATTCGATCGCAGGCAGCACCAGCACGCTGCAGTCGCTGGAAGCCTTGACGCGCTCGGGCGGCACGCCGGTGGAGATCTCGGACGCCGCTGCCGCGCAAGCGCAGCAGCGGCTGGAACGCATGGGCCTGGCGAGCGAACTGTCGTCGGCCGCGGCGCTGGCTGCCGTGTCTCGGCTGCGGCGCTCGGGCCTGCTGGACGCGGAGTCGTCCGTGGTATTGATCGTGACCTCGGACGGCCGCCGCGGCTAGCGTCCCGGGAACGGCTTCGGCGCGCTAGACGCCGAAGCTCTCCACCAGCGGCGCCAGCGCGCCGCGCAGGCAGGTCGCCCAGAACTTGCCCGCCTCGGACAAGGGGCGGCTGCCGTGCAGGATCATGTGGCATTCGAAATGCACCGGCGCGGCCAGCGGGCGGTAGCACAAGCCCGCCGCCGCCATGCCGACCGCCGTCGCAGGGTTGGCGATACCCACACCGTGTCCCGCCAGCGCCAGTTGGCACACCGTGCTTGAATATGGCGTCTCGATGGCCACCTTCAGGCTTTGCCCCGCCTGCGCCAACAGCGCGTCCAGGCGCTTGCGCGAGCCGTCCTCGGCGTTCAGCGCGATCACGTCGGCGTCGGCCAGGTGCGAAAAATCCACTTGTTCCAGCCGCGCCAGCGGATGCCCCTTGGGAAAGACCGCCACGGCGCGCAGGCTGGCCAGCCGATGGCCGCGCAAGCCTTCCAGCTCGGATTCGTCGGCCACCGCCGCCAGGTCCAGTTCGCCCGACACCACCATGTCGCGCAAGGTATTGGAATCCCGGATCTGCAGATACAGGCCGGTATCGGGATAGCGTTCCCGAAAGCGCGCGATGGTGTCGCTGATGATGGCGCCGCTATAGGCATGGATGCAGCCGATGCGCAGCCGCGGCTGCGCGGCGCCGCGGATGGCGCGGATCTTGCGGCCCAGGCTTTCCAGCCCGACATTCAGGCGGCGGATTTCTTCATACAACAGCGTCGCCTCGGGCGTGCGCTGCATGCGCTGGCGCACGCGCTCAAACAGGCGCAGCTCGATGCTGGCTTCCAGTGCCGCCAAGGTCGCGCTGACGGTGGCGGGCGACACGTCCAGCCGCCTGGCGGCGGCGGTGACGCTTTCCGTTTCGTAGACGGTGCGGAAGGTCTCGACCTGCTTGAGCGTGAAGGTCATGGCCGGATCGCGCTGCGCTCAGATGCGTTGCAGGTCCAGCAACACGCGCCGGGTCGACAAGGGTCGGCCCGCCAGGATTTCGGCCAGCCGTTCGCGCAGGTCGCGGCGCAGGGCCGGCTCGATCGCCGGATCGTCGAAATCGGGGGGATCCTCGTCCACGCCATAGCCGGTCTCGCGCAGCAGCGTCCATTCGAAGCGGCGCAGCGCGCCCGCAGCGCGGGTGCCGCCGGACAGTTGCTGCAAGGCGAAGTCGTAAGCGTCGAACAGCAGCGGGTGGGCGTCTTCGCGCGGCAGCAGCCGCAGCAGCAGCTCGTTCATGTACCAGGCCGACATCAGCGCGGTGCCGGTCAGCGGGCGGATGCCCGCGATCTCGGCGCGCGTCAGCGTCTTGACCTCGCCATTACCGGTCCACGACAGCAGCAGCGGCTGGAACGCGGACAGCACGGGACGCAGGACGGAATACGGGCGCTTGGCGCCCTTGGCGACCATGGCCACACAGCCGTGATCGCGGGAGAAAGTCTGAACGATGAGAGATGTCTCACGCCACGCGGTGGCGTGCAACATATATCCGGGGCGATCCTGGACGCGGGGCGCCCGTCTACTCATAGCCCAGATCGCGCAGCGCACCCTCGCGGTCGGACCAGCCCTTGCGCACCTTGATGTAGACCTCCAGGTGCACCGGCTTGTCCAGCAGCTTGGCGATGTCCTGCCGCGCCTCCGTGGCGATGCGCTTCATGTGCATGCCGCCCGCGCCCAACAGGATGGGCTTGTGGCTGTCGCGCTCGACCACCACGCAGGCATTGATGCTGGCCCCCTTGCTGGTCTCTTCCCATTGCTCGATGACGACGGTACAGCCGTAGGGCAGTTCGTCGCCGACCAGGCGGAAGATCTTCTCGCGCACCAATTCGGCGGCGATGAAGCGCATGGGACGGTCGGTCAGCGTGTCTTCCTCGAACATCGGCTCGCCTTCCGGCAGGCGCGACGCGATTTCCTCCAGCAGCTGGTCCAACTGCTGGTTCTTGGTGGCGCTGACGGGCACCACGGCGCCGAACGGATGCAGCGCCATGATTTTGGAGACGAAGGCGAACAGGTCGTCGCGGTTCTTCAGTGCGTCGATCTTGGAGACGACCAGGATGGTGCGCTCCGGCGCGGGCAAGAGCGGCAGCAGCTTGGCGTCGCCCTCGGACCATTTGCCGGCTTCCACCACGTGCACCACCACGTCCACGTCGGCCAGGGCCTGCGTGACCACGCGGTTCATCATGCGGTTCATGGCGCCGCCATGCCGCGTCTGGAAACCGGGGGTATCGACGAATACGAACTGCTCGTGCTCGCGCGTCAACACGCCGTGGATGCGGTGGCGCGTAGTCTGCGCCTTGCGCGACACGATGGAAATCTTGGAACCGATCAGGGCGTTCGTCAGGGTGGACTTGCCCACGTTGGGGCGGCCCACGATGGCGACGAAGCCGGTACGAAAAGGGGTATCGCTCATTTAGTCTCTTGAGCCACTGCCACCGGCAGCGACAATTGCGCGGTTTTGCGCGCCTTGCCCGACTTGCGGGCAGCCTTGGTCGCCGGGCTGACGGCCAACGCGGCCTCCAGCGCCAGCTTGGCCGCCGATTGCTCGGCGGCGCGGCGGCTGGCGCCAGGCGCCATCACCTTGATCTCGAGCGCCGGAATGGCGCACTCGACTTCGAACTGCTGGCTATGGGCCGCGCCATGCGTGGCGACCACCGTGTATACCGGCAGCGCCAGCTTGCGGCCCTGCAGGAATTCCTGCAGCAAGGTCTTGGCGTCCTTGCCCAGGGTCTTGGGATCGACCGAGGCCAGCACCGGCTGGTACTGGCGCACGATCACGCGGCGGGCGGCGTCGAAGCCTGCATCCAGGAACACGGCGCCGAACAGGGCCTCGACCGTGTCGGCCAGGATCGAAGGACGGCGGAAACCGCCGCTCTTCAATTCGCCCTCGCCCAGGCGCAGATACTGCGACAGTTCCAGCCGCTGGGCGATATCCGCCAGCGAGGCCTGCTTGACCAGATTGGCCCGCAGGCGCGACAAGTCGCCTTCGTCGATTTTGGAATAACGCTCGAACAGCATCGCTGCAACGACGAAGTTCAGCACGGAATCCCCGAGGAATTCCAGGCGCTCGTTGTGGCGCGCGCCGTGGCTGCGATGCGTCAGCGCCTGTTCGAGCAATGCCGGATCACTGAAGTGGTGGTCCAGGCGGTTTTCTAGCGTGGCTAGCGACATAATCAGTTGAACCGGCCGATGCGGCTGAGATCGCTGAAATTCATCCAGATGAAGAACGCGCGTCCGACGATATTGGCTTCCGGTACGAAGCCCCAGTATCGGCTGTCAGCGCTGTTATCCCGATTATCGCCCATGGCGAAAAACTGCCCCTCGGGTACTTTGCAGCGTACCCCATTTCGGCTGTATTGGCAGTTCTCGCGGAAGGGAAATGGCGGCATCGGCCTATATTCCTGCGGCGTGGCCTCATCCAGCAGGATCTGGTGCTCAATTTCGCCCAATTTCTCTTTATATTGCGCGATATACGAGACACGATCTGGCTCGAAATAGTCACCGTCGCGCACATGCGGCACCAATTCGCCGTTGATGTAGAGCTTTTTGTCCAGGTAGGCAACCTCGTCGCCCGGCAGGCCGACCACGCGCTTGATGTAATCGACGTCCGGATCCACCGGGTAGCGGAACACGAACACGTCGCCGCGCTGGGGCTTGCCCACTTCGATGACCTTCTTGTCGATGACCGGCAGGCGCAGGCCGTAGCTGAACTTGTTCACCAGGATCAGGTCGCCCGATTGCAGGGTCGGCAGCATGGAGCCCGACGGAATGCGGAACGGCTCGACCACGAACGAGCGCAGCATGAACACGAACAGAATGACGGGGAAGAAGCTGACGGCGTATTCGATCCACCACGGCATGCGGCGCGCAGCGTCGCCGGCTTCGCGGCGCAGGCGCTCGGCTTCCTGGGCGTCGCCGACCAGGGCCGCATCGTATTGCGCCATTGCCGCCTGGGCCCGGCGTTCACGGCCCTTGCGCAGCACTGCCAGATCAAGCACCCAGATAAAGCCGGTCAACACCAGCAAAATAAAAAGAATCAGGGCAAAGTTCCAACTCATCAGCTAACCGCCTTCTTTGGGTTCTATTTGTCTTCCACTTGCAGGATGGCCAGGAACGCCTCCTGCGGAATTTCCACGCTACCCACCTGCTTCATGCGCTTCTTGCCGGCCTTCTGCTTTTCCAGCAGCTTCTTCTTGCGCGAGATGTCGCCGCCGTAGCACTTGGCCAGCACGTTCTTGCGCAGCGCCTTGACGTTTTCGCGCGCGATGATTTCGGCGCCGATGGCAGCCTGGATGACCACATCGAACATCTGGCGCGGAATCAGGCCGCGCATGCGCGTGACCACGTCGCGGGCGCGGTGGCGCGCGTTGCTGCGGTGGACGATCACGGCCAGCGCGTCGACACGGTCGTTGTTGATCAGCAGGTCCACGCGCACCACGTCGGCCGAGCGGTACTCCAGGAACTCGTAGTCCATCGAGGCGTAGCCGCGCGAGACCGACTTCAGCTTGTCGAAGAAGTCCAGCACGATCTCGGCCAGCGGGATCTCGTACACCAGGTGCACCTGGCGGCCGTGATAGCTCATGTTGACCTGCACGCCACGCTTGTTATTGCACAGCGTCATGACAGGACCGACGTAGTCCTGCGGCATGAACAGCGTGACCTTCACGATGGGTTCGCGGATGTCGGCGATCTTGCCGATCTCCGGCATGCGCGACGGGCTTTCCACGGTGATCACGGAACCGTCGCGCTGTTCGACCTCGTACACCACCGACGGCGCGGTGGTGATGATGTCCATGTCGAATTCGCGCTCCAGGCGCTCCTGCACGATTTCCATGTGCAAAAGACCCAGGAATCCGCAACGGAAGCCGAAGCCCAGCGCCTGCGACACTTCCGGCTCGAACATCAGCGCGGCGTCGTTCAGCTTGAGCTTTTCAAGCGAATCGCGCAGCTGGTCGTATTCGGAGCTTTCCACGGGGTACAGGCCCGCGAACACCTGCGGCTTCACTTCCTTGAAGCCGGGCAGCGGCTCGGCCGCGGGCTTGTTGGCCAGAGTGACGGTATCGCCCACCTTGGCGTCTTCCAGCTGCTTGATACCGGCGATGATGAAGCCCACTTCGCCCGCCGACAGATGCGGACGCTGCTGCGACTTCGGCGTGAACACGCCGGTCTGCTCGCACAGGTGGGTGGCGCCGGACGCCATCAGCAGGATCTTGTCCTTGGGCTTGAGCACGCCGTTGATGATGCGCACCAGCATCACCACGCCCACGTAGTTGTCGAACCACGAATCGATGATGAGGGCCTGCAGCGGCGCGTCGGGATCGCCCTTGGGCGGCGGCACGCGGGCCACGACCATTTCCAGGATCTCGTCGATGCCCATGCCGGTCTTGGCGCTGGCCAGCACCGCCTGCGAGGCGTCAATGCCGATTACGTCCTCGACTTCCTGGCGGGCGCCGTCGGGATCGGCCTGCGGCAGGTCCATCTTGTTCAGCACGGGCAGGACTTCCACGCCCAGCTCGATGGCGGTGTAGCAGTTGGCCACGGTCTGCGCTTCCACGCCCTGCGAGGCGTCCACCACCAGCAGCGCGCCTTCGCAGGCCGACAGGGAACGGCTGACTTCATACGAGAAGTCCACGTGTCCCGGGGTGTCGATCAGGTTCAGGTTGTAGACCTTGCCGTCCTGCGCCTTGTAGTGCAGGGCCGCGGTCTGGGCCTTGATGGTGATGCCGCGCTCGCGCTCGATTTCCATGGAATCGAGGACCTGCGCCGACATCTCGCGATCCGCCAATCCGCCGCAGCGCTGGATCAGGCGATCGGCCAGGGTCGATTTGCCGTGATCGATGTGGGCAATGATGGAGAAGTTGCGAATATGCTGCATGCTTGAAGTTATAAGGGACGGAACACTCGGCACTGGGCCGGAAGACACCGCCGCCGGAATACGCACGGCTGACGAGGAGGGTGCCAACGGGCCTGGCCCGGGCAAAACAAGGGGGCGCCATGCGCCCCCTCTTGCGGCAACCAGGCATTTTAGCCGGTCTTGCGCCTTTTTTCTGCGGACTCGGAGGACGGGCCCGGCATTACTTCGATGCCGGCACCGCCACCCACTGCGTCTGGTCGCCGCGGCGCACCAGCAGCCCCGCCGCGCGGCCCTTGTCCAGCTTGGCCACGAGCTCGCCGAACTGCTTGGCGCCGGTGACGTCGGTGTCGTTCAGGGCCAACACGATGTCGCCTTCCTGCAGGCCGGCCTTGGCCGCGGCGCCTTCGGCCACCTTGACCTGGACGCCGCCCTTGATGCGCAGCTTCTTCTGCACGTCGGCCGGCACGTCGACCACGCCCAAGCCCAGCGCATTGGTGACTTCCGGCACCGGCGGCGCGCCCTTCTTGCTGGCGCCCGCGGCCTTCTCGGTCGGGATCTCGCCCACCTTGACCGACAGCGTCAGGTTCTTGCCCTTGCGCCACACTTCCATGTCGGCGCGCGTGCCCGGCTTGGTTTCGCCCACGATGCGGGGCAGGTCGGACCAGCGCTTGATGGGTTCGCCGTTGAACTTGAGGATCACGTCGCCCGGTTGCACGCCCGCCTGCTCGGCAGGGCCGTCGGCTTCCACGCTGCTGACCAGCGCACCCTCGGCCTTGGGCAGGCCGATGGCTTCGGCCACATCCTTGCCGACTTCGCCGATCTGCACGCCGACGCGGCCGCGCGTGACCTTGCCGGTGGCGCGCAGCTGGTCCACCACGCGCATGGCTTCATCGATGGGAATGGCCAGCGAAATGCCCATGAAGCCGCCGCTGCGCGAAATGATCTGGGAATTAATGCCCACCACCTCGCCCTGCAGGTTGATCAGCGGACCGCCCGAGTTGCCCGGGTTGACCGCAACGTCGGTCTGGATGAACGGCAGGTATTCGCCGGTATCGCGGCCGATGGCGCTGACGATGCCGGAGGTCACGGTGGAATCCAGGCCGAACGGCGAACCGATGGCCAGCACCCACTGTCCCTTCTTCAGCTGCTTGGGATCGCCGATGACCAGGGGGGTCATGTCCTTGGCTTCGATCTTGATCAGCGCCACGTCGGTGCGCTCATCCGTGCCGATGACCTTGGCCTTGAACTCGCGGCCGTCGGTCAGCGTGACGTAAATGTCCGTCGCGTCCACCACCACGTGGTTATTGGTCAGGATGTAGCCGTCGTCGGAAATGAAGAAGCCGGAGCCCACGCCGCGCGGCACGGTGCGCTCTTCGGGCTGCGAAGGCTGCGGGCGCTGGCGTTGCGACGGGCCCGGCTGGCCGCCGCCGGGCGGTTGGAATTCGGGGCCGAAGAACCAACGGAACAGTTCGTAGGGATCGTTGCCGCCGCCGGGACCCATGCCGCGCACCGGCACCGTGGCCGTCGTGCGGATGTTGACGACCGCAGGGTCGGCCTTTTCGACAATGCTAGTGAAATCAGGCAGCGCCACCGTCGGCGCCTGGGCGATGGCGGCAGGCGCGTAGGCGCCGGCCATCATGACGCTGGCCGCGGCCGCCACCAGAAAGCGCCGCAAAAAAGCACTCGACACTGTCATTGCTTTCATAAGTGTTACTCCGAAATTGCTGCTTGCCACACCCGGCCGATCACTTGGAATCGGCCCCGGGCGCTGCCGCCGCAGGCGCGGCGGGCACATATTCAGTGGCTTGCGCCAGCTGTTCCAACGTCGCGAGGGGCACTTCGCCCACGGCGGTCAGCCAGAAATCAGCGATGCGCGTGCCGTAGACCGTGATCGCCCCGCGCTGCGCGGCGCCATGGGGAGGACGGTGACCGCGCTGGCTGTCGTAGGGTTCGATGAACACGGAAATGGCCGCCAGTCCATCGGACAATACCATTTGGTTGACCGTGATGCCCTTCCCCATCGAACGGGCCACCTGCATGACGGCCTTGAACCCCTTGGGCGCCGGAATGCGCCAGCCTTGGGCGGCCAGATCCACCGGCTTCATGGAGGGTTCCAGCACCTTCCAGTCGCGCGTGCTCCAGCGCGAGGTCAGCAACTGGGGGTCGACTTCCGAACCCAGCCGCAGCGAGGTGAACGACACCTGCTCGACCACGCCGCGAGCGGCATTCAGCGTCTGGGCCTTGAGCAGCAGATTGGTTTCGACGTCCGCGCACAGCCGGTAGCCGTAACGCAGCTTGTCCAGCGGTTCGATCGTGATCAGGCGGCACTCGCGCCCGGCCACGCGGTGCAGGGCGGATTCGGCATGGATCTTGTAGTGTTCGGACAGGTTGGCCGCCTCGCCCAGCAGCAGACCGGGGAAGCGGTCGCCGCGGCGGCGCTCCAGCAGCACGGTCTTGCGCTCGGGGAGGAGACACTGCACGTCTTCGTTGTGGCGCAGGTACTCGCGGGGTTGGCCGTCGAGGATTTCCAGGCGTTCGCGTTCGCCGGTGCCGTCTACCACGTGCACCAGGCGCGAGGACTGGATCGTTTCACCCTGCTGGTACATGAAGACGCCCGCGTAGTCCTGCTTGCGGGCGGCTTGTTGGATGCGCGTCAGCAGCTGAACCACGTCATCGGTGGCAGCAGGCGCGGCATCGGCTGCGCGCGCGGGTTCGTGCGCAGCCAGGAAAGCGGTCAAGAGCGTTGCGGCAAACCAGCCGGCGCGGTGGGCCTGCAGCGTGGCGGCCCGGCCCAGCACCGGCCAGCGCGATGGAAGCACCAACGCCATCAGCGCCCCACCCCGGTGTCGAACGACACCTGGCGCACAGCGCTCGGGCCGGCCATCTGGCGATGCGCTTCCAGGTAGTCGCGCAAGCCCGAATCGTCGGCGGCCGCGGCCGGCGAGCTGGCATCGGCCAGTACGCGGACTTCGGTCGCCGGTTCGCCGGTCAGGTAAGGCTGCGCCACCCAGGCGACGGTCGCCACGGCGGCGGCCACCGCCAGACCGGACAAGCCGACTCGCAATGGCGAGCGGCGCCGAGGCGCCGCAACAATGGGCAATTCCGCGTCCAGCGCCCGTGCCAGGCGGGCCTGGAAGGCCGCGCTGGGGGTCAGCGCCAGATCGGCGTTGCGCAGGGAATCACCGATCAGATGATAGGTGTCCCAGGTCTCGCGCCCCTCGCGGGACAACAAGCCGGGAAAGATGTCGTCGGATTCCTCTCCGTCCATCCAGGCGGAAACCGACTCCTCCCAGGAGGACTCGGCGATCACAACGGATTTGGCTGCTGTTTGCATGACTGCCACTCCTTACCAGCGACGCTCGGCATCGGTGCCTAGCAATGGACGCAACTTGACGGCGATGGCTTCGCGCGCACGAAAAATGCGGGAACGCACCGTACCGATCGGGCAATCCATGCTCTGGGCGATGTCTTCGTAACTCATACCTTCGATTTCACGCAGGACAATTGCGGTACGCAACTCTTCAGGCAATTCCTCAATCGCGGCGTTCACCGTCTCGGCGATTTCGCGGCTGGCGACCATGGACTCCGGCGTGCTTATATCGGTTAGGTTGTCGGTTTCGTTAAAAGTTTCACCGTCTTCCGTTTCTATCGCATTGGGCGCGCTGGGACGCCGGCCCTGCGAGGCCAGCCAATTGCGCGCCGTATTGATGGCGATCCGGTACAGCCAGGTGTAAAAGGCGCTTTCCCCACGGAACTGGGGCAAGGCGCGGTAGGCCTTGATGAAAGCCTCCTGGGCCACGTCCTCGATTTCCGAGGGGTCGCGGATCATGCGGGCCAGCAGACGGAGAATCTTGCGCTGGTACTTGAGCACCAGCAGGTCGAAAGCCTTCTTGTCGCCCCGCTGGACGCGCGCGACAAGCTCGGCGTCGACTTCGCGCTCGCTCATGACGCCTCCCGCAGACTGGGCGCCGGACGGGCGGGCCGCGCCGCGCCGGCCAGCAGGCACAGGCGCCGCCAGGACTCGGGGCGCAACGTCCGTTGCCAGACGGTGAGGGTGATTGTGCTGTTGGTAAAGGCCGTACTCCCGGTGGACAAGGGCTGCAAAGTGAGCGTCAGCCAGCGGGGACCGCGCTGTTCTTGCAACAGCCTTGCGTCCTGCCAGCCTTGCGGCAGGCGTACCTGCCAGCTCCCTGCCCCGGCTGCCGCACGCAAAGCGGATACGGGGGACAGGCTGCTCCGTGCCGAGTGTAACAGCCTGGCCAGCACAAGCAGGAGCGCGATTGCCGCGCCCGCTGCCCATGCCATACCGTGCCAGAACGCCGCCGTCAGCACGCAGGCGCCGGCCGCGGCCAGCGCCAGGCCCAAAAGCGCCATGGCGCTTCCTGGCCGCCTGACAGGCACGCGAAACGCCCAGCGTTCCCCGAGCGCCTCTTCCAAATCAGACCCGGCGAACGGCCATCGAGCCGTTGGTGCCGCCGAAGCCGAACGAGTTGGACAGGCCGACATCGATCTTCATCTGCCGCGCCTCGTTGGCGCAGTAATCCAGATCGCATTCGGGATCTTGATTGAAGATGTTGATCGTGGGCGGCGAGATCTGGTTGTAGACCGCCAGGGTCGTGAACACCGCCTCGATGCCGCCGGCCGCGCCGAGCAGGTGCCCGGTCATGGACTTGGTCGAATTGACCACCAGCTTCTTGGCGTGGTCGCCGAAAGCCAGTTTCAGCGCGTCGGTCTCGTTCTTGTCGCCCAGGGGCGTCGAAGTGCCGTGGGCGTTGACGTACTGCACGTCTTCGGCATTCAGGCCGCCATTGCGCAGCGCGTTCAGAACGCCGCGGCGCGGGCCGTCCTTGTCGGGAGCCGTGATGTGGTGAGCGTCCGAACTCATGCCATAGCCTGCCAGCTCGCCGTAGATGCGCGCGCCGCGCTTCTTGGCGTGTTCGTATTCTTCGAGCACCAGTACGCCTGCACCCTCGCCCAACACGAAGCCGTCGCGGTCGCGGTCCCAGGGACGCGATGCCGTTTCAGGATCGTCATTGCGGGTCGACAAGGCGCGCATGGCGGCGAAACCGCCTATGCCCAGCGGCGACACGGTCGACTCGGCGCCGCCGGCCACCATGACGTCGGCATCGCCGTACTCGATCAAGCGCGCGGCATCGCCGATGCAATGCAGGCCAGTGGTGCAAGCCGACACCACCGCGTAGCTCGGCCCCTTCATGCCATACGTGATGGACAAGTGGCCGGAGATCAGGTTGATCAGCGAACCCGGCACGAAGAACGGCGAAATGCGGCGCGGTCCCTTGGCCAGATATTCAACCTGCGTTTCCTCGATGCGCGGCAGGCCGCCGATGCCCGAGCCCACGATCACGCCGATGCGTTCCGCGTTGGCTTCGGTGACTTCCAGACCGCAGTCGCGCCATGCCTGCATCCCGGCAGCCAGGCCGTAATGGATGAAGGTATCCATCTGGCGGGCTTCCTTGGCCGAGATATAGGTGCTGATGTCGAAGTCTTTGACTTCGCCGGCAATATGCGTGGTGATGGCCGAGGGATCGAAACGGGTGATACGGCTGATGCCAGAACGTCCGTTGACGATATTGTCCCAAGCGGTGGTCAAGTCGTTCCCGACGGGAGAAACGATACCCAGGCCAGTGATGACGACACGTCGCTTCACGGATGACTCCTCAAACAGACAAAAGAAAGGCGGTTTTCGGGATGCGCTGCACGTGCGGCCCACGCGAAAGCGGGTCGGGCATTACAACGCCCTTCCCGCATGCGGACCGCACGGCAAATTCCTGAAACCGCCCCGATTTCCCGGTTGGCTGCGACGGACGCCGCAAGGCAACCAGAAGGGTAAAAGCCCAGCTTACTGCTTGCCGTGCGAATTGATGTAGTCAATCGCTTGTTGCACGGTCGTGATCTTTTCGGCCTCTTCGTCGGGGATCTCGGTCTCGAATTCGTCTTCGAGCGCCATGACCAGTTCGACCATGTCGAGCGAATCGGCACCGAGGTCGTCAAGGAAGGAGGATTCGTTCTTGATCTCGGCTTCGTTGACGCCAAGTTGTTCAGCGACGATCTTCTTGACGCGCTGTTCGATGCTTTCCATGCAGATCTCCAATTGGGAAAAATCCCGCGAATTATAGCCAAGCGCGGAGTTTTGCGACGCCTGGCCGTGACAAAAATAACACCGCGCACTTGATCTGTCGCCGGGAGTGGCGCAGGAAACCGGTGTGCGGCGTTTCCGGTTGAACCTCGCGTTGCCTCGCCGTTTGTATCCGGCGACGGCTTGGCGGAACTGGCCGCCTACGCGCGATTCGTGACTTATTGCATGTACATCCCGCCGTTGACGTGCAGGGTGGTGCCGGTAATGTAACCCGCCTGCGGCCCGGACAAAAACGCCACGGCGTGGGCGATGTCGGCGGGCGAACCCAGGCGGCCCAGCGGAATCTGCTGCAGCAAGGCGGCAGTTTGATTTTCGCCCAGCGCGCGCGTCATGTCGGTATCGATGAAACCAGGCGCGACGCAGTTCACGGTGATATTGCGGCTGCCCAGTTCACGCGCCAGGGCGCGCGACATGCCTGCCACGCCGGCCTTGGCCGCCGCGTAGTTGGCTTGGCCCGGGTTGCCGCTGGAACCCACCACGGACGTAACGTTGATGATGCGTCCCCAGCGCGCCTTCATCATGCTGCGCAGCACGGCGCGCGACAGACGGAAAACCGAAGCCAGGTTGGTGTCGATGACGGCCGACCAGTCCTCATCCTTCATGCGCATTGCCAGCGTATCACGGGTGATGCCGGCGTTATTGACGAGGATGTGGGGACCGCCGCCTTCCTTGCCCAGCGCGTCGATCAGCGCATCGCAGGCAGCTGCGTCGGTCACGTCCAGCACCACGCCGCGGCCGCCCAGGGGCGCCAGCGCTTCGGTGATGGCGGCGGCGCCCGACTCGGACGTGGCGGTGCCGACGACGGTCGCGCCGCGCGCGGCCAGTTCCTGGGCGATGGCGCGGCCGATGCCGCGCGTGGCGCCGGTCACCAGCGCGATCTTGCCCTGCAGTTCGATCGAGGTGTTGTCCATGTTCTTAATTTCCGTTGACGGCGGCCAACGCCGCTTCAAGCGAAGCAGGATCGGTAATGGCCATGCCCGTGAGTTCGGGGTCGATGCGCTTGGTCAGGCCGGCCAGCACCTTGCCGGGACCGCATTCGATGACGTGCGTGACGCCTTGCGCCTTCATCGCGCGCAGGGTTTCCACCCAGCGCACAGGATGCCATGCCTGACGCACCAGCGCATCCCGGATTGCATCAGGTTCGACAGGCGAAGCCACGTCGACGTTGTTGATCACTTGCACCTGCGGCGCGGACACCGTCACGCCGGCCAGCGCGCCGGCCAGCACGTCGGCGGCGGGCTTGAGCAGACTGGAGTGGAACGGCGCGGACACCGGCAGCAGCAGCGCGCGCTTGGCGCCTGCAGCCTTGGCCAGTTCGCATGCGCGCTCGACGGCGGCCTTGTGGCCCGCGATCACGACTTGCGCGGGCGCGTTGAAGTTCACGGCTTCGACAACCTCGCCCTGGGCGGCAGCTTCGCAGGCGGCGCGCACGGCGTCGTCGTCCAGGCCCAGGATGGCGGCCATGGCGCCGGTGCCTACCGGCACGGCGGCCTGCATGGCATCGGCGCGCACGCGCACCAGGCGCACGGCATCTTCAAGTGCGAGCGAGCCCGCAGCCGTCAGCGCGGCGTACTCGCCCAGGCTGTGGCCGGCCACGACGTCGGGCTTGCGGCCGCCGGCGGCACACCAGGCTGCGTAGAACGCGGCGCCGGCGGTCAGCATGGCGGGCTGGGTATTGGTGGTCAGGTTGAGCTGTTCCGCGGGGCCTTGCGCGATCAGCGCGCCCAGGTCCTGGCCCAACGCCTGCGAAGCGCGCGCCACGGTGTCCGTGACGGCCGCGACGCCGGACCAGGCGTCCAGCATGCCGACAGCTTGGGAACCTTGGCCAGGGAAGACAAAAGCGATTTTCATGTTTGACCGTTTGGATTGATTCAGTGTCTGTGTGGAATGCCAGGCACATCGTTCCGGCGGCCGCGGCGCCAAGCGCCACGCCGCGCCGGAGCGCGCCCTTACATGCGGGCCAGTACCGAGCCCCAGGTGAATCCGCCGCCCACGCCTTGCATCAGGATCAACTGGCCCGGCTTGACGCGGCCGTCGCGGCGCGCGGCGTCCAGGGCCAGCGGCACGCTGGCGGCGGACGTGTTGGCGTGGCTGTCGACGGTGACGACGACCTTCTCGACCGGCACGGCAAGCTTGCGCGCCAGGAAATTCAGGATGCGCACGTTGGCCTGGTGCGGGATCAGCCAATCGACGTCGGCGATCTCGATGCCCGCTTCGGCGCAGGTGTCGCGCGCGGAACGGTCCAGCACGGTGACGGCCTGCTTGAACACGGCCTGCCCGTCCATGCGCAGGAACGGATCGCCGGTCACGTCGCCGTAGGCAACGTTGCCCGCGGCGTTCAGGATCTTGGCCTGGCTGCCGTCGGCGTGCAGCTGCGCGGCCAGGATGCCGGGCTTGTCGGAAGCCTTGAGCACCACGGCGCCAGCGCCGTCGCCGAACAGCACGCAGGTGGAGCGGTCGTTCCAGTCCAGGATGCGCGAGAAGACTTCAGCGCCGATGACCAGCGCGCAACGCGCGCGGCCGGCCCGGATGAAGCTGTCGGCGGTGGTCATCGCGTAGACGAAACCGCTGCACACGGCCTGCACGTCGAATGCCGCCGACCCCTTGGCGCCGATATTGGACTGCACGATGCAGGCGGTGCTCGGGAACACGAAGTCGGGCGTCGAGGTGGCCAGGACGATCAGGTCGACCTCGGAGGCGTCCACGCCGGCGTCAGCCAGCGCGCGGCGCGAGGCCTCGGTCGCCAGCATGCTGGTGGTCACGCCGCGCTCAGCCAGATGGCGCTGGCGGATGCCGGTGCGTTCGACGATCCATTCGTCGGAGGTGGCGATGTCGCGCGTCGCCAGCTCCGCCGCCAGTTCGTCATTCGAAACCACGCGTTCCGGCAGGAAGCTGCCGGTGCCCGCGATCACGGAATATTTCATTGCGGTATCCATCAAGCGGTGTCCCCAGCCACGTTGGGCGACGACACCGAGGGGCCTTCGCCAGATTGAACGCGCTTGGTAATCTGAGCGACCGTCTCGGCGGTGCGCTCCAGCAGTTTACTCACTACGGCTTCGCGGGCGCGCTGCAACGCAAATCCATAGGCGTAGACGTCCGCGGAACCATGGCTCTTGATGACCACGCCGCGCAGGCCCAGCAGCGCGGCGCCGTTATAGCGCCGGTTGTCGACGCGGGTGCGCAGGCGGTTGAGCACCGGCTTGGCCACCGCGCCAGCCAGCAGCGTGATCAGATTGCGTTTGAACTCTTCGCGAATGACGCTGGACAACATCTTCGCCAGCCCTTCGACGGACTTGAGCACGACGTTGCCGACGAAACCGTCGCAGACGACGACGTCGACCGTGCCTTTGAATATGTCATTGCCTTCCACGTTGCCGTAGAAGTTGAGCGGGCTGTTGCGCAGAAGCTCGGCGGCTTCCTTGACGACTTCATTGCCCTTGATGACTTCTTCGCCGATGTTGAGCAGGCCCACCGAGGGGCGCTCGCGATGGTCCACCGCCTGCGACAGCGCGGCGCCCATGATGGCGAACTGGAGCAGGTGCTCGGCCGTGCAGTCCACATTCGCCCCCAGGTCCAGCACCGTGGTGGCGCGGCCCGTCTGGTTCGGAATGGACGTGGCGATCGCGGGGCGGTCTATGCCGTCCAGCGTCTTGAGCACATAGCGTGAAATGGCCATCCACGCGCCGGTATTGCCCGCGGAAACGCAGGCGTCGGCGCGCCCGTCCTTGACGGACTGGGCGGCCAGGCGCATGGAGGAGTCTTTTTTGCGGCGCAGGGCGACCTCGACCGGGTCGTCCATGGTGACGACTTCGGAAGCCGCCACGATCTCAATGCGATCACGCGCCACGCCGCGGTGCTCGGAGAGCGCCGCTTCAATAGCGTCGGGAAGCCCGACCAGCAATAGCCGGGTATCCGGAAATTGCCGGGCGAACTCGATCGCAGCCGGAATCGTGACGGGCAGACCGAAGTCTCCGCCCATACAGTCTATGGCGATGCGTATCACGGGTGCCAGGTATCAGCGCTCAGCCGAAATGGTCCGAGTACGAGTTCGGCCCGGGGGCCTTATTCGTCGGCCTTGGTCTTCAGGACCTTGCGGCCGCGGTAGAAGCCGTTGGGGCTGATGTGGTGACGCAGATGCGCTTCGCCCGTGTTGGGTTCGATCGCGGTCGGCGGGTTCACCAGAAAATCGTGCGAGCGGTGCATACCGCGCTTGGACGGGGACTTCTTGTTTTGTTGAACGGCCATGATGACTCCTAGAAACGGGGCGCATTGTACGCGATGCGGCCCGATGTTGATCTCAATCTTTGTGCTTCAGTTGTTCCAGCACCGCAAACGGCGACGGACGCTTGACAGCGGGCTCCTCGGGAGAAGCTTCGCCGACCTTGGCCAGCGCGCCCGGGCATACATCATGCTTGGGCACATACGGAACGCTCAGAATGAGCTCATCTTCGATCTGGGCCAGCAGATCAAAATGATGCGAACCCACCACCTTTTCAGGCAGGTTGGACACAAAACCATTTCCTTCTTCGTCCTCGTCGTCCTCGCCGGATGGATCCCCGTAGGAAGCATCGTCGTCGAGATCGGCTTCGGACTTGACCAGCTGCAAAAGGACTTCGCTGTCGATCGGATACACGAACGGCTCATTGCACCGTTGGCACACCAGCACCGGATTCGCCTGCACGTGAATATGCAGGAGCGGCCGGCCCATCAGAAGACCAGTCCTACCCATTTCGCCGCGCACGGACCACGTCACGAGTCCGGCATCGCCCTGCGGTTGTTCGGGCAGCCCGTCAACCACGCGCGTAAGCCGCACAAGAGGTATGGTTCCTTGCGCTTCCTTGCCCATCTGGGCAAATGCGTATGCATCGATGCGCTTGATGTTCAGTCCTTTGCATTCGCGGGGCTGCTCATGGGGACTACTCATACCCATGATTTTGCCGAGGTCGCTAAGCTTCGCCATCGGCTTGCTCGTGCGCCCATTCATGCAAAAATCCCGCAAAACGTTAGATAATACTGTGACTTACGCTTTAACGTCAAATATCGCATGCCTTCCAAGCCCAGCCTGATCCTCGCGTCCAGCTCGCGTTACCGCAAAGAACTGCTGTCCCGCCTGCGCCTGCCTTTCACGGCGATTTCCCCCGATGTAGACGAAACGCCACACTCCGGTGAAACGCCCGAAGCCCTGGCGTTGCGCCTGTCCGTCGCCAAAGCCATGGCGGTCGCGGCCAATCACCCCGGCAGCATCGTGATCGGCTCGGACCAGGTGGCCACCGTGGACGGACAGCCCATCGGCAAACCGGGGGATTTCCCGCGCGCCTTGGCGCAATTGCGGGCCCTGTCGGGTCAAATCGTGGAATTCCACAGCGCCTTGGCGGTCACCGACGGCCAGCGGGTGGAAAAAGCCGACATCGTCACGCGCTGCCGTTTCCGGGCATTGTCGGACCGCGCGATCGAGGCCTATCTGCGCGCCGAAGAACCCTACGATACCGCAGGCAGCGCCAAGGCGGAAAGCCTGGGCATCGCCCTGATGGAAAGCATCCAGAGCGACGATCCCACCGCCATCATCGGCCTGCCGTTGATCGCGCTGACCGGCATGCTGGCGCAGTTCGGCCTGGATCCGCTGGACGCCCTCGGAGCACCCGCATGAGCGGCGCGCTGCACCTGATCCCGGTCGGCCTGGGCGACGCCCCGCCCGAGCGCTGGCTCCCCGCCGAGGTCCGTACCCTGGCAGGCCGGCTGGACACCTACATCGCCGAAAACGCCAAGACCGCGCGCGCCTTCCTCAAACTGATCGGCACCACCCGGCCGCTGCAGGAAATCACCATCCACACCCTGAACGACAAGGTCGACGCCGCCCAGATCAAGGCCTGGCTGGAACCGGCGCTAACGGGCGCGGAGATCGGCCTGGTCTCGGAGGCAGGCTGCCCCGCGGTCGCGGATCCGGGCGCCAAGGTCGCGGACGCCGCCCACCGCCTGGGCATCACGGTGAAGCCCTGGGTCGGCCCCTCTTCCATCCTGCTGGGCCTGATGGCCAGCGGACTGGACGGCCAGCGCTTCGCCTTCCACGGCTACGCGCCAGTGGACCCGGCGGAACGCGCCAAGCAGTTGCGCGCCTGGGAGCAACACTCGGCCAAGCACAACCAGACCCAGCTGCTGATCGAGACCCCCTATCGCAATGCCGCCATGTACGCCACGCTGCTGGCCAGCCTGAAAGGCGACACCAAGCTGTGCGTGGCGCGCTCGGTCACGACTGCCGACGAATGGATCGTCACCCGCAGCGTGGCGGACTGGAAGAAGCAGCCGGCGCCCCAGCTCGACAAGCTGCCGACACTGTTTCTCTTCCTGGCGCGCTGACCCATGCGCCGCCTATTGCTTGCGCCGCTTGCCGCGGCCGTTCTGGCAGGATGCGCCGCGCGCGGCCCCGCGGGCCTGGACCTGGACACCTCGATCACCGCGGTCGGCCAGGCCAGCCGGGTGCGCAGCATCGTGCTGCACTACACCAGCGTCGATGACGCCCGTTCGATGGAATTGCTCTCCAAGGGCAAGGTCAGCTCTCATTACCTGGTGTACGACTCCGGCCGCGTCTACCGGCTGGTCGACGAGAACCGCGCCGCCTGGCATGCCGGCGCCAGCTCCTGGTATGGCAACATCGCCATGAACAGCACGTCCATCGGCATAGAAATCGTCAACCCGGGCTGGACGGAGGGCCCTGACGGCAAGCCCGTCTGGCATCCCTATAACGACCGCCAATTGCGCACATTGACCATATTGCTACGTGATGTTGCGCAGCGCCACGGCATCACACCTGAAAACATCGTAGGCCATAGCGATATCGCGCCTCAGCGCAAGGTGGATCCCGGACCTCTATTCCCGTGGAAAATGCTGGCCGAGGCGGGAATCGGGCGCTGGTACGACGAAACCGGGGCTGCCGAGCACCTCGCGCGCCTGCAGGCCCAGGGCATCCCGGACGTGGCGTGGTTCCAGAAACAGTTGGCGCGGCTAGGCTATGCATGTCCACAGGACGGCACGCTGAACCCGGCCACGATCGGTGCGCTGGCGGCCTTCCAGATGCACTACCGGCCGGCGCTGTACGACGGCCAGCCGGACGCGGAGACCGCCGCCATCATGCTGGCGATGCTGTAGCAACGCGCGGCGCTATCGCCTGCCGCGCAGCCAGGCGACCAGCCGCCAGCCCAGCAGCAAGGCCAGCACCGCGGCGTACAGCGCGGGCTGCGCCAGGTCGTTCTTGCCGGCCTTGTGCCACCAGTAATGCAGCACCGCCAGCAGGCCGATGGCATAGATGGCGCGATGCAGGCTTTGCCAGCGCTTGCCCAGCTTGCGCATGGCCCACTGCGTGGAGGTGGCCGCCAGAGCGGCCATCAGCACGAACGCCGCGAATCCCGCCATGATGAAGGGGCGTTCGCCGATATCGCGCAGCATGCCGGCCGGATCGAAGCCGCGGTCCCACCAGACCCAGGCCATGAAATGCATGGAGCCATAGAAGAACGCGAATAGCCCGCACATGCGCCGCAGACGCACCAAGGCAGGTTGGCCGGTCAACCGGCGCAGCGGCGTGATAGCCAGGGTCACGAGCAGGCAGACCAGGGTCCAGGTGCCCGATGAACGGGTCAGGAATTCGACCGGGTTCGCCGTCAGCCCGTTGTTCGCGCCCAGCCAGATCCAGCGCACGAACGGCGCCAGCCCCAGCAGGAACAGGAACGGTTTGAAGCGCCCCACGGTCTTGGCGGAAAGCGGGGTTTTGCGCGGCGGCGCGGCCGGAGCCGCCTGCGGAGTGCCGTCAGGCATGGAATCGCCTCAGTAGTTCGCCTTCAGGTCCATCCCCTGGTAGAGCGACGCCACCTGCTCGGCATAACCGTTGAACATCAAGGTCTTGCGCTTGGGCGAGAACAGCCCGTCCTCGCCGATGCGGCGCTCCGTGGCCTGGCTCCAGCGCGGATGTGGCACGTCGGGATTCACGTTGGCGTAAAAGCCATACTCCTGCGGCGCGGCCTTGATCCAGGACGACACGGGCGGCTTTTCAACCAGGCGGATCTTGACCAGGGACTTGGCCGACTTGAAACCGTACTTCCAGGGCACCGCCAACCTGAGCGGCGCGCCATTCTGGTTCGGTAGCACTTTTCCGTAGACGCCGAACACCAGCATGGCCAGGGGATTCATGGCCTCGTCGATGCGCAGGCCTTCCACATAAGGCCATTCCAGGATCGCGGCGCGCACGCCTGGCATGTTCTCGCGCTGCACCGCGGTCACGAATTCGACGTACTTGGCGTTGCCCGTGGGCTCGACCTGCTTGAGCAGCGCCGACAGCGAATAGCCCACCCACGGAATCACCATGGACCAGCCCTCGACGCAGCGCAGCCGATAGACGCGCTCTTCCATCGGCGCCAGCTTGAGCAGTTCTTCGATGGAAAAGGTGTGCGGCTTGCCGACTTCGCCCTCGACGCTCACGCTCCAGGGGCGTGTCTGCAACTTGCCGGCATTGGCGGCCGGATCGCCCTTATCCACGCCGAACTCGTAGTAGTTGTTGTAGGACGTTACGTCGGCCAGCGTCGTCTGCTTATCCATGACGCTCAAGCCTGCATTGAGCTTGCCCGGCAGGGCGCCGGCCTCCTGGGCGTGCGCGCTGCGCATGCCCCACCCCGGCAGGCTCGCTGCGGCCGCGACCATCCCGGCGCGCAGCATCAATTCGCGGCGCGAACGCCAGACGGCCTCGGAGGTGATCTCTGACGGAAGAATATCGTCGGGATTGCGTATCAACATCATGGTCTCCGGTGTGGCGCCCGCAGGATCATGGACGCGCCCTGCGCAAACCATGGACGCCGCGCCGCCCCATGATATTCCGCAGCAGCCGGCGCTTGCGGGTATTTTCTATAGACCCGCACGGACGGCCGGCGTTCCGCGCCCGGACGGTGTGCGCCCGGAGAATCCCGGGCGCCAGGCGGCTAGACGCGCGGCAGCAGCCATTCGCGCACCTTGGGCACGCTCTCGAGCACCGCCTGCGGCGAACAACCCTCAAGTTCCTTCAGGGTATGAGCGCCATAGGTCACGCCCAAACCGTGTACGCCGGCATTGATCGCCATCTGCAGGTCGTGCGAGGTGTCGCCCACCATCACCACCCGGTCCGGCTCCACGTCCAGTTCCTGCATCAGTTCGTGCAGCATCGCGGGATGCGGCTTGCTGAAGGTTTCGTCGGCGGTGCGAGTGGCATCGAACAACGGCCCCAGGCCGGTCGCGGCCAGCGCGCGCGTCAGGCCCACCCGGCTCTTGCCGGTAGCCACCGCCAGGCGCACGTTCTGCCCCGCCAGTTCAGTCAGCAGTTCCTGCACGCCTTCGAACAGGCGCAATTCCGGATCGCGCAGCAGATAGTGCGTGCGGTAGCGCTCCAGGAAGCGCGGCAGCATCGCCTGGGTCAGTTCCGGCACCGCGCGGCGCAGGGCGCTTTCCAGGGACAGGCCTATCACCCAGCTGGCGTCGGATGCCGAAGGCACCGCCAGCTCCAGGTCGCGGCAGGCGCCCTGGATGGCGGCCACGATGCTATGCGTGGAATCCATCAGGGTGCCATCCCAGTCAAAAACGACCAGCGAATACGACATAATCAGACCGACTCCAGTTGTTTCAGTATTTTCCGGCAAGCTGGAGGCAGCTCGGCCGTAAGCGTCAGGGGCTCGCCCGTCACCGGGTGGGCCAGCGTCAATTGGTGGGCGTGCAGAAACATCCTGCCGAAGCCCATGCGCGCGAACTGCGCCCGCACTTCGTCGTGGCCGTACTTGTCGTCGCCCACGATGGGGAAGCCGCTGGCGGCCAGGTGCACCCGGATCTGATGGGTGCGGCCGGTGCGCAATTCGGCGTCGACCAGACTATAGCCACCAAACCGCTGCTTGAGCGTGACGATGGTGTGCGCCGACTGGCCGTCCGGGTCGACCTTGACCCGGCGTTCGCCGGACTGGGTGGTCCACTTGGACAGGCCCAGCTTGATGTGCTGCCGGTCATTGACCCAATCGCCCTCGACCAGCGCCAGGTAGTGTTTGTCCCCTTTTCCTTCTCGCAGCATGGCGTGCAAGGCCAGCAGGGCGCTGCGCTTCTTGGCCACCATCAAGAGACCCGAGGTCTCCCGGTCCAGACGATGGACCAGCTCCAGGAACTTGGCGCCGGGCCGGGCCGCCCGCAGCTGTTCGATCACGCCGAAGGACACGCCGCTGCCGCCGTGGACCGCCACCCCGGCGGGCTTGTCCACCACCAACAGCGCCTCGTCCTCGAACACCACGGGGAATTCTGCGCCAGGCACTGGACGGGGCTTGCCCGGATCCGGCAAACGCAGGGGCGGAACGCGGACCACGTCCCCCTCGGCGACGCGGTAGTCGGCCGAAGTGCGTCCCTTGTTTACCCGCACTTCGCCGCCGCGTATGGCTTTGTAGATATGGGTTTTGGGGACGCCCTTGCACAAGCGCGCAAGATAGTTGTCCAGACGCTGGCCGGCATGCTCGGCGTCGACTTCCACCAGCCGGACGGCAGGGGGAGCCTTAGAGAGGGAAAGCGAGGGGGAAGTTTCTTTGCGCATTGCGAAAAGCGACATATAATCGGGACAGCCTAAAGGGGCTGAACTAGCCGCCTGACGTAGAGATGCAACGTTACGCAACTCCGTCGAGCGCGCGGGCCGCCATTGTACTGCCTGCTCATTCAACCCCCGGGGTCATTTGGTCGCCGGCGCAACCGCGCCCTGCCGGATAGTGGTGTGGCATTCATTTTGCCCGCTGTCCCAGCAGGTCCGTTGCATGCCGCAAGCGGCTCTGAAGCACCGCAAGAATCGTCGCATATTTAAAGCACCAGCTGCGCGTGGGCAACCAATCCGACCGCAACTGCCGTTCACAGCACTTTTCCGTCAAACCACATTCAGTGAAGCTGACCCTCCTGCTGACAGAACCCCGAGCCCCACGGCTCGACGTGCCCGCCTGACCCGCGGCGGATACGCCTGGGCGCCGCCCAGGTACGGTCCGCAACTCTTGCCCGCTTCAGCCCGCAGCCCGAGTGACCCGAGGTCACGCGCCGATATCGGCGCGTCATGACAACGGAGAACCCCTCTCATGAAGCGCATGCTGTTCAATGCGACGCATCAGGAAGAATTACGCGTCGCTATCGTCGATGGGCAAAAACTCATCGACCTCGACATCGAGACTGCCGGCCGCGAACAACGCAAAGGCAATATCTACAAAGGTGTCATCACCCGGATCGAACCCGGCCTCGAAGCCTGCTTCGTCAACTACGGTGAAGACCGTCACGGTTTCCTGCCTTTCAAGGAAGTGGCCCGCAGCTACTTCAAGGAAGGCGTGGACGTCCGCAGCGCCCGCATCCAGGACGCCCTGCGCGAAGGCCAGGAACTGATCGTCCAGGTTGAAAAGGAAGAGCGCGGCAACAAGGGCGCCGCCCTGACCACGTTCATCTCGCTGGCCGGCCGCTACCTGGTCCTGATGCCCAACAACCCCCGTGGCGGTGGCGTTTCGCGCCGCGTCGAGGGCGAGGACCGCCAGGAACTGCGCGACACGATGGAGCAGCTCGATCTGCCCCAGGGCATGAGCATCATCGCCCGCACCGCCGGCATCGGCCGCAACGTCGAAGAGCTCCAGTGGGACCTGTCCTACCTGTTGCAGCTCTGGACCGCGATCGACGGCGCCGCGCGCGACAACTCCGCGCCGATCCTGATCTACCTGGAATCCAGCCTGGTCATCCGGGCCATCCGCGACTACTTCTCCCCGGAAATCGGCGAGATCCTCATCGATACCGACGAGATCGCCGACCAGGCCACGGCCTTCATGAGCGTGGTGATGCCGGACAACGTCCAGCGCGTCAAACGCTACCGCGACGATATCCCGCTCTTCTCCCGCTTCCAGATCGAACACCAGATCGAGACGGCCTACTCGCGCACGGTCACGCTGCCCTCGGGCGGCGCCATCGTCATCGACCACACCGAAGCCCTGGTTTCCGTGGACGTCAACTCGGCCCGCTCCACGCGCGGCGCCGATATCGAGGAAACCGCGCTGCGCACCAACTCGGAAGCCGCCGACGAAGTGGCCCGCCAGTTGCGCCTGCGCGACCTGGGCGGCCTGATCGTCATCGACTTCATCGACATGGAGGACAGCAAGAACCAGCGCGCCGTCGAACAGCGCCTGCGTGACGCCCTCCACTTCGACCGCGCCCGCGTCCAGATGGGCAAGATTTCGCGCTTCGGCCTGATGGAACTGTCGCGCCAGCGCCTGCGCCCCGCCCTGAACGAAGGCTCGCACATCACCTGCCCGCGCTGCAACGGCACCGGCGTGATCCGCGACGCCGAGTCCAGCGCCCTGCACGTGCTGCGCCTGCTGCAGGAAGAGGCCATGAAGGAAAACACCGCCGCCGTGCACGCTCAAGTGCCGGTCGACGTTGCGACCTATCTGTTGAACGAAAAGCGCGCCGACATCACCAAGATGGAAGCCCGCCTCAAGGTCAACCTGATGCTGATCCCCAACAAGCATCTGGAAACGCCGCACCACCACATCGAGCGCCTGCGCCACGACGATCCGCGCCTGGAAGAACTGAAGACCAGCTTCGAACTGGTTGAAGCCCCGGCCACGGACGCTCCCTGGCAGCCGCGCGAGCACGAAATCAAGTCGCGTCCGGAAGCGCTGGTCAAGGGCATCACGCCCTCGCAGCCCGCTCCGGTTTCGACGCCCGCCCCCGCGCCGGCTCCCGCGCCGGCGGCAACCGGCGGCCTGGGCGGCCTGTTCAAGCGCCTGTTCGGCTGGCTGGGCGGCAGCTCCGAAGCGGCCAAGCCCGCTCCCGCCGCCCAGGAAGACAGCGCCAAGCGCGCCAGCTCCGGCCGCGGCAAGGGCCGCAGCGGCCATGACGGCCAGGAACGCCGTGGCGAACGCCATGGTTCGGACCGCAACCGCAACCGCCGCGGCGAATCGCGCGGCGAAGGCGCCGAGGCCAGCGAAGGCGGCCGCCACCACGTGCGCGGCAACCGCCGCGCCGAGGGCGACCGCCAGGAACGCGGCGACCGCAACAACCGCAACGACGCCCGCGGCGAACGCGACACCCAGGCCACGCAAGCGGCCCTGGCGTCCAACCGTCCCGAGCAAGCCGTGGAAGCCGGCGGCGAGGACAGCGGCGCCGGCCGCAACCGCCGCCGCGGCCGTGGCCGCAACCGCCGCGAGGAAGGCCAGTCCGACGCCCCGATGAGCGAACAGGAAAGCATGGTCGCCGCCCTGGCTCAAACGGTCGCCACTGCCCTGCCCGAGACCAAACCGGCTCCTGAAGCCGCCGCGGTGACCGCCGAGGCTGTCGAAGCCGAAGCCGTGGCCGAACAGACCGCCGATGGCGTACCCGCCGTGGAAGGCGCCGAAGGCGCTGCCGATCCCGAGCGCAAGCGCCGCCGCCGCCGCAGCCGCCGCGGCCGCCGCAGCCAGGAAGAAGCAGGTTTGGCCGGCAGCGACGATCAGCAGGAAGATGGCGCCGACGACGACAGCATCGATCAGCCGGAAGAAGCTGCCGCTCAACCCGCCGTGACCGCTGCGCAAGCCGTGGAACCTGCCGTACAGGTCCAAGCCGCTCCGGTGCAAGCCCAGCAGCCCGAAACCGCTAAGGCCGAGCCCGCCCAGGTTGCCGCTGCTCCGGTTGAAGCCCAGCCGGCAACGCCCGTGCAGGTCCAAGCCGAGCAAGCCGTCGAACCCGTGGCCCAGCCCGTGCAGACGGCTGCCGCCGAGGTGACCCAGCCTGTGTCCGTGCAGGCCGCGAGCGAGGCTTCCGCCCCCGCAGCGACCGAGACGACGCCGGTGGAAGCCGCCGCCGTCGAGCCCGTGGTTGCTCCCGCCGCCGCGCCGGCCGCCCCGGTTGCTCCTGCCGCGCCTGTGGCACAGGAAGCGACTGCCCCGGCGCCCGCAGCCAGCCAGCCCATCGTGCTGCCGGCTGCCGCCCCGTCGGCCAAGGCTCAGGCCCTGCACGACGTGGTGAACGCCGCCGGCCTGCAGTGGGTGGAGACCGATCCGGACCGCCACGCCCAGACCCAGCTGCGTATCGCCGCTGCACACACGCCGGTCCGCCTGGGCCGCGAGCGCAAGCCGGTCGCGCCCGTTTCCAACGAACCGCTGGTTCAGGTCGAAACGCGCCACTAAGCCGCAGGCCCGCAAGGGCTTGCGACTGGCAGCACGCCGCACCCCGGACGCTGGATACCGATCCAGCGTCCGGGGTGTTTTTCATGGTGGCTTGGCAGCGCGGCGGCGCCCGACGCGATCCGCAGCGCGCACGTCCTGGACGTTCACTCGTCCTCTATCGGCTCCGCGGGCAGGTTCAAGGCCAGACCGGCCTCTTCAACGAATGCTTCCGCCAACGCCGAATGCGGCATATGCCGGGCCCAGATGATCCCCATGCAGCGCAGCGGCGCGCGCCCCGGCAGCGGCACGCGCTTGACGCGCCGGCTGTCCACCCAATCGGGCGCCCAATCGGGCACCAGCGACACGCCCAGCCCTTCCGACACCATGCAGGCGATGCCCATCAGGCCATCGACCTCCAGACGCTCGCGCGGCACGATGCCGTGCTGGCGCAGGTACTGGTCCGCCAGCCGGCCGCCCCAGACATTGCGGTCATAGCGTATGAAAGGCTGCGTGCTCATGAGTTCGTGGGCGTCATTGCTCACGGTATCGGGCGGCGCCAGCACCACCAGTGGCTCTTCCGCCACCAATTTCCAGGCGTAGCCCTTGGACAGGTTGAATTGCGGTTTGACGATGAAGGCCGCGTCCAGGTCGCCGTTGATCACGCGGTGGTACAGGTGATTGGAGGTGCCCGGCTCCACGAACACCGCCAGTTTGGGCAGGCGCCGGTACAGGCGCGCCAGCACGGTGGGCATGATGCCCGTCAGCGCCGACACCGACACGCCCAGCCGCAATTCGCCCAGCGGCGCGTCGTCGCTGGCGCTGGCGCGCAGGTCCCGCACTTCGCGCAATACGCTGCGGGCCCGCTCCAGCACCTTCAGGCCCGCCTCGGTCGCCTTGACGCTACGGCCGACGCGCTTGATGAGGGTGGCGCCCAGCTCCTCTTCCAGGGTGCGCACCCGCGCCGCGATCGCGGCGGGAGTCAGGTCCAGCCGGCGCGCGGCCTCCGCCAGCGATCCGCATTCGACCACCGACACAAAGCTCTGCACATATCGCGTATCCAAAGCGTCCCCCCTTTTTTCTGCATGCACGATTTGCGCCAGGGCAAACCACAACAATTTTATGGATTGAAGCAATTAAACAGCAGATGTTCAGCGGCCGCTTCGGTGCCAGAATCAGACGTTGCCGCCGCGCCGCCCGGCGCGTCCTTTTCATTCATCAGAAATCGAGTAGAGACAATGAGCACCCAAGCCAGCATTCCCGGCGTTTTTTCTCCGGTCCTGACGCCGTTCGACGCAGCCTATCGCCCGGCCCTGGGCCGCTATGTGAAGCACTGCCGCTGGCTGCGCGAACAATCCGTCGGGCTGGCCATATTCGGCACCAACTCGGAAGCCAACTCGCTGGCCCTGTCGGAAAAGCGCAGTCTGCTGGACGCGCTGCTGGAAGCGGGCGTGGAACCGTCCGCGCTGATGCCCGGCACTGGCGCCTGCGCGCTGCCCGATGCGATCGAACTGACCCGCCACGCCGTGCGCAGCGGCAGCATGGGCGTGCTGGTCCTGCCCCCCTTCTATTACAAGGGCGTAAGCGACGAAGGCCTGTTCCGCTACTACGCCGAACTGATCGAAGGCGTGGGCGATGACCGGTTGCGCATGTACCTGTATCACATCCCTCCCGTGAGCCAGGTGCCGCTGAGCCTGGACCTGATCAATCGGCTGCTGGACCGCTATCCTGGCCAGGTCGCCGGCGTGAAGGACAGCGGCGGGGACTGGAACAACACGGCCGCCATGATCGAACGCTTCGCGCCGCGCGGCTTCAAAGTCTATGCGGGCAGCGAAGCCTTCCTGCTGCAAACCCTGCGCGCCGGCGGCGTGGGCTGCATCACCGCCACCGGCAACGTCAATCCTGGCCCCATCGTCGCCCTGCAACAGCGCTGGCAGGAAGCCGACGCCGACGCCCGCCAGGCCGGACTGAACGCGACCCGCAACGTGTTCGGTAAATTCCCCATGATCCCCGCGATGAAAGCCGCTATTGCCTGGAAATCCGGCGATCCGGCCTGGGCGACCGTGCGCCCGCCCCTGGTGGAACTGAACGCAGAGCAGCGCTCTGCCCTGCAGGCCGCGCTGGACGACAATGGCTTTGACATGCCGGGCGCGCAGACCCTGGCAGACAACTAGCGCCGCGCCTGCGGCATCGAACGACGGAACAGCCCCGGCGCACGGCAACCTGAAGCCGTGCGCCGGGGCGCTTTCTTTGGCAGTGCCGCTCAGCTCACCACGCCGATGTTCCAGGGCACGAACTCGTGATCACCCAGTCCCAGGAGTTCGCTCTTGCTGCGCGTGCCGGAAGCCACCAGCAGGATTTCCTCGAAGATGCGTTGCGCCACTTCCTGCAGGGTCGCGGTGCCGTCCAGGATGTCGCCGCAATTGACGTCCATGTCCTCCGTCAGCCTTTCGTACATCGGCGTGTTGGTCGCCAGCTTGATCGAAGGCACGGGCTTGGCGCCGAACATCGAGCCGCGCCCGGTGGTGAAACAGATCATGTTGGCCCCGCCGGCGATCTGTCCGGTTGCGGACACCGGGTCGAAGCCCGGCGTATCCATGAACACCATGCCGGGCTGGCGCACCCGCTCCGCGTAGCGGTAGACCTCCATCAACGCCGTGGTGCCGCCCTTCATCGAGGAGCCCAGCGACTTCTCGAAGATGTTGGCCAATCCGCCCATCTGGTTGCCCGGGCTGACCTTGCCATTGATCTGCACGTCGCGCCCCGGCGAATACTCTTCCTTCCACCAGCGGATGCGCTGCACCAGCTTTTCGCCGACCTCGCGGTTGCGGGCGCGCGAGGTCAAGGTGTGTTCCACGCCGTAGATCTCGGGCGTTTCGGACAGGATGGCGGTGCCGCCGTGGCGCACCAGGATGTCCATGGCCGCCCCCAATGCCGGATTGGCGGTAATGGACGAAAAGCCGTCCGAGCCGCCGCATTGCAGGCCCACCGTCAGGTGCCGCGCCGGCACCGGCACGCGCTCGACGTCATTGGCCTCGGGCAGCAGCGCCTGCACGGCGGCGACGCCCGCTTCGATGGTTTTGCGCGTGCCGCCGGTCTCCTGCATGATGAAAGTCTTCAGCCGCGCGCCCGCCTCCAAGCCCTGGTCCTTGAGCAAGGCATCCAGCTGGTTGCGCTCGCAGCCCAGCCCGACGATCAGCACGGCGGCAAAGTTGGCGTGGCAGGCGTAGCCGCCCATCGTCCGGCGCAACAGGTCCATGGGTTCGCCGGACATCTCCATGCCGCAGCCCATGCCATGGCTCAGCGCCACCACGCCGTCCACATTGGGATAGGCGGCCATCAGCTGCGGCGTGAAGGCCTCGGCGATGCGGTGCACCACCGTCGCCGAACAATTGACCGTCGCCATGACGCCGATGTAGTTGCGCGTGGCGACCTGTCCATTGGCGCGCACGATGCCGAGAAAGCGCGCCTGCTCGGACTCGGGCAGGACTGGCGTGGCCACGTAGTCGCGCGCATGCGCGTAGTCGCGGTCGAACTCCTGGAAGTCCATGTTGTGCGAATGGACGTAGGTGCCCGCCGGAATATCGCCCGCCGCAAAGCCGATACAGACGTTGTACTTGAGGATGGGCTCGCCGGCGCGCAGGTCTCGGGCCGCGATCTTATGCCCGGCCGGGATCTGGCTGCGGCTGACGATGCCTTCGGAGGGCACGGCCATGCCTATGCCGATGGGCACGCGCGCCACCACGACGTTGTCCGCGGAATGCAGCCGGATCACGGGTCCGGCCGCGCGTTTTTCAGTGAAATCGATCATGTCTGGATCTCGTAGAGAAAGGCCGCCCGCTCGGGCTGGCCGCTTATTCGGGTTTGATGCCTATGTCGCGGATCAGCACCGACCAGCGCGGCAGCTCCGTACCCACGAAACGCGTGAAGGCGTCGGAATCGCTGCCCACCACCGTGAAACCCTGCTCGCTGAGCTTGGCCTGCATATCGCTCTGCTGCACGGCGGCGCGAATGGAATCGGAGAGCTTGGCCACCACGGGCTTGGGCGTATTGGCCGGCGCAAACACGCCATACCAGGTCGACACTTCGAAGTCCTTGAAGCCGGACTCGGCCAGGGTCGGGATCTGCGGCGCCTTGGGGTCGCGCTTCAGGCTGGTGATGGCCAACGGCCGGACCTTGCCCGAATTGATGTGCGGCAACGCCACCGGCAGATTGGCGAACATGTACGGCACATGGCCGCCCAGCACGTCGGCCATGGCCGCCGATTCGCCCTTGTACGGCACGTGCGTCACCTTGGTACCCACCATGTGCGCAAACAGCTCGCCGGCAATGTGCTGCGGACCGCCCTGGCCCGACGAGGCATAGCTCATTGCGCCATCGCCGGCCTTGCGGATCTGTTCGGTCAGTTGCTGCACGGTCTTGGCGTCCACCAGGGCCGGATTGACCACCAGGATCAGCGGCATGGTCACGATCTGCGAAACCGGCGCAAAGTCCTTCTCGGGCTTGAAGGGCAGGGACGGAAACAGCGAAGGCGCCACCACCATGGTGGACTGCGAACCCAGGAACAGCGAATAGCCGTCGGCAGGCGAACGCGCGACGTTGTCGGCGGCGATAGTGCCCGTGGCGCCCGCCCGGTTTTCGACCACCACCTGCTGCCCCAGGCTTTCGGCCATCTTGGCGCCAACCAGGCGCGCCACGATGTCCGCCCCGCCTCCCGGCGCAAAGCCCACGACCATGCGCAGCGGCTTATTCGGAAACTCCTCGGCCATGACGGCGGACGAGCCGCAGGAAAATGCGAGGGCCAGGCCTATGGCAACAGTCATGCGCGTCAGCGGACGCGCGGGCGTACAGGGGGTGTTCATGCGTTGGTCTCCGTATGCCATCGTCGCGCCCCTCCCCGGCCGCAGCGATGCGTGCCGGGATCGGAGCCGCGCGGCGGCTCGTTGTGTGTTGTGCGGTGCCAGAGCATTCTGGCGATTGCACTCCCTACCAACAAGTATGTATACGCAGCATCAGCACATAATATTTTTATGGTTTCAGATCGAGCCGGAAAGCACGGCGCGCGACGCGCCAAAAAAAAATCCACCCCGAGGGGTGGATCTGTCTGTGTGGCGCGCCCTATGGCCGCGCCCCGTTCGCCGCAGGCGCGGCGCAATCAGAACTGGTAGGTGTAGGTCAGCTGCAGCACGTCCAGGCCCGGGTTCGGGCGCTTGATGCTGGCGTTCGAGAAATGCGAATAGCGCAGGCCGATGCGGTTGTTCGGCGTCACGAGAAAGCCCATGCCGATGTGGTCGCCAAACTGGAAAGCGGTGCTGATGTTCTCGTCGGCGAAACGCGTGCTGGAGAAGAGCGTGGCGCCGATACCCGCTTCAATGTAGAAGCGTTCGCCAGTCCACCAGCGGAACATCGGGATGGCATTGAGCTGCCAGACATGGCCCGGGGAGCGCGAGCCGTTCGCCTTCCAGTAGGACGCGCCCAGTTCGGGCGTCAGGTCCAGGCGGCCCCAATTGCCGCCGAACTGGTAGGTCCAGACGGAAGCCGTTTCGTAGTTGATCGTCAGGCGCTGGTAGTGGTCGCCAATGCCGTAATGCATGCTGACACCGCCCTGGGTGCCCTCGGACGATTGGGCGCTTGCCAGCGACGCGGTTGCAGCCAGGGCAAGCCCCACAAGGCCGGTAAGCATCTTCTTCTTGATCAACTGCATCGAAAAACTCCGTAGATTTCAAACCTAGTACGCAACATAGCAAAATCCGGGGCGGAAGGCTCACGCTTTGTCGCACGCAGGCAACATCGTGGATGGAAAACACTGTTCCGCAAATCATTCGCCATGGGCCGCCGCGGGGCCGCATATGACAATGCCGCCGGCAGCCCTGGGCTACCGGCGGCATCTTGGCGCAGTTGGCCCGGCCCGCCCCGAGGGCACGGGCCGGCGCAAACTCAAGCCGTAACCACGTCCGCCGGTTGATTGGTCAGCAAGGCCAGCAGGCGGGCGATTTCCTCGCGCAGTTGGCGGCGGTCCACGACCATGTCGATGGCGCCCTTCTGCAGCAGGAACTCGGCGCGCTGGAAGCCTTCTGGCAGCTTTTCGCGCACGGTCTGTTCGATCACGCGCGGGCCGGCAAAGCCGATCAGCGCCTTGGGCTCGGCAATGACCACGTCGCCCATGAAGGCGAAGCTGGCCGACACGCCGCCCATGGTGGGGTCGGTCAACACGCTGATGAACGGCAGGCCGGCCGCCGACAGGCGAGTCAGCATGGCGTTGGTCTTGGCCATCTGCATCAGCGACAGCAGGCTTTCCTGCATGCGCGCGCCGCCCGAGGCTGCCACGCAGATGAAGGGCGTCTTGTTGTCCAGCGCGGCCTGGGCGCCGCGCGCGAAGCGCTCGCCCACCACCGAGCCCATGGAGCCGCCCATGAATTCGAATTCAAAGCAGGCCAGCGTAGCGGATACGCCGCGGATCGAACCGCTCATGACCACCAGCGCGTCGGTTTCGCCGGTTTGCTTGACCGCTTCCTGCAGACGCTCGGGGTACTTGCGCGTGTCCTTGAACTTCAGCGTATCGACCGAACGCGTGGTCTGGCCGATCTCGACGCGGCCCTCGACATCCAGCAGCGAATCGATGCGGGCACGGGCCCCGATGCGCATGTGGTGGTCGCACTTGGGGCAGACGTGCAGATTGGCCGCCAGGTCTTCGCTGTACAGCACCGATTCGCACGACGGGCATTTCACCCATAGGCCTTCGGGAACGCGGCGGGGGCCGCTTTCGCTGGTTTTATTGATGCGAGGAGGCAGGAGTTTTTCGATCCAGCTCATTGATTATTCATCCCGTATGAGGTCACGCCCGCCGCTCAGGCCGACGCGCTTGCTCGTTTTACTTGATCCAGCGCTTGCCGGATGGTGCGCAGCCAGCCGCTGGCGGCGGTGACTGCGGCGTCTGTTTTCTGGGCCGCCGGGGCATTCGCCGCCGCCTGCTCCATGGTTTCAATCAGCTTGCTGCCGATCACGACGGCGTCGGCCGCGCGCGCCACGCGCTGGGCGCTTTCGGCGTCGCGGATGCCGAAGCCCACGCCGACCGGAATGTCGCGCACGTGGCGGCGGATCACGGCCAGACGCTCGGCGACGTCGTCGGTGTTGAGCGAGCCCGAACCCGTGACGCCCTTGAGCGACACGTAGTACACGTAACCCCGCGCCACTTCGGCGACGGCCTTGATGCGCGCTTCCGTGGACGTGGGCGCCAACAGGAAAATCGGCGCAATGCCGTGCTCACCCAGCGTGGCGGCGAACTCGACGACCTCTTCGGGCGGATAGTCCACCACCAGCACGCCGTCCACGCCCGCCTGCTCGGCGCGGCGCGCGAAATCGGCCTGGCCCATGCGTTCGATGGGGTTGGCATAACCCATCAGCACCACCGGCGTGGATGCGTCGCGCTGGCGGAATTCAGCCACCAGCTCCAGCACGCGGGCCAGGCCCACGCCCTGCGCGATGGCGCGGTCGGCGGCACGCTGGATCACCGGGCCGTCGGCCATGGGATCCGAGAACGGCACACCCAGCTCGATGACGTCGGCGCCGGCCTCGACCAGCGCGTGCATCAGGGGTACGGTCGCGGCGGGCGAAGGGTCGCCCGCGGCAATATAGGGAATCAGCGCCGCGGCGCGGCCGGATTCGGCGGTGCGCGCAAAAGCGGCGGCGATGCGGTCGGTGCGAGTGGTCATGGACAGGGCCTCAGAGCTCGATGCCGGCCTGTTCGGCCACGGTATGCATGTCTTTGTCGCCACGGCCCGACAAATTGACCAGGATGATGGCGTCGCGCGGCAGCGTGGCGGCCATCTTCACGGCTTGCGCGATGGCGTGCGACGACTCCAGCGCGGGCATGATGCCTTCGATGCGGCAGCAGTCGTGGAAAGCCTTGAGGGCTTCCGCGTCGGTGATGCCGACGTACTCGGCGCGGCCGGAGTCCTTCAGCCAGGCATGTTCCGGACCGACGCCCGGGTAGTCCAGGCCGGCGGAGACAGAATGGGTTTCCTGGACCTGGCCATCGGCGTCCTGCATGACGTAGGTGCGGTTGCCGTGCAGCACGCCCACCTGGCCCGCGGCCAGGGAGGCGGCGTGGCGGCCGCTGTCCATGCCCTCGCCCGCCGCCTCGACGCCGATCAGGCGCACGTTTTCGTACGGGATGTAGGGATGGAAGATGCCCATGGCGTTGGAGCCGCCGCCCACCGCCGCCACGACGTAGTCGGGCTGGCGGCCGGTGGCTTCGGGCATCTGCGTCAGGCATTCGTTGCCGATGACGGTCTGGAAATCGCGCACCATGCGGGGATAGGGGTCGGGACCCGCCACCGTGCCGATGATGTAGAAAGTGTTCTCGATGTTGGTGACCCAGTCGCGCATGGCTTCGTTCAACGCGTCCTTCAGGGTGCGCGAACCGGACGTGACCGGCACCACCGTCGCGCCCAACAGCTTCATGCGGTAGACATTCGACGCTTGGCGACGGACGTCCTCGCTGCCCATGTAGACCACGCATTCCATGCCATAGCGGGCCGCCACCGTGGCGGTGGCCACGCCGTGCTGGCCGGCGCCGGTTTCAGCGATGACGCGGGGCTTGCCCATGCGCTTGGCCAGCAATGCCTGGCCGATGCAATTGTTGACCTTGTGGGCGCCGGTGTGGTTCAGGTCTTCGCGCTTGAACCAGATCTGGGCGCCGCCCACCATTTCCGACCAGCGGCGTGCGTGGTAGACCGGGCTGGGCCGGCCGACGAAATGCTTGAGTTCATAGTTGAACTCTTCCTGGAAGGCGGGGTCGACACGGTAATGGTCATAGGCCGCGCGCAGCTCGTCGAGCGCGTGCATCAGCGTTTCCGCCACGAAAACACCGCCATAAGGGCCGAAATGGCCCTGGGCATCCGGAAAGTCGTAAGGTTTCACCAAGCATCTCCCCCGGGCATCGCGGCAGGCCACTGCCGGCCGCAAATCCGGTTTGCAACCCGTCATTTTACCTGACGCCGGCAGCGGCCGGGGGCACCGCCCCAGCCGCCCCGGGAACCGTCAGCCTGCGCTCAGAGCGACTGCCCCAGGCGGCGCAGGAAGGTGTCGCAGGCGGCCAGCTGGTCCAGCGCGACGTACTCGTTGGGCTTGTGGGCCTGTTCGATATGGCCGGGGCCGCAGACCACGGTGGGGATGCCGATGCCCTGGAACAGGCCGGCCTCGGTGCCGTAGGCGACCTTGCGGGTGGCGCGGTCTTCGGTCAGGGCGCGCACCAGCTGGGTGATGGCGGCTTCCTCGGACGCTTCCAGGGCGGGAGCAGCGGCGCCGGTTTCGATTTCGATGCTGGCGCCGTCGAACTCGGCCTTCATGCGCGGCAGGAGCTCTTCGCGCACGTATTTTTCAACTTCTGCCTGGATCTCGTCGGGTTGCATGCCGGGCAGGTTGCGGAATTCGTAGGTGAATTCGCACAGTTCGGGGATGGTATTGACCGCGATGCCGCCCCGGATCTGGTTGGTGGTCATCGTGGAGAACGGCACGTCGTAGAACTGATCGTAGGGACCGTTGGCCTTGAAGCTGTCGGCCAGGTCGCGAATGCGGCAGATCAGGCGGGCGGCATATTCGATGGCGTTGCAGCCGCGCGGAGTCAGCGACGAGTGCGCCGCCTTGCCGTGCACCTTGCAGCGGAACAAGTTGATGCCCTTGTGCGCCACCACCACCTGCATGCCGGTGGGCTCGCCCACCACGCAGCCTTCGGGGCGGATGCCGCGTTCGTGCAGGTCGGCCAGCATGTAGGGCGCGCCGGCGCAGCCGACTTCCTCGTCATACGAGAACGCCAGGTGCATCGGCTTCTTGCGCGGCATGGCCAGGAATTCCGGCACCATCGCCAGCGAACTGGCGATGAAACCCTTCATGTCGCAGCTGCCGCGGCCGTAGAGCAGGCCGTCTTTTTCAACGAGCTTGAACGGATCCGTGCTCCATTCCTGGCCGTCGACCGGCACCACGTCGGTGTGGCCGGACAGCACGATGCCGCCCTGCATGCCGCCGTCCTGGGCGGGCAAGGTCGCGAACAGGTTGGCCTTGGTGCGCTCCGGATTGTGCGCCAGCCATGCGTCGACGCCCTGGCCCTTGAGCCAATCCCGTACGGTTTCGATCAGGGCAAGATTGGAATTGCGGCTGGTGGTGTCAAAGCCAACCAGCGTTTCCAGCCAGGTGCGCGCGTTCATGTCACTACTCTCTTGGGGAAAAACAGGAGTGTAAGGCCAGCGCGCCTCCGCGTCTCGGCGTGGTCCGGCGCGCGAAGCGCCTAGAATGTCGCCCGGATAGGAAAACCCCAAGGAGAAACCGTGCAGCACAAAGCAGTTCCCACACGCAACATCGTGGCGGCAGTAATAGGCAATGCCCTCGAATGGTATGACTTCCTGGTGTTCGCGTTCATGACGCCGATCATCTCGAAGCTGTTCTTCCCCACCGATCCCAGCGTTCCCGGCAGCGAGCTGAACGCCATCCTGATGACCACCGCCATTTTCGGCGTCGGCTTCTTCATGCGCCCCGTGGGCGGCATCATCCTCGGCCTGTACGGCGACAAGAAAGGCCGCAAGGCCGCCATGGTCATGGTGACCTCGCTGATGGCCGTGTCGATCGCGCTGATCACCGTGGCCCCGACCTACCACGCGGCCGGCATCCTGGCCCCGATCTTCATCCTGATCGCGCGCCTCCTGCAGGGTTTCTCCGCCGGCGGCGAATTCGGCACCTCGACCGCGCTGCTGATCGAGATGGCGCCCAACGGCAAGCGTGGCTTCTATGGTTCCTGGCAGATGGCCGGCCAGATGCTGGCGCTGCTGATCGGCGCGGCCTGCGGCACGCTCATCACCGAGTTCTTCACCCCGCAACAGATCGCCGACTGGGCATGGCGCCTGCCGTTCGCCTTCGGCCTGGTCATTGTCCCCATCGCCATCTACATCCGCCGCAACGTCGATGAAACCGACGCTTTCAAGCAGATCAAGGAAGAAGAGCGCCAGGCCGCCGCCCGCGGCGACGTGCAGCGCCTGAGCCTGGGCCAGATGCTGAAGACGCATACCCGCGAAGCGCTGATCGGCGTGGGCCTGGTCGTGACCGCGACCGTGTCCATCTACATCACCTTCACGTATCTGGTGACCTACTCCACGCAGATCCTGAAGCTGCCGCTGAACCAGACCTTCCTGGTGCAGATGGCGGGCGCGGCGCTGATGGTGCTGCTGACGCCCTTCATGGGCGCCTGGTCCGACCGCATCGGCCGCCGCCCCCTGGTGATCGGCTCGCTCATCGGCTACCTGATCGTGCTGTATCCGCTGTACTACTGGCTGTCGGATGCGCCCTCCATCGGCCGCCTGCTGGCCGTGCAGGTCGTGGTCTGCCTGTTCGTATCGGCGTTCTTCGGCGTGTTCAGCACGGTGATGGCGGAACTGTTCCCCGCGCGCGTGCGCTCGGTGGGCCTGTCGCTGGCCTATAACGTGGCGGTGATGATCTTCGGCGGCTTCGCACAGTTCATCGTGACCTGGCTGATCAAGACCACCGGCTCGCCGATGGCTCCCGCCTACTACGTGATGTTCGGCGTGGCGCTGGGCCTGATCGCCGCCTTCTACATGCGCGACCGCGCGCACGAAGAGCTGGACAACTGAGTTCCGCTCCCACCCGGGCCGCCCGGCCCGGGTTTCCCGCCTAGCGGCGTGTCGCCGACGACACGCCCGGCACTTCGGCCAGGGCGTCCAGCGCGCGGGACAGTGATTCCCCCCCGCGCACTTCCACCGTGAACACCATATGAGCCAGCGACTGCTTGCTTTGCGTGTTCACGCCCACCACGTTCAGGCGCAGCCGCGCAAAGACTTCGGACAGGTCCCGCAACAGGCCGGAACGGTCGTGCGCGCGCACGCTGATGTCCACGGGGTAGAACGTGTCGCCGGTCTCGCCCCAGGCCACCTCGATGACGCGCTCCGGCTCGCGGGCGGCCAGCGCCAGATAGCTGTGGCAATCGCTGCGGTGGATCGACACGCCGCGTCCGCGCGTGACGAAGCCCGCGATGGGGTCCGGCGGCGCCGGACGGCAGCAGCGCGCAAGCTGCGTCAGGAGCGACCCCACCCCCACCACCAGCACGCCGCTCTTGCCGCTTTTCTCGGCGCTGCCGGCGCTGGCGTGGCGCAAAGCGGCCGGTTGCGGCTCGACGGCCGGTCCGGGCTGCTGGAACAGGGTATCGATCTGCCGCAGGCTGAATTCTTCCTTGGCCGCCGCCACGTACAGGTCGTCGGCGCGGGCGAACCCCAGGTTCTGCGCCAACTGCTCCAGGTTGACGGCGGTCTTGCCCAGGCGCTGCAATTCCTTTTCGACCAGGGCCTGGCCCTGGGTGATGCGCTGCTGCAGTTCGATCGCGTTGAACCACATGCGCACCTTGGCGCGGGCCCGCGGACTGGCCAAAAAGCCGAGCTGCGGGTTGAGCCAGTCGCGCGAGGGCCCGCCGGACTTGGCGGAGATGATCTCCACGGTCTGGCCGGTGGACAGATGCGTCTGCAGCGGCACCATCTGCCCGTCGACGCGGGCGCCGCGGCAGCGGTGGCCCAGGTCGGTATGCAGGTGATAGGCGAAATCCACCGGCGTGGCGCCGGCTGGCAGTTCGATCACGCGCGCCTGCGGCGTCAGCACGTAGATGCGCTCATCGGTATGGACCGGCGCCGTCGCCGCGCCGCGCTGCTTGCCCGATGCCGGCTTGGCGGGCGCGGGCTGGGCGGGTTCGCCGCCGCCCTCGACATCGCTGTTCCAGGCCAGCAGCTGGCGCATCCACGCCAGTTGCCGGTCGTATTCGCTGGAGGCCGCCACCTGGCCGCCCTTGGCGCCCGCTTCCTTGTAGCGCCAATGCGCAGCCATGCCGTACTCGGCGAACTGGTGCATCTCGCGTGTGCGGATCTGCACTTCGAAGGGACGGCCGTCGTCGTCGGCCACCACTGTGTGCAGCGAGCGGTAGCCGTTGGGTTTGGGCCGGGAAATATAGTCGTCGAACTCTTCGGAGATCGGCGTCCACATTTCGTGCACCATGCCCAGCGCCGTATAGCAGGCGCGCACGTCATCAACGATGATGCGCAGCGCGCGCAGGTCGTACATCTGCGAGAAATCCAGCCGCTTCACGCGCATCTTGTTCCAGATGCTGTAGATGTGCTTGGGCCGGCCGCTGACCTCGGCCTCGACGCCCGCCTTGGCCAGTCCCGTCTGCAGGCGCTCGATGGCGCCGGCGATGAAGGCTTCGCGCTCCACCCGCTTCTCTTCCAGCAGGCGGGCGATCTGCTTGTACTTGTCGGGCTCCAGGAAGCGGAACGCCAGATCTTCCATTTCCCACTTGATCTGCCAGATCCCCAGGCGGTTCGCCAGCGGCGCATACAGGTCCAGGGTTTCGCGGGCGAAATCGGTGGAGCACGGCGCCTTGCTTTCCGCGTGCCAGCGCAAGGTGCGCAGGCGCGAGGCCAGCCGCATCAGCACGATGCGCAGGTCGGCCGCCATGGCCAGCAGCATCTTGCGCTGCATCTCCTTTTGCGAGCCGCTTTCGGCGGCGGCGTCGCTTGCCTGCCGCGCCACCACGCCCAGGCGCAGCAGCGCGCGCGTGCCCTGCACCAGCCGCGCGATTTCAGGGCCGAATGCCGCCGCGACCGGATCGCTGCGCAGGGACGGCGCGGGCGCCATCAGGTCGGTCGGCAAGGCAGCCAGCAGCGCCGCGGCGCGGGTGGCGGCATCGGTATGCAGAGCCGCCAGGATGCGGACCACGCCCGCGCCATGCCCGGCCAGGGGTTCGCCGGTCAGCGCCTGCTGCCCTTCGAAACGCGGTTCGGCCCAGGCCACGGCCTGGTCGATCAGCGCCACGCCGTCGGCATCCAGGCCGGCGCCTACCTCCTGGCGCCAGGTAGCGTCGAAAGGCGTAGGCGCGTCGGGAACAGGCGGGGCGGACATGACGGACGGCAGGCGGAGGTAGTTTGATATCCCGACACTCTACACTAGGGTTTGTAGACACCAAAAGCAGCCGCTAGCCCCGGCATATGGAAGGAACCGAAGCTTATGTTGCGCTGGCTCAAGGGCCGGGGCGCCCGCCCCTCCGCGGTGGCCGAAATGCAGGCCCGCATCTCCCCGGAACTGTGGCAACGGGTGCTGGACGCCCACCCGTTCCTGGCGGCTTTGAACGCCGATGAAGCCGCCCAGCTGCAGGCGCGCTCGGCCTGGCTGCTGGCCAGCAAGCACATCAATGGCGCGCAAGGACTGGAGGTCTCGGACTTCATGCGCCTGAGCATCGCGGCCCAGGCCAGCCTGCCCATCCTCAACCTGGCGCCCGAACTGTACGAAGGCTGGGACGAGATCATCGTGTACCCGGCCAGCTTCCGCATTCCGCGCTCGCGCCAGGACGATGACGGCGTGGTGCACGAATACCTGGAGGACGCCGCCGGCGAAGCCTGGGAAGGCGGGCCGCTGGTGCTGTCCTGGGAAGACACGCAGTTCTCCGAGGGCGGCTTCAACGTGGTCATCCACGAGTTCGCCCACAAGCTGGACCTGCGGTCGGGCCATGCCGACGGCATGCCCTCGCTGGCCGCGCACCCCGAACTCAAGCCCCAGGCATGGCGCCGCATCCTGGACGACAGCCTGGACCGCTTCATCGCGGCCGTGGACGCGGTCGAAGCCGCCATCCCGCACGACGTGGATCCGGAAAGCGAGGCCGCCGACGCCTGGTACGGCCAACTGCCGATGGACCCATATGCCGCCACCGACGAAGCCGAGTTCTTCGCAGTCAGCTCGGAACACTTCTTCGTGGATCCCTATCCCATGCACGAAGCACTGCCGCAATGGTATGGACTGCTGCGGGCCTACTACCGGCAGGATCCCCTGGAACGCTACGCATGAAACAGCTGCTGATCGTGTGGCATTCGCGTACCGGCGCCGCGCGGCAGATGGCCGAAGCCGCGGCGCGCGGCGCGCTCGCGGCCGCCGCGCAGCTGGAACAGGCGGCAGACCTGAACGTGGTCCTGCGGCGGGCCGCCGATACGCAGGCTGATGCAATGCTCGCCAGCCAGGCCTACCTGTTCTGCGCCCCCGAAAACCTGGCCTCGCTGAGCGGCGAGATGAAGGAGTTCTTCGACCGCAACTACTACGCCGTGCTGGACCGGATACAAGGGCTGCCCTACGCCTGCGCCATCAGCGCGGGCAGCGACGGCTCGGGCGCGGCGCGGCAGGTGGACCGCATCTGCACCGGCTGGCGGCTCAACGCGCTGGCGCCGCCGCTCATCGTCAATATGGGCGCGCAGACGGCGCAGCAGATCCTGGCGCCCAAGACCGTGGCCAGTGCGGAACTTGCGAAATGCGAGGAATTGGGCGGCCAGCTGGCCGCGACGCTGTTGCTCGGGCAGTAGCCGGCACAACGCGGGAAGAAGAGACGGATGGCGGACGCGATGGCCCGCCACCCGCGCACGCATCGGACGCCCAGGGCGCCCAACGCGGCAAACATCTCAGACGGCAGCCGTCACGACGATTTCGACCTTGAAATCCGGGTTGGCCAAACGGGCCTCGACGGTGGCGCGCGGAGGCGAATTGCCGTCGGCGACCCAGGCGTCCCAGGCCTTGTTCATGCCATCGAATTCCTTCATGTTGGCCACATAGATCTGGGCCATCAGGATCTTGGTCTTGTCGGTGCCGGCTTCGGCCAGCAGGCGGTCGATCGTGGCGAGCACCTGTTCGGTCTGGCCGGTGATGTCCAGCGTGGAATCGTCCGGCACCTGGCCGGCCAGGTACGCGACGCCGTTGTACACGGCCATGTCGGACAGGCGCTTGGCCACGTGGAAGCGCTTGATGCTGCTCATGAATAGTCCCCTAGATTCGAGTGGGTTGGGTGGAACAATGCAGAAGAACCCGCAATTTACCCCGAGCCGCCGTCAGGCGGGAGGCAGCTGGAACACCTGGCGCAGATAGGCCAGGTAGGCCGGATCGTCGCACATGGTCTTTTCCGGCGCGTCGGACACCTTTGCCACCGGCTGGCCATTGCAGCGGACCATCTTCATGACGATTTGCAAGGGCTCGTGGCCCAGGTCGTTGGTCAGGTTGGTGCCGATGCCGAAGGACACCTTGCAGCGGCCGGAAAACTGGCGGGCCAGCTCGATGGCGCGCGGGAAGGTCAGCGAATCCGAAAACACCAGCGTCTTGGCGCGCGGATCCACGCGGTTCTTGCGGTAGTGCTCGAGCAGGCGTTCGCCCCAGACGAAGGGATCGCCGGAATCATGCCGCGCGCCGTCGAACAGCTTGCAGAAATACATGTCGAAATCGCGCAGGAAGGCATCCATGCCATAGACGTCCGACAGCGCAATGCCCAGGTCGCCACGGTATTCCTTGGCCCACACCTCCAGCGCGTACACCTGCGAATCGCGCAGCCGCGGACCCAGCGCCTGGCAGGCTTGCAGGTATTCGTGGCCCATGGTTCCCAGGGGTAGCACCTCGTGCTGCTTGGCCAGCAGCACATTGCTGGTGCCGGCGAAATGCACGCCCATCTGCGACTTCATGGTGGACACGATTTCTTCGTGCCAGATCTTGGAAAAGCGGCGCCGCGTGCCGTATTCGGCCACGCGGAAATCGGCCAGCGCCGGATCGTCCAGCACCAGGTGCATCTTGGAATGCAGGCGCTTGCGGCCCTCTTCCCAGTCGGGATTCTTGCGCGTGTTGCGGAAATAGACCTCGTTGACGATGGCCAGCACCGGGATCTCGAACAGGATCGTATGCAGCCACGGGCCTTTGACCTCGATGCTGATTTCGCCCGGCCCCTCGCCTACGCCGATGTGGATGCAGCGCTCCGGCAGATGGAAGAGTTCGAGGAAATCGACGAAGTCGCTTTTGATAAAGCGCAAGCCGCCCAGATATTTAAGTTCGTCCTCGGTGAAGCGCAGCTGGCATAGCTGATGCACTTCCTCGCGGATTTCGTCCAGGTAGGGACGCAGGTCGACCCCGGGCGTGCGGCATTTGTAACGGTACTCGACCTGGGCAGCGGGAAAATGATGCAGAACCACCTGCATCATGCTGAATTTATACAGATCGGTGTCGAGCAGCGAAGTGATTATCATGATGGCGCGTTTCGTTTCGCGACACCATAGCATAGAGCCCCCGCTGTTCAGGGCGAAGGGCCACTATGTCAATACGGGTATTGCCGGCACATCGGCGCGGCATTGGGTAAAATCCGCCCAACAAGACACAAAAGCCGCCGCTCCCGGAGTTCCTGAATGACCCACGTTGTCACCGAAAACTGTATTAAGTGCAAGTACACCGATTGCGTAGACGTGTGCCCGGTGGACTGTTTTCGTGAGGGTCCGAACTTCCTCGTGATCGATCCCGACGAATGCATCGACTGCGCCGTCTGCATCCCGGAATGCCCGGCCAATGCCATCTACGCCGAAGAAGACGTGCCGCAGGACCAGCTGAATTTCATCGCCCTGAATGCCGAACTCTCGCCCGAGTTCGCCAGCATCAGCCGTGCCAAGAAGCCCCTGCCCGACGCCGACGAATGGAACGGCAAGCAGGACAAGCTGCAATACCTGGAAAAATAATCCGCGAACGCCGGCCCCACCCTGGCGGCCGGCTTCGCGCGATGTACCGATGACCGACGACTCCAAATACACGCGCCAGACCGTTACCCACGTCCATACCTGGGTGCCTGACAAGCTGTTCTCCGTGCGCGTGACGCGCGACGACGCGTATACGTTCCAGCCGGGCCAGTTCGCCCGGGTCGGTCTGCCGGAAGCCGGCGCCTCGGAAGGCGAACCCACGTTGTGGCGCGCCTATTCCATGGTGTCGGCGCCGCACGAACCCTGGCTGGAGTTCTATTCCATCGTGGTCCCCGAAGGCCTGTTCAGTCCGCGCATGGCGCGGCTGCAGCCCGGCGACTCCCTGTATGTGGAGAAGACGCCCTACGGGTTTCTGACCCTGGAGCGCTTCGCGCCCGGCGGCGATCTCTGGCTATTGGCTTCGGGCACCGGCCTGTCTGCCTATCTGTCGATCCTCCGCGACCCGGCAGTTTGGCGGGCCTACCGCCGCATCATCCTGGTGCACGGGGTGCGCACCGCCGCGGAGCTCGCCTACCGCACCGAAATCGAATCCTGGCGCAACCAGCCGGCCCTGGCCGAGTTTTTCGCGGCGGATCCGCAGAAACTCGTCTACCTGCCCATCGCCACCCGCGAAGCCCTGCCCGGCATGCCGCAGGAACGCCTGACCACGCTGATCGCCGACGGCCGCCTTGAGCAGTTGGCCGGCCAGCCGCTGGATCCCGAGCAGGCCAAAATCATGCTTTGCGGCAACCCCGACATGCTGGCCGACGCCCGCAAGCTGCTGGGCGAACGCGGCTTCAAGCCTGGACGCCGCGGCATTCCCGGCAATCTGGCGGTAGAAAACTACTGGTAGTTCTCTCCGTCCGACTTAGTGCATAAATCCTCCCTTTGATATGGCTTCCGGGTGTAAAAAGCGCCCTAAACTGGTGCCCAATGGGTAGTCGGGTCGCTTTTTAGCAACAGATTTGCTTTTTTTGTCGGCGTTTCTTCAGGCTGTTTAGAAATATCGTTAGTGCCCGGAGCAATAATCGGGACACACGCACGACCCAGAAGGACTTTTCTCAAATGCTGTATCAATTGCACGAAATGCAGCGCGCCTTCCTGACTCCGTTCGCTGCATTCACGGACGCCGGTTCCCAGCTGTTTTCCAGCCCCTACAGCCCTCTCGCCTATACCCCGATTTCGCGCCAGATGGCAGCCGGGTATGAGCTGATGACCCGCATCGGCAAGGAATACCAGAAGCCTGCCTGGAACCTGCCCACCACCGAAATCAACGGCAAGTCCGTCCGCGTCATCGAAGGCGTGGCCATGGACAAGCCGTTCTGCCGCCTGCTGCATTTCCAGCGCGATGTCCGCCACACGGGCCGCGACGATCCCAAGGTCCTGCTGGTCGCGCCGCTGTCCGGCCACCACGCCACCCTGCTGCGCGACACCGTGCGCGCCCTGCTGCCGGCCCACGACGTCTACGTCACCGACTGGGTCGACGCCCGCATGGTGCCGCTGTCGGCCGGTCCGTTCCATCTGAACGACTACGTGCGCTACGTGCAGGACTTCATCCGCCACCTGGGTCCGGACGTCCACGTGATTTCCGTGTGCCAGCCCACGGTGCCGGTGCTGGCCGCCGTCTCGCTGATGGCCTCCGCCAACGATCCCTGTCAGCCGCGCAGCATGGTGATGATGGGCGGCCCCATCGACCCGCGCCAGTCGCCCACGCAGGTCAACCGCCTGGCCACGACCAAGCCCTACAGCTGGTTCGAGAACCAGGTCATCCATCCGGTGCCGCCCCGCTATCCGGGCGCTGGCCGCAAGGTCTACCCGGGTTTCCTGCAGCACGCGGGGTTCATGGCAATGAACCCCGACCGCCACATGAAGTCGCATTACGACTTCTACCTGGACCTGCTGCGCGGCGACGACAGCGACGCCGAAGCGCACCGCCGCTTCTACGACGAATACAACGCCGTGCTGGACATGCCGGCCGAGTTCTACCTGGACACGATCCGCATGGTGTTCCAGGAATTCCAGCTGCCCAACGGCACCTGGGAAGTGGACGGCAAGCTGGTGCGGCCGGCTGACATCAAGAAGGTCGCCCTGCTCACCATCGAAGGCGAACTGGACGACATCTCGGGCCAGGGCCAGACTCGCGCCGCCATCAAGCTGTGCAAGAACATTCCGGCCGAGCGCAAGACGCATTACACGGCGCCCAATTGCGGCCACTACGGCATTTTCTCGGGCCGCCGCTGGCGCGAAATGATCTGTCCTAAAATTGCCGAGTTCATCCGGCAATCTGCGTAGGATGGGTGTAGCGCGAGTCAAGCCGGCCTAGAATCCGGACCTCCGACGCGCGCAACCCTTCAAACAGCGGTGGCTAGAAATATCACTGCTGTCTGAACGGTTGCGCGCGATTCGCATTTGGAGCCCCTGGTTCCTGTCTTGCACGCCCTCCCCCCGTCCCACGATTTCTTCTACACATTCATGTCCTGTCGCTCATTAGCCGACCGCATCGATGCCTTGCTGCCCCAGACGCAATGCACCAAGTGCGGGTACGACGGCTGCCGGCCCTACGCCGACGCCATCGCGGACGGCTCCGCTCCGATCAACCGCTGCCCGCCCGGAGGCGATGAAGGCATCGCCGCGCTGGCGGCCCTGCTCGATACTGCCGCCTTGCCCCTGGACACCACGCGCGGCGAACCCGGCCCGCTGCTGGTCGCGCGCATCGACGAAGCGCACTGCATCGGCTGTACGCTGTGCATCCAGGCCTGTCCCGTGGATGCCATCGTGGGCGCCAACAAGCACATGCACACCGTGCTGGCCGACTGGTGCACCGGCTGCGACCTGTGCGTGGCGCCCTGTCCGGTCGACTGCATCCAGATGGTGCCGGCCGGCCGCGCCTGGAGCGCGCAAGACGCCACGATCAGCCGCCAGCGCCACCGCAGCCATCTGGCGCGCACCGAACGCCTGGCCGCCGACAACGTGCGCCTGATGGCGCCCGAAGCGGCTGCCGCGCCCAGCGCTCCCGCCGCCGACGAGGCGCGCAACGAGGACCGCAAGCGTTCCGCCATTGAATCCGCACTGGCCCGCGCCCGGGCCCGCCGCAACCCCACGCAATCATGAACGCCGCCAAACGCCGAGAGATCTTCGCCCGCCTGCAGGCCGCCAACCCGCATCCGACCACCGAGCTCGAGTACGACACGCCGTTCCAGCTGCTGATCGCCGTGCTGCTGTCGGCGCAGGCGACCGACAAATCGGTCAACATCGCCACGCGCAAGTTCTTCCCCGCCTACGGCACGCCGCAAGCCCTGCTGGCCCTGGGCGAAGAAGGCCTGGCGGATTACATCAAGACCATCGGCCTGTACCGCACCAAGGCGAAGAACACCATCGCCACCTGCAAGATCCTGATCGAGCAGCACGGCGGCGAAGTGCCGCAGACGCGCGAAGCGCTCGAAGCCCTGCCCGGCGTGGGGCGCAAGACCGCCAACGTGGTGCTCAACACGGCGTTCGGACAACCCACGATGGCCGTGGACACGCACATCTTCCGCGTATCGAACCGCACCGGCATCGCGCCCGGCAAGAACGTGCTGGAAGTCGAACAGAAACTCGAAAAGTTCGTGCCGCGCGAATACATGCAGGACGCTCACCACTGGCTGATCCTGCTGGGCCGCTACGTCTGCGTGGCGCGCAAACCCAAATGCCCTCAATGCGGCATTTCCGATCTCTGCGAATTCAAGCAGAAGACACCCGCCTGATCGCGCACAAGCTTATGCGCCGGCGCGGCATTCGGCGCGCCGCAAACCGGGTTTTCCCTCGCCAATAAATCCATGACGCGTTGATGACGATCAACGCGTATTTGCTGCATTGCGTTTCCATTATGGAAAGCCTCTATTCCCTTGTGGCGCAAGCATTGTCAGCCTGCCGACAATTGCCCATTCCGCACTGCAAAACCTATGACAAACCCTCATGGAATTTTGATAAATAGGTGCGCATACTCGCCGGCAACTCAGAAGAAAACTGCGATTTCCTGAACAGTTTTCCGGACCCTGCGGGGACCTGGCGCAACGACGGCAGGTGGAGACCGAAATAAATACAACGCCGGTGCAGCGAACATGGACGACACGATCCTGGAGACAAAAGGCCTCACCAAGGAATTCCGCGGATTCGTCGCGGTCAATGGGGTCGATTTGCGTATCAAGCGGGGCGAGATTCATGCCTTGATCGGGCCGAACGGCGCGGGCAAGACCACTTGCTTCAACCTGCTTACCAAGTTTCTTTCTCCCACGTCGGGAAGCATCAAGTTCAACGGTATCGACATTACCGGCGAGCGCCCCGCGCAGATCGCGCGCCGCGGCGTGATCCGTTCATTCCAGATCTCGGCGGTGTTCCCGCACCTGACCGTGCTGGAGAACGTGCGCATCGGGCTGCAGCGCAGGACCGGCCTGTCGTTCCATTTCTGGAAAAGCGACAAGCAGCTCGCCGTGCTGAATCAGCCGGCGCGCGACCTGCTGGAACAAGTGGACCTGGGCGCCTTCGCCAACGAAACCACCGTCAACCTGCCCTATGGCCGCAAGCGCGCGCTTGAAATCGCCACCACGCTGGCGATGGAACCCGAACTGATGCTGCTTGACGAGCCCACGCAGGGCATGGGCCACGAGGACGTGGACCGCGTCACGCAACTGATCAAGCGCGTCAGCGCCGGACGCACCATCCTGATGGTGGAACACAACATGAATGTCGTGTCCTCCATCGCCAACACCATTACTGTGCTGGCGCGCGGCAGCGTGCTGGCCGAAGGATCGTACGCCGAAGTCTCCCGCCATCCGGCCGTGATGCAGGCTTACATGGGCACCACCGAGGGCGAACTTCAAGGAGCGCACGCATGAGCACCCCGGCACTGGAAATTTCGGGCCTGCAGGCCTGGTACGGGGAATCGCATATCCTGCACGGCGTGGATATGCGCGTTGGACAAGGCGAAGTGGTCACGCTGCTCGGACGCAACGGCGCCGGGCGCACCACCACCCTGCGGGCCATCCTGGGCCTGACGGGATCGCGCAAGGGTTCGGTACGCATCCATGGCACCGAAGCCATCGACCTGCCCACCTACAAGATCGCCCATCTGGGCGTGGGCTATTGCCCCGAGGAACGCGGCATCTTCGCCAGCCTGTCCTGCGAAGAAAACCTGCTGCTGCCTCCGGTCGTCGGTTCGCTGGGCGGCGGCATGTCGCTGGCCGAAATCTACGACATGTTCCCCAATCTGCAGGAGCGCCGGAATTCTCCCGGCACGCGCCTGTCTGGCGGCGAACAGCAAATGCTGGCCGTGGCGCGCATCCTGCGCACCGGCGCCAACCTGCTGCTGCTCGACGAAATCTCCGAAGGCCTCGCCCCTGTCATCGTGCAGGCGCTGGCTCGCATGATCACGGCGCTGAAGCAGCGCGGCTACACCATCGTCATGGTGGAGCAGAACTTCCGCTTCGCAGCGCCCTTGGCCGACCGCTTCTACGTCATGGAGCACGGCCAGATCGTCGAGCACTTCGAAGCCGCAGAACTTTCAGAAAAACAGGACACGCTCAACGAACTGCTGGGCGTCTAGAACCTGTGTCATCCGCCGGAATTCCGGCAACACTACACCGTAGGGAAGAGAGGAGTCATCCCATGAAGCTGCACACCATCACTGCTGCACTGGCCATGGCGGGCCTGGGATTTGCTGGGGCACCCGCCCACGCGCAAGGTATCTCCGACGATGTCATCCGCATCGGCTTCATCACTGACATGTCCGGCGTGTATTCGGACATCGACGGCAAGGCCGGTCTGGAAGCCGTGCGCATGGCGATCGAGGACGCCGGCGGTTCGATCAACGGCAAGAAGATCGAAGTCGTCTCCGCGGACCACCAGAACAAGGCCGACGTTGCCTCGGCGCGCGTGCGCGAATGGTTCGACGAGCAGAAGGTGGACGTCATCATCGCCGGCACCAACTCGTCGACCAGCCTGGCCATGGCCGGCGTGGCCGCCGCGAAGAAGAAGCCCTTCATGGCGATCGGCGCGGGCGCGTCGGACCTGACCAACGCCCAGTGTTCGCCCTATACCGTGCACTACGCCTACGACACCGTCGCCCTGGCGCGCGGCACCGGTTCCGCCGTGGTGAAAGACGGCGGCAAGAGCTGGTTCTTCCTGACCGCCGACTATGCCTTCGGCCATGCGCTGGAGCGCGACACCATGGCCGTGGTCAAGGCCGCGGGCGGCGAGGTCAAGGGCCAGGTGCGGGCGCCGCTGGGCGCCTCGGACTTCTCGTCCTTCCTGCTGCAGGCGCAAGCCTCCAAGGCGCAGATCCTGGGCCTGGCCAACGCGGGCGGCGACACCATCAACTCGATCAAGGCCGCCAATGAATTCGGCGTGACCAAGACCATGAAGATGGCCGGCCTGCTGGTCTTCATCAACGACGTCCACGCGCTGGGCCTGCAAGCCACGCAAGGCATGTACCTGACCGACGGCTGGTACTGGGACCAATCCGACGCCTCGCGCGCCTGGTCCAAGAAGTTCGAAGCCAAGGTCGGCCGCAAGCCTTCCATGCTGCAGGCGGGCGACTATTCGGCCACGGCCTTCTATCTGAACGCCATCAAGGCTACCGGCACGGACGACGGCGACGCCGTCATGAAGTGGATGAAGTCGAACAAGGTCAACGACTTCTTCGCGCAAGGCGGTTACGTGCGCGAAGACGGCCGCATGATCCACGACATGTATCTGATGCAGGTCAAGACGCCGGCCGAATCCAAGGCCCCGTGGGACTACTACAAGGTCGTGGCGACGCTGCCTGGCGACGAGGTCTACACCAAGTTGTCCGAGTCCACCTGCAAGCTGGTCAAGAAGTAATCCAGCCCACGTGCCCCCAGACGCGACCCGGCGAACCTATGCGCCGGGCCGCGTTTTGGCCGGGCCGCGTTTTGATTAGCTCGCTTCCCTCCGTACGCGCAGGATTTTCATAAGATGACTGACATTTTCGGCATCCCCATACAGGCCTTGTTCGGCCAGCTATTGCTAGGCCTGGTCAACGGCTCCTTCTACGCCATGCTGTCGCTCGGGCTGGCCGTCATCTTCGGGCTGCTGAACGTCATCAACTTCGCGCACGGCGCGCTCTACATGCTGGGCGCGTTCATCGCCTGGATGGGGCTGTCGTACCTGGGGTTGAACTATTGGGTCATGCTGATCCTGGCGCCGCTGGTCGTCGGGCTGTTCGGCATCATCATAGAAAAGCTGTTGCTGCGGCACCTGTACAAGCTGGATCACCTGTACGGGCTGCTGCTGACCTTCGGCCTGACGCTGCTGATAGAAGGCCTGTTCCGCAGCTTCTACGGCGTCTCGGGTCAGCCCTACCCCACGCCTGACGCGCTGCGCGGCGCCACCAACCTGGGCTTCATGATCCTGCCGAATTACCGCGGCTGGGTCGTGGCAGCCTCCCTGACAGTGTGTCTGGCAACCTGGTTCGTCATCGAACGCACCCGCCTTGGCGCCCTGCTGCGCGCCGGCACCGAAAACCCCCGCCTGGTCGAGGCCTTCGGCGTGAACGTGCCGCGCATGATCACCCTGACCTATGGCTTCGGGGTGGCGCTGGCGGGCTTTGCCGGCGTGCTGGCCGCGCCCGTGCTGCAGATTTCTCCGCTGATGGGCTCCAACCTCATCATCGTCGTGTTCGCCGTGGTCGTGATCGGTGGCATGGGGTCCATCATGGGCGCCATCGTGACCGGTCTGGGCCTGGGCGTGATCGAAGGACTGACCAAGGTGTTCTGGCCCGAGGCCTCCAGCACGGTCGTGTTCATCATCATGGCCATCGTTCTGTTGATCCGCCCGGCCGGGCTGTTCGGAAAAGAAAAATGAATCGTCAATTCCTGGGCTATGCGGTACTGGCCATCGTGGTGGCCATTCTTCCCTTCATCGGGGTCTATCCGATCTTCGCCATGAAGATCATGTGCTACGCGCTCTTCGCCTGCGCATTCAACCTGCTGCTGGGTTTCACCGGGCTGCTGTCGTTCGGCCACGCCGCCTTCCTGGGCAGCGCGGCCTACGCCACCGGCCACGCGCTCAAGGTGTGGGGCTTCCCCACCGAGATCGGCCTGCTGTTCGGCGTGGCCGTGGCGGGGCTGCTGGGTCTGGCGATGGGCGCCATCGCTATCCGCCGCAGCGGCATCTATTTCGCCATGATCACCCTGGCCCTGTCGCAGATGGTGTTCTTCTTCTTCCTCCAGGCGAAGTTCACCGGCGGCGAGGACGGCCTGCAGAGCGTGCCGCGCGGCACCCTGTTCGGGCTGATCGACCTGTCCAAGGACCTGAACCTGTACTACGTGGTGATGGCCATCTTCATCATTGGCTACTTCATCATCTGGCGCACGGTGAACTCGCCCTTCGGCCAGGTGCTGCAGGCGCTGCGCGAAAACGAACCGCGCGCCATCTCGCTGGGCTACGACGTCGACCGCTTCAAGCTGCTGGCCTTCGTGCTGTCGGCAGCGCTGGCCGGCCTGGCGGGCGCCACCAAGACCCTGGTCTTCGTGTCGGCCACCTTGTCCGATGCCACCTGGCAGATGTCCGGCCTGGTCATCCTGATGACGCTGATCGGCGGACTCGGCACCTTGACCGGTCCCATCCTCGGCGCCTTCATCGTGGTGTTGATGGAAAACAAGGTGGGCGACTTCGGCCAGATGATGGCCAACCTGACCGGCGTGGACTGGTTCCTGCGCCTGGGCGAATCGGTCACCATCGTGATCGGCCTGATCTTCGTGATCTGCGTGCTGGCCTTCCGCCGCGGCATCGTGGGCGAGGTCGGCGCCTTCATCGATCGCCGGCGCGCCGCCCGCGCCTGATCCTGGCAGCGCAAGCACGGGGCCGCGTTATGCGGCCCCGTTTCATTTGGCGAGGCCGCTGCCGCCCGTACAATGAACGGCACCCAACCAAACAGGTGCCTGACCATGCGCAAACCGCATCCGCTCGCCCCCGTCCTTGGCGCCCTGGCGCTGGCCGCAGCCCTTCTTCCCCCGGCTGCGCAAGCCGCGGATGCCGCCGCGCCCGTATGCGAAGTCAAACGGCCGGTCCGCTTCAGCGGCCTGAACTGGGAATCCAACCTGGTGCTGGCCGGCATCGAACGCTACGTGCTGGAACACGGCTACGGCTGCAAGACCACGGTCGAAATCGGCGAAACCCTGCCCATGCTGGCGGCGCTGCAACGCGGTGACGTCGACGTCACCCCGGAAGTGTGGCCCGGCCAGATCGAGGGCGCATGGAAGAAGGCCCTGGCCAGCGGCAAGGTGCTGGGCGTGGGCCACGTCTACGACGCCGGCGAAGGCTGGTACGTGCCCCGCTACACCGTCGAGCGTCATCCCGGCTTGAAGTCGGCAGCCGACCTGGCACGCTTCAAGGACGTCTTCGCCGATCCAGAGGAACCCGGCCGCGGCCGGATCTACGGTTGTCCGGCGGGATGGGCCTGCGGCACCCTGAACGAGAACCTGCTGCGCGCCTTGAAGCTTGAAAAGGACTATGCGATGTTCGCGCCCGGCTCCGGCGCTGCGCAGAAAGCCGCCATCGTGTCCGCCTACAAGCGCAAGCGCGACATCGTTTTCTACTACTGGACGCCCACTTCGCTGGTCGGCGCGCTGGATCTGGTGAAGCTGGAACTGCCCGCGTTCGACCAGGCCGCCTACACCTGCATGACCGATCCCAAGTGCGCGAATCCCGTGCCCACCGAGTTCAAACCCAACCCCGTCGTCACGGGCGTGAATGCCGAGTTCGCGAAACAGGCGCCGCAGATCGCCGAATTCCTGGGCAAGCTGACGGTACCCGGCGACGCCATCGACGCCACCCTGGGCTGGCTGGAAAACGAAGGCAAAGAACCCGAGGACGCCGCGCGCTATTTCCTCAAGCAATACGGCCCGGTCTGGCGGCAATGGATGCCGGCCCAGGCAGCCGACCGCGTGCAAGCGGCGCTGGCGCGCGAATGATGCCGGGAAGCCGGCAGCCGCCTCATGTATCCTGACGTTTCGGCGCGCCGATAGCGCCACCCCAATTCAAGTGAAGGAAGACAACCATGGATGCCTTGTTCTGGCACAACGGTCACTGGACCACTGAAAACCCCAAACTGCTCGGCCCCGCCGACCACGCCTTCTGGATGGCCAGCATGGTGTTCGACGGCGCGCGCGCATTCCGCGGCCTGACGCCCGACCTGGATCTGCACTGCCAACGCGTGGTGCGCTCGGCCGAAAAAATGCTGATGAAGCCCCAGATCGGCTGGGAAGAGATCCAAAAGCTCTGCCTGCAGGCGGTGGCGAAATTCCCGCAGGGCAGCGAACTCTACATCAAGCCCATGTTCTATTGCGCCGACGGCTTCCTGCTGCCGGACGCCGACAAGACCCAGTTCGTGCTGCACGCGTTCAAGGTACCGATGCCGGGCGACCAGGGCTTCTCCGCCTGCTTCTCCAGCTTTGCGCGTTCCTGGCCCAACATGGCGCCCACCGACGCCAAGGCGTCCTGCCTGTACCCCAACGGCCAGCGCGCTATCCGCGAAGCCGCCGAGAAGGGTTTCGACAACGCCATCATGCTGGACGGCGCGGGCAACATCGCCGAGTTCGCCACCAGCAACCTGTGGATCGCCAAGAACGGCGTGGTGTCCACGCCGGCCGACAACGGCACCTTCCTGAATGGCATCACGCGCCGCCGCGTGCTGGCGCTGCTGAAGGCCGACGGCGTCGACGTGCAGGAACGCAGCCTGACCCGCGCCGACATCGAGGAAGCCGACGAAGTATTCTCGTCCGGCAACTACGGCAAGGTGGTGCACGTGAACCGCGTGGAAGACCGCAAGCTCGAATACGGCCCCATGGCCCGCCGCGCGCACAAGCTGTATATGGATTACGCGGAGCAAACCGGCCGTCATTGAGGCTCACGGCTCACGCCACGGGCGGGATCAGGGCTGGAATCAGTCCGCCCGTGGCGGCAGATGCAGCGCCGCCACATGCGGCGAACCCTGCCAGGAAGGATAGCGCTCCAGCACCTGAGGATCATGGCCCGGAACGACGTGTTCCTCCGATTGCGCGGCCCCGACCAGCCTGGCGTATCCCGACAACATCTCCGCCGTGTTGTAGACGATGGGAAAAGGGCGGCCCGCGTCCATGTTCTCGTAGTAGTGGCTGGCATCCGATGCCAGCACCACCCAGCCTCTCGCGGTGTGCACCCGCACGGCCTGCAAGCCCTTGGTATGGCCGCCGATCTTCAGCAGCCCGATGCCGGGCAACAGCGCTGAATCGCCATCGTGGAATACGACCCTGTCCTCGTAGACATGCCGGACCAGGCTGACCACGTCCTCGACGGCATAGGCATGCCGCAACGGTTCAAAGCACATGCAGCGGCCGGTCGCGTAGTCCATTTCGCCATCCTGCACATGGAAACGCGCCCGCGGCAAACGATCCAGATTGCCGGCATGGTCGTAATGCAGATGGGTCAGGACCACGTGCTGAACGTCCACGGGCCGCACGCCCAGCGGCGCCAAGGCCGCTATCGGACAATGGATCAGCTCGCGGCGGCGCTTATGCGCCGTCTCGGCATTGAATCCGGTGTCGACCAGCACGACGCGTCCGGCGCCACGCACCAGCCAGACGAAGAAGTCCATCGGCATGTCGGCGTCGTGGGGGTCGCCACCCAGAAAATTGTCGCGCCGCCGACGCGGCATGCGCGCGTAGCGGATGGCGTACACCTCGTATTCCGGCAGCACATCCCGCCTTGGATCGCCCATATCAAACTCCCAAATAGGCTTTCTGCACGAACGGATCCTCCAGCAGTTCGGACCCCTTGCCGCTGCGCACCACGACGCCATGCTCGAATGCGTGCGCCTGGTGAGCCAGGCGCAGCGCCAGGCGGGCTGGGGAAAAAATGCCGACCCAGAAGGAAATGTCGAAGCCCGGATAGCCCAGCTCCGCCACTGCCGGCACCTCAGGCAAGTCATGCCAGCGCTGCGCCGTGGACACGGCAAGCGCCTTCAGCTTGCCCGCCTTGATCAGCGGCACGCCCGACAAGGTGTCGAAGCCGAAATCCACCTCCTTGGACATCAACCCCGCCTCCATCGGCGCCGCGCCCCGGTACGGGACATGCAGCATCTGCGTATCGGACATGGTCGCCAGCTGGGCGCCTGCCAGGTGCATCAGGTTGCCGTTGCCGGCCGAACCGTAGCTGACGGTATTGGGATTGCGGCGCGCCAGGTCCACCAGCGATTTGACGTCAACCACGCTGGCCACACGCGGATTCTCCGCATTGATCGTCAGGATGAAAGGCACCGAAACCACGGTGGTCACCGGCGCGTTGGGATAGCCGGTGGCGCTTGCCCATTGGGGACCAAATGCCAGCAAAGCAAACGAACCTGCCGCGAGCCATTTCGAAACTTGCATGATGTGTCTCCTCCGTTGTTGTCGGATTCCGCGCCGCGCGCTACATGGACGCGCGGCTGCGGACCTCTTCGCCGTTATTGCGCGGCGACGGCGCCGGAAGCCTTGACGGCCTGGCCCCACTTCTCCTGCTCTTGCGCCATGAAGGCCGCGAAGGCCTGCGGCGTGCTGTTGACCACTTCTCCACCCAAGCCTTCGATGCGCGCCTGCATCTCGGGTGTCGCCACGATCTTCGATACGTCCTGATAGATGCGTTGCGCTTGCGGCGCGGGCAGCGACGCCGGCGCAAGCAGGCCGAACCAGGTGGCGGCCTCGAAGCCCGACATGCCCGCCTCGGCGAAGGTCGGCACGTCGCGCAGCGCCTGCACCCGCTTGCCGTTGGCCACCGCCAGCGCGCGCAGCTTGCCGGATTCGATCAGCGGCAGGGCCGAGGTGATGGTGGCCAGCATCATCTGGACCTGGCCGCCGGCCAGGTCGGTGAAGGCCGGCGCGTCGCCGCGGTACGGCACATGCGTGATGGAGGAGTGCGTGGCGATCTTGAACAGCTCGCCGCTCAGATGCTGGGCCGTGCCGTTGCCGGGAGAGGCGAAGTTGACCGAAGCGCCATCCCGCTTGAGATAGGCCAGAAATTCCTGCAGATTCTTGGCGGGGATGGACGGATTGACCACCAGCACCAGCGGCACCTTGGTCACCAGCGTGATCGGCGCAAAGTCCTTGACCGGGTCGTAGTTGAGCTTGGCGTAGAGATGGCCGCTGATCGTGTGCGCCGATGTGGTCATGAACAGCGTGTAGCCGTCGCCCTGCGCACGCGCCACCGCGCTGGCGCCGATCGTCGTGCCCGCGCCTGCGCGATTCTCGACGATGACGGTCTGCCCCCAGGACTGCGTGAGTTTTTCCGCCACCGCGCGCGCCACCACATCGGTGGCGCCGCCGGCCGGATAGGGCACGACCATGGTCACGGGTTTGGTCGGATAGGACGCGGCTTGTGCCGTGCCCGCAAACAGCGCCGCGGCACAAGCCAGGGCGCGCAGCCAATTGCGTTGCATTGTGATGTCTCCTCTTGTCCTTCGATTGACGTGCGGTATATTTTTATCGTTCCTCTAGACAGAACGTTTATTCTATTTTATATTTTTTCGGCCAGAGCATGTCAACGAATAAATGCTCGTCCGACGCCACGGCCCCATTCGCGGCGTGCCATCAAGAGAGGAACAGAACTTCATGTCCGATACCCCGGAAACCCTGAAATCCATGCTGATCGGCGGGGAGTGGGCTACGCAAAGCGACCATGCTTTCGAGTCCATCAACCCCGCCACCGGCGCACGCAACTACTTCATCAGCGCCGCATCCGACGCGCAGGTCGACCAGGCTGTGGATGCGGCCTGGCAAGCCCAGCGGCGCGCGGCTTGGCGCGACATGCTGCCTCACCAGCGCGCGGCGATCCTGCGACGCATTGCCGACGGCATGGACGCCAACGCGCCCTTGCTGGCGCGCCTGCAGATGATCGAGAACGGCAAGGTCTGGGCGGAATGCAAGGCCCAGGTCGCCAGCGCCGCGGCCACCTTCCGCTACTACGCGGGCGTCTGCGAAACGCTGGAAGCCGAAGTCACGCCGCCGCGCGGCAACTATCTGTCGATGACGCAATACGATCCGTATGGCGTGGTGGTGGCGATCACGCCCTGGAATTCACCGCTTACGATGGAAGCGCAAAAGATCGCGCCTGCCCTGGCCGCCGGCAACGCCGTCATCCTCAAGCCGTCCGAGGTCACCTCGTCGCCGGCGCTGGAACTGGGCCGCATCGCGCTGGAGGCCGGCCTGCCGCCGGGCATCCTCAACGTACTGACGGGCCTGGGTTCGACCGTGGGCCGCCGCCTGGTCGAACACCCCGGCGTGCGCATGGTGTCGTTCACCGGCGGCACCGCCAGCGGCCGCGCCATCGCCCATGCCGCCGCCGAGAAGCTGATGCCGGTAGCGTTGGAACTCGGCGGCAAATCGCCGCACATCGTGTTCGCGGACGCGGATCAGGACGCGGCGATAGACGGCGTCATCGGCGGCATCTTCGAAGGCAGCGGGCAGTCTTGCGTGGCGGGCTCGCGGCTCTACGTCCAGCGCAGCATCGCCGAGTCCTTCATCGCGAAGCTGGTCGCCCGCGCCAGCGCGCTCAAGGTAGACCTGCCCGACGCGGAAGGCGCGCAGATGGGACCGATCGCATCGTTCGGCCATCGCGGCAGGATCGAGGCCATGGTGGACTCTGCCCGCCGCGCAGGCGCCCAGGTGCTGCTGGGCGGACAACGCCCCGACGACGCCGGGCTGCAGACGGGCGCGTTTTATCTTCCTACCGTGCTGGCGGGATTGGCGCGTGACGCGCATGTGGTGCGCGAGGAGATCTTCGGGCCGGTGCTATGCGCGCTGACGTTCGAGGACGAAGACGACCTGGTCGATCAGGCCAACGACAGCGCCTACGGCCTGGCCTCCGGCATCTGGACAGCGGACTACCGCCGCGCCTGGCGCATCGCCAAGCGCCTGGAGGCGGGCAGCGTGTGGATCAACACCTACAAGCAGCTTTCGATTTCGACCCCGTTCGGCGGCTTCAAGCAAAGCGGCATCGGCCGTGAAAAAGGCGTGAGCGGCCTACGGCTGTACCAGCAATCCAAGGGCATCTACTTCGGCATGTAGCCACAGCCGCCCCTTTTCCTCATCGAACCGGGCCGCGCCAGCGGCCCCCCCTGCTTCTTCTATCGGAGACTTTCCAAATGGCTGAATTTCAACGTGCCGGCTTCATTGGCCTGGGCGTCATGGGCGAACCCATCTGCCGCAACCTGGCCGTCAAATGCGGACTGCCGGTGCTGGGCTGCGACAACGATCCTGCCCCCCTGCGCCGCCTGGCCTCGCATGGCGTGACCGAGGCGAGCGCCGCGCAGATCATGCACGATTGCGACGTGGTGTTTCTGTCGCTGCCGTCCGGCGAAGTCGTGGCGCAGTTGGCGCGTGCCGCAGGCGGACTGCTGGCCGGCGCGCGCGCGGGCCAGTTCATCGTCGATCTGAGCACGTCGCCGGTCGATGTAACGCGCGAACTGGCGGCGGAGTTCGCGGCCAAGGGCGCGACCTTCATTGACGCCCCCGTCGCCCGCACGCGCGCGGCAGCGGAAGCCGGCACGCTCTCGGTCATGATCGGCGGCGACGCCGCAGCCTTCGCCCGAGTCAAGCCGCTGGTCTCGACCTTCGCCAACGAAATCACGCACTGCGGTCCGGTCGGCAGCGGCCAGGTCGTGAAGATCCTGAACAACATGGTGCTGTTCGAGACCGTGGTGGCCCTGTCCGAAGCCCGCGCCATCGCGCGCCGTTCGGGCGTCGATCCACGGGTCCTGCTGGAGACTTTCACGCGTGGATCGGCCGATAGCTTCGCGTTGCGCAACCACGGCTTAAAGGCTATTCTGCCCGCAGACTTTCCCGAAAAAGCCTTCCCCGTGGACTATGCCCGCAAGGATTTGCGCTATGCGCTGGCGCTGGCCGATCAAACCGGCATACGGGCGCTAGGCGCGCGCAACGTGGACCATTGGTTCAACACCGCGCTCGCCCAGGGACACGGCAACCGCTATTTTCCGATCATCAGCCAGGTCATCGATGCGGAGTCGGGAACCACCTCCTAATCACTCCCCTGCCATCCAATGAGTCGTACCCCTACTCAGGACAATTCCACCGACGGCGTCGCCGCCGTCGAACGCGCCCTGACCATCGTCGGGGCCATCGCGCAACGCACCGATCCGATCACGCTTGCCGACCTTTCCCGGGCCACGGGCTTCTACAAGAGCACGCTCTTGCGGCTCATTGCCTCGCTTGAGAAAGCAGCCTTGGTCGTGCGCCGCGCCGATGGCCGCTATGCCCTGGGTCCGTACGCGCATCATCTCGGCCGCGCCTATGAGGCCACCTACCGCCTGACCGAGACCATCCTGCCGCTGCTGCAAGCGCTGGTGGACAAAGGCACCGAGAGCGCCTCGTTCCACGCCTACCACGATGCGCAATCCCGCGTCTGCCTGTTGCGGGTGGATTCGCATCACTCCACGCTAGACCGCATACGCGTGGGAGACCTGCTGCCGCTGAACAAAGGCGCGGCGGGCCGGCTGATCACGGCCTACCTGGTCGACCAGCAGGCGCCCGCGCAGGCCGGCCTCGTGCTGACGTCCATGGGCGAACGCGACCCCAATTGCGCGGCCGTGGCCAGTCCGGTGTTCGGCCCCGATGGCGACATCTGCGGAGCCATATCGCTGTCCGGTCCGAAGGAGCGCTTCTCACCCGCGGCCATCAAGAAAATGTCCAAATTGGCGCAAGAAGCCGCGGCATCCGCCACGCAATCCCTGGGCGGGCGCTGGCCGACCGGCAGATAGCCGCCTGCATGCATCCCGGCCTTCCGGGACAAAAGGACTAGCGATGCGCAACAGACGCAATTTTCTGCGCGCTAGCGCGACACTCGCCGGCGCGGCCAGCGCCCTGGCGCTGCTGCCCGCCTCCATCCGCCGCGCGCTCGCGATCCCCGCGGCGCGGCGCACGGGCACGATCCGCGACGTCGAGCACATCGTCATCTTCATGCAGGAAAACCGTGCGTTCGATCACTACTTCGGCGCGCTGGCCGGCGTGCGCGGGTTTGGCGACCGCTTTCCCATCCCCGTGCCGGACAGCCCCGCTGCGCGCCATCGCACCGTCTGGGCGCAATACAACGACAAGCCCGATGAAGGCGCGCCGCGCACCGTGCTGCCCTTCCATCTGGATACGCGCGAGGCCTTCGAGACCCTGCGCGTGGCCAGCACGCCGCACACCTGGTCCAACGCCCAGGACGCCTGGGACGCCGGCCGCATGGGCAACTGGCCGGCCGCCAAGAAGAACCATTCGATGGCGTACTTCACGGACGAGGACATGCCGTTCCAGTACGCCATGGCGCGCGCCTTCACGGTCTGCGACGCCTATCACTGCTCGTTCACCGGCGGCACCAACACCAACCGGCTGTTCGTCTGGACCGGCACCAACGACGGCCTGGGCCAAGGCAACGGTCCGGCGCTGGGCAATACCTACAACAAGCTCAAGGGTGGCGATCCCGCGCGCGCCTACACCTGGACGACCTATCCCGAACGCCTGGAGGCGGCCGGCGTCAGCTGGCGCATCTACCAGAACATGGCGGACAACTACTCCTTGAATCCCACCGCCGGGTTCAAGGCCTATCGCGACGCCTATCACGGCGTGCCGGGATCGGCCGCCGCGTTGAAGGACAAGGCGCTGACCACGCGCGACCTGGATCTGCTGCGCCAGGACGTGCTGGACGGCACGCTGCCGCAGGTCTCGTGGATCTGCGCCACCAAGGCCGGCTCGGAGCATCCCAGCCCGTCCAGCCCGGCGCAAGGCGCCGACTACACGGCCCGGGTGCTGGATGCGTTGACAGCCAACCCCGAGGTCTGGAGCAAGACCGTCCTGCTGCTGATGTTCGACGAAAACGATGGTTTCTTCGATCACATGCCGCCGCCCGCGCCACCCTCGCGCGAGGCCTCGGGCGCGCTGGCCGGGGCGTCCACCGTGGACACGCGCGGCGAGTATCACGAGATCGTCGCCGGCGCGGAGAAAGACGACACGCCGGCGCATCTGCACGGCGTCTACGGCCTGGGTCCGCGCGTGCCCATGTATGTGCTGTCGCCCTGGACCAAGGGCGGCTGGGTCAATTCGCAGGTGTTCGACCACACGTCCGTGCTGCGCTTCGTCGAGCAGCGCTTCGGCGTGGCCGAGCCCAATATCTCGCCCTGGCGGCGCGCGGTCTGCGGCGACCTGACCTCGATCTTCGACTTCGCCGCGCCGGACGGTGCGGACCTGCTCAGCGGCTTTCCGGCCACCGCCGAACGCGCCGGGCAGGCTTCGGCGCTGCCCGGCACGGTCACGCCCCCTGCGCCACTGCAGCCCGGACTGGCGCGGCAGCAGGCTGGCATGCGCCCCTCGCGCGCCCTGCCCTATGCGCTGCAGGTCCACGCGCGCGCGGACGCTGAAAGCGTCACGCTGCGCTTCGAGAACAGCGGCGCGGCGGGCGCCGTGCTGCACGTCTACGACCGGCTGCATCTGGAACGCGGCCCGCGCCGCTACACCGTGGAAGCCGGCAAGCATCTGGAGGGCGCGTGGCAGACCGCCGCTGACGACGGCCGCTACGATCTCTGGGTACTGGGCCCCAACGGTTTCCATCGCCATTGCACCGGCCGCGCCGGCCTGCCCTCGCTGGAAGTATCGGCCGCCTATCAGGGACCCGGCGCATCGCTGCAACTGACGCTGCGCAACCCTACCCCGCAGGCGCGCACGTTCCGGGTCGAAGCCAACGCCTATGGCTACCCCCAGGAAGGCGGCGCCACGCTCGCTCCCGGCGCGACGGTCAGCCTGTCCTGGGACATGGCCCGCAGCGCCGGCTGGTATGACCTGACCGTGCGCGACAGCGGCGACCCGGCCTACACACGCCGCCTGGCCGGCCGCATCGAAACTGGCGCGCCCTCCACTTCCGACCCCGCGATGGGGCAGGAGCTGATACTGCAATGGACACCCCTGGCATGAAACCACCCGCCCCCTATGAAGACGCCGTGACCTTCCAGTTCGGCGACTCGCCCGAGCTGGCCGATGAGCTGCTCGCCTTGGTGCTGGCCGGCACGAAGACCGCCACCTGCGGCGCGTTGCGCGACTTCAATGAACAGGAACCCGTGCCCGAGGCCGGCCGGCGCGACGTGGTACTGGACGGCTCGGGCCGCCCGGCTTGCGTCATCGAGACCATCAGCGTGCTGATCCAGCGCTTCGACCAGGTGGACGAAGCGTTCGCGCTCGCCGAAGGCGAAGGGCCGTACGAGACCTGGCGCGAGGGGCACATCGCTTATTTCGAGCGCAACGGCGGCTATGCGCCGGACATGATGCTGGCGTGCGAACGCTTCCGGGTGGTCGAAGTCTTCGAACGATAAAAAAGCCGGACGCCTTGCGGCGTCCGGCTCTTCATGCGCTCGGGACCGGTCAGCTTTGGTCGCCGCCCTTGCCCAGGCCCAGATAGCTTTCGATGACCTTCGGGTCGCCAGCCAGCTCGCGCGCCGGGCCGTGCAGGATGACTTCGCCGGTTTCCAGCACATAGCCGTAGTCGGCCACTTGCAGCGCCGCGCGCGCGTTCTGCTCCACCAGCAGGATCGCCACGCCGGTCTCGCGCAGGCGCGCGATGATGTGGAAGATCTCGCGCACGATGCGCGGCGCCAGGCCCAGGCTGGGCTCGTCGAGCATCAGCAGGTTGGGCTTGGCCATCAACGCGCGGCCGACGGCCAGCATCTGGCGTTCGCCGCCCGACAAGGTGCCGGCCTGCTGGGCGCGGCGTTCGCGCAACCGCGGGAACAGGTCGAAGACTTCGTTCAGCGTGTCGCGCCAGCCGCTTTCGCGGGCGCGGTAGCGGCGGAAACCGCCCAGCAGCAGGTTGTCTTCCACCGACATGGTGCCGAACAGTTCGCGGCGCTCCGGCACCAGCGACATGCCGGCCGCGACGCGGCGCTCGACCTGCCAGCCCGATACGTCGGTGCCGGCGTACTGCACGGTGCCGGCCGCGTGGCCGGTCTGCGGCAACGAGCCCATCATGGCGTTCAGCATGGTGGACTTGCCGGCGCCGTTGGCGCCGATCACCGTGACGATGCTGCCGGCGGGCACGGTGAGCGAAGCGCCCACCAGCGCGCCCACCTTGCCGTAGCGGGCCGACAGGTTGCTGACTTCAAGTACGGGAGCGCTCATCACACGCCTCCCGCCGACACGGGCTTGGCCTGGTCCGCTTCGGGCAGGTCGTCATCGATGCCGCCCAGGTAGGCTTCCAGCACCGCCGGGTTCTTTTGCACGTCGGCCGGCACGCCTTCCGCCAGCTTGGTGCCGAAATCCATCACCACGAGGTGGTTGGTCAGACGCATCACAAAATCCATATCGTGTTCGACGAGCAGAATGCTCATGCCCTCGGCGCGCAACTGTTCCAGCACGCGCGCCAGGTCCTGCTTTTCCTTGTAGCGCAAGCCGGCGGCGGGTTCGTCCAGCAGCAGCAGCACCGGATCGGCGGCCAGGGCGCGCGCGATTTCCAGGATGCGTTGCTGGCCCAGCGCCAGGTTGCCGGCCTGCTCGTACAGGTACTCGCCCAGGCCGACGCGCTTGATCTGTTCGGCGGCTTCGTGCAGCAACTGCGCCTCGCGGGCGCGGTCCGAATGCAGGGCGCCGGCCAGCACGCCGATGTCGGAGCGCAGGTGCGCGCCCAGCGCCACGTTCTCCAGCACGGTCATGCCGGGCAGCAGTTGCACGTGCTGGAAGGTGCGGCCCACGCCCAGCTTGGCGATATCGCGCGCCGAACGGCTGTCGATGCGCTGGCCCATGAACGTGACCTTGCCGCGCGTCACCGGCAGCACGCCGCTGATCAGGTTGAAGGTCGTGCTCTTGCCGGCGCCGTTCGGGCCGATCAGGCCCATGATCTCGCCGGACGCAACCTTGAAGGAAATATCGTTGACGGCGACCAGCCCGCCGAATTCCTTGCGGATGGCGTCGACTTCGAGCACCACCTGGCCGGCTTGCGGACGCACGCGCGTCGGCAGGGCCGGCGCAGACGCGGGCGGCGCCAGATTGCGGCGCGAGCTATCGGCGCCGGTAATGCTGTCCCACCAGCCCGCCAGAATCGGCCACAGGCCGTTGCGAGCGTATTGCAGCATCAGGATCAGCAGCACGCCGAAGACGATCATCTCGAAGTTGGCGTTGGTATCCAGCAGCTTGGGCAGCAGGTTCTGCAACTGGTCCTTCAGCACCAGGATGACGCTGGAGCCCAGCAGCGCGCCCCAGACGTAGCCGGCGCCGCCGACCACCGCCATGAACAGGTACTCGATGCCGTAGTTGATGCCGAAGGGGCTGGGACTGACGGCGCGCTGCATGTGCGCGTAGAGCCAGCCGGACACGCAGGCCAGCAATGCCGCCCAGACGAAGATCACGACCTTGTAGGCGGCGGTGTTCACGCCCATCGATTCAGCCATGCCGGCGCCGCTCTTGAGGGCGCGGATGGCGCGGCCGGGACGCGAGTTCAGCAGGTTGCGGGTGGCCCACAACGCCAGCAGCACGAACACCCAGATCAGGTAATAGATGTGGCGGCCGCTGGCCAGGGACATGCCGAAGATGCTGATGGGCTCGATGCCGGCGATGCCGTCATGCTTGCCCAGCCAGTCGATGTTGCCGAACAGGAAGTACAGCGACAGGCCCCAGGCAATGGTGCCCAGCGGCAGGTAGTGGCCCGAGAGGCGCAGAGTGATGGCGCCCAGCAGGTAGGCGACGACGGCCGTCAGGATCAGCCCGGCCGGCAGCGCCAGCCAGGGCGAGACATCGTATTGCGTGGTCAGGTAGGCGGTGGTGTAGGCGCCCAGGCCCACGAACGCCGCCTGGCCAAACGAGGTCAGGCCGCCGACTCCGGTCAAGAGCACCAGGCCCAGCACCACCAGGCTGGCCAGCCCGATGTAATTGAGTTGCGTCACCCAGAATTCGGGCGTGACCGACAACATCGGCAGGCCCGCCAGGACGACGAGGAAGAGGACGAGCAAAATGCGGTTCATGACGTTTATTCCTCTTCGTCCACGTGATGGGTGCTGAACGAACGCCAGACCAGAACCGGGATAATCAAGGTGAAGACAATCACTTCCTTGTAGGCGCTGGCCCAGAAGGACGAGAAGGATTCCAGCACGCCCACCAGCAGCGAGCCCGCGGCCGCCACGGGGTAGCTGGCCAGCCCGCCGATGATGGCGCCGACGAAGCCCTTCAGGCCGATCAGGAAGCCGGTGTCGTAGTACACGGTGGTGATGGGCGCGATCAGCATGCCGGACATGGCGCCGATGGCGACCGCCAGCGTGAAGGTCAGGCTGCCGGACATCGTGGTGCTGATGCCGACCAGGCGGGCGCCGCGGCGATTGACGGCCGTGGCGCGCAGCGCGCGGCCATACAGCGTCTTGCCGAAGAACAGCCACAGGCCGATGATCAGGATGGCGCAGGTTGCCACCACGAACAGGCTTTGCGCCGACCAGGTCATGAAGCCCAGGTCGACTTGCCCGCTGACGAAGGCCGGGGTGCGCCAGCCTTCGGCGCCGAAGAACACCAGCGCCAGGCCGGTGAGCGCGAAGTGCACGGCCACGGAAACGATCAGCAGCACCAGCACGGTGGCTTCGGCCAGCGGCTGGTAAACGATGCGATAGACCATCGGACCCATCGGAATCACCAGCAGCAGCGTCAGCAGCATGTTCAGCCACAGCGAATTGCCGGGTGCGGTGTAGGTCACGGTCAGCCAGAGCAGCGCCAGCGGCAGAACCACACAGGTGGCGATGGCCTTGGGCAAGGCGGCTGCGCTGCGGGTGCGCAGCGCGCGCAGCAGCTCGAGCGCCAGGCAGACGACGCCCAGCAGCGGCAGGAGATAGGCGGTGCCCGGCACTTTGCCGTCCACCAGCATGGCCAGGGTCAGGGCGCCGAACGCCACGAACTCGCCCTGGGGAATGAAAATGACGCGCGTAACGGCGAATACCAGCACCAGAGCCATGCCCAGGAGGGCATAGATGGCGCCGTTGACGACACCGTCTTGCAGCAGGATCAGCGCAATTGAGGAATCCATCTAACAACCTTATTTATTCTGGTGTTCCGGCCGCACCCGGAACACTGATACGACACACCGGCCGGAAAGGCCGGTGCGAAGCATTGCAGGGGTGCCGCGCGGCGGGCTCCGCCGCGCTGTGCGCACCCTTGGATCGGGCGATCCAGGAGGATTACAGGCCGGGCTGGTAGACCCACTTGCCGCCTTCGACCTTGACGATGACGCGCGAACGCTCGTCAAAGCCGGCGTGGTCCGTCGGCGACATGTTGAACACGCCTTGCGAGGCGGCCAGATCCTTCACGCCTTCCAGCGCGTCGCGCATGGCCGCGCGGAACTCCGGCGTGCCGGGCTTGGCGCCCGACGTCAGCGCCACGGGCAGCGCGGCCACGACCAGCTGGCCGGCGTCCCACATATGGCCGCCGAACGTGTTGGTCGAACCGGCGCCGTTGGCCTTTTCGTAGGCGTCCACATAGGCCAGGGCCGACTTCTTGACCGGGTTGCTGTCCGGCAGCTGGGCCGCGACCAGCAGCGGGCCGGCCGGCAGCAGCATGCCGTCGCAGTCCTTGCCGCACACGCGCAGCACGTCGTTGTTGGCGGCGCCGTGGGTCTGGTAGATGGTGCCGCCGTAGTTGCGGGCCTTCAGTTCCTTTTGCGGCAGGGCCGACGGGGTGCCGGCGCCGGCGATCAGGATCGCGTCGGGCTTGGCGCCGACCAGCTTGAGCACCTGGCCCGTCACGCTGGTATCGGTGCGGCTGTATTTTTCGATGGCGACGATCTCGATGCCCTTGGCCTTGGCAGCCTTCTGCATCACGTCCAGCCAGCCGTCGCCGTAGGCGTCGGCAAAGCCGATGAAGCCCAGGGTCTTGACCTTGGACTTGGCCATGGCGTCAGCCAGGGCGCCGGCCATCAGGGCGTCGTTCTGCGGGGTCTTGAAGACCCAGCGGCGCTTGTCGTCCACGGGTTCGACGATCTTGGCGCTGGCGGCCACGCTGATCATCGGCACTTTGGCTTCGGCGGCCACGTCGACCATGGCGAGCGAGCCCGGCGTGACCGAGGTGCCGATGAGCACGTCGACCTTGTCGTCGGAGGCCAGCTTGCGCGAGTTCTTGACGGCTTGCGTCGTGTCGGTGGCGTCGTCCAGGACGATCCATTCGATCTTCTGGCCAGCCACTTCCTTGGGCAGGAGGGCCACGGTGTTGCGCTCGGGGATACCCAGCGACGCGGCCGGGCCGGTGCTGGACACGGTCACGCCAACCTTGACCTGGGCGTTCGCCAGTAGCGGCAGGGCCAGGGCAATGGCGGCAGCCGCCGCGGACAAGCCGAAGTGCTTGCGCATATTTTTGTCTCCTGTGGTGGCTCTTGTGCGCCTCGGTCGAGGCAGGGCGAGCCTAGTTAAAGTTATACAGAAAAAAATATTATAGGGTTAAAACAGTATCAGATGACGATGCGCAACTCCGGTAATTCCCTGATGTGCTACGAAAAACGCATTTCAGCAAACGCATTCGTTAATGGCGAACTTGTACTAGAAAAGATTGGCGGCCGTCAGTTGGGGGATTCCCTTGGACTGCGGCGCGCCTATCAACGCCCCAGCATCGGCCACACGCGCTCCACCCGCGACGCCACCCAGGCGGCCACCACCGCCTTGGCCAGATCACCGGGCAGGAACACCGCCACCGCCATCGCGGCCTTGGCCAAACCCATTTTCGTCACGACGGCCAGCCAGGGCACGCCGCAGGCGTAGACCACCGCGATGCCGCCCACCACGCATGCCGCCACGTAGCCGGCGAACTTCGCCCAGCCGCCCGCGGCGCGGCCGGCGAGGCCGCGCGCCAGCCAGCCCGTCACGAAAGCGCCCGCCACCAGGCCCACGAGAAAGCCGCCAGTAGGCCCGAAAAAGGCGCCCAGCCCGCCCCGGCCGCCCGGCAGCACGGGCAGCCCGACTGCCGCCAGCGCCAGGTAAAGCAAGCAGGCCAGCGCGCCGCGGACGGGTCCGAGCATTGCGCCCGCCAGCATGGCGCCCAAGGTTTGCAGCGTTACCGGTACCGGTATGGCGGGCAGCGGAATCGGCGGGATCAGGCTCAGGACGACGATCAGCGCCGCGAACAGCGCAATCAGCACGGTATTACTGGATTTCACGGTTTTCCCCTTTGGGAGATGGAACTGGGCGCGCGGGCCTCAGTGGCTGCGCGCGTCTATCGCTTCGGATACTTCCTGCGCCCTTTTCAGCGTCAGCACGATCAAGGGCACGATCAGCGCGACCGGATTGGCGCCCAGGCCGCGGGCCGCCTGCGCTTCGCGGATTTCCTGGAAGTTGCGCCAGATCTCGGGCACGAAACGCAGGGCCAGCGCCAACGCCAGCGCAACCTTGCCGGCATCGACCAGCCTCAGGCGTTCAAGCGGCATCAATGCCCTTTCGCAGACGGCAATCAGATCGGATGTGCGCGTGGCCAGCGTGACGGCCAGGGCTAGCCCCACCATCGCGCCCACGCGCAGCAGAACGGCCAGCGCCTCCAGGCCGCCCTGGAACCAGGCCGTGAACAAGCCCACGGCCAGCAGCACCCAGGCCAAGCCCTTGACCTGCCGCCAGACGGTAGCCGCGGCCACGCCCGTGGACCAGACCAGCGCGGCGGCGGCCAGGAAGGCCGGCGCCAGCCAGCGCGGGTCGCGCAGCAGGAACAGGCCCGCGCCCGCCGCCATCAGCGCCAGCAGCTTCAGCCAGGCGGGCAGGCGGTGCAGAAAGGTATCGCCCGCGACATACAGCGGCTCCATCATGCGCAGTGCTCCCGGTACCAGCGCAGCGCGGCGGCCGGCTGGTCGTCGGCCGCGATGTTGCCGTCGCGCACCACCACCACCCGGTCGAAATCCTCCAGCAGCTCCAGGTCGTGGCTGACGACGATGGCGTCGTGGGGCAAGCCCGCGATGGCATCGCGCACGCGATTGCGATTGCGCAGGTCCAGCTGGGTGGTGGGTTCGTCAAACACGATCAGCGCCGGCTCCATCACCAGCACAGCCGCCAGCGCCACCAGTTGGCGTTCGCCGCCGGACAGCGTGTGGCTGGTCCGGTCCGCCAGGTGACCGACGCCCAGGCGGCCCAACTGCGCATCGATGCGGGCTTCGCGTTGCTGGCGGTCCGGGGACAGGTGCTTCAGGCCGAACGCCAGGTCCTCGCGGACGATGGGGAAAACAATCTGGTTTTCAGGGTTCTGGAACACGAAGCCGACCTGGCGGCGCACGGCCTTCAGGTCGCGCCGCGTGTCCAGTCCGCCCACCCGCACATTACCGGCAGAGGGCAGGACCAGCCCGTTGATCAGGCGCGCCAGCGTGCTCTTGCCGGCGCCATTGGGGCCGACGATGCCGATGCGTCGTTCGGCCAGCGTCAGGCTCACCCCATTCAGCACTTGCGCCTGGGGCGTGGAAACAACCGCCTGGTCAAACTCGATTAACATGGGGCGGGATTATGCCCGAACCATTTCGGGCATCGGGACTCCAAGAGCTCATATGGACAAAGTACGAAAATCCGACGCCGAATGGCGGGCCCAGCTTTCCCCCGAAGAATACGTCGTCACCCGTGAAAAGGGTACCGAACGGGCATTCACCGGGCGTTACTGGAATACGTTCTCTCATGGCATCTACCGTTGCGTGGGCTGTGGCACGGCGCTGTTCGCTTCCGACACCAAATTCGACGCCGGCTGCGGCTGGCCCAGCTACTTCCAGCCGCTGGATCCCGAACTGGTGCGCGAGGAGCGCGACACCACCCACGGCATGGTCCGCACCGAAGTGCTGTGCAACGTCTGCGATTCGCATCTGGGACACGTCTTCCCCGACGGCCCCGAGCCCACCGGACTGCGCTACTGCATCAATTCCCTGTCGATGACGTTTGAACCCATAGAAGACTGAATGAAGAAGTTCCTGTTCGACCTGTTTCCGCTGTTCCTTTTCTTCATTGCGTATCGGTACACGGACATTTTCATCGCCACCGGCGTCGCCATGGCGGCTGCCGTGCTGCAGATCGTCTGGCTGAAGGCCACGGGCCGCGCCACCGAGGCCATGCACTGGATCAACCTGACCGTCATCCTGGTATTCGGCGGGGCCACGATCTGGCTGCACAGCGATGTCTTCATCAAATGGAAGCCCACGGTGCTGTACTGGCTGTTCGGCGGCGCGCTGGTCTTTGCGCGCCTGCTCTTCGGCCGCAACCTGATCCGCCGCCTGATGGAAAAGCAGATCCAGCTGCCCGACGCCGCCTGGGAACGGCTGAACCTGGTCTGGGCCGGCTTCTTCCTGATCGCAGGCGCGCTCAACCTGTATGTGGCGTTTTCCGGCCACTTCACCGAATCGCAATGGGTCAGCTTCAAGGCCTTCGGCTTGATGGGCCTGATGGTGGTCTTCGTGATCGGCCAGTCGATCTGGCTGGGCAAGCACATCCAGACGGAGGAACAGGCCCCCTCCTCCGACACCCCGCCCCGCCAGCCCTGATCCCCTCCGAATCCCTGGCCGGCGCGCGTAGCGCCGGAACCAAACCTCACTCCCCATGTCAGACACCACCGACCGCATTTCCCTGATCCGGGAGCGGCTAGCCGCCCTGGAACCCGTCAGCCTCGACATTCTGGACGACTCGCATTTGCATGCCGGCCACGAAGGCAGTAAAAACGGCGCCGGCCACTATCGCGTGATCATCGTAGCGCCTTGCTTCGCGGGGCTCTCGCCCGTTGCGCGGCATAGGCTGGTGTATCATCATTTGCAAGATTTGATCCCTTATCCGATTCATGCGCTTGCGCTAGATGCCCAGGCTCCCAAATAGAAAGTAAAAGGATATTCATGAAACGCATCGTCATGCTGGCTGCGGCCTGCGTCATCGCCGTGCCGGCTTTCGCTCAGAACGTGGCTACCGTCAACGGCAAGGCCATCTCGCAGAAGAGCCTGGATCAATTCGTCAAGCTGCTGGTCAGCCAGGGCGCCACCGATTCGCCGCAACTGCGCGAACAGGTCAAGCAGGAAATGATCAACCGCCAGATCTTCGTGCAAGCCGCCGAATCCAGCGGCATCGCCAAGCAGGCCGACGTCCAGACCGAAGTCGAACTGGCCCGCCAAGGCATCCTGGTCCGCGCCCTGATGGCCGACTACCTGGCCAAGCACCCGGTGTCCGACGCCAAGGTCACGGCCGAATACGAGAAGATCAAGAAGGAACAGGCCGGCAAGATGGAATACAAGGTCCGCCACATCCTCGTCGAAGACGAGAAGACGGCGAACGACCTGCTGGCCCAGATCAAGAGCAACAAGAGCAAGTTCAACGACCTGGCCAAGAAGAACTCCAAGGACCCCGGCAGCGCCGACAAGGGCGGCGACCTGGGTTGGGCTCCCCCGACCAACTACGTCCAGCCGTTCGCGCAAGCCGTGACGCAGCTGAAGAAGGGCGAAATGGTCGACAAGCCGGTGCAGACCCAGTACGGCTGGCACATCATCGTCGTCGACGACACCCGTCCGGTGGAATTCCCGCCGCTCGACCAGGTGCGTCCGCAGCTGGAAGAAATGCTGCGCCAGCAAACCCTGGCCGACTACCAGAAGGAACTGCGCGAAAAGGCCAAGATCCAGTAAGCCTTGCCGCACAGATGAAAAATGCCCGCGCAAGCGGGCATTTTTTTCGCCTGGCTGTTTCGGCGCCGGGTTGGCTCCCCCGTTAAGCCAGCGCCTGCCGCAAATGGGCGTCCCAGAGAGGGCCTTCCAGGAGCGGCGACAGATGGCCGTAGCGCCCGGCCACGCTGGTCTGGACAATATGGGCGGGATACGCGATCCGCGCGCCCCCGCCTGGATCGTCGGGCGCAAAGAGCTCGTCCGATACGCAGCGCAGCCAACGCACGGGCGTGGCGGCTTCCAGCAGCGCGCCGCGCGCATCGTAGCGGCAGGCGGACGTCCTGAGCAGCGCCATGGACCACGGTGAAAAGCGCGCCGCCCAGGCCTGGGCCTCGGCCCGCAAACGCTGCTCCGCGTCGGGTTCGCCCGCGTCGGCCAGCCATAGCGCGTAGCCATAGCGGCGCAAGGTTGCGCAGCGCGATTCGACCCATTCGTTCCAGGCATCCGCATCGCCCGCATCGAGGGCGGCGGCGATGCGGCGCAGGCGCTGCGCGTCCTCCATGCTGCCGCCGCCGCGCGGCGCCGAAGCCAGCGCCACCACCCGCCCGACGGGCAGCGGCGCGGCCACGGCCCACTGGAAGGCTTGGTAGCCGCCGTAGGAATACCCCACCACCGCATCCAGGCGCTTGACGCCTATCGCGCGCAGCCATTCCCCCTGCAGGCGCACGCCATCGGCAATCGAAACGTCAGGAAATGCGCTGGCTTGGGCTCCGATCGGCGCGCTGCTGCCGAAACTCGAACCCAACGCGTTCGGCGCCAGCACGCAGGTATCGCGCGTATCCAGCGCCGCCCCCGGCCCCAGCCAGGGACTGGCCCAGCCCGCATCGGGATGGACTGCCCCTTCGGCCGGCCGCAAGGCCTGCTGGCTGCCGGATATGCCATGCAGCAGCAACACCACGGCGCGCGCCCGATGCGGCGGCGGACCGTAGCGGGCCCAGGCCAGCCGGACCGGCGCCAGCGTCCCGCCGCCGTCCAATGGCAAGGCCTGCAACTGCGTCACCTCGGCGGCGCGATCCGTGGGCTGATGGACGGACATCGGCGGCCCCTAGACCGGACGCTCGCCCATGACCGTGGTGCGATAGATCGTGCGCCGCATGCTGGCTGGCAATTCGCGGGTGGTGGCCTTGTGCATCACGCAGCGGTTGTCCCACATGACCACGTCGCCCGGCTCCCATTGCAGCGCGTACTGGTACTGCTCCTGCGTGCAATGCGCGAACAGGCGATCCAGCAATTCCTGGCTGTCCGCCTCGCCCCAGCCGGACACCTCGGCCGTCATGCCGGGATGCACGTACAGCGCCTTGCGGCCCGTCTCGGGATGGGTGCGCACGATGGGATGTTCGACGTCAGGCGTGCCGGCCAGTTGGCTGGCATCCATCTTCACCTGGGTGCCCTCGTCGGCCCTGGTGTTCTTGCGCCGGTAGCGGTGCACCGCCCGCAGGCCAGCCAACTGGCTTTGCACGGCGCTGTCCAGTTCCTCGTAGGCCTGGTACATGTTGACGAACAAGGTGTTGCCGCCCTCCGGCGGAATCAGCTGCGCATTCAGGATGGTGGCCTTGGCGGGACATTCACGGAAGGCGAAATCCGAATGCCAGTACGAACCGCCGTCGGCAATGCCCGCCGGCACGCCGTTCTTGACCTCGTTGGACAGCACGAATATCTCGGGATACTCGGGATGGTTGTACTGGGCCAGCACGTGGATATCCAGCTCGCCCAGGCGGCGGCTGAAGCGCAACTGGCCCTCGGGCGACAGGCGCTGGTTCTTGAAGACCAGCAACTGGTGACGCAGGAACAGCGCATTCACATCCGCGAAGGCGGCGTCGTCCAGGGTTTCCAGATCCACGCCTTGGACGGCCGCACCAATCAGCGGACTCAGGGGTATCGCTTTCATCATCAGGCTCCGGCAGAGGTTCAAGGAAGACGGTGCACGCGGGCCTCGGTGCGCACCAGCGGCTCGGCGCCGTGCTCCCCGATCAGCACCGGATACTCCAGCCGCATGCCGCCCACGCCCGGGCGGTACAGGTGCGTGCCCAGCGCCACCACCATGCCGGGCGTCACGACATCGCGGCTGCGCAGGTTGATGAAGGGCCGGGTGCGCGCGCAGGTGCCCAGTCCATGGCCGAACAGGGGCAGGCCGAACTCGCTCAGGCCGTGCTTTTCGAACACGGCGATGCCGCGGCTGGCGCACTCCGCTATCGGCCGGCCCGGCGTCAACGACGCCAGCATGGTCTGCACGGTCTCTTCCCAGCAATCGATCAGCTTGCTCTGGGCCGGGTCGGGCTTGCCCAGGAACACGGGCAAAGCCGTATCCGCCATGTAGAGGTCCAGCAAGGGGTGCAGGTCCAGGATCACGAATTCGTTCGGCTGGATAGCGCGGTCGGTGGCCTGCTGGGTGACGCCGCGCAGGAATCCCGTGCGTTCGCCCGCCCCGACTTCGGTGCCGCCCGTCACGGCCCAGGACCAGGTGCTGCCCCGCTGCCGGATCGCACGCTCGATTTCGCCGGCGATCTCGTTCTCGGTCGCTCCGACCCGCACTGCGTTCATGCCCTGCTCGAAACCGTAATCCGAGACCTCTGCCGCATGGCGCAGGCGCTCGATCTCGGCGGCGTCCTTGATCAGCATGACGTCGTCGATCACGTCCACCCCGTTCGCGAAACGGATGTCGGGCAGATGGCTGGTGAGGTCGAAGTACTCGGCCGCGGTCAGCATGCCCGGCGCCACCTGCGCCGCCCCGGGGTGCGACAGGTCCAACGCCACCTTGCCCCGCGTCAGCCCGTGGTGCTCCAGGCGCTGGCGTATCAGTTGCGGAAAATCGGAAAACTCGAACTCGTACATCTCCATCTCATGGCCTTCCACCCGCACCCGCGAGGCGTCCATGGCCCAGTAGATGAATTCGCAATGCCCGTCCGCCGTGACCAGCACGGCGCCGCGCCACGGCATGAATGCGCCGCTCAGGTAGTGCAGCGCGCCCTGGCGGGTACCCAGGTAGGCGTCAAAGCCGAGTTCGCGCGCGTGTTGGGCGACGCGCTTGCGGCGGGCCTGAAAATCGATGGACTGCATGTGTCTCTCCTCCTTGGGAATTCAGGAAACGGATGCGCCGGAAGCCTTGACGACCGGCGCCCATTTCTCGGTTTCATCCGCTGTGAAGCGGGCAAAGTCGTCGGGCTTGCTGGCCACCGGATCTGCGGCCTGGGAAACAAGTTGCTCGCGCACCCGGGGATCGGCCAACGCCTTGGCAATTTCCTGCTGCAGACGTTCGACAATGGGACGCGGCGTGCCGGCCGGCGCGAATACGCCGATCCAGGACGTCATGGCATAGCCCGGCAGGGTTTCGGCCACGGTCGGAATATCCGGCGCGGCCGGAGAGCGTTCCGGGCCGGTCACGGCGATCGCGCGCAGCTTGCCGGACTTGATCAGGGGCTGGGCGATAACCAGGCTGTCGAAGGCCAGGTCGGCCTGTCCGCCGATCACGTCCGTGAGCGCGGGCAAGCTGCCCTTGTAGGGGATGTGCTGCATCTGCACGCCGGCCATCTCGTTGAACAGTTCGCCCGACATGTGCATGGACGTGCCGCTGCCGCCCGATGCGCGGTTGAGCTTGCCGGGATTGGCCTTGGCATAGGCGATGAGGTCCGCCACCGAGTGGATCGGCAGCTTGGGGTTGACCACCACCACCAGCGGATACGACACGACCTGCGTTACCGCCGTGAAGTCCTTCAGCGGCTGGAACGGCATGGACTTGTACAAGGTCTGGTTGATGGCGTTGGTGCCTATCGTGCCCATCAGGATCGTGTAGCCGTCCGGGGCCGACTTGGCCACGGCGTCCGCCCCGATGTTGCCGCCCGCCCCGGGCTTGGCCTCGACGATGACCGATACGCCCATGCTCTGCGTCATGCGTTCGGCCAGCAGCCGGGTGACGATTTCAGTGGGCCCGCCGGCCGCGGCGGGTACGACGAAGCGGATAGGTTTGCTGGGATAGGCCTCGGCCACGCTGGCGGCGGAACTGGCCGCCACACCCGCCGCCAGGGCGCATGCGCCCAAGGCGCGCAAGGCGCGCAATAGTCTCCTGCACATGGCATGTCTCCGTTATTGCGGGACGTACCGGGCGGGTGCCCTGGCCGACCCATCTAATTAACGAACAATTGTTCGCTAATTGGCATTTTATGAAGATTGGCGCGGATGTCAAACTACAATCGAGCCTCCAAGGACAAGACTGCCGACACATGGACACGACATTGCCGGAACCGAAAGAAAGGAAAGAGGAGTTTCTCGACAGCCTGGCCAACGGCCTGCAACTGCTGCAGATCTACGCCACCGGCGTGGCCAGCGTGACCGTGCAGGAAGCCGCGGAACAACTGGACGTGACCCGCGCGGCGTCGCGGCGCATTTTGCTGACGCTGGAAAAACTGGGCTATGTACGGCAGGACGGCAGGAATTTCTCACCCACGCCCAAGGTCATGGACCTGGGCTATGCGTATTTCGCTTCGCTGAGCCTGCCCAAGCTGACCCGCGCGACCATGCGCGAAGTCGCGCAGACCGTGGGGGAAACCTGCTCGCTGGGCGTGCTGGACCGGCAACATGTCGTGTTCCTGGCGCGCGAGGAAGGCCCCAAGCTGCTCAAGCTGGACCTGTCGGTGGGCAGCCGCCTGCCCGCCTACGCCCATTCCCTGGGCCGCACGCTGCTATCGACCCTGGATGACGAGGCGCTCGACGCCTATCTGGAAAGCGCGGACCTGAAGCGCCTGACGCCATACACGACTGTGTCGCGCAGCGCCCTGCGCAAGCTGATCCGGCAGGTGCGCCAGGACGGCTACTGCATTTCGGTCAGCGAATTGGTGGATGGTTTCGCGGGCGTGGCCGTGCCGCTGTACAACCATGAAGGCCGCGCAGTGGCAGGCTTGAGCGTCAGCATGGTGCTGGGCTCCCGCCAGCCCGACGAATTGAAGCAACAGCATCTGCCGGCCTTGCAGCGCGCGGCCGCCGCCATCCGCGACATGATGCCGCGCAGCACCATCTGATTCGGTGCCTGGCCGGGCGGCCTCAGCCGCCCTGCTCGCCCAGCAAGGCCTTCAGGCCGTCCTCGTCCAGCACCGCCACGCCCAGTTCCTGGGCCTTGGCGAGCTTGCTGCCGGAATCCTCGCCGGCCACCAGATAGGCCGTTTTCTTGGACACCGAGCCGCTGACCTTGCCGCCCGCCGCCTGGATGCGCATCGAGGCTTCTTCGCGCGTCCAATTGGGCAGCGTGCCGGTCAACACGAAGGTCTTGCCGGCCAGCGTCGTGGCTTGCGGCGCCGCCTCGGCCACGGGATTCACGCCCTGCGACTTCAGTTGTTCGATCACGTCGCGGTTGTGCTGCTCGGCGAAGAAACGGCGGATCGAAGCCGCCACCACCGGGCCCACGTCGGGTACGGAGGACAAGGCGTCTTCATCGGCGTCCATGATGGCGTCGATGCTGCCGAAATGGCGCGCCACGTCGCGCGCCGTGGTCTCGCCCACGTGGCGGATGCCCAGCGCGTACAGCAGGCGGTTCAAGCCGGGCGCGCGCGCCTTGTCGATGGCGGCCACCAGGTTGTCGGCGGACTTCTGGCCCATGCGGTCCAGGCCCACCAATTCCAGCGGACGCAGGCTGTACAGGTCGGCCAGGGTCTTGACCCGGCCGCTGTCGACCAACTGATCCACCAGTTTTTCGCCCAGGCCTTCGATGTCCAGCGCCTTGCGGCTGGCGGCGTGCCACAGCGTCTGCTTGCGCTGCGCGCCGCAGAACAAACCGCCGGTGCAACGCGCGATGGTCTCGTCTTCCAGGCGTTCGATGGCGGAGCCGCAAACCGGACAGGCCGTGGGCATGACGAATTCGCGGGCGTCGTCCGGGCGCTTTTCCAGCACCGGGCCCAGTACTTCCGGAATCACGTCGCCCGCGCGGCGCACGATGACCGTGTCGCCGATGCGTACGTCCTTGCGGCGGATCTCGTCTTCGTTATGCAGCGTGGCGTTGGTGACGGTCACGCCGCCGACGAACACCGGCTTCAGGCGCGCCACCGGCGTGATGGCGCCGGTGCGGCCCACCTGCACCTCGATGTCGAGCAAGGTGGTGGTGGCTTCCTCGGCGGCGAACTTGTGCGCCAGCGCGAAGCGCGGCGCGCGCGCGACGAAACCCAGCACCTTCTGCGCGGGCAGCGAATCCACCTTGTAGACCACGCCGTCGATGTCGTAGGGCAAGTCGGGCCGCAGCGCGCCGACCTTGGCGTAGAAAGCCATCAGGCCCTCGGCGCCGCTGGCGCGGTGGTTGTGCTTGACGTTGACCGGCAGGCCCAGCGAGGCCAGCCAGTCCAGCATGGCGCCGTGGGATTTCTCGGGCAATTGCGAGGCCTCGGCCACGCCGGCCGACGCTTCGGCGAACAAGCCGCCCTGCGAACCCGCCAGGCCCTGGACTTCGCCCCAGCCATAGGCGAAGAAGCGCAGCGGCCGCTTGGCGGTGATGCGCGGATCCAGCTGGCGCAGGCTGCCCGCGGCGGCATTGCGCGGATTGACGAAGACTTTCTCGTCGCGCTTGGCCTGGGCCTGGTTCAGCTTTTCAAAGTCGGCGCGATTCATCAGGACTTCGCCGCGGACTTCCAGCACCTTGGGGTACGCCCCCTTGAGCTGCAGCGGAATCGCCTTGATGGTACGGATATTGGAGGTGACGTCTTCACCCGTCTGGCCGTCGCCGCGGGTGGCGGCCTGCACCAGGCGGCCGTCTTCGTAGCGCAGGCTGATTGCCAGCCCGTCCAGCTTGAGCTCGCAGAAGTAATCGGCTTGCTGCGCCGGCCCCAGCAGGCCCGCGCCGCGCAGCGTGTCGGTGACGCGGCGGTCGAAGGCCGTCACGTCTTCTTCGTCGAAGGCGTTGCCCAGCGACAGCATCGGCACCACGTGACGCACGCTGCCAAATGCCGAAACAGGCGCCGCACCCACGCGCTGCGTCGGCGACTCCGGCGTCACCAGCTCCGGATGCTCGGCCTCCAGGGCCTGCAGTTCGCGCATCAGCCGGTCGTACTCGGCATCCGATATCGACGGATCGTCGTAGACGTAGTAGCGGACGTTGTGCTGTTCGATTTCGGCGCGCAAGCGCGCCGCGGCCTGCGCCGCGTTTTCACCGCCAGACGCGCCGCTCATTTACGCAAACACCCTTAGGGCGCGCTCGCTGCCAGCGGGCAGGCCCGCTTGTTCGAGCTGGCCGAACAGCACCTGGAGACGCTCGTCGATGACCGTTTCCGAACCATCGGCCAGCGGCTTGCCCTGGTCGTCCACCAGGTCCGCGCGCAGACGGGCAGCCAGGTCGCGGCCCACATCGACCATGCGGCCGAAAGCGCGCTCGTCCGCCGGGCTGCAGGGCACGTCCAGCAGCAGGTACAGGCGCTCGATGCCGCCCATGCCGGCATCGAATGCCGCACCGTCGCCGCGCGCCAGGGTGAAGCGGGCTATGCCGTTGTCCGCCGGCCAGGCCAGGCGGCTGCCGTCGGCGACAAAGCCCAGGTCGCGCGCCACGGACAGGACTTCGGCGGCGGGCTGGGCCGTACCCAGCAGCAGGGTCAGGCCAACCTGGGTGTCCAGGGCGGCGCAGGTGTCGTCCAATCGGGCGCCCTGCTCCAGCACGGCCTGCTGGTCCGGACCTTCGATGGTGGCGTCGAAACGCTCGGCCATGTCCTGGGCGCGGGCCCAGGCCTGCGACCATTCGATGGCGGTCAGCGGACCGCTGCGGTTGGCCAGCAGCACGGCCAGCTGCATGGACGCATAGGATTCGCCGGCGTGAACGCGCGCGCGGTGGCGGCGCTGGTCGGTTTCGGCGAACACACGCATGGGCTTGCGGCCCACGTGGCGCAGGCTCTGCATGTAGGGCAGCAAGTCGGCGCCGCGCACGGTGTCGGCGAAGTTGATCTCGATGACCACCTCGCAGGCGGGATCGGGTTCTTCGGTATCGTCGGCATCGCTGCCGGCATCGACCGGCGCCGGCTGACCGGACTGGGCACGGGCGCTCTCGCCGCCCATGCCGGGCTCGCGGCGCGACGCCGCTGCGCCTGCGGCCGGCGCAGCGCCTGCAGATGCCGCCCCCGCCCCCAACAGCGGATCCTGTTCGGTGGAGGGGAAATGGGTCTGCATCTTGCGCCGGACGCGCCGGTCCTGCCACCAGTTGAATCCCAGCACCAGCAGTATCAGCAATACGCCCAGGGCTATCAGCCCGATCTGCAAATCACTCATGTATAAATCCCGCGCCGAAACCCCGACGCCCTTCTGAATATTGGGTTTATGCCGCTTCGGAGGCCATCATCTGGACGGCCGAGTCTATGTCTACCGCAACGATACGCGAAACCCCTTGCTCTTGCATGGTTACACCGATCAGTTGCTTGGCCATCTGCATCGCGATCTTGTTGTGCGAGATGAACAGGAACTGGGTCTGCTCGCTCATGTTGGCGACCAGGTTCGCGTAGCGCTCCGTGTTGGCGTCATCCAGCGGCGCGTCCACCTCGTCCAGCAGGCAGAACGGCGCAGGGTTGAGCTTGAACAGCGCGAACACCAGGGCGGTCGCGGTCAGGGCCTTTTCGCCGCCGGACAGCAGGTGAATGGTGCTGTTGCGCTTGCCCGGAGGCTGGGCCATGACCTGCACGCCAGCGTCGAGAATTTCCTCGCCCGTCATGGTCAGCTTGGCCTCGCCGCCGCCGAACAGCTTGGGGAACAGCTCGCCGAAGTGGCCGTTGACGACGTTGAAGGTCTCTTGCAGCAGCTCGCGGGTTTCGCGGTCGATCTTGCGGATGGCGTCCTCGAGGGTCTCGATGGCGGTCATCAGGTCCTGGTGCTGCGAATCAAGGAAGCCCTTGCGCTCGCGCGAGGTGTTCAATTCATCCAGCGCCGCCAGGTTGACCGAGCCCAGGGCTTCGATCTGGCGCGAAATGCGGCTGACTTCGGACTGCAGCCAGCTGGCGCGGCGCCATTCATCGGGCTGGTTGGCCAGATCCTGGGCCAGCGCCTCGCGGTCGACCTCGCGCGCGTTCAATTGTTCGGTGAACTGCTCTTCGGCCAGGCGGGCGGCCTGTTCCTGCAACTGCAGTTCCATGATGCGGGCGCGCCGCGGCTCCAGCGTCTGTTCCTGCTGCAGGCGGTCTTCGTCGGCGCCGCGCAGCAGGGCCGCCAGATTTTCCAGTTCCTGGCGCGCGCGCGACAGCGCTTCCTCGCGCTCGGCACGCGCTTCCAGGGCGTCCTGCAGGCCGGCCTGGGACGCCGAGGCGTCCAGCTCGGCCAGGTCCACCATCAGCTGCTCCAGTTCGACGCTGCCGCGCTGGCTTTGGTCGGCCGCCAATTGCTGGTTGCGCTGTAGATCGGTAATGCGGACCTGGATGCCGCGTTCGGCAAATTCGGCTTCCTGGGCGGCGCGTTCCAGTTCGCGCAGGCCGGCGCGGGCCGCTTCGGCCTGGGCCGCCAGGGTTTCGCCGTCGATCTCGGCGTCGGCGAAACGGGATTGGTGTTCGGCCAGCTCCTCGTCCAGCGCCTCGAAGCGGGCCTCGGCCTCTTCGCGGGTGGCGCGCAGGTCTTCTTCCTGGACCTTGATCTCTTCCAGGTCCTGGCGCAGGCGCGAGGCGCGTTCGCCGGACTGCTCGGCCTGCTGCTGCAGGCGCGAGTGTTCCAGCTGGATGTCGTGCACCCGGCGGGTGACCTCGGCCACGCGCTGGCGCGCCGGGGCGATGGCCTGGGACACTTGTTGCCAGGCGGCCTCGGCGCGGGCAACCGCGGCGCGCGCCTGGTCGGCGATCAGTTGCTGGGCCTTGATCTCGCGTTGCAGGTTCTCGATTTCCTGCTGGCGCGCCAACAGGCCGGCCTGCTCGGAATCGGGCGCATAGAAACGCACGCTGTGGGCGTCGACCAGATGGCCGGCCTTGACCACGCAGGCCCCGCCCGCGGGCAGGCTGGCGCGCATGGCCAGCGCCTGGGTCACGTCGGTGGCCGTGTAGATGCCGCCCAGCCACTCATTCAGCAGCGTACGCAGGTCGGGATCGGTGATGCGCAGCAGGCTGGCGAGCGAGGTCAGGCCGGCCGGCGCGGCGGGCGTCGGCGCGGCGGCCGGCAGCTGGTAGAAGGCCAGCCTGGCCGGCGGCGCATCCTCGGCGAAGGCGCGGGCCCAATCCAGGTTGCGCACTTCCATCGAGGCCATGCGCTCGCGCAGTGCGGCTTCCAGGGCGGTTTCCCAGCCCGGTTCGATGTGCAGCTTCTGCCACAAACGCGACAGTCCGGCCAGCTCATGCTTGGCCAGCCAGGGTTCCAGCGCCCCCTGCTTCTGCACGTCTTCCTGCAGCTTCACCAGAGCCGACAGGCGGGCTTCCAGGCGCGCCAGGTTCTGCACGTCGGTCTGGGCGGCGGCCTGGGCGCGGCTGCGCTCGGCATCCGCTTCCGGCACGCGACCTTCCAGGGTAGCCAGCTCTTCCTGGGCTTCCTCGAGCTGGTCCTCGCCGGCGGCGCGGTCGCCAGCCAGTTGCTCCAGGCGCACCGGATCGGGACTGTGCAGTTCGCGCAGTTCCTGTTGCAAGCGTTCGCGGCGCTGCTCCAGCGCCTGCATCTGGCGGTCCGCGTCGCGCTGCGACTGGGCCACCAGGGCGAGATTCTGTTCGACGCGGGCCAGCGCGGCGCGCATCTCGTCGCGCCCCGAGGCGGCTTCGCGCACGCGCTGCTCCACGGCCGGCAGCGCGGCCTGGGCGTCCTCGGCCTTGGCGCGCGCCTCTTCCGTGCGGGCGGCGCCGGCGGCCAGGTCTTCCTCGGCCTGGGCGATCTGTTCGGTGCAATGCTCGCGCTGGGCGGTCCACTCGCCGATCTGCTGCTGCAGCTGATCGCGGCGCGCTTGCAGGCGGTTGCGGGAATCCACCACGTGACGGATTTCGGCTTCCAGGCGGCTGACTTGCGCGTTGGCCTCGTACAGCCCGCCCTGGGCGGTATGCACTGCATCGCTGGCGGCGTAGTGGGCCTGGCGGCGGGACTCCAGCGCGGCTTCGCCCGCCCGCAGGCCGGCGATGGCGGCTTCCAGTTCATTCTGGGCCTGCGCCATCTCCTGGGCTTTCTTGGCGCGCTCTTCGCGCGCCCCGGTTTCCTTCAGGAACCACAACGCATGCTGCTTCTTTTCGCCGTCGGCCTGGAGTTCGCGGTAGCGCGTGGCCACTTCGGCCTGCGCTTCCAGCTTCTCCAGCTGATTATTGAGTTCGCGCAGGATGTCTTCGACGCGGGTCAGGTTCTCGCGCGTGTCGGACAGGCGGTTCTCGGTCTCGCGGCGCCGTTCCTTGTAGCGCGACACCCCTGCCGCCTCTTCCAGGAACACCCGCAGTTCTTCGGGACGCGCCTCGATCAGGCGGTTGATCATGCCCTGGCCGATGATGGCGTAGCCGCGGGCGCCCAGGCCGGTGCCCAGGAAGATGTCGTGGATGTCGCGGCGGCGGACCTGCTGGTTGTTGACGAAGTAGCTGCTGGTGCCGTCGCGGGTCAGCACCCGGCGCACGGCGATTTCCGCGTAGGTGCTCCACTGGCCGGCGGCGCGCCCTTCGCTGTTGTCGAACACCATTTCCACCGAGGCCCGCGCAGCAGGCTTACGGTTGCCGGAGCCGTTGAAAATGACGTCCTGCATGGACTCGCCGCGCAGTTCCGAGGCCTTGGCCTCACCCAGCACCCAGCGCACGGCATCAATGATGTTCGATTTTCCGCAGCCATTGGGACCCACCACGCCCACCAGTTGGCTGGGCACGGGAATCACGGTGGGATCGACGAAGGACTTGAAGCCGGCGAGTTTTAGCTGAGTAAGACGCACAATACGATGACGACGGGGTGGGTTGAACGAAAGGCGTTAACGGACCTGCCGCACAGATTGCAAACCGGCCCCTGGGGGGCCGGCTTACACATGGGTCGTATGATACCGCAGGCAGTCTGTCCCCGAACGTCAGCAAGGGTCAAGGCGTGTTGTCCCTAAGGCTTGCCGGCGGTCAACCCGCGGGCAAACGCTCAATGGCCGCCGCCTGGGGTCCGGCTATACTCCCTGACACTTTTTTGCACGACACATAAATTTTCACGCGGACTGGCCGGGGCCAGGCCTGAGAACGGGGACATTCTTGAAACGTGGTTTCTATCTGGTCATGGCCGCGCAGGCCTTCTCGTCATTGGCGGACAACGCGCTGTTCATCGCAGCCATCGCCTTGATACAGGAACTGCATGGGCCGGACTGGATGGCGCCCATGATGAAGTGGTCGTTCGCGCTGGCTTATGTGGTGCTGGCCGCCTTTGTCGGAGCGCTGGCGGACTCCTTCCCCAAGGGCCGCGTGATGTTCTCCACCAATGCCCTGAAAGTGACCGGCTGCATGCTGATGTTCTCGTATGCCAGCATCGGCGTCGCCCCCGAGTACCAGACCTACCTGGTCTGCGCGGCCTACGGCATCGTCGGCATCGGCGCCGCGGCCTACTCCCCCGCCAAGTACGGCATCGTCACGGAAATGCTGCCCCCGGCCATGCTGGTCAAGGGCAATAGCTGGATCGAGGGCCTGACCGTCTTCTCCATCATCCTGGGCACGGTGCTGGGCGGCCTGCTGATCTCGTCCTCTGTTTCCACCGCCCTGCTCAGCCACTCCTTCATCGGCAAGCTGGTCCACACCCCGGCCGAGGCCGCGATCCTGGTCATCGCCTTCGTGTACCTGCTGGCGGCGCTGTGCAACCTGCTGATTCCGCACACCCACGTGCGCTACCCGCCGCAGCAGAAGAACCCGGTGCGGCTCATCCGCACCTTCTGGGGCTACGTCCGTGTGCTGTGGAAAGACAAGCTGGGCCAGATCTCGCTGGCCGTCACCACCCTGTTCTGGGGCGCGGGCGCCACGCTGCAGTTGATCGTCATCGAATGGGGCCGCAGCCACCTCGGATACCAACTGGACAAGGCCTCGATGCTGATGGGCGTGGCCGCGCTGGGCACCGTCGTCGGCTCCATCCTGGCGGGCCGCATTCCGCTGCGCCGCGCGCTGGCCGTGTTGCCGGTCGGCGCCGCCATGGGCCTGGTCGTGCTGCTGATGCCGCTGGTCTACTCGCCCTGGAGCGTCTACCTGCTGCTGCTGATCACGGGCGGCCTGGCCGGCTTCTTCGTGGTGCCGATGAACGCGCTGCTGCAGCACCGCGGCCACGTGCTGCTGTCGGCCGGCCACTCCATCGCCGTGCAGAACTTCAACGAACAGCTCAACATCCTGCTGATGGTGGCCATGTACACGCTGCTGCTGTGGCTGCAGCTGCCCATCAACATCATCATCGTGATCTTCGGCACCGTGGTCGCGGTGCTGATGGTGGTCTTCATGCGCTGGAGCAAGCGCAACCTGCAGGCCAATCCCGAACTGCACGACCAGATCGGCCAGGAAGGCCATGGGCGCGCGCTGGACTCCACGCACTAGGCGCGCAATTCCGCTGCAATGAAAAAACCGGGCTTGCGCCCGGTTTTTCTTTGCCCCACGACCATGGAGCCAGGCTCAGGCCAATTGCGCCACGGCCAGGCGCAGGTCCTGCCAGGCGCGCGCCTTCTCGCTGGGGCTGCGCAGCAGGTAAGCGGGGTGGTAGCTGACAACCACCGGAATCTCCCGCCCTTCGTCGGTCTTCAACTGGTGGATACGGCCGCGCAGGCTGCCGATGGTCGCGTCCGTGCCCAGCAGCGTCTGGGCCGCGAAACGGCCCAGCACCAGGATCCGCTCCGGCTTGAGCAGCGCGATCTGGCGCATCAGGTAGGGACTGCAGGCCGCGATTTCCTCGGGCTTGGGATTGCGATTGCCAGGCGGCCGGCACTTGATGACGTTGGTGATGAACACGTCGCGCTCGCGGCTCATGGACACCGACGACAGCATGGCGTCCAGCAACTGGCCCGAGCGGCCCACGAAGGGCTGCCCTTGCCGGTCCTCTTGCTCGCCAGGCGCCTCGCCCACCACCAGCCAGCGCGTGGGCTGGCCGCCGTGACCGAAGACCGCGTTGCGGCGGCCCTTGCACAGCCCGCAGGCGGAACAGGCCACGACCTGATCGTGCATTTCTTCCAGCGTGGAGTTCCGGATCGCTTCTGCCACCGGCACGGGCGGCGGAAGCGCTGCCTCGGCCTCGGCCTTGGGAGCTGGAGGCGGCGGCGGGCCTTTGCGGTTCAGGATCGACGCCGGTATCCCGGCACGACCGGGAGCCGGTTCCGCAGGCGCCGCTACGGCGGCGGGCGCTGCCTCGCGCGCCGGGACGGCAGCGACCGGCGCGACAGCCGCAACAGGCTGCGGCGCAATCGGCGCCTCAGCTACGGGGATCTGTGCTGCAGCCGGCAAAACCGGCGTCGAAACAAGGACTTGCGTCTCGGCCGTCGGCCTGCTGGGCGCAGGGGCCGGACGCAGCCACAGCCGCTCCATGCCGATCTCGCGCAACCAGATGCGCTGCAGCGGATTGACCCGGGGCGCGGCCGACGGCGGCGCTGCGTTGGGCTGGCTCATGCCGCCGCTCCATCCGCCGCAAAGCGCTTCTGCATGACCAGGGCATCTTCCCTGCCGCCTTTCTCGGCCGGGTAATAGCCTCGGCGCACGCCGATTTGCAGATACCCGTGCCGTTTGTAGAAACTGATGGCCGACTCATTGGAGGGGCGCACCTCCAGCAGCACGCCCTCCATGCCGCGTTCGCGCGCCTGCTGCTCGCACCAGTCCAGCAGCAAGCCGCCCAGGCCCTGGCGGTGCAGCGGTTTGGCCACCGCGATCACCAGCAGGTGCGCCACGTCGGGCGCGAACATGAGCACGCAAAACCCCGCCAGCTTGCCTTCGCGCCGCAGCGCCCAGGCGCCGTAGCCTGCCGCCAGGGCGTCCGCGAAATTGCCGCGCGTCCAGGGGAAGGCCTGCACGTGCGCCTCCAGCGCCACGACCTCGTCCAGGTCGGCGTCGGTCATCGGTTGAGGCACCGAGGGAACCAGCGAAGGCCGGGCTTTCGGATTACCGCCTTCGCCGCGCATGCGCTCGGCCGTGGTGAATGCCACCTTGTCGCGCACGTAGAGCGGCGCAGCCAGCTCGGGCGCCACGGCCTCGCCCCGCAACCAGCCCTGCCGCCCCAAACGGGCGACGCTGGCCGCTTCCGGGCGCCTGGCGTCCGCGCGGCGCCAGGCGCCGGGATATTCCATTTCGGACGCGTAGGCATCCCAGGCATCGCCGGCCAATACCGGTTCCAGCGGCAGGCCCGCGCGCGCCGACCAGGCCGGCAGGTGATGGGCGGTCCATGGCACGACTTCGGCCGCCGCGATCAGCAAGGGCGCCTGCAGGACTTCCCAAGAGATTTCGCCATCTGAAATGTTCGCCTGGCGGTAGACGGCCAGATAGACCTCGTTCATGCGGGCGTCCAGCGCAACCACGATCGCGCCCGCCGGGGTGGTCTCCACCTGTGCGGCGACCGCCTGATGAGAGACAATGGGAACAACGGGGATGCCCAGGCCGAGGCCCATGCCTTGCGCCACTCCGCAGGCCACCCGCAGGCCGGTGAATCCGCCCGGCCCCTGGCCAAAAGCCACCGCGTGCAAGGCGGCTGGCGCCAGTCCGGACGCCGCCAGTAACTCGTTGGCCATGGGCAGGAGCCGTTCCGCGTGCTCCTGGGAGCCTTCATGTTCCCTGACGCTGACCTCCAGGCGGCAATCGACCGCCCGCAACAGAGCCACGCCGCAACGGGACGAAGAAGTTTCCAAAGCCAGCAGGTTTAGTTCCATAGATGCAGATTGTACGAAATACCGCGACTCCGCCCCCGGTTATCAGGGGGATGCGAGGGGGATTTCAACCATGGTTCGCAATGTGTAATATCTTGTGAACGCCCACTAGCCGCTGGTTCTTGCCACTGTTACATTTCCGGCCATGAATACGCAAAACACCACCCCCACCCGAAAAATCCTCGTCGTCGACGATGATCCGCGCTTGCGCGATTTGCTGCGTCGGTACTTATCCGAACAGGGATTCAACGTTTTCGTTGCCGAAGACGCCAAAGAGATGGGCAAACTCTGGCAACGCGAGCATTTCGACCTGCTCGTGCTGGATCTGATGCTGCCTGGAGAAGATGGCCTGTCCATCTGTCGCCGGCTGCGCGGTGGTCACGACAATACCCCCATCATCATGCTGACGGCCAAGGCGGAAGAAATCGACCGCATCGTCGGCCTGGAAATGGGTGCGGACGACTACCTGTCCAAGCCGTTCAACCCCCGGGAACTGCTGGCGCGGATCAACGCGATCCTGCGCCGCCGCGGCACCGAGGAACACCCCGGCGCCCCCAGCCAGGAAAACGAGTCCATCGCCTTCGGCCCCTACACGCTGAACCTGTCCACCCGCACGCTCACGCGCAACGGCGAACAGGTGCCCATCACCACCGGCGAATTCTCGGTGCTGAAGGTGTTCGCACGCCACCCCAAGATTCCGCTGTCGCGAGACAAGCTCATGGAACTGGCGCGCGGCCGCGAATACGAAGCCTTCGATCGCAGCCTGGACGTGCAGATCTCGCGCCTGCGCAAGCTGATCGAACCGAATCCGTCCAAGCCCGTATTCATCCAGACCGTCTGGGGTCTCGGATACGTGTTTGTGCCGGACGGTGGTAGCTGACCGACTCGCCCGCCCCGGGCAGGAGCGCAGCCTCGTGCCCCGCTTGCGCAGAACCTTCAGGAACCTGACATCACGTTTGCGGCTCGGCTTGTTCGGCCGCACGTTCCTGTTGCTCGCCGCGCTGATGCTCGTCAGCCTGGGCGCGTGGCTACAAGTATTCTTCAGCATGGAGCTGGGACCGCGCGCCAATCAAATGGCGCAGCGGGTGATCACGGCCGTCAATATCACGCGCACCGCGCTGATCTACTCGCATAACGACGAGCGCAGCAAGCTGCTGCTGGACTTGGCCACCAACGAAGGCATCCAGGTCTATCCGCGCGAAGTCACCGACTTCGCCGAAGCCCTCCCCGACGACGATTACTGGCAACGCGTTGCCCAGCACATCCGCACGCGCTTCGGCCCGGAAACGCAGATTGCCTGGGGCGTCAACCAGGTGCCCGGCTTCTGGGTCAGTTTCCAGATAGAGAAAGACCTTTACTGGCTGGTGTTCGAGCGCGAGCAGATCGGCCTGACGGGCGGGATCGAATGGCTGGGCTGGGGCGCCACGGCGCTATTGCTGTCGCTGGTGGGAGCCGCGGTCAGCGTGGGCTTCGTCAACCGGCCGCTATCGCGGCTGGCCCGGGCCGCCCAGGTGCTGTCGCGGGGCGAAACCCCCGCTGCCCTGCCGGAGCAGGGACCGCTGGAGATCCGCGACCTGAACGCCTCGTTCAACCGCATGGCCAAGGACCTGAGACAGGCGGAGGCCGACCGCGAGCTGATGCTCGCGGGGATCTCGCACGACCTGCGCACGCCGCTTGCGCGCATGCGACTCGAGATCGAGTTGAGCGGCGTGTCCGAGGACGCCCGCCAGGCCATCGACGAAGACCTGGGCCAGATCGACCACAGCATCGGCCAATTGATGGAGTACGCGCGCCCCGCCGGCACCTTGCCGCAGCTGGCCACGGACATCTCCGCGGTGCTGGCCGAGCTCTACGAACGCGAACGCAGCCATACCGCATCCCTGGGCGGGGAACTGGACGCCACGCTGGAACCGGGCCTGCGCGCCCGCATCACGGCGCTGGACCTCAAGCGCATCGTCAGCAACCTGATCGAGAACGCGCGACGCTACGGCCGTTCCGCCGACGGCATGGCGCATCTGGTCATGACACTGCAAGCTGAAGGCTCCATGATCGTGATCGAGGTGTCCGACCGCGGTCCCGGCATCGCGCCGGAAGACGTCGACCGCCTGCTGCGGCCGTTCTCGCGCGGCGAGGCGGCACGCACCGGCGTCAGCGGCGCGGGTCTCGGCCTGGCCATCGTCGAACGCCTGCTCAAGCACGTGGGCGGCTCGCTGCGCATGCTGCCGCGCGAGGGCGGCGGCCTGACCGCAAGGATAGAGTTGCCCAAAGCAAAGTTTAGGAATTATCAATTAGACAACGAAAATCCATAGCGTAGAATTAAGGTTTGAGGCGCAGCCTTAATTCCACCAACAACTGGGAGTAAACATGAAAACTGTTGGCGACAAACTCGAACCCTTCAAGGTCACCGGCGTCAAGCCCGGCTTCAACCAGCACGAAGAAAACGGCGTGTCGGCGTTTGAAGACATCACCGAAAGCTCGTTCCCCGGCAAGTGGAAGGTCATCTACTTCTACCCGAAAGACTTCACGTTTGTTTGCCCGACCGAAATCGTCGGCTTCAACAAGCTGGCCAAGGATTTCGAAGACCGCGACGCCGTCCTGCTGGGCGGTTCGAGCGACAACGAATTCGTCAAGCTGGCCTGGCGCCGTGAGCACCCGGACCTCAACAAGCTGGGTCACTACCAGTTCGGCGACACCACCGGCGCCCTGATCGACCAGCTGGGCGTGCGTGAAAAGGGTGCTGGCGTTGCCCTGCGCGCCACCTTCATCGTTGATCCGGACAACACGATCCAGCACGTTTCGGTGAACAACCTGAACGTCGGCCGTAACCCGGAAGAAGTTCTGCGTCTGCTCGACGGCCTGCAAACCGACGAGCTGTGCCCGTGCAACCGTACGGTTGGCGGCGCCACGCTGTAATTTCCAGCCCGGCCCGGGACCCGATTGCGGGTCCTGCGCTGGGCTTTAACTGCTCTAGATTATAGGTAAAAGCTATGGAATTTCTTACGACCATTAAGGAACAACTGCCGGATTGGGCCAAGGACATCCGCCTGAATCTGGACGCCGTGATCGCCCGCTCGACCCTGGCTCCCGAAGATGCCGTCGGCGCCGCCCTGTCCGCCGCCTACGCCGCGCGCAGCCCGGTGCTGGTCGAAGCCTTCAAGAGCGGCCTGTCGGAAGGCGACGCCAACGCCGCGCTGACGGCCTCTGCCCTCATGGGCATGAACAACACCTGGTATCCCTACGTCGAAATGACCGGCGACGCCCAACTGAAGAGCCTGCCGGCCCAGTTGCGCATGAACGCCTACGCCACCCACGGCGGCGTGGAGAAGAAGCGCTTCGAGCTGTTCGCCCTGGTGGCCTCCATCATCGGCAAGTGCCATTTCTGCGTAGCCTCGCACTACGAGAACCTGAAGAACGACGGCCTGTCGACCGAACAGCTGCGCGACGCCGGCCGCATTGCCGCCGTGGTCAACGCCGCCGCCCTGGCGCTGGCTGCCCAAGGCAAGTAAACGGCCCCGCGCAATAAAAAACCCGCCTGCGGCGCATGCCGCAGGCGGGTTTTCTTATGCAGGGCTGTCGATCGCTTATTTCTTCGGCATGCTCGACGTGGTCGGCAGGCCGTTGGCGACCCAGGCCTCGACGCCGCCGCGGTACCAGTACACGGTCCAGCCCAATGTGCCGGCGCGCAACGCCGCGTTGTAGGCGGAACGATCGTTCATGCCTGCGCCCAGGATCACGACGGGCGCCTTGCGATCGCCACCGTTGTTCTTCAACAGCCAGGCGTCGAAGCCTTGTTGCAGGTGATCCGTGACGCTGCCGTCCGAACCCGCATCTGTCAGCGGATAACCGATGGGCACCGTGTCGCGCAGCCCGCTGGTGTCGACGATCAGGAGATTCTTGTCCTTCTTGATCATCCCGACCAGGTCGGCGGTCGTGATCACCTGGGCCCGGTAGATCTTGTTGGGCGTCGGCCCCTTGTACGGCGCGGTGAACAGCATGGTCGTGGCGGGCACGCCAAAGTCCTTCAGCTCGTCGATGGCGCTGGCAGGCAGGCCCTGCCCCGGCGCCGGCTGCTGACGCGGCGGGGCCGAGCCTGGGGCGCCGCCGCCCTGGGCCGCGACCTCGCCGCCCACGGTGCCCATCTCGATGTCGGAAATCATCACCGCGATGTTTTCGATCAGTTCGTAGCACATGGTGATCGAGCCTTCGCGCGGGCTGTACCAGGCATTGAGCTGGCCGCAGTCCTTGAACACCACGTTGACCGGGCGCGGCAGCACGTAGCGCTCGCCCAGCAGCTTGATGTTGTTCGAGATCGCTTCGGACAGATTGTTCGCAAACAAGTTGCCGATCTTGCGCTTGGACGGCTGGAACACCACCTTCACCGGCGCGCCGGGCGCATTCGCCGGCTGCTGGCCTTCGGGCGTCCAGGTGCCCACGCGCGTGTGAGGCGCCAGGATCTTGTTCCAGGCGCGGTTCTGCTTGTTGAATTCATCCGCGCAACGCGCCCGGGTCCGGTCCTCCAGCCCGACGTGTTTGGCAATGGACTCGAACACGGCGGGGTTGCCGCCGTACATGATGCAGAGCATGTTGCGAAAACGCTTCAGGTCGCCAGTGTGCTCGTCTTGCCAGGCCGAGGAGGCGTCGGCCCCCCTGCGCTCGGCCACCTTGCCGCTGTAGTACCACTGCAAGGCCGCGTACTTTGCCGCGTCCTGCGCCATGGTGTTCACTTCCTTGTTGTCCGACGGATACATGGTCGGCTCGACGATCTGCAGCGCCGAGTAGATGTCGACCGCGTCCTCTTCCGCCCCCGTCGAGGGCAGCTCCAGCTCGCCGATCAGGGCGTGCCCGAACTCGTGCATGAAGATGCTGCGCATGATGCCGATGTACACCGACACGATGCGCATGGTGTCGCCGCCAAAGCGCGGATAGGGGCCCTCTCCCGGCAGGGCCGGGTTGTAGTCGCCGCCGCCCTGTCCAGCGGCCGGAGCCTGCGCCTGGGGCTTTTGCGCCGTGCCCCCGCCTGCGTTGCCGCCGCGCGCGGGCAAGGTCCCGGCAGCCGCCGGCGCCGCGCCGGATTGGCCGCCAGTCATCGTGATCTTGAAGTCGGCGACGCCGAAGGTGCCTACGTCGTAGGCCATGATGCCCAGTTCAGAACCCGTGGCGGGCTCGTTGCTGACATCGCCGATCTGCTGGCCGTTGACGATGAAACGGGCCGCGCCCGGCAGCTCGACCACTCTGATGCGGTCGGAACCGTCCAGCTTCGCAATGTTGGGCAGCGACGCGATGTCACGGCGGTTCTGCCCCTGCAGACAGAACAGCAGTGTGTTCTTGTCGGCCGTGAGTTCGAGCAGGCACAGGCTCTTGTTGGCGCGGTTGCTCAGCGCCACGCCGATGGACGCTTTCGGATTCGGAGACTTGACGACCACATTGACGTCGGTCACCCGGCCCGATTCCGGCGCCGGCCCGACATTCATGTACAGGGTCTGTTCGCTGTCGGCCTTGTTCGCGTTGTGCAGGGTGAACCATCCATCCTGCACGCCAGCGGTCCAGCCCTCCAGCATCTGCTGCTTGACCGCACCGGCCAGCGGGCCCAGCTGCTGCTCGTACTGCGCATGCGCGGGCAGGCTTACCGCGCTGAAGATGGAAGCCAGGGCGATGCCACGTAAATGCATCCGAATGTCTCAGTAGTCGAATTGAAGTAGCGCAGAATATGCCAGATCAATTCGACCCGCTTATTCATTTGTTAAAGATGTATCCAAACTAAATGAACAGCGGAAAAGCGCATTCGGCCGTGGTGCCGCGGAACCCTCGCGCGAGCTAGGAAGCCGCGCGCGCCAGCAAGGCCACCACCGTCGCCGCGATGCCTTCCTTGCGGCCCAGGTACCCCAGGCCTTCGTTGGTCTTGGCCTTGATGTTGACCTCGGTCTCGGCCAGCCCGGTATCCGCGGCGATGTTCTTCACCATGGCCGGCGCGTGCGGACCGATCTTGGGCGCCTGCGCGTGCAGCGTGGCGTCGATGTTCACCGGCGTCCAGCCCGCGGCGCGCACGCGCGCCATGGCCTCGCGCAGCAGCACGCGGCTATCGGCGCCCTTGAAGGCCGGGTCGGTATCCGGAAAGTGCCGGCCGATATCGCCCAGGCCGGCGGCGCCCAGCAGCGCGTCGGTAATGGCGTGCAGCAGCACGTCCGCGTCCGAATGCCCCAGCAGGCCATGCGTGTGGGGGATCGTGACGCCGCCGATGATCAACGGGCGCCCCTCGACCAGCGCATGCACGTCGAAACCCTGGCCGACGCGGAAAGGAATACTCATAGCCATTTTTCCATCAGTTCGAAATCGTCCGGCCATGTCACCTTGAAATTGCGCATGGCGCCGGGCACCAGCAGCGGCGCGTAACCTGCCGCCTCGATGGCCGAGGCCTCGTCGGTGACGGCCGCGCCGCTCACGGAGGCCGCCGTCAGCGCATCGCGCAGCACGCCGGCCCGGAACATCTGCGGGGTCTGCGCCAGCCACAGGCCGTTGCGGTCCAGCGTGCGCTCCACGCGCTCGTGGCCGCCCTTGACGGTGTCCGCCACGGGCAGCGCCAACAGGCCGCCCACGGGGTCCGCCAGGCAGGCGTCGATCAGCCGGCCCAGCGCGGCCGCAGGCAGCCCAGGGCGCGCAGCATCGTGCACCAGCACCCAGGTATCGTCGGCCACGCCGCTGTCGGCCAGCGCACCCGCCACGGTATCCGCACGCGTCGCGCCGCCGCAGGCGCGCCACACGGTGCGCGGCAGGCCGGCCAGCGCCGCATCCACCCAGCCGTCGCCGGGCGTCACGGCCACCCGCACCTGCGAGATGCGTTCATCGGCCAGCAACGCGCATACTGCGTGGCGCAGCATGGGCTGTCCAGACAGCGGACGGTATTGCTTGGGCACGGTTTCATGCCCGGGCCGGCTGGCGCGGGCCCCTACGCCCGCAGCGGGCACGATTGCAATGAGGGAGGCAGACATGGTGCGGTGATTTTATAATCTTCCGCTTGATGCCTGCTTCCAGCCTGATGCCAGCCCCCTCCGCCCCCGCTACCTTCGCGCCTCCCGTCCCCGCCACGGCCCCCACTCTGTCCGCGCTGAAGGCCGGCGCGCGCTATGCGCAGCCGCGCCCGCCAGGGTCCGGCGACGCCTGGCTGCTGGCGGATCTGGCGCGGCAGGCCTCGGCGCCGCTGGTCATCCTGACCGCCGAGCCGGTCGAGGCCCAGCGCCTGGCCGAGGAAATCCAGCTGTTCGCCCCGGACCTGCGGGTGCGCCAGTTGCCCGACTGGGAAACGCTGCCCTACGACGCCTTCTCGCCGCACCAGGACCTGATTTCGGAACGCTTGCACACGCTGCACTCGCTGATGACCAAGTCGGTGGACGTGCTGACCGTGCCGATCACCACGGCGCTGTACCGGCTGGCGCCGCCCTCTTTCCTTGCGGCCTACACCTTTTCCTTCAAGCAGAAGGACAAGCTCAACGAAGCCGCGCTGCGCGCCCAGCTGACCCTGGCCAACTACAACCACGTCACCCAGGTGACGGCGCCCGGCGAGTTCTGCCTGCGCGGCGGCCTGATCGACCTGTTCCCCATGGGCTCGGTGGTGCCCTACCGCCTGGACCTGTTCGACGACGAGATCGAGACCATCCGCAGCTTCGACGTGGACACGCAGCGCAGCCTGTACCCGGTGCGCGAAGTGCAGCTGCTGCCCGGCCGCGAATTCCCGATGGACGAAGACGCGCGCAACCGCTTCCGGGCGCGCTTCCGTGAAGTCTTCGAAGGCGATCCTTCGCGCGCCTTGCCTTACAAGGACATCGGCAACGGCATTCCGTTCGCCGGCGTCGAGTACTACCTGCCGCTCTTCTTCGAGGAAACGGCGACCCTGTTCGACTACCTGACGCAAGGCACGGTCACCGTCACCGTAGGCGACATCGACGACGCCATCCAGCGCTTCAACCAGGACACCTCCAGCCGCTACGGCTTCCTCAAGAGCGACCGCGAACGGCCGGTGCTGCCGCCCTCCGAACTGTTCCTGGACAACGAGACGCTCTACGCGCGGCTGAAGGACTTCCGTCGCCTGTCGCTGACCGCCGGCCAGCCGCACCCGGACTTCCGCGCGGCGCCTGATGTGAGCGTGGCGCGGCGTTCTGATGATCCCATCGCCAAGCTGCGCGCGCTGGTGCAGGCCGGCCAGACACGCGTGCTGCTGTGCGCCGACTCCGCCGGCCGGCGCGAGACCCTGGTGCAGATGCTCAACGAGTTCGGCGTCACACCGGACGCACAGCCCGACACCATCGAAGCCTTCCTCGCCTCGGACGCCCATTTCGGCATCGTCGCCGCGCCGCTGTCCACCGGCTTCGGGCTGCCCCAGGCCAATCTGGCCTTCCTCACCGAAAACGACCTGTACCCGGGCCTGGCCACCACCGGCCGCCGCGGCAAGCGCGACCAGGAACGCGCCAGCAACGTCGAAGCCATGGTGCGCGACCTGTCCGAGCTGCGTGCAGGCGACCCCGTGGTCCATGCGCAGCACGGCATCGGCCGCTACCACGGCCTGGTCAACATGGACATGGGCGAAGGCGGGATGGAATTCCTGCATCTGGAGTACGCCAACGGCAGCACGCTGTACGTGCCGGTGTCGCAGCTGCACGTGATCGCCCGCTACAGCGGCGCCGATCCGGAAGCCGCGCCCCTGCACCAGCTGGGCTCCGGCCAATGGGACAAGGCGCGCCGCAAGGCCGCCCGCCAGGTCCGCGACACCGCCGCCGAGCTGCTGGCGCTGTACGCCCAGCGCGCCGCGCGCGAAGGCTACGCCTTCAACCTGCCGCTCAACGACTACCAGGCCTTCGCCGAGGGCTTCGGCTTCGAGGAAACAGCCGACCAGGCCGCCGCCATCGAGGCCGTCATCGCCGACATGACCTCCGGCCGCCCCATGGACCGCCTGGTCTGCGGCGACGTGGGCTTCGGCAAGACCGAGGTCGCGCTGCGCGCCGCCTTCCTGGCCGTGGCCAACGGCAAGCAGGTCGCCCTGCTCTGCCCCACCACGCTGCTGGCCGAACAACATGCGCAGACCTTCTCCGACCGCTTCGCCGACTGGCCCGTGAAGGTCGTGGAGCTGTCGCGCTTCCGTTCGGCCAAGGAAGTTTCCGCCGCCATCGAAGGCATCAACGACGGCCGCGTGGACATCGTCATCGGCACCCACAAGATCCTGTCCAAGGACGTGAAATTCAAGCGCCTGGGCCTGGTCATCATCGACGAGGAACACCGCTTCGGCGTGCGCCAGAAGGAAGCCTTGAAGGCGCTGCGCGCCGAGGTCGACGTACTGACGCTGACCGCCACGCCCATTCCGCGCACGCTGGGCATGTCGCTGGAAGGCATCCGCGACTTCTCCGTCATCGCCACCGCGCCGCAAAAGCGCCTGGCCATCAAGACCTTCGTGCGGCGCGAGGACGGCAGCACCCTGCGCGAAGCGCTCTTGCGCGAACTCAAGCGCGGCGGCCAGTGCTATTTCCTGCACAACGAAGTCGAGACCATCCACAACCGCCGCGCCCGCCTGGAAGAACTGGTGCCCGAGGCCCGCATCGCCGTGGCCCATGGCCAGATGCCCGAGCGCGAGCTGGAACAGGTGATGAAGGGCTTCTACCAGCAGCGCTACAACGTACTGTTGTGCACCACCATCATCGAAACCGGCATCGACGTGCCCAGCGCCAACACCATTGTGATCCACCGCGCCGACCGCTTCGGGCTGGCCCAACTGCACCAGCTGCGCGGCCGGGTGGGGCGCTCGCACCACCAGGCCTACGCCTACCTGCTGACGCCCGGCGAGGACGCCATCACCAACAACGCCAAGAAGCGCCTGGAAGCCATCCAGGCCATGGAAGAGCTGGGTTCGGGCTTCTACCTGGCCATGCATGACCTGGAGATCCGCGGCACGGGCGAAGTGCTGGGCGATTCGCAGTCCGGCAACATCCAGGAAGTGGGCTTCTCGATGTACAACGAGATGCTCAACGAAGCCGTGCGCGCACTGCGCGCCGGCGAAGAACCCGACCTGGACGCGCCCTTCAACCTGGCCTGCGAAGTCAACCTGCACGCCCCGGCGCTGCTGCCGTCCGACTATTGCGCCGACGTCCATGCGCGCCTGGGCATCTACAAGCGCCTGGCGCACGCCGCGGACGAAGACGACCTGATCCACATCCAGGAAGAACTGATCGACCGCTTCGGCAAGCTGCCCGAAGCCGCGCAGACGCTGCTCGCCACTCACCGCCTGCGCCTGGCCGCCCAGCCCCTGGGCATCGTCAAAATCGACGCCAGCGAAACCCAGGCGCTGCTGCAATTCGGCCCCAAGACCTCGGTCGATCCCGGCAAGATCATCGAACTCGTGCAGCGCCAGCGTCACATCAAACTGGCGGGACAGGATAAATTGCGGGTTGAGATCAAGGCCGCGCAGATTCCGGCCCGCGCCGACGCCGTGCGCGCCGTGCTGCGCGCCTTGAAGTAACCGTCAAACCACACTGATTTTTATGACTACCCATCACCTTGTCGTCCAATCCCCCGGCCTGACCGTGGAACACGCCGAACAGCTGGCAGCCCTGGCCCAGGCGCAAGGCGTCGCACGCATCAGCGCCACCGCCGCCCGTCTGCTCGACGTACAACACGACGATGCCACCCGCGCCGAGGTCGTCGGCTGGGCCGAACGCCACGGCGTCGACACCGCCTTCCTGTCCGCCGGCCTGAAGCTGTCGGGATGCAAGGTGCTGGCCATGGACATGGACTCCACGCTGATCAACATCGAATGCATCGACGAGATCGCCGGCGTGGCGGGCCTGAAGGACAAGGTCTCCGAAATCACCGAGGCCGCGATGCGCGGCGAGATCAAGGACTTCTCCGAAAGCCTGCGCCGCCGCGTCGCCCTGCTCGAAGGCGTGCCGGCCGATGCGCTGGAACAGGTCTATACGGAAAAGCTGCGCCTGAATCCCGGCGCCGAACGCCTGATTTCCACCGCCCAGGCCGCCGGCATCAAGGTGCTGCTGGTCTCCGGCGGCTTCACCTTCTTCACCGAACGCCTGCGCCAGCGCCTGAACCTGGACAGCGCGCACGCCAACACCCTGGAAATCGCCAACGGCGTGCTGACCGGCAAGGTCCTGGGCGACATCCTCGACGCCGACGCCAAGGAAGCCCACCTGCGCGAGTTCGCCCGCCAGCACGGCGCGTCCCAGGAGCAGATCATCGCCATGGGCGACGGCGCCAACGACCTGAAGATGCTGGGCATCGCCGGCTTCCCCGTCGCCTACCACGCCAAGCCGCTGGTGCGTCAGCAGACGCGCTACGCGCTGAATGTGTCGGGGCTGGACGGGGTGCTGAACTGGTTCGAGAGTTGAACGCGTCACGCTCGGCGCCTGTGCCTGCAGCCGGCGGGCGAGCATGAAAAAAGCCACCTCGCGGTGGCTTTTTCATTGCAGCGGCGTATCAGTACCGCACGCGCAGCGAGAGCAGCGCCGCCCGGCCCGTGCCCAGCGCCGCGTAGTGCGCCGCATAGGCCTTGGTGTAGTAGGTTTCGTCGAAAATATTCAGCACATTCAACTGCGCCGACATATGGTCGTTGAATTCGTACGCGGCCATGGCGTCGAAGCGCCAGTAGGAAGGCACCCAGCGCGCCTTGGGCGTGCCGTCGGCGTTCTTGGTCGCGTCCGAATTGCCGTACACCTTGTCCACGTAGTAGGCGCCGCCGCCGACCGTCAGCTTGGGCAGCACCTTGTAGGTGGTCCACAGGCTGAAGGCATTGCGCGGCGTATTGGGCAGGTCCTGGCCCACGGCGCCGCTGTTGTAGGCGCCCTTGGTCATTTCGCTGTCCATGAAGGTGTAGCCGCCGAACACGTTCCACTTGGGCGTGATGCTGCCCGAGAAGCCCAGTTCGATGCCGCGCACCTTGGCCTCGCCGACCTGCGCGGTCTCGGTGGCCGAGACCGCGACGCTGGTGTTCTTGCGGATGTCCTGGAAAGCCGCCGCCGACAACGTCAGGCGATCATCGAACACCTGCCACTTCGTGCCCAGTTCCACCGTACGGCTCTTCTCAGGCTCCAGCGACTGGTTCGTGACCGACACGGCATCGCTGATCGCGCTGGAGGCGATGGCGGACGGCGTGGACGAAGTTCCGTAAGTGGCGTAGATGGTGCCGTTGGGCGCGGGCTTGTATGCCAAGCCAACCTGGTAGTTAAAGAGGTTGTCCTCGCGGCTGGTACTGTAGAACGCCGGCGTGCTGGCCGGGTCATTGCGGCCCTTGGCGATGTTGCTGCCGCTGGTACGGTAATTGTCCCAACGCAGGCCCAGGCTGGCTTGCCATTGCTCGTTGAACTTGATCGTGTCGAAGCCGTAGAGCGCGACCGTATCCGTGTTGTAGCGCGCCGGATTGTTGTTCCGTTGCAGATGGCCAGGATAGTAGGTGCCCGGGTCCGGATCCCACAACGAGGCGCAAAGCGCCGGATTGGCGTAGGTATTCTTGCCGTTGGCGGTGCCAGTCACGCAGCCGCTCGTTCCAGCGGGAACGCCCGACTCGGTGTAGCTGTCCTTGTCCTGCTTGATGTTGCTGTACTCGAAGCCCAGGTCGAACGAGTGCTTCAGGCTGCCGGTATCGAATTCGCCCGTCAGGTTGGTCTGGTTGGCGAAGCTCTTGGTGACGTAGTAGCCCGACTTGAGCGCCCGGTACACCAGGCCATTCGGAACGTTGCCCTTGCTGTCGTCGGGGTTGGTCGCCGCAAAATCGGTGGTGCCACGGCCATAGCGCGTCACGTTGCGCAGTTGCAGCTTGTCGGAGAAGTCGTGCTGGAAGTCCACGGTAGCGACGTCGTCGCGGGTCTTCATGAAATCGCGGCCCTTCAAGCCATAGAAGCTCTTGCGGCTTACACCCATGGTCTCCGTCACCGGCTGGCCCGTTTTCGGGTCATACGGGATGGAGTAATCCGGCATGCTGTCGTCTTGGTAGTGGTAGTAGCTCAGCGTGATGCGCGTCGGCGTACCCACGCCCAAGGTCAGCGAGGGCGCCACGCCCCAACGCTCGAAGTCCACCGCGTCGTCACGGCCGGGCGCGTCACCCTTGTTGCCCATGACGTTCAGGCGGAACGCGGCCTTGTCGGCCAGGCGCCAATTGCTGTCGATGGTCGCACGGTAGTTGCTGTCCGTGCCGATCTGCGCCGTGGCTTCCGTGAAGTCGGTGGCCTTGGGCGTCTTGCTGACCATGTTGATGCTGCCGCCCGCGCCGCCGCGGCCGGAATAGACCGAGTCCGGCCCCTTGATGACTTCGACCTGCTCCAGGTTGAAGGTGTCGCGCACCTGCGTGCTGGAATCGCGAATGCCGTCCAGGAAAATGCTGCCGGCGGAATTCTGGCCGCGGATGATCGGCAGGTCGCCGCCCGGGCGACCGCCCTCGCCCGCGCCGAACGTGATGCCGGGCGAATTGCGCAGGACGTCCTGCAGCGTGGACGCAGCCTGGTCCTGGATCACCTGCTTTGGCACGACCTGCACCGTGCGCGGGGTGTCCAGCAAGGGGGCCGTGAACTTGGGCGACTGCGCCGTGGAGGTCTGGTACGACGACCCCTCACCCTCCACGCGCACGGGCGCAAGTTGCGTCACGCCCGAATCCGCGGATTGGGCGGCGGCGTACGGACTGATGAACAGCGCGGGAGCCGCGATCGCGGCGGCCAGGGAGGTAGTGAGCGTATTCAGCGAATACGTATCTTGGGGCTTCAAACCAGCTTCTCCGAATGTAAATAGCAACGATTCTTGTTTTTTTAACGTTTGCGATTCTGAACTGTGCGGCTGAATGAAACCTGAATGAAAGACCCAAACTCATCCAAAAGATGAAAAAACAACACCATAAGCGGGTTATCCCCACGGGTCTTCGCAGGGCTCCCGCCGGGTATCCGCTAGTGCAAGACGCTGAGTAGCTCCGCCTTCCCGAATACCCGCGAATGGGCAAGGAAAGGCATCAGCAAGCTCAAAAGGCACAGGCTAAGCGGGTTCCATGCACCCACGAAAAAAAACGCCCCACAGGGCGTTTTTCATGCATGAACCAGGCTGCCTTCAGGTGCGCAGGCGCGGGTGCCGCTTGAACAGGTACCGGTACACAAACCCCGGATACGCCAGCACCAGATACAGGCTCAGCGTGATCGCGTAGAACTCCCAGGTCTGGGAAAAGCGGTTGCCCAGCGTGGATTCGAACGCGAAACCGAGCGCACCGACGATGGCGTAGAACACCAGCACTTCGATCAGACGCATCCAGAACGGTTTGACTGCCGCCACCCCGCCCTGCTTCCAGGGCATGACGGCGAATACCCGCTCCGTCAGGAACGGGAGATTTGCGCTGACCAGGGCCAGCGCGATCAGCAGCCATACCGCCAGAGTCTGGTTCATGGCCCCGTTTTCCGTTTACAGGCTGAGCGAGCTGCGGATTGCCTGCACGCACAGGGCCATCAGGCCGCCCGGCAGGATGCCCAGGATCAGGATCAGGGCGCCGTTGACCGACAGCACGCCGCGCTGGCCGCAGGTGGCGACCATCGGCGCGGCATCGGCGGCCGGCTCGTCGAAGTACACGACCTTGACCACGCGCAGGTAGTAGAACGCGCCGATCAGCGAGAACAGCACCGCAATCACGGCCAGGGTCACGTGGCCTGCGCTGACCAGCGCCTGCAGCACGGCCAGCTTGGCGTAGAAGCCCACCAGCGGCGGAATGCCGGCCAGCGAGAACATCAGCAGCAGCACGATGGCGGCATGCCACGGGCTGCGGCGGTTCAGGCCCTTCAGGTCGTCGATATGCTCGCACTCGAAACCTTGGCGCGACAGCAGCAGCACGATGCCGAAGCTGGCCAGCGTGGTCAGCACGTAGGTCAGCATGTAGAACAGCGAGGCGCCGTAGGCGGCCGACGACAGTTCCGGCTTGCCCGCGACCGAACCCGACATCAGGCCCAGCAGCACGAAGCCCATGTGCGAGATGGTCGAATAGGCCAGCATGCGCTTGAAGTTGGTCTGCGCGATGGCCGTCAGGTTGCCGATGGCCAGCGACAGCACCGCCAGGATCATCAGCATCGGCTGCCAGTCGGCGGCCAGGCCGTGCAGGCCATCGACCAGCAGGCGCAGCGTGATGGCGAAGGCGGCCAGCTTGGGCGCGCCACCCAGGATCAGGGTGACGGCGGTGGGCGAACCCTGGTAGACGTCCGGAACCCACATGTGGAACGGCACGGCGCCGAGCTTGAACGCCAGGCCCGACACCAGGAACACGATGCCGAACACCAGGGCCAGCTTCTCGGCCTTGCCCGCGGCGATGACCTTGGACACTTCAGCCAGATCCAGGTGGCCGGTGGCACCGTAGATCATGGACATGCCGTACAGCAGGAAGCCCGAGGCCAGCGCGCCCAGCACGAAGTACTTCATGGCGGCTTCGGTGGCGACGACGTTGTCGCGGCGCAGCGCGATCAGCGCGTACAGCGCCAGCGACATCAGCTCCAGGCCCAGGTAGATGGAGATCAGGTTCCCGGAGGAGATCATGACCATCTGGCCCAGCAGGGCGAACAGCGTCAGGACGTAGAGTTCGCCGCCGCGCATCATGTCGCGCACTTGCGCGTAGACACGGCCATAGACCAGGGTCGCGGCCACGGCGATGTAGGACGCGATCTTGAGCAGATGCGACAGTTCGTCGGTGACGTACAGGCCGTTGAAGGTCGAACCAACAACGCCGTTCTTCCATTGCAGGGCCGACACGACGGTCAGCACGCCCAATGCAAGCATGGTCAGCAGAAACGTCGGCTTGCGCTCGGGGTGATTGCTGACCGCGTCGACGAGCAGGATAGCCAGGCCGAAAACCAGCAGGAGGATTTCCGGTGTCGCCAGGGCGAAATCGATTTGGGATTGCATCATTGTCTTGTCTTACAGTTTCGAGACGGCAACGTGTTGCAGCAGGGCCTCCACCGAAACGTGCATCACGTCGGTAAAGGGCTTGGGATAGATCCCCATGTACAACACGGCGATCGCCATCACGCCAAGAATCACAAACTCGCGGCGGTTGATATCGGTCAGTTCACGCACGTGGTCGTTGGCGACGTCGCCCAGGACCACGCGCTTGACCATCCACAGCGAATACGAAGCGCCCAGGATCAGGGCGGTCGCCGCCAGCAGGCCGATCCAGAAGTTGTGCTCGACCGCGCCCATGATCACCATGAACTCGCCCACGAAGCCGCTGGTGGCCGGCAGGCCGCTGTTGGCCATCGAGAACAGGATGAAGAAGGTGGCGAAACGCGGCATGACGTTGACCACGCCGCCGTAGTCGGCGATGCGGCGCGAGTGCATGCGGTCATAGAGCACGCCGATACACATGAACATGGCGCCCGACACGAAGCCGTGCGAGATCATCTGCACGATGGCGCCTTCGACGCCGGCCGTGTTGAAGATGAAGAAGCCCAGCGTCACGAAGCCCATGTGAGCAACCGACGAATACGCCACCAGCTTTTTCATGTCGTCCTGGACGATCGCGACCAGGCCGATGTAGATCACGGCGATCAGCGACAGCGTGATCATCATGCCGGCCAGGCTGTGCGAGGCGTCAGGCGCGATCGGCAGCGAGAAGCGCAGGAAACCGTAGGCGCCCAGCTTCAGCATGATCGCGGCCAGCACGATCGAGCCGCCCGTGGGAGCTTCGACGTGAGCGTCGGGCAACCACGTGTGGACCGGCCACATCGGCACCTTGACGGCAAAGGCCGCCAGCAAAGCCACGAAGATCAGGATCTGCGGGGTGTAGCCCAGCTTGGTCTGCTGCCAGGTCAGGATGTCGAACGAACCGCCCGACACGTTCCACAGGTACACGAAGGCGACCAGCGTCAGCAGCGAGCCCATCAGGGTGTACAGGAAGAACTTGAATGCCGCGTACACGCGGTTCGGTCCGCCCCAGACGCCGATGATGATGTACATCGGGATCAGCGTGGCTTCGAAGAACACGTAGAACAGCATGCCGTCCAGCGCGCAGAACACGCCCACCATCAGACCCGACAGGATCAGGAAGGCGGCCATGTACTGGGACACACGGCTGGTGATGACTTCCCAGCCGGCCAGCACCACGATGATGGTGATGAAGGCGGTCAGGAGCACGAACCACATCGAGATGCCGTCGATGCCCAGGTGGTAATTGACGTTGAAGGCCTCGATCCAGGAGGTCTTCTCCACGAACTGCATCTTGGCCGTGGTGGAGTCGAAACCGGTGTACAGCGGGATCGTGACGAGGAAACCGGCGATTGAGCCGACGAGCGACAGGCCGCGCGTCAGGCCGGGACGGTCGTCACGGCCCACCGCCAGCACCAGCAGGCCGAATACGATCGGGACAAAGATCGCAAGCGTGAGCCAGGGGAAAGTGTTGGATGCCATCTCGCTTGCCATCATTGGGGAATCAGCACAAAGAAAGTCACCAGCGCCATGATGCCGATGATCATCGCGAACGCGTAGTGATAGATGAAGCCGGACTGCAGGTGACGGCTGACCGCTGCCACCCAGCCCACCACACGGGCGCTGCCGTTGATCAGCAGGCCGTCGATGATGCCGCGGTCACCGGTCTGCCACAGGCCACGGCCCAGGCAGCGCAGGCCGCGGGCGATGATCTGCTCGTTGACCCAATCCACGTAGTACTTGTTCTCGAGCACCTTGTTGATGCCGGACAGGCTGGATTGGATCTTGGCCGGAACCTTCGGGTTGATCAGATAGCAGTACCAGGCGGTGACGGCGCCAGCCACGACCAGCCAGAACGGAACCGTCTGGAAGGCGTGCAGGCCGAAGGCCACCCAACCGTGCCACTCTTCGTGCAGCTCGTGCATCGCAGGATGCTGCGGCAGGACCTTGATCACGCCGTCGAAGAACTTGCCGAACAGCATCGGATCGACCACCAGGGCGCCGATGATGACCGACGGGATCGCCAGCAGCACCAGCGGCAGCGTGACCACCCAGGGCGACTCATGCGGCGTGCCGTGATGGCCATGGCCGTCCGGCTCATGGTCGACGTCGGCGGCGTGATGATGGTCGTCGTGACCATGGCCGTGACCGGTGGTATCGAAGCGTTCCTTGCCGTGGAAGACCAGGAAGTACACGCGGAACGAGTACAGCGAGGTCACGAACACGCCGATCAGGGTCGAGTAGTACGCGAAGTTCGCGCCCCAGACATTGGCGGCGCCGGCGGCCTCGATGATGTGTTCCTTCGAGTAGAAGCCCGAGAAGAACGGCGTGCCGACCAGGGCCAGCGTGCCCAGCAGGAAAGTGATCCAGGTGATGGGCATGTACTTGCGCAGGCCGCCCATGTTGCGGATGTCCTGGTCATGGTGCATGCCGATGATCACGGAGCCCGCGCCCAGGAACAGCAGCGCCTTGAAGAACGCGTGCGTCATCAGGTGGAAGATCGCGACCGAGTAAGCCGAGGCGCCGAGCGCGACCGTCATGTAACCCAGCTGCGACAGCGTGGAGTACGCGACCACGCGCTTGATGTCGTTCTGGATGATGCCCAGGATGCCCAGGAACAGCGCGCCGATGGCGCCGATCACGATGATGAAGGACAGCGCCACGTCGGACAGTTCGAACAGCGGCGAGAAACGCGCGACCATGAAGATGCCGGCCGTCACCATGGTGGCGGCGTGGATCAGCGCGGAGATCGGGGTCGGGCCTTCCATCGAGTCAGGCAGCCAGGCGTGCAGCGGAACCTGGGCCGATTTGCCCATGGCGCCGATGAACAGGCAGATGCAGGCGACGGTCAGCAGCATCCAGTCGGAACCGGGCAGCGTCAGCGTGGCCAGCTTGTCGGCCTGGGCGAAGACTTCGCCGTAGTGCATGGTGCCGGCGTAAGCGAACAGCAGGCCGATGCCGAGCACGAAGCCGAAGTCGCCGACGCGGTTGATCAGGAACGCCTTCATGTTGGCGAAGATCGCCGTGGGACGGGTGTACCAGAAGCCGATCAGCAGGTACGACACCAGGCCCACCGCTTCCCAGCCGAAGAACAGCTGCACCATGTTGTTCGACATCACCAGCATCAGCATGGAGAACGTGAACAGCGAGATGTACGAGAAGAAGCGCTGGTAGCCGGGATCATCCGCCATGTAGCCGATGGTGTAGATGTGCACCATCAGCGACACCGAAGTCACCACGACCATCATCATGGCCGACAGCGGATCGATCAGGAAGCCGATTTCCAGCTTGGTCTGGCCGATCAGGCTCCAGGTGTAGACCGCGCCGTCGAAGCGCAAGCCATTGAGCACGTCGTTCAGCACCACCACCGAACCGATGGTGGAGATGAGCACGCCCAGGATGGTGATCATGTGCGAAGCGCGGCGGCCGATGGGACGGCCCAGGAACCCGGTGCCGAAGAGGCCCGCGAGAATTGCCCCGGCCAGCGGAGCCAGCGCGATGAGCAAGTAGAGATTGGGTGAGCTAGACATTTTCTTCCAATACCCCGTCAGCCCTTCAGGCGATCGAGTTCGTCAACGTTGATCGTGTTCAGGTTGCGGAACAGCAGCACCAGGATGGCCAGGCCGATCGCCGCTTCGGCGGCGGCCACGGTCAGGATGAAGAACACGAACACCTGGCCGGCGGTGTCGCCGAACCAGCTGGAGAACGCCACGAAGTTCATGTTGACGGCCAGGAGCACCAGCTCGATGGACATCAGGAGAATGATCAGGTTGCGGCGGTTCAGGAAGATGCCGAAGATCCCGATGGCGAACAGGATCGCCCCGAGGATCAGGTAGTGGGCCAGCGTCAGCGTCATTTTTGTTCTCCTTGGGGCGCGGCGGCGGTCGGGGTGCCGTTCTGCGCCTGGGCGCGCTCGCTCTGGGCGGGCATGCTCACCATGCGGTAACGGTCCTTCGAGCGCACGCGGACGGCGGCCACCGGGTCGTTGTACTTCACGTCGCGGCGGCGGCGCAGGGTCAGCGCGATGGCGGCGACCATGCCGACCAGCAGCAGCGCGGCGCCCACTTCAATGGCGTAGATGTACTGGGTGTACATGGCCTCGCCCAGCGCGCGGGCGTTGTTGTAGTCGCCGGCGACCGGGGCTTGCGGGCCCGCGCCGTACCAGGTCGAACCCAGCACGAAGGCCATTTCGACCACCATCACCAGGCCGATGACTAGGCCGAGCGGCAGGTAGGTCTTCATACCCTGGCGCAGGGCATCCATGCGGATGTCCAGCATCATCACGACGAAGAGGAAAAGCACCATCACGGCGCCCACGTATACCAGCACCAGCAGCAGCGCGAGGAACTCGGCGCCAAGCAGCATCCACAGCATGGCCGCGTTGACGAAGGCCAGGATCAGGTGCAGGACGGCGGTGACCGGGCTGCGCGCGGTGATCACGCGGAACGCCGCGATCACCAGCACGGCGGCCAGTATGTAAAACAGGACAGTGGTAAAAGTCATGGATCAGGTCCTGGGCTTCAACGATAGGGAGCGTCTTCGGCCCGGCGGCGGGCGATGTCGGCTTCGTAGCGGTCGCCCACGGCGAGCAGCATGTCTTTGGTGAAATACAGGTCGCCGCGCTTTTCACCGTGGTATTCGTGGATGTGCGTTTCCACGATGGAGTCCACGGGGCAGCTTTCCTCACAGAAGCCGCAGAAAATGCACTTGGTCAGGTCGATGTCGTAACGCGTGGTGCGGCGGGTGCCGTCATCGCGCTGGTCCGACTCGATGGTGATCGCCAGCGCGGGGCACACGGCTTCACACAGCTTGCACGCGATGCAGCGCTCTTCCCCGTTGGGGTAGCGGCGCAGCGCGTGCAGGCCGCGGAAACGCGGCGACGCAGGCGTCTTTTCCTGGGGGTAGCGCAAGGTGACCTTGCGCTTGAAGAAATACTTGCCCGTCAGGCGCATGCCCTTGAGCAATTCGGTCAGCATCAGACTGCCGAAGAAATCCTTGATCGCTTCCATATCCTGCCTCTGCCTGGCGGCTTAGCGCCAAATGTTCCAGGGCGTCTGCATCCAGATCGCCACCACGACCAGCCAAACGCCGGTCAGCGGGATGAAGATTTTCCAACCCAAGCGCATGATCTGGTCATAGCGGTAGCGCGGGAACGACGCGCGGAACCACACGAACAACGAGACCACGACGAACGTCTTGAGACCCAGCCAGATCCAACCCGGAATCCAGGTCAGCGGCGCGATGTCGATCGGGGAAGCCCAGCCGCCCAGGAACATGATCGAGGCCATGCAGGACAGCAGGATCATGTTGGCGTATTCGCCCAGGAAGAACAGCGCGAACGCCATGCCCGAGTATTCGACCATGTGGCCGGCCACGATTTCCGATTCGCCTTCGACCACGTCGAACGGGTGGCGGTTGGTTTCAGCCACGGCCGAAATCACGTAGATCACGAACAGCGGCAAGAGCGGCAGCCAGTTCCAGGACAGGAACGTCAGGCCCTTGTCGGCAAACCAGCCGCGGTTCTGCACATGCACGATCTCGGACATGTTCAGGCTGCCGGACACCAGCAGCACCGTCACCAGCACGAAGCCGATGGCCAGTTCGTAGGACAGCATCTGCGCGGAAGCGCGCAGCGCGCCCAGGAAGGCGTACTTGGAGTTGGACGCCCAACCCGCCACGATCACGCCGTACACGCCCACGGACGTGATGGCCATGATGTACAGCAGGCCGGCGTTGACGTTGGCCAGGACCACATCGGGACCGAACGGCACCACCGCCCAGGCGGCCAGGGCCGGCATCAGCGTAACCACCGGGGCCACGATGAACAGCACCTTGTTGGCCTGCGACGGAACCACCACTTCCTTGGTCAGCAGCTTGAACACGTCGGCGAACGGCTGCAGCAGCCCCTTGAAGCCAACGCGGTTCGGGCCCATGCGCACGTGCATGGCGCCGATCATCTTGCGTTCCCAGTAGGTCAGGTACGCCACGCACAGGATGATGGGCACGGCGATGACCACAATCTTGATGAGGGTCCAGAGGACCATCCAGACCGTCGGGCCCAGCAATGCCGTACCCTGGCTCTCAAGAACATTAAGCCATTCCATCAGGCACGCTCCACGCTGATTTGACCGAATGCGCCACCCAGGGCTGCGGTGTTTTCAAAGGCTGCCGAGATGCGCACGGCGCGGTCCGCCACGGCATCGTCCTGCACGGTTTCGAGTTCGACGGCGCCCTGCCCGTTCGACACGCGCACCTTGACGCCAGCCGTCAGGCCCAGGCTGGTGAGCGTGCGGCCGTTCATGGCGGCAGCCGGCTTCTTGGAGGCCGGGGCCGCTTGCAGCGGCTCCGAGCGGCGGACCATGGCGTCGGTGCGGTAGATCGGCACGTCGGCGACGCGTTCCAGGCCGCTGGCGGCCTGGCCCAGGCCCAGCGGGGCCTTGATCTCGTTGGACAGGCGGCCTTCGATGCCGCCCGCCAGCACGGCGTCGCGCACGGACTCGGAGGTCTCGTCGTCAAAGCCGGCCAGGTGCAGGACGTTGCCCAGCACGCGCAGGACCTTCCAGCCCGGACGGGTCTGGCCGAACGGCGTGACCGTGCCCTTGAAGCTCTGAGCCAGGCCTTGGGCGTTGACGAACGTACCCGAGGTTTCGGTGAACGGCGACACCGGCAGCATGACGTCGGCCCATTCGGCGGCAGCCGAACGATAAGGCGTCAGGGCCACGGCGAACTGCGCGCCGCGCAGCGCGGTGATCGCTTGCTGGCCATTGTCGGCATCCAGCAGCGGCTCGGCGTGCAGGACCACGTAGGCCTTCAGCGGCTCGGCCAGCATGGCGGCGGCGTTCTTGCCGCCCTTGCCAGGAATGGCGCCTGCCAGGTAACCGCCGACGGTGTTGCCGCCGGAGGTCAGGAAACCGAACTTGCCGCCGGCCAGTTCAGCCACGGCGCGGCCGTTGGCGGCCAGGGTCGAGGCCTGGGCGCTGGCCACGGCCAGGTTGCCCATCAGCACGGCGGTATTGGCGCCGGAAGCCAGGCTGGCGGCGATGAGCTTGGCGTTTTCGCTGGGCGCGACCGAGGCGAACTCGGCCGGCACGGCCTGTTCCTTGGCTTGGGCCAGCGCGACGGCCACTTCGGCCAGCGCGCGCGCCAGCTCGGACGGGGCCACGGTAATGCGGGCGGCCACGGGCATCAGGGGATCGTCGGCAGCGCTGTCGACCATCAGGATCTGCGTGCCGCGCTTGGCGGCTTGGCGCAGGCGCTGCGCCATGAGCGGATGATCCTTGCGCAGGAACGAACCGACCACCAGGACGCGGTCCAGGTTGTCGAGCTCGGCGATGGGCATGCCCAGCCACGGCGCGCCGGTCAGGGCGGCGTCGAAGGCGGCATCGGTCTGGCGCAGGCGGAAGTCGATGTTCTCGGAACCCAGCGAACGGACCAGGCGGCCCAGCAGCGCGTATTCCTCGGTGGTGGCGTATTCGGACGCCAGGGCGCCGATCTGGCCGGCGCCAAAGCTGTCGCGCACGCGGGACAGGCCCTGGGCCACGGCGGCAAGCGCGTCGCTCCAGGAGGCTTCCTGCCACTTGCCGTCGGTGCCCTTGATCATCGGAGCCGACAGGCGGTCTTCGCTGTTCAGGCCTTCGTACGAGAAGCGGTCGCGGTCGCTGATCCAGCATTCGTTGACGGCTTCGTCTTCGAACGGCACCACGCGCATGACGCGGTCGCCCTTGACCTGGACCACCAGGTTGGCGCCCAGGCTGTCGTGCGGGCTGACCGAACGGCGGCGAGCCAGTTCCCAGGTGCGCGCGCTGTAGCGGAAGGGCTTGGAGGTCAGCGCGCCCACCGGACAGATGTCGATCATGTTGCCCGAGAGTTCCGATTCGATCGAACGGCCGACGAAGGTCGTGATCTCGGAGTGTTCGCCGCGGCCCAGCATGCCCAGTTCCATGACGCCGGCGATTTCCTGGCCGAAGCGCACGCAGCGGGTGCAGTGGATGCAGCGGCTCATTTCCTCGGCGGAAACCAGCGGACCCAGGTCCTTGTGGAACACCACGCGCTTTTCTTCCTGGTAACGCGAGGAAGAGCCGCCGTAGCCCACAGCCAGGTCCTGCAGCTGGCATTCGCCGCCCTGATCGCAGATCGGGCAGTCGAGCGGGTGATTGATGAGCAAGAATTCCATCACCGACTTCTGAGCGGCGATAGCCTTCTCGGAGCAGGTGTGGACGACCATGCCGTTGGTCACGGGCGTGGCGCAGGCGGGCAGCGCCTTGGGCGCTTTTTCCACTTCAACCAGGCACATGCGGCAGTTGGCCGCGATGGACAGTTTCTTGTGGTAGCAGAAATGCGGCACGTAAAGCCCGACTTTCTGAGCGGCATGCATGACCATGCTGCCTTCGGGCACTTCGACCTTGTTGCCGTCGACGGTTAGTTCAACCATTGCTGTTCCTGAGACCTACAGATATTGCGGGACCACACAAGACTTGTGCTCGATGTGGTGCGCGAATTCGTCGCGAAAATGCTTGAGGAAGCCACGGACGGGCATGGCGGCGGCGTCACCCAGGGCGCAGATGGTGCGGCCCATGATGTTGCCCGCCACGTTGTCCAGCAAGTCCAGATCTTCCGGACGGCCGTGACCGTTTTCGATGCGATGCACCATGCGGTAGAGCCAGCCGGTGCCTTCGCGGCACGGCGTGCACTGGCCGCAGCTTTCCTCGAAATAGAAGTACGACAGGCGCAAGAGCGACTTCACCATGCAGCGGGTTTCGTCCATGACGATCACAGCGCCCGAGCCCAGCATCGAGCCGGCCTTGGCGATGGAGTCATAGTCCATCGTGCATTCCATGATGATGTCGGCCGGCAGCACAGGAGCGCTCGAACCGCCGGGGATCACGGCCTTCAGCTTCTTGCCGCCGCGCATGCCGCCCGCCAGTTCCAGCAGCTTCGAGAACGGGGTGCCCAGCGGGATCTCGTAGTTGCCGGGACGTTCGACGTCGCCGGTGATCGAGAACAGCTTGGTGCCGCCGTTGTTCGGCTTGCCGACTTCGAGGTAGGCCTGGCCGCCGTTGCGGATGATCCAGGGCACCGCCGCGAACGTTTCGGTGTTGTTGATGGTGGTGGGCTTGCCGTACAGGCCGAAGCTGGCTGGGAACGGCGGCTTGAAGCGCGGTTGGCCCTTCTTGCCTTCCAGCGACTCCAGCAGCGCGGTTTCTTCGCCGCAGATGTAGGCGCCATAGCCATGGAACGCGTGCAGCTGGAAGCTGAAATCCGAACCCAGGATCTTGTCGCCCAGGAAGCCGGCGGCGCGCGCCTCTTCCAGCGCTTCTTCGAAGCGCTCGTAGACTTCGAAGATTTCGCCGTGGATGTAGTTGTAGCCGACGCTGATGCCCATGGCGTAGGCCGCGATCGCCATGCCTTCAATCACGATGTGCGGATTGAAGCGCAGGATGTCGCGGTCCTTGAACGTGCCGGGCTCGCCTTCGTCGGAGTTGCAGACCAGGTACTTCTGGCCCGGGAAGGCGCGCGGCATGAAGCTCCACTTCAGGCCGGTCGGGAAGCCCGCGCCGCCGCGGCCGCGCAGGCCGGAGGCCTTGACCTCGGCGATCACGTCTTCCGGCTTCATGCCGGTGGTCAGGATCTTCTTCAGGGCTTCGTAGCCGCCGCGTTTGACGTAGTCGGCCAGGCGCCAGTTGGCGCCGTCGACGTCAGCCAGGATCTGCGGCTGGATGTGTCGGCCATGCAGGCACATCGAATTGGAAACATCGTTCAGCGGGTTGGGGTCCAGCCCCTGCGCGAACTGCTTGTACAGGTCGGGCGCGTTCATGCCGACTCTCCTTGCGCCTTGAGGGCCGCGACCAGCGCGTCCAGCTTCTCTTCGGTCATGCGCACGCACATATGCTTGTTGTTCACGATGAGCACGGGCGAATCGCCGCAAGCGCCCATGCACTCGCCTTCCACCAGCGTGAACTGGCCGTCGGGAGTGGTGCCGCGGTAGTCGACGCCCAGCTTGCGCTTCAGGTAGTCGCCGGCGCGTTCGCCGTCGCGCAAGGCACAGGGCAGGTTCGTGCAGACGGCGATCTTGTTCTTGCCGACGGGCTTGACGTCGAACATGTTGTAGAAGGTGGCGACTTCCTGGACCGCGATGGGCGGAACGCCAATGTAGTTGGCCACATCTTCAATGATTTCGGTAGCCAACCAGCCCTTCTCTTCTTGCGCGATGGCAAGCGAGGCCATGATGGCGGACTGCCGCTGGTCGCCCGGGAACTTCGCGAGTTCTCGGTCGATTTTCTGGTAGGCCTGTTCGGAAAGCAGCATAGTTTGAATCCGGGTTATGCGGGCGTGCTCGTGACTGTCTGGGCGGATCAGCGATCGATCTCGCCAAAAACGATGTCCTGCGTGCCAATGATGGTGACGGCGTCGGCAATCATGTGACCGCGCGACATTTCATCCAGCGATTGCAGGTGGACAAAGCCGGGGGCCCGAATCTTCAGGCGGTAAGGCTTGTTGGCGCCGTCGGACACCGCGTAGATGCCGAATTCGCCCTTGGGGTGTTCCACCGAGGCGTACGCTTCACCGGGAGGCACGTGGAAACCTTCAGTGAAGAGCTTGAAGTGATGGATCAGCTCTTCCATGTTGGTTTTCATGGCGGTGCGCTTGGGCGGGGCGATCTTGTGGTTCTCGATCATGACCGGGCCCGGGTTGTTGCGCAGCCATTCCACGCACTGGCGGATGATGCGGTTGCTCTCACGCATTTCGGCGATACGGACCAGGTAGCGGTCATAGCAGTCGCCGTTGACACCCACGGGGATGTCGAAATCGAGCAGGTCGTAGACTTCGTAGGGCTGCATCTTGCGCAGGTCCCAGGCCACGCCCGAACCGCGCAGCATCGGGCCGGTGAAGCCCAGCGCCTTGGCGCGTTCGGGATCGACCACGCCGATGCCCACCAGACGCTGCTTCCAGATGCGGTTGTCGGTCAGCAGCGTTTCGTACTCGTCGACGCAAGCCGGGAAGCGGTTGGTGAAGTCTTCGATGAAATCCAGCAGCGAACCCGAACGCGCGTCGTTCATGACGCGCACTTCCTTGTCGCCGCGGTACTTGCTGGTGTCGCCGTATTGCGGCATCGAGTCCGGCAGGTCGCGGTAGACGCCGCCAGGACGATAGTAGGCCGCGTGCATGCGCGCGCCCGAGACCGCTTCATAGCAGTCCATCAGGTCTTCGCGCTCACGGAAGGCATATAGGAACACCGCCATGGCGCCCACGTCCAGCGCGTGCGAACCCAGCGACATCAGGTGGTTCAGCAGACGGGTGATCTCGTCGAACATCACGCGGATGTACTGCGCGCGCAGCGGGGCTTCCACGCCCAGCAGCTTTTCGATGGCCATGACGTAGGCGTGCTCGTTGCACATCATGGACACGTAGTCCAGGCGGTCCATGTAGGGCAGCGCCTGGATGTAGGTCTTGTGTTCGGCCAGCTTTTCAGTGGCGCGGTGCAGCAGGCCGATGTGCGGGTCGGCGCGCTGGATCACTTCGCCGTCGAGTTCGAGCACCAGGCGCAGCACACCGTGCGCGGCCGGGTGCTGAGGGCCGAAGTTGAGCGTGTAGTTCTTGATTTCTGCCATGATTTAACGCCCCAAGCCGTAGGAGTCTTCGCGGACCACGCGCGGCGTGACTTCGCGCGGATCGATCGTGACCGGCTGGTAAATGACGCGCCGTTGTTCCGGGTCGTAGCGCATTTCGACGGTGCCGGACAGCGGGAAGTCCTTGCGGAAGGGATGGCCGATGAAGCCATAGTCGGTGAGGATGCGGCGCAGGTCCGGGTGGCCTTCGAAGACGATGCCGTACAGGTCGAAGGCTTCGCGTTCGAACCAGCCCACGGCCGGCCAGCATTCCATCAACGACGCGACCATCGGGAATTCGTCGTCTTCGGCCCAGGTGCGCACGCGCAGGCGCCAGTTGTTCTCGATCGAGAGCAGATGGGCGACCACGGCGAAACGCGAGCGGTGGACCTTGGCGTTGGTTTCCTCGGGCAGTTGGCGCGTGCCGTTGCCCCAGGTCAGGTAGTCGACGCCGCAGAGGTCGATACAGGTTTCAAAGCGCAGGCCGACTTCGGTGCGCAGCTTGTTGCAGACGGAGAACCACTGCTGCGCGGGCACTTCGAGCGTCAGCTCGCCCAACGCCTCGGTCAGCGCGATATCCGCGCCGAGGGTGGTCTGCAAATTGTTTTTCAGGGTTTCGAGCCTGGTCATCATCTTGTACGCTTAGGTGAACCGATACGCTGGTTTCGCGGGGCCGGCTGCAAGGACTGCTGCCTGGCGCGGCGATGCTCAGCGCGCAATCGTGTTGGTCAGACGGATCTTGTTCTGCATTTGCAGCAAGCCGTAGACCAGCGCCTCGGCCGTGGGCGGGCAGCCCGGCACGTAGACGTCTACCGGTACGATGCGATCGCAGCCACGGACCACCGAATACGAGTAGTGGTAGTAACCGCCGCCGTTGGCACAGGAGCCCATGGAAACCACCCAACGCGGCTCGGGCATCTGGTCGTAGACCTTGCGCAGCGCCGGCGCCATCTTGTTGCACAGCGTGCCGGCCACGATCATCAGATCGGACTGGCGCGGGCTGGGACGGAAGATGATGCCGAATTGGTCCAGGTCGTAGCGGGCCGCGCCCGCGTGCATCATCTCAACCGCGCAACAGGCCAGACCGAAGGTCATGGGCCACATGGAGCCGGTCTTTGCCCAATTAAGGAACTTGTCCGCGCTGGTTGTGATGAACCCTTGCTTGAGAATGCCGTCTATAGCCATATTCGTCTCTGATAGCGTGCTGTGGAAAAACCCGGCGGGTTATTCCCAGTCCAGCGCGCCCTTTTTCCATTCGTAGATGAAGCCGACCGTCAGCACGGCCAGGAAAACCATGACCGTCCAGAAACCGACGAGGCCGACCGTGCCCTGGGCGATGGCCCACGGGAACAGAAAGGCGATTTCCAGGTCGAAAAGAATGAACAGGATCGCCACTAGGTAGTAGCGCACGTCAAACTTCATGCGAGCGTCTTCGAAGGCCTCGAAACCGCATTCGTACGGCGAGAGCTTCTCGGCGTAGGGACGCCGCGGGCCAAGGAGGGAGCCGGCCGTTAGAAGCGCGAACCCGATAAGGGTGGCCACTACGATAAACAGCAGGACGGGAAAATACTGTTGCAGGTTCATTCAGGCGTCCGTCAAATGCGCAAACCTTAGGATTGTAGCATTCGCGCGGTTACTTCTGGCTGAACTCTGTAGCTCGAACAGCAGGCGAAAGACAGCATTCCTCAAATGGAACAATGGCTGCTTTCAGCACCGGTGCGCAAGCATACAGCAGCCTGCCGATGCACGCACAAACACACGCAAAAACACAGGCGCGAAAACGAAAAAAACCACCCCGAAGGGTGGTTTCATACGAACGGGCCGAAGCCCGTTCGCGCACTTTAAATCCAGGCAGGACTTGCGCCCTGCTTTGGATTAGAAGCGGTGACGGATACCGACGCCGACGGCGGTCGACTTGATGTCTTCCACGAAGGCGTAGTTCTTGGCGTACGAACCGTAAGCGTACAGGTTGGTGCGCTTGGACAGGTCGTAGGTGTAGCCCAGCGAGAAGATTTGCATCGTCTGGTCGGCGCTATCAACACCGCTCAGGCGACCGTTGCTGGGGTCAACCATTTGCCACGAACCGAACAGCTTGCTTGCGCCGCCGATCGGGGCGGACAGGCCGACCATGTACGAGTTGGCCTTGAAGCCATCAGCAAAGATGTTGCTGTTGAAGCCGATGTTGCCGGCGGTGGAGTTCAGGCCTTGGCCAGCGAACCAACCGTCGGTCGTGCGAGCGTAGGCCAGAGCCAGCTTCACGACTTCGAAGTCATACGAACCGCCCAGGGCGTACATACGCGGGGTGGCGTCGGTCTGGGTGGTCGACAGCTTGTTCGAAGCGTTCAGCTGATCGTACGAGAAGGCGATGTTCAGCGGGCCGTTCACGTAACGCAGACCGGTCGTGATCGCGCGGGTGTTGTCGGCGGTGCGGAAACCGGTTTGGGCGGTGTTTTGGTCGTCAGCATTGAACGAATAGCCCAAGCCGAACTGGAAGCCGCTGAACGACGGGGTCTGATACATGACCATGTTGTCGTAGCGTTGCGTGTTGGCAGCGCTGAAGGCGGCACCGATGTTAGCCTGACCGAAGCCAGCGCCGAACGGGTCGATCGAGCCGAAGTACTTCGACGCGATGTTGGTTTGGCGACCGAAGTCCAGTTGACCCCAGCTGTCGCTGGCCAGACCGATGGTGGCTTGACGACCGAACAGACGGCCGTTTTGAGCCGACTTGCCGTTACCCGAATCAAAGCCCGATTCCAGCTGGAAAACAGCGCGCAGGCCGTCACCCAGGTCTTCCGAACCACGCAGACCCCAGCGCGAACCGTTCTGGACGCCGTTGATCATGCCGAAACGGCTGCCGTTGACGGCATCGGGACCACCGCTGATCTTGTTGTAGCCGATACCCGTGTCGATGATACCGTACAGGGTGACAGACGTTTCTGCCTGGGCGACACCGGCAAAACCGGCGAGCAGGGCGGCAGCGAGCAGAGTCTTTTTCATTTAAGAAATCTCCGTTGATTTGAGTGACAAGAGCAGCAATCCAGCAAACCAGCCTGCCGCCCCCCTAACTCCGCGAAGGGAAGTTGACGCTATTGCATCAAAAATCAGGGGGGCTGGCTATGGTCGGCGCCAGAAAAGTGCAGGTTTACGACAGGCTTGTTGGGATATTGCAACATCTCAGCGAAGCCTGGCCGGACACGCTAGGGCTTACCCTTAGTTTTTAGGCCAAGCACCTATTCATGCGACTTTCAGCCCTGCCCCTAATTATCTGGATGCCCCGGATACCATCCCCGCCATCAAATACAGCCCCCTTCCGAGCCCTGTTTCCGCGTCGCCGCGGCCTCCAACCAGCCATCGGAATCGCACCTTCGCCATAAGGCCCCCGCAGCAGGAATGCGCTGATCCGTCCACTATCAATAACGTTGTTATTTATAAAAATCGCCGATATTATCGAGTCGTCGACTCCTCCATTCAGCCATATGCCTACGCCCCCTTCCCGCGCCGACCGTTCCGAACGGCTGAACGCGCTGCGCCGCCAACTGGTTCTGGACGCCGCGCAGCGCGTGTTCGAGCGCGACGGCCTGGAGCAGACCACGATCCGCGCGATCGCCAAGGAGGCCGGCTGCACCACTGGCGCCATCTACCCCTGGTTCGCCGGCAAGGAGAGCATTTATGGCGCGCTGCTGGAAGAATCGCTGGAACGCCTGCATGCCCATCTGGCCGAGGCTGCCTCCGACGGCCCGGCCCCGACGGCGGCGCGCACCGCGATCCATGCGTTCTTTGGCTACTACGCCGAACGGCGGACCGACTTCTCGCTGGGCATGTACCTGTTCCAGGGGCTGGGGCCGCGCGGTCTGGGCCGGGAAATGGACGAACGGCTCAACGCCCGCCTGCGGCAGTGCGTAGACCTGCTGGGCGTGGCGCTGGCCCGGACCAAGTCCTGGGAGGCCGCGACCGTCGCGGTCGAACAGATGAATCTCTTCACCTACTTGATGGGCCTGCTGCTGCTGCTGCACACCCGGCGCCTGAAATCCTTGGGCCAGCAAGCGGAAACGCTGCTGGACAACTACTGCCTCGCCCTGGAGCAACGATGACCGCAACCGACCTGGACACCCCGGCCGACGCCCCGCTGATCAGCCTGGCCGACTTCCATATATTGCTGGCCGACCAGCATCCGTTTTCCCTGCTGTTGGGCATAGACGTGATACGCATCGGCCGCGGCACGGCGCGTGCGGTGCTTCCGGCGCGCGACGCCCACCAGCGGCTGGGCGGCATCGTCGCCGGCCCCATGCTGATGGGCCTGGCCGACCTGACCATGTACGCGGCGGTGGTGGGCGCCACCGGACAGGCGCACGCGGTGACCGCGAGCCTGACGATCAATTTCCTGCGCAAGAGCCCCGCGGGCGCCATCTATGCCGACGCCCGGCTGCTGAAAGTCGGCCGGCTGTCCGCCGGGGAAGTCATCCTGACCGGCGAAGGTTCGGACGAGCCCCTCGCCCATATCGTGAGCACGTGGTCCGTGCCCAAGCCATGAGCATGCGCGTGAGCATCGTCGGCATGGGCAAGACCGGCACCCGGGCCGCGCAACGCCTCCTGGCGGCCGAGCCGGACATCGCGCTGACTCTCTACGACATCGAGCCGGGGCGTTGCGAGGACTTCCGCGGCAGCGCCACGCTGGCCACCTCCGCGCGGGAAGCGCTGGAAGAATCCGACACCATCGTGCTGGCCCTGCCGCGCGAACGCGAGATCGACCGCACGCTGGAGCGCTTCAGCGACGGCAACGTGACCGCGCCGGTGGCAGGCAAGCTGATCGTGGACCTGGAGCCGCCCTGCGGCGAACGCGCGCGCAGCCTGGACCAGGCCATCGTCGCGGCGGGCGGCCGCTATACCTGCGCGCCCCTGGCCGCGGCGGCCGACGCCCCGGTTGCCGAGGCGCGCTTACTGAACGCGCTGGCGCTCGGAGCATGACGGCCGCAAGCGCTGCGCCACCGCCACGCACAGCGCCAGCCAAGCCAGGCTGATCGCGAAGCCCGCCAGCACGTCGCTGACGAAATGGACCTGCAGCAGGATGCGGCTGAGTCCGATCGCCATGATGAGCGCCGCCAGCAACGCGGTGCCCGGCAAGCGCCATGCCGGAGGCGCCAGACGCCAAAGCAGGTAGCAGGCCATGCCGTACACCGCCATCGCGGCCGAGGAATGGCCGCTGGGGAAGCTCCACCCCGCCACGCTGGCGTAGCCATGGTCATGGTCCGGCCGGACGCGCTCGAAGGCGTGCTTGAGCAGCCAGTTGAGCGCCCCGCCGACGCCGGTCGCAACGGCGCATACGACGGCCAGCCCCCATTGCCGGCGAGACAGCAGGAGCAGGGTCATCAGCACTGCCACCCCGGTCAGGAAATTCCTGTCGCCCAGATACGTGAACCAAGACAGCAGCCACAGCAGGGGCGTCGACATGGACATGCCCAGCGCGCCAGCCAGCGCCCGGTCGAACGCGACCACCGCGCCCTCGCGCTCGATGGCGTAGGCCAGGACCAGGAACACGACAAGCGCCGCGGACGTCCCCAGCGCGAATAGCGCAACGCGGCCGCCGCCGGACAGGCGCGGCCAGCACCACGCCAAGGTCAGCGCAGCCGCCGCGGCCAGCAAGGGCAGCGCGACAAACAGCTGCAAGGCATGGGCCGCGGCCCATGCCGCATAGGCATCCGTCATAAATAAGAACCCGTCACCAAGAAATTCCCGCTCTGTCTCAATACAACGCGACCAGGGTCTTGTCCACCGGTGCAAACGCATGCACCCCTGCGGCGTAGTCCCAACGCTCGATCCGGCAATCGCCCTGCCCCTCGCGGGTAATGACATTGACCGAATTGGGCACGTTGCCGCGCACGCGGCGCGAGCAGGTGGTTCCGGCCTGGACGACCCAGCCGCCGGAAGGAGCCGCCGGGTTCACGGGCAGCACATAGGGCAGATGGATATGCCCCCCCAGGATCAGGTCCACGCCGGCCTGCGCCCAGGCTTCGAGGGCCCTCTCGCGGCCGTTCAACAGGTTGGACAGGTCCGACTCGACCTTGGCGCGCACGGGATGGTGCGCCACCACGATGCGCAACTGCCCTGGCCTGGCCTGGCGCAGCCTCTCGGCGACCCGCGCGATCTGCGCGCCGGATATCTCGCCATCCTTGCGGCGGCGCGGGCGTGTCGTGTTGACGCCGATGGCGAGCAGGCCGGCGTTTTCAAACACGGGCTCCAGCACCGGGCCCAAAGCCCGCTTGTAGTTGCCGTAAGGATTGAGCGCGCGCGCGAACACGTTGAACAGCGGAATATCGTGATTGCCCGGCACCGTCAACACCGGCAGCGACAGGCGTTCAATGAATTTGCGGGCGGCGGCGAACTGGCCGCGCCGCGCGCGCTGTGTGATGTCGCCGCTGAGCACCACCAGGTCGGGCGCGAGATTGCAGGCCAGGTCCAGCGCGGCTTCGACCACGGGTTTGCGTTCCGTGCCGAAGTGGGTATCGGAAAAATGCAGGATACGGGTCATGAACGGTCCAAATATTGCGAGTCCGCCGGCACCACCAGCGGCAGCCGTTCGTCGGCCACTTTGAACTCCAGCGGCGTATCCATCCAGGAGATTTCGCCATCCATCGCCACCTTGACCCGGCGGCGCCCGCGCACGGCCACCGTCAGGCGGTCGAAGGCGAAACTCACCACATGCTCGGCTTCGCCCAGGCGGCTGAACAAGCCGCGCAGCAGCAAGCCATAGAGCGCCAGGGTGCCGACCGGCCGCGCCGCCATGGCGATCAGGCGGTTCTGGTCCAGCTCCGCGGATTCGATGCCGATGTGCTCCAGCTGGAGCTTGTTGTTGCCCACCACCAGCGTGGGCGAGCGCAGGTTGCGGGCCTGCCCGCCATGGTCCAGCAGCAGGCTCAACTGGCGCGGCGCGCGCAGCAGCGTGACCAGGCCGGACCACAGCGCCACCAGCCGGCTGCGGCCGTACTTCTGTTTATAGGCTTCGCGGTCCTCGAGCAATTGCGGATACAGGCCCAGGCTGGCATTGACCAGGAACAGCCTGCCATTGAGCATGCCGACCTGCACCGGCCTGGGCTGGCCTTGCAGGAAGCCGCGCAGGGCCACCTCGGTATCTTGCGAGATGCCGTAGCTGCGCCCGAAGTAATTGAAGGTGCCCTGGGGCAGGATGCCGAACGGCACGCCTTTGCCAAGCACGACGCCCGCGACCGCATTGAGCGTGCCGTCGCCGCCCGCCGCGATGACCACGCCCTGCTGTTCCTGCGCGCGCGTGACCGCGGCCTCGGCCGTGGCGGTCAGGCGCGACGGGTCCTGCACGGGCATCAGTTCATAGCGGCGCCCGGCCTCGTCGAGTATGCGGCGGATCGTGTCTTGGAGGATCTGCGCGTCGCCGCGTCCCGATCCGGTATTGAGGACGATGAAGAGGGGTTCTTGTCCCGTCAGGGAATGGGCCTCTGTTGCCGGTTTCTGCTGGGTTGACGTCATGCGTCAAACATACCCCATGCCGGCAAAACGCCGCAACAAGGCCCGCGGCGGGCGCGCCAGGCGCGCCCGCCGCGGCCATTCAGCGGCCGATGGCGTAAGCCTGCATCAGGCGCGGCGTGGCCGCCGCGTGCAGCAGGCCGTCGGCATCGCGCGAGGCAGCGGTCAACCTGCCCACCGACCACTCGGGCACTTCCTCGATCTGGTGCCCGCGCTGGCGCAGCGCCGCGATGACCTCGGCGCCGAAGCTCGCCTCCACCGCCAGATGCCCCGGCTTGCGGTCGCGCGGATAGAAGGACGTGGGGAAATGCATGGTGTGCGACATGGGCAGGTCGATCGCTTCCTGCAGGTTCAGGCCGTGGTGCACGTGGCGCAGGAAGAACAGCAGCTGCCATTGTTCCTGCTGGTCGCCGCCCGGCGTGCCGAAGGCCAGGTAGGGCTTGCCATCGCGCAGCGCCAGCGAGGGCGTCAGCGTGGTGCGCGGACGCTTGCCGGGCGCCAGCGTGCCGGGCAGCCCTTCTTCCAGCCAGAACATCTGCGCGCGGGTATTCAGGCCGAAGCCGAGTTCCGGAATCACCGGCGAAGACTGGAACCATCCGCCCGAAGGCGTGGCCGAGATCATGTTGCCCCAGCGGTCGATGACGTCCACGTGCGTGGTGTCGCCGCGTTTGGCGGAGGCGCGCATGTCGGCTAGCGTGGGTTCATTGGTGGCGCTGCCGGGCGCGGACACCTTGGAGAGACGCTCCAGCGTGTCCATGACGCGCTTCACTTGGGACTCGAAACCCGGCACCTGGCCAGGCAGCAGATCCTGCGAGGCCGACTCGCCGATGAGCGCGCGGCGTTCTGCGTTGTAGGCATCGGACAGCAAATGCTCCAGCGGCACGTCGACGAAGGCCGGATCGCCGTAATAGGCCTCGCGGTCGGCAAAGGCCAGCTTCATGGCCTCGGTCACGCGGTGCACGAATTCGGCGCTGGTCGGGCTCACGCCTGCCAGATCCATCTCCTTGAGCAGCGCCAGGGTCTGCAGGAAGACCGGGCCTTGGCTCCAGGAGCCGGCTTTCGCCACGGTGTAGCCGTGATAGTCGTAGGTGACCGGCTTGTCGTAGCTGGCCGACCAGCCCGCCAGGTCCTCGGCGGTAATGACGCCACGGTGCGTGGAACCGCTCTCGTCCATGACGTCGGTGTTGCGGGCGAACCGGTCGATTTCCTCGGCCACGAAGCCGCGGTAGAACGCAACGCGCGCCGCCTCGATCTGGCGCTCGCGGTCCGCGCCGGCGCTTTCGGCCTGCTGCAGCACGCGGGTCCAGGTGCGCGCCAGCGCCGGATTGCGGAACAGCTTGCGGGCCTCGGGCACCTTGCCGCCCGGCACGTAGACGGCGGCGGTCGTCGGCCAATGGGTCTGGAAGAAGTCCTTCAGGCCGGCGATGGTGTTGGAGATGCGCGGCATCAGCGCGTGGCCGTGCTCCGCGTAATAGATGGCGGGCTCCAGCACGTCGCGCACGCGCATGCTGCCGTGGTCGCGCAAGAGCAGCATCCAGGCGTCGAAGGCGCCAGGGATGACCGTGGCCAGCAGACCGTTGCCGGGGATGAGCTTCAGGCCTTCGGCGCGGTAGCGTTCGAGCGTGGCAGCAGCGGGCGTGGTGCCCTGGCCGCACAGCACTTCGACGCGACCGGTGCGCGCGGAGTAGAACACCGCGGGCACTTCGCCGGCCGGGCCGACCAGATGGGGTTCGACCACCTGCAGCACGAAGGCCGAGGCGACGCAGGCGTCGAAGGCGTTGCCGCCGCGCTCCAACAGCGACATGCCGGCCGCGCTGGCCAGCCAATGGGTGGAGGTCACGACACCGAAGGTGCCAAGGATTTCCGGGCGAGTGGTAAACATGATGGTTCCTATGGGGCTGTGGTCAGGCATCAAGCCGCTGACACGCAGAGCACTTCCTATGCGGCGAATACCAGGCGGCGAAAAAGCCAAGCACGCCAGAAAGATCTACGGGCGCAATACATCAGGGGCGCCGCGGATCCGGCTCCGCCGGTCCGCCAGCGCGGCCCCAAGGGGGCCGGCGCCAGCGGGTAGGAGGGAGCCTACTTTTTAGCGACAGTGACACCCTTCAGGCGAATCAAGCCATCCGGGTACGGAACAAAGCCTTCCACCTTCTTCTGCACGCCGAAGGTCCACGGCAGGTAGAACAGGTAGACGATCGGGCGCTGGTCCTGCATCGCCGTCAGCACCTGGTCATACATGGCGCGGCGCTTGGCGGTGTCCGATTCGGAGCGGGCATCGTTGAGCAGCTTGTCCACGGCGGGATCGCAGAACTTGCCGTCGTTCAGATTGCCCTTGCAGCTCAGGTACTGGTGGATGTTGCCGCTGGGATCGACCCGGCCCGACCAGCCGCTCTGCCCCACTTCGAAGTCGCCGCGCGCGAGCGAGGATTGCAGGGAAGCGAATTCCACCGGACGCAGCGTGATGTCGAAGCCCGCTTCGGCGCCCATGGCCTGCACCAGCTCGAACACCTGCTGCATGGTGGTGTTGTTGCCGAAGGTGATCTCGAACTTGACGCGGTCAAAGCCCGCTTCCTTCAACAGCGCCTGCGCCTTCTTGGGATCGCGGCCCTTGTGCTCGAAGGCCGTGTTGTAGGCGAAGCTGGCCGGCGGGAACGGCTGGTAAGCGGGCTGGAACATGCCTTCGCCGATCACCTGGTTGAGCACGTCGCGGTCGATGGCGAGGTCCAGCGCCTGGCGCACGCGCTTGTCCTTGGCCAGGGGGTTGTTGGCGCGCGCGCCGTTGGCCAGGTTCACCGAAATGGCCTGGAAGCCCAGGCCGGTCACCGGCGCCAGGGTCAGGTTCTTGTCGTCCTTCACGGCCTTGGCATCGCTGGGCGCGACGCGCTCGATGATGTCCAGGTCGCCGGCGCGCAGGTTGTTCAGGCGCACGGTGTTGTCCGGAATCGGGGTGTAGACCAGACGGTCGAAGTGATAGTTGGCGGCGTCCCAGTACTTGGGGAATTTCTCGAGCACGATGCGGTCGTTCTGCACGCGCTCCTTGAACTGGTACGGCCCCGAGCACACCGGCTTGCCGCCAGGGTCCTTGTCGAAGCTGGCGGGCGACATCATCATCCCGGCGCGATCGGACAACTGCGACAGCAGCGAGGCGTCGGGTTCGGACAGGGTCAGCACCACGGTGCTGGCGTCCGGGGCCTCGACGCTGGCGACCGTGGCCAGTTCGCTCTTGCGGTTGCTGTCGGGCAAGGTGCGGGCGCGGTCCAGGTTGGCCTTGACGGCCGCGGCGTTCACCGGCGTGCCGTCGTGGAAGACGGCGTCGGTGCGCAGCTTGAAGGTCAGGACCTTGTTGTCCGGGCTGATGGTCCAGGATTGCGCCAGCTGCGGCACGATCTTCAGGTCCGGCGTGATCTCTACCAGCTTGTCGCAGAGGGAAGCGAAGACGATGCGGCCCACGAAGGTGCGCGCGCGCACCGGGTCCAGCACGTCAGGGTCGTCCTGCAGGCCGATACGCAGGGTGGATTGGGCTTGCGCCAATCCGCTGGCCAGCATTCCCGCCATGGCCATGGCGAGGCAAAGTTTACGCATGAAAGATCTCCGTCGGTTCAGGTCGGCCTGGTTCCCCGCGCGGACGCGCCGCCCGGCATGAGGGAACAGACCCGAGCCGTGCCGCATCCGGGTCCATCCCCCGCCGCGCACGTTCTTGTTGGATTCTGCGCCAGGCGCGCGGCGATTGTATAGAGCGGCGGCTGTCGTAAGCCTAAATGCGCGCCGGGCGGCCGCCTTGCGGACGCGCTTTCAGGGAATGCGGCAAGGCGCCGCGAAGTCCACGGCGGCCTGGACCTCGGCGCGCAGCTTGGCGACCAGCGGCCGGGCATCGTCGCGGCGGTACTGGAACGCATAAGGCATGGCCGCCAGGGGCGTATCGCCTTCCAGCACGCGCAGGCTGCCCTCGGTCTGCAAGGCGCGGGCCCAATGGCTGGGCAGCAGGCCGACGCCGGTGCCTTCTATCAGGAGGCCGACCACCGCCCCCCAGTTGTTGCAGCAGAGCCGTTCGCCGCCCGCCTCGCGGCCCGCCAGCCAGTCGTCGATGATGCGCGTGGTGCCGGCCCCGGCCGGCAGCGTGACCAGCGGCAGGCGCGCCAGCAGTTCCGGCGTCATGCGCGTGGCGCCGTCCAGCAGCGCCGGCGCGGCGACCCAGGAGAATTCGGCCTGACCTATGGCGGAGGAAGCGATGTTGGGCCGCGAGGAACGGCCCGCGATCACGGCGAAGTCCAGTTCACCGTCGGCCACGCGCTGCTCCAGCACCTGGCCGATGTCCACGTAGGGTTCCAGCACCAGGTCCGGGTAGGCGGCGCGCACGCCCCGGATCAGCCGCGGCAGCCAGGTCAGCGCGGTCAGTTCGCCCACGCCGAAGCGGCAGCGCCCGCTGAGCCCGGCGCTTTGCGCCAACGACGCCCGGATCTGTTCGGCCGAGGCCAGCAGGTCGCGCGCCTGCGGCAGCAGGCGCTGGCCGGCGTCGGTCAGCACCGCCTTGTGGCCGCTGCGATCGAACAAAGGCAGGCCCAGACCTTCCTCGAGCTCGGTAATGCGCTTGGACAGCGACGATACCGACAGGTGCAGGCGCTCGGCCGCCACGGCGAAACTTGCGCAGGTGGCGGCCCAGTAGAAGGCTTCGAGTTGCTTGAGGGTCATGCCGGGATTGTAGAGGCGCCCGGCATGGAAATGCCCTCCTTTGGGACGCTGCGTTGCAAAGCGCCCCCGCGGCATCAGACGGCTTTCGGCGTCAGCAGATGCGCGGAAAACCGGAGGGTATCGATGGCGGCGCGGAGCATGCGCTCGACGCGCGGCCACATGTCGCCCTTGAGGCGATCGGACCAGCAGATGCTGTCGAACACCCCGTCGACCAGGGCGTGCAGATAGAGATTGGACAGGCGCACGTCCAGCGCGCGCGGCAGGTCTTCGCGCTTGACCGCGGCGCGCAACAGTTTCTCCGAGGTGCGCAGGGCGTGGCGCTCCCACAGGTTGCGGCGGCGCAGCAAGGGCGCGTTTTCGTCGCTGCGTTCGCATTTCAGGTACAGGATCTCCAGCACGCGCTGCACCGAGCCTTCCTGCGCGTAGATCTGGATGTACTGCCGCATGGAGGTGTAGAGCGATTCCAGCGCCTCGCCGTCGGTCGAGACATGAGTCAGCGGCGCAGCCTCGCCCAGCGCGCGGTCGCACATGGCGATGCAGACGTCGATCTTGTTCTTGTAATGGCCGTAGACGGCGCCCCGGGACACCCCTGCGTGGTCGGCTATGTCGCTCATGGTGGTGGCGGCCACCCCTTTGGACAGGAACACGTGTTCCGCGGCATCCAGGATGCGGTCGCGGGTGCGTTGGGACTCTTCCTTCGTCTTGCGGGCCATGCGGGGACCTCCTTCTTAAAAAATCGGCTGCAAAAAAATGGCGACTTCAAAACAAGAAGCCGCCCTTTTCGTCACTGTGAATAAGTGTGAAGCGGGGAGCATACTTCCGAACAAAATAATTAATCAAGCGTGACGGATTAAATGATAGACTCGCTTCCCCACGCGGGAAAGTCGGCGCCTTTCCCCACCTCAGCCCTCCCAGGGCCCATCAGAAATTTTAAAAATGAAGCAAAGAGTCTCTCTACGCACGCTCGCCCTTTCTTCCGTACTAATTCTTATTACCGGTTGCTCGAAACCGGAAGCCCAACAAGCCACCGAGGCTCCCGCCGAAGTCGGCGTCATCGTTGCCCGGGCCACGCCCACCAGCGTCGCCACCGAATTGCCGGGCCGGCTGGAGCCCTACCGCGAGGCCGAAGTGCGCGCGCGGGTGGCCGGCATCGTCACGGCGCGTCTGTACGAGGAAGGCCAGGACGTGACGCGCGGCGCCGCCCTGTTCCAGATCGATCCCGCGCCCTTGCAGGCCGCCTACGATTCCGAAGCCGCGAACCTGGCGCGCGCGCAGGCCAACCTGTCCGCCGCCGCCGACAAGCTGCGCCGCTACGCCGACCTGGTGTCGGACCGCGCCATCAGCGAACGCGACCATGCCGAAAGCGTGGCGCAGGAGCGCCAGGCGCGGGCCGAGGTCGCCCTGGCCCGCGCCAACCTGCAAAGCGCCAAGCTGAAGCTGGATTACGCGCGCGTCACCTCGCCCATCGACGGCCGGGCGCGGCGCGCGCTGGTGACCGAAGGCGCGCTGGTGGGCGAAGGCCAGGCCACGCCGCTGACGGTGGTGCAGCAGATCGATCCCATCTACGTGAACTTCGCCCAACCGGCGGCCGAGGTGATGCAGCTGCAAAAACAGATCCGCGCGGGCGCCCTGGAAGGCGTGGCGCCGGACCAGGTGCGGGTGCGGCTGCTGCTGCCCGACGGCTCCGAGTACGGGCGCGGCGGCACGCTGTCGTTCGCCGACCTGGCGGTGGATCCGGGCACGGACAACGTCACCATGCGGGCGCTGTTCGATAACCCGGGCCGCGACCTGCTGCCGGGCATGTATGTGCGGGTGCGGCTGGAGCAGGCGATCAACCGCGACACCTACCTGGTGCCGCGCAACGCCCTGCTGCGCAACGCCGAAGGCGCGCACGTGCTGGCCGCGGATGCGGACGGAGAACTGCAGAAGATCGTCGTCACCGCGCAGCGCCTGCAGGGTCCGAACTGGATCGTCACGCAGGGATTGGCGGGCGGCGAGCGCATCGTCGTCGAGAACGCCGCGCATCTCGCGGCGGGACAGAAAATCAAACCGGTGGAACGCGCTGCGCCCAGCGCGCAGGCTCCCGCCCCCGGCAACCCGGAGGCCGGCGTCCAGGCAAGGACGCCCGCCGCGGGTCAAAAAGGATAAACCGCAATGGCGCGTTTTTTTATCGATCGCCCCGTCTTCGCCTGGGTGATCTCGCTGCTGATCGTGTTGATCGGCATTCTGTCGATCCGCGCGCTGCCGGTGGCGCAGTATCCGGACATCGCTCCGCCGGTGGTCAACGTCGGCGCCAGCTATCCCGGCGCCTCGGCCAAGGTGGTCGAAGAGGCGGTCACCGCCATCATCGAACGCGAGATGAACGGCGCTCCGGGGCTGATGTACACCTCGTCCAGCAGCGACTCGACGGGCTGGGCCAGCATCAACCTGACCTTCAAGCAAGGCACCAATCCGGACCTGGCGGCCGTGGAAGTGCAGAACCGCCTGAAGGCGGTGGAGCCGCGCCTGCCCGAATCGGTGCGCCGCGACGGCGTGCGCGTGGAGAAGGCGGCCGACAACATCCAGCTGGTGGTGTCGCTGAAATCGGACGGCGGCCTGGATGACATCCAGCTGGGCGAGCTGGCCGCCTCCAACGTGCTGCAGGCGCTGCGCCGCGTGGAAGGCGTGGGCAAGGTGCAGTTGTTCGGCGCGGAAGCCGCCATGCGCATCTGGCCGGATCCCGCCAAGCTGACGGCCATGTCCCTGACCCCGGGCGACATCGTCTCTGCCTTGCGCAGCCACAACGCGCGCGTCACCATCGGCGAACTGGGCAACCAGGCCGTGCCGAAGGACGCTCCGCTGAACGCCAGCATCGTCGCCGGCGAGTCGCTGCGCACGCCCGAGCAGTTCGGCAACATTCCGCTGCGCGCGCAGCCGGGCGGCGCCACGTTGCGCCTGAAGGACGTGGCGCGGGTCGAACTGGGCGGCACCGACTATATGTACCTGTCGCGCGTGAACGGCATGACCGGCACGGGCCTGGGCATCAAGCTGGCGCCGGGTTCGAACGCGGTGGACACGACCAAGCGGATCCGCGCGACCATGCAGGAGCTGGCCCAGTACTTCCCGCCGGGCGTGACCTGGGACATCCCCTACGAGATCTCCACTTTCGTGGAGATTTCGATCAGAAAGGTGCTGATGACCCTGCTGGAAGCCGTAGCCCTGGTGTTCTGCGTGATGTATCTGTTCATGCAGAACTTCCGCGCCACGCTGATTCCGACGCTGGTCGTGCCGGTGGCGCTGCTTGGCACGCTGGGCGTGATGCTGGGACTGGGCTATTCCATCAACGTGCTGACGATGTTCGGCATGGTGCTGGCCATCGGCATCCTGGTCGACGACGCCATCGTGGTGGTGGAGAACGTCGAACGCATCATGGCCGAGGAAGGCTTGTCGCCGCGCGAGGCCACGGTCAAGGCCATGGGCCAGATCAGCGGCGCCATCGTGGGCATCACGGTGGTGCTGGTATCGGTGTTCGTCCCCATGGCCTTCTTTGACGGCGCGGTGGGCAACATCTATCGCCAGTTCGCCGTGACGCTGGCCGTGTCGATCGCCTTCTCGGCCTTCCTGGCGCTGTCGCTGACGCCGGCGCTGTGCGCCAGCATGCTCAAGCCCATCGCCGCCGGCCACCACGAGAAGCGTGGTTTCTTCGGCTGGTTCAACCGGGCCTTCGCGCGCCTGACCGCGCGCTACACCGCCCGGGTGTCGGGCGTGCTGGCCCGTCCGGTGCGCTTCGGCCTGGCCTATCTGGCGGTGATCGCCGCGGTGGCGCTGCTGTTCGCGCGCCTGCCCTCTTCTTTCCTGCCGGACGAAGACCAGGGCAGCTTCATGGCCATGGTCATCCTGCCCCAGGGTTCGCCGCAAGCCGAAACCATGGCGATGGTGAAGGAGGTCGAGCGCTACATGATGGAGCACGAGCCCGTCGAGTACGTGTATTCGGTCAACGGCTTCAGCAACTACGGCAGCGGACCGAACTCGGCCATGTTCTTCGTCACGCTGAAGGACTGGAAGCAGCGCAGCGGCGCCGACCTGCACGTGAACGCGGTGGTGGAACGCATCAACGCCGCCTTCGCCGACCGCAAGAACGTCATGGTGCATGCGCTGAACTCCCCGCCGCTGCCGGACCTGGGCTCCACTTCGGGCTTCGACTTCCGCCTGCAGGACCGCGCCGGGCTGGGCTACGAAGCCCTGACCCAGGCGCGCCAGCAATTGCTGGCGGCGGCGGCCAAGCATCCCGCGCTGACCGAGGTCGTCTTCGCGGGCCAGGAAGAAGCGCCGCAGCTGGAGCTGCGCGTCGACCGCGACAAGGCCCAGGCCATGGGCGTGCCGCTGGACGAGATCAACACGGCGCTGGCGGTCATGTATGGCTCGGACTACATCGGCGACTTCATGCTCAATGGCCAGGTGCGGCGCGTGACCGTGCAGGCTGACGGCAAGAGCCGCGTCGACATGGAAGACGTGTCGCGCCTGCACGTGCGCAACCTGCAGGGGCAGATGGTGCCGCTGTCGGCCTTCGCCACCCTGAAATGGTCGATGGGACCGCCGCAGCTCAACCGCTACAACGGCTTCCCCTCGTTCACCATCAACGGTTCGGCCGCCCCTGGACACAGTAGCGGCGAGGCCATGCGCGCCATTGAGACGCTGGCGGCCGAACTGCCGCGCGGCATCGGCTTCGACTGGTCGGGTCAGTCCTATGAGGAACGGCTGTCCGGCAACCAGGCGCCAGTGCTGTTCGCGCTGTCGGTGCTGGTCGTGTTCCTGGCGCTGGCCGCGCTGTATGAAAGCTGGTCCATCCCGCTGGCGGTGATCCTGGTGGTGCCGCTGGGCGTGATCGGCGCAGTGCTGGGCGTGACGCTGCGCGGCATGCCCAACGACATCTACTTCAAGGTCGGCCTCATCGCCACCATCGGGCTGTCGGCCAAGAACGCGATCCTGATCGTGGAAGTGGCCAAAGACCTGGTGCGCGACGGCCAGGGCATCGTGTCCGCCACGCTGGAGGCCGCGAGGCTGCGGCTGCGGCCCATCGTGATGACCTCGCTGGCCTTCGGCGTGGGTGTGCTGCCCCTGGCGCTGGCCACCGGCGCGGCCTCGGGCGCCCAGGCCGCGATCGGCACGGGCGTGCTGGGCGGCATCGTCACGGCGACGGTGCTGGCCATCTTCCTGGTGCCGCTCTTCTTTTTGATCGTGGGCCGCGCGCTGGGCATGCGCGTGCGCCCCTCGCGTCCGCAAGGCCGCGAAACGCTGGAGACCACGCCATGAAGGCTATGGCAATGACCCTGCTTGCGCTGGCCCTGGCCGGCTGCTCGCTGGCCCCCAAGTACGAACGGCCGGCTGCGCCGGTCCCCCAGGCCTATGACACGCCCGACGCGCAAGGGCTGGCGGCCATGCCGCAGGACTGGCGCGATTACTTCAACGACCCGGCGCTGCAGGCCTGGATCACCGCCGCCTTGGAGAACAACCGCAACCTGCGGGTGGCGGCGCTGCGCATCCAGGAAGCCCGGGCGCTGTACGGCGTGCAGCAGGCCGACCGCCTGCCGTCCATCGACGGCACGGGCGAGTTCAGTCGCGGACGCGGCGCGGAACCCGGCCAGCCGCGCATGCCGGTGGCGGACCGCTACCGTGCCGCCGTGGGCATCGCGGCCTTCGAGCTGGATTTCTTCGGCCGCGTCAAAAGCCTGAGCGACGCCGCGTTGTCGCGCTACCTGGCCAGCGAGGAAGCGCACCGCGCCGCCACGCTGTCGCTGGTGTCGGAGACGGCCACGGCTTACTTCAACCAGCGCTCGCTGGCGGAACAGCTGCGCCTGACCGAGAGCACGTTGGCGTTGCGCGAGGCCTCGCTCAAGCTCACCCAGCGCCGCTACGACGCCGGGCTGGAAACGGCCGTGGGGCTGCGCACCTCGCAGATGCTGGTGGAGTCCTCGCGAGCCACGCATGCCGAACTGAGCCGGGAATACCGCCAGTCCGTGCATACGCTGGGCATACTGGCGGGAGACTTTTCCCTGCCGCCCGACACCGATGCCGTCACGCTGGAAAGCCAGAGCCTGACGCCGCTGGCCGCGGGCCTGCCCTCCGCCCTGCTGATCCGTCGTCCGGACCTGCGCCAGGCCGAGGACACGCTACGGGCCGCCAACGCCGACATCGGCGCGGCGCGCGCGGCGTTTTTCCCATCGGTACAACTGACCACCGACATCGGCACCACGGCCGGCAGCTTCTCGGACCTGTTCGGCTCTGGCACCGGCACCTGGACCTTCGCGCCCAAGCTGACCCTGCCCATCTTCAACGCCGGGCGCAACAGCGCCAACCTGTCGCTGGCGGAAACGCGCAAGGACATCGCGGTGGCCCAGTACGAGGGCAGCATCCAGCAGGCCTTCCGCGAAGTGGCCGACGCGCTGTCCGCGCGCGACACGCTGCGCGCCCAGATCGACGCCCAGCGCAAGGTGCGCGACGCCGACCGCGACCGCCAGCGCCTGACCGAAAGGCGCTACGAGCGCGGCGTGGCGAGCTATCTGGAAATGCTGGAAGCGCAGCGCAGCCTGTTCGAATCCGAACAGGAGTTCATCCGGCTGCAGCAGCGCCGGCTGGTCAACGCGGTGGAGTTGTACAAGGCGCTGGGCGGCTGGGAGCAGCCCGGCTCATGACGGGTCAGCCGGCCTTGTCGATGCGGTAGGCGCAGCGGCGCGCGCCCGCGAGGATGTGCTCTTCGCGCCGCACCCGGACCTCTGCTCCGAGCACCTTGTGGAAGAGTTCCAGCTCGCTGCGGCAAAAGCCCATACAGGCTTTGGCCGCGGAGCAGATCGGGCAGTGGTTCTCGATGAAGAGGAAGTCCGCGCCATCCTTGCGCAGCTCGGCCATGTAGCCTTCGGCGCAGCGGACTTCCACCAGCCGCTCCAGCCTTTCCTTCAGGCTGCGGGCGCCCTGCATGGCCTGGCGATAGCCGTTGAGCATGGCGGTTTCGCGCGCCTGGATCAGCTTTTCGATGCCCTCTTCGCCGAACACCTGGCGCACGGCGCCCAGCATCTGTACCGTCATTTCGGCATGCGTGTCCGGAAAGCGCCCGTTTCCGGCATCGGTCAGAAACCAGATCTGCGTGGGCCGGCCACGGCCCGCGCTGTGGCTTTCGGAATCCACCAGTCCTTCCGCATGCAAGCGCGTCATCTGCTGACGCACCGCCTCGGCCGTCACGTCCAAGGTCTTGGCAATGACGGCGACGGATTGCGGGCCGCGCGTCTTCAGGGTCATGAGCACGCGGTCGGCGGGCTGATGCTCCCAGACCACGGGATGGGACGGACTGTCAGACATGAATGTGGAGTCTCCGGTTGTTTGCCTATGGTGCCATGAACCGCGGCTGCCAGTCAGCCGGAAGCCGCCTGCGGGTCGGCCGCCGGCGCTTCCCATCCGCCTCCCAGCGCCTTGTACAGCGCAATCAGGCGGGTATAGGACTCGGTTTCGGCCACGGCCACGGCGTCCTGGGCGCGCAAAAGCGTACGCTGCGCGTCCAGCACCGTCAAATACGGGGTGCTGCCTTCACGGTAGCGCAGTTGGGCCAGTTCCGCCGCCCTGCCGCTGTGCGCGGCCGCCTGCGCCAGGCTGCCCAGGCGCTGCTGGGTCTGGCCGTATTCCGTCAGCGCCGATTCCAGTTCCTCGACCGCCCGCAGCACGGTCAGTTCGTAGCTGGCGACGGCGCCGTCCGCGCGCGCCACCGCGCCGCGCTTGCGCGCCAGCGCCGTGGGCAGGTGGAAGGCGGGCCAGTTGGCCGTGGCCGCCACGCTGAACGCGCGGCTGGCCGATGAGCCGAAATCCGCGCCGCGCAGGGCGACAAAGCCCAGGAATCCGCCCAGGTCGATGCGCGGATACAGTTCGGCGGTCGCCACGCCCACGTCGGCGTTGGCAGCGGCCATGCCGCGCTCGGCCGCCAGCACGTCCGGGCGCCGCGACAGCAAGGCGCTCACGTCGCCGATCGGCAGGCGGGTGTCCAGGGGAGCCAGCGCCTTGCCCGCATCGAGCTCGCCCAGCTCCACCGGGCGCAGGCCCGCCAGCACGGCGATCCGGTATTGCGCCAGCCGCCGGGCCGCGATCTGCACCGGCACGCTGGCCTGCACGGTCTCCAGTTCGGCGCGCGCGCTGGCCAGGTCGCCTTCGTCGCCGCGGCCGGCCGACACCATGGCCTGGATCACGCGCAGGCTGTCGCGCTGGCTCTGCAGGTTGGCGCGCGCCACGGCCAGGCGCTGTTCCGCGCCGCGCAGCTCGAAGTAGTTGCGCGCCACTTCGGCCGCCACCACGATGCGGGTCTGGGCCAGGTCCGCGGCCTGCGCCTCGCTGCGCGCGGCGGCGCCCTCGGCCGCCCGGCGCAGCCGGCCGAACAGGTCCAGCTCCCAGGTGGCGTCAAAGCCGGCCCGATAGCTTTCGGCCAGGTTGCGTTGACCCGCGACGCCAGCATTGGCCTGGGACAGGCTGCGCTCATAGCCGCCGCCCAGCGTGACCACGGGCAGCCGGTCCAGATCCTTCTCGTCCAGCACCGCGCGCGATTCGGCCAGGCGCGCCTGCGCCATGCGGATGTCGAGGTTGCGGGACAGCGCCAGATCGATCAACCGGTCCAGCTGCGGATCCTGCAATTGCTTCCACCAGTCGCGCTGCAATTGATCGGTGGAGAACAGGGCCTGTTCAGGGCTGGCCAGCGCCACCGGCGCGGCCTGGGGCTTCTGGTAGTCGGGGCCGACGGCGCAGCCGGCGGTGGCCAGCGCGGCCAGCAGCACGGCCGCGCCGCGGCGCAAGCGTAGGGAAAGTTGTGGATGCTTCATGATGGTTTCCTTCGGCTAAGCGGAGGCGGCGGGCGCCGCGGCGTCCTCGGCCTGGGCCAGCGCCAGTTCCCGGGCGCGCGGCGTGTCGTGCGCTGCGCGGTGGTCGCGGGCGAATACGGTGTAGACGGTGGGCAGCACGAACAGCGTGAACAGCGTGCCCACCAGCAGGCCCACCACGATGACCAGGCCCAGGCTGTAGCGGCTGTGCGCGCCCGCGCCGCTGGCGAACAGCAGCGGGATCAGGCCCATGACCATGGCAGCGGTCGTCATCAGGATGGGGCGCAGCCGGATGCGGGCGGCCTGCTCCATCGCGGTGCGCCGGTCCAGCCCGTGGCTGACCTGCATTTCATTGGCGAACTCCACCATCAGGATGCCGTGCTTGCTGATCAGGCCGATCAGGGTCACCAGCCCGATCTGGGTGTAGATATTGATGGTGGCCATGCCCAGCGCCAGCGGTATCAGCGCGCCGCAGATCGACATAGGCACGCTCACCAGGATGATGAAGGGATCGCGCAGGCTCTCGTATTGCGCCGCCAGCACCAGGTAGATCACGATGATGGCGAAGATGAAGGTGATCATCAGCGCCGAGCCTTCCTGGCTGTACTGGCGCGCGTCCGACTGCCAGTCGTAGCTGAAGCCCGCGGGCAGGAACTTGGCCTGGTCGGTCAGGAACTGCACCGCATCGCCCATGGTGACACCCGGCATGGGAATGGCCTGGAAGGTGGCCGCGTTGAGCTGATTGAACTGGGTCAGCTTGTTGGGCTCCACGCCCATGGACACGGTCACGAGGTTGGACAGCGGTACCTGGGCGCCGCTGGCGCTCTTGACGTAGTAGCGCGCCAGCGACTCCGGCGAGATGCGCTGCTCGCGCAGGCTCTGCGGAATGACGTCGTAGGAACGGCCGTCCATGCCGAAGCGGTTCACGTAGTTCTCGCCCACCAGCACGGCCAGCGTGTCGCCGATGGCCTTCATGGTGACGCCCAGGCTGTTGGCCTTGGCGCGGTCCACCTTCAGCTGTACCACCGGGTTGTTGTAGTCCAGGTCGCTGTCGACCACCATGAACAGGCCGCTCTCGCGCGCCGCCTTCTTCAAGCCCTCCATGGCCTCGTAGACCACCGGATAGTCGGACGCGCTCATGATGACCATCTGCACCGGCAGCCCGCCGGTCGATCCCGGCAGCGACGGCAGCTGGAAGGCGAAGATGTTGCTGCCCTCGACCTGGTTCACCATGGCCTGCATGTCGGCCTGGATCTGGTCGGCCGAACGGTGGCGCTTATCCCAGGGCACGAAGTCCACGCCGCCGATGCTGTTGGAGACGCCGTCGGAGCCGTTGATCAGCCAGCGCCCCTGCTGTTCGGGCAGGGTCTTCATGACGTCGTCCCACTTGCGGCCGAACTTCTCCACGTAGTCGATGTTGGCGTGCTGCGGCGACTTGATCGCCGTCAGCACGGTGGACTGGTCCTCCACTGGCGCCAGCTCGCGCTGCGCCGCGTTGTAGAGGAACGGCAGGCTGGCCAGCACCGCCACGGCGATCAGCCCGGTCACCCAGCGGTGATGCAGCGAGACGTCCAGTACGCGGCCATAGGCGTCGCCCAGGCGTCCGAAGAAATGCTCGGCGCGGCGTGCCATCCAGCCCTCGGAAACGCGGCTGTCCAGCAGGAACGAACTCATCACCGGCGACAAGGTCAGCGCGATAACGCCCGACACCACCACCGATCCCGCCAGGGTGAAGGCGAACTCCTTAAAGAGCGAACCGGTAAGCCCGCCCATCAGCCCGATGGGCGCGTAGACCGCCGCCAGCGTGATGGTCATGGCGATCACCGGCCCCGCCACTTCGCGCGCGCCGATGAGGGCCGCGCGCACCGGCGACTTGCCCTCTTCGATGTGGCGGTGCACGTTTTCCACCACCACGATGGCGTCGTCCACCACCAGGCCGATGGCCAGCACCATGGCCAGCAAGGTCAACAGGTTCACGCTGAAGCCGAACAGCGCCATGATGGCCGCCCCGCCCAGCATGGACAGCGGAATGGTCAGTACCGGAATCAGCACGGCGCGCAAGGACCCCAGGCACAGGAAGATCACCACCACCACGATGGCGACGGCCTCGATCAGCGTGCGCACCACGCCGTCGATCGAGGCGCTGATGAAGCGGGCCAGCTCGAACGGCACCTGCACGCTGGTGCCGGGCGGCAGGTTCTGCTTGATGTTGGGCAGCAGCTCGTTCAGGCGCTTGACGATCACCAGCGGATTGCCCACCGGCGTGGCGTTCAGGCCGAAGTACACCGCCGGCTCGCCGTCCATCAGGCCGCTGGAATCGGTGGACGCGGCGCCCAGTTCCACCGTGGCCACATCGCCCAGGCGCACGATCGCGTCGCCCTCGCGCTTGACCACCATGTCGCGGAATTCCGCGACGTTGACCAGGTCCGTGTTGACCTGGATGTTGGACACCACGTACAGGCCCTTGGCCTGTCCCGGCGCCGCCTGCACGTTGTTGTCGCGCAGCGCGTCGGCCAGCTCGCCCGCGGAAATACCGCGCGCCGCCATCCGGTTCGGGTCCAGCCACACCCGCATCGCCAGTTTCTGCCCGCCGTAGAGCTCCACGCTGGCCACGCCGTCGATGGACGAGAGCTGCGGCTGCACCACGCGCGACAAATAGTCGGTCAATGACGCCAGCGACAAGGTGCTGCTGGAAAAGCCCACATAGGCCACGGCGGTCGCCTCGCCGGCGGACTTGACCAGCACAGGGTCGTACACGTCCTGCGGCAAGCGGTACTTGACCTCGTTGACCTTGGCCATCACCTCGGTCATGGCCTTGTTGGAATCGGCGTTCAGCTTCATCCGCACCGTGATCACGCTGCGGCCTTGGGTGGAGGAAGACGACAGGTAGTCGATGCCTTCCACCGTGGCCACGGACTGCGCGATGGGCTGGGTGACGAAGCCCTGCATGAGATCGGGCGAAGCGCCCGGATACTGGGTGGTGATGGTGATGGTGGTGCTTTCGGTCAGCGGATACTGCCGCACCGGCAGGCCGCTCAGGGCCTTGATGCCCAGCAGCAGGATCAGCGTGCTGACCACCAGCGCCAGCACCGGCCGGCGTACAAAGAGATCGGTGAATTTCATGTTCTGCTCCGCGCCCTCACCGGACTTGCGCCACGGTCTGCTGCGCGGCGTCCAGCGCCACGGTGTCCTGGGCGCTGACCTCGACCGCCGCGCCGTTGTGCAGGCGCAGCTGGCCCGAGGTCACGACCTGGTCGCCCGCCTGCAGGCCTTCGGTCACGACCACGCGGCCGCGCACGCGCTCGGCCGTCTTCACGTAGGCCTGCCGGACCGTCGGGCCGGTGGACGCCTCGCCCGCCTTGGGCGGGTTCAGCACGTAGACGGAATCGCCATAGGCGCTGTAGCTGACCGCGGTTTCCGGCACTGTGATCACGCCGGGGCGCGCCGGCAGGCCGATCTGGCCCTGGGCGTACATGCCGGCCGCGAGCGCGCGGTCGGCGTTGGGCAGGGTCGCCTGCACGCGCACGGTGCGCGATCCCGCATCCACCTGCGGCTCCACGGTGCTGATCTGGCCTTCGAAGACGCGGCCCGCATGGGCGTCCACGGTCACCGCCACCGGCAGGCCCGCGCGCAACGCGCCCATGGCCTGCTCGGGCAGGGTGATGTTGGCATACATGGCGGAAGCGTCGGTCAGCGATACCAGCGGATCGCCGGCGCGGGCGAATTGCCCCAGGTTCACGCGGCGCACGCCCAGCACGCCGTCAAACGGCGCCTTGACGCGCTTTTGCTCGATCAGCGCCTGCACCCGCTTGATGTCGCCCGCGGCCTGGTCGTAGTCGGCCTGCGCCTGGTCCAGCTGTTCGCGCGTGGCGGCCTGCTGCGGCAGCAGGCGGCGGGTGCGATCCAGCAAGGCGCGCGCATTGCGCGCCTGGGCCTGCAAGCGGGCCAGTTCGCCCTGCTCGGGCGCGTCGTTCAACTGCACCAGCAACTGGCCGGCCTGGACCTGCGCGCCCGAGGCGAACAGGATACGGTCGACCCGGCCGTCCACTTCGGCCGCGACCTGCACCTGGCGCGCGGCCTCCAGCGAGCCGATGCCGCTCAGCGTGACCGGGAAGTCCGCCTGCCGCGCGGCGGCCACCGCGACCTTGGCCGGCGCCATGGCCCAGCCGCCCTTTTGCTGCGCGCCGCCGTACTTCCAGTACAGCCCGCCGCCCGCCAGCGCCAGCGCCACGACCCCGGCCGCCCACGCTCCTGATTTCGCCTTCATGATTGACTCGCTATTTATCAAAGAATGTTCTTGGATAATCCACGATATCGGGCATTTCGTCAAAAGGGTTAATCCAATCCCCGGCATAGCGGCGGACTATGGCGTGCAAGCCCCTGCGGGGCGTGTGGGCATAAAAAAACCGCCAGCAAGCTGGCGGTTTCGCGGGGTACGGCGCGGCTAGGTCCGCACCATGTGCAGATAGTGGCGGTGGCGTTCGTACTGGTCCAGGATGTCGCCGATGACGGCATCGCGGCTCCAGCCCATGATGTCGTAATCCTGCCCCCCTTCACGCAGGTGGACCTCGGCGCGGAAGTACTTGCGCTCTTCCTCGTCGGCCGCTTCCTCGGGCGTGAGGCTGGGGCGTACGAAGGCCTCCGGCTGCACGGCGTAGGAGAAGTCCAGGTGTTCGCCATGGGAGACTTCCATGATCACGCCCTCATCGTTGCCGTGTTCGCGCACTTCCACTTGATAGCCCTGCTTGCGCAGTTCATCCGCCACGTCTTCCAATGCGGGGCGCACCACGTCGCCGATGAAGCGCTGCACATGAGCGCGGCGCGGCATCATGACCATGTTGCGCAGCCGCCGCTCCCAAGACTGTCCGCCGCGCGCCGGGCGCGACAGCGTCAGCGACTGATAGCGGATGCCGCGCTTGGTCGCGTCCAGCTTGAGCGCCTTGAACAGGCCCCACAGCGACAGCAGCAAAATGATGGAGAAAGGCAGCGCGCTGGCGATGGTAGCGGTCTGCAACGCTGTCAGGCCGTCGGCCAGCAGCAGCGCGATCGCCACCGCCCCCATCAGCACCGACCAGAAGATGCGTTGCCACACGGGCGTGCGGTCCGAGCCGCCGGAAGCCAGCAGGTCGACCACCAGCGCGCCCGAGTCGGCCGAGGTGACGAAGAACACCGCCACCATCGCGATGGCGACGACGGACAGCACCCCGCTCCAGGGCAATTGTTCCAGGAAGGCGAACAGCGCAAGGGAAGAATCGGCCTGCACCACTTCCGCCAGGCCCTGCACCTTGTCGACCAGGATCATGTGGATGGCGGTATCGCCGAACACCGTCATCCAGAACAGCGTGAAGCCGGCCGGAACCAGCAGCACGCCGGTGACGAATTCGCGGATGGTGCGGCCGCGCGAAATGCGCGCGATGAACAGGCCCACGAAGGGCGACCAGGCAATCCACCAGCCCCAGTAGAACAGCGTCCAGCCGCCGATCCAGTCGGTGGGTTCGTAGGCATAGAGATTGAAGGTCTTGTTGACGATGTCCGACAGGTAGGCGCCCGTGTTCTGCACGAAGGTCTGGAACAGGAACACCGTGGGGCCGACCACCAGCACGAACAGCAGCAGCACCGCCGCCAGCACCAGATTGGTCTCGGACAGGATGCGAATGCCCTTGTCCAGGCCGCTGGCCACCGACAGGGTCGCCAGACCGCAGGTGACGACGACCAGGATGATCTGCGTGGTCACGCCCACCGGAATGCCGAACAGGTGGTTCAGGCCGCTGTTGATCTGCGCCACGCCCAGGCCCAGCGAAGTGGCCACGCCCAGCACCGTGCCGATGATGGCGAAGATGTCGACCGCATGCCCGATAGGCCCGTGGATGCGGTTGCCGATCAGCGGATACAGCGCCGAACGCAAGGTCAGCGGCAGCCCGTGCCGATAGCTGAAGAAAGCCAGAATCAGCGCCACCACCGCGTAGATGGCCCAGGCATGCAGCCCCCAGTGGAAGAACGTGATCTTCATGGATTCGCGCGCCGCGAGGGCGGTGCCGCCTTCGCCCACCGGCGGCGCGATGAAGTGCATCACGGGCTCGGCCACGCCGAAGAACATCAGGCCGATCCCCATGCCCGCGGAGAACAGCATCGCAAACCAGGTGAAGTTGCGGTAATCGGGTTCGCTGTGGTCGGGCCCCAGCTTGATGTCGCCGTACCGACTGACCGCCAGGAACACCACCGCAATCAGGATGATGGCCACGACCAGGATGTAGAACCAGCTGGCGTTGCCCAGGATCCAGCCCTGCATGGACTCGAACAGGCCTTGCGCGACCTTGGGCGCCAGGATCGCGAATCCCACCAGCAGCAGCGTGAACACGGCCGCCGGAAAAAACACGGGACGATTGATGGTGGATGGTCGGGTTTCTGAAGTCATGCTGCCGCTCCTTTCGCCCGAGGGTTGGAAATTCCAGCGCGCGTCCCCCTCAGTCCGGCGCGCGCCGCAAGTATTACTATCACGGCCTAAGGCCGTCTGACAATCAGTAACCTCAAGCCGGGCCGGCCAGAGGAGAAATATCCATGATCGATCACCTGGACCATCTGGTCCTGACCTGCACCGACCCCGCCGCCACGGTGGACTTCTATACCCGGATCCTGGGCATGCGCCTGGAGACGTTCGGAGAGAACCGCCAGGCGCTGCGCTTCGGCAACCAGAAGATCAACCTGCACGTGCGCGGCCATGAGTTCGAACCCAAGGCCCACCTGCCCGTGCCGGGCGCGCTGGACCTGTGCTTCATCGCCGACCGTCCGCTGGAAGAGGTGATCGCGCATCTGAACCGCGAAGGCGCCCGGATCATCGAAGGCCCGGTGCCGCGCACCGGCGCGACCGGCAAGATCCGCTCGGTCTACCTGCGGGATCCGGACCTGAACCTCATCGAAATCTCGGAATTGCTGGCCTGAGGCCGGGGACAGGCCGCCTTACTCGGTCTTCGGTTCGCCGAAGACCACGCTGCGGAAGAAACCGGCCAGCACGGCCTCGGTCATTTCCGGCGTGACGGCCTGCGGATCGAAGGCATAGCTGAACTGCATGCCGTCCGACAGGGCCAGCAGGCCCAGCGCCATTTGCTCCGGCGGCATGCGTAGCGGCGTGCCGACCCGGGCCGAAAACTGCTGCACGTAGTCCGTGACGGCTGCGCGCAATTCCCGCATACAGGCCAGAAAGCCCTCGCGGAATTCAGGGTCGCGGACCGCCTGCAGCTTGCCTTCCATCCACAGCAGGAAACAGTCGTTCTGGCGAAAGTGCGTGGAGTAGTGCTCGAGCACGCGCGCTTCCATCTGCGGGCGCGACGACCCGTCCTCGAAGATGGCGCGCATCTCGTTCATGACGCTTTCGTGGTCGCGTCTGAGCAGTTGCAGGAACAGTTCGGACTTGCTGCTGAAATTGGAATAGAAGGCCCCGCGCGTGTAGCCCGCCTGCTCGGCGATGTCCTCCACGCTGGTCGCCACAAACCCTTTCGCTACAAAAATCGATTGCGCAGCGTCGAGCAGACGCTGGCGCGTCTGATCACGGCTTTGCTCTCGCGTAAGGCGGACTTTTGACATGGCGCGAGTTTAGCACTGGGGCGTATTTCAAATTCACCATTGAATCTGAATTCATACCTGTATTAGAATCCAGGCCGTATCGGGCCGGAACCGGCCCTTATTCCCGAATTTCCGCGCCGCGAGGTGTTACGTGACTTGCCCTGGCCCTGCCGCGCGCCTTGCCGCGCGCTCCGCCGCGGCCGCCCCCGCGGCGCCGCTTTCGCCCTCCACCCGTTCCCGCCGTTGGCCGCGCCTGTTGTCGCTGCCGGGCGCCGCGGCCCTCGCCTTGTTGCTGGCCGCCTGCGGCCGCAACGAGGCGCCCCCGCCCGCACCGCGTCCGGTGGTCGCCATGCCGGCCCAGGCCGATGCACGCTTGCCGGCCTGGACGCTGCCTGGCGAAGTGCAAGCGCGCTACAGCACGCCGCTGTCGTTCCGCGTGGGCGGCAAGATCATCGAGCGCCAGGTCCGGCTGGGCGATGCCGTCACCCCCGGGCAGATCGTCGCGAAGCTGGATCCGGCCGACGCCGCCAAGAACGCGGCGAGCGCCCGCGCGCAGCTGTCGGCGGCCCAGCACCAGCTGGACTATGCGCGCCAGCAGCTGGACCGCGACCGCGCCCAGGCCCGCGAAAACCTGATCGCTGCGACCCAGCTGGAGCAAACCCGCAACAACTACGCCACGGCATTGGCGCAGCGCGACCAGGCGCAACAGCAGGCGGCATTGGCGGCCGACCAGCTCAAATACACCACGCTGCAGGCCGACCATGCTGGCGTCATCACCGCGGAACAGGCGGACACCGGACAGAACGTGGCCGCCGGCGAGCCGGTCTACAACCTGGCCTGGTCCGGCGACATCGATGCCATCTGCGACGTACCGGAAAGCGTGCTGGCAGGCCTGGCCATCGGCCAGCGCGCCAGCGTCACGCTCGGCCCCCTTCCAGGCCAGACGTTTTCCGCGGTGCTGCGCGAGATCGCGCCGGCTGCGGATCCGCAAAGCCGCACCTATCGCGCCAAGCTCACGCTGGAATCCCCGACCCCGGAGGTGCGCCTGGGCATGACGGCCAACATCAGCTTCGACAACCGCTCAGGCGAAAGCCTGACGACCTACACGGTGCCGGCCACTGCGCTGTTCCATGACGGCCCCGCGCCCGCCGTGTGGATCGTCAAGCCGGACGCCGACACGCTGGAGCTGCGCCGCGTCCAGGTGCTGCGCTACGACGCCCGCACCGTCACCCTGTCCAAGGGCTTGCAGGCCGGCGAACGCGTGGTCTGGCAAGGCGTGCACACGGTGGCCGCCGGCGAGAAAGTCCGCGCCGTGCCGCCGCTGCATCCCGAGGATTTCGCCTCATGAGCGGCCCGCAGCAGGACGCTGCGACCCAGGCGCATCGCCACGAGGAAGGCCGCTTCAACCTGTCGGCCTGGGCGCTGCGGCACCAGCCGCTGGTCGTCTTCATCATCACGCTGATCACGCTGTTCGGCGTGTTGTCGTACTCGAAGCTGGCGCAATCGGAAGATCCGCCCTTCACCTTCCGCGTCATGGTCATCAAGACGCTGTGGCCCGGCGCCACCGCGCAGCAGGTGCAGGAACAGATCACCGACCGCATCGGCAAGAAGCTGCAGGAAGCCCCCAACACGGACTTCATGCGCAGCTATTCGCGGCCGGGCGAGTCGCTGATCTTCTACACCATGAAGGACTCCGCGCCCGCCAGCGCCGTGGCCGAGCAGTGGTACCAGGTGCGCAAGAAGGTCGGCGACATCTCGGCCACGCTGCCCCCGGGCGTGCAAGGCCCCTTCTTCAACGATGAATTCGGCGACGTCTACACCAACATCTACACGCTGCAGGGCGACGGCTTTTCGCCCGCCCAGCTGCACGACTACGCCGACCGGCTGCGCACCGTGCTGCTGCGCGTGCCGGGCGTGGCCAAGGTGGACTACTTCGGCGACCAGCCCGAGCACATCTACGTCGAGATCTCCAACACCCAGCTCACGCGACTGGGCGTTTCGGCGCAGCAGATCGCCCAGGCCATCAACAGCCAGAACGCCGTGACGAGCGCGGGCACGTTGACCACCGCCGACGACCGCGTGTTCGTGCGGCCCAGCGGCCAGTACGCCAACAGCCGCGTCCTGGCCGACACGCTGATCCGGGTCAACGGCAAATCGATCCGGTTGGGTGACATCGCCACCATCCGCCGCGGCTACCAAGACCCGGCCGTCGAACAGATGCGGCTGGGCGGCAGCTCCGTGCTGGGCATAGGCATCACCATGCAGCCGGGGCGCGACGTGGTCCATCTGGGCAAGGCTTTGAGCGCCAAGTTCGAAGAACTCCAGGCCCAGCTACCCGCCGGGCTGACGCTGAAGGAAGTCTCCAGCATGCCCAAGGCGGTATCGCATTCGGTCGACGACTTCCTGCGCTCCGTGGCCGAAGCCGTGGCCATCGTGCTGGCCGTGAGCCTGGTGTCGCTGGGCTTGCGCACCGGCATGGTCGTGGTCATCTCGATCCCGGTGGTGCTGGCGGTCACGGCGCTGTTCATGGACATGTTCGGCATCGGCCTGCACAAGGTATCCCTGGGTACGCTGGTGCTGGCGCTGGGCCTGCTGGTGGACGACGCCATCATCGCGGTCGAAATGATGGCAGTGAAGCTCGAACAGGGCTGGAGCCGCGCGCGCGCCGCCGCATTCGCCTACACCAGCACCGCCTTCCCCATGCTGACCGGCACCCTGGTCACGGTGGCGGGCTTCCTGCCGATCGCGCTGGCCAAGTCCAGCACGGGCGAATACACCCGTTCCATCTTCCAGGTGTCCGCCATCGCGCTGATCACCTCCTGGTTCGCCGCCGTGGTGCTGATCCCGCTGCTGGGCTACCGCCTGCTGCCCGAGCGCAAACGCGAAGCCCATCTGCCCGACGACCACGAACACGATATCTACAACACCCGCTTCTACCAGCGCCTGCGCGGCTGGGTGGGCTGGTGCGTGGACCGCCGCTACCTGGTGCTGGGCGCCACGGCGCTGGTCTTCGTGGCTGCCATGGCCTGCTTCCGCTTCGTGCCGCAACAGTTCTTCCCGAGCTCCGACCGCAGCGAACTGCTGGTGGACGTGCGCCTGCAGGAAGGCGCGTCGTTCGCCGCCACGCTGCGCCAGGTCGAGCGGCTGGAAAAGACGCTGGAAGGCCGTCCGGAAATCGACCACTCGGTCAGCTTCGTCGGCACCGGCGCGCCGCGCTTCTATCTGCCGCTGGACCAACAGCTCGCCACCCCGAACTTCGCCCAGCTGGTCATCACCACGCATTCGGTCGAGGACCGCGAGAAGCTCGCGCAATGGCTGCAGCCCGTGCTGCGCGAGCAGTTCCCGGCCATCCGCAGCCGTCTGTCGCGCCTGGAGAACGGCCCGCCCGTGGGCTTCCAGGTGCAGTTCCGCGTCAGCGGCGACAAGATCGCCGACGTGCGCGCGGTGGCCGAACAGGTGGCAGCCGAAGTCCGCGCCGATCCGCGTTCGACCAATGTGCAGTTCGACTGGGACGAGCCGTCCGAACGTTCGGTGCGCTTCGAGATCGACCAGCAGAAGGCGCGCGAGCTGGGCGTCAGTTCCAGCGACATCTCGGACTTCCTGGCCATGACGCTGTCGGGCTACGCGGTCACGCAATACCGCGAACGCGACAAGCTGATCACCGTGAGCCTGCGCGCGCCGCAGGAAGAACGGATCGACCCCGCGCGCCTGAGCACCCTGGCCATGCCCACGCCCAACGGCGCGGTGCCGCTGGGCAGCCTGGGCCACGTGCGCTATGACCTGGAGTACGGCGTCATCTGGGAACGCGACCGCCAGCCCACCATCACGGTGCAAGCGGACGTCGCCGCTGGCGCGCAAGGCATCGACGTCACCCGCGCCATCGACGCCAAGCTCAACGCCCTGCGCGCCGGACTGCCCGTCGGCTACCGCGTCGAGGTGGGCGGCCCGGTGGAGGAAAGCGCCAAGGGCCAGTCCTCGATCAACGCCCAGATGCCGCTGATGGCGGTGGCCGTGCTGACCCTGCTGATGCTGCAGCTGCAAAGCTTCGCCCGCGTGCTGATGGTGGTGCTGACCGCGCCGCTGGGACTGATAGGCGTGGTCGCGGCGCTGCTGCTGTTCGGCAAGCCCTTCGGCTTCGTCGCCATGCTGGGCGTGATCGCCATGTTCGGCATCATCATGCGCAACTCGGTCATCCTGGTGGACCAGATCGAACAGGACATCGGCGCCGGCCACAAGCGCGTGGACGCCATCGTCGGCGCCACCGTGCGCCGTTTCCGCCCGATTACCCTGACGGCCGCGGCCGCCGTGCTGGCCCTGATCCCGCTTTTGCGCAGCAACTTCTTCGGCCCCATGGCCACCGCCCTGATGGGCGGCATCACCATCGCCACCGTGCTGACGCTGTTCTTCCTGCCGGCCCTGTATGCCGCGTGGTTCCGCGTCCGCCACGACGAGCGCGACGAACCCGAAGGCGTGCCGCCGGGCGCCAACGCCGGCGACACGGTGGAACGGGGAGCATGACGATGAACCGACTTTCCTTGCGCCTGGCCGCCCTGCCCCTGACGCTGGCCTTGGGTGCTTGCGCCTTCGCGCCCAGCAGCAAGCCGCCCGCGGTCGCGCAACCGGCGCAATACGGCGTCGAGGCCACGCCCGCCGCAAGCGCCGCCGCCCAGGGCGTGGCGCAGCGCTTCGAACAAGGCGCGCGGCCCGTGCCCGAATGGTGGAAGCGTTATGAATCAGAGGCGCTGAACGCGCTGGTGGCCGAAGGCCTGACCAACAGCCCGGACCTCGCCGCCGCCGAACGCAACCTGGCCGGCGCGCGCGAACAGCTGCGCGGCCAGGTGAATTCGTCGCTGCTGCCTTCGGTGGACGCGGGCGCCGACGCCTCCCGCCGGCGCGCGCTGACCATGCCGAACTTGCACGAACCGACCGCGCAGTACAACGTCTTCACCGGCCAGATCCACGCCAAGTACGACCTGGACCTGTTCGGCGCGGCGCGCTTTGCCAACGCCTCGCTCGCGGCCCAGGTCGAGCAGCAGGCCTTCCAGCTGGAATCCGCCCGCCGTTCGCTCGCCAGCAATATCGTCACCGGCGCCATCACTGCCGCCGCACTGGCCGAACGCGTGGCGTTGACGGAAAAGCAGGTCGTGCTGGCGCGACAGGTGGCGCGCGACACGCAGCGCCGCTACGAACTGGGTTCGGCCTCGCAGAACGACGCGCTGGACGCGGACCAGGACGCCGCCACGCTGGAAGCGTCCCTGCCCGGCCTGCGCGCGCGCTGGCATGCGACGCGCCATGCGCTGGCGGTGCTGCTGGGCCGCAACCCAGACCAGGCCCCACCCGATCTCGCCTTCAGCATGCTGGCCGTGCCGCAGCAAGTGCCGGTGGTGGTGCCGTCCGAACTGCTGGCTGCGCGCCCGGACATCCTGTTCGCGGATGCGGTGGTGCAAGCCGCCGCGGCCGACGTGGGCCTGGCCACCGCGCAGTTGTTCCCCAGCCTGTCCTTGTCCGCGTCCATGGGCAAGAGCGGCTTCAATTGGCCCGCGGCGATGTCGGGCGCCGGCGCCATCTGGGCGGTTGGCGCTACGCTCACGCAACCCATCTTCCATGGCGGCGCGCTGCTGGCCGAACGCAGCGCGGCCAAGGAACGCTACGAAGCCGCGCTGCTGCAATACAAGCAGACCGTGCTGACCGCCTTCCGCGACGTGGCCGACACGCTGTCGCGGTTGGATGCCGACGGGCAGGCGCTGGCCTCCGCCGAAGCCTCGCGCCGCTCGGCCGAACAGTCCTACCGCAACACCGCCAGCCGCGTGCGGCTGGGCGCGCTGGCGCCTTATACCGAATACGCCGCGGAACAGCATTACGTGGCGGCCCGCCTGCGCGAGATCGAGTACGCCAATGCGCGCCTGACCGAAACGGCGGCGTTGTTTCAGGCCATGGGGTCGCCGGCCCGCGCCGCGCAGCAATAGCGCATCCAGCCAAGATCGCCGCAGGCCCGCACGCAAGCCCTCGCGCTCACGGCGCGGGGGCTTGTTCCTTCATGCGCGTGGCCAGCGCCAGCGATTCGATGCGGCGGGCGGCCGACTGCAGCAAGGCCGTGGTCTTGTCCTGCGCGATGGTGTTGAGCCGGGCCGCAAGAAAGGTGACGGTCAGCGCGCCGAACACGCGGCGGTCCTCCTGGAACACCGGCACCGCGATGCCCGCCCGCTCCGGCGAGATCTCGCCCACTCCCAGATAAAAGCCCTGCACCCGGATCTGGTCCAGCTTGCCGGTGAATTCGGCCTGCGTCGCGCCCAGGCCCAGGTCGCGGATCTCGTCCGCATGGGCTTCGTACAGGCGGCGCTGGTCCTTGCGCGGCAGGAACGCGACGATGGTCTTGGCCGTGGCGCCGCGGAACAGCGGATGGGCGCGGCCGCGGCCGTGCGGAATGCCCAGTTCGTCTGGACCGCGCTCGTGGTGGATGTTCAGGATGCGCAGGCCGTGGATCACGCTTAGCAATACGTCGCCGCCCACCTGGTCCACCACCTCGCGCATGATCGGGCGCGCCACTCCCAGCACCGGATCGCCGTCGATGATGAGGTGGTCCAGTTCGATGATGCGCGGCCCCAGCTTGTAGCCTTCGCCCGTCACCCGCAGCAGATAGCCCAGGTCCGTCAGGTCGCGGATGTAGCGGTAGCCCGTGGGCGCCGAATACGACAGGCGCGAAATGATCTCTTCCGCCGACAGCACCGGGGTTTCGAGACTGAAGAGGTCAAGTATCGCTAGGGCTCGCTTCAGGGTGGACATGGCGGTCGTGGGGCGGGGAACAACGCGGGATCGGGCGCAGCGTATCACAGGGGTGCGTGCGGCGCGCCTGTGTCATTGGCGCAGCCTATCGCACCCAGCCCAAGCTCAAGACTCAAACTATCGTTTTCCTATTTTTTATCATTTATAGATAAAAACTAATTGGATTGAATTATTTTTTATCGAATAATGATATTCAAGCAATGGGCAGATTGACGTCCAACACGCCACTGAACCTGCGGAAAACATCAGGGGAAAATCCATGAAGCAGTCTTGCGGCACCAAGGGCGGCATCAGCCGCCGGCATTTCCTGGGGGCCTCGGCCGCCACCTTGGCCAGCGCTGCGCTGGCGCGGCCCGGCCGCGCCTGGGCGGCCGGCTATCCGGCCGAACGCGCCATCCAGTTCATCGTGCCCTTCCCGGCCGGCGGCGGCACCGACCTGGTGGCGCGTCCGCTGGCCCAGGGCATAGGCGAGGCGCTCAAGCAAAGCGTGGTCGTGATCAACAAGGGCGGCGCCGCGGGCAACATCGGCACCCAGCAGGCCGCCCGTTCGGCGCCGGACGGCTACACCATCGCGCTGGGCTCCACCGGCACGCACACGGTGAACCAGAGCCTGTACCAGAACATCGGCTACGACCCGGTCAAGGACTTCGAGCCGGTGTCCATGGTCTGCTACTACAACAACGTGCTGGTGGTGCATCCGTCGTTTCCGGCGCGCACGCTGCAGGAGCTGGTCGCGCTCATCAAGGCCAATCCGGGCAAGTACTTCTATGGCATCACGCAGAACGGCAGCTCTGCCCACCTGGCCATGGAACTACTCAAGGCCACGGCCGGCCTGGACCTGCCCGGCGTGCCGTACAAGGGCGCGGCGGCCGCGTTCAACGACTTCCTGGGCGGGCAGTTTCCGATCCTGATGGACGTGGTGATCAACCAGCAGCAATTCATCCGCGGCGGCAAATCGCGCCCGCTGGCCGTGACTTCGGCGCAGCGCGCGCAGGCGCTGCCCGACGTGCCGACCGTGGCGGAATCGGGCTTTCCCGGCTATCAGGCCATAGGCTGGAACGGCGTATTCGCGCCCGCGGGCACGTCAGCCGCCATCATCCAGACGCTCAACGGCGCCGTGCAAAGCGCGCTCAAGCAGCCCGCCCTGGAGCAGTTGACGCAGAACGGACTGGAGCTGCACGGCAGCACCCCGCGGGAACTGAGCCGTTTCGTCGCGACTGAGAGCGAGAAGTGGCGCACGCTGATCAAGAACGCCGACATCAAGGCCACCTGATGCAACGCATACCCTACGGCGTCCCCTTGGACGCCAGCGCCAATCCCTGGCTGCCGCTGGACCGCGAACTGCGCGCGCAGGGCCTGCGCGCCGCGGGCGCCGCGCCGGTGCGCGCGGTGGTCTGCGTCACCGTCCACGTCGACGGCCCCGCCGTCGAGGTCGGCCGCAAGCAGTTCCCGGCCGGTCCCCATACCGCGGGCCGCTATGCCATCCGCCGCGGCGTGGCGCGGCACCTGGAGATCCTGGCGCGCCACGGCATGCCTGCCACGTTCTTCGCCTGCGGCTACGACGTCGAGCACTATCCGGCGACCTTCCACCGCATCCTGGAGGCAGGCCACGAGATCGCCGCCCACGGCTATCTGCACGAAGCCTGGGACCTGGGCGATGACGAGCCCGCGCTGCTGGAGAAAACCCATCGCATCATCCAGCGCGAGCTGGGCGTGACGCCGGCGGGCTGGTGTTCGCCTTCGGGCCGCAAGAGCCATCGGACCCTGCCCGCGCTGCGACGCCTGGGCTATTGCTACGACGCCAGCGAAAAGGACCAGGACCGTCCCTACCTGCCGGCGGACACGGCGGATTTCATCATGCTGCCGAACAACACGGTCTCGCTGGACGACTATCCGTTTTACTTTTCGGGCCACAGCCTCGCGGCGGAAGCGTATGACAACTGGGTGCAGGAATTCGAGGCGCTGCGCCAGGCCGAAGGCTATGTGCACCTGACCGTGCACCCCAAGGCTGCCGGCGGTTCCGGCACGCCGGCCCGCGCCGCGGCGCTGGACCGCTTCCTGGCCTATCTGGCCGCCCAACCCGATGTGCACGTCATGACGCTGGAAGCGCTGGCGCGCCACTGCCTTGCCCGCCCCGACGCCTGGAGAAGCGCATGAGCGCCGACAAAACCGTACTGGTCACCCTCAATGTGCAGGGCATCGGCCCCGAAGCCGCGACCCAGCCGGAAGCCTCGCTGCACGGCCGCGACGCGCATGGCCGCTATACCTACGGCGGCGGCCTGGCGCGCGTGCTGGACATGCTGCGCCGCCAGGGCATTCGCGCCACGCTGTTCTGGCCGGTGTTCGAAGCCGAACGCTGCCGCGGCCTGCTGGAACAAAGCCTGCGCGACGGTCACGAGGCAGCCTCGCAAGGCAATGCCTACGAAGACCTGCCCGCGCTGGGCGAGCGCGAAGGCGAAGTGCTGGAACGGGCCCGCGACCGGCTGGCCGAACTGACCGGCGCCCCCCCGCAGGGCTTTCGCTATGCCAGCGCGTTTACCGCCAGCACCGTACCGCTGCTGCACCGGCTCGGCTATCGCTACGACAGCAGCGCAATCGACGACGACGCCCCCTACGCCCTGGACGCCGACGGCGGCCCCGGCATGCTGGAGCTGCCCTGGAGCGAAGGCCTGTGCGACGCCACCCATTTCAGCCGCCGCGTGACGCAGGACCGCGCCTACGCGCACTGGGTGGAACAAGGCGACGCGCTGCTCGCGGCCGATGGCTATGCCTGCCTGACCTTGCATCCGCGCGCCGACAACGGCGTGGGCCGCGCGGCCAGGCTGCTGAAAGTCGAGCAACTGCTGGAGCGCTTCCGCGCCGCGGGCGCCAGCTTCAAGACCTGCGCCGATTTGGCCGCCGCCTCCTTCCATACGCGCTGAACGCAGGACGCCCATTGCCTGCTTGCACTGGTAAACCCTGAGCAATATTGGCGCCAAAATAAGCTAACATTTTTTCGCCAACCAATTTCCACCCCAGATTGCGGCGCGGCGCGCCGCCCTATGTCCATGACCCAGATCACCCAATTTCCCTTCGTATCGGTTTCGGGCGCGCCCGAGGCCCGCGGCCGCTCCTATGGCCAGCAAGCTGCCGACCGCGTGCGCAAGAGCGCCAAGATGTACGGCCAGACCCTGGTCGACCTGGGCTACGACGCCATGGCGCGCACCCAGCTGATCAACGGCTTCGCCCGCGAGATCGAGAACTTCGCGCCGCACTACCTGGAAGAGATGCGCGGCATCGCCGCGGGCGCCGACGTGCCGTTCGAAGACATCGTGATGGTGAACGCCCGCACCGAAGTCATCGCCAAGGCCCGCGCCGAAAAGAAGAAGGCCGCCGAACTGGAGCCGGGCGACGGCTGCACCGGCGCGCTGATCCTGCCGACGCGCTCGGCCAACGGCCGCCTGATCCATGGCCAGAACTGGGACTGGCGCGCGGAATGCGCCGACACCGCGATCGTGCTGCGTGTGCGCAACGACAACGGCCCCGACATGCTGACCTTCGTCGAAGCGGGCGGCCTGGCGCGCAGCGGCCTGAACAGCGCCGGCGTCTCGATCACCGCCAACTACCTGGAATCCGACCGCGACTTCCGCCAGCTGGGCGTGCCGCTGTCGCTGATCCGCCGCAAGGTGCTGGAACAGGAACACTTCGCGCTGGCGATCAAGGCGGTGGCAACCACGCCCAAGTCCTGCTCCAACAACATCATGATCGGCATGGCGGCGGGCTTCGGGGTCGATTACGAATGCACCACCGACGAAGCCTTCCCCATCTACCCGGGCAGCGATGACCTCATCGTCCACGCCAACCACTGGGTCAGCGACGTGGCCCTGTGCAAGCTGCGCGACACGGGCCGCGCCAGCACGCCGGAAAGCGCCTACCGCGACTGGCGCGTGCGCCGCCTGTTGAACGAGCAATCCAAGCTGACGCGCGAAGACTTGAAGCGCGCGCTGTTCGACGACTTCGGCGCGCCCTATTCGGTCTGCCGTCCGCCGCGCCCCGGCAGCCACGACAACCTGTCGGCCACGGTGGCGATGGTGATCATGGAGCCCGAGGCCGGCCTGATGGAAGTCGCGCCGCTGCCGGCGCTGAACCGCAGTTTCACCCGCTACAGCCTGAGCGCCGAACCCGAACTGCTGGCTGCCGCCTGAAGCGGCGCGCCCGCGCAACCCCAGGAAGACGTATCGATGAAAAACCATTTGTTGAGCGCCGCGGTTGCGCTGGCGCTGGGCGCCATGGCCGGCACGGCCTGGGCGCAATCGGCCCCGCCGCTGCGCATTTCACTGACGGCGGACATCCGCTCCACCGAACCCGGCGTCAACCGCGACAGCAACAGCGACGCGGTGGTGCTGCACATCGTCGAGGGCCTGGTGGCCTACGGCGAGGATGCCGAGGTGCGGCCGCTGCTGGCCAAATCGGTGGACATCAGTCCGGACGGCAAGACCTATACCTTCAAGCTGCGCGAAGGCATCACGTTCCACAACGGCAAGCCGATGACGTCGGCCGACGTGCTGTGGACCTGGCAGCATTACACCGCGGCCAATTCGGGCTGGCGTTGCGCCAGCGAGTTCGACGGGCGCGGCACGGTCAAGGTGACGGGCGTGGAAGCGCCGGACGCGCAGACGGTCGTCTATCACATCGAAAAGCCCAGCAGCCTGTTCCTGGCGACGCTGGCGCGCGCCGACTGCGGCGGCACCGGCATCCTGTCCAAGGACTCGGTGCGCGCGGACGGTTCCTGGGACAAGCCCATCGGCACCGGGCCATTCGAATTGGCGGAATGGAAGCGTGGCGAGTACGTGCGCCTGACGAAGTTCGCGGGCTATTCGAACCTGGACGGCAAGCGCGACGGCTATACGGGATCGAAGCGGCCGCTGGTGGACGAGGTGCGCTTCCTGATCGTGCCGGACGATTCCACCGCCAAGGCGGCCCTGCAGCGCGGCAACATCGACATCATCGAGGACGTGTCCAATAGCGACGTGCCGGTGCTGCAAGGCACGCCGAACGTCAAGGTGGCGCATGCGCCGGTGATGAGCATGACCGCGCTGCTGATGCAGACCAAGGATCCGGTGCTGGCCAATCCCAAGATGCGGCAGGCGCTGGCGCACGCGATCGATTACCAGCAACTGGCGGCGGCAGTGACGGAAGGCCTGGCCCAGCCCAACAATTCGATCGTGCCGCTGGTTTCGCCCTACTACGACGCGGCGCAGAAGCAGGGCTGGAACTACGATCCGGCGCTGGCGCAGAAGCTGCTGGGCGAAGCGGGCTACAAGGGGCAGGATCTGACGATCCTGACGACCAAGCGCTATCCGCAGTCGTACAACTCGGCGGTCATCATCCAGGCGATGTTGCAGGCGGTGGGGATCAAGGCGCAGCTGTCGGTGGTGGAGTGGGCGACGCAGCTGGACCGCTATAACGCGGGCACTTACCAGATGATGACGTTCCCTTATTCGGCGCGGCTGGACGCGGCGCTGAACTACGAGATGGTGACGGGGGACAAGGCGAAGCAGCCGCGCAAGGTCTGGGACAATCCCGCCGCGCTGAAGCTGATCGAGGCGGCGTCGTCGGATACGGATCATGCGAAGCGGCAGGCTTCGTTTGATCAGCTGCATAGGCTGTTCCTGGCGGATGTGCCTAGTATTCCTTTGTACAACGGGTTGGATATTGGGGCTTATCGGGCGGATATCAGGGGGTATCAGCCTTGGGCGGTCAAGAAGCCGCGGGCATGGGAAGTCGAGCGGGTTTCGAGTCCTTGATGTTGCTTCTGGCGTTCTTGTAATTGTTTTTGCTGCTGCTGGTGCTGTTGCTGGTGCCGGTGCGGTCTTCGTAGGTCGCCCGGCGACGCGGGCCTGATGGCTGCTCGCGCCCACGATTGCGGTCCGGAGCGTTCGCTCCGGACTGCCCCATCGTCATCCTCGTCCTCGCCTTCGGCGACTCCTACGGATTCCCTCGGGCGCATCGAGGTTGCTCGCAGCCATCAGGCCCGCGTCGCCGGGCTACGAGTTTCTTGGTTCGCTGCGCTGTCAGACCCGTGGGTGGTGGCGAGATTTGCGGGGCCCGCTGATTGCGGCCGCGCAGGCGGCCGCAATCAGCTTACGTGCTGGTGGGGCGTCGGAGCGGTGTGCGCTTGCGCGCTGGCGTGAGTCTTGTTTTTCTTCACCGGGCAGTTTCCTGTCCTCGCGGTTTCCCTTCCGCTTTCCCTCCTTTTTCCTTCTTCTCCGCTTCACTCTCCTCGCTGATTGCCTGACCGTATCCGGCCACGCCTATTAGGGATACTACTGGTATCTCTTTGGGATACCAGTGGGGTACCTTCTCATCCGTTACGCGCGACGGCAACTCGGAGTCTCTGTCGTCCGCGCTTTTTTCTTACGCTGCAACACACATGAACGCTACTCAACGCACCTATCAGACCCTGCTGGACCAGATCGTTTCGCGCCGGATTCCGGCGGGGGAAGTGTTGGAGGAACGCCGGTTGGCGGATGAGCTGGAGGTGTCGCGCACGCCGTTGCGCGCGGCGATGAACCGGTTGTTGGGCGAAGGGATGCTGGAGCGGCTGTCCAACGGATCCATCGTGGTGCGCTCGTTTGGCGTGACGGACCTGCTGGAATTGCTGCAGATCCGCAGCCTGCTGGAAAGCGAGGCGGCGGCGATGGCGACCGGGCGGATTCCGGCGGAGCCGCTGGAAGGGCTGCGGGCGCGCTTGCAGGCCTTGCTGGATGCGAAGACGCCGGACGAAAAGTCGGATTGGGAGGTCGATAACGCGCTGCACGATCTGGTGGCGGCGTACTGCGGCAACCGGAATCTGGCGACGATGATCACGGCGGCGCGGCGGCAGGTGCGGATGTGCGATGTGGAGCGCTTGCCGCAACGGCAGGTGCAGGCGCGGGAAGAACACTTGGCGATCGTGGAAGCGCTGCTGTCGGGCGAGTCGGCCCGGGCGCGGCAGGCGATGGCGGCCCATCTGGAGAACGTGCGGCGCAGCTATGTGAATTCGCTGGGGTATCTGAGCCATGGCGCGTGACCTGGACGCATCCCCGCGCGTGATCCGCCCGCGGCCGCTCACGCCCGAGGCCTTTGCGCCATATGGCGAGGTGATCGCGCACCAGGGCGCGGAGCGCCGTCACTATCTGACCGAGCCCATGCGGCATGGGCCCGAGGTGGTTCGCCAGGCCGGCTGGGTCAGCCGGGTGCAGGCGGCGCCGGGGCCGGTGGAGATCCGGCTGATGGAACGCCACCGCCATGCGGCGCAGAGCTTCGTGCCGTTGACGGACTCGCCCTATCTGGTGGTGGTGGCGCCGACCGGCGCCGACGATCTGCCCGACATGGCGCGGCTGGAAGCGTTTCTCGCGACTGGCAGCCAGGGCGTGTGCTACCGCGTGGGCGTCTGGCATCACGGCCTGACCGTGTTGCAGGGGCCGGCGGAATTCCTGGTCCTGATGGGCCAAACCGGCCGCGGCGATGACGACGAGTTCTGGCAGGCGCCGGCTCCGCACGCCCTGGTTTCGATTTCCGATTGACCCTACCTCGATGGCTCGCCCCGCTATGACTACCGATCATCCGCACTTGCGCCGCGATTTCGTCGGCTACGGCGCCAACCCGCCCGATCCCCGTTGGCCCGGCGGCGCGCGCCTGGCGTTGAACCTCTGCATCAATTACGAGGAAGGCGGCGAGCCTTCGGTGCCGGACGGCGACGCTGAATCCGAGACCGGCCTGACCGAGGGAGGCGCCGGCGGCTTCGCCGGGCGCGACCTGGCGGCCGAATCGATGTTCGAGTACGGCAGCCGGATCGGCTTCTGGCGCGTGCACCGGCTGCTGCAGGAACGCGACATGGCGGCCACGATACTGGGCTGCGGCCTGGCGCTGGAACGCAATCCGGAGGTCTGCGAGGCCATCAAGGCGGCGGGCTATGACGTGTGCGCGCACGGCTGGCGCTGGGAACGGCACCAGAACCTGACGCTGGAAGAAGAGCGCGAGCGCATCCGCCGCACCGTGGAATCGATCACCCGCACGGTGGGTTCGCGCCCGCTGGGCTGGTACTGCCGCTACGGCCCCAGCCTGAACACCCGCGCCTTGCTGGCCGAGGAAGGCGGCTTTCTGTACGACTCCGATACCTATAACGACGAGCTGCCCTACTGGACCGAGGTCGGCGGCAAGCCCCACCTGCTGGTGCCTTACGGCCTGGCCAATAACGACGCCAAGTTCATCCGCGGCGGCATGGCCACGGGGCAGGACCTGTTCGAGTACCTGCGCGACGCATTCGACATGCTGTACGAGGAAGGCATCACGGCTCCCAAGATGATGTCCGTGGGATTGCATCTGCGGCTGGTCGGCCAGCCGGGCCGCGCGGCAGGCCTGGCGCGCTTCCTGGACCACGTGGCGGCGCACGGCGACGTCTGGGTCTGCCGGCGCGCCGACATCGCTCGCCACTGGCATGCGCACCATCCGGCCGCCCAGGGCGCCGCGCGCTGATTCGTTTTCTGCATCGCCCACGTTTTCTCATCAGGAGAGCAGCATGTCGAAGTACCAGAAAATCAATCGCCGCGGCCTGCTGGCCACGGCCCTGGCCGGGTTGCTGGCGCTGGGCTTGAGCCCGGCGGCGCAAGCCGAGGCCTATCCCAGCAAGCCGATCCGCATCGTCGTGCCCTTCCCGCCCGGCGGCGCGGCCGACACCCTGGCGCGCGCGCTGTCGCAGCAGTTGAACGACACGCTGGGCAAGCAGGTCATCGTGGAAAACCGCGCCGGCGCGGGCGGCACCATCGGCACCAATGCGGTGGCGCGCGCGGAGCCGGATGGCTACACGCTGCTGTTGGGCAACGTGTCCACGCTGGCGATCGCGCCCAGCCTGTATCCGAACCTGAACTACGACCCGGTGAAGGATTTCACGCCCATCACCCTGGTGGGCAAGAGTCCGCTGGTATTCGCGGTCAATCCGGGCCTGCAGGCGAAGAACCTGCCCGAACTGATCGCGCTGGCGAACAAGGATCCCGGCAAGCTGACCTTCGGCTCTTCCGGCGCGGGCAGCATCACCCACCTGACCGGTGAAGTGCTGAACCTGGCAACGGGCGGAAAACTGGTGCACGTGCCCTACAAGGGCAGCTCGCCGGTGCTGCTGGCGGTGGCCTCGGGCGAATTGAGCATGGGCGTGACGCAGGTTGTGGAGATGCTGCCGCAGTACAAGGGCGGCCGGGTTGGCGCCGCGGCGGTGACGGGCATCGAGAAGTCGCCCGCCCTGCCCGACGTGACCACCGCTGCCTCGCAAGGCGTGAAGGGACTGAAAGCCACCACCTGGTACAGCCTGATGGCGCCCGCGGGCGTGCCGGCGGAAGTGGTGCAGCGCCTGCATCCGGCGCTGGAAAAGGTGCTGACCAACGCCGAGCTGCGCAAGCGCTTTGCCGACGAGGGTCTGATCCTGGCGCCGTCCACGCAGGCGGAGCTGAGCGCGTTCCTGGGCAATGAAGTGCGCGACTGGGCCGCGGTGATCAAGCAGGCGGGCGTGAAGCTCGACTAGCGGCTGGCGCCGGGCCGCGAGCGCGGCCCGGCGCCATCAAGCGTCCTACTTGCCGTCGCGGACCTTGGTTTCCCAGGCCCGCGGCTTGCCTTCCCAGACCGAAAATCCTTCCACGCGCTTGCTGGATGCCCAGGCGTCCGCGCCGTTGTACAGCATCAGCATCGGGGTCTGTTCCAGCATCAGGGCGTGCAGCTGGTCGAACAGCGCCTGGCGCTTGGCCGGATCGGATTCCAGGAAACTCTCATCGATCAGCTTCTGCGCCGCGGGGTCATCCCAGACCTTGCGCGGCTGCTTGGCCTTGTCGCCCGAAAACTGCTCGAAGCTCAGCGAAGGGTCCAGGCGCGAAGAAAACGAGAACGAGCTGATCTGATACTTGCCGGTGTTGTAGCGGTCCAGCTGCGTGGCCCATTCCAGCACCTCGATCTTGGCGTTGATGCCCACCGCCTGCATCATGGCCTGGGCGATCACCGCCACTTGATAGCTCGGCACGTGGGCGCGCTTGTTGGCGTAGATGATCACGGGCTCGCCCTTGTAGCCGGCTTCCTTCAGCAATTGCTGCGCCCGGGCCGGATCGTATTTGTAGCCGCGCTTTTCCGCGTCCTTGTAATAGGCCGAACCCGCGTAGACCGCGGAATTGTTCAGTTGGCCCAGGCCTTCGGAGGCCGCGGCCACGACCTGCGGAATATCCAGCGAGGCGGCGATGGCCTGGCGGATCTTCACATTCTTCAGCACCGGATCCTCGGTCTGGAACAGCAGCACGTGCTTGACCGCGTCATGCGGGCTGAACACCGTCAGGTTCTTGGCGTTCTTCAGTTCGCCCACATCTGTGTTGGTGATCTGCGCGGCGTCGATGGCGCCCGACAACAGGCCCGCCTTCGAAGTGGACGGATCCGGCACCACCAGGAACTTGACCTCATCGGCCAGCGGACGCTTGGAGCCCACGTAGCCGTCCGGCTTGTCGCCAGCGGGCGAGACGTAATCCTTGTAGGCCGTCAGCAAGGTGTATTCACCGCGCTTCCAGTCCTTGAACATGTAGGGGCCGGTGCCCACCGGCTTGATCCAGGAACCGTCGGCGGCGACCGAATCCTTGGAGATGATGGCGGTCATGCCGCAATCGGTGCGGGCCAGCGAATCCAGGAACACGGCCGACTTGCGGTCCACCTTCATCACCACGGTCTGCGCGTCGGGCGCGGACACGTCCGTCACCTTCAGGCCGTTGCGGCCGTCAAAGTCGCTGCGGCAGCGCCAATCCGTCTTGGGATCCATGTAGCGCTGCCAGTTCCAGACCACATCGGCCGAGGTCAGCGCGGCGCCGTTGTGGAACTTGACGCCGTCGCGCAACTTGAAGGTATAGGTCAAACCGTCTTCCGACAGGTCCACCGACTTGGCCAGCAAGGGCCCCACGGTGCCGTTCTCGCGATAGCCGACCAGGCCCTCGACGATGTTGAGGATCACGCCGTCGGTGGTGTTGTCGCGGTTGACGCCGGGGTTGGTCGAGCGGATGTCGGCGGGCTGGGCGATGGTCAGCAGCGCGGCCTGGGCCGAACCGGCGGCGGCCAGCGCCAGGCTGAGCGCGAGCGCTCTAGGTACGAAAACATGGTGCATGCAAAGACTCCCCGGCGTGCGGCGCAAAATTCACGCATATATTGGCGCCAAAATTAGCTGCCCATTATGAGCGGAATGCGCCGCTCCGCTATCGGGGGTATCCCTGAAGGCGCCGCCGGAATGAAAAACGGCGGCCTTCATTCCGAAGGCCGCCGCATGCTTGCAGCGCGGGTTGCGCCGGCCGCCTCAGGAGATGTCCTGCCCCACGTGCTGGGCAATGATTTTCTGCAGGCGCTTGACGTCGCGCGCTTCCAGCGCGTCCACCATGTCGAAATGCTCGCGCGCGGAAATCTCGATGCGCGAGCGCGTCACCCATTCCTTGGCCGGCGCCGCCGGGCCGCGGGCCCGGGTTTCGTGGATCAGCGCGACCAGTTCGCGGTTGCGGCACATGTCGTACATGCCCGCGTGGAAAGCCAGGTTGACCTCGTACTGCTCCAGCAGCGTGCCGTCCTGCAGCAGCTTGGCGAAGCGTTCGGCCAGGATGCGCAGCGCCTTGACCTTGGCCACGGTGACGTTGGGCATCAGGTCCGCCGCCGCGCCCGTTTCCAGCAGGATGCGGATGTCGCGGATCTGCAGATGCTGGTCCGGATCCATGGCGTAGACGTGATAACCCCGGTTCGGGATGTGCGCGATCAGCCGCTTGGCGGCCAATTGGTCTAGCGCCCGCCGGACGTCCAGACGCTTGGCGTCGTAGCGTTCCTGCAGGTCGATCTGTTTCAGCCAGGCGCCGGGACCGTAAACGCCCGCCTGTATATCGTGGGCGATGCGATCAACCAGGCCGGGTTGCGCCGTTGCCGCTTTCGGCATGGACCACTCCCGTCTATCAAATCCGAAGCGCGTATTTTATGCGTAAGTATTCCCGGGGGACGGCGCCTGCGCCCCCTGGGATACCCGCCCCTCAGGCGCTGGCCCGCAACGGCTGCTGCTGGTCCAGCCGCCAGCGCAGGCGCACGCCGCCGGTATCGGTGGATTCCAGCGCCGGAATCGCCGACAGCAGGCTGCGGGTGTACTCCTCTTGCGGTTGGTCGAACACGGCGTCGCGAGAGCCCTGCTCGACGATGCCGCCGTCGCGCATCACCACCACGCGGTCGGCCACCTGCTCCACCACGCCCAGGTCGTGGCTGATGAACAGGCAGGAAAAGCCATGGCGTTCCTGCAGGTCGGCAAACAAGTCCAGCACCTGCGCGCGCACGGTCACATCCAGCGCGGACACCGGTTCGTCGGCGATGACGAAGGCCGGACGGCGCACGATGGCGCGGGCAATTGCCACACGCTGGCGCTGGCCGCCCGACATCTCGTGGGGATAGCGCTTGGCGTACTCGGAACCCAGGCCCACTTCGGCCAGCACTTCGTCCACCCGGCGGCGCTTCTCCGCCGCGGGCATGTCGTCCAGCATGCGCAGGCCCTCTCCCACCAGCTGGCCGATGGTCATGCGCGGGTCCAGCGAGGAATACGGATCCTGGAACACCATCTGGCAGTTCAGCCGGTAATCACGCCAGGAGGCCGAACGGCGGTTCACGGCCTGGCCGCGGAACAGGATCTGGCCCGAAGTCGGCGCCAGCAATCCAGCGATGGCCCGTCCCAGCGTGGTCTTGCCCGAACCGGAGCCACCCACCACCGCCACCACTTCGCGCGGCTTGACGTGCAGGTCGATGCCGTTGAGCGCGCGCTTGGCGCCGGTGCGCGAGAACAGCCGCTGATGGCCGGCGTAATCGACCACCAGGCTCTTGACCTCGACGATGGGCGGCTCCTTGCCCAGCTGGCGCGCCGGCAGCCGGCGCGGCATGGCGTCCAGCAGCTTGCGGGTGTAGGGGTGCTGCGGCCGCTCCAGAATGCTGGCGGTGGCGCCTGTCTCCAGCACCTTGCCGTGTTGCATCACCACCATGCGCTCGGTGTAGCGCGCGACCATCGGCAGGTCGTGGCTGATCATCAGCACCGCCGTATGGTGTTCGCGGGTCAGGTCCACCATCAGCTCCAGCACGTCGCGCTGCACCACCGCGTCCAGCGCGGTGGTGGGCTCGTCGGCGATCAGGAGCGCGGGCTCCAGCAGCATCACGGACGCCAGCATCATGCGCTGGCGCATGCCGCCGGAGAACTCGTGCGGCCAGGCTTCCATCGCGCCCTTGGGATCGCGGATGCCCACCCGGCGCAGCATTTCCAGGATGCGTTCGCGGCGCGCGGCGGCGGACAGGCCCTTGCGGTGCAGGCGCAGGCCCTCCTCCAGCTGGCGGCCGATGGGCATGGACGGATTCAGCGAGGTCATCGGCTCCTGGAACACCATGCCGATGCGCGCGCCGCGCAGCTTGCGCAGCGCGGCCGGGGACGCCTGCGTCACGTCCACGCCTTCGAACTTGATGGAGCCGCCGGCCACCACCAGCGGCGATGGCGTCAGGCCCATGATGGCGCGCGCGGCCTGCGTCTTGCCGCTGCCGGATTCCCCGACGATGCCGACCATCTCGCCAGGCGCCACCTCGAAGGACACGCCGCTGACGATTTCGCGCCCGCCCGCGCCAACGGTCAGCGACAGATTCGATACGGATACCAATGCGCTCATTACACGCCCCTCATGCGGGGATCGAAGCGGTCACGCACCGCGTCGCCCAGCAGATTGATTCCCAGCAGCGCGAGCGCGATGGCCAGGCCGGGAAGTATGGATAGATAGGAAGCCTGCGCCATGAACGGCCTTGCCGCGGCCAGCATGTTGCCCCAGGTGGGCGCGGGAGGCGGCACGCCCAGGCCCAGGAAGGACAGCGCGCTTTCCGCCAGGATCACCCAGCCGAACATGGAAGTCGCCAGCACCGTCAGCGGCGCCACGCAATTGGGCAGCACGTGGCGGAACATGGTGTAGAGCTCGGAGTTGCCCAGCACGCGCGAGGATTCGATGAACTCTTTCTCGCGCAGCGACAGCACCGTGCCGCGCACGATGCGCGTCACCGAGGGCGTATAGGCCAGGCCCAGCGCCAGGATGATGCCGTACTTGTTGGCGCCTACTACTGCCAGCAGGCCCAGCGCCAGCAACAGCCCGGGAAACGCCAGCAGCGCGTTGTTGAAGGCCATGATGATGCGGTCGGTCCAGCCCCGCACAAAGCCGGTCAGGGTGCCGACGATCGTGCCCGCGACGATGGCGAAGCTCACCGTCAGCAAACTGATCCAGACACTGCTGGAGGCGCCGGCCAGCAGGCGCGACAGCTCGTCGCGGCCGAATTCGTCCGTGCCGAGTAGGAACTCGCCGCCCGGCGGCTTCAGGCGCGCCACGAAGTTGATCTTGAGCGGGTCATGCGGTGTCCAGAAGGCGCCCATGATGGCCGCCACCAGCATCAGCGCCACGATGACGCCGCCCAGTAGCGCGTTGGCTGCAATTCGCTTTTTCATTCGGCGGTCACTCTCGGGTCAAAGAGGGGATAGCAAAGGTCGATGAACAGGTTCACGATCACGTAGACCACGCCCACGAACAGCAGACAGCCCTGGATCACGGGGTAATCGCGGGCGAAGATGGAGTCCACCAGCAGACGTCCCAGGCCGGGGATGGTGAACACCGTCTCCACCACGGCGATGCCGCCCAGCAGGTTGCCCAGCACCAGGCCGATCAGCGTCCAGGTGGGACCGAAGGCATTGCGGAAGGCGTGGCGCATCAGCACCGCGGATTCCGACAGGCCCTTGGCCCGCGCATGGGTGATGTAGTCCAGCCGCAGCACTTCCAGCGTGCTGGCCCGCGCCATGCGCATCAGCACGCCGATCTCATGCAGGAACAGCGTCAGGATGGGCATGGCCAGGTACAACAGGCCGGCCTTCCAGTCTTCACCGATGGACACGTAGCCCACCACCGGCAGCCATTGCAGCTTGAGGCCGAAGAAGATCAGCAGCAGCAGGCCCAGCCAGAAGGTCGGAATCGACACCAGCAGCGTGGCCGTGCCGACCAGGAACAGGTCGGGCGCCTTGTTCTGCTTCCAGGCGGCGATCATGCCGGCCGGCACCGCCACCAGCGCGGCGAACAGCACCGCCACCACCACCACGCGGCCGCTGATCAGGAAGCGGTCCCACACCAGCGGCAGCACCGGCTGGCCGGTATTGATGGACGAACCCAGGTCCCCGTGCAGCATGTTGCCGAACCAGATGCCGAACTGGGTAAGCCAGGTCTGGTCAAGCCCCAGCCGCTCCCGCAGGTCGGCCAGCGCGGCCGGCGTCGCCAGGTCGCCCAGCAGCAGTTGGGCTGGGTCGCCCGGGATGAGCCGGATCATCACGAACACCGCCACCGCCACAATCAGCAGCGTCGGTATGGCCATGACGATCCGGGATAGCGCGAAACGCAGCATGCCCCTCTCCTATTCCTGGTCGCGGACTCGCGGATGCCCGCAAGCGCCGCGTCCGCCGGTCTCAGTTGTCTTCATGCCGCAGCTTGCGCAGGGCGGCGGCCAGGAAGTCCTGCACCTGGCCCACGCACTTCAAGCCGTCATGCGGCACGTTTTCCACCACGTCCAGCACCGCGTTCACGCCCTGCGCTTCGAACGAACGGCGCAGCGACTCCAGGCGCTCCGGGCGGGTACTGCCGGCGGAGTTCGCGCCAGGCATGAAGAACTTGCCGCCTTCGCGGTGGGTGATTTCCCAGGTTTCCAGGTCAGCCTTGCCCACGATCATGTGGACCGCCACCTGCTTGAGCGCTTCGATGTCGATGCGCTTGCCGAAACGGGCCTCGGCATCGCGCACGCCCACCCACCAATCCTGGCCGGGATCCAGCAACGTGACCGAGCCCGGCGCGCCGATCGACACGGCCCACAGGCTTTCGGGGTGCAGGTAGGCGAACCGGTTGACGAACTGGCCGCCGCCCGAATAGCCGAACAGGCCGAACTTCTTGAAGTCGCAGCCGAACTTCTCGCCCACTTCCGCCACCATGTCCAGCAGGATCTCGTCGTAGCGGATGTCGCCTTCGCGCAATTGCTTGAAACCGTCGCGGTTACCGTCGCCCAGCGGGCTTACGGGGAACAGCGGGCACAGCACGATGCAGTCGTTCCAGCGGGCGAACTCCGCGAACGCGTCGCGGTATTCCACGAAGGCGCGGCCGGTGCCGTGCATGATCACCACCAGCTGCATGGGATGCCTGGCGCTGTCGATGTGCGGCGGGACATAGGTGCAATAGGAAAAGCGCGGGTCGGAGCGGGCGGCGAAGACGGTGCTGTGGCCCAGGTCGTACATGGCCCGCGCGCGGGCGGCGTCGGGCTGGATGGCGGGTGCTGCGTTGGACTGCATGATTTCCTCGTTTCCATGGCCGCGGGGCCGATGGTCTATGCCGGTGGTCGAAATAATGATCACATAAATTGGCGCCAATTTTAGGCGCACGTATTCCGGCGCAACAAGGCAGGGGATTCCCTAGGAACGTAAAAAGGGAGCGCCGCGGCGCTCCCCTGGATGGCGCCGGCGCCCCCGCTCAGCGGGCCGGCGCCAGTCCGCCTCAGCCTTTCTTGAACAGCCGCTTCGCGAGGCTGACCGCCCCCAGCACCACGGCTCCGGCCACGATGCCGAACAAGGCATTGAGCAAGGTGGCCGTGAGCGCCTGCACCACCCCGCCCCCGCCCACCGCGGCGGCGGCCTGGTCGACCGCAGCCTGCACCGGCGCAATGCCGTGCGTCAGGATGGCGCCGCCCACCATGAACATGGCCGCGGTGCCGACCACCGAAAGGGTCTTCATCAGATAGGGCGCCGCACCCACGATGCGCCGGCCCAGCCAGGCCACCGCCTGGGACGATTTCTGGCTCAGGTATAGGCCCAGGTCGTCCAGCTTGACGATGCCGGCCACCAGGCCGTAGACCCCGACCGTCATCGCGATGGCGATGACCGACAGCACCAGCACCTGCCGGGTAAAGTCGGCGTCCGCCACCGCCCCCAGGCTGATGACGATGATTTCCGCCGACAGGATGAAGTCCGTGCGTATCGCGCCTTTGATCTTGTCGCGCTCGAAGGCCACCATGTCGACCGTATCATCCTGCAGGGCCTGGGCGCGCGCGGCGTGGTTGCCTTCGTCCGAATCGCCGTGCGGCAGGAACTTGTGCGCCAGCTTCTCCACGCCTTCGTAGCAGAGAAAGGCCCCGCCCACCATCAGCAGGGGCGTCACGGCCCAGGGCGCGAAGGCGCTGATCAGCAGCGCCGCCGGCACCAGGATCAGCTTGTTGATGAAGGAGCCCTTGGCCACCGCCCAGACGACCGGCAGTTCCCGGTTGACCGGCACGCCCGTAACCTGCTGGGCGTTCAACGCCAGGTCGTCGCCCAGCACCCCGGCCGTTTTCTTGGCCGCGACCTTGGTCATGACGGACACGTCGTCCAATATGGTCGCGATATCGTCAAACAGTGCGAAGAAGCTGCTTCCCGCCATCAAGAATCCCCTGTGCCTCGAAAGGATTTTCGAGTGTACAGGCGGCCGGCGTCCGCCAAGCGTCGCCCGCCTGGCCGTTTTCACTTCTTTTCTGTCCGTAACCCCGATGGCGCGGCCGGGCATGCCGGCCTACCCTGGCGGCTGGACCCGACTATTGCCCCCCCAGGAGGCCACATGCTTGCCTTGCGACCCAGCTGCGAACACTGCGATGCGGCGCTGCCGCCAGACTCCGCCGCCGCCCGCATATGCAGTTTTGAATGCACCTTCTGCGCCGCTTGCGCCGAAGGATTGCTGGGCAATGTCTGCCCCAATTGCGGCGGCGGCTTCGCGCCCCGGCCGGTCCGCCCCGCCAGCGACCGCAAGGGCGGCAACTTCCTGGGCAAGTACCCGGCCAGCACCGAGCGCAAGCATCGTCCGGTCGACCTGGCCGCGCACGACGCCTTGCGCCGCAGCCTGGACGGCGTTCCGCCGGAACGCCGCTAGCGGCTGCAACGCCCGAACGCGGGCGCTAGCTGTGCGCGTGCGCCGCCGGGCTGGCCGCGTTCTCGAACAGGATGTTGTTTTCCAGGTGGATGTGCGCCATCAGGTCTTCCTTGAAGGTACGCAATCCCAGGTACAGCGCCCGCCACGTGTTGCATGCGGCGCGCGGCAGCGTGATGTCGTGGGTCAGCGCCAGCAGCCGTTCCAGCGCCACGCCGTGGTCGTCGTGCTCGGCGCGCATGACCATGATGGGCATGCCGGCCATGGCGCCATGGCCGCGGGCCAGCATCGGGAACAGCACCTGTTCCTCCTTCTGCATATGGCTTTCCAGCTCCTGCTGCATCACGCGCAGGTGATCGGCCAGGCCGGTCGGGCAGTCAGGGCTGTCGGCGTGCACCTGCTCCACCTTGAGCGCCAGCCGGATCAGCTCGGGCAATTGCTGGCGGTGCACCTCGTGGTAGCGCGCCAGGATATGGTCGACCAGTTCGGCCGGCGAGGCCAGCCCCCAATCCGTTTCGTGGGACGGGCTGCGCGCCAGCTCCATCAGGCGCGCCTCGATCTGCGCCGCGTCCAACGAACGCTCGGCCGCCGCCTCGGCCAGGCTCTTCTTGCCGCCACAGCAGAAGTCCAGCTGGTACTCATGAAACACCTGCGTGGCGCCGGGGATGCTGCGGGCCAATTGGCCCAGGGATTGCTCAACCATGCTCATCGCGTCTCTCCATAGTTCGTGACGGGTACTGGAAGCAATGCGAAATCCGTGCCAGGAAAAACTTGCTATTTATCAATGAATTGCAAATTAAAGGGTGAATATCACCCTGGCAGGTCGAGGTTTTATCCACCCCGAACGGTAAAATTCACCCCATGCAAAACCTCCTGCTCGCCGATCTGGTCGCCGACCTGCCCCCCGCCGTCCGCCTGCAGCGGCTGGTGTCCAGCCTGCGCACGCACTTCCGCTGCGGCGCGGTGGCGCTGCTGCAACTGGAGGAAGACCATCTACGCCCCATCGCGGTGGATGGCCTGACGCAAGACGCCCTGGGCCGCCGTTTCGCCGTGCAACAGCATCCGCGGTTGGCGGCCATCCTGGCGCGGCGCGGCGTCACCTGTTTCCACCACGACAGCACCCTGCCCGATCCCTATGACGGCCTGATCAACGGCATGGCTGGGGAACCGCTGCCGGTGCACGACTGCATGGGCACCAGCCTGCACATCGAGGGCCGCCCCTGGGGCGTGCTGACCCTGGACGCCCTGGAAGTCGGCACCTTCGACGCCGAGGCCCAGTCCGACCTGCGCGACTACATCGTGCTGCTGGAAGCCGCTTTGCGCACCACGCGCCTGGAAGCCGAAATCCGCGCGCTGCGCGTGGCGCGCGGCGCCGAACCGGCCGACAGCGCCGTCGCCGACAACAGCGAGATCCTGGGGCAAAGCGCAGCCATCGGCCGCCTGCTGCACGAAATCCAGGTGGTGGCGGATTCCGAGCTGCCCATCCTGCTGCTGGGCGAAACCGGCGTGGGCAAGGAACTGTTCGCGCATCGCGTGCATCGCCTCTCGCGCCGCCGCGACAAGCCACTGGTGCATGTGAACTGCGCCGCGCTGCCCGAATCGCTGGCTGAAAGCGAATTGTTCGGCCACGCCAAGGGCGCCTTCTCGGGCGCCGTGGCCGACCGGCCCGGCCGCTTCGAAGCCGCCAATGGCGGCACGCTGTTCCTGGACGAAGTGGGCGAACTGCCGCTGCTGGTGCAGGCCAAGCTGCTGCGCACCTTGCAGAACGGCGAAATCCAGCGCCTGGGCGACGACCGGCCGCGCCGCGTCGACGTGCGCATCCTGGCCGCCACCAACCGCAGCCTGCGCGACCTGGTGCGGGTCGGCGATTTCCGCGCCGACCTCTATCACCGGCTATCGGTCTATCCCATCCCCATTCCGCCGCTGCGCGACCGCGGCAACGACGTGCTGCTGCTGGCGGGCCGCTACCTGGAACTGAACCGCGCGCGCCTGGGTTTGCGCAGCCTGCGGCTGTCGCCGGAGGCCGAGGACATGCTGCGCCGCTACCGCTGGCCCGGCAACGTGCGCGAACTGGAGCACGTCATCAGCCGCGCCGCCATCAAGGCCGTCAGCCACGGCGCCACGCGCAACGAGATCGTGACGCTGGGCGCCAAGCTGCTGGACCTGTCCGACGGCGACATGCCGCTGGCCGCGCCTCAGGAGGACGCCGACGCGCCCGCCGGTCCCGACCAGACGCTGCGCGAGGCCGTGGACGCCTGCCAGCGCCAGGCCATCCGCCGGGCGCTGGAGACGCACCAGGGCAACTGGGCCCATGCCGCGCGCGCCCTGGGCGTGGACTCCAGCAATCTGCACAAGCTGGCGCGGCGCATCGGGCTGAAGGGCTGATGCGCCTCGCGGGGCGTCGGCACTCCCCGCAGCCCTGCCCAGGCCAGACCGCTATTCGATCTTGATGCCGGTGTCCTGGATCAGTTTGCCCCAACGCTGCGATTCGGCCTGCACGCGCTGTTGAAATTCCTCCGGCGAGCTGGACACGATGTTGAAGCCGCCCTGCTCCATGCTGTCTTTGACCTGCGGGGTCGCCAGCGTGTCGCGCAGCGCCTGCTGCACACGCTTGCGCACCTCGGGCGGCAGGCCCGCCGGCGCCAGCATGCCGACCCAGGAATAGGCTTCGAAGCCGGGCACCAGCGTGGCGATGGGCGGCACATCCGGCAGCGCGGGCGCGGGCTGCGCCGTGCCGATCGCCAGCGCGTTCAGGCGCCCGCCCTGCACGAAGCCGACGATGGTCGGCAGGCTGGCGATCACCACGTCCACTTCGCCGCCCAGCACCGCGTTGAACATCGGTCCGCCGCCGCGGTAAGGCACGTGCGTCACCTTGATGTCCGTGCGCGCCGCCAGGGCGGCCAGGTTCAGGTGATTGGAGCCGCCCACGCCGGATGAGCCATAGTTCACCTGGCCCGGATGCGCGCGGGCATAGTCCAGAAATTGCTGCAGGGTGGTGATGCCGGTCTTCTTGGCCGTCAGCAGCACCGCGGGCATGGTGCCGATCAGGCTGATGTAATCAAAGGACTTGATCGTGTCGTACGAAAGATTCTTGTACAGCGAACCGTTGACGGCGTGCGAGTCGAACGCCAGCATCAGCGTGTAGCCGTCGGCCGGCGCGCGCGCCAGCTCGGCGGTGCCGATGGTGCCGGACGCGCCGCCCTTGTTGTCCACCACCACGGTCTGGCCCAGCTTCTGCGACAACACGGGCGCGATGTTGCGCGCCACGTAATCCACCGAACCGCCAGGCGGAAACGGCACGATCAGCCGCACCGGCCTGTCCGGATACCCCTGTCCCCATGCCGCGCCGGCGGTGGCGCAAAGCGCCGCCGCAGCGATGACGGAACGCCATCGTTGCTTCATCATGCCCAGTCTCCTTTGGTGGTATGCGGGCCGCTATGCTGCGGCCCTTATCGATTCACATCGACGACGATGCGGCCGCGTATCCTGCCCTCCAGCAACGGCGCGGCGGCGGCCGCGATTTCCGACAGGCCCAGCTCCTGCGTGTTGGCCTCCAGCATGCCGCGCGGCAATTCATCGGCCAGCCTGCGCCAAGCCTCAGCGCGCAGCGCCATGGGCGCATACACGCTGTCCACGCCGATCAGCGTCACCCCGCGCAGGATGAACGGGGCCACCGTGGCCGGCAGATCCATGCCCTGGGCGAGTCCGCAAGCCGCCACGGGCGCGCCGTACCGCATGCCGGCCAGCACATTGGCCAGCGTGTGGCTGCCGACGCAATCGACCGCCGCCGCCCAAGCCTCTTTCTGCAGCGGCTTGCCCGGCGCCGACAACGCGGCGCGGTCCAGGATGCCGCTGGCACCCAGGCCCCGCAGGTAGTCCGCTTCCTGTGGACGTCCGGTGCTCGCCGTGACCGTGTACCCCTTGCCCGCCAGCAGCGCGATCGCGACGGTGCCAACGCCGCCGTTGGCGCCTGTCACCAGCACCGGCCCGCCTTCCGGCGTGGCGTTGTGGCGTTCCAGCGCCATCACGCACAACATGGCCGTATATCCGGCCGTGCCGATGGCCATGGCCTGGCGGGCATCCAGACCCGCCGGCAAGGGCAGCAGCCAGTCGGCCGGCACCCGCACGGCTTGCGCCAATCCGCCCCAGCGCGTCTCGCCCAGGCCCCAGCCATTGAGCAGCACCGCGTCGCCCGGCTTGAAGCGCGGATCGGCGCTGCCGCGCACGGTACCGGCGAAATCGATGCCCGGCACCATGGGGAAACTGCGCACCACCGGCGACTTGCCGGTGATCGCCAGCGCGTCCTTATAGTTCAGCGACGAATACGCCACCTCCACCAGCACTTCGCCCTCGGGCAGCTCGTCTTGCACGATCTGCGTCAGGCGCGCCTGCGTGCCGCCGTCCTCGCCTCGCGTCAGCTTCAAGGCCTGATACGACATTCCTGCCTCCCTGTGCATCGTGGCGCCGGCCGCCGTGGCAGGCGCCGCCCCTGCGAACCGCAAAGCCAGGCCGGCCGCAATACGCTCGTTCATCATTTCGGTGGTGCCGTCGGCAAAGCACAAGGCCTTGGCCGCCAACAGCCTCCGTCCCATGCCCTGCGCCGGCAGCAAGCCGCTTGCGCCCAACGCCTGGATGCAGGCGGAAACGGCGTCCAGGCATTCCTCGCCGGCGTACTTCTTGGCCATGGCCGCGGCCGGGACCGCCTCGTCCGAACCGGCATCGATCAGGCCTGCCGCGCGGTCCGTCAACATGCGCAGGATCTGTAGCCGCATCGACACGTCCGCCAGCGACCAGCGCAAACCCTGCTGTTCGATGATGGGGCGGCCGAAAGCCTGGCGCGTGGACGCGTGGCGCACCGCCAGCCTCAACGCGCTGTCCAGCAGGCCCGCCGCCATCGCCGCGATGTGCGTGCGCGCCTTGTTCACGCCGGCCAGCGCCATTGGGAAACCCTGGCCCGGCGCATACAGCATGTCGCTGTCCTCGGCCGGATAGCCCTCCAGGCGGATGCCGGCGATGCCGGCCGCGCCCAGCCCCTCCAGCGCCACGCCCGTCAGGCGCTGGCATTGCCGCGCGCGCAGGTCGACGATGAAGCAGGCAATGCCGGCCGGCCCGCGCGCCGGATCGGTCTGCGCGAATACCAGCGCCAGTTCGCCGCCCGCGGCATTGGCCACCCAGGCCTTTTCGCCGTCCAGGATCCACCCGCCGCCATCCTGCCGCCGCGCCCGCGTGGCGATGGCGGCGAAATCGCTGCCCGCGCGCGGCTCCGACATGGCGGTGCCCCCGATCAGGTCGCCCGCCAGCAGCCCCGGCAGGTAACGCTCGCGCGCCGCGGCGCTGCCATGCTCGGCAATGCGCAAGGCCACGTTGTGCTGATTGATGAACGCGAAGGCGAAGGCGAAATCCGTCGCCGCCAAAGTCTCCGCCGCCCGGGCCCGCATGCGGTAGGACAGTCCCAGCCCGCCGTCACGCGCCGGGATCTCGATGCCGCCAAATCCGCGCCGGCAGGCATCGCGGATTTGCGTGCCGGCCCAATCCTGCGCGCCGCTGCCGGCTGCGGCCAGCGGCGCCACCGCCTCCTGCGCAAACGATGCCAGGCCGCGCAGCAGCGCGCGCTCGTCCTCTCCCAGGTCCGCGTCGCGATCGTCCTCTGCGGCGTTCATTGCAATGCTCCCGCCGTCCCGGCGTCAGTCCGGATCACGCCTGCCGCCTGCAAGGCGGCCAGGCTGGCGTCGTCATAACCCGCCATGGCGCGCAGCAACGCCTCGGTGTCCTGCCCCAGCGCCGGCGGATAATCCAGCCGCGGCTGGCCCGCGAACTTGAAGGGGTTGCCGAGCATGCGCACGGGCTCGCCGCCTTGCGGCCTGGCCACCTCTTCCACCACGCCGCGCGACGCCGCCAACGGATGCGCCAGCGCCTCGTCCACGCCCAGGACCAATGCGGCGGGCACACGCCGCGCCTCGAAGATATCCAGCCATTCCTGCGCACTGCGCGCGCCAATGGCGCCTGACAAGGCCTCGGTCAGCGCATCCACGTTGGCCACGCGCGCCGCGGGCGTGGCGTAGCGGGCATCCGTGGCCAGTTCCGGCAGCCCGATCGCAGCGCACAAAGCCTGCCAGAACGCATCGCCGCTGGGCGCCAAGGCGATCCAGCGCCCGTCCGACGTGCGGTAGATGTCGCTGGGCGCGATCATGCCGTGGCGCGCCCCGCTGGCGCGCGGCACGGGGCCGCCCTGCAGATAGCCCTGGGCCTGCCAGGTCAGCATGGCCATCTGCGCATCGAACAGCGACACCTGCACCTGCTCCCCCACACCGCTGGCCTGCGCCTGCACCAGCGCGGCGGCAACCCCCAGCGCAAGGTACAGCCCGCCCGCCAGATCCGCCACCTGATAACCGACGCGCACCGGCTTGCCGCCGGCCTCCCCCGTGATGCTCATCAAACCCGACATGGCCTGCAGCATCAGGTCGAACGCCGGCGCGCCCGCGTAGGGGCCGCGGTCGTCCAGCCCGATCAACTGGCCGACCACGATGCGCGGATTGATTGCGGCCAGCGAGTCGTGATCCAGTCCCAGCCGTGCCGGCACGTCCGAGGCGAAGCCATAGATCACCGCGTCCGCCTCGCGCACCAGATCCTGGAACGCCTGGCGGCCCAAAGGATGCTTCAGGTCCAGCGCCACGCTGCGCTTGCCCCGGTTCACCGACAGGAAGAACGGCGAATCCTGCGCGTCCGACACGGGGGGCACCGAGCGCGCGTAATCGCCGCCCACCGGTTCGACCTTGATGACCTCGGCGCCCAGTTGCGCCAGCAATTGGCCGGCGAACGGCCCGCCCAGCACCCACGTCAGATCCAGTATGACCTTGCCCTGCAGCATGCCTGCTCCCTTTCCGGTGAGTTAAATTCACAGCGTTCTCCGGCACGGCATCCGCCGCCCGATTTCCCGGTATGCAACCTTGCGGCGTATTCCAGCACGGGGCGGACGCCGGGGCCAGGCATCATTTCTAGCGACTGTTGTGAGGTAATTTCACAATGAAACCCAGACTGCCGCCACTGACGTCCATCCGCGCCTTCGAATCGGCGGGCCGTCAGCTGAGCTTCACCCAGGCCGCGGACGAGCTGTCCGTCACGCATGGCGCCGTCAGCCATCAGATCAAGGCGCTGGAAGACTGGTTGGGTGTGAAGCTGTTCCGCCGTCTAGGCAAGAAGATCGAACTGACGGATCAGGGCCGGCTCTATCTGGACACCATCAGCCCGGCACTGGACGCTATCGCCTCGGCCTCGCGCAGCCTGCGTTCGCGCGAGGTGCTGCGAGTCAATGCCCTGCCCACCTTCACCATGCGCTGGCTGTTTCCCCGGCTGGCCCGGTTCCGTGAGCAATACCCCGAGGTGGAGGTGGAGATCTCCACCGGACTGGAGCCCTTCAGCCGCCTGCCCGCGAATCTGGACGTGGTGATCCGGCGCGAGGCCGAGCCCACCCCTGGCCTCTATAAGCGCCGCGTGCTGAACGAGAGCTTCTTTCCCGTATGCGCGCCCGGCCTGCTGCAACGGCTGCCGCTGGAACGCATCACCGACCTGTCGCGCCACACCTTCCTGCACTGCCGCGCACGGCGCAGCGCCTGGAACGACTGGCTGGCCAGCGTGCAGCACAGCCGGGTCGTGCCAGCCGAATCGCTGGAACTCGAACACCTGTACTTCGCCCTGCAGGCCGCGCTCGACGGCCTGGGCATGACCATAGGCTATTCATCGCTGGTGGCCAGCGACATCGAGGACGGCCGGCTGCTGGCGCCCTTCGGGCCGCTGACGGTACAGTCGCCGGGCTATTTCCTCATCATCCGCGAAGAGCGCCGCCACGACCGCTTGCTGAAGACCTTCTGCGACTGGCTGATGGTGGAAGGCGAGCGTTTCAACAAGCATATGGAGACGCTGGTGCCTGGCGGGTGACAGCCTCCAGCACGATATCCGCCACCAGCTTGCCGGCCTCCCATTGCGGCATGTGGCCGGCATCCGGCAACAGGTGCAGCGCGGTCCTGGCCGGTGCGTTCAGTGCGTGGCGCCAGGGGATGACGGCGTCGCGCCGGCCGTGGATCAACGTGCAGCGGCATTGCAGGCTGATCAGGTCCGCGGCGATGCTCAGTTGCTGCACGCCGTTCCAGCCCACTTCCCGGCATAACTCGATCAGGGGCTCGCGCCGCGCCTGCGTGCTCTGGCGCAAGGCATCGATGAAATTTCCCGACGGAGTCATGCCGGAGACGGTGAGCTTCTGCAGCTCGCGCTGCGCCGCCTCGTTGGTGCCGGCATGCGTCATGCCCGTCAGAAAGCTCTGGTCGATTTCAGTGCCCAGCCCGACCGGCGCGATCAGGACCAGGCTATCCACGGCCATGCCGGGGCGGGATGCCGCCCGGGCCGCCACCGCCGCGCCAAAAGAATGGCCGATCAGGTTCACGGGCCCGATGCACTGGGACGCCACCGTGTCGGCCACCGCATCGACGATATGTTCGAAGCGCGTGGCCTGCGAACGCGTGGCACCATGGCAAGGCAGGTCCATCGCCAGCACGCGCAGTCCGGCGCGGCTGAGCGCATGCGCCAGGCTGGCCCAGGCGTCGCGGTCGCCGAACATGCCGTGGATCAACACCGCCGTCTGGCTGCCCGGACGCCCCCCTTCCCACACCGTGAACCGGACTTCGCCGTGGCGGGTGTACGCCCAGGCCTCGCGCTTTTCTCCTGGCGCGCCGCGGGCCTGCATGCTGCCCTGTCCGCTGGCGCTTGCCTGACCGACATCCGCCACGGTCACGCGGCCGTTGGGCCCGGTCCCCGCCACTGCGTCCAGTGCGATGCCGCGCTCGGCCGCGACGCGGCGGGCGGCGGGGGTGGCGAACTTGCGGTCTACCGAAGGCTGCGCGACAGGATGCGCCAACGACGGCGAGGCCGCCGGCGTCCGCGCGGCAGGCGGCGCGACAACGGCCGCCGCGGCAACGGCCGCCGCAGCATCCGCAGGCTTTGCGGCCGCGGATTGCGCCGCCGCGCCGCCCGCGCTCGCCGCCACAGCCTCGCCTTCCATCTGTACCCGCGCGATCACTGTATCCGCGTTGACGAGGCCGTCCACCGCGACCAGATGTTCCACCATGACCCCGTCGTCGTGCGCGGGCACCTCGATGATGGATTTGTCGGTCTCGATTTCGACCAGCACGTCGCCCGTCTTGAAGGCCTGCCCAGGCGCCACGATCCAGGCGACCAGGCGGGCAGCGTCCAGGGCCTCGCCTGTCGGCGGGACGACCATATCCAGCGTTCTCGTCATGCTTGTTCCTTCGAAGATCGATGCGCGCCCCGGCAAGCGGAGTTGCGCCAGCGCAGCGTCAGGCCGCCGGATTCATGAACTGGATGAACTCCGTGATGGCGCCTTCCGGCTCCATCAGATAGAACACCTTGGTGCGCCCTTGCCGCATGACACGCGGCGAGGACACGCTTTCATAGCCGGCGCGCGTGGCCTGCTCGTATACGGCATCCACGTCCTCCACTTCGAAGGCCACGTGGCTGTAGCCGAAATCGCATTGGCGGCGGGGCTGCCTGTCACCTTCCGGCGTGTAGTACTTGAACAGTTCCACCCGGTGTCCGCCATGGCGCAGCATGGCCCAGCGTATGGTCGCGCCCGGCAGGCCGACCACTTCGCCCAGCGCGGGCTCGCTGCGGTGGTCCATCTCGCCCTCCAGCTCGAAGCCGAGAAAGCCGGTATAGAAGTTGCGCGCGCGTTCGAAATCATTGACGCAGACGGCCGTGTGATGCGTGGCTAGCAGTTTGTCCTTGAGCATTTTTCTCTCCTATGGCGCCCGGTTCAGCGGGCGCCGCCGCGGCGGCTGTCCATGGATTTCAGGGCCATCTCCACGGCCTGCGCGTCCGCCAATGCGGCGCGCTCCAGCACCTTGGAGACCACGGGCGAGGAATTGGCGCCCGTAACGTGCACGATCTCGTGGTCCAGCCAGTCGAACAGCCTTGACTGCGCCTCGCTCGCCACCCGCGAGCCGATCGAGGTGCCGCGGGTAGTCTGCTCCACGATCATCAGCGCCTGCGTGCGCTTGACGCCGGCCGCGATGGTGTCCCAATCGATGCCCAGCGGATCCAGCGTGCGCAGGTCTATCACCTGGGCGTCGATGCCCGTACGTTCCGCCGCCTGGCAGCAGACCTCGACCATGACGCCGTAGGTCAGGATGGTGCAGCGTGCGCCCTCGCGCGCGACCCGGGCCCGGCCGATCGGCACGATGTAGTCCCAGTCCTCGGCGGGCACCTTGCCCACCGTCTTGAACAGGTCGTTGTATTCCACCATCAGGACCGGATCGTCGCAGCGCAGCGCGGCGTTGAGCAGGCCGATATAGTCATAGGGACGCGATGGCGCCAGGATGCGCCACCCTGGATACTGGGCAAACAGGCCGCTGGCGTCCATGGAATGCTGCGAGCCATAGCCGGTGCCGGCCGTGACCCGGCTGCGCACCAGCACCGGCACTGCGAACTTGCCGCCGAACATGTGGCGCACCTTGGCGATCTGGTTGAACAGCTGGTCCGCGGCCACCAGCGCGAAGTCGGGATACATGATCTCCACCACGGGCCGCATGCCGTTCAACGCCGCGCCCAAGGCCAGGCCAGTGAAACCGTTCTCGCAGATGGGCGTGCCGATGAGGCGTTCCGGAAAGTGATCGCCTATGTCCTTGGTAGCGCCGGCCGTGCCGCCTTTCAGGCGATGCACATCCTCGCCCAAGATGAAGATGCCGTCGTCGCGCTGCATGTTCAGCAGCATGGCGCGCGAAATCACGTCCTGGAACTTGGCGTCCGCCAGGCTCGCTGGCGTCTGCTCCTCCAGCTCGATGGCGCGTTGGCCCGCAAGTTCGCCCAGGTTGCCGCGGATACCGCTGTCCACGCTGGCCGGGTCCGGCCACAGTTCGGGCCGGATGCGTTGCGCTGCCTCGTCGCCGTAGTGCTCCAACAGCCGCCCTAGGGCGCCGTCTATCAGTTCGTCCGCACGGCGCTCCAGGCGGGTGAAGCCGGCATCGTCGATCAGGCCCAGCGATTTCAGCTGCGCGGGAAACATCGACATGGGATCGCGCGCGCCCCAGGCCTCTTCCTCGTCCTTGTCGCGGTAGCGGAACGCGCTGCCCTTGAGCGCGCCCGACTGGTGCAGGTAGCGGTAGGTCTGCGCTTCCAGCAGCACCGGCCCGCCGTCGCGGCGGATGATGGCCCGAGCTTCCTGCATGGCCAGGCGCGCAGCCACCACGTCCATGCCGTCGAACTCGATCGCCGGCACGCCCAGGGACAGGCCGCGCGCCGACAAGCGGGTTTCGCGCGTCTGTTCCGACACGTGGGTGGACACGGCGTACAGGTTGTTTTCCACGAAGAAAATGGTGGGAGCGTTGTAGAGCGCCGCAAGGTTCATGGCCTCGTAAGCCGCCCCGCTCTGCATGGCGCCGTCGCCGAAGAAGGCCACCGACACATGATCGCGCCCGCGCAGCTTGTCGGCAAAGGCGTAACCCACCGCATGCGACGGATTGCCGCCCACGATGGCGTTGGATCCATAGATGCCGGCCTCGGGATAGCGCAGATGCATGGAACCGCCGCGGCCGCCGCAATAACCCGGCGTCAGGCCCAGGATCTCGGCATAAGTCCGGTAGACCACCTCGCGGTGCGAATCCAGCGTTTCCGAGTCCAACGGCGAATAGTCCGCCGGTGTGGCGTGGTTCAGCGCCTTGGCAAGAAACTGGTGGTGCATGCGGTGGGTGCCGTTGATCTTGTCGGCCGACTCCAGCACCGACATGGCGCCCACGGCGGCGCCGTCCTGGCCGATGCTGGAATGCGCCGGACCATGCAGGATGCCGGCCACGCTCAGCTTCAGCAGCTTCTCTTCGAAGCGCCGGATCAGTATCAACTGCTCCAGCATGCGGACCATCTCGCGCGGCGCGATGGCCCCCGCATCCGCGGCGGTGGCGGTAAGCCGCCACCATGGCGTGTCGGTGTGCAGGGCGGCAAGCCGCGAGGGTTTCGCGGCAGGCGCCGCGCCTTCATTGATGTGCTTCATCTACGCTTCCCTTCAGTGAGCCGCGGCCAGGGCGGCATCCAGCGGTTCGGTTTCCTGCGCGCGCAGCAACTTCCAGATGTGCGTGCGCAGGTGCACGAATGCCTCCATGTCCATCACGTCCTCGATCCGCTCCATGCTGTCCCAGTCCTCGCGCTTGCGCACGTCGGCCACGTTGATGATTTCCTTGATCTGTCCCGGGCGGCCGGTCAGCACCACCACGCGGTCGGACAGATACACCGCTTCTTCCACGCTGTGGGTAATGAACAGCACGGTGCGCGGATTGAGGCGGGACAGCTTGACCAGTTCTTCCTGCATGACCACGCGGGTCTGGGCGTCCAGCGCGCCGAAGGGCTCGTCCATCAGCAGCACGTCGGGATCCAGCGCGTAGCTGCGGGCGATGGCCACGCGCTGCTGCATCCCGCCGGACAGCTGGTGCGGATAGGCCTGCTCGTAGCCCGCCAGGCCCATCAGTTCGATGTAGCGCGCCACGGTCCGCGCCCGCGCCTCGCGCGAGGCGCCCTTGCACTTCAAGCCGAAGCCAATGTTCTCGGTCACGGTCTTCCAGGGAAACAGTGCAAACTGCTGGAACACGACGGCGCGGTCCGGTCCCGGTTCCTCGACTTCCTTGCCACCCACCCGCACGCTGCCGGCCGAGGGAAACTCCAGGCCGGCCGCCATGCGCATCAGCGTGGTCTTGCCGCAGCCGGACGGCCCGACGATGGAAACGAACTCCCTCTCGCCCACCTCGAAACTCACGTCATCCAGGGCCAGGAAGCTTTCCCCACCCCGGCTGAACGTGCGCTGCACCCGCTCGAAAGTAATCTGACTCATGCTTGCGTTCCTTTGTTGAGAGCCGCGGCCGCCGGCTTACCTGGCGACATCGGCGACGAAGGCCCTGAGCTTGGGATCGTCCTGGATCATCTGCAGATACTTGCCCGTGACCATGGTCTTGGGATCGGGGATCTTCTTGACCACGCCCACGGACACCATGAATTCCCCCACGCTGTTCCACCAGCCCACGATCTCCGAGGAGCCGCCCGGGCCCGGCGCAAACAACTTGGTCTGCTCCGCCAGGTCGAAAGCCGGACGGTCGCGCAATTCCTGCGCCAGGTACTTGTCGGGGAACTTCACGCCCACGCTGCCGAAGAAGGCCTTCAGATACGCCTGGGCCTCCTCGGGATGCGCGCGCTGCCAGGCCACCGCGCGCAGGTAGACCGCCAGGAAGCGGGCGACCTTGTCGGGATGTTTCTTGGCGAAGTCCGGCGTCGTGAACAGGTAGCTGTGGATAGGCATCTTCAGCTCGGCGCCGGTGCAGATCACCTTTGCGCCTATGGCCTCTTCCAGGATGTAGGTATTGGGAGCCCACACCGAGGAAATGTCGTACTTGCCGCTCATTACCGCGGCATTGATGTCGGGCGGCGACAGGTTCACGAAACGGTAGTCGTCGGGCTTGAGGCCGAACTTCTTCGACAGGCATTCCGTGGCGCCCCACTGGCCCGTGGAGTTGCTGGTGACGGGAATGGTCTTGCCCTTGAGCAGCGCCGGGTTCTTGAGATAGTCGTCCGCCCGGTCCTTGGTGGCCATCAGCGTGATGATGGCGGCCTCGCCGTCGGCGATGCCTATGGTCTGCAAGCCATACTTCGACGCGCCCAGCAGCGACGGAATATTGCCCGCCCCGCCCACGTCCCATGATCCGGACGCGCCCGCCGCGATTTCGACCGCGCCGGAAGCGAAGGTCGAGATCTCCGGCTTCAGGCCCACCTCCTTCCACCACCCCTTCTCGCTGGCGATGTACCACTCCAGCGCCCACCGCTGCGGCTGCTGCCCGATGCGGATGGTGAACAGTTCATCTCCCGCCGGCGCGGCCTGGGCCGCCGCCTGTCCGGGTCCCCCCAGCCAGCACCCGATCACGAGCGCTGCCAAGGCCTTGAGGCCTTTGTAGTGTTTCATCTGTCTCTCTCCAGTATGAAATGACGCTGCCTGCACTGCCTGCCTGTACTCCCTCCTTTGTTCCCGGGGTCAGCGCGACCAGTCGCGCTGCACCCTGCGCTGCAAGGCGCGCATGCCGTAGTCGATGCCTGCGCCTATCAGGCCGATGGTGATCATTCCGCTGATCACGATAGCGGGCTCCAGATTGCTGCCGCCCTGCACGATCATGTAGCCCAGCCCGGTCGAACCCACGATCAGTTCCGCGCCGATCAAGGACTGCCAGCCGAACCCCGCGCCGACGCGGATGCCAGCAACGATGTGCGCCAATGCGGCCGGCAGCAGGATTTCCGTCAGCGTCGTCCAGCGCCCCGCCCCCAGCATCTGGCCGGCCTCGATCAAGGCGCGGTCGATCTGCCTGGCGCCGCGATAGGCGTTCAGTACACAGGGCGCGAAGGCGCCGGCGAATATCACCAGCGTGGGCGACAGGAATCCGGTGCCGAACCAGAAGATCGCGAACGGCACCCAGGCGATCGGGGGAATGAAGCGGAAGGCTTCGAACACCGGCGCCACCGCCCAATCCAGCGCCTTGAAACGCCCCATGAACAAGCCCAGCGGAACACCAAGCAGGACCGCGATGGAGAAGCTGATCAGGAATTTCTCCAGGCTGGCCAGCAGATGCATCTGCAGCACCGAGCCCGCATAAGGTTCGTGCGTGTGCTCGGCCATGCTGCGCAGCACCGTCAGCGGTCCAGGCAGGAAGGCCGGGGACACCAGGCCCAGCCCGGACAGCAATGCCCAACTGCCGAACAGGGTGGCGATGCCCAGCGCCGGCATCAGCCAGCGTTCCAGCACGCGGCGCGACACGAGGGCGCGCGCGCGGGACGGGCCGGCGCGGCTCAGGCTTTCCATGGCATCACCTTGCGTTCGACCTGCGCCAGCAGGGCCGACATCAGCATGCCCATGCTGGCCACGGCGGCCATGGCCACCACGATCATTCCCGAGTTCAGGTCGCGGGTGGCGATGATCAGCACATGGCCCAGGCCGACGAAAGAGCCAACCAGCTCGGCCGCCACCAGCACCATCCAGCAGGCCTGCAGCGAGGTCCTCAGGCCCGTGAAGATGGCGGGCAGCGCGCCAGGAACAATGACGTCCAGCAGCATCAGGCGGCCCGCCGCGCCATTGACGCGCGCCGCCTGGAGCAGCGTGTCGTCGATGTTGCGCACGCCGGTGTAGGTATTGATCACGGTCGGCGCGAAGGCTGCCAGCCAGATGACGAAGACCTTGGCGCTGGTGCCCAGCCCGAACCACAGGATGGTCAACGGAATCCAGGCGATGGGCGCGATCGGCCGGACAATCTGGAACACCGGATTGACGTAGGCCTCGACCAGCCGGTTCTGCCCCATCAGGATGCCCAGCGGCACCCCCGTCAACGCCGCCGCTGCAAACCCGTACAGCACCAGTCCGGTGCTGGCCGCGATGTGCTGCAACAACGTACCGTCGGCATAGCCTTCCCCAGCGATCTCCAGCAGGGCGTCCCAGGCGTCGGCGGGCGACGGCAGCTGTACCGGGCTCAACAACTCCAATGGCCCCGTGGCCAGGTACCAGGCCAGGAACAGCGCCGTGACCGACGCGCCGCTGACCAGCCAGCGCAGGGACAGGCGCCGGCGCACCGGCGCGGGCGGAGGGGCGGGTGGCCTGGCGACGGTCATGGCGGCGCTCCGGTCGAGCAGGGCCAGGGCGGCCGGAACGCCGCCGACGGCGGGCGGGGAAAGAGGATGGCGGGCCATGTCAATGCGTCCTCAGCACGATCTTTGCCGACGCCGCGCGTCCGCCATCGAGGTCGGAGAAAGCCCGCGCGCCCGCACCCAGCTCACGCTCCTCGATCCAGGACAGGTCGCCGAAAGCGCCGCGATGCAGCGCCTCTACTGTCGCGCGCAGGTCGGCGCTGGTGTACGTATAGGCGCCAATGAGGGTGATCTCGTCCAGCGTCAGGCGCCGCATGTCGATCTCGCTGGCCCAGTCCTGCAGGCCGATGTGCAGCATGACGCCGCCTGGCTGCACCGCGGCCAGCGCCGCGGCGCGCGTAAGCTTGCCGCCCACCGCGTCCACCACCAGTTCGTACGCGCCCGGTTCGGGCGCCGCCTCGCGCGGATCGAAGGCCATGCAGCCCGCATGCCGCTGCGCCGAGGCGCGCCGCAACGGATTGGTCTCGGCCAGGCTGACGCGGCAGCCCTGGCTGCGCAGCAGCAGCGCCGTCAGGAGGCCGATGGCGCCGCCGCCCACGACCAGCGCGCGGGCTTCGGCCAGCGGGCGGAACAGCGCCCGCTGCGCCAGCGCCAAGCCGTGCAAGGCCGTGGCCGCGGGCTCGGTCAGCGCGGCCGCGGCGGCCGGCATGTCCTGCGGCACGGGTATCAGGCAACGCTCCGGTATGGCCATGAACTCGGCGAACGCGCCGGGACGCGTCATGCCCACCATGCCGCGGTTGCGGCAAAGATTGTTGCGGCCCTGCACGCAGAAATCGCACTGGCCGCAGTGGATCAGCGGATTGCCGGTGACCCGCTGGCCCGCGCGGCTGCCGCCCACCAGCGTGCCGACGAACTCGTGGCCCAGGATCAGCGGCGGACTGCGGCGCGGATCATGCCCATGGTAGGCGTGCATGTCCGAGCCGCAGATGCCCACGGCCTCGATGCGCAGCAGCGCATCACCGTCCGCTGGCGCGGGGTCGGGTTCATCGCGGTAAGTCAGCTGGCCGGGCGCGGTGTAGACAAGGGCTTTCATGGCGGGACTCCACGGAGATGCCGATCAGCGAGCCGAAAAGCCGCCGTCTATGAACAGGGTCTGCCCGGTGATGTAGGCCGACGCCTCGCTCGCCAGGAACACGGCCGCGCCGTACAGGTCCTCCAGCCGGCCGTTGCGACCGATCATGGTGCTGGCCGCCAGGGCCTGCACGCGGGCCGGGTCGCTCATCACGGGCGCGGTCAGCGGCGTCTCGAAGAAGCCCGGCGCGATCGCGTTGCAGGTAATTCCGTGGCGCGACCAGTACTCGGCGATGGCGCGGGTCAGCTGCATCAGGCCGCCCTTGGACGCGCCATAGGGCGCGCTGTCGGGAAAGGCGCGCACGCACTGCAGCGAGGTGATATTGACGATGCGGCCCCAGCCGCGTTCGCGCATGGCCGGCGCCAGCGCGCGGGTCAGCAGGAACGGCGCGGTCAGGTTGATCGCCAGCGAGCGGTCCCAGTCCTCGTCGGCCGTGTCCTCGAAGGGCTTGCGCACGTTGATGCCCGAGGCATTTACCAGGATGTCGGGCGCGCCGAACGGTTGGGCCGCGCGGGCGGCAAAGCCGCGCAACGCATCGCGGTCAGCCAGATCGCAGGACAAGGCGCGCGCCCGCAGGCCTTGCGCTTCGAATTCACCCGCGGCGCAAGCCAGCTCCTGCTCGCGCCGCGCCACCAGCACCACGCTGGCGCCGGCCCGCGCCAGCGCCAGGCCGATGGCCTTGCCTATACCGGAACTGCCGCCGCTTACCAGCGCAACTCGGCCGTCCAGGTCGAACAGGCGGAACATGTCGTTCTGCATGATGGCTTCACTCCCGCACCGGTTCGCCAAGTTCGAAGGACTCTTTGGGAAAGTACTTGGCCAGGCGGTCGTCCGCTGTGCGCGCATGCGCCTCCATGCCTTCCAGGCGCGAGATCCGCGCCGTCACCTGGGCGGTGTCGCGGCTGGCCTGGCGCGTCATGCGCTGCCAGGTGACGGTCTTGATGAACTTGTGCACCGAGAGGCCGCCCGAATAGCGCGCCGCGCCCTTGGTGGGCAGGATGTGGTTGGTGCCGCTGGCCTTGTCGCCGAACGCCACCGTGGTTTCCTCGCCCAGGAACAGCGAGCCATAGCAGGTCAGATGCCGGAACCACCAGTCCAGGTCCTCGCAATGGACCTCCAGGTGTTCGCTGGCATAGCGGTCGGAGACCTCGACCGCCTCATCGCGCGTATCGCACAGCACCACCTCGCCGTAGTCGCGCCAGGCGGCGCCGGCCGCGTCCCTTGCGGTAGGCGGCAGGGACGCGATCAGTTCGGGCACCCGCTTGAGCACGGCTTCGGCCAACTTGCGGTCGGTGGCGATCAGCCAGGCCGGCGATTCGTGCCCATGCTCGGCCTGCCCGACCAGGTCCGCGGCCACAATCGCCGGGTCCGCCGACGCGTCGGCGATGATGCAGACCTCCGAAGGCCCGGCGAATACGTCGATGCCCACGCTGCCGAACAGCATGCGCTTGGCCTCGGCCACGAACTTGTTGCCCGGTCCGACGATGATGTCGGCCGGCTTGCCGGTGAACAGGCCGTAGGCCATGGCGGCGATCGCTTGCACGCCCCCCAACGTCATCACGGCGTCCACGCCCGCCACCTGCATGGCGTACAGCACCTGCGGATGTATGCCCTCGCCGCGGTAGGGCGTGGAGCAGGCGATGACCATGGGCACGCCCGCCGCCTTGGCCGTGGCGATGCTCATGTAGGCCGAGGCGATGTGGGCGTAGCGCCCGGTGGGCACATAGCAGCCCGCCACATTGACCGGTATCAGGCGTTGGCCCGCGACCAGGCCGGGCGCGAGCTCCAATTCGAACTCGCGCACCGAAGCCATCTGCGCCTGCGCGAACTTGCGCACCTGGCCGGCGGCGAATTCGATGTCGCGCTTGATGCCGTCGGGAATGGACGCGGTGCGCCGCTCCATCTCTGCGGGACCGACCAGAATTTCCCCCTCCCATTTATCCAGCCGCCGGGCGTAGTCGCGCACCGCGGCCTCGCCGCCCGACTTGATGTTCGCCAGCATCTCGGCTGCGACCTCGCGCGCGGCGGCCTCATTGCCCTGGGGCTGCCTGGACGCGGATTTGAGCTTGCTTACTGCCATGGTATGGCCTCGCGGAAGAATGGATGAAGCTCAGTTGGTCTTGTTGGCGAAGGTCTTGAGCGCCGGCGTCTGCTCGACTCGCTTCATGTAGTCGTCCGTGATGTAGGCCTTGGGATCCGGCACCTCGGTGAGCGTGCCCACGCTCTTCAAGTAGCCAGACAGAGCCTCGTAGGCGTTGTCCAGTGTGGACTTGCCGCCGCTGCGCGACATCAGCTTGAGCTGTTCATCCAGCGTGAAGATCGGCCGTTCCAATTCCTGCCCCAGGTAGCCGTCGTTGAGCTTGATGCCGTTGGCCTGGAACAGCTTGCGCAGGTAGCCCATGGCTTCCGCCTTGTTGTTCTTTTCGAAGCTGACTGCCCGCAGATATACCGCCAGGAACTTGGCGACCGCGTCCGGATTCTGCTGGGCGAATTCGCCGCGCGCCACCAGCGCGCCTGGAATCATCACGCCCGCGTCCTTGCCGCTGCACACGACTTCCGCGCCGATCTGTTCGTTGAGCGTGTAGAAATTGGGCGCCCAGGTGCCGGCCAGCATGCCGTTACCTCCGGTGTAGGCGGACACCAGTTGCGCCGGGGCCAGCGTCACCACGCTGACGTCGCTGCGCTGCATGCCCCATTTCTTCAGGCAGGCCATGGTGGCGTATTCGCCCGTCGAGTTCGGACTGAGGAGGATCTGTTTGCCCTTCACTTCCTTGGCCGCGTTGCTGCGCACGGCGGCGGCGTTTTCCTTGCGCGCCATCACGCCGTTGGCGGTCGATTCGTCATTGGTGACGCCGAGCGTCACGATGCCGTAGCGCTGCGCGCCCAGCACCGCGGGCGGCGACCCCGTTCCGCCCACGTCCCAGGACTTGGACGCGGCGCCGGCAATCTGCTGCGCCCCCGCCGGATACACCACGAACTCCGGCTTCAGGCCGGCTTCCGCCCACCAGTTCTTTTCCGTGGCGATGTAGATCGGCAGCGCCCAATAGGCAATCTGGTAGCTGACCTTGATGGGAGTCGGCGTCTGGGCCAACGCGGACGGGCTCAACAACAAGGCGCCCAGCGGCGCCAGGCACAGACCCAGGATGCGGGGGATTCTCGACATGCTTAGTCTCCGATAGTGGATTCCGGTCTGCATGCGCGAGCTGCCGCGACATTCCCCGGATAGCAGGCCCGGATCTGCGTCCGGGCTCGGTTTTTTGAAAGCGCATACAAAGAATAAGCGCGCAAGAATCCCGTTCAACCCCGAGAAAACCCTAGAGATAGACCGTAGCGTTTCAATAACTGTATATTCACACCATCAAATTTCTGAAAGCGCTTTCAAAAAATGAAGCGAAAATCCGCGCCCCTATCCGGGGACACCCTGAAGTCCATCGCCGTCGCTGGCGGCATCTCGTCGGCAACGTTGTCGCGTGTGTTGAACCACCCGGAAAAAGTGCGGCCCGACCTGCGCGCGCGCGCCATGGCCCTGCTGGCCGAGGCTGGCTACGTACCGCACGGCGCAGCCCGTTCGCTCGCTTCCCGCAAGACCCGCACCATGGGCGCCATCATCCCCACGGTGGACAGCGCCCTGTTCGCCAAGCTGGTCGACGGCATGCAGCAGGCGATCCACGAACACGGCTATCAGCTGCTGCTGGCCAGCACCAACTACAGCCCGGCGCGCGAAGCGGGCGAAGTGCGCGCGTTGATCGAGCGCGGCGTGGACGCCATGATGCTGGTCGGCCGCAGCCGCGACCCGGAACTCTACGAACTGCTGCACTCCAAGGGCATCCCCTTCGTCACCACCTGCCATTACGACGCCGCCGATCCCTGGCCCATGGTGGGCTGGGACAACGCCGCGGCGGCGCAACGCATCGCCGACTACCTGCTGGACATCGGCCACCGCCGCCTCGGCGTGATTGCCGGCATATCCAAGGACAACGACCGCGCCGCCGACCGCGTGGCCGGCTTCACACGCGCCCTGACGCGCCGCGGCATCGAACTGCCGCCGCAGTACGTCATCGAAAAGCCCTACACCGTGCCCGAAGCCCGCCGCGCCATGGCCACCCTGCTGCGCCTGCCCGAGCCGCCCACCGCGGTCATGTGCGGCAACGACATCCTGGCCTACGGCGCGCTGCAGGAATGCCTGTGGCAAAACCTGCGCGTGCCCGAGCAGATCTCGATCACGGGCTTCGACAACATCGAAATGGCCGCCCATTGCCGGCCCGGCATCACCACCCTGAACGTGCCGGCCTTCGAGCTGGGCCAGCGCGCCGCCAACATTCTGCTGGCAGCCGACGCCAACACGCCGCCCGAGAATGTCTGCATCGAACTGGAATTGATCGTCCGCGACACTACCGCGCCGCCGCGCAGCAGCACCAGTGCGCGGCTAGGCAGCTGACCACAACGGAGCAAGCCCCATGGAACACATCGAATCACCCCGCATTGCATTCCTGGGCCTGGGCGTCATGGGGAGCGCGATGCTGCGCAACCTGGCCGCGCAGGGGTATGCAGTTTCAGGCTACGACGTCGTTCCCGCAGCCATGGAGCGCCTGGCCGACACCGGCTTCCGGCGGGCCGCCACGCCCTTGGACGCCGCGCGCGGCTGCGACGTGGCGATCACCATGCTGCCCACCTCGGCCCAGGTCCGCGACGCCTTGTTCGGCGCCGATGGCGCGGCGGCGGGCTTGAATCCGGGCGCCCTGGTCATCGAAATGAGCACCGGCGACGCGGTCGAGACCGACCGCATCGCCGCCGATCTCGCGGCCCTGGGCCTGCGTTGCATGGATGCGCCCGTGGGCCGCACGCCGCGCGAGGCGGCGCAGGGCAAGGCCTTGATCATGGCCGGCGGCGCGCAGGCCGACTTCGACCAGGCCGCGCCCATCTTCGCCGCCATGGCCAACGAAATCGTGCATGTGGGCGCTTTCGGTTCGGGCATCCGGCTCAAGCTGGTCAACAACTACATGTCCATGGTTGGCATGGTGCTGACGGGCGAAGCGCTGATGTTCGCCGCCAAGCTCGGACTGGACCGCGCCACCGTCGTCAAGGTGCTGTCCAACACCACTGCGGGGCGCGGGCAGCTCCTGACCAATTTCCCCGGCAAGGTACTTGCGGGCGACATCAGCCCCGACTTCCCCATGCGCATGGGCTACAAGGACATCAACCTGGCCATGAACCTGGCGGCCTCGGTGGGTGCGCCGCTGGGCCTGGGCGGCTACGCCCGCGAGATGTTCGCGCTTGCCAAGTCGTGGGGACGGCAGGAGCAGGACTGCACCGCCATGCTGCTGCTGCTCGAAGACGTGGCCCACCTGGACCGCGAGGCCGCGGGGTCCGGCCATGAGTGAGCACATCGCAACCCTGCCCGCGCGGCGGCCGCGCGCATCACGCCGCCGCGTCACCGTGGGCGTGGCCGCCGTCGCCATCGCCTTTGCCGCCTGGTGGATCGTGTCGGCGCTGGGCCTGGTCAATGGCGCGCGCTTTCCCACCCCGCTCACCACCTGGCAGGCCGCGGTGCAGCTCTCGCGCGATTCGGGCTACGCCGGCGGCACGCTGTTCCAGCACATCGGCCACAGCCTGCGCCTGGTATTCCTGGGATTTCTGGTCGCGATCGGCACCGGCGTCCCGCTGGGCCTGCTGATGGGTTTCAGCAAGCGCATCGACGCCCTGGTCGGGCCGGTATTCTCGCTGCTGCGTCCGATTCCGCCGCTGGCCTGGATTCCGCTGGCCATCCTTTGGCTGGGCCTGGGGGATCCGGCGAAGATCTTCCTGATCTGGGTGTCTTCTTTCACGCCTGCCGTCATCAACACCTATGCAGGCGTGCGCAACATCGACCCCACGCTGATCGAGGCCGCGCGCGTGCACGGCGCGGGCAATCCGGTCCGCATGCTGCGCGAGGTCCTGATACCCGGTTCCATGCCCATGATCTTCACCGGCCTGCGGCTGTCGCTGCAGACCGCGTGGATGACGCTGGTGGCGGCGGAACTCATCGGCGCCTTCATCGGCCTGGGCAAGGTGCTGGACACCGCGGCGCTGGACATCCGGCCCGGCATGATCCTGTACGCCATGGTCTGGGTAGGCCTGCTGGGCGCGGTGATGACGCGCGGACTGGAATGGATCGAAAAGAGGGCCTTGCCATGGCTACGCTGACACGCACCTCGGGCGACCCGCCCGCCTTCACCTTCGGCTTGTCCTGCCTGGGGCTGGCCGGCTTCTTCCTGGCCTGGCACCTGCTGAGCGTGGCAGGCGTTTTCCCGCCCAATTACCTGCCTGGCCCGCTGACCGTGCTGCAGACCATCGCGCAGTACAGCAGCGAACCCTATTCCGGCGCCACGCTCTGGACGCACCTGGGCGCCAGCCTCTACCGCTTCGCCTGCGGTTTCCTGCTGGCCGCGGCGGTAGGCATACCGCTGGGCCTGCTGATGGGCTGGTACCGCTGGCTGGACGACGTGGTCAGTCCGTTCTTCGATGCGTTGCGCTTCGTGGCGCCCATCGCCTGGGTGCCGTTCGCCGGCCTGTGGTTCGGCACCGGCATCGGCGGACCCACCCTGATCATCTTCGCCGGCGCCTTTCCGCCCTGCCTGATCAGCGCCTATCGCGGCGCCAAGTTCGTCGACACGCGGCTGCTGGAAGCCTCGCGCACGCTGGGCGCCAGCGGCCCGCGCATCGTGGCCGAAGTGCTGCTGCCGGCCTCGTTGCCATCCATCCTGGCCGGCCTGCGCGTCAGCGCCGGCATCGGCTGGCAATCGCTGGTGGGCGCGGAACTGATCGTGGTGGGCAACGGCATCGGCTACATGATGGTCCAGGGGCAGCTCAACGTCGCCACCAATATCGTCATGGCCGGCATGATCGCCATCGGCATCGTCGGCATCTGCATCGACGTTGCGCTGCGCATGTTTGAACAGCGCCTGAAGGCGCGCTGGGGACGCTGATGGACCACGCAATATCGGACTCGACCCTGTCGGTCATCGTCACGGGCGGCGCCAGCGGCATCGGCGCGGCGGTATGCAGGCGCGTGATCGAGGCAGGCGGCTACGCCGCGATCCTGGACCTCAACCAGGAAGCCGCGCACACGCTGGCGCGGGAACTGGGACCGCGCGCGGTGGCCGCCCCGGGCGACGTGCTGGACGAGGCCGGACTGCGGGCCACTCAGGAACGGCTTGCCGCCCTTTTGCCCGCGGTCAACGGACTGGTGAACTGCGCCGGTATCGCCCAGGTTCCAACCGCCATCGAAGACTATCCGGTGGAGGCCTGGGCCCGTGTGGTGGATTCCCATCTGAAAGGCACCTATATCGCCTGCCGCGTATTCGGCAGCGCGATGGCCGAGCGCGGACGCGGGGCGGTCGTCAACGTGGCGTCCGTGCTGTCGTTCCGCCCCGGCCCGGTGCTGGCCTACGGTCCGGCCAAGGCCGCCGTGGTCAATCTGACCGAAGCCCTCGCGGTGCACTGGGCGCGCCGCGGCTTGCGCGTCAACGCCATCGCGCCCGGCTGGACCGACACGCCCTTCCTGAAACCCAAGGAGCGGCAGGGGGAGCGCGACATGACGCCGATCCTGAACGCCACGCCGCTAGGCCGCCTGATGCAGCCGCGCGAGATAGCAGACGTCGTGTTCTTCCTGCTGTCGCCCGCGGCCGCGGTCATCACCGGCGCCACCATCCCTTGCGACGGCGGCGTCATCGCCGGATCAGGGTGGGCGCCCTACGGGGGCTTGCCGCGAACTGCCTGAGCGTTGGGAGCGGCCCGGGTCCGCCCGGCGTTTCCCTTGGCAGGGCGCGCGCCGCTACACTACCCGCCGTCATGTTCAACGCCGCCTGTTTCGTCCATGCTTAGCCTTGCCACCGCAGGAGTATTCGCCGTCGGAGTCACCGTCATCCTGGCCATGCCAGGCCCGACCAATACCTTGCTGGCCGCAGCCGGCCTGCGCCTGGGTTTCGCGCGCGCGGCGCGGCTGACGATGGCCGAGCTGGCCGGCTACGTCGTGTCGATCTCGCTCTGGGGCCGCTTTCTTGAGCAGGCGGCGAAATCCTTGCCGTGGCTGCCGGCTTGCGTGCGCGCCGCCAGCAGCATCTACATCGCCTGCCTGGCCGTGCGCATGTGGCGCGCCGCCCGCGCCGTGCCGACGGTGGCTCGGCAGGTCATCGGCATGCGCACGCTGTTCACGGCCACCCTGCTCAATCCCAAGGGCATCCTCTTTGCCAGCGCGGTTTTTCCGCCGGCGGCGTTCTGGAGCCTGCCCGCCTACCTTGCAGCCATGGCGCTGTTCACCGCACTGCTGGTGCCGATAGGCCTGGCCTGGGTGGCGTTCGGCGCGTCGCTGGGTGGCGCGAAAACACGCTGGATCGATCCGGCGCGGGCGCAGCGCGGGGCTTCCGTCATCCTGGGATTGTTCTCGCTGACCCTGGCCTGGACAGCGTTCCGCTAGCGCCGCGCGCGGGCGGAGGGAGTCGGAGCGCTAGGCATCTTGGCCCGCGGCCTCCAGCACCACGGCGCGGAACTCCTGCATCAGTGGCGACCAGGTGGCGCCGTGGCGCGTGACCAGTGCCATGCTGCGCCGCAAAGGACGACCCAGCGCCACCGTCAACTCCGCAATGTCCGGCGCCAGCGCGCTGTGCGGCATCAGCGCCAACAAATCCGAGCCGGCCAGCAAGGCCAGCGCGCCGCCCGAGAAGTGCTGGACTTCCAGCGCCGCCGCGGGCTGCGCCAGGCCCGCCTCGGCATAGCGGGCCTGCAGCGCCTGACGCGCCACCGATCCCTGCATGGGCAGGATCCAGCGTTGGCCTTCCAGGTCGCGCAACGCCAGCTTGCGCCGCGACGCCAGCGGATGCTTGCGGCTGGCGGCCACGCACAGGCCGTCCTCGCGGATCGATTCCTGGTGCAGCGAACCCGGCACGTCGGCGTAGATCGGCGTCACCGCAAGGTCCAGCTTGCCGCCCGCCACCTGCTCGTTGAGATCGTCCGACTGGCCTTGCGTCAACTGCACCCGCAGCGCGGGCCGGCGCGGCAGCAGGCGGCGCAACGCCGGCATCACCACGCTGTCCACGGTAGCGCCAGTGGCGCCAATGCGCAGCAGTCCGGCCTCGCCCAGGCGCAGCTCCATCGCGTTGCGCACGGCGTCACGGTATTCCGCCCACAGCCGCTGCGCATGCTCGCGAAACGCCAGGCCCGCCGAGGTCAGGCGCAAGCCGCGCCCGCCGCGGTCCAGCAGCGCCAGTCCCGTGTCGGCTTCCAGCCGCTGCAAAGACTTGGACAGCGCCGGCTGACTGACGCCGCAGGCGGCTGCGGCGCGGTCCAGGTTGCCGTGTTCCACCACGGCCAGGAAATACTCGATGTCGCGCAAGGACAGATTCATAATCAACAGTTATGCATAGACTCAGCTTCAGGAATATTAAGCCGGGCCCGCGCTCCTAGAATCCCTGGATAAACCCGCAGACAGGAGACGCAGCGCGTGGACAAGCAGCCCAATATCGTATTGATCGTGGCCGACAACCTGGGATGGGGCGAATTGGGCTGCTACGGCGGCGGCGCGCTGCGCGGCGCGCCCACCCCCAACATCGACCGGCTGGCCTCGGAAGGGCTGCTGCTGCAGAACTTCAACGTGGAAAGCGACTGCGTGCCTACGCGCTCGGCGCTCATGAGCGGCCGGCATCCCATCCGCACCGGTTGTTTGCAATCGGTGCCTCCCGGCCTGCCGCAAGGCCTGGCGCGCGATGAAATCACGCTGGCCCAGCAACTGTCGGGCCAGGGCTACGCCACCGCGCACTACGGCAAATGGCACCTGGGCGACATCCCCGGCCGCTATCCGTCCGACCGCGGCTTCGACGAGTGGTACGGCATCCCGCGCACCACGGATGAAAGCCAGTTCACCTCGTCCATCGGCTTCGACCCCTCGGTCGCCGACATCCCGCACATCATGCAGGGCCAGGCCGGCTCGCCTTCGGAAAACGTCAAGGTCTACGACCTGGAGACGCGCCGCGGCATCGACGCCGAACTGGTCGACCGGTCCATCGGCTTCATGCGCAAGCATGCCGAGGCCAGCCGCCCCTTCTTCCTATACCTGCCGCTGGTGCACCTGCACTTCCCCACCCTGCCTCACCCGGACTTCGCGGGCCGCACCGGCGCCGGCGACTTCGCCGACTCCATGGTGGAAATGGACCACCGCGTCGGCCAGATCGTGCAGGCGGTGGACGAGCTGAATCTGCGCGACGACACCGTGTTCATTTTCTGCAGCGACAACGGTCCGGAATTCCGCAAGCCCTACCGCGGCACCGCCGGCCCCTGGACCGGTACCTACCACACCGCCATGGAAGGCAGCCTGCGCGTGCCCTTCATGATCCGCTGGCCGGGCAAGGTCCAGCCCGGCCAGGTCTCCAACGAGATCGTCCACGTCACCGACCTGTACACCACGCTGTCGCGCATCGGCGGCGCGTCCATTCCGCAAGACCGGCCCATCGACGGCATAGACCAGACCGACTTTTTCACCGGCGCCAGCCCCGCCTCGCCGCGCGAGGGCTTCCTGTTCTACATCAAGAACGACCTGCGCGCGGTCAAATGGCGCGACTGGAAGCTGCATTTCTACTGGGAGCCCGAGGTCAACGAAGGCAAGGGCAAACTGGAGTCGCCGTACCTGTTCAACCTGAAGCAGGACCCCAAGGAAGAAAGCGACATCCTCATCTTCAACACCTGGGTGCTGGGTCCGATCCTGAAAATGGTGCAGTCCTTCAACCAGTCTTGCGCCGCGCATCCGAATACGCCGCCCGGCAAGCCGGACCCGAGCTGAGACGCGCGGCGGTCCGGGCAAAAAAACACAAAGGGGAAAACATGAAATTCGCTATCCGCTGCTGCGCGCTACTGCTGGGCGCCGCGCTAACCGCCACCGCCAGCGCGGCAGACACCAAGCTGGAATGGCCTGGCAAGCAGATCACCTGGGTGATCGGCTTCGTGCCGGGCGGCACCGCCGACGTGCTGACCCGCATCGCCGCCCAGGAACTGGCGCGGCGCAGCGGCCTGAACGTCATCGTGGAAAACCGCCCCGGCGCGGCGGGCGCCATCGCCCTGCAGCTGGTGGCGCGCAGCAAGGCCAGTGACGGCTACTTGCTGACCGTGCCCGGCCCGCTGATCTACCCCACGCCCCAGCCCGAGATCGGCCGCGAGCTGGCGCCCGTCATCCTGATGGCTCAGGGTCCCATGGTCATCGTCGGCCCCGCCAAGGACGCCCGGGCATCCTTGCAGGACGTGCTGGCGGACGCCCGCCAGCGGCCCGAGGCCTGGAGCTACGGCAGCTCAGGCAACGGCACCTCGCAGAACCTGGCGGGCGAACTGCTCAACCAGTACGCCGGCACCCGTATCGTGCACGTGCCCTACAAGGGCGGCGGCCAGGCGGTGGCCGACGTGGCCGGTGGCCAGATCCCCCTGGCGATCCTGGGCTCGGCCCCGGTCATGCCGCAGATCAAGGCCGGCACGCTGAAAGCCTACGCCGTCACCACGCCCTACCGCCTGGACAGCCTGCCCGGCGTGCCCACGGTGGAAGAGTCCGGCTTCAAAGGCTACGCCGCCACCCAATGGTTCTCGGTCGCGGCCAGCAAGGACATCCCGGCCGCGCAGCTCGATCAGGTCAACGCCGCGCTGCGCGCCGCCGTGGCCACGCCGGAGTTCAAGGCCGCCCTGGACAACGCCGGCATGATCGCCGGCGGCGGCTCGCGGGATGAATTGCAGTCGTTCATCCAGGCGGATAGCGCCAAGTGGCAGAAGCTGATCGACAGCGGGGCGGTGAAGCTGGCGAATTGAGGTCTCGCCCTCAACTCATATACACGCCGCCATTGATCGCATAGTTCGCGCCCGTCACGAACGCGGCGTCATCCGACGCCAGCCAGGCGCACAGCCCCGCCAGATCCTTGGCAGTACCCAGCCGGCCCACCGGCACGCTTTCGACGATACGGTCCAGCAGGGCCGGCGGAAAGGCCTTCACGGTGTCGTCGGCGATGAAGCCCGGCGACGCCAGGTTGACGGTCACGCCGCGCGCCGCGACTTCCTGCGCCAGCGAACGGGTGAAGCCGATCACGGCGCCCTTGGCGGTGGCGTAGTTGATCTGTCCGATCTGGCCTTTCTCCGCGGCCACGGAGCCGATGTTGATGATGCGGCCCCAGCCGCGGTCCGCCATGCTGTCGACCACCTGCTTGGTGGTGTTGAACAGCGTGTCCAGATTGCTGCGCAGCACCGCCGACCAGTCCGCCTGGCTCATCTGGCGAAAGCGCATGTCCAGCATGGCGCCGGCATTGTTCACCAGCACGTCGATCTCGCCGACCTCGCGCCGCACCTTGGCGAAGGCCGCCTCGGTCGAGGCCCAATCGGTGGCGTCGCCCTCGGAGGCGACGAAATCGTAGCCCAGGGATTTCTGTTCCTTCAGCCAGTGGTCCTTGCGCGAGGAGCGCGGCCCGCAGCCTGCCACCACGCGATGTCCCGCGTTGTGCAGCGCCTGGCAGATCGCGGTGCCGGTGTGGCCCATACCGCTGGTGACGTAAGCAATGCGCAAAGCCATGTACTTCCCCTTTTGAAAAGACGGTATCGCGCCGCCGCTCAGCCCATCTGGCCGACCAGCGGGAACAGGCCGAACGCCAGCGCCGCGGCCAGCATCACCAGGCAGACCATCGTGGCCCACTTGAGCGAATAGCGCTGGTGGTCGCCGAAGTCCACGCCGGCCAGGCCGACCAGCAGGTAGGTCGACGGCACCAGCGGGCTCAGCAGGTGCACGGGCTGGCCGATCAACGAGGCGCGCGCCATCTCGACCGGCGAAATGCCGTAACCCTGGGCCGCTTCGCTCAGGATCGGCAGCACGCCGAAGTAGAAGGCGTCGTTGGACATGAAGAAGGTAAAGGGCAGGCTCACCAGCGCGGTAATGCCCGCCAGGTACGGACCCATGGCGTCCGGGATCACCGCCAGCAGGCTGCGCGACATGGCCTCGACCATGCCCGTGCCAGACAGGATGCCGGTGAAGATCCCGGCCGCGAAAATCAGCGACACCACCGACAGCACATTGCCCGCGTGCTGCGCAACGCGGCGGCGCTGTTCGGCCAGGTCCGGATAGTTGATGACCAGCGCAATGGCGAAGGCGATCATGAACAGCACCGGCAGCGGCAGCACGCCCATCACCAGGCTCACCATCAGCGCCAGCGTCAATCCGGCGTTCACCCACAGCAGCTTGGGGCGGCGCAGGTCCTGGTCGACCTCGATTTCGGGCAGGTTCTTGGGGCCGTCCTCGTCATAGCCGGCGTGCAGCGAAGCGCCGTCCGGCAGCGACAGCACGCCCAGGCGGCGGCGTTCGCGCAGGCCCAGGCAGAACGCCAGGATCAGGATGGCGACGATGGCCACGCCCATCACCGGCACCAGCGGCACGAAGATGTCGCCCGCGTCCACGTGCAAGGCGCTTGCGGCGCGCGCCGTCGGGCCGCCCCAGGGCGTGAGGTTCATGACGCCGCTGGCCAGCATCGCCAGACAGGTCATGGACAGCGCGTTCATCTTCAGGCGGCGATACAGCGGCAGCATCGACGCCACCACGATCATGTAGGTGGTCGAACCGTCGCCGTCCAGCGAGATCACCAGCGCCAGCACGGTCGTGCCCACCACGATCTTCAGCGGATCGCCCTTCACCGCGCGCAGGATGCGGCCGACGATGGGGTCGAACAGGCCGGCGTCGATCATGACCCCGAAGTAGAGAATGGCGAACATCAGCATCACGCCGGTGGGCGCAATCTTGCGGATGCCGTCCAGCATCATCTTGTCGATGCCGGAGCCGAACCCGCCCAGCAGGGCGAAAATAATGGGGACAAGGATCAGCGCCACCAACGGCGACAGGCGCTTGGTCATGATCAGCGTCATGAACGTGATCACCATGCCGAAGCCAAGCAGGGTCAGAAGCATGAGGGTTATCTCCGGCTAGTCGTTGTTATGTGTAAGCGCGCCTCCGGCTGGGGAAGCGCGACCGCAAGACTAGAAATAAAAGCTGTCGGCAACCTGTCGTTTTTTTGAACACGAGTGCGGTGTGGGGTCCTCCCTTCCGCCGCCGGGCCGCCCCAAGGCGGAAGGCGCCCCCTCGGGGGGCAGCAAGCGAGCGCAGCGAGTGCGGCGTGGGGGTCCACATCCCCCTCATGCGACAATCGCCCCTATGCGCATATTGGTGATCGAAGACGACGCGGACCTGGCCGACGCACTCGTGCGCCGGCTGCGCCGTCTCGGCCATGCGGTCGACTGCCAGAACGACGGCCTCAGCGCTGACGGCGTGCTGCAATACGAAACCTTCGACCTCGTCATCCTGGACATCGGCCTGCCCCGCATGTCGGGCTTCGACATCCTGCACCGCCTGCGCGACCGCGGCAGCAAGACGCCCGTGCTGGCGCTGACCGCCCGTATCGACATCGAAGACCGCGTCCACGCCCTGGATACCGGCGCCGACGACTACCTGGCCAAGCCCTTCGATTTCCGCGAACTGGAAGCCCGTTGCCGCGCCCTGCTGCGCCGTCCCAGCGCCCAGGCCGCCGGCGTGCTGCGCTTTGGCGAACTCGTCATCGACAGCGCCGCGCGCCAGGTCACGCTGGCCGGCCAGCGCATCGAACTGCCCAAGCGTGAATACAGCCTGCTGGAAATCCTGCTGACCGGCATGAACCGCGCCGTCAGCAAGACCGAAATCGCCAACAAGCTGTTCGCGTTCGACGACGACGCCGCGCCCAACGCCATCGAGGTCTATATCGCCCGGCTGCGCCGCAAGCTCGAAGGTTCGCCGCTGCGCATCGAAACGCAGCGCGGCACCGGCTACCTCCTGACCGCCACCGATGACCACGACAGCTCCACCGCGCCCGGCCCCGGCCGGGAGTGAATCCGCCAGGCCCGCCGCCGCGCAGGGCCGCATCTCGATCAAGCGCCGCCTGCTGGCCATGCTGCTGGCGCTGTTCGTCGCCGCCCTGGCCACGCTCTACCTGCTGGTGCGCGGCTACGCCAATCAGACTGCCGACACCACCTACGACCAGTTGCTGCGTGCCTCGGTGCTGTCCATCGCCGACAGCCTGCAGCTGGTGCAGGGCGAGTGGCGCATGGATATGCCCTACGCCTCGCTGGCGCTGCTGGAACAGGCGCCGCGCGACCGCGTGTTCTATCGCGTCGGCGACGCCGGCGGCGCGCTGATTTCAGGCTACGCGGATCTGCCCGCGCCGCCCGGCCGCGGCAACGACGGCTCTGCTTATTCGCCCCGGCTGTACGACGCCAGCTACCAGGGCGAACCGGTGCGCATCGCCTGGATGGAACGCAAGATCGCCGGCCCCCGCAATGCCGAGACCGCCCTCATCCAGGTCGCGCAGACCCGCGAAGCGCGCAACGCGCTGGCGGCGGGCATCTTGTGGCAAGGCACGCTGGCGCTGATCGGCTTTACCGCCGCGGCGCTTGCGCTGGCCTACTGGGGCCTGCTGCGGTCGCTGTCGCCCATCCGCCGCATCGAACGCGAACTGGCAGTCCGCAGCGCGTCGGACCTGCATCCCATCGCCGCTCCCGTGCCCGAGGAACTCGACACGCTGGTGCACTCGCTTGACGGCTTCATGGCGCGCCTGTCGGAAAACCTCGACACCCTGCGCCTCTTCATCGCCGAGGCCGCCCATCAGCTGCGCACGCCGCTGGCCGCGCTGCACGCGCAGATGGAAGTGGCGTTGGACGAAGAGGACCCCGCCGAACAACGTCGCAGCCTGCTGGCCGTGCTGCGCAACGCCGAGAAACTCTCGCGCCTGGTGAACCAGCTGCTGAGCGACGCCAGCGTCATCCACCGCAGCAACGTGCGCCAGTTCCAGCCGGTGGACCTGGCCGAGCTGCTGCGCCAGGCGGTGCATGACACGGTCCCGCAAGCCGATCCCCAACCCGATGTGCGCCTGCATCTGCCCGTTACGGCGCCCGGCAGTCCCCCCACCGTGCTGGGCGACAGCCTGATGCTGCGCGAAGCCTTCAAGAACCTCATCGACAACGCCCTGCGCCACGGCGCCACGGAAGAGGGCCACATCGACGTGCGACTGGAGCCGCAGGACGCAGGCTGGCGCATATCCGTATCCGACCAGGGTCCAGGCATTCCCCCGGCGCTGGCCAACGCCGCCTTCGAGCGCTTCGTGCGCGGCCCCAACCCGCGCGCGCCCGGCGCCGGGCTGGGCCTGTCCATCATCAAGCGCGTGGTCGACATCCATCAGGGCCGGCTGGCCCTGAGCAACCGCGTGGGCGGCGGCCTGGACGCCGTGGTCACGCTGCCGCCCCGACCCCATGAAGCTTGATCTCCTGAAACCCCTGCGCCTGCTGGCGGCGCTGGCCGCGCTGCTGCCCTTTGCTGCCGGCAACGCCGCGGAAACCAGCGCCGGCGGCCTGACGCTGGGACCCGCCGACAGCAGGAACGTATTGGTCGTGCATGCCTCCAACAGCGTGCAGGTGTTCCGCGGCGTGCTGGAAGACTTCAGCAGGCTCAACCCCGGCCTGCGCCTGGAGTACACCGAGCTGTCCACGCAGGAGCTGTATGCCGGGACGGTCTCCCGCGCCACGCCGGCGGCCACCACCCGGTCCGGGCCCGACATCGTCATCAGCAGCGCCATGGACCTGCAGACCAAGCTGGTCAACGACGGCTACGCGCAACCCCACATCTCGCCGGAGACCCGCGCCCTGCCGGCCTGGGCCAACTGGCGCGACGAGGTCTTCAGCATCGGCACCGATCCCATCGTCATGGTCTACAACACCCGCAAGCTCGCGCCCGCGCGGGCGCCGCGCACCCGGCGCGAGCTGCTGTCCCTGCTGCAGGCGCCGGACCAGCCCCTGGCCGGCGCCATCTCCACCTACGATGTCGAGGGCAGCGGCATCGGCTACCTGGCGGCCACGCAGGACACGCGGCTGGACAGCATGGCCGGCGCGCTGCTGGCCGAACTGGGCCGCAACCGCGTCGCCGTGCATGCGTCCACCGAAGACGCGCTGGACAAGCTCGAACGCGGCGAGATCACGCTGGCCTACAACCTGCTGGAGTCCTATACCCGGCATCGCATCGACCAGGGCGCGCCGCTGGCCATCGTCTATCCGCAGGACTACACGCTGATGCTGTCGCGTTCCGCCATCATCCCCAAGCAGGCGCCGCGGGCGGATCTGGGCGCGATGTTCCTGGACTATCTGCTGTCGCCGCGGGGCCAGGAAATGGTCGCGCGGCAATCGGGCATGCGGCCGGTGGGCGCTTCGGCCAACCCGGAAGCGGGCGTGCGGCCGGTTGGACTGGGCGTAGGGCTGCTGGTGTATCTGGATGCGCTCAAGAAGCGGCATTTCCTGGATCTTTGGCGCGCGGCGATCCGTCCGCCCGGCGGCGGCGCGCAACCCTGACGCCGCCAGGCGGCGCATACTGGTAAGAATGCCCCGGTACGTCCATACCACCTCCGGATCCGGCCCCTCTTGTCCGGACGGAGCACCTATTTTTTTCATCCGCCCCGGGATTTTGCGAGGATAATTTCCTTGTGGCAGCGCCGCCGACAATCCAGGCAGGCCAACCTCCCCCACGCCGGCAAACCATGGCCGCGCAGCGCTCCCCCGATCTGGCCGGAGCCACCTCTACAACGATCTGTGATGCGTGACAGCGTTTGCGTCTGAACCAGAGTTGGAGGCACGAAATGGCTGAACACCAGATTGCCGTCCGGCGCGCGATCGAAGCCCTGGACCGTCTGGCGGATCCCGATCCGCCCTGGCGCGACATCCTGCTGACCGCCCGCGACATGGTGGGCGCGGACAGCAGCACCTTGATCGTCTTCGATGCCCGTCACAAGCTGCTGGACCTGTCCACCGTGAGCTTTCCCGAAGCCGCCGCCACGGACTACCGCAACCACTACTACAGCTGCGATATCGTCGAACAGGACTCGCGGCTGCTGCCCGTCGGCACTTGGCTGGATACCGCCAGCATGTGCGGCCACAAGCAGCTGCAGCGTTCCGAGTTCTACACGGACTTCATGCTCAAGCACCGCATGGCGCAAGTCCTGTGCCTGGTGATCGAATCCAGCGCCAAGCTGCGCGCCGCCATCGCCTTTCAACGCTCGACCGTGGACGACAAGGCCAGCGAACGGCTCCAGTCCGGCGACATCGCCCAGTACTTCCGCCTGCTGAAGAACCGGTTGGCCCAGCGCGAAAAGATGCTCGCCATCGGCTGGACAGCCATCGATAGCGCGCTCTCGGACGTGGGCGAGGCCGTGCTGCTGGTCAGCCGCGACGCGATGGTGAACATGAAGTCTGCCCTGGCCACGCGCTATCTGGACGACGGCCACGGCTGGAACGTGCGCGGCGGCAAGCTGCGCCATCCCGACGCCAAGATACAGGCCTTGTTCGACGCGTATTGCCAGGCGGTCGCGCGCGACGGCAAGGCGCGGTCGCTGGCGGCCGCCGCCGGATGGGGCGAATTGACCTGGATCGACATCAGCGCGGCCCCGCAAGCGCTGAGCCTGATCGGCAACCGCATGCTGCTGGTGCGCATGCGCAGAAAGAGCGCCTTCGCCCAACCCGACGTCGACAGGCTGGAAGCCGTATTCGCCATCACGCACGCGGAAGCAGCGGTGCTGGCCGGACTTGCGATGGGACATAGCGTGGAGGAAGTCGCCACGCTGCGCCATGCCTCGGTGCTGACCGTGCGTAAACAGGTCGCATCCCTGCTCAACAAGATGGAATGCAACCGCCAGTCCGAACTGGTCAGGCTCGCCTCGCTGCTGTGAGCGTGCGCCGCCGGCACGACGTACCCAATATTGAGTATGTGGCGCCTACTCGCACCGTCCTACGATGAGCACGAAGGCATGAGGCCCGGACGTCCTCTCCGGCCCGAGTCGTAAACCTGGCAGCGCAAAGGCGCCAGGTACGTGTCCGCGCGCGCCGCGGGCCGGGCCGGCCTGCCCAAGAAGAACATCAATGCGCCAATCCGGTAGCGCAGCTGTCCCTGCCCCGGGCTGCATTGCCGCAAGCCCCCATGGACACCGGTTTCCAATGCTGCGGTCACTCACGTCATCAGGAGCATTTCATGAAAACTGCCCTAACCGTCCGCGCCATGATCCCCGTCGTCCTGGCGGCCTGCGCCCTGCTCTCCGGCCCCGCCGTCGCGCAAACGGCCGTCGCCCCCACCACCGCTGCGCCCCCGTCGGACGTCCAACTCAGCCGCGATCAGGTCGAACGCGACCTGGCAGCCTGGAAGCAATCCGGCGTTGAAAGAAACTGGGACAGCGACAGCACCCCGGACATCAACAGCCCCGAATACGTCGCCGCCTACAGGAAGTATGTGGACACGGTCAGGCCGGCAAACTCCCCACAGATGCAGCAGCCGCAGGGCCAGAGCAAGTGGTGATGCGCCGCTATCCTGCCCGCGAGGGCGCACCGCCGCGCTCGCTGCCTGGCGAGCGGCCATAGTGCGCGCGGTACGCCCGATTGAATGTGGAAACTTCCTCGAATCCCCAGCTGGCGGCGATGTCCGCGATGGAGCGGCCAGGCTGGGTTTCGATGGCCTGGCGGCATTTCTCCAGCCGGCACTGCCGCACGTGGGCGCTAAAGCTCAAGCCATGCTCGGCCATGATCTTGAACAGATAGCTGCGGGAGATGCCGAGCTCCTCGCTGGCCGAGACCGGCGTCAGGCCAGGGTCGGCCAGACGGCGCTGCACCAGCGCCAGAATGCGGTCCAGGACTTCATGGCGCACCCGTTCGGCGATCTGCGCGCCGGCATCCGCCCCTTCGAGCTGGGTCCGCGACAGCAGTTCGCCGCAATGCCTGACCATCAGCGCCTGCACCTGCTGCAACTCGTTTGCCGGCAATTCGCTGACCAGGCGCATGTAGCTGGCCAGCACCCGCCCCGCCCCTGAACTTCCGTCCAGCACCGGCGTGGCCAGCCGTCCGCGGCGGCCCAGTTGCGGCCGCAGGAGGCCTTCCGGGATTTCGATGCAGAACATGCGGAAATCGGTGCGGAAGTCGACTTCCCAGGGCGACGCGCAATCCACCACATAAACGTCGCCGGCCTGCGCGCGCATGGCGCTTCCGTCCTGCGAGACCAGAGCCTCGCCCGCACACAGCAAATTGGCGAAGAACGGAGATTGCGTGCGGGCCGAGAGACCGGCTGCGGACAGCCTGACCACATGGGACTGGGCAGTAATGGTCGAGCCGTGCAGATCCGGCAGCAGCAGGCCGTCGATCTGGCCGCGAAAGCTGCGCGCGGCGTCGCGCTCGGGTTCGAGCGGCACGTAGGCATCGCAGATCGCATCGCGCCAATACGCGAACTGATCCTGCGGCGCTATGACATCGGTGGTGTGGTGGTAGGCCTGCGCGCTCATCTTGAGTACCGGATCATGCCGATGGGGCCGCCATCTTCTAGGGGATGGACGCTTTGCGCCACTGCCGTGGACGCTACGCGCTGGCAGGGCGAAGACTACCGGCCGATTATACGCACAGACCTATACCGCCGGACGCAGATCCAGGCCCCATCAGGAGACAAGAGATGTCCACGCCCGAACCGCTCGACGAGCGGATCGCAGCCTTTGAACGCGACGGCTTCGTGGTGCTGCCCGGGATCATCCCGCCCGAGCAGGTCAGCCAGCTGCAGGAAGCCCTGATCCGAATCGAGGCCGAGCATAACCTCGGTTATGCCCAGACCTCGTTCGAAGGCCGCAAGACGGTGCGCATCAACAACCTGCTGGTCTACGATCCGCGCTTCTGGGACGTGCCGCTGCAGCCCGACGTGCTGGGCCTGGCCGAACGCCTGCTGGACCGTGAGCTGCTGCTGTCGTCGCTGTGCTCGCTGACGCTGGCGCCAGGACAAGGCGCCCAGCCGTTGCACGAAGACACTCAGCAGCTGGCCTTGCCGCGCCCGCGCCCGCCGCTGGCGGTCAACGCCATCTGGGCCTTGAGCGATTTCACGGCCGAGAACGGCGCCACCCACATCGTGCCGGGCAGTCATCGCTACGATTCGTCGCCGCCCTATGGCGCGCAGGATATAGACACGGTGCAAGCCACCATGAAGGCAGGCAGCGTCATGCTGTTCGACAGCGCGCTGTGGCACAAGGGCGGCGCCAACAACAGCAATGCGCGCCGCTACGCCCTGTCGTGCTACTACTGCGCCGGCTGGATGCGGCAACAGGAAAACCTGCAACTCGGCATTCCGGCCGAGGTGGCGCGAAGCTTTCCGCGCCGTCTGCAGGAATTGTGCGGCTACAGCATCTACAAGGGGCAGTACGGCCACATCGACAACGCCGACCCCATTACCCTGTTGGGCGGGGCAGGCCGGCCCACGGTATGGCAGGCCAGCGACGCCAAGGCCGCCGAGCGCAAGACATGAACTCCCCCGCCCTGCCCGCCGTCCCGGACTCGGTGATCCATCTGCTGTGCGACGCCGCCCGCGAAACGCCCGATCTGCCCGCGCTGTTCTTCGAAGGCGTACGCCTGAATTACGCGCAATACGCCGGCCTGGCCGGCGCATTGGCGCGCCGCCTGGGCGAGCGCGTGCGGCCCGGCGACCGGGTGGCGCTGCTGATGCAGAACTCGCTGGACCTGGCCGTCGCCACCTTTGCCGTGCACGCGCTGCGCGCGCAGGCCGTACCGTTGAATCCCGGCTACCGCGAACGCGAACTGGCCTACATGCTGCACGACGCCGCGCCTTGCATGCTGCTGCACGACGACAGCGTAAAGCTGGACCTGCACGCCCTGTGTCCCGGCCTGGATGCCGGCGCCATACTCCGTATAGGCAACGGCGCCGGCCTGCTGGAGATGCTGCCGCAGGCCTGCGCCCTGCCCGAAGACCTGCCCCGGCACGAAGACCTGGCCACGCTGCAATACACCGGCGGCACCACCGGACGCCCGAAGGGTGTGAACATCCTGCACCGGCAGATCGCCTACAACATCGCGCAGCGCGAAGCCTGGCTGCCGACGCGGCGCGAGTCGGAGGTGGTGCTCTGCGTAATGCCGCTATTCCACGTGTCGGCGGTCGCCATGTCGCTCTACCTCAGCCTGCATGCCCGGGGCGAACTGGTGGTGATGCGGCGCTTCGATGCCGCCCGCACGATAGACGCCATCGCCGCCCATCGCGTCACGCTGCTGCCGGGCGCGCCTGCCATCTTTCACGACTTGCTGCTGAACCCCGCTCTCAGTCCGGAACGCATGGCCAGCCTGCGCGCCTGCTTCTCCGGCGCGGCGCCGCTGCCGCGCGAAACCCTGGCGCGCTTCGAGCAGCGCGCGGGGTGTCCCATCTACGAAGGCTACGGCATGAGCGAAGCCGGCCCTTGCCTGGCGTTCAACCCCATGCACCGCCCGTGCAAGCCAGGTTCCGTGGGCCTGCCGGTTCCGGGCGGCGAGCTGCAGGTGGTGGATCTGGACCATGGCGACCGGCCTCTGCCGCCCGGCCAGCCCGGCGAGATCCGCGTGCGCGGTCCGCACGTGATGGCCGGTTACCGCCAGCCCGCGCAGGCGCTGCGCGCGGGCTGGTTCTACACCGGCGACGTCGCGGTCCTGGATGACGAAGGCTATCTCCACCTGCAAGGCAGGCGGCACGACTGCATCAACGTGGGCGGTTTCAAGGTCTATCCGCTGGAAGTGGAACAGGTGCTGCTGTCGCGCCCCGAGGTCGGCGAAGCCGCCGCCTTCGGCGTGGCCGACGAGCGGCTGGGACAGGTGGTGCACGCATGGGTCACGCCCGCGCCGGGCCAGCGCCTGGACCCCGACGCCCTGCAAGCCCATTGCGCCGCACATCTGGCCGGCTACAAAGTGCCGCGCCGCATAGGCGCGGCGGAAGCCCTGCCGCGCACCAGCATCGGCAAGCTCGCACGCGGCGCACTGGCCCCCGTGGCCGCGCCCGGTCCGATTTCGCAGTGACATTCAACACAAGGGGAGGAACATGAAGCAACTCGATCTGCAGGCGCTGCAACGCCAGCTCGCCGAAGAAGGTTACGCCGTCATTGAAAACGTGCTGGACGCCGCGCAACTGGAACAGGCGCGCGAGCGCGTTGCCAGCCTGATGGCCGCCGAACGCGCCGATCCGTTCCCGCTGGACGACGAACGGCACGAAGACGATGACGACATCCTGGCCTACTATAAGCGCCACTACACGGTGAGCGACATGGAAGCGCAGCGCATGGTGGCGCGCGTGCACCAGTACCGCCGCGACAACGAAAACACGCGCTGGCCGGTACCCATCAACAAAGTGTCGAAGAACTTCCTGCACTTGCCCACCCTGTTCGACGACGACAAGTCGCAACGCGTCTGGAACCTGCTGAACAAGGCGCCCGACATGATCCCGCTGATCGAGCACCCGGTGGTGCTGCCGATGGTGCGCAGCGTAATGGGCCAGGACTGCAACCTGCACGACTTCCAGGCCACCAGCATCGGCCCCGGCACGGGCGGCGGCGCCTGGCACGTGGACGCGCCGCTGGGCCAGATCGCCGAGCCGCTGCCGGAGTTTCCGCTGACGCTGCAGAACGTCTGGATGCTGGACGACTTCACCGCCGACAACGGCGCCACGCGCGTCATGCCGCGCAGCCACAAGCTGCGCAAGTCGCCGCCCTGGGGCAGCGGCCCGCTGGACGGCGAGGTCACGCTGACCGCGCCCGCCGGCTCGGTCGCCATCTGGCTGTCCAATACCTGGCACCGCTCCGGCCCGAACCATACCGACCGCGAGCGCCGCGCCATACTCTGCAACTACAACGTGTCCTGGCTGCGCGGCTTCGCCGACTTCACCAGCACCCTGCCCGCAGGCGTCGCGGCCGCGTTGTCCCACGATGCGCGCTATCTGCTGGGCTACGGCGCACGCGCGCCGTTGACGCGCTGACATGGGCGCCGCGACCTCGCCCCAGGCGCCAGCAACCGCGCCCCCGGCCATCCACGGCTACTGCGATCCCGCCTTCGAACCGGTACGCGCCGCGTTCGCGCGCAACTTCCAGGACGGCGGCGAGCTGGGCGCGTCCGTCGCCATCGAGGTCGACGGCAATCCGGTGGTCGACCTGTGGGCCGGATGGGCCGACACGGACCACAGCCGGCCCTGGCAACGCGACACCGTCTGTATCGTGTTCTCCAACACCAAGCCAGCCACGGCGCTCTGCGCCCACATGCTGGCCGAAGCCGGCGAACTGGACCTGGACGCGCCTGTCATCCGCTACTGGCCCGAATACGCCGCAGCGGGCAAGGCCGGCACCACCCCGCGCATGCTGCTCAACCACACCGCAGGCTTGCCCGCGCTGCGTGAACCCTTGCCCGCGGACGCCGCCTTCGACTGGGAAGGCATGGCTGGCCGGCTGGCCGCCGCCGCGCCTTTCTGGACCCCGGGCGAACGGGTGGCTTACCACGGCCTGACCTACGGCTGGCTGGTCGGCGAATTGGTGCGCAGGCTGGGCGGCTGCATGCCGGGCGAGTTTTTCCGCCGCCATATCGCGCAGCCGCTGGACCTGGACTTCTGGATAGGCCTGCCGGCAACCGAGGAAGCGCGGGTAGCACCCATCGTGCCGCCGCCGGCGCCGCAAGCGCCGTTCAGTCCCTACGAACAGTCACTGAAGGATGAGCCCGCAAGCCCCACCGCGCTATACGCCAAGAATACCGGCGGCTGGCGCCCTTCCGGCTTCAACAGCCGCGCGGGCCGTGCAGCCGGGCTGTGCGCGGCGGGCGGAATCGGCAATGCGCGCAGTCTGGCCCGCCTGTACGGCACGCTGGCGCTGGGCGGCGCGCGCGGCGGCGTGCGCCTGCTGCGCGAGGACACGCTGGCCGCGGCCACCGCCCTGTCGGCGCGCACGGACGACGACGCCTGCCTGCGCGTGCCTACGCGCTACGCCAGCGGCTTCATGCGCCAGATGGACAACCGTGCACAGGGCCTGGACAGCGCCTGCTTCGGCAGCGGGGCCTACGGCCATACGGGCGCCGGCGGATCGTTGGCTTTCGCCTGGCCGCAGCGCCGGCTTTCCTTTGCCTACACCATGAACCGCATGGGCCGCACCGTGCTGCTCGATGAACGCGCGCACCGCCTGGTGCGCGCGACGCACGCGGCTCTGGGCGCGGGGCCGCCAGACTGACGCCAACGCGGCACACACAAATCACAAAAAATACTGGAGACAAATTCTCATGAGCACGAGCTTTCCCTATCGCCCCTCCGTCCTGCGGCATCTCTTCGCCGCCGCTGGCGCCACCCTGCTGGTCCACGGCGCCGCCATGGCCGCCGACCCGGTGAAGATCGGCTATCTGATTCCGCTATCGGGCAGCGCCACAGCCTCCATCGGCAAGGATATGTCGCGCGCCACGCATCTGGCCGTCAAGCACATCAACGACGCCGGCGGCATCAAGGCGCTGGGCGGGGCGCAATTGCAACTGGTCGAAGTGGACACCCGGGGCGACGCCAAGGTCGCCATGACCGAGGTCGAACGCCTGATTACCCGCGAGAAGACCCCGGTGCTGCTGGGCGCGTTCCAAAGCGGCGTGACCTTCCCCGCCACGGCCGTCGCGGAAAAGAATCGGGTGCCGTGGGTAGTGGACCTGGCTGCCAAGGCCGACATCACCGAGCGCGGCTTCAAGTACGTATTCCGTCCCACGCAGATCCCGGCCTCGGGCAATGCCGAGAGCATGGCCGACTTCATTCAATACGCGGGCAAGACCACCGGCAAGCCAGCCAAGACCGTCGCCATGGTCTATGAGAACACCGATTGGGGCCAGGACATGGCCAACACGCTGCGCGCCAAGTTCAAGGCCGCCGGCATCGATCTGGTGCTGGACGAGGGATACCCGCCCAACTCGCCCGACCTGCGTCCGCTGGTGCTGAAGATCAAGGGCAAGAAGCCTGATGTCGTCACCGTAACCTCCTATGGCGCCGACGCGGTGCAGCTGCACAAGCTGCTGGCGCAAATGCGGGTCGGCTCGACCTACGTCGGCAGCGCGGCCGGCCAGATCGACAGCACCTTCATTCCGCTGGTCGGCAAGGAAATCGCCGGCAATGTCTACACCACCAACGGCTGGGCCGGCTACGAGTCGTCCATCACCACGCCGTTCGCCCAGAAGTTCTGGGACGACTTCGTCGCCGCCTACAAGGTCGATCCCAACGAACTGTCGGTCAGCGCCTACGCCGCGGTCTGGGTCATCAAGGACGCGCTGGAGCGCGCCGGCCGCGCCGATCCCGAGGCCATCCGCGACGCCCTGGCCCAGACCAGGATGCAAGGCACTGACCTGAACAAGCTGGTGGGCTATGACATCGTGATCGACGCCAAGGGCCAGAACCCCGAGAAGCGCTACGTCATGCAGCAGATCACGCCCGACGGCCAGTACCGCACCGTGTGGCCGGAAAACCTGGCTTCCAAGTCCTACAAGATGGTCTGGCCCGCCGCCCAGCCCTGACCGACCCGGCGCCGCCGCGCCACGCCCCGCGCGTGGCGCTGGCGCCCCGTTATCGCTAGGAGCTTCCCCTTGACCAATACCCTACTCCAGGCGCTGCTGGGCGGTATCGCCAGCGGTGCCGTCTACGGCCTGATCGCGCTAGGCCTCAGCCTGCAGTTCGGCGTCATGAAGATCATCAATTTCGCCCACGGCGCCTTTCTGATGATGTCCATGTACGTCTGCTTCGCGCTCACCAGCCATTTCGGCCTGCACCCGCTGGCCGCCATGCCGCTCACGGCGGCGGCGCTGTTCGTCGTCGGCTATGCGTGCCAGCGCTGGCTGCTCGACGGCATCTACCGCAAGGAAAACTCGCGCGAGCCGATCGGCGTGCTGATCTTCACCACCGGCCTGTGGATCTTCCTGGACAACGCCTTCCTGGCGCTGGCCGGTCCCGACAGCCGCACCATCGACGCGCCCTGGGCCAACGAGGTCTGGATGCCCGGCGACCTGATCTTTACCTATCCGCAGATCGCCGGCCTGTTCTTCGCCTGCCTGATCACGGCAGCCCTGGTGCTGTTCCTGCGTCACACGCGCACCGGCCGCGCCATCCGCGCCACCGGTCAGGACCGCGAAGCCGCCAGCGTGTTGGGCATAGACAGCGCCCGCGTCTACCGGCTGTCGTTCGCCATCGGCCTGCTGGTGCTGGGCGCGGCCGGTGCGCTGCTGCTGCCGCTCTATCCGGTCAACCCCTTCGTCGGCGACATCTTCGGCCTGCGCGCCTTCGTCATCGTCGTGCTGGGCGGCATCGGTTCGGTGGCCGGCGCGTTCTGGGGCGGCATCCTGGTCGGCGTGCTGGAATCGGTCGGCAGCCAGCTGATTCCCATCACTTACGCCGAGGCGCTCATCTTCCTGCTGTTTCTCGCCACCATGTATTTCCGGCCCAGCGGGCTGTTCGGCGTGGAGAACGAATAATGGCCAAGACCACAAAGACTTCGGCCGCCGGCATCGCCGCGCTGGGCCTGTTGGCGCTGCTGCCGCTGGCCAGCGGCAACCAATACCTGCTGTCGGTAGGCGCCATGACGCTGCTGTACGCCTATCTGGCGCTGTCGTGGAACATCCTGGGCGGCATTGCCGGCCAGCTCTCGCTGGGCCATGCCGCGTACTTCGGGCTGGGCGCCTATACCTCGACCTGGCTGTTCGTGAACCTGGGCATCAGCCCCTGGCTAGGCATGTGGGCCGGCGCCGCCGTGGCCATGGGAGCGGCGCTGATTGTGGGGTTGTCCTGCCTGCAATTGCGCGGCGCCTACTTCGCGCTGGCCACGATCGCCTCATGCATGGTGCTCAAGACCCTGGTGGAAAACGCCGACACCCTGCTGGGCGGGCCGCGCGGCATGGAGGTTACTTTGCTGCGCGACGCGCCGCTGTACTTCCAGCATACCGGCAAGGCCTATTACTACATTGTGGCGCTGGCCTTCACCATCGCCGCGTTGCTGATCAACCGCCACGTGCTGCGCAGCCGTTTCGGCTACTGCCTGACGGCCGTGCGCAACGACCAGGACGCGGCAATGGCGCTGGGCGTGCCCGTGCGCCGCTACAAGCTCACCGCGGCCATGCTGAGCGCGGCCATGACGGCACTGGGCGGCACCTTCTATGCACAGTTCGTGCTCTACATCAGCCCGGACAAGGTGTTCGGCGCCAATCTCAGCGTCGTCATTGCCGTGGTCTGCATCATCGGCGGACGCGGCACGCTCTGGGGGCCGGTGCTGGGCGCGCTGCTGTTGTTGCCTGGCGAAGAACTGGCGCGCTCGCTGACCGGGGGCATGGTGGGAGCCGACATGATGCTGTATGGCCTCTTGCTGATGATCGTTATCCGCTGGGAGCCGCGAGGACTGATGGCGATACTGTCCCGCCGCGCCAAAGCGCCTGTGCGCGCCGCCGGCGCGCCTGCCAAGGCGGCCGGCCCCGCAATGGGAGGCACGCGATGAACCTGCTCGAATTCCATAATGTCAGCCGAAATTTCGGCGGCGTACGAGCCTCCGACGAGGTCAGCTTCGCCGTCGGCGCCGACGAGATCGTCGGCCTGATCGGTCCCAACGGCGCCGGCAAGACCACGCTGTTCGCCATGGCCTCCGGCTTCGTGCCGCCCAGCAGCGGCGACATCCGCTTCAACGGCGCCCGCATCAACGGCCAGGACCCAGCGCGCATCTGCGCCGCTGGACTCGCACGCACGTTCCAGATCGTGAAGCCATTCGGCGACATGACGGTGCTGGAGAACGCCATGATCGGCGCCTTTCTGCGCCACCGCGCGCCAGCCCAGGCCGAGGAAATCGCCCAAGCCGTGCTGGCCCGCGTCGGCCTGGCCGGACGCGAGCACCAAATCGCACGCACCCTCACCCTGTCTGGCCGCAAGCGCCTGGAAGTCGCAAAGGCCCTGGCTACCCAGCCTCGTCTGCTACTGCTGGACGAAGTGATGGCGGGCCTGACGCCGGTGGAGACCGAGGAAATGGTGGCGCTGATCCTGTCGTTGCGCGGCGACGGCATCAGCGTCCTGGTGATCGAACACAATATGAAAGCCATCATGCAACTATCCGACCGCATCGTCGTCATCCAGCAGGGGCGCAAGATCGCCGACGGTCTGCCGCAGCAGGTCGCCCGCGATCCGCAGGTGGTGCGCGCCTATCTCGGGGAGGCCGCCTGATGCTCGAAATCCGCCAATTGGACGCCGGCTACGGCGACGTACAGGTGCTGCGCGGCGTGGACCTGCACGTGGGCGAAGGCGAGATCGTCAGCCTGGTTGGCGCCAACGGCGCCGGCAAGAGCACGCTGATCCGCACCGTCATGGGCTCCCTGCCCGCGCTGGCCGGCGAGGTCCGCTTCCTGGGCGAGCGCATCAGCGGCCTGCCCGCGCACCTGGTGGCGCGCCTGGGCATGGCCCAGGTCATGGAAGGCCGCCGCCTGTTCGGCCACATGGACGTCGAGGACAATCTGCTGGTCGGCGCCGACGTGTTGCGCGACAAGCGCCGCAGCCGCGACAACCTGGACTGGGTCTATCAACTGTTCCCGCGCCTGCGAGAACGCCGCCGCCAGCTCGCCCGCTCGTTCAGCGGCGGCGAGCAGCAGATGCTGGCCATCGGCCGCGCGCTGATGACCTCGCCCAAGCTCCTGCTGCTGGACGAGCCGTCCATCGGACTGGCACCCATCATGGTCAAGGACATCTTCGACAAGCTGCCGCTCATCAACGCGCGCGGCATCACCATTCTGCTGGTGGAGCAGGACGTGCACCGCTCGCTCAGCATGGCCGCGCGCGGCTATGTGCTGGAACACGGCGAGATCGTCATGTCGGGGCCCGGCGCCGAACTCCTGGCCGATGAAGGACTGCGCCGCGCCTACCTGGGGGTGTGACCACGGGACGACGGCGCGCGGCTCAGAACGTCACTTTGACCGAGGGCGCGCTGCGCCGCGCCTCGCCGTGGAACACGGCCTCGATGTTGTTGCCATCCGGATCCAGCACGAAGGCGCCGTAATATCCCGGGTGGTAGTCCCGGAAACCCGGCGCGCCGTTGTCCTTGCCGCCATGGGCCAGCGCCGCCTTGTAGAAGGCATCGACCATGGCCTGGTCCTGCGCCTGGAACGCAAGATGATGGCGTCCGGTCAGTTGCCCCGCCGCGGCCTTGCTGTCGGGCGTGGACACGAACAACTCGTCGGCCCAGAAATAGCCGTCGCCCGTGCCGCCCATCGGTACCTTCAACGCATCGAAAACCGCTTGATAAAACCGCTGGCTGGCCGCCAGGTCCCGCACCACCAGCTGGATGTGGTCGATCAGCCGGCCGCGATGGATTTCATTGGTCTGCATGTGGCGCTCCTGTTGGATGGGGAGCCTTTGACTATACCTTTCGGCATGCGGCCCCGTCCGCACCGGTTCAAGCCAGGTACGAAGCCACCTCGTCACGCGTGAGATAGCGCGTGAATGTCATGGACGGCTGCTGCGCCTCGTGCATGGCGCCGTTGAACCCGGACCAATTGCGTTTCATGCCTTCGTCCGTTTCCAGCGCGATCAGCACGCGTCTGCCGTGGCGTGAGGCGTTGTGGCGCAGCGCCGCCTCGCCCCACGCGTAGCGCATGGCGTCGATCAGCGCGCCATTGGCATAGGCGTCGGCCTGCAGCCATTGGAAATCAGCGGTATCGCCGTCCTGATCCGGTTCGCGCGGCGCGATCTCGCGCTTCACGCCCAGCGCCTGCGCATGCGCATGCTCGCCGATGATGATCTGCAGCAACGTGAATGCGTGGAAGTTGTTGTTCACGGCATGCGCCCTGGCAATGAAACCCGTCATGGAAGCCGGCAGCAGCACCACCAGTTCATCCTCGTAACCCAGCTGCGAGGCCAGCCACAGATAATGCAGATTCTCGAAGGGCAGGCTGTCGTTGCTGGTGGCCATGGGATGCAGCAGCGCCATCAATTCCGCGTCGGACACCAGGGCGGCGTGATTGCGGCGATCGCGCAGGACCATGGTCATCATCGGCAGCACCAGCAGGTCCGCCGCCTGGTGCAAGGCCTCCACCTCCCAGCGCCGGTCTTCGGGTACGTCGGCCATGCGCGACCTGGCGTCCTGCCAGGCCTGTCGGTCGGTCTCCTCCACCTCATCGTCGTCATCCTCGACCTCCTGCGCGCAATACGGACTCAGGGTGCGCAGCCACTGCCGCAGCAAGTCTTGCAGGACGGCAAAGAGCACCGCCGGATCGGCGCCGTCCTCCACCAGCGAGCCGCACATCAAGGCCAACGCGGCGGCGCGACCGGGATGCAGCGTCGGCAGCAGATCGGCACAGGTCCGCAGACTGGCGTCGGCCTGCCCAGGTTCGCGGGCCCTGGCAAGAAAGGCGCTGACCTCGGGGCGCTGGAAGAACTGATCCAGCGGGTCCAGATCGTCGGCGGTGGTGACGGGAGTACGAAGCGCGGCGGCGAATGTCGTGTCGGAAGCAGTCATGGAGATGAGCGAACATGAAAGCGGCGGTGGACGCCGCGCGGCAGCCCGGAGTTTACTGAAGCTGCGCCGGACGCGTCTGCAGCAAGCTTTCAAGACGGGGCGAAACACCCCGTCGCCAGAATCCGGAAGATAGTGATCGCATGTGCATCGAGCGCCAGGTATTGATTTTTCCCCGCGACCTGCGACAATGAAATCATGCATTTCATCTTGGCCGACAGTCCGTTCCTGGTCCCTTGACCATCACCGCGCTCCGCAAGGCGCGATCAAAGGAGCCCACGATGCCGCCCATAATCCTCCCGGCATTCGCGTAGCGAGCCGACCCTCTCCTCACAAGACGCAGTCCAGCCGCGAACGTTCCGCCACGGCCGCATATCGCCCTGCGGACTGACGCGCCCGCGCTGCAGCAGCAAGCCATACATGGGCTCGCCCGAGCGAACACGGCCCGAAAACGGATTGCGATTAACTTTCGCCGCCGGCTGCCGTTAAAGAAGTGAAGACAGACATAGCCATCCCCTCCGTTTCCAGTCGCAAGGAGTTGCTGTCATGTCCAAGCTCCAATATCGCCTTTCCCTGCTTTTGCTGTGTGCGTCCAGCGTCCTGCCCGCAGCCCACGCCGCGGATGGAACCATCTATTTCCACGGGGCCATCGTCGAGGCGGCATCATGCACGCCGCAGATTCAACCCAAACGGGTCGCCGTGCGCGTGGAATGCGACGCTGAACGCGCCCGCGCCGCCGGCAAGCCGGCCTACCGCTACGGGGTAAACGCCAGCCGCGTGCAGGTCGACGTGCAACCCGTGTCCCTCAAGGCGCGACAGACCGGGCAGAAAGATGCCCAGGGCTACATCATCACCCTCGCCTACTTGTAGTCGCAAGTACGCACGATCCGGCGGCCCGCGCGCCGCTGGATTGCGTAGCCCCCCGTGGCGCGCGGCAAACCGGGATAGACAGGACGCATCAAGCGGCGTTCAAGGCCTTGGCCAGCACCGTGAATATCCGCTCGTCCGTGGACTGCGCAACGTTGAACCGCAGGAAATCCCCAGCTGCCAGCGACTGGCTGAACGCATTCCCCGGCGCCACCAACACCCCTTCCTTCAGGCACAGGCGGGCCACGGTAGCCGCGTCCTTGCCTTCGGGCAGGCGGCACCACAGAAACATGCCCGCCCGGGGCGTCAACCAGGGCTTGATGCCAAGCTTCTGCAGCTTGGCGGCGGTCTTGTCCATCTGCTGCGCCAGACGCAGCCGGGTCAACTCCATATGCCGACGGTAGCCGCTGCCCGTCAAGGTTCTGAAAATGACGTCGGCCGCCAGCCGGCTGCTGCCAAAAGTCGTGGCGACTTTCAGGTCGGTCAGGCTTTCCACCCAGTCGGACCGCACCGCGATGTAGCCGCAGCGCACCGACGCCGACACCGTCTTCGAGAAGCTGCCGATATGTATGACCCGCGACAGCCCATCGAACGCGGCCAGCCGCGGCGCGGGCGTGTTCTCGAAATCCGCGAAGATATCGTCTTCGACGATCACCAGCTCGGAATCGTCCGCCAGCTTCAACAGACGGTGCGCAACCAGGGGCGACAAGGTCGCCCCCGTCGGATTGTGTATGCCGGAGTTCGTGATGTAGAGCCGCGGGGAATGCTCGCGCAGCGCCGCTTCGAACGCTCCGAGGTCCGGCCCGTTCGGCGTGTACGGCACTCCCACCGCCTTGACGCGATGCGCCTTCAGCAGCGCATGGAAGTTGAAATAGCAGGGATCGTCCACCAGCACCGTGTCCCCAGGCTCCAGCAGGAAGCGCAGGATCAGGTCGATGGACTGCGTTCCCGAATCGGTCAGCATGATCTGCTCGGGCCCGGCCTCTATCCCCATGCCCGCCATGCGCCGCGCCAATAACTGCCTCAAAGGCGCATGGCCCAACGGCGTTCCATACTCGGTCAGTTCCGCGGTTTCGGCCCGCGCCATGCCGCGCATGGCGCGCCGCAACCCGTCTTCATACATCCAGCTGACCGGCAGCCATCCGCAACCCGGCCGCAAGCTGTCCGCGTCCGCCGCCAGCGACTGGCGCGAAACCCACAGCGGATCGACCTCCCGGTCCAGCTTCGGTCCCATCTCGGTCAGCGTCAGCGGTGCCACCTGCCCGGCCACATAAAAGCCGGAGCCGGGACGCGACACCAGCACGCCCTCGGCCGCCAGCCGCTCGTAGGCTTCCACCACCGTGGACACCGACACGTCCAGCGTCTTGGCCTGCACTCTTACCGAAGGCAGCCGGGCGCCAGGCAAGGCCGTGCGCGCCGCAATCCGCCCCTGGATCTCGCCCATGACCTGCTTGATTAGGGTGCCGCCACGCGCCATGAAAATCTCCGCCGTACTGGCTCTTTATACATAACAGTTCCTTGAAATTGTACTGGATTGTGCGTGGACTACGGACAACTGCCGTGCTGTACTGAAGCCCGCTATCAAGGAGCTTCAGATGCAAAAGGCCACCAGCGGCTGGGTGAACGGTTTTATCGGTGTGGTGATCTTCGCGGGCTCCTTGCCCGCCACCCGGGTCGCCGTGGCGGACCTGGATCCCATTTTCCTGACCTGCGCGCGAGCCGCCATCGCGGGCCTCTTGGGCCTGGCCCTGCTGATGCTGCTGCGCCAACGCCGGCCGTCCCTGTCCGACCTCCCCTCCCTGGCGCTGACCGCGCTGGGCGTGGTGGTCGGCTTCCCCCTGCTGACGGCGCTGGCCCTGCAGCACGTCACCTCGGCCCACTCCATCGTCTTCCTGGGACTGCTGCCGCTCAGCACCGCGATCTTCGCAGTGATACGCGGCGGCGAACGCCCGCGACCGCCGTTCTGGATGTTCTCCATCGTCGGCGCCGCCTGCGTCGCGGGCTACGCCGCCTGGGGCGGCCTGCAAGCCTCGCCCACCGGCGACCTGCTCATGCTCGCCTCCATCATCGTCTGCGGCCTGGGCTACGCCGAAGGCGCCAAGCTCTCCCGCAAGCTGGGCGGCTGGCAGGTCATCAGCTGGGCGCTGGTACTGTCCCTGCCCCTCATGCTGCCCATCGCGCTACTGACCATGCCGGCGTCGTTCGAACACGTTGGCGCGCCGGCGTGGATAGGTCTCGCCTACGTGTCGCTGTTCAGCATGCTCATCGGGTTCGTGTTCTGGTACCGCGGGCTGGCGCAGGGCGGGATTGCGGCGGTGGGGCAGTTGCAGCTGTTCCAGCCGTTCATGGGGCTGGGATTGGCTGCCGTGCTGCTGCATGAGCAGGTCAGCTGGACGATGCTGGTCGTGACGCTGGCGGCGGTGATTTGCGTGGCGGGCGCCAAGCGGTATGCGTAGCACGTGGCGCGCAAGCGCCACCCAAGCCCTATCAATGAAGCTGGTCTGAACCCTGGGGCTGCAATTCCGCCAAGGCATTCCAATCGGGATCCTTGTACATGCGCAGTTGTATGGGATAGACCGGATGCCCCGCCAGGCATGCATTGAACGCATCCAGGAAGGCTTCGACGTCCCGCGTGTAGTAACGCCATTCTTTGTGGTGATTCCCGGTCAGGCAAGCCACCTGCACTCCGATATCGGAGTTCTCAAAGCCTTTTTCGATAGCCTCTTCAAAGCTATTGTGGCTCTGCTTGTCTTCGTCACTGGGCATGCCGGACTCGATGCCCTGGTACGGCCAGGAGATGATGACCAGGTTTTCATTGATCTGACGGTCAGGCGCCGATGGCAGCCCGGTGCGAAAACGAACGATGACCGTCAAGCCCTCGATCTGCGCTTCACCCACTGCCCACAGATCGCCTGGAAAAATACTGCTCATTAAATCAATTCCTGTGTAGACGCCGAACCCGGGAGGTTCAGCGCTTGTTACTGAGAAAACCTTGCGCGCGCGACCCAGCGCTACAACTGCATATGCTCAATGCGGTCCCGCCCATTTTTCTTGGCCGCATATAGCTGCTGGTCGACGGCTTCGATGAAGCCAGCGCGGTCTATCTTCCCGTCTGGCACCACCGTTCCGGCGCCAATGCTGACGGTGACGCGCCTGCCATGCGGTGACAGCGCGTGCACGATAGCCTTTTTCTGGAGCAAGCGCTGGCAGCGCTCAGCGACTTTTCGCGCCACCTCGGCGTCGGCTTCCGGCAGCAGCACGACAAACTCTTCGCCCCCGTAGCGCGCAACCAGATCGCGAGGCCCATCCAGCGCCAGACTCAGGGTCTGGGCGATATCCACCAAACATTGATCGCCCTGGGTGTGGCCATACAGATCGTTGTACTGCTTGAAGAAATCAACGTCGAACAACAGCATGGACAGCGGCTGACGTTCGCTGCGCGCGCGCTCCCACTCCAATTCGAAACCACTATCGAAGCGACGCCGGTTGGCAATGTTCGTCAAACCGTCCTTGAAGGACAGCGCCTCCAATTCCTTCTGCAAGGTCAGCAGCTTTTCCTCGGTCTTCTTGCGTTCGGTGATGTCGAACATGAAACCGATCAGCGCTTCGACCTCGCCCCTGTCGTTGCGCACCACGTGCACAACGTCGCGGATCCACACGTAGCCGTTTTCCTTGGTCAGCGCCCGGTAGTCCGCCTCGTGGTCGACGCCGGCCTGGGATTGGGTGACGCAAAAATTCACCACATAGTCCCGATCCTCCGGGTGCATGCGCATGGCCCAGTCCTCCACGCTCACCCAGCTGTCGGCCTTCCAGCCCAACAACGTTTCAATCTGCGGGCCGATATAGGCGAACTGCTTCGTGGCCCAATCGATCTTCCAGGGAATTGCCTTGGTCGACTCAAGCAAGGTCCTATACACCGCGTTGTCATCAAGAAGCGGGCTTTCACTCGACATACCCTATCCATCCTCGATCCAAATGAACGGGTCACTGTAGCCTGAATCCATCAGCTGCGGCGGGGTGCTCGGTGAGCGCCAAAAGAAGCGCGCCATGAATCGGCCGCGTTCGGCGGCCGATTCCGGGATCCCTCAAGGCGCCAACACCTCGATAATCCGGCTCCCGATGTACTCCGCATGGGTCTCGAGCGCAAAATGCCCGGTATCCAGCAGCTCGACCTGCGCGTCCGGATTGTCCCGCTTGAACGCCTCGGCGCCAGGCGGAATGAAGAACGGATCGTGGCGCCCCCAGATCGCCAGCGTCGGGATCTTCGCGGAGCGGAAAAAGGCCTGGAAATCCGGATACCGCTTCAGGTTGTTGGCGTAGTCCAGGAACAGATCGAGCTGGATTTCCTTGTTGCCCGGCCGCTCGAGCAAGGCGGCATCGAGCGTGTAGCTTTCCGGAGCCACGTCGTCCGGATTGGCGACGCCATGCACATACTGCCACTTCGTACCCTCTAGGTTCAGCACGGCATCCGCGATGACCTGGCGGTTGGCGGCGGTTGGCTCCGCCCAATAAGCGCGGACCGGCGCCCAGGCATCGCCCAGGCCTTCGAGATAGGCATTGCCGTTCTGCGAAACCAGGCCGGTGACCCGCTCGGGGTGGGCTAGCGCCAGGCGCAGCCCGACGGGCGCGCCATAGTCGAAAACATACATCGCATAGCGCTTGAGACCCAGCGCATCGACGAATGCGCCGAGCGACGCGGCCAGGTCGTCAAACGTATAGCGGTAACCGCGCTCCTCGGGCACTTCCGTGAAACCGAAGCCGGGCAGGTCCGGCGCGATCACTTGAAAGCGCGTGGCCAGAATCGGGATCAGGTTGCGGAATTGATGCGAGGAACTGGGAAAACCGTGCAGTAGCAGCAGCACGGGCGCATCGGGATTGCCCGCTGCGCGATAGAAAAAATTCAGGCCGTCGGCTTGCACGCGACGCGTTTGGATCCGGCTTTCAGGGGTACTGGACATGACGGTCTCCGCAGTCAGGAACTGGATCAGCAGCCGAATTCCGGCAGGCTGTGCGAGCCATTCTTGCGCCTTTTAAGTAACCCGTCAAACTAATATTTAACGGTTACTTAAATAGTTCAAAGCTATGACACGGAGCGGTTCGTTCAAAAAAAAACCGGCCAGGGCGGCCGGATGAATGGGCAAGCAAGCGCTCAGGAAGCCGCGTCCTGGGCTTCCCTCTGGCGAAAGGCCGCCACCTTGTGGCGGTTGCCGCAAAGCGACATGCTGCACCACCTGCGGCGATGAGATCGCGTGCGGTCGTAGAACCAGAGGGAACAGAGCGGGCTTTCGCATTTGCGCACCAGCTCGAAGTCCCCGTGCACGAGCAAGTCCGCGGCCGCCTCCGCGGCGGGAAGCAGCCATTGGTCAGGCGTGGCCGCTTCGTACCGACGGGCCAGGCTGGGCGCGCCCGCCACCACGGCAACCTCGAGATGGCTGCCGCCGGCGGCGAGCGCCCGGTTGAGCGCGCTGAGCTTGAGCGGCAATCCGGCCTTTCTCTGGGCAACCAACGCACGCACCGTCTCGCGCAATGTCCGCGCGGATTCGAGCAGGCCCTTGGGCGTCTTGCGCTGGGCGGGCGCAAAGCCCAAGGCGTCCAGCCAGGACCGCACATCGTCGTCCGATTGCAGGCGGTCGCGAGGGCCGTCGTCGGACTGCTCGACGGTGTTGATCAGGTCTAACGCCGCATGATCGCCCAGCAGGCGAAATTCGGGCGTGGGGGTAGTGGCGGTCATAACGTTCTCCGTCTTGAATGTAACCACTTAGTTTGCGACTATCAAGTTACGGAAGAATCGTGCGGCGCGCGGCGTCATGTTTTCGCGGACTACAATCGCGCTCGGCAATCCCGAGTCCCCACATGAGAGAGAAAGCATGCAAATCGCCATTGCCTCCGACCACGCCGGCTACGAGCTGAAGGAAAAGCTGAAGAAGGCCTTCGAAAACGTGGATTGGCTGGACCTCGGAACCCACAGCGAAGACTCGGTCGACTACCCCGCTTTTGGCTTTGCCATGGGGCGGGCAATCACGGACGGAAAGGTCCAGAAGGGCGTCGTGATTTGCGGCTCGGGCATAGGCATTTCGATTGCCGTCAATCGTTTCCCCGCCGCAAGAGCCGCCTTGTGCACGAATGCCACCATGGCGCGCCTGAGCCGTCAGCACAATGATGCGAACGTGTTGGCGCTTGGAAGCAGAATCATAGGAATCGAGGTGGCGCGCGAATGCGTCAGCGCTTTCCTTGACACGCCCTTCGATGGCTCGCGTCATCAGCGCCGCATCGACATGCTGAGCGAGGCGGGCTGAGCTCCCAACGGCCTGCCGGAACGCCACATGTCCATCATCCCGTTTTCGATCCCGCGGCCAGCCCGCGACCAGACCTGGCGCTTCATGCACAGCCGCCAGCGCTCGCAATTCGCAGGCGCGGATGAACGCATCGTGCTCTACGATGCCCCGCCGCAAGAGGCCGTCCTGGCCTCGATCGAAGACGTGCATCTATGGGCGCCTCAGGGCGACCCGCTGCACGAGCTGCCCGAACTCCTCGCCCGGCTGCCGGCGCTGGCGCACCTGTCCATCGGCCCCGGCGCGGTCGCGGGCAGCGTTCTGACCGGATTGCGCGCAGACATGCTCCCAGCCAGCCTGCGCCATCTTTCCATCCATCCCGAACCCGGCACGTACGCCTGGAAAGCCGGCCCGCTGCCCAGGCTGGAGGCGCTGACAGTAGACGCAACGTTGCGGTTCGAGCCGGAAGACTTTCCGGCATTGATTTCCTTGTCCATGGTTCCGGACCGGCGCGGCATGCTGCTGGACCGCGCCTTGAGCCTGCCGCTCAAGGAGCTGAACCTTTGGAACGTGCCGTTCGATTCGTCGGTATTCGATCGCATCGCGGGACTGCCGCTGTTGGCGCTGGGCTTGCTGGCGGGCCGTGGCTTGAAGACGCTGTCCGGCATCGAGCAACTGACAGGATTGCGCTCCTTGCGCCTGAAGAACCTGGGTGCGCTGGAGAAGATAGGTCCGATCAGCGCCCTTGAAAGCCTGGAACGGCTGGACATTCAGTACTGCAAGCGGATTGCGGACATCGGCGTGCTGGACACGCTGACCCGATTGCAGGAGCTGACGCTGGTCGGCTGCGGCGATGTGGGATTGGGCGAGTTGGCGCAAACCTTGAACGCGCGCTTGCGGCGCGCGAACATCGCGGCAACGCGATAACCAAGACAAGCCTGATGAGCAACTTGCACGAACGTTTCCTGAGCTTGCTTGCCGCGCGCGGCTGGACGGTACACCGCGCGGCGCCCGTGGCTACACCGGCTGACTCCTCGGAACACGCGGCGTTCCTGTCCTTGTACACGCAGCTGAGCAGCGCGGACGACACGCGCTGGTTCCTGAGCGCGGCCGACTATGCCGGAACCGCCGACAGCGCCTTTGGGCGGGACACCTTTCGCGACATCAGCCTCGAAGCCGCCATCAGCGACGCCGACCGGCACGCCGTCGAGGCATTCTGGGCGCGCCATGTGCCGATCTTCATGAGCGTGGACGGCGATTATGAATTTCTCGCGATCGACCTGATCTCGGGGCGGGTCGTGCACGGCGTCGAGCCGGAGTTCGAGGCAGTCAGCGAGGTGGCCAGCAGTCTTGGCGACCTGTTCGAGCAGATGCTTGCGGATGACGAGGCGGCTGCGCTATTGGGCTGATGGTTCCGGTATAGTCAGCCGACGCTATCCCTTTGGATCCCAGGCTCCTCGATGTTTCGCTCACCGTCCCGTATGCACCGCAACGTCCGCAGCGCGATTGCGCTGGCAGTCCTGTCTCTTTTAGCCGCCCAGGCCCACGCCGCGCCCCGCACCGTCTACACCGGAACACTGCAAGGCGCCGGCGACATCGTGCTGGAGCTGGACACCGAAGCAGCGGCCGACGGCACCTTGACCGGCCGCTACTTCTACGCCAAGCACGGCGTGGACATCCCGCTGCGCGGCACGGCCAAGGAGCTCTTCGAACCGAAGCCCCGCCAGGAAGGCAAGCCGGCGGATCAGGCCGCAAGCTGGCAAGGCACCCGCGATGCCACCGGCTACCGCGGCCTCTGGACTGACGCCGGCAGCGGCAAGCAGCTACGCTTCGACCTGAAGCAGGTTGCGCAATACGACACGGAGCAGCTGGAAAAGGACCGCAAGCAGGCCCGCGCCAGCCAGGTCAATCTTGGCGACGTCGACGTCCAGGCAGGCATCACCGCCGCCCGTGCGCCCTACGAGACGCTGAAGCTGGCCGGACACGCCCAGCCGGTCGGCAAGGAGATCGGTGACGGCGCGGTGGCCTATCGCATGTGGCGCGATCCGCGCACCAAGTTCACCTACCCGCGGCTCAGCCGCCATCCCGATGCGCAGGTCCTGCAGCGCACGAACTATCTGCTCGAACAACGCCATTGGCAGAAGAGCCTGGGCGCGCTGGCTTGCATGGCCTCGGCCTACACCAGCGGCAATCCGGGCGCCGGCACGCTGGGCGGATTCGATGAAGAGGCCGTGCACGTCACCTGGCTGTCGCGCGCGCTGATGACGGTGACCGAATCGGGCAGCCTGGACTGCGGCGGCGCGCATCCCTACAACCATTTCGAACCCTACACCTACGATCTGCTGCGCGGCGAATACCTGGACTGGAATCGCGTGTTCGACGCGTATGTGCCGGGCAAGCGCAGCTTCGGCGGGGAAAAGAGTCCCGCCCTGCTCGCGCTGGTGCAACAGGCGGTCAAGTCGGGCACCGCCGCCCAACAGTCCGGGGATCGGCCCAATCTGGAAGACTGCGCGGACCTCTGGCCCGACTATCTGGCGCTGGGCGTGCAGGCGCCCGGCGCGCTGAGCCTGTCCGTGTCCGGAGTCGGGCACGCGTCGGGCGCTTGCCTGGGCACCCATGCCAGCGTGCCGTTCAAGGCCTTGACGCCTTATCTGAAGCCGGACGGGCAGGCGTATCTGGTCACCAACTGACGGAGCGCACGGGCTTGCCGTGCGCGCAAAACCATGCGGTCGAAAGCGGCCGGCGCCGCCTGGAATCACGGGTCAAGGGCCGCACCGGCGCGGCTGAGTCCCCTGGCGTGTTCCTGGAAGCCGCGCAACGCCTCCGCGGGCACCAGCGACCCGCCCGTGGCCCAGATGACGTGCGTGGCTTCGGACATATCCATGCCCTGGACATACGCGCGGCCGGCGGCTGAATCCAACCAGCCCGGACCGGAAACCGCGGCGGCGGCCGATGGTTCGACCTCGACGCCCAGGGTGTCTTTCAGCGCAATCAGGTTCAGGTAGAGCTCGTCATCGGACACGGTGAAGACGCCGCCCAGCTGTGGCTTCATCAGCGCAGCCACCAGCTCGGATGCCTGGCCGACGGCCAGGCCGTCTGCCTCGGTCCGGTTGTCCAGGCCAATGTCGTACACCGACACGGGAGTGTCCGCTCCCGACGCCAACTGCACCAGAAAGCACGGTGAGGCGACGGGCTCGGCGAAGAAGCAATGCACGTGAGTCCCGAACAAAGCCTTCAGGCCATGACTGATGCCACCCGGTGCGCCGCCGACGCCGCAGGGGATATACACGAACAGCGGGTGCGCTGCATCGACCACGCGCCCCGCTTCCACCAATTGCCGCGCCAGTCCGCGCGCGGCCGCGGCATAGCCGAAGAACAGCAGCTCGGATTGCTCGTCGTCGACGAAATGGCTGCGGGGCGCGGCCAGCGCCTGCGCCCGCCCGGCTGCGACGGCCTCGGCGTAGTCGCCATCGTGTTCCACCACGCGCACGCCGCGTTGGCGCAGCCGGTCCTTCTTCCATTCCTTGGCATCGGCGGACATATGCACCACGGCATCGAATCCCAGCGCGGCGGCCATGACGCCGATGCTCATGCCCAGGTTGCCGGTGCTGCCCACGGTCACGGCATACCGGCTGAACACGGCGCGAGCCTGCGGCGTGGCCAGGATGCGCCTGTCCGTTGACGCATCCTGCAGCAGCCCGTGCTCCAGCGCGATCGTCTCGGCAATGGCCAGCACTTCATGAAATCCGCCGCGCGCCTTGATGGAGCCTGCGACGGGCAGCTCGTCATCGCGCTTGAGGTACCAGCTGCCCGAGGCGCAGCCGCCGCCCAACGCCTGTTGCAACGGCCCGGCAGCCATCAGCCGGGACTCGATATGCCCATTCGCGGCCGCGAGCTCGGGAAAGAGCGTAGCCAGCAGCGGCGCGCAACGCGCCAGACGGCTTTCCGCCTCGTTGATCAGGGTCAGGGACGGGGCGGATCCTGGCAAGGGTCCGCCCCTTTCGGGGTTGAGCCATAGCAAAGGCGTTCTTGATTGAAGATTTTCTAATAGCTGAGGATCGAAATTGGCGGTCATCATGAACTTGCAGGTTGATGGTTCAGCGCGAATCGTAGATGCCGCCAGCATGCAAGAATAGCGATCATTTCTACTGCAGCCATTAGCGTGACTTATGCCAGCCCATTTCGACTCGACACTGCTGGGCGCCCTGCGCTGTTTTGACATGGCCGGCCGTCATCTCAGCTTTACCAGGGCTGCGGCAGCCATGAACCTCACGCAAAGCGCGGTAAGCCAGCAGATCCGGCAGTTGGAAGACCGCCTGGGCTACCTGCTGTTTGTTCGTCAACAACGCGGCCTGACGTTCACGTCCAAGGGCGAGTCGCTGTACTCGACGGTCAGCCGCGCGCTGGGCGACATCCAACAGGAGATCGAGCGGCTGGGCTTGCCGGCGTCAACGCTGCAGGTCAATTGCCTGCCCTCGTTCGCGCTGCAATGGCTGATGCCGCGCCTGACGGAATTCCATCGCTTGCAGCCAGACATATCGGTGCGGCTGAAGGCGGAGTTCCAGCCGCTGGACCGCAAGCTGATGGAGGAAGAAGACATAGACATCGCCATCCGCTACGACCCGGCGCATTACAGCGATTTGCAGGCGGACGCCTTGCTGGACGAGTATCTGCTGGTGGTCGCAACGCCCGAATACCTTGCGGCCCACCCCAAGTTTCGTGCCGGCAAATCGCTCGATGGCGTCGAGTTCCTGCACGACGCCTCGCCTTGGGCTGGCGCCGCGGAGTTCATCGAATGGCGCACCTGGATGCAAGCGCACCAGCCGGGCTGGGTGCGCCATCTGGACGGGCCGCAGTTCAACCTGGCCAGCCTTGCCATTGGCGCCGCGCTGAATCACCAGGGCGTGGCGATCGGGCGCAGCGCGATGGTCTATGACGAGATCCGCAGCGGGCGGCTGGTCGACGTGTTCGGCAAGCACACGCCCGCGCCGGCGCGCTACGTATTGCTGTCACGCCGGCCTGATGAGCGGCGCACCCGGATCTTTTCCGAGTGGTTGAAATCCGAATGCCGCAGCTTCGACAGCGCGCGGTCCGCCTTGATCGGGGACTCGCGCGGGTAAGGACACGCCGTGGAACCGGCGAGCGACGCCGCCGCGCGACATCAAACCGCCGCGGCGCTCAAATGTTCATAAAGTATCGCCGCGCCTATCCCGATCAGCGCGATACCGCCCAGGATCTCGGCCCGCTTCCCGGCGACGCTGCCCAACACCCGCCCCAGCATCACGCCTATCGTCACCATCAAGGTAGTCGCCAGGCCAATGGCAATGGCCGCCACCACGATGTTCACGTCCACGAACGCCAACCCCACGCCGACCGCCATGGCGTCGATGCTGGTGGCCAGGCCCGTTGCCGCCAGCAGCCAGAAGGAATGGCGGGTGACGGGCGCGGCGTCCTCCTCCTCTTCCTTGAGGCCGTTGCGTATCATCAGCAAACCCAGAATACAGAGCATCGCGAACGCGATCCAATGATCCCAGGCAACCACGTACTTGGCCGCGACCGAGCCCAGTCCCCAACCTATCACCGGCGTGATGGCTTCGATCACGCCGAAGATCAGCCCTGTGCGCAGGGCTTCCGGGAATCGGGGTTTGTATAGCGCGGCGCCTTTGCTGATGGCCGCGGCGAACGCATCCGTGGACATGGCGAACGCGAGAACGATGATGGCGATGGGATTCATTGGAGTCGTGATCCTGCTGGGCGGAAACGGCACGGATCTCCCGCGCCGCCCGGCGTCGCGCGAAAAATCCGTGGTCTGGCCAAGCATGGATGCCGCTTGCGCCATGGCCGAGGAAGCCAAGAATGTTGACGCAAGCCCCTGCGGACCGGACCTTGGCTGGCCGGGCTGCAAGGAGGCTACTCCCCAAAGAGTAAGGGCAGTCTAGCAGAGCCTGCCGATCCGTGTGTTACACCACTAGTCCTTGTGGATTCCCAGCTCCACGCGAACGCCTGTCTGGCGATGCTGCCATCGCCCCGGCGGGAATGATCAGGACACGCACATGACCCAATCCGAATACATCGCCGAACTGCTGCGCATCCTGCGCGCCCACGACGCCGCGGCGCGCGCCACACTGACGGCGCTGATCGCCGCCCTGCCGCCCAAGGCGCGCGAGATCCATTTCGTGGTGTTCCCCGATCAGGACGGCGAAGGTACGTTTTCGGTGGTGGCCAGCCTGGAAGGCCCGGACCTGTTCGTGCTCAACAAGGCCATCGAAGGCCACCGCTACCTGTTCGACGTGCGCCACACGGAAGACGGCATCGAGCCCGAAGTGCCGCTGTTCGCGTCGGGCGAAGCCGGTTTCAACGTACAGGACGTCATCGTCGATACCGCGATGCAATGGGTGGCGGAACTGTGGGAAACCAGCGGCCATGGCCATTCGCCGCTGCCGGGGCTGGTGTACGGGGAGGAAGGCTACGGAACGCTGGAACCGCTCGCACTACCGGCGTAGCGCCGCGGCATGGGCCGCGCACTCACCAGGCCACGTGGAACATCGCCTTCGCCAGCACCACGATCAGCACCATGTGGCAGAACACGCTGATGTGCATGCGCCTGCTCAATGCGCCGGTCAGGCGCTTGCGGCGCGCGAGCGTCAAGGCGGTCGCGACATGGAGCAGCACGCTCAAGGCCAGCGCGATCTTCAGCGACAGCAGGACGCCGAAGGACGAAGCGAATGGATCGGCGAGCGCGCCGCGGTATTGCCAGGCCAAGCCCAGGCCGGCCAGGTAGAGCACCACGACCGACCACGGCAGCACGGCCCGCACGCGCGGCGCCAGCTGGCTGCCCAGCGCGCGGCGCACGTCGGGCGGCAGGCGCTTGTGCACCGGTTCCAGGAACAGCACCTCGAAGGTGACGGTGCCGACGAACAGGAAGGCGGCAAGCAGATGCAGGATGAGCAGCAAGGGGTAGGTGTTCATGGCTGCGAATGGGAATGGCCATCAGTCGGGATTGTCTCATCCGCGCCATGCGCTGCAACATGACAAACATCAAACGCCCCCCCGCTCAGAACTTGTAGCTCACCTTCATCCAGACGTTCCTGGGCGTGCCGTAGTTGTAGCCGTTGTAGCCCCCCAGGCCGCTGTAGTAATACTTGTCGGTCAGGTTTTCCACATTGACGGACGCGGACACATGCCTGTTGAAGTCATAGCGCGCCATCAGGCCAAACAGCGTGACGCCGCCCTGGCTGGCGCGTCCTAGTCCGCCGGCTTCGTCGTAGTAGATGCTGCTCTGGTAGCTGACGTTGCCGCCGATCGTGAGCTTGTTCCACTCGCCCGGCAGCCTGTAGCTGGCAGCCAGGCGGAACAGCCGCTGGGGCGTGCTCGGCAGCAGCAATGCGCCCTCGGCGTCGCGCTTGGCAAAGTAGGTATAGCCGCCCATCAGCTGCAGGCCAGGCGCCACTTCGCCGGACGCGGTCAACTCGAACCCCTTGCTGCGCGCGCCTTTGACGGCGCGGTAGGGAGTGCTCCCGTCCGGCAGCGGCGGGCTGGACGGATCCTCCACCGCAACGTTTTCCTCCTGGGTGCGGAATATCGCGAAGCTTGTGTTCAGCTTGCCGTCCAGATGTTCGCCCTTCAAACCGATTTCATAGTTTTGACCGGTTTGCGGCGGCAACACCACGTTGCTGGCGTCACGCGAGGTGGTGGGTATGAATATCCGGGTGTAGCTGGCGTAAGCCGAATAATCCTTGCTCAGGTCCACGACCACGCCGGCATAAGGCGTGAAGACGCCATTTTCCTTTGCGGTGGGGTTGTGGGTCCAGGTGTTGGCGGGGCCGTTATAGGCCGAAGAGTTTTCTTCGTACCAGGTGGTCCGGGCGCCCAGGATCAGCGACACCGGCTCGGCCACCTTCAGGCGCGCGGAACCGTAGATGGCGGTCTCCTTCGCGTCCAGGAAGGTGTCGTAGAAGGTGTAGGGCATGGCGGGCCGCGGCACGTCGCGCAGATCGTAGAGATTCACGCGCCGGCGGTCCCAGCCAGCGGGGTTCGCCGAGTTCAGGTTGAGTTCGCTGGTGTAGCGGTTGTAGCTCAGTCCCAGGACGGCCCGGTGCTCCCTGCCGAATGCCTGGAACGGCCCTTCGGCGTAGATATCGAAGGACTTGTTGGTGGAGCTTGCCGGGTTGTCGCGCAATTCGATGGTGGAAGCGCCGGACGGATCGACGGGCTGATACGCGAGGACGTAGCCCCAGGCGGCCTTTCTTTCGTTTTTCAAGCGGCTGGCGTCCATCTTGACGTGCCAGCCGCTGCCGAAGCGATGGTCCAAGGTCGCGAATATCCGGTCCGTATACATGTCCCATTGGCTCCATGGCGTCACGGGATTGAAGGACCGGGGAAAGTTCGTGCGCGTGCCGTCGCTGTAGAACAGCGGCGCCTGGCCGAAGTTCGCGCCGTCGATGGCGGTCTTCTGGTGCTCGTAGCCGAGGCTGACGGTGGTGCTGGGCAGGATGTCGGCCTCGAGGATGCCGTAGAAGACATCGTCGGACCGCTTCTTGTAGTCAATGAAGCTGTCGCCCGCGGTGCGGGCGGCAACCACCCGGCCGCGCAGCGTGCCGGCGCTGTTCAGCGGGCCGCCCAGGTCGGCTTCGGCGTTGTAGCTGTTCCAGCGGCCGACGCCACCGGTGACGTGTCCGGCGAACTCCGACGTGGGACGCTTGCGCACCAGGTTCACCGAACCGCCCGGCTCGCCCACGCCGTTGAGCAGGCCGGCGGCGCCGCGCACGACTTCCACCCGGTCGTAGATGGCGGTGTTGATCATGCCCGCCTCGGCCGACGGCGTCTTGAACGACAGCGTGGGCACGCCGTCGAGCATGGTGTTCAGCGCAAAACCGCGCGAGGTGAATTGCACGCGCTCATCCAGCCGCTCGACGGCGATGCCGGGCGTCTGGCGCATCACCTCGTCCAGCGTGTTCAGATTCTGGTCGTCCATCTGCTGTCGCGTGACGACGCTGATGGATTGCGGGGTTTCACGCAGCGACAGCGGCATGCGGGTGGCGGCGCTTGTTGCCGGCACGGTATAGGAGCCCGTCCCTTCGGAGGGGCCTTCGTCGCCAGCGCCGGTGACGGTCACTGCGGGCAAGGCGGTGACTTCGCCCTGCGGCAATCTGCGCAGCGTGTAGCCGCCATCGGCGCGCCGCGCCGGTTCCAGGCCGCTACCGGCCAGCAACTGGCGCAACCCTTCCTCAAAGCCGAAACTGCCGCGTACCCCAGGCGATTGGAGATCGCGCGTCAGGGCGGGATCGAACGACAGCAGAACGCCGGCCTGGGCAGCGTAGGCCGAAAGCGCCGCGCTGAGCGGCCCGGGCTCGACGGCCACGCTCACCTGCCCCGCCTGAGTCTGCGCCTGGGCGGGCGCTATCAACCCGGCCAGCGGTAGCGCGAATGCGCCTGCCGCGAGCAAGACTGGGAAGGAGACGCTTGCGCGCAACGGGGAAAGCTGACGGGGCATGACATGCACTCCAGATGTTGGTCTTACCCTCGTAGCCAGATAAGACGCGCAAAGTGCTAGTCGCCGTTACAAATTAGTCTCGCCGCGCGGCACCAGCGACACCCAGTAGCGGGTGCGGTAGCGCAGGCCGAGTTGCAGGGTGTCCGCCACCGTGACCAGCACCCGGTCGGGTTCGGCCAGCGGGAAAGCGCCGGAAATGGGCAGATGCGCCACCTCGGGCGCGCAATCGATCCAGCCTGCGCGGTAGCGCTGGAGTTCACGCAGGAATTCATTCAAGGGCATGCCGTCGACCTGCAGCATGCCGCGCTGCCAGGCGGAGGGATCGCCGGTCAGCGCTTGGGCGTCATCGATCTGGCCGCCGCTAAAGCGCAGGCCCATGCCGGCGGGCACGATGCGCGCGGCATCCGCCGAAGCGCCCGGGAGCGCCACGCGCACGGCGCCTTCCAGCACCTGTACCGCCGATACGCCGTCGTCGCGCCTGGCCACGAAGCGCGTACCCAACGCGGTGATGCTGCCTTCGCGGGTGCGCACGATGAACGGCCGAGCGTCCTGTTGCGGGTCCGGCGCGGTTTCGATCAGGATTTCGCCGCCGTGCAGCGCGATCAGCCGCTGCTGGGCATCGAACAAGACGTCCATGGCGGTGGCGGCATTGAGCACCACGCGGCTATGGTCCGCCAGCAGCACCTCGCGCCGGGCGCCGACAGCCGTGCGGTATTGGGCCACCCAGCCGCGCCAGGCTTCATCGACCTGCGCGTAGCCGATGGCGCCTCCGGCGCCGATCAGCACCAGCAGCTTGCCCAGCGCGGCGCGGCGGGCGGACGAGCGCGGCCGTCCCAGCACGGGCAGCATGCCCTTGGGCAACGCCTCGAAGCGACGCGTAAGCGCTTCGGTGCGCCGCCAGGCGCGCTCGTGTTCGGGATCGGCCCGGCGCCAGGCTTGCCACGCTTCCCGGTCCGCCTGGCTGGCGCTGCCCGACGTCAGGCGCAGAAACCAGTCCACCGCTCCGTCCAGCGCGCGCGGATCGATGCGCCCAGCCTCTCCGGCGCTCATGGCACGAACTCCAGGCACTGGCGCAGGGCGCGCGCGATGTACAGCCGCACCGAGCCGACCGATACGCCCAGCGTCTTGGCAATATCCGCATGCGTCAGGCCTTCCAGCTGGCAAAGCAGGAAAGCGCGCCGCACCGGCACGGGCAAGCCGTCCAGCATGGCGTCGATTTCGCACAGGGCTTCCAGCGCCAGGGCGCGCTCCTCGGGCGACGGCGACTGCGCCTGGGGCAACTGCGCCAGCGTTTCCAGATAGGCGCGTTCGAGGTCCCGGCGCCGCAGATGGTTGACCATGAGACCGTGCGCGATGGTCGCCAGATAGGAACGCGGCTCGCGAATGTCGCCCGGTTCGCGGCGGGCCAACACACGCAGATAGGTGTCATGCACCAGGTCGGCGGCGTCGAAGGCGCATCCCAACTTTTTGCGCAGCCAGCCCTGCAGCCAGCCTTGGTGTTCCTGGTACAGCGTGTGCAGGGGGTGCCGCGGAGAGGGATCGGAGGCGGCCATGAAGACGCACGGTTATAAATGAGAATGACTACAATTTACAACATAGTGCCCTGCACCGGGTGAAATGACTGCGCCCGGCCGCTGAATCCAGGGGCCGGGCGCAATCGGGAAATCCAGAGGGAAGCTGGCGTCTTACTTCTTCGACGCGTCCTGCTCCACCACCATATCCAGCACATACACCTGCTTGGGCGCATCCGCGGGCGGATTCTTCCAGTCGTAGCGCTTCACGCGCAGCACGGTGCGCACGCCGTCCTGGTGCTGGAAGCCTTCGATGGACTGATACAGCGGATGCCACTTGTCCTGGGTGGGCTGCTGCACGCCGGCTTCGTTGTAGCGGCGCTCGCGCACCATCAGGCACTGGTAGTTGGGAATCAGCGGGTGGCTGCACTCGGTCTTCTTCGCGGCGACTTCGAGGAACATGATTTCGCCGGCGCTGCCGTAGAGCGTTTCAGGCGTGGGTTCGCCGACAAACTTAAGCACGCTGCCGTCCTGCGCGACCAGTTCCAGTCCCGGTTCGGAAGCGTGTCCGCTGAGCGTGGCGCGCAGGTCGCCCTTCATGCGCTGGCCGATCTCGGCGTCCAGGCGCATCAGGCTCTGGTCGCAGGCCTTCATGGTCGACGCGAGGTTCGCCACTTGCAGCACGCCGTTCTTGTAGGTGTAGCCGCCGAACTGCGTGTTGCAGCCGCCGCGGATGTTCAAGGCGTCCTGCGTGAACGACAGGCGCAGCTGGTGTTCGACGCCGGCCTGCAGCGCGGCTATCGGCTTGCCCGCCGCGTCGGTGGCGGAAGCCAGGCGCCAGTAGTAGGCGGGCAGGCTCACTTCAGGGCTGGCGGGCGTGGTGGCGGTAGTGGGCATGGAGGACGATCCTTCGCGGGGAGAGGAGGTCGGCGCGCAAGCTTGCAGCAGCGCGGCGCATACGGACGCAAGGAGGATGGTTTTCTTCATGGTTCGTTCCTGTCAGCCGGATGGCACTGATGAAAAACGGGATTCTACGTTCGCGGGATGGACGTTTTGGACGCCCGGCCATCCAGTCCGTTTCAAAATCTTGCCGCAGAGCCGGCCCGAAAAACACCCTCTGAGCAACGCAATCTACGGGTTTTCCCTAAACAAACGTGTATTACTCTTGCCTGCCAACGGATAGCCACGAGGTCTTCGCTGGCTTACAACTAAATACATAACCCTCAAAATACTGCAAGTATTGCCAATACACCGCGAACTGCGCGCAATACGCAAAATCGTCGCAACGCGAGACTGATCATGCAGGCGCGATCAGCTCACTGGCGTCAATTGGCGGGGTAGGCCGCGCCCGTCAGGCAGGCCCGGGCCCACTCATAGTCGTCATCACTCACGATCTCTCCATCGATCTTGGGCAGCGGCTGGTCGGGATAGGAAAAGTCCGGCTTTTGCGGCTTCATGTTCCATTTTGTCTGGCCCGGGGTATCGGAACACGCCTCGTCCGAGCTGCTGAACGAGCAGGACGCAGCCAACTGCGGTTTTCCGCCCACGACGTTGGCGACATAACGCTTGGTATAAACGCCGCCCGAGGCCCAGTACTCGTCAACCGAGCAGATGCGGTCATTGTTCTGGTAATGCCGCGTCGCGAAGCAACCGTAGTAGGCATGTTCGCCCGGAAAGATGTCGCATGAAGTCGAGTAGCCGGCGTACGCGCCGCCGGTGAATTGCGCCTGGAACTGCCGCTGGCGGACTGCGCTGCCGATGATGTCGGGCAGCGCGGCGCCCTTGTGCGTTTCCTTGAGCTGCGCCGTGCGGCTTTGGATCAAATCGCGAGCGACGCCTGCAACCGTCTTGCCGGCGGGGACCGAGCCCGGATCCTCGATCAGGTCCGTTAGCGCGCGGTCGCGCGCCACAATCCAGCGCTTCTGGCTGTGCGCCAGCATGGCGCGGATATCGCCGTCGGGGGCCTGTTTCAGTATCGCGGCGTAAGCCCGGTTCAACTCGGCGTCCGCCGCCACGGTCTTGCGGTCCGAGCAGATCAGCTTTTCCGCGGCGCTGGCGGCTTTGGCGCAATCGATCGCGTAGGCGGGCGCGGCAAGCGCGCAGAAACCAGCCATGCACAACAAACGGCCTGCGGTGATTCCAGATTTCATGTGACGTTTCTCGTTGAGGATGCCCCTCGCCTTGTCTCGATGCCTGAAGACTGTGTTGTCGTCCATCGCGAGGCGGCGGCAAGGCTGCAATTTTGCACGCGACTTTTTAACAGACTGGAAACAGAGTTCTACCCTCTGCAACGTCCTCGCCGGAATATTCCCCTTCCCTTGCGCGTCTACCGGGTGGCGAGCCGCAGGAAAGACCCCGCGGCGCTCCATGGATCAACCAGCCGATCGCGCCGCTTGTCTCAACCGGCCGCAATCGGCGTAGAACGGAAGTGTCAGCTATGAAGTCGATCAGATCCCTTGCCTGCGGCATCGCCCTGGCTTGCTCCGCCGCCGGCAGCGCCTGGGCCGCTCCGAGCCTTAACGTGTATGGCCCCGGCGGCCCCGCGCCCGCAATGAAGGAAGCCGCCGCTGCGTTCGGCAAGCTGCACGGCATTGATGTCAGCGTCACCGCGGGTCCGACGCCGGCCTGGGCCGACAAGGCCAAACAGGACGCCGACGTGATCTACAGCGGGGCCGAAAACATGATGAGCGGTTTTGCCTCGGCGCTGCCTGGCGTGTTCGAGCTGCGCGAAGCCCGCACGCTGTACCTGCGACCCTCCGCCATCCTGGTGCGCCCGGGCAATCCCAAGGCCATCACGGGCTTCAAGGATCTGCTCAAGCCCGGCATCAAGGTCATGGCGGTATCCGGCGCGGGCCAGACCGGACTGTGGGAAGACGTGGCCGGCCGTCTTGGCGACATCGAAACCGTGCGCGCCTTCCGCGCCAACCTCGTGCTGCCGGAGGCCGGCAACAGCGCGCAAGCGCGCACCCAATGGACCGAGGACAAGACCATAGACGCCTGGCTGATCTGGAACATCTGGCAGGTGTCCAACCCCGAACTGGCCAGCGTGGTCGAGGTGGAAGAGCCGTACCGCATCTATCGCGACGCGGGCGCCGTCGTCACCAAGAAAGGGAAAGGCAACGCGCAGGCGCAGGCCTTTGTCGACTTCCTGACCGCGCCCGAAGGTCGGGCGATCTTCAAGAAGTGGGGCTGGAAGACGGATTGAAGTCCGCCAGGAGCCGGACATAAAAAAACCCGCTATTCCCAGGGAATTGCGGGTTTTCCGATGCGCTCGGACCGGGACGCCCAAGGCGTCCCGAAAACTCAGCCGGCCACGCGGAAGCGCTCGGCGTCGTCCATGAACGCCTTTTCACCGAAGCCGTTTTCGTTGGAGCCGAACGGCATCTGCGCGCGCAGCTTCCAGTACGCCGGGATGTTCCATTCGCGCGCAACGGCGGCGTCGATCAGCGGGTTGTAGTGCTGCAGGCTGGCGCCCACGCCGGCGCTGGCCAGGGTGCTCCAGACCGACAGCTGGGCCATGCCGCCCGCCTGCTCGGACCAGACCGGGAAGTTGTCCGCGTACAGGGCGAATTTTTCCTGCAAGCCCTGCACCACGCCCTGGTCTTCATAGAACAGCACGGTGCCCACGCCTGCGGCGAAGCTCTTGAGTTTGGCTTCGGTCTGGGCAAAGCTCTCGGCCGGCGCGACCTTGCGCACTTCTTCGATCGCGATGTTCCAGAGCTTGTCGCTCTCGGCGCCGAACAGGATCACGGCGCGCGAACTTTGCGAATTGAACGACGAGGGGCTGTGCTTGATCGCTTCCTGGATCAGGGAGGTCAGTTCCTCCTTGGAGATCGACAGGTTGCGGCCCAGCGAGTACTGCGTGCGACGCTGCTTGAGGGCGTCCAGATAAGCGTTGCTCATGACGTTGTGGCCTTCCGACGAGTAGATAGAGGAAAATGCATGGCGAATTCTACCGACCGGCAATTGTCCCGAATACGTTTAGGAAGCCAAAAAACACACCATTGCGCGGAACAAACTGTTCCGTCTATCGACCAAATCGGCTCTGCGCAAGGTGACGGACAACCCAATCCAAGGACCCAACGTGCACTACACCCAAGACCCGAATACCCCCGCCGCCGCCGACATCGGCTTTGACGACTTCCTCAAGGTCGACATCCGCATAGGCACCATCCAGTCGGCACAGGCCTTTCCCGAGGCGCGCAAGCCCGCCTACAAGCTGACGATAGATTTCGGGGCCGGCGTGGGCATCCGCAAAAGTTCGGCGCAGATCACCGATCGCTACACGCTAGAACAGCTGGCGGGCAAGCGCGTCATGGCGGTGGTGAACTTTCCGCCGCGCCAGATCGGGCCGATGAAATCCGAAGTGCTGGTGCTGGGTTTCGCCGACGAAGCCGGCGGCATCGTGCTGGCAGTGCCGGACGATCAGGTTCCCAATGGCACGCGCCTGACCTGACTTTCCGAGCCTCGGAGTTTCCTCCATCGGGGCTTTCCCCTATTACTTGTCTGCCGTCAAAAAACTATCGTATTCGAGAATTATCAAATAAGAGAATTCTCGCTTCCGACAAAATGACAGCAGAACCCCTATTCGATTACGCCGTGATCGGCGCCGGCATCGCTGGCGCTTCCGTGGCCTACCGCCTGAGCGCCACGGCCTCGGTGGCCGTGTTGGAACGCGAGGCCCAGCCGGGCTACCACTCCACCGGCCGATCCGCGGCCATGTTCATGGAAACCTACGGCACGGACCAGATCAAGGCGCTCACGCGCGCCAGCCGCGCCTTCTACGAAAATCCGCCGCAGGGCTTCAGCGAGCATCCGCTGCTCAGCCCGCGCGGCGTGCTGTACATCGCCACGCCCGAACAGCAGGACCTGCTGCGCCAGGTCTATGACGACTTCCGCAGCCAATCGCCCAATGTGACGCTGATCGACGCCGAAGCGGCCGTCGAGCGCGTGCCCTGTCTGCGCGCCGACCAGATCTGCGGCGCCATCGAAGAACCGGACGCCCGCGACATCGACGTGCACGCGCTGCACCAGGGCTTTCTGCGCGGCATGGCGCGCCAGGGCGCGGTGCTGCACAACAACGCCGAAGTCGTGTCGGCCGCGCATGCGGACGGCGTCTGGACGCTGACGCTGGCCGATGGCCGCACCCTGCATGCGCGGGCGCTGGTCAACGCCGCCGGCGCCTGGGCTGACCATACCGCGACCCTGTGCGGAGCCTCGCCCGTCGGCCTGCAGCCGTGCCGGCGCACCGCCTTCACGTTCTCCGGCCCGCAGGACGTGGACTTTGCCCATTGGCCCGCGGTGGTCGGGGTCGACGAAAGCTATTACTTCAAGCCCGATGCCGGCCAACTGCTGGGATCGCCGGCCAACGCCGACCCGGTCGCCGCGCATGACGTGGTGCCGGAAGAACTGGACGTGGCCACCGGCATCTACCGCATCGAAACCGCGACCTCGCTCACCATCCGCCGCCCCAAGCACACCTGGGCCGGCCTGCGCTCCTTCGTGCGCGATGGCGATTTCGTGGTCGGCTGGGACGCCGATGCGCCCGCCTTCTTCTGGCTGGCGGCCCAAGGCGGCTATGGTATCCAGACGGCCGCGGCGACTTCTGAGCTGGCTGCCGCACTGCTCACGCACCAGCCTCTGCCCGCCCATCTGCAAGCGCACGGCGTGGACGCCGAAGCCGTGCGTCCCGCGCGATTGCGCTGAACCCTCCCCTTGCCTGCGAGAGTCCACCATGACCACCATTGCCCGCTACCCCAGCCCCCTGCCCCTGCCGTTCTCCCGCGCCACCCAGGCCGGCGGCTTCCTGTTCCTGTCGGGCCAGATCCCGATGGACGCCAACGGCCAGGTCGTGCGCGGCGACATCGCCGCCCAGACCCATGCCGCCATCGAGCGCATCAAGGAAACGCTGGCCCTGGCGGGCGCCACCCTCAAGGACGTGGTGCGCGTGACGGTGTGGCTGTCGGACCTGGAACTCTTCGCGCAGTTCAACGACGCCTACCGCAGCCATTTCTCTTCCGACTTCCCCTCGCGTTCAACGGTCGAGGCCAAGCTGGCCATGGGCGTGGACGTGGAAATCGAGGTGCAGGCCTGGCTGGGCGCGGCGGCCGTGCACGGCGGCTACACGCCGGGCCCCGTGTCCGAAGCCTGAGCCCGCGCCGCGGGCCGGTCCCATTGCTAGCCACCCCCTGGCCCTGGCGCCAGGCGGTGCGGTCTTTTTCTTGCGCTCGCGGCAACGCCGGCGCCCCCATGTGCACATCCTTACGCGGAGCGGCAGCATGAAAATCTTTTCCGGGTCCCTGGCGACCGAGACGAATACCTTCTCTCCCATCCCGACCGGTCTGTCGGCCTATCGGGCGCGCGGCTACTACCCCGCGGGTCAGCATCCGGACCGCATGCAGATGTTTTCGGGGCCGCTGTGGGCCGCGCGCCAGCGCGCCCAGGGCAAGGACTGGACCCTGGTCGAAGGCCTGACCGCCGGCGCCACGCCGGCCGGCATCACCACCCGCCACGCCTACGAAACCCTGCGCGACGAACTGCTGGGCGATCTGAAGCGCGCCGGCCGCGTCGACATCGCCCTGTTCGGCCTGCACGGCGCCATGGTGGCCGACGGCTACGACGACTGCGAAGGCGACCTGCTGCGCCGCGCCCGCGAGATCGTGGGTCCCGACACCGTGATCGGCGCCGAACTGGACCCGCATTGCCACATGACGGCAGACATGGTGGAAAGCGCCGACTTCCTGGTCTGCTTCAAGGAATATCCGCACACCGACATCCTGGAGCGCGCCTACGACCTGGTGGACCTGTGCGTGGCGCGCGCCGAAGGCCGCATCAAACCCACGCGCGCCGTGTACGACTGCGAGATGATCTCCATCATGCACACCAGCCGCGAACCCATGCGCAGCTTCGTGGACCGCCTGCTCGCCATGGAAGGCAAGGAGGGCGTGCTGTCGGTATCCATCGCGCATGGCTTCCCGTGGGGCGACACACCCGACATGGGTTCCAAGGTGCTGGTCTATACCGACGGCGACCAGGCCCAGGCCAACGCGCTGGCGCGCGCGCTGGGCGAAGAGATCATCGGTTTCCGCGAGCAGTTGGCGCCGCCCTACCCCGGCGCCGACGAAGCGCTGGACCAGGCCCTGGCGTTGAACGACTTTCCGGTGGTGCTGGCCGACTCCGCCGACAACGCGGGCGGCGGCGCGCCCAGCGACGCCACCTTCATCCTGGAACGCGTGCTGGCGCGCGGCATCACCGACGTCGCGACCGGCCCGTTCTGGGACCCGGTGGCCGTGCAGCTCTGTTTCGAGGCGGGCGAAGGCGCGCGCATCCAGCTGCGCATCGGCGGCAAGGTCGCGCCGGTGTCGGGCCAGCCGCTGGACCTGGATTGCGAAATCGTGGCGCTCAAGCGGGACGCCATCATGACCGGGCTGGCCGGCACGCCCGCGCTGCTGGGTGACGTGGCCATCGTGCGCAGCCAGGGCGTGACCATCGCCCTGACCACCAACCGCACCCAGGCCATGGGCACCGACCTGTTCACGCAGTTCGGCGTGGACCTGCAGGCCATGAAGCTCATCATCGTGAAATCGTCGCAGCACTTCTACGCCTCGTATTCGCAGGTCGGCCGCCACGTCATCTACGTGGAAACGCCGGGCGCCATCACCACCGACTACAACGCGCTGCCTTACACCAAGCGCAAATTGCCGAAGTGGCCGTTCAAGGCCTGAGGCTCAACGATCGCCGCCCGAGCAGGGCATGGGAATAACGAAGGGGATAACAATGATCAGACGTTTCAGTTTGCTGGGCGCAGCCGCCCTGCTGGCCATGGGGGCCGCCACCGGCGCGCTGGCGCAGACCAAGACCCTGCGCCTGGTGCCGCACGCGGACCTCAAGACGCTGGACCCGCTGTTCAACACGGCTTACATCACGCGCAACCACGGCTACATGGTGTTCGACACCCTGTTCTCGCAGGACAGCAAGGGGCAGGTCAAGCCGCAGATGGTGGACAGCTGGACCGTGTCCGAAGACGGCAAGAGCTGGAGCTTCACCTTGCGCCCGGGCCTGAAGTTCAACGACGGCACGCCCGTCAAGGCCGAGGACTGCGTGGCGTCGATCCAGCGCTGGGCCAAGAAGGACACGCTGGGCCAGGCCATGATGGCCGCGGGCGCCGAACTCGCGGCGACCGGCGACAACAGCTTCACGCTGACGCTCAAGGAGCCTTTCGGCCTGGTGCTGGACGCCTTGTCCAAGCCTTCCGGCATGCCGCCCTTCATCATGCCCAAGCGCCTGGCCATGACGGACCCGAACACCCAGGTCACGGAAATGGTCGGTTCGGGCCCCTTCCTCTTCAAGCGCGATGAATGGGTGCCGGGCAACAAGGTCGTGTACGTGAAGAACCCGGCCTATGTGCCGCGCGCGGAGCCCGCCGACGGCCTGGCCGGCGGCAAGAACGTCAAGGTGGACCGCGTCGAGTGGGTCTACATCCCCGACGGCAACACCGCCACCGCCGCCCTGATGAACGGCGAGGTCGACATGATCGAACAGACCACGCCCGACTTCCTGCCCGTCCTGGAAACCAACAAGGACATCACCCTGAACACGTCCGTCGCGACGCAGGGCATGGTCATCCTCAATTCGCTGCATCCGCCCTTCGACAACCAGCTTGCCCGCCAGGCGCTCTACCACCTGGTGAACCAGAAGGAAATGCTGTCGGCCATGGGCTACCCGGAGAAATACCGCGTCGACTATTGCCCCAGCCTCTTCGTCTGCGGCTCGCCGCTGGCCAGCGACGCGGGCGCGGCGCCCTACGCCAAGACCGATCCGGCGCGCGCCAAGCAACTGCTGCAGGAAGCCGGCTACAAGGGCGAGAAGGTGGTGGTGCTGTACCCCACGGACCACCTGAGCGCGCCCGCCGTCATGGTGCTGACGCAGAACATGAAGAAGGCCGGCATCAACGTCGACCTGCAATCCATGGACTGGGCTTCGCTGGCCGGCCGCCGCCTGAAGAAGGATCCGCCGGCGCAAGGCGGCTGGAACGTCTTCCTGACCTGGGGCGGCTATTACGACGCCAGCACGCCGGTGACCAACCCCTGGATGTCCGCCGCCTGCGGCAACAGCCTGCCGGGCTGGCCCTGCGACAAGGAGCTCGACACGCTGCGCACCAGCTGGATCCGCGAAACGGACCCGGCCAAGCGCAAGGACATCGCCGCGCAGATGCAGGCGCGCGCCTACCAGAGCGTGCCCTATGTCATGTGGGGGGAATTCAAGCCCGTGTCCGCATTCCGCGGCCTGCAGCACACCGAGCTGCTGAAGACCGGCATCCCGGTGATGTGGAACATCGAAAAGCCGTAAGGCGGGCGCCGGGCGCCGCGTGCGCCCGGCCACAAGCCGGGGGAAAACCAGCGTGAAATACATACTGCGCCGCATCGCGGCCGTCATTCCTGTCATGGCCGTGGTCGCGGTCGTGGTGTTCCTGCTGATCCACTTGTCGCCGGGCGATCCCGCGGCCGTGATCGCGGGCGACAACGCCACCGCCGACGACGTGGAGAAGATCCGCCAGAACCTGGGCCTGGACAAACCGTTGCTGCAGCAGTTCGGCATCTGGGTCAGCCACATCGCCACCGGTGATCTGGGCACTTCGATGTCGACACAGATGCCGGTCTCGCAGCTGATCGGCCAGCGCATGGGACCGACGCTGTCCATCGCCATCTTCACCATGCTGTTCGCGGTGATCGTGGCGATTCCGCTGGGCGTGTTGGCGGCCTGGCACGCCGGACGCTGGCTGGACCGGCTGGTCATGATAGGCGCGGTCTGCGCATTCTCGGTGCCGGTGTTCCTGATCGGCTACAGCCTGGTCTACGGCTTTTCGATCAAGCTGGGCTGGCTGCCGGTGCAGGGCTACAAGCCCCTGGCCGACGGCGTGGTGCCCTACCTGCGCCATCTGGTGCTGCCTTGCCTGTCGCTGGGCCTGGTCTACATGGCGCTGCTCACGCGCATGACGCGCGCCACCATGCTGGAGGCCCTGTCCGAGGACTACATCCGCACCGCCCGCGCCAAGGGCCTGGCGGCTGGCCCCATCGTCTGGCATGCGCTGAAGAACGCCGCCAATCCCATCGTCACCACCATCGGCGTGGGCGTGGCCCTGCTGATCGGCGGCGTGGTGGTCACGGAAACCGTATTCGCGATTCCCGGCCTGGGCCGCCTGACCATCGACGCCGTGCTGCGCCACGACTATCCCGTGATCCAGGGCGTGCTGCTGGTGGCCTCGGGCATCTATGTCCTGATCAACCTGCTGGTCGACCTGAGCTACCGGCTCTTCGATCCGCGCATCCGCTATTGAACCGGGGGCAACGCATGACTACCACTACCCTGTCCCTGCCCGCGCGGCGCCCGCGCCACCGCCGCGTGCTGCGCTCGCTGCGCCGCCATCCCATGCTGTACATAGGCGGCGCCATCCTGCTGGCGCTGGCCGCGATTGCGCTGGCCGCGCCCTGGCTGGCCACCGTCGACCCGCAGGACATCAATCCGCTGGCGCGCATGAAGCCGCCGTCATCGGAACACTTCTTCGGCACCGACGCGCTGGGCCGCGACGTCTATTCGCGCACTGTCTGGGGCGCCCGCGTCTCCCTGGTGGTCGGCATCGTGGTGGCGGTGGTCTCCACCGTGGCCGGCGTGGCGCTGGGCATGGCGGCGGGCTACTTCCGCCGCATCGACGCGTTCATCATGCGCATCATGGACGGGCTGATGGCCATCCCCGGCGTGCTGCTGGCCATCGCCTTGATGGCCACGCTGAAGGGCGGCCTGGGCACCGTGATCATCGCCATCGTCATTCCCGAGGTGCCGCGCGTGGTGCGGCTGGTGCGGGCGCTGGTGCTGACGATACGCGAGCAACCCTATATCGAGGCCGCCATTTCGTCCGGCACGCGCGTACCCGCGATCCTGCTGCGCCACATCCTGCCCAACCTGTTCGCCCCGCTGATGGTGCAGGCCACCTTCATCGCGGCATCCGCCATCCTGACCGAGGCCGTGCTGAGCTTCCTGGGCGTGGGCATACCGCCGCAGATCCCCAGCTGGGGCAACATCATGGCCGAAGGCCGCAACTTCGTCGCCGTGGCCTTCCACATCATCCTGTATCCGGGCCTGTTCCTGGGCGTGGCCGTCCTGGCCGTCAATCTGGTGGGTGACGGCCTGCGCGACATGCTCGATCCCCGTCTGGCCAAAAAGCTGTAGGAGCGCACATGCAAACCCAACCCGTCTTGCGCGTGCACGACCTCACCACCTGTTTCGACGGCGATGAAACCACCGTGCTTGCCGTGGACCGCCTGTCCTTCGACCTGATGCCCGGCGAAACGCTGGGACTGGTCGGCGAATCCGGCTGCGGCAAGAGCGTCACGTCCCTGTCCATCATGCGGCTGTTGCGCGCCCCCGGGCGCGTGGCCGGCGGCCGCATCGAGTTCGACGGCCAGGATCTGCTGGCGCTGTCTGAAAAGGCCATGCGCGCGATCCGCGGCAACCAGATCTCGATGATCTTCCAGGAACCCATGACCTCGCTGAACCCCGTGTTCACGGTGGGCCGCCAGATCAGCGAATCGCTGATGCTGCACCAGGGCCTGTCGCGGCGCGAGGCCATGGCGCAGGCCGAATCGCTGCTGGAGCTGGTGCAGATCTCCGACCCGGCGCGCCGCGTGCGCGAGTATCCCTACCAGCTGTCCGGCGGAATGCGTCAGCGCGCCATGATCGCCATGGCGCTGGCCTGCCAGCCTAAGGTCCTGATCGCCGACGAGCCCACCACCGCGCTGGACGTGACCATCCAGGCGCAGATCCTGCACCTGCTGCGGGAAATCCAGCAGCGGCTGGGCACCTCCATCGTGCTGATCACCCACGACCTGGGCGTGGTCGCGCAGATGTGCCAGCGCGTCATCGTGATGTACGCGGGACGCAAGGTCGAGGAAGGCAGCGTCGACGACATCCTGGACCGCGCCCAGCACCCCTACACCCAAGCGCTGATCCGCTCGCTGCCGGACTTCGCCGACGGCCAGGACCATACGGCGCGGTTGGCCGAATTGCCCGGCATCGTGCCGGTGATGACGCCCGAGTCGCGCGGCTGCGCCTTCGCGGCGCGCTGCCCGGAAGCGCAGCCGCGCTGTTCCGAGCAGGCGCCGCCCGCCGCCGATGCCGGCAGCCGCCACCGCGTCTGGTGCTGGGCCCGCGCGGCCGAACCCGCTCCCGCCGCCCTGACCGCCTGAGGCCCGCCATGAACCTGCACGACATCCCCCTTGCGAGCCCCGTGTCCGCGCCCGCCGCCGACGCCCCGCCCATGCTGGAAGTCATCGGCCTGAAGAAGCACTACCCCGTGGACAGCGGCAGCGGCGCCAAGGTGCTGCGCGCGGTCGACGGCGTTTCCCTGTCGGTGCCGCGCGGCCAGACGCTGAGCCTGGTGGGCGAATCCGGCTGCGGCAAATCCACCACCGGCAAATGCCTGATCCGCCTGACCGACCCCACCGAGGGCCGCATCCTGCTGGAAGGCCGCGACCTGGCCGCCATGAACAGCCGCGAACTGCGCGCCATGCGCCAGCGCATGCAATTCATCTTCCAGGATCCGTTTTCCTCGATGAACCCGCGCATGAGGGTGCGCGACATCATCGGCGAGCCGCTGCGCGCCTTCGGCCACAGCCGCGCCGCCATCCGCGAGCGCGTCGCGCAACTGCTGGCCCGCGTCAGCCTGCGTCCGGACGCCGCCGACCGCTACCCCCATGAGTTCTCCGGCGGCCAGCGCCAGCGCATCGTGATCGCGCGCGCGCTGGCGCTGGACCCGGGCCTGATCGTCTGCGATGAACCCGTATCGGCGCTGGACGTGTCGGTGCAGGCGCAGGTCATCAACCTGCTGATGGACCTGCAGCGCGACCTGGGGCTGACCTACGTCTTCATTTCCCACGACCTGAGCGTGGTGCGCCACATCAGCCACCGCGTTGCCGTGATGTACCTGGGCAAGATCGTCGAGACCGGCACCCGCGAGGCCATCTTCGAACGCCCCGCCCATCCCTATACCCGCGCCCTGCTGGCCGCCGTGCCCTCGGCCCGCCAGGGCGAGCGCAAACCCGTGGAAGTGCTGAAGGGCGAAATACCCAGCCCGCTGTCGCCGCCCTCGGGCTGCGCCTTCCGCACCCGTTGTCCGATGGCGCAGCCGCGTTGCGCCGAGGAAGCGCCGCAGCCGCGCCAGATCGCCCCCGAACAGCAGGTCGCCTGCCACTTCGCCACCCCCGTTTAGCCGGAGATACGCATGTCCCAGACCGACGCCACCCCGTTCGATTACATCCTTGCCGGCGGCACCGTCATCGACGGCACCAACTCGCCCGGCCGGCTTGCCGACGTCGGCGTGCGCGGCGACCGGATCGCCGCCGTCGGCAACCTGAGCGCCAGCAGCGCCCGCCGGCGCATCGACGTGGCCGGCAAGGTGGTGTCGCCGGGTTTCATCGACTCGCACACGCACGACGACAACTACCTGCTCAAGCACCGCGACATGACGCCCAAGATCTCGCAGGGCGTCACCACCGTGGTCACCGGCAACTGCGGCATCAGCCTGGCGCCGCTGGCACATGCCAACCCGCCCGCGCCGCTGGACCTGCTGGACGAAGGCGGCTCGTTCCGCTTCGAGCGCTTCTCCGACTACCTGGAGGCCCTGCGCGCCGCGCCGCCCGCCGTCAACGCCGCCTGCATGGTGGGCCATTCCACCCTGCGCGCCGCCGTCATGCCCGACCTGAAGCGCGAAGCCACGGCCGGGGAGATCCAGGCCATGCAAGCGCTGGCCGACGACGCGCTGGCCAGCGGCGCCATCGGCATTTCCACCGGTGCCTTCTACCCGCCCGCCGCCCACGCCAGCACCGAGGAAATCATCGAGGTCTGCCGCCCGCTGGGCACGCATGGCGGCGTCTACGCCACCCACATGCGCGACGAGGGCGAACACATCGTGGCGGCGCTGGAAGAGACCTTCCGCATCGGCCGCGAGCTGGACGTGCCGGTGGTGATCTCGCACCACAAGGTCATGGGCAAGCCCAACTTCGGCCGCTCCAAGGAAACGCTGGCGCTGATCGAGGCCGCCATGGCAACCCAGGACGTGTCCCTGGACGCCTACCCCTACGTGGCCGGCTCCACCATGCTGAAGCAGGACCGCGTGCTGCTGGCGGGCCGCACGCTCATCACCTGGTGCAAGCCCTTTCCCGAACTGAGCGGGCGCGACCTGGAGGAAATCGCCGCCGAGCGCGGCAAGTCCAAGTACGACGTGGTGCCGGAGCTGCAGCCCGCGGGCGCCATCTACTTCATGATGGACGAGCCCGACGTGCAGCGCATCCTGGCGTTCGGCCCCACCATGATCGGCTCCGACGGCCTGCCGCACGACGAGCGTCCGCACCCGCGCCTGTGGGGCACCTTCCCGCGCGTGCTGGGCCATTACTCGCGCGACCTGGGCCTGTTCCCGCTGGAGACCGCGGTCTGGAAGATGACCGGCCTGACCGCCGCCAAGTTCGGCCTGGCCGAACGCGGCCAGGTGCAGCCCGGCTACTACGCCGACCTGGTGGTCTTCGATCCCGCCACCGTGGCCGACTCGGCCACCTTCGAGCGTCCCACCGAGCGCGCGGCGGGCATCCACTCGGTCTACGTCAACGGCGCGCCCGTCTGGGAAGGCCAGGCCTTTACCGGCCAGCACGCCGGCCGCGTCCTCAACCGGGCGGGAGCCTGATCCCGGCCAGCCCTTACAATCCGGCATACGCAGCGGGGCTTGCGGGCCCTGCCCCAATCACCCCTACCTGCCAGATCGCTACATGGCCCTACCCGGCACTACATCCCCGCCCGAGATCGTCGGCAAGGAAGAAATGGGCGCTCGCCTGCGGGCCGAGCGCAAGGCGCGCAAGATGACCCTGCAGGCGCTGTCCCGCGCCAGCGGCATCGCGGTCTCGACGCTGTCCAAGGCGGAGCTGGGGCAGATCGCCCTCAGCTACGAGAAGTTCGCCGCGCTGGCCGGCGCGCTCGGCATAGACATGACCCGCATGTTCATGCTGCCGGACGCCTCGCAGGCCGCCGTCGCCCCCACCTTCGTCAAGAACAAGCTCAGCGACGCCCGCGACTACGTCACCGAGAACTACCACTACCGCTTGCTGATGGGCGAATACCCCGGCAAGAAGATGACGCCCATGCTGGCGCTCATCGACTCGCGCAAGGTGGTCGAGTTCGAGGACTACATCCGCCACCCCGGCCAGGAATTCGCGGTGGTGCTGTCGGGCAAGGTCCGCATCCAGTTCGAAAACGGCGACAGCGTCGTGCTGGGCAAGCTGGAGACCGCCTACTTCGACAGCAGCATCGGCCACGTGTACCTGTCCATGAGCAAGAAGCCCGCCGAAGTGCTGGCGGTTTGCAGCGACGTGGGCGAGGTGCCGTCGCGGCTCAAGGCGCCTTGAGCCGCTGGCGCCCCCGGGGCATCGTCATCCGGCGGGTTCTCCGCGCGGACCTGGTCCGCGCCTGCCGGGCGGCCGCAAGCGCCGCTGGCATATGGCTGTCATACTCGCGGGCGATACTGGCGTTCGAATATCCGCCAGCCCCCGAATCCCGGGCGCGCGCCGGATATTCATATAAAAGGTAATTCGTTGGCCGCCACCCCCGGCCGCCTTACGATACCTGGCATCGACTGGGCCTGACGCCCGCAGGAATGCTCCACATGCAACGCTTGATATCCCCGATTCTTACCCGCCGCCCGGTGCTGCTGGCCGGTCCGCTCAGCACGCGCCGCTACGACGCCGTGGTTTCCCTCAACGCCCACCGCGAAGCCCGCAGGCTGCGCGAATCCGCCCAGCGCATCCTGGCCGTTTCCGCCCGCTACATGCTGCCGGGCGCCTGAGCCCGTCCCCCAACGCCGCGGCCTGATCCTCTCCAGGCGCGCAGCGCCCTTCGCGTCCTGCATGCAGTTCCTCCAGCTGCCACCTGCGGTAGCATTGCCGATTCGGCCCGAGACCGGGCCAGGCAGAACAGGAGTCATGCATGCAGAAGGTGGTAATCGTCGGCGGCGGCCACGCGGCGGCGCAATTGTGCGCCAGCCTGATAGAAGGCGGCTTTCCCGGCAGCCTGACGCTGGTGTGCGAAGAGGCCTCGCTGCCCTACCATCGCCCGCCGCTCTCCAAGACCTACATCAAGGATCCGGAAGCTCCGATCCAGCTGCTGCGCCCCGAGGCGGTCTACGCCGACGCTGGCGTGCAGGTGCTGCTGGCCGATCCCGCGGTCGGCATAGACCGCGACGCGCGCGTGCTCACGCTGGCTTCGGGCAAGCAGCTGGACTATGACGCGCTGGTGCTGGCCACCGGCACGCGCGCGCGGCGCCTGCCGGACGTGCCCGAAGAACTGCAGAACCTGATCTACCTGCGCAACGCCGACGACGCCGCGCGCCTGCGCGCCGCGATCGCCGACGCGCCGTCGGTCACGGTCGTGGGCGGCGGCTTCATCGGCCTGGAAATCGCGGCCACCGCGGGCGCCCTGGGACGCCCGGTCACCGTCTTCGAGTCCGCGCCGCGCCTGCTGGCGCGCTCCGTGTCGCCCGAGGCCTCGGAACACGTCGCCCGCGTACTGCACGACTCCGGCGTCGACCTGCGCCTGTCCTCCGACCTGCAACACATCCGGACCGAGAACGGCCGCGTGCGCAGCGTAGTCGTCAACGAGGTGGAGCATCCGGTGGACCTGCTGGTCGCCGGCATCGGCGCCGTGCCCGAGATCACGCTGGCGCAGGCCGCCGGCCTGGACTGCCTGAACGGCATCGTGGTGGACGGGCTGATGCAGACTTCCGCGCCCGGCATCTACGCCATCGGCGACTGCACCTCGTTTCCGTATGCGCGCTGGGGCAAGACCCTGCGCCTGGAATCGGTGCAGAACGCCAACGACCAGGCCCGCACCCTGGCCGGCGTGCTGCTGGGCACGAAAACGCCGTATCACGCCCTGCCCTGGTTCTGGTCCGATCAGGGCGCCTTGCGCCTGCAGATCGCCGGCCTGGCGCCGCCGGACACCGAGCGCGTCCTGCGGCCCGGCGCCAAGCCCGGCAGCTTCTCGATCCTGCACTTTGCCGACGGCCATCTGGTCTGCGTCGAATCGATCAACGCCCCGATGGACCACCTGGCGGCGCGCAAGCTGCTGGAGCTGGGCCTGAACCCGCCCCGCGACGTGCTGGCCGACCCCGCCGTGCCGCTGAAAAGCCACTATTGAAGCGGATAGGGATGATATCCGCGCCGGCGCGCCTCAGATAAAGCCGGCGGCGCGGAACATGCGTTCGTAGATCTGGCGCAGGACCGCTTCCTTGCGCTTGTTGTAATCCATGACCTGCATCATGCCGTCCGCCGCCATACGCTTGGCCTGGGCATACAGATCGCGGTCGGCCGCGTGCTGGCGCAGCCAGTCGCGGAACATCCGGTGCCGGATATTCTCGGGACAATCGGGGCCGAATACATGCAGGTTCACGCGCGGCGCGGCCAGCTGCAAAAGACGGTGCTGATGCCAGGACGGCTCCCGTAAAACCAGCACGTAACCGGCGGCTTCCAGCGCGGGGACATAGGCGTCCTCCTGCACGGGGTCGACCACCGTCAGATCGATATCGATTACCGGCTTGGCCGGCAAGCCCGGAACCGCGGTCGACCCCATGTGCTCGACCGCCAGCGCGGCCGGCCCCAAAGCCTCGCGCACCTGCGTTTCAAGCTGGGCATAACGGGCCGGCCAATCGGGGTCATAAGGTACTACCGCGACCTGCTCCGGCGCAGGCTTGCCGCGAACCCAGGGATCCTCGTCCGGGTCCGAGTCGTAGTGCCGCATGATTTCTTCAGGCGTGGGCGTGCGCCGGTTCCCTGCCGGGGTCAATTGCCGAAAGCGCGGCGCAGGCGCTCCAGTTCGGCGATGTTCAGGCGCTTGGCTTCCGCTTCGGCGTAGTTCCGTTCCCCTGATTCATACGCGCCCTTGTAGATGCACTTGCCGCGGCTCGCGCACTCGCCGCCGGCGCGGGCAGTGGAGGAATACGACTTGGCTGCACCCTGCTCCGAAGTCTTGGGACCGCTGGAGGAGCAGCCGGCCATCAGCGCAGCCGCAAAAATCGCCACACCATAGCGGCTCAACGTTTGAATGGACATTTCCTGGCCCTACAGAAAAGCTGTAGCCGCTGTTATAGCAGGCTCTCGCAGCCCCGGCTCAACAGGCGATTGCTTCAAAACGTTGCCACGTAGCCAGCGATCCCGCGCTCCGGCGCCTAAACCATCAAATACTGCGTCAACTTCTCCAGCATGGCGTCGCAGGCTTGCAGCTGCGAAAGTTCGACGTACTCGTCGGCCTTGTGCGCCACCTCGATGCTGCCGGGTCCGCAGATCAGCACCGAGGTCTGCGCCCACAGCTGCTGGAACAGCCCGCCTTCGGTGCCGAAGGCAGCCTTGGTGAGCGGCGTGTCCGGCGGCAGCCACGAGGCCAGCAGCGCCACGGCCGCCGAGCCGTCCGCCGTGGCCAGGCCGGGATAGCTATTGACCACTTCGACCCGGGGCGGTTCGGCCTCGGGCCGGGCGCCCGCGGCGCGCATCTTCGTCCTGGTCAGCTCCAGCACCCGCTCCAGGATCTGGTTAGGGTCGTCCTGCGCGACGTTGCGGATCTCGAAATTGACTTCGCATTCCGCGGGCACGATGTTCAGCGCCGTGCCGCCCTTGATGGTGCCGGCATGCACCGTGGTATATGGCACGTCATAGCCGGCCTCGCGCGGTCCGTGTTCGGCCAGGTCGCGCTGCACGTCGCGCAGCGCGCCGATCAGATCGCTGGCCGTATGGATGGCGTTGACGAAATGCGGCGCCAGCCCGGAATGGCCCGCCTGGCCGCAGCACACGGCCCGGTAGGCCGCCTTGCCCTTGTTGCCGGTGCCGATCTTCATCAGCGTGGGCTCGCCCACCACGCACAGCAACGGTGCGGGCTCCATGTCTTGCAGCGCGCGCAGCAGGTGGCGCACGCCGACGCAGCCGATTTCTTCATCGAACGACAGCGCCAGATGCAGCGGGCGCGCCAGCGGCAGGCGAGCCGCGCGGATCATGGCCATCACGGCGCAGGCGACGAAGCCCTTCATGTCCGCGCTGCCCCGACCATAGATGCGACCATCGCGCTCGGTCGCCTGAAAGGGCGGCGTGGTCCAGGGCTGCCCCGTCACGGGCACCACATCGGTATGGCCCGAGAGCAGGATGCCGGGTACTTCCAAAGGGCCGACGGAAGCGAACAGATTGCTGCGCCTGGCGTCCTGCGGGTCCGCCGCCAGCGTGGATGCGATGCCCGCCTGCGCCAGCAATTCCCGCACCCGTTCTATGAGGTCGATATTGGGCGTCAGCGTGACGGATTCAAAGGCGAGCAGTTCGCGCAATAGGTCTGGACTGTTGTCCGGGGTCGGTGAGCTCATGGCATGGATCTGCAAAAGACGGACGGCGCGCGCGCCGTCCATTCACTTGTTTTCAGGAGGCACGTAGGGATCGAAGAAGCTGCCTTCGCTCATGCCCGGAATGTACTGGTCCGAAATGTAGGCGCGGCAGCGCTGCATGAACACCTCGGTCAGGCGCGATGGCTTCATCGGTTTGTAGGTGGTGAGTCCGAGCAGCATGGGCCGGTGTTCGCCCACCAGGCGCAGCCGCACCAGGCGCTTGCCGTCCAGGGCCTGGGTGGACTTCGGCCGCACGTTGAACAAGGCGTAGCCGATGCCGTTGGCCACCATGGACCGCACCACTTCCTCAGAGCGCGAGCGCGCCACGATGTTCGGCTCCAGGCCAAACTTCGCGAACAGGGACATGAAGTAGTCGCGGCTCAGGGGCAGGTCCAGCAACACCATGGGCAAGCGCGCCAGTTCTTCCAGCGTTACCGCGATCTGCTGCGACAGCGGATGCAGCTCGCTGACCACCACGTGCGGCGGCAGGCGCGCCAGCGCCTCGAACGATATCTCGTCGCCCAGCCTCAGGTCGTAGCTGAGCGCAACGTCGATCTCCAGCGTATGCAGCTTGTCGATCAGCAACTGCTGATCGCCTTCGACCATGTGCAGCTCGACCTTGTCGAATGCGCGCGAGAACCCGAAGATCACCTCGGGCGCGATCATGGCCGTGAGCGACTGGAAGCAGCCCACGCGCAAGGTGCCCTGGATGGTGTTGCTGGAAACGGATGCAATCTTGTAGAGGCGCGACGCGCGCTCGAGCAGATCTTCGCATTCGCTCATGACCTGCTGGCCTAGCACTGTCAGCGCCAGGCCCTTGGACGGATGCCGCACGAACAGCTGCACGTCCAATTCGGTTTCGACATGTGCGATGGCAGCCGAGATCGACGGCGCCGAAATGTGGATCTGGTTGGATGCCGCGGCGATACTGCCATGCTTGGCAGTGGCGACGAAGTACTCCATCTGGCGCAGCGAAATGCGATTGAGCATAGTCCGAAGTGAGAAAACTGGAGCAGGCTGGAAGGAGGCGGCGGTCCGCTGCGCAGGCCGCCGGCGCGGCCCGGCGCCAGCGTCAACCGCACCGTGCAAAAGTGTATCCACTATGCCCTGACAGCGGGGCATGGCGCTCCTCGGGTTTTCTCGCACTCGCCGCAAGCCGCAAGCGCTCACGGATTGCCTGGCACGCCAAAGCTCGGCGCGGCGCGCGGGTCCCTGGCGCGGGTGATGTAGGCCTCGATCTGCGGCTCGTAGACCTGCCAGGCCTCGTACAGCCGTTCGACGGGACCTTGCTCGACCCAGTCCATGCGCAAATCGACGATGGGCCAATCCAGGTCCGCCACCACCAGCAGCCCGGCCGAATGCACCGGCCCTTCTTCGCCGCCAGCCGCCTGGCCCGCCAGCATGGCCTGCATCAGGCGCTCGGCCAACGAACCCGAGGCCTGCTCGAATGCCGACAACATGGCCGCCGGCACTTCCAGCGACGCCAGCATATTGCCCGCGCATGCGGCATGCTCGCCTTGCGCGCCGGCCAGGCGACCCAGCGCGTTCGAGCCCGTGAATATGGCCGGCGCCTGGGTGGCATCGATGGCCATCAGCTGCCGGTAGCTGATGAAAGGACGTTCGGCCAGCGCCTGCAGCGCGCCTTCGGGCGTGCGACCCTCGGCCATCGCGTCCAGGATGAGCGGCCCCAGGGCGGGGTCGGTGATGTTCTGGCTGACCGCCGCGCCTACGCCCGCACGCGCACGGATGCAGCGCGCCGCGACCGCGGGCGACGAGGACGAAACAGCCGCGCCGAATTGGCCGGTGGCCGGGCAGCGGGCAATGATGGAGAAAGTCATGAGCTGGGCCTCCTGCGGCGTCAATCCGGAATAACGGCAGTCGCGTCGATTTCCACCAGCCACTCGGGGCGCGCCAGCGCTGACACCACAATGCCGGTGGACACGGGGAACACGCCCTTGAGCCATTTTCCGACCACGCGGTAGACCGGCTCCCGATAACGCGGGTCGATGATGTAGATCGTGATCTTGCAAATATCCTGCAGCTCGCCGCCGGCCTCCTTGAGCAACATGTCGATGTTCTTCATCGCCTGTTCGGTCTGGCCCGCCGCATCGCCGATGCAGACGCTCTCCGAGGTGTCCAGATTCTGGCCAATCTGCCCGCGCAAGAAGACGGTGCTGCCGCGCGCGACGACGGCCTGGCACAGATCGTTATCGAGGTTCTGTTCAGGGTAGGTTGCCTTGGTATTGAAGGTGCGTATGCGCTTGTGCTTCATGGCTCGTATCTGCATTAGGGTTTATCCGGAGACCCCGCGCCCGCCTGGCTGGCGGCATCGCACAAGGCCGTGACCTGCCCGCTGATGGTCGGTCCAAGCGGGAACGCAGCCTATTTGTTTTTTCCGGCGTCCCGTCTCGGAAATCCTGACGCGGGCGGCGCCCGCCGCCATGCGCATGCGCTCTGCCTCGGCGGCCTCGCGGGGCCATCAGGAAAATCGATCCATGCCAACGGAAAAGGCGACTTGGTGCCTCGGATGGCCTCTCGCATCATTGGTTTTCGCTGGCGTGGCCGGTGCGGCGGGCGGCGGCAACGCCCGGTCCCGGATCGACGGCCGACGTCACCAGATGCAATCCGCAGCAACCTCACCTTACAAGGGATCCGGATGAACACCGCCTCAACGCCGGCGCAAGCCGCCTATCCCCGATTCCGCTACGACGGCTCGGGCGACCTGGCCCGCATCGGGCTGATCTACATCGCTTCCAGCGTCGTGATGGAAGAAGAAATGTGGGCCATGTCCGCCCCAGGGGTTTCCACCCATACCGCGCGCATCAAGCTGCCCAAGGTCACGGTGCAAGGCATCGAAGAGATGATGAACGCGCCTGAACTCGAACAGGCCGCGCGCCTGGCCGGCGCCGCTCCCATCGACGTGCTGCTGTTCGGCGGCACCAGCGCCTCGTTCCTGCATGGCACCGCCTACGACCAGGCGCTGATCCAGAAGCTGCGGCAGTGGGTGCCGGGGCCGCAGATCACCACCGCCTCCACCGCGACGCTCGCGGCGCTGAAGAAGGTCAAGGCCGGCAAGGTTGCGCTGGCCACGCCCTATCTTCCGGAGATCCACGAGCGCGCCATCCGCTTCCTGCAGGAAAACGGCCACGAGGTCGTCAAGAGCGCCTGCCTCGGCATCTCTGACGATCACGCGCTGGCCGAGGTCTCGCTGAAAAAGGTCTACGACCACGTGCTCTCGGTCGATCACCCCGACGCGACGGCCATCTTCGTCTCGTGCACCAACTTCCGCACCGTCGGCGCCATCGAGGCGCTGGAACAGAAACTCGGCAAGCCGGTGATCTCGGCCATCCAGGCTTCGTTCTGGCATTGCCTGGATCTCACCGGCGCGGCGGGCGCCAAGCCCGGCTACGGCTCGCTGTTCAACGGCAACCTGAGCAAGGCCGCAGCGATGTAGACCATTCAACGAAGTGCATGACCAATAAATAAGCAAGGGGAAAATAATGCATCTACACCAAACCATCACGGCGCTGACGCTCGCAGGCGCCTCGCTGTTCGCTGTGACGCCCGCCCAAGCCGAGAAGCTGGTGCTGGGCAACGAAGGCAGTTATCCGCCCTTCAGCATGGTCGACCCGTCAGGCCGCCTGACCGGCTTTGAACCCGACCTGGCGCGCGAGATGTGCAAGCGGATGAAGGTCGATTGCGAGATCGTCGTCATGGACTTCAAGGCCCTGATCCCGGCGCTGCTGCAGAAGAAACTGGATGCCGTGGTCAGCCAGACCAAGCCGCTGCCGGAGCGCAAGGAAAAAGTGCTGTTCGGCCGACCGGTTCTGTTCAACCCGGACTCCTATGTGGTGCCCGAGGCCAAGAACTACACCTTCACGCCGGAGGGCCTGAAGGGCGTGCGCATCGGCCTGCAACGCGGCTCGGCCCAAGCCAAGTACGTGGGCGAGACATTCGGCAACGCGGTGCAGATCGTGTTCTACGACAACCCCGACCAGATCCGTCTCGACCTGGCCAACGGCCGGCTCGACATGAGCCTGGGTCCCAAGATCAGCTGGACCAATGAGTTCCTGTCCAAGCCCCAGGGCAAGGGCTGGAAGTTCGCTGGCGGCGATCTGTGGACTGGCGGCGGCGAAGCCGGATCGAGCTGGATCGCCCGCAAGGACGGCGGCGAACTGCTCAACCGCATGAACGTCACGCTGGACACCATCATCAAGGACTGCACTTTCACCAAGCTGCGCAAGCCGTACATGGAAGTAGAGCTGCTGCCCGAGGAAGCGGCCTGCCGCTAGCAGGATTCGCGCGCGCCGCCCGAGTCCCCGGCACGAGCTTGCCGGACCGGGCGGAACTCCACCCACGCTTGCCAGGAAGACCTCATGCCTTCGATGGGTTTCGTGCAGCAACTCGCGACCGGCGCAATGATGACGATCCAGGTCGCCGTCTGCGCCTACCTGCTGGCGCTCGCGATCGGGACGTTCTTCGCCCTGATCACGCTGCGGCCGACATGGCTGGCCAAGATCGTCTGGATTCCGTATGCCTCCATCTTCACGGGGGTGCCTTCGCTGCTGGTCGGTTTCCTGTTCTATTACGGCGGCTCGCAGATCGTCGCCAGCCTGCTCGCGCCGTTCGGCATCGACCAGCAGATCGAGGTAACGCCGTTCATGGCGGCGGTAGCGGCGCTGGGCATGGTGTATGGCGCCTATCTGGCCGACCTGATCCGCAGCGCGATCCAGAACGTTCCCCACGGCCAGTTCGAGGCCGCGCGGGTGCTGCTGGTGCCGCGCACCGCCATCTGGCTCAAGGTGATCCTGCCGCAGATGCTGCGGCTGGCCCTGCCCGGCATGACCAATATGTGGATCGTCGTGCTCAAGGACACCGCCCTCATCTCCCTGATCGGCCTGAAGGAAATCATGGCCTACGCCAAGCTTGCCTCCGGCGTGACCAAGGAGCCTTTCGTCTATTACATGCTTGCGGCCGGCTTCTTCCTGATGATGACCTGGCTCACCTACTACGTGGCGCGCCGTGTCGAAACATGGGCTGCGCGCGGCTTTCATCCCGTCGTGACCAAGGGAGCGTCGCATGCACTTTGACTTCCAGGTAGCCTGGGACAGCCTGCCCAAACTGCTGGCCGGCGCCGGCACCACCTTCGCCGTGCTGCTGCCGGTGCTGGTCATCGGCCTGCTGCTGGCGCTGCCGGTGGCGCTGGCAAGCTTCCGGCCCGGTGCCCGCGCGCTCTTCGCCAGCAGCTACATCGGCTTCTTCCGCGGCGTCCCCAGCCTGGTGCTGCTGTACCTGATCTACAGCGGACTGCCGCAGTTCTCCATCGTGCGCGACACCCCCTTGTGGAGCGTCTTCTCCAACGCCTATGTCTGCGCCTGGCTGGGCCTGGCGCTGACCCATTCCGGCTTCATGGCGGAGATCATCCGCGGCGGACTGGCGGCGATACCCCGGGGCACGATCGAAGCGGCGCAGACCCTGGGCCTGAAGCCTGCGCAGATCCTGTTCCGCCTGCGCCTGCCGCTGGTGGCGCGCTATGTGCTGCGCGCCTATCAGAATGAATTGCTGATCATGGTGAAAAGCACGGCAGCCGTCAGCGCCATCACGCTGGTCGACCTCACCGCGGCCGCCAACACCGTGTTCGACTACACCTATGACCCGTTCACGCCCCTGATCACGGCGGCGGCGATCTACTGGTGCATCACCAACTGCATACGACTTGGCTTCTCGATCGCGGACCGCAAGTTGAACCGCTATCTCGCCAGGGCCTGAACCGCCCGGCCGACCGAACTATCAGAGCGCGAACCATCATGACTGCCATCCTGTCCAGCATCACGCCGCCTGTCTCCGCCACCCTGTCCGAGTGCGCGCCCGCGGTCTCCATCTCGGGTTTGAACAAGTTCTACGGCGCCTTCCACGCCCTGCGGGATATCCACCTGGAGGTCTCCAACGGCGAGATCGTCATCCTCTGCGGTCCTTCCGGATCCGGCAAGTCGTCCCTCATCCGCTGCATCAATCATCTGGAACAGCATGACTCGGGCGACATCCGGGTCAACGGCGCCGAACTGACCCGGCGTCCCGAAGACGTGGAGAAAGTGCGGCGCCAGCTCGGCATGGTGTTCCAGAACTTCAACCTCTTTCCGCATATGACGGTGCTGGACAACTGCACTTTCGCGCTGAAGATCGCCTTGAAGGTTCCAGCCCGCGAGGCCGAACAGACGGCGCGCGAATACCTGGCCAAAGTCAATGTGATCGAGCAGGCCGACAAGTATCCGATCCAGCTTTCCGGTGGCCAGCAGCAACGCGTGGCCATTGCCCGCGCGCTCTGCCTGCGCCCGCGCATCATGCTCTTCGATGAGCCGACCTCGGCGCTCGATCCGGAATCGGTCGGCTCGGTGCTGCGCATCATGGAAAACCTGGCGCAGACCGGCATCACCATGATCTGCGTCACCCACGAAATCGGCTTCGCCCGCAGGGTGGCCGACCGCTGCGTCTTCATGGAGCGAGGCGAAATCATCGAGACCGCGCCCACTGAACAGTTTTTTGGGGCGCCCCGCAGCGAGCGCCTGAAGAATTTCCTCGAGCAGGTTCTGTAGTCAACCATATAGACAAGGGGTTGTCATGATCAAGAAACTCATAAGCGCCGGCATGCTTGCTGGCGCGGCTCTCTCCGCCACGGCGCAGGCGCAGGATGCGCTGGTGGTCAGCACCTGGGGCGGCAGCTTCCGCGATCTCATCGACGAGAACATCGGCCGCGAATTCACGCGGCAGACCGGCGTGCCGGTGAAGTACATCACGGGCGGCACCATAGACCGGCTGAACAAGGCCAAGCTCGCCACCAAGCCGGAAAGCGACATCACGTTCACCACGTCGCATATCGGCTGGCTCTATGTCAACGCCAACCTGTACGAAAAACTTGACCTGAGCAAGATCCCCAACTACTCGCACCTGGTCGACCGGGCCAAGATCAGCCCGTACCATATCGGCAGCTGGGCGTACGTGTACACCATCGGCTACCGCCCCGACCTGGTTCCCGCGGGCGTCACCTTCAACAGCTGGAACGATCTGTGGAGCCCGGCGCTGAAAGGCAAGCTGTCCGCGCCCGATTTCGACCCCAGCCACATCATCGACATTTCGGCCTTGCTGTCCGGCGGCGACGCCAGCACCTGGGAAAAGGGGCAGGAAAAACTCAAGGCCCTGAAACCCAATTTCAAGGCTTTCTACACCAACGACGCCAACAGCCAGCAACTGATCGCCGCCGGCGAAACGCCGGTGCAGGTCGTGCTATCCATGAACGCGTACTACATGATCGGCCAGGGCGTGCCCATCAAGGTGGCGATGCCCAAGGAAGGCGCGGTGCTGGGTGTCGATACCATGGCCATCATGAAAGGCAGCGCCAAGACCGACCTGGCCCACAAGTTCATGGACATCGCGCTGTCGCCCGAGGTGCAGGCCAAGATCGTGGCCGCCAAGAAAGCCAGCCCCGTCGTCGACAACGCCAAGGTCTCGCCTGAAGACGCTGCCCTTCCTGGCGTCTTCACGACCAAACAGCAGTGGGACACCCAGGCCATCGTCATCGACGACAAGCTGCGCGCGGAGAAAACGGCCGAGTGGCGCAAGTGGTTTACCGAGAACATCATGAATTGATAGCGCAAGGCCGCGGCCCCTTGGGGCCGCGGCGCCGCCACGTCCTCAACGTAAACCAAGGATGGGTTCACCATGGATGCCCGTTCCACCCTGAGGGGATGGCTGATATCCCCGGCAAGCTTCATCGCCCTGTGCATCTGCGTCGCCATGGCGGCCGTGCTGCAGTACAGCTTGCGCACCTTCATTCCGGGTTCGCTGGACGTCGGCGGCCTGACGCTGACGAACTTTTCGGGCATGGGCAAGCAGATCTACATCGATGCCTTCACCAACACCTTGCGCCTGAGCGTGGAGACCACGGTCTGCTCCCTGCTCGTGGCCTATCCGCTGGCGTATGCCCTGGTCCGGGTGCGCAACCGCGCCATCAAATCCTTCATCCTGATCGTGTCCATCACGCCGCTGTTCCTGGGCGAGATCGTGCGCACCTATTCCTGGATCATCGTGCTGGGCAGCACGGGCTTCATCAATTCGATGCTGCTCAAGACGGGCCTGATCGATACGCCGCTCACACTGATGTTCAGCCATCTGGGCGTGCTGGTGGCGCTGGTGCACGTCACCATCCCCGTCGTGGTGCTGATGCTAGCCACGGCCATCTCGCACATCGACCGCGACTACGAAAAGGCCGCGGAAAGCCTGGGCGCGGGGCCGGTACGCACCTTTCTCACGATCACCCTGCCGCTGTCCATGCCCGGCATCCTGGCCAGCATCACCACCTCGTTCGCCTGGACCTTCAGCGCCTTCGCCACGCCGCAGATGATAGGCGGGGGCCGCGTGCCGACGGTCTCGACGCTGGTCTACCAATTGGGATTCTCGTCGATGAACTTCCCCCTCGCCGCCAGCCTGAGCGTCATGGGCCTGGGCCTGACGGCGATCTCGCTGATGCTGCTCGGCCAGGTCACGCGCCGTCTCAAGGTCATCGGAGGACATTGACATGAGCATCCGAAAATCCCTGCCCCTGTGGCTGCGCATCGGCGCGCCGGTGCTGATCACGCTGATCCTCGCCTTCGTGCTGCTGCCGGTAGTCGTGGTGATGCTGGCCTCCTTCAACGACAAGGCCCTGCTCACTTTTCCGCCGCAGGCCTGGTCCTGGCGCTGGTTCGAGCGCGTCTTCACCTACGCCGATTTCCGCGATGGCTTTCGCGCCAGCATGGTGGTGACGCTCTGGTCCTCGCTGCTGGCGCTGGTCATCGGCACCGGCCTGGCGATCGCCGTCAAGCGCATGGCGTTTCCGGGCAAGAACATCCTGCAAGCCATCCTGCTCTCGCCGCTGGTGATTCCCCATTTCACGGTCGGGCTGGGCCTGCTGATCCTGGCGGCGCAGCTGAACGTGGACCGCGGCTACGGGATCGTGATTCTGTGCCACGTCATCCTGGTCCTGCCGTTCGTGCTGCGCAGCGTCTATGTCTCGATGGAGAACCTGGACGAACGCCTGGAGCAGAGCGCCGCCAGCCTGGGCGCCTCGCCCGTGCGGGTGCTGTTCACGATTACCGTGCCTCTGCTGGCGCCCGGGCTGTTCGGCGGCTGGCTGTTCGCGGCCATCATGTCATTCAGCGAATTCACCGCCTCGCTGTTCGTGACCACCCAGAGCACGCAGACCTTGCCAGTGACCATGTACAACTATGTGCGCGAGTTCGCCGACCCGACCCTGGCTGCGCTGTCGGTGGTGTACATCGTGGTGACGGCCGCGCTGTTGATCTTCGCCAACCGTTTCCTCGGGCTGAGCAGGATCCTCAATATCGAGGACAACCACTAGAGAATTCTGGGTGGACTGTTGCCGGCTGGTTGGTTCTGTGAGGTCAGGTTCTTGAGTCGCCGGCGTCCGGACTGCGGGATTCCGATGCTCGCCCCGGTGGGGCTGCGCTTCGGATCCCTCCGCCCGGCCACCGGCTTGCGGCATCTGCCCATGAACGGGGTCCAAAACCGACGCATTAGGTGACTGTCAGCCGAGGTGGTCCGGAGCCATCCGAAGCGCAGCCCCATTGGGGCGAGCATCGGAATGGCGCAGGGCTGCCTCGGCGGCTAAAGAACCCTGACATCCACAAGACCCAACGTCAATAGCCGCGCGCGGGATCTACGCGGTTGGCGGGCTCCAGGCCCTGGTTGACGCGCAGTATGTTGTCGGCGATCTGTCCGGCGGCCGATGCTGGAATGGCCACCGAAGCCAGGTGCGGCGTGATCAGCACGTTGTCCATCGCCCAGAGCGGGTCGCCAGCGGGCAGGGGCTCGCGCTCGAACACGTCCAGCGTCGCGCCGCCCAGATGGCCGCTGCGCAGCAGATCGGTCAGGGCGGCCTGGTCCACCAGCGCGCCCCGGGCCACATTGATCAGGGCTGCTCCGCGGGGCAGACGCTGCAAACGTTCGCGATCCAGCAGGCCGCGAGTCTGCGGCGTCAGCGGCAGCATCACCACCAGGATGTCCGCGCGCGACAGCACCGTGTCCAGCGACTCCATGCCGGCGTGGCACTCGACGCCTTCGATGCTGCGCGGGCTGCGCGACCAGCCCAGCACCGTCAACCCCTGGCGGCGCAGCTCCTGCGCCGCGCAGGCGCCCAGCTCGCCCAGGCCCAGCACCGCCACACGCACGTCCTCGGGCGAACGCGGATGGCGGTAGGCCCACTCGCCGCGCCGCTGCGCCGCCTCGAAATACGGAATATCGCGCGCATAGCGCAGGGTGGCGAACAGCACGTAGCCCGCCATCATGCGCGCCATGTTCGGATCCGTGATGCGCGTGATGGGCACGCCGGCGGGCAGGTCCTCGCGGCCCACCAGCGAATCCACTCCCGCGCCCAGGTTCACGATAAGGCGCAGGTTCTTCATGCGGTCGAAAAAGCCCTGCGGCGCCTTCCAGGCCAGTGCGTAATGGATGCTGGCCGGGTCGTGCGCCTCGCTGCCATGCACCATGCGCAGGTCCGGCAGGCGCGCCTGCATGGCGTCGCGCCAGGCCGTGTAGTCGTCGAACTCGCTGTAGAAAACCATCGTGCCCGACACGGCCGGGCGGGAGGATGCATGCATGGCGGGGCGACCTCAGGCGCTGCGGTTGATCAGGCGGGACATGGCCTCGATGGCCAGCTCATAGCCATCGCCGCCCAGGCCCGCGATGACACCGTCGGCGGCCTTGGAAATGTAGGAATGATGGCGGAAGGCCTCGCGCCGCCAGATGTTGCTCATGTGGACCTCGATGATCCTGCCGGGAAAGGCTAGCAAGGCATCGAGGATGGGCACCGACGAATAGGTCAGGCCGGCCGCATTGATGATGACGCCCTGCGCGCTGCCGCGCGCCTCTTGTATCCAGTCGACCAATTGGCCTTCGTGGTTGGACTGGACGAAATTCAGCCGGATGCCCAGCGAGGCGGCCTTGCTTTCGCAACGCTGCTGCAACACGGGAAAGCTGTCGGAACCATAGGTCTTGTTGGCGTCCAGTCCGTAGAGATTGGCGTTCGGCCCGTTGAGAAACCAGACCGTGGAGGAGGTGGAAGATGCGCTCGGCGTCGTCATGGCGGCGGTCTCAGGCTTCGTTGGGAAGGGTGGCCTGCATGGCAGGCAATTGATTGAACACGGCGAACCAGGCTGTGGCCCGCGGATGCGCGGCGCGCCAGTCCAGCTCGGGAAAGCGGAAATCCAGATAGCCCAGGGCGCAGCCTATGGTCAGGCTGCCGATGTCCGGATGCGCTTGCGGCAGCTCGTCTGCCTGCGCCTCGATTTCCGCGAGACAGGCCCGTACCTTGACCAGCTGTGCCTCGCGCCATTGCGGCCATTGGATTTCGGCCGGCCGGGCCGTGTGTTCGTAGCGCGCCAGCAGCGCGGCATCCAGCAGGCCGTCGCCCAGGGCCTGGCGCGTCAATGCCAGCCAGCGCGCCTCGCCCGCCGGAAACAGCTGCGCGTCGCCGGCGGCGCCGGCCAGGTATTCGCAGATCACGCGGCTGTCGTAAAGCGCCCTGCCGTCCGGCAGGATCAGGGTCGGCACCTTGGCCAGCGGATTATGGGCGGCGATGCGCGCATCGCGGTTGACCGGATGCGCCGCGCTGGGCAGCCATTCGATCCGTCCGGCCTGGCCGGTCAGATGCGCGCAGATCATCACCTTGCGCACGAAAGGGGACGTCGGGGCGTAGAGGAGTTTCAATCCAGTCTCCGATTGTCAGGGTTTGAGGACCAGCTTGCCGAACACCTTGCCGCTTTCCAGCAACTGGTGCGCGCGCACGGCCTCGGCCAGCGGCAGGCTTTGCGCCATTCTGGGCCGGATGCGGCCGGCGGCCACCAGGGGCAGCACGTGGCGCCTGAGCGCGGCGGCCATGCGGGCCTTCTCGGCATCGGTCTGCGGCCGCATGGTCGAGGAATGCAGGCTCAGCTGCTTCTGCATCAGGGTCAGCAGCTCGACATTGACGGCCGATCCCTGCAGGAAGGAAAGACTCACGTGACGCCCGCCGAAGGCCAGCGCCTGCAGATTGCGGCGCACGTAATCGCCGCCGACGATGTCCAGCACCACGTCCACGCCGCGGCCCTCGGTATAGGTCTCGCAGGCCTGCACGAAATCCGTGTCATGAAAGCAGATCACCTCGGACGCGCCGAGTTCGCGCAAGGCAGCGCCGCGGTCGCGCTCGCCATCCGTCACGATGACCTTCGCCCCGGCCGCATGCGCCATCTGGATCGCCAGCGTGCCGATGCCTCCGCCGCCGCCGTGAATCAGCACGGTCTCGCCCATGCGCAGGCGGCCCAGCTCGAACAGGTTGTGCCAGACGGTGTACAGGCCTTCCGGCAGGGCGCTCGCCTCGGCGTCGCCCAGCCCCGGGGGCACGGACAGGGAATGATCCACGCGCGCCACGCACCACGGCGCATAGCCTCCGCCCGCCAGCAGGCTCATGAATCGCTGTCCGAGCAGGGACTCCGGCACGCCGGGGCCGCAGGCGGCCACCTCGCCGCAGGCCTCCAGCCCGAGCACGTCCGTCACGCCCGGCGCTGGCTTGCTCAGGCCCTGGCGCTGCATGATGTCGGGCCGGTTGATGCCGGCCGAAAGCACACGCAACAGCACTTCGCCGGGGCCTGGCGTGGGGACCGGGCGCTCGGCCAGCGCCAACACCGTGGCGTCGCCGGGCTCGCGGGCGATGATGGCTTGCATTTCAAGGGGGATCTGCTTCATGGAGTTTTGCCTCGCGAAAGAATGGAAGCCGGGCGGCTGCGCTGGCGCGGCCGCCGTGCAGGATGGAACAGCGCGGAACCCGTCTTTCAGGACGACGCGTTGAAGACGCTGACCCCGTGACCGGGCAGAGCAAGTCCCGCCACGGCACCCACGGGCCATTCATGGATGCAGTTCAGGTCGGAGGTGCGCACCATCACGTGCTGGCGTCCCTCCACGGGAATGTGCACCTCCAGGTACAGATCCACGTGGTCGCCCTGGAATACGTGGTTGACGACCGTGCCGCTCAGCACCGACCCGCTATGCAGGGTTTCCAGCTTGATGTGTTCGGGCCGCACATAAAGATCGAGCCGGTGCCCCTCGTGCGAGCCGCCCACCAGGCGGTGGCGGGGAATATGCGTCAGCCCCGCGCCCAGGCGCAGCTGGATGGTCTCCGCGCCGGAGCCGTGATAGTGCGCGGGCAGGATGTTGACGTCGCCCAGGAACGAGGCCACGAACGGGTCCTGCGGATTGCGATACAGCTCGTCGGGCGCCGCGACCTGCCGGATCACGCCCTGGTTCATCACCGCAATGCGGTCCGACATGCTGAGGGCCTCGCCCTGGTCATGGGTGACAAAGATTGTCGTCACCCCGAGCTTGCGCTGGATATCCCGGATTTCCACCTGCATGGCGCCGCGCAGGCCCTTGTCCAAGGCGGAAAACGGCTCGTCGAGCAGCAGCACCTTGGGGCGGATCACCAGGGCCCGCGCCAGCGCCACCCGCTGCTGCTGGCCGCCGGACAACTCGCGCGGCTTGCGCTCGCCCAGTCCATCCAGCTTCACCAGGGCCATGGCTTCGCCCACCCTGCGCTCGATCTCGGCGGCCGGCACGCGCCGCATCCGCAGGCCATAAGCGATATTGCGCGCCACCGTCATGTGCGGGAACAGCGCGTAGTTCTGGAACACGATGCCGATCTGGCGCTGATATGGCGGCAAGGCCGTGACCGGGGTGTCGTCGATGAAGATCTCGCCCTCGTCCGCGTCGGCAAAACCCGCGATCAGGTTCAGCAAGGTGGTCTTGCCGCAACCGGACGGGCCCAGCAGCGTCAGGAACTCTCCGCTCTCGATCTTCAGGGAGACCTTTTGGAGCACCGCATGATCGCGGTATTTCTTGATCACGCCCTCCAATCGGAGCGCGCTGGGAGTATCGGAGGCAAAGGGGCGATTCGGCATGGCTGCTGCACTCACAAAGTTCGACTTCCCGGCGTGTATGGCTCGGGAAAAGCAGGCGGTGGCCGCATGGCACGCAAGAGAGCGTCCTCAGCGTTCTGGTGCATTCAAGAATACGGCAAGGCCCTTTTCCCAGTGCGTTGCCGATGCTGATGGGGGCCATCGGAAAAAAGAAATCGCGGCATCCCGGACGCCCCGAAGCCCCCCCTTCCGCGCAAACCTGCTCCTTTGCTTTTTCCTAAGTCAGCCGTCCGAAAAACGAAGTTATCAACTCGGGGCTTCAGGGTCACACTGCGTGCCTATCGTTCAGCGCGCCCTTTGATCAAGCGCGCGGTTCGCCGGTCTTCTGTTGCTTGATCTTCGTGTCAGCCTCGAGACGCACCAGGGTCTCGGTAATTTTTAGGATCTTCAAATGTCAATTGAAAAAACCAATACGCTGGTGATCGGCGCCGGTCAGGCCGGCATCGCAATGAGCGAACACCTCGGCGCCATGGGCATTCCGCATATCGTGCTCGAGCGCAAGCGGATCGCCGAACGCTGGCGCTCCGAACGCTGGGACTCGCTGGTCGCCAACGGCCCCGCCTGGCACGACCGCTTTCCCGGCCTGAAGTTCGATGACGTCGGGCCCGACGTCTTCCCGCCCAAGGAGCGCATGGCCCAGTACTTCGAGGACTACGCCAAGATGCTCAAGGCGCCGGTGCGCACTGGCGTCGAAGTCCTGCGCGTGCAGCGCAACGACAAGCGCCCGGGCTTCACCGTCACCACCTCCGCGGGCACCATCGAAGCCCAGCACGTGGTCGCCGCGACCGGCCCCTTCCAGATCCCCACCTACCCGAAGATCGTGCCGCAGGACGCCGGCATCCAGCAGCTTCACTCCTCGGCCTACAAGAATCCAGGCCAGCTGGCCGAGGGCGCCGTGCTCGTCGTCGGCGCAGGCGCCTCCGGCTCGCAGATCGCCGAAGAACTCCGCCAGGCCGGCCGCACCGTCTACCTGTCGGTGGGCGAACACTATCGCCCGCCCCGCTCCTACCGCCAGCGCGACTACTGCTGGTGGCTGGGCGCGCTGGGCATGTGGGATGAGGTCAAGAAAAAGCCCAAGCGCGAACACGTCGCCTTCGCCGTGAGCGGCTACGAAAACGGCAAGACCGTCGACTTCCGCCGCCTGGCGCGCGACGGCATCCAGCTGGTGGGCATCACTACCTCCTATGAGAACGGCGTGCTGCATTTCGCCGACAACCTCGGCCGCGACGTCGCCCAGGGCGACGCCGACTACTTCGAGGTCCTGCGCGAAGCCGACGCCTACATCGAGCAGAACGGCCTGGACCTGCCGCCCGAGCCCGATGCCTGGAAACTGCTGCCCGACCCGGAATGCCTTACCTACCCCATCCTCAGCCTGAACCTGGCCGAGGCCGGCATCAAGACCATCCTCTGGGCGACCGGCTTCAAGGTCGACTTCAGCTGGATCGACGTCGACACCTTCGACGAAAACGGCTACCCCATCCACAAGCGCGGCATTTCCGCCGAAAAAGGCATTTACTTCCTCGGCCTGCCCAACCTCACCAACCGTAGTTCCTCGTTCATCTGGGGGGTTTGGCACGACGCCCGCTATATCGCGGACCATATCGGCATCCATCTGGATTACCTGGCGTACGAGAAGGAATGAGGGAGGCGGCGCATGGCCGGCTGCCAGGTCAGCCAGAAAAAACCCGCACGCTCGTGGGAGCTGCGGGTTTTTTGCGGTCCTGGCTGGCCTACCCCATTCGGGCACTGTAGCTAGAGCTGGCTAGCGCTGGCATACCATTGCAGCAAGCGCTGCCGAAAGCGCTCGTCCAGTTTCCCGTATCGGGTCTGCGCATCGCCCGCCGCGTGCGGCGTGAGAATCACGTTGTGCATATTCCACAAAGGCGACGCCGGCGGCAGGGGTTCCACTTCGAAAACGTCCAGGTAAGCGCAGCGGACCTGCTCCCGTTGCAACGCCTCGATCAAGGCGTCCTCATCGGCCACCGGTCCCCGCGCAACGTTGATCAGTCCTGCCTCGGCGTTCATCTTGCCAAAGGCATCGGCATCCATGAGATGAAACGTCTCGGGCGTCAGCGGGCATGCAAGGAATACCCAGTCGGCGCGGGGCAATACCTCATCCTTCCTGTCCAGGGTGACGACACTGTCAAAATTCGGCAGGGGGCCGCTGGAAGTTCGCCTCACGCCTATGGTTTTCATGGACACGGCCTTGCATAGCCGGGCGATTTCAGCCCCGATACTGCCGACGCCCACGATCACGGCCGTATTGTTTTCAATTCCCCTCGGCTCCAACGGGCCAAAGCGCACCGGAAACCATTCATTTTCGTACTGCTTGCGAAAATGGACATGCATGTTCCGGGCAAGCATCAGCATGCCAGTGAATGCGCTCAGGGCAACCGTCGTCCCCGCGATCCCCCGCGCATCCCAGATTTGCACGCCACGGGCGCTCAATTCGTCGTAAAACGGCCGATCCAATCCGGCGGAGGGAACCTGCAGGAACCGCAACCCTCCGCATTTCCGCATCAGGTCGCAAAAATCCGACATCTTCCTTGTCAGCTCCGTTTTGGAGGACAGTTCCAGAATATCTGCTGACAGATACGCCCCTACGACCCGGGCCCTGTCCTCCTCCGCAACGCTGTGCGCGCCCTCGTAGAGCAGCCAGTCGAATACCTCGCCACAACGGGACCTGAGCTGGGCGTACCCGTCCACATCGCGCGCATGCACCTCGCGGGACAAAACGATAAGCGGATTCATGCAATGCCCCGGGTCAATCTTTGTAGTCCGGACATTTCTTATCCAGGAGCCGCTTCAAGGCAGGCCATTCCAATATTCCGTACGGCTTTTGCTTGCCAGGGCTGTCTGCGCTGGGTTGCAGCTTCAATTGCTGTCCCGTGCGACGTATCACCTCGTCATTTGGAAGGTTGATCTCGGCGCCGGACGACATGACGCGCAGCTGCACGGCGCACGATCTTTCAAGCCTGTAGATATTGTTGAAGGCTTCGGGGATGGTCCGGCCAGTGGCCAGCAAGCCGTGATTCCGGAGAATCATCACGTCGGCCTCCCCCAGGTCGTTCACGAGGCTTTCCTGCTCCTCGGTATCGACCACGACGCCTTGATAGTCGTGGTACGCCACATTCACGAACCGCATCGACGTCTGCGTCAAAGGCAACAGCCCGCATTTCATCGCCGACACGGCCATGCCGTCCAACGTATGCGTATGGATGATGCATTCGACATCATGGCGAGCCTTGTGTATGGCGCTGTGGATGACGAACCCCGCTTTGTTCACACCATAGGTTTCATGGGGGTTGTAGAGAACATTGCCGTCAACGTCCACCTTTATCAGCGACGAGGCCGTAATCTCCGAATAATGATATCCAAACGGGTTGATGAGAAATGAATCCTCGCCCGGCACTCTGGCGGAAATGTGGTTGTAGATCATGTCCAGCATTCCGAACATGTCCACCAGGCGATAGCAGGCGGCCAGATCGACTCGCAGTGCCCACTCTTCATCAGAGAACGTATGCATTGTGCCTCTCCCTTTATCGAGCCACGTTCATCGTGGCCAACAACTTCTCGATGCGCACTTTCTCGCTGGCCTGCAGTGCCGCCATCTCCTGCGGCGTCGACCCGACCGGCTCGCTGCCCTGAGCGATCAGCCGCTCACTGACATCCTTGTCCCGCAAGGCATCCTGGACCGCCCGGGACAGTACGGCCGTCCGTTCATCCGAGACATCGGCCCGCACCGCGATGCCGAACCACAGCGGCAACTGATAGCCCTTCAAAGATTCACTCATTGTGGGTACGTCCGGCAGCACGTCCGACCGGACATTGGTGGTCACGGCCAGTGGCCGGACATTGCCTTCCTTGACCTGGCCGACCACCTCATTGATGGGCGAAAAAACGAAGTCCAGCTGGCCGCCAAGAAGATCCGTCAGCGCCGCGGCGCCGCCTTTATAGGGAATGTGCGTCATCTCGACCGACGCCATATCGGCCAGCAGGCTCGCGGACATATGTTGAACGGTGCCGTTGCCGGCGGAGCCATAGTTCAGCTTTCCGGGATTCTTCCTGGCGAATGCGACGAGATCGTCGACCGACTTGAAATCCGATTTCGCATTCACGACCAGCACGATCGGAAGATTCGTCAGCTGCGATACGGGACGAAAATCGCGCTGCATATCGTAGTCCACGGATTTGTCCATGACTTTATTCACGATATGAGATGCCGACGTCACCAGCATGATATAGCCGTCGCTGGGCGCGCGCTTGACATACAGAGCCCCGATCCCGCCGCCGGCCCCTGGCTTATTCTCGACGATGACGGGCTGCCCGATCTTCTTGCTCATGCCTTCGGCAACGAGGCGCGCGGTGGCGTCCGTGCTGCCTCCCGCGGAATAAGGAACAACCAGCGTCAGCGGCTTTTCGGGGAAATTCTGAGCCTGGGCGCCGACGGAAACGCCAAGCATGGACACCATAAAAACAAGGGAAGAGAACGGCACTTCCATGGACCTGTCTCCTATTTTCTATGTTCACTCGCAACGGAATCCGGTATTCCGGTAAGCGTGCGTCGACGTATCGGCTATTTCTTCCGACAGCTCTCCTTACGTCGAACCGCAGCCTGGTCAGTCCAGTTTCTCGAGTTCCGAGCTTTTTATGACCTCTGCCCAGTGGTCCTGCTGCGCCTTGATGTAGTTGCTGAAATCCTGGCCTGAACCCAGGAAGGGATACTGGCCGTGCCCCAGCAGGGTCTTCTGCGACTTTTCGGTTTTCAGGATTTCCTGGACGGCCGTCTCGATTTTCCCGGCAATCGCGGGATCCATGCCGGCCGGGCCCACGATGCCGTTCCATGGCCCGATGAGGAAATCAGCTTGGCCAGTGGCCTCGATGACCGTCGGGACCTCCGGCAGAAAAGACACGCGTTCCTTTGTTCCCACGCCGATGGCGCGCAGCTTGCCCACCTGCACCTGCGGCAGCGCCACGGCGCCGCTGATCAGGGCCATATCGATGCCTCCGCTCAGCATGCCATTCACCAGGGCGGCGTCTCCCCCGCTATATGGCACGTGCAACAAGGGCACCCCCATTCTCTTGGCGAACCACTCCCCGGCCAGATGATTGTCCGCCCCCATGCCGGCGGAACCGAACGTCAGCGGCTGTTTGGCCGCCTTTCCGGCCGCGACAAGATCGGGGATGGACTTGACGCTCGACTGGGCATTTACCGCCATCACATACGGATACTGCGCGACGGGAGCAATGATCGTGAAGTCCTTGAAGACGTTGTAATCGATCGATTTGCGGTACATGGGTTCGATAGCCAGGGACCCGCTGCTCGCCAACAGCAGGGTGTAGCCATCCGGTTTGGCCTTTTTCACATACTGCAGGGCGATCAGGCCATTCGCGCCCGGCCGGTTCTCCACCACCACGGCCTGCCCCAGCTTGTCGCCAAGCTGCTGCGCCACATACCGGCCAATCACGTCCGTGGGGCCACCGGCGCCAAACCCGATGACGAGCGAAACGGGACGAGCGGGATAGTCAGCGGCCATGGCCTGGCCGCCGCACATGGCCACCGACATCGAGGCCAGCAGCAAGAAGTTTTTGATCTTTTTCATTTGTCTTCCTCACCCTGGGAATCGCATCAGCGGATGATGCTTTCGAGGTAGTCCTCGCTCAGGCCCACGCTCTTGTAATGGGCGCGACATTTCTCAACACGATCGAATACGTCCGTGTAACCGGTCTGCTTGCCGTTCTCGTCCACGTATATCAAGGCGCCATTGACCAGAAACCACGTCAGCATCTCGCCTTCCTCTTCCGATACCAGCGTATGGGTCTCGCCAGGCGGCTCGAAGACATAGCTTCCTTCCTTAGCCGTCCAGTCATGCTCCAGATAGCGCCACGACCCCTTCAGCACATATCCATGCACCGTCGCGGGATGGCGATGACAGCTGACGACGCCCTTGCGCCGCACTCGCAGGACGCTGGTCCAGTACCCGTGCGTGATGTTGAGCAACAGCGGCTTGAACCACACGTTGTCATGAATCGGAACCCACAACCGGTCATCGCCTTCCAGCACCGGCGTCACGATCTCCTGGCGTATGCCCTTGGGTTGAAGTTCTTTCGGGAATGGCAAAACTGAGTTCATGGTTTTTCCTTCGGTTTTCCGTTTGGATGAAATTTCAGGCGGTGCGACGCTCGAGTTCGAGCATCGCCTGCACGATGTCGTCTTGGAATATCTGCTGCGCTCCACCCGCCAGATAGGGCGCGGTCAATGTCTGCGCCGCCACCTCCGACAGCCGCTCCTTCGAGATGTCCGACACGCCGAAATCCCGCAGGCAGGAGGGCAAGCCGACTGCCTTGACCACTCCCAGCAGTTCGTCGAATTCGTCGCGCTGTCGCTGGCAGGCCAGCACCTGGACCAGGGAGCCATAGGCCACCAGTTCGCCGTGCAGGAAGCGTTCGGTTTCCGGCATGCACGTGAGCCCACGAAGCAAGCCATGCGCCAGCGACAGGCCGCCTCCCTCGAATGCCAGTCCCGAGTACAGGACACAGGCCTCCACCAGTCGCTCGAAGTTCTCGCCCGGCCGTTGCGCCTCGCATTCGCCAATGGCGCTTATGGCGTGGAGGCGGATCAGTTCATAGCATCTGTCGGCCAGCGTTCGCGAAAGCAGCAGGCTTTGCATGCCGAAGGTATTCGGGACGGAATTCGCCACCGAGCAATCCACTTCGAATTTCTTGGACAGGGCATCCCCGATACCAGCGACAAGCAGCCGCCTGGGCGCCTCGGCCAGGATCGACGTATCCACGAGCACCAAGTCCGGATTTCGCGCCAGCACCCTGGAATGCTTGAAGACATGTTCTTCGTAGATCGCAACCAGGCGGCTCGTCGGAGCATCGTTCGAAGCCGCCGACGGCATGATCACCATGGGCAGATTCAGGTTTGCCGCTACGGCCTTGGCGGTATCCAGCGTTTTCCCCCCGCCGAAACCGATCACGCAATCCACGGCAATATTCCGGGCAGCTGCGGTCAGGTCATCGATGGCAGCATCGGAACAGTTTCCCGGGAAGATGAAGGCATGGATCGCCACGCCGGACTGGTTGAAACGAGGCATGTATTGCTCAAGTGCCGCGTCGTAGATCAATAGCGCCGAGCCCGCGCCCAGGCAGTCCCGGAGTATGCCTTTCAGTTCGTTCAACGCGGCAGGCCCCTGCACATATCGCGCAGGAAAGCCCGTCCCATATAGATTTGAGTATGTATTGGCCATGAGTAACGGAAGCAATGGTGTTCCGGGGCGCCTGCGGCCCGGCATCCACTTGGCTCTGGGTTCGCGACGAGACGCGCCTAGCCGAGCCTGGGTTTGGGGCAGTCGTTGATTTCGGCCCAGAAGTCAGTCAGGCTGGACGTGTCCTGCCCTGCCTTGCCCGCCGCCAACGCCATTCTGAAGATGTTCCTGGTCGTGTCGCATACGGGCAGAGCCACCCGACTGCTGGCGCCCGCGTTGGAAGCCAAGGAGATGTCCTTGTATCCCAGCGCCAGATCGAAGCCCGGCGACAAATCTCCTTTCAGCACTTTGTTCGGCCATTTCTCTTTCAGTTGACCGTTGCTGGCAGTCGTGCTGGTGAGCACATTGAACGTATTGTTCAGATCCAGACCCAACGATTGCGCCAACACCAAGGCTTCGGAATTGATTTGGCAATAGCAAAGGACCATCATGTTGTTGATCAGCTTGGTACGCGTGCCGTGGCCCGCCGCACCGCAGTGATAAACGGTGGTCCCCATCTTGTACAGAACGGGCTCGACCTTTTCGAGATACCGCGCGTCGATGCCCAGCATGAACAGGGATTCTCCCTTGTCCGCATGTGCGGCCAGCCGACCCACGGGAGCATCGCCGAACACGATTCCCTTTGCCGTGAACGCCTGGAACAGCGCATCGACGGTATCGACATCGACAGTACTCATGTCGATGTAGATGGCTCCGGGGGCAAGGTTTTCGAGGATGCCGCCCGAGCCGAGCGCCACCTCCTTGACTTGCCTTGGGCCAGGCAGCATCGTGAAGACGATATCGGCATTTCTGCACAGATCGGCCACGTCCGCCGACATATGCGCACCTTCGGCCTGGAGTCTTTTCGCTACCTCTTCGTTCAGGTCGAAAACCCAAACCTGCTCGCCCTTGCCGACCAGCGAACGTGCCAGCGAAAGTCCCATCCTGCCCAAGCCAATAAAACCGATCCTCATAGCCCACTCCTTTAGACGGGCAAAGTATATCGACGATCAAAAATGCCAGAGGACGACATTTTTTCTGGCAGATAGTCGTTTTAGGCATACATCCGATCACGCTCCAGCCGCCTGAAAAACAGCCGCGTTGATAGTCGAAAAACGCATGTTTGCCAGAGAAAAAGTGGACGCTCCGCACAGTCGTTGGTTGATAGACTGCGACGAACTCCCGCCCCGCGTTCAACCAGCTGGCCTGCTCGCGCAGATTGCCGGTGCGGCGGCGGGCAATTCCAAAAACCATATCGAGACGCGGAGATTGAGACATGAAGTATTCGCAATACATAGACGGCGAGTTCCGCGCAGGCACCGGCCAGGCAGAGCTGGTCCTGGTGTCGCCTGCAACGGAAGAGGAACTCGGACGCTACCGCGCCGCTTCGCCAGACGACGTCGAACGGGCGATCGGCGGCGCGCACCGCGCGTACGGCACGTGGCGCAGGACCAGCCCCACGCTCAGGTCTGAACTGCTGCGCAAAGTGGCGCAGGAAATGCGCGGAGACAGCGACAACTTGTCTCGCCAGATCACCCTCGAGCTAGGCAAACCCCTGTCCGAGGCGCGAAAGGAGGTCGACACCGCCGCGGAAATGTTCGAATGGGCCGCGGAGGAAGCGCGGCGCCTGTATGGCCGCCTGATTCCGGCCAGGACGCAAGGCGTGCAGCAGCTGGTCAAACTGGAGCCATATGGCGTGGTGGCAGGGTTTGCAGGATGGAACGCGCCTGCCATCACCCCCGCTCGCAAGATCAGCGGAGCCCTCGCCGCCGGCTGCACGATCGTGCTCAAGCCCTCCGAGGAAACAGCCGGCGTCGCCTTGCTGATTGCGCAGGCCTGCGAACGCGCGGGCCTGCCGCAAGGCGCCGTGAACATGGTGTTTGGCGACCCCGCGTCCATTGCTGATCAGCTGTGCGCCTCGTCGCGGGTGTCCATGATCACTTTCACTGGCGGAACCGAGGTGGGCAAGCAGCTGGGCGCAAAGGCGGCCTTGCACATGAAGAAAGCAACGCTGGAGCTGGGCGGCCACGCCCCCGTCGTGGTCTGGCACGATGCCGATATCGACGAGGTAGCCGCGGCAGGCGTCGCAGCCAAGTTCCGCAACGCTGGCCAGGTATGCACTTCGCCCACGCGCTTCCTTGTGCACAAGAACATCTTCGATGACTTCTGCGAAAGATTCGTCGCTCACACCCGCGCCTTGGCCGTAAAGGACCCTTTCGATCCCCAGTCGAGGATGGGGCCGCTGAAGAACAAGCGCCGCCTGGCCGCCATCGATGCCCTCGTGCGCAACGCGGTCGACTGCGGCGCCACGCTGCTCGCCGGGGGCTGCGCAATCGAGGGGCGCGGCTATTTCTATCAACCCACCGTCCTGGCGCTGCGAGACAGGCGCGCGGAAGTCAGCCGCATGGAGCCTTTCGGTCCTGTGGCCCTGATGATGCCCGTGGAGGACGCCGACGAGGCCATTGCCGAGGCAAATGCGCTGCCCTTTGGGTTGGCCGCCTATGCGTTCACCAACGACATGAAACTGGCGCACCGGCTGGTCAACGAGATAGAGAGTGGCGTCGTCTGCATCAATGACCTGCAGGCCTCGCTGCCGGAAACGCCATTTGGCGGCTTCAAGGACAGTGGATTGGGATCTGAAGGCGGCGAGGAAGGACTGCGGGAATTCCTGCGCGTGAAGTGCGTGCGTCAAGGCGGGTTGGCCTGACGCCTGATATGTTTTTTTGGCATGTTTGTCGGCGCGATTGGAAAAACTGCGCGTACATGCCCCGACTTAAGATCCCCGCACTAAATAGAAACCATTGGGACCGTCATGAATTTCAACCTTTCGGAAGAGTACCAGGCGTTTGCAGATAGCGTCGCGCGATTCGCGCAGGACAAATTGGCTCCTGGAGCGCTGGAACGGGCCCACTCCAATCAGTACCCCTGGGAAACCGCGGCGCTGCTGGCGGAACAGGGTTTGCTGGGCATTGTTTTTCCCGAGGAGGACGGAGGCCAGGGCGGCACCTTGATGCACGCCGTGCTTGCGATCCAGCAAGTGGCGCTGGCGTGTCCGAAAAGCGCGGATATCGTGCAGGCGGGCAACTTCGGACCTATCCGCACCTTCGTCGAGTATGCCAACAAGGAACAGAAGGCCCGCTTTCTCCCTGACCTGCTGTCTGGGAAGAAACTGATTTCGCTAGGCATGACGGAGCCGGGCGCCGGCTCCGCGGTGACCGACTTGAAAACATCGGCGGTGCTCGAGGGAGACCACTACGTCGTCAATGGCAGCAAGGTTTTCTCCACCCACAGTCCCGACGCGGAGCTCTTTCTTGTCTATGTGCGGTTCGGCCCTGGCGTGGAAGGCATCGGGTCCATTCTGATCGAACGGGGCGCGCCGGGTTTCGAGATAGGAAAGCCCTCAAGCTTCATGAACGGAGAGCAGTGGTCTCAGCTTTACTTCGAGCAATGCCGGGTGCCGAAGGAAAATCTGCTGTTGGGTCCGGGCGGCTTCAAGAAGCAGATTTCCGGATTCAACGTGGAACGGCTGGGCAATGCCTCGCGCGCGCTGGCCCTGGGAAGGTACGCCTTCAACATGGCCAGAGACCATGCCACATTGCGCAAGCAGTTCGGCCGCGAGCTGTGCGAGTTCCAGGGCTTGCAGTGGAAGTTTGCCGATATGTGGATGAAGCTCGAGCAAGCTCAGCTGCTGCTCTACAAGGCCGCTCTCGAAGGCGAGCAAGGGCTGCCCTCGGCGCAAAGCACCGCCATGGCGAAACTCGCCTGCAATATGGCAGGCTGGGACACATCCAATGATGCCATGCAGATCATGGGTGGAATGGGTTTCAGCCAGGAAGCATTGGTAGAGTATTGCGTTCGCCGGACCCGCGGCTGGATGATCGCAGGCGGGTCCATCGAAGTACTGAAGAACCGAATTGCCGAGGGTATTTTTGGCCGCTCGTTTTCCCAGCGCGCGCCCAGAGCCTCGCATCAATGAGAGTACGCATGTCCATCATCGAGCATTCCGAGCAGTTGATCAGCCAGGCACTTTTGCATCCGCGCAGCATCGCATTGGTGGGCGTATCGGATGATCCCGGCAAGACGGGCGGCCGCCCCCTGCAATTCCTGCGGCGCTCGCGGTTCGCAGGAAAGATCTACCCCATCAATCCGAATCGCGATCAGGTCCAGGGTGAACAGGCTTGGCCCAGTCTCAGTGCCTTGCCAGAGGTGCCGGAGCATGTCTTCATCCTGTCCTCCACCGATACGGTGCTTCCCGCCGTCAGGGAATGCGCGGAACTCGGCGTGAAGCAGGTGACCATCCTGGCGACGGGTTTCTCGGAATCCGGAGAAGAAGGCTGCCAGCGCGAACGGGAACTTCGCGACTTTGCGCAAGCCTCGGGCGTCAGGATCCTGGGGCCAAGCAGCCTGGGCGTCGTCAATCCCCACAACGGCCTGGTCCTGACCGCGAACGCCGCGTTCGCGGAACCTGACCTGCCCAAGGGAAACCTGTTCGTCGCCTCGCACAGCGGCAGCATGATCGGAGCCCTGGTATCAAGAGGCAAGGCGCGCGGCGTGGGTTTCGCCGGCCTGGTGTCCGTCGGCAGCGAAGCGGATTTGTGCGTGGGAGAAATTTGCCAGGCGACACTCGACGATCCGACGATCGCGGGCTACGTGCTCTTTCTTGAAAGCCTGCGTCACGGAGACAAATTGAGAGCATTCGCCGCCGAGGCCGCCCGCCGGGGCAAACCCGTGATCGCCTACAAATTGGGCCGTTCGAACGCCGCGGCGGAAATGGCCGCCACGCATACTGGCGCCTTGGCGGGCGAGGACGACATTGCGGACGCGTTCCTGAAAGACCTGGGCGTGGTCCGCGTCGAGATGCTGGAAACCCTCTTCGAGGCTTTGCCGCTGGCAAAAAGAATGCCCGCGCCTGATTCCCGCGCCAAACGGGTGGGCGTGGTTGCCACGACGGGCGGCGGCGCCGCCATGGTCGTCGATCAACTGGGCATTCGGAACGTGACCGTGCAGCCGCTGTCCGAAGCCACGCAGCGCAAGTTGAAAGAGGCACAGATTCCCGGCTCCGCCGGCCGCGTGCTGGACCTGACCTTGGCAGGAACGAAGTATGAGGTCATGAAGAAGGCGCTGCAGATCATGCTGGAAGCGCCGGAGTTCGACCTGGTGGTCGCGGTCGTGGGCTCATCCGCAAGGCTGCAGCCTGAACTGGCCGTCAAACCCATCCTGGAATTCACCAGCGCGGACAAGCCTCTAGCCGTGATGCTGGTACCCGACGCCCCCGAAGCTCTGGGCACGCTGACGCGTGCAGGCATCCCCTGCTTTCGCACGCCAGAGACGTGCGCTGACGCCATTTCCTCGGTGTTTGCCCGACGGAAACTCTCTACCGCCGCCGCGGCCGGGTCGCCCCAATTGGCACAAGCGCAGGCCCTGAGCGAGGCGCAAGCCTATGACGTGCTGGACCGCTTGCAGGTGCCTCATGCCGACTACGCAATCTTCCCATTGAACGGCCAGATCCCGACGCTGCCTTTCGAGTATCCAGTGGTGGCCAAGCTCTGTTCGGCGGAAATTCCCCACAAGACAGAAGTAGGCGGCGTCGTGCTCAACATTCAGGATCCCGCGCAGCTGTCCCGGGCCTTCGAAACGTTACGCACGAATCTGCGGCAGAAAGCGCCGCAGCTCGTGTGCGAGCACGTGCTGGTTCAACCTCAGTTGCAGGGAATGGCAGAGGTATTGATCGGCTACCGGGTCGACCCCGATGCAGGGCCCATCGTCATGTTGGCCGCCGGAGGCGTCTGGGCTGAGGTCCTGCGCGACAGGAGCATCCGCCTGGCGCCGGTATCGGTCGAAGGCGCACGGGAAATGATCGAAGAGATCCGAATCCTGAAAACCGTATCGGGTTTGCGCGGCAAACCAAAGGGTGACCTGGAGGCCCTGGCACACGCCATCTCCAAGCTGTCCATGCTCGCGCAACGACCCGAACTGAAGCTACGGGAGGCCGAAGTCAACCCGATGCTGGTGTTGGCCGAAGGACAAGGCGTCCTGGCCGTGGACGCCCTGGTCATGCAAAGCGCGTGACCAGCATGGACGCCGTCAGCAATCCGGCAACAGGGGCCGGGTCGCTGCGGCTTCCGACAGAATCCAGTCCCGGAACAAAGTTATCTTCCGGGCTTCGCGACGGACCTTGGGTCGCAGCAGGTAGAAGGAAAGGCCTGTTCTTACCGGCTGCTTGAACGGATACAGCAGGCTCCCTTCTTCGATGTCCCCCATCAAGAGCGCCACCTGACCGATCGCCACGCCCAGGCCGTCCATGGCGGCCTGCCACGTCAGCACCGAGCTGCTGAAATTCATCTGGTGGGTATCGGCGATGTCGGCCAAGTGCCCGTGCGCCTTTGCCCACATCTTCCACTCCCCCTTGGGCCGATAGTGCGAAACCAGTAGCCGCGTGCGCAGGATGGCTTGGGGATACGCGGTTTCCGGAGCATGCTTTCTCAGAAACGCGCTGCTGCAAACCGGCTCGATGATGTCGTCGAACAATAGATCGGCTTCGGTGTCGGGGTTGCCGCCGCTACCCAACTGGATGCTGAAATCAATGCGGTCCCGCTCGAAATCAATGTCCTTGACCAGATTGATGATCAGGACTGAAAACTCTGGGTATTTCTTCTGGAAGCTTTCCAGTCGCGGGATCAGCCACTTCGCGGCAAACGTCGTATAGGTATGCACGCGTATCTTGTTGTCGTTGCCCTGCTCCATGATGCTATGGGTCGCATCCGCGATCTGGTCGAAGGCCGGAATGATCCGCTCTCCGAGCTCTTCCCCGATATCCGTCAGACTGATGCCCCGCTGTTCGCGCCGGAACAGCTTTACCCCCAGATACTTCTCCAGCACGTCCAGCTGCTTGCTGATCGCCGACTGGCCGACGTGAAGCTCCTTGGCGGCCTTGGTCAGACTCTTGGTGCGCGCGACGACATAGAACGCGCGCAGAGGATTCATGGGGGGAATTTTCTTTGACATGGAATGACTACTGACGATTCACATGGAATGGACGGCCCGCCCAGCTATCGTGAAAAGGTCAGAGACGCGCATGCGATCCGTACCGGCCATGGAGCGCGTTGCGCCCGGCACTTTGCGAGTGGTTCGCATTTTGTCTCCGTGAGTTTTGTTTTGCATGGCGAGCACGAATCATACACAGGGGCCCGGAGCCTTTCGTCGTCTCAGCTCTTGAGGTCCGCCCCATGACTTTCCGGCGCAGGTGCGCTGCCGCCAGCAAGCGCGCAAATGCAACGTTCTTGGCTCGCTGCCTGTCCACGATCGGATGAAGCAAGCGAAAAAAAGCCCGTAAGAAATGGATTCTTACGGGCTTTTTACTTTCCAGGCGTATGCCTGGAACAAATTCTTGGTGCCGACGGCGAGACTCGAACTCGCACAGCTTTCGCCACTACCCCCTCAAGATAGCGTGTCTACCAATTTCACCACGTCGGCTAACTTCAACCAGAAAAGCGTGCTTTCCTGGAAAGTCGAACATTCTATCACGCAAATCAGGAATCGGGTGGTTCCGTGCTGCTTTGTCGCTGCAACGCCACCAATCCGTCCCCAAGAACGCTTCTGAGGGGCCGCGGACGGCCCCTTCCCCAGCCTATCAGTTGATCTGCAGGTTGGTCGCCTTGACGACCTCGCCCCACTTGCGGGTTTCGCTTTCCATGAAGGCCTTGAACGCTTGCGGCGTGTTGGGCGGCGGGGGCATGAGGAAGCCGTTGGTCTGGTAGCTGGCGGCCAGCGCGGCGTCGGAGGTCAGGGCCTTGTTGATGGCGGCGTTGACCTTCTGGACGATTTCGGGCGGGGTGCCAGCCGGCGCATACACGCCGAACCAGGCCGCCACGTCAAAGCCTTCCACGCCGGATTCGGCGATGGTGGGGATTTCCGGGGCGAACGGCACGCGGCTGCCGGTCGTGACGGCAAGACCCGTCAGCTTGCCCGCGCGCACGTGCGGCAGCAGCGGCGGCAGGTTGTCGAAGATCGAGTCCACTTGTCCGCCCAGCAGGTCGGCCACGGCCGGGCCGCTGCCGCGGTACGGAACGTGCAGGATGTCGATGCCGGTCTTCATCTTGAAGAGTTCGCAGCCCAGGTGCGCGGACGAGCCGTTGCCGGGCGAGGCGCAGGTGAGCTTGCCGGGGTTCTTCTTGGCGTAGGCGATGTATTCCTGCACCGACTTGACCGGCACGCTGGCGTTGACGGCCAGGATGTTGGGCACCACGTTCAGCAGGGCGACGGCGTCCAGGTCCTTGAGCGCGTCATAGGACATCTTGGAATAGAGCGACTGGTTGATCGCGGTGGAAATCGATCCGACGAACAGGGTGTAGCCGTCGGGCGCCGAACGGGCGACGGATTCGGCGCCGATGTTGCTGTTGGCGCCGGGCTTGTTCTCGACCACGAAGGTCTGGCCGAACTCCTTGCCCAGCACGTCGGCGATCATGCGCGCGCTGATGTCGGTGGTGCCGCCCGGGGCGTAACCCACGACCAGCCGCACCGGCTTGGTCGGATAGGCGCCGGCCTGGGCCTGCGCCGGTCCGCTGGCGAGGCACGCCAGCACTGCCGCCACGCCGGCCAGTTTGGTATAGATCTTCTTCATGTTTCCTCCTGTCGAAAACGGATGGGCGCGCATGGAAATGCGCGCCGTTTTTTTGTTGTTGTGCGGGTGCTCCTGCCCGGGGCGGCTGGCGCCGCCCGCGTCAGGCGGTCGCCGCCGGCCGCAAGGGCGCGATCAGGTCCGGTGTGAGGTCGGCCAGCGTCGCGCAGCCGAGCAGCGCCATGTTGGTCGAGATCTCGCTGCGGAATATGTCCGCGACTTTGCGGATGCCGGCGCTGCCGGCCACGGCCGCGCCGAACAATTGGGGCCTGCCGGTGAAGACCATGCGCGCGCCCAGGGCCACGGCCTTGAGCACGTCGGAGCCGCGGCGAAAGCCGCCGTCTACCATGACCGGGAAGCCCGGCGGCACCGCGGCCACCACGTCGGGCAGCGCCTGCAGGGGCGAGATGCAGCCATCCAGCTGGCGTCCGCCGTGGTTCGACACGATCACGCCGTCGGCGCCTGCCGCGCAGGCCAGGCGCGCATCGTCGGGATGCATCACGCCCTTGAGCACCAGCTTGCCCGGCCAGTTCTCGCGAATCCAGCGGATGTGCTCCCACGACAGCTTGTCGCGTTCGCCGCGAAAACCGTTGGGCGGGTCTTGCGTGATGGGTGGGCCGATTTCTTCGTACAGGTTCGAGAACCTGGGAATGCCGCTGCCCAGCAACGTGCGCAGGAAGACGTTGAAGCTCCAGCGCGGATGGCACATGCCGTCCAGCATCACGCTGGGGCTGAGCTTGAAGGGCACGGTGAACGAGAGCTTCTGCAGGTTCTCGCGGTTGGCGCCCACGCAGGTGTCGATGGTCACCACCAGCACCGGGATCTCGGCCTGGCGCAGCCGCGCCAGCAGCTTGGCGATGCGCTCAGTATTGCCTGGCAGATAAGCCTGGTACCAGCAGCGCTTGCCGGTGGCTTCCTGCAAACGTTCCAGCGGTACGCTGGAAGCGCCGCTGATGATGAACGGAATCTCGGCCTGCTGGGCGGCCTGCGCCAACGCCAGGTCGCACTCATGCATGACGATGGCGGAGAACCCGGTAGGCGCGAACCCCAGCGGCATGGCGTAGCGCTGACCGTAGAGTTCGACCCGGCTGCTGCGCTGGTCGACCACGCGCAGGCCGCGCGGCCGGAAACCCACCTCGCCCAGCGCGCGCACGCTCTCGGCCAGCGAAGCGCCGTCCTCGGTGCCGCCGCAGACGTAGCCTTCGACGCAGCGCGGCATGATGCGCCGCGCCTCGCGTTCGAAGTCGCGCACGGACAGGCAACGGTCCAGACGGCTCATGCGGCCACCGGCGAGCCGGCCTGCTCGCGCAGCGCCTGCATGCAGGCGGCCAGCGAACGGTCCTGCGTGTCCTGGTAAAGCGCCAGTTCGTCCTGCACCTTGGCGCCCAGGGCCTGCTCGAAAGCGGCCTGGCTGGCGTTCTGCGCGTATTCGGCCTGGGCCTTGTCGCCCAGGTTCGACTGGAAGATGCCGGCCGCGCTGACGGGCAGGAAGTCCTCGTACACCAGCGGCTCGAAGCGGATGTGGCCCTGGGCGATCAGGTCCAGCAGGCCGGCCTCGGGATCCGCGCCTTCCTTGCCGGTCAGGAAATAGCGGAAATAGGCCAGCCCCTGCGCATGCAGCGCGTCGTAGTCATCCGGGAAGGCGGCGAAACAGTCCTGCAGGTTCTGCATGTAGGCCGCGGCATTGCCTTCGTTGGGCGCGCCGCTGATGCGGCTGCGGGCCAGGTCCAGCAACTGGTCGTACAGCGCCCGGCCCTTGCGGGTCAGCGCGACGCCGCGCTGCTCGATCTCGCCGAAGCGCGCCGTGTGGCTGCCGGCCGCGGACTGGCCGTCGGCGCCGGCGAACAGGACCGCTTCCTCCAGCGCCTTGAAGCTGGTCTGGCGCAGCAGGATCGGGCACTTGCGCGGCGGCGGGCCTTCGATCACGGCCTTGGCGGACACGCCGCGGCGGGGCATCTCGGCCTGGGCTTCATCGATGTCCAGCGTGCGCGGGGTCAGGTGGTTGATGTGCGGGCCCTTGAAGGCCACCACGTCGGCGATCAGGCGATGCTGACCATGCAGTTCCTCGTAGTCTTCCAGGCTGACGGTGGCCTCGCTGTGCCAGCGGAAGGTATGCAGGGCTTCTTCCACGAATTCACGAGCTGCGGCTACATCCAATCCGCCCTGCGCCTCGAAGCGGGCCGCGAGTTCCAGCGTGCGCGCGGTGAAGATCTGGCGCGCGGCCAGGATGCGGGCCGCCTTCTCGCGCAAGGTCTCGTCGGCGATCAGTTCCAGCCGCAGCAGCGAGGTAAAGACGCGGAACGGGCTGGCCTGCAACGAGGCTTCGTGGGTGGCGCGAAAGGCGGTGGAATGCACCGGCACGCCGGCCGGCGACAGATCGTAATAGCCCACCGGCTGCATGCCCATCACGGCGAACACGCGCCGCAGGTTGGCCAGTTCCTGCGCGGTGCCAACGCGGATCGCGCCGTGGCGCTCGATGTCCAGGCGCTCGATCTCGCCGGTGCGCGCCAGTTGCGCGGCCAGCTCGGGCTGCTCGGCCAGCGTCTTGGCGTTGACCTGTGCGACCAGGTCCAGCAGCGTGTCGTACAGCGGCACTTCCGACTTGTACATGTCGGACATGGCGCGGGAGAACCAGGCGCGGATCTGATCCGGATTGACGAAATTCTGACTCATGGCGGGCTCGGCACATCGGTAAACAAGGATGGCCGCATGAAATCATGCGCTGCGCGCGCAATCAAATGAAAAAAATCGGCTTAATCAGTCCGTTTTTTCATGGATCGCGCGCGCTGGGCGTCGCGCTCGCGCTTGCGTGCGGCCTCTTGTTCCACCCAGGCGACGAACTGCTTGATCTTGGGCACTTCGGCCGAATGCTCGGAGTAGGCGACGAAGTACGCGCCGTCGCTGGGCTGCACATAGTCCCAGGGAATCACCAGCTTGCCGGCCTGCAACTCCTCTTCGGCCAGCAGGCGCGGCGTCAACGCCACGCCGCAGCCGCCCTCTGCCGCACGCACGCACATGTAGAAGGTATCGAAGCGGGGACCGTGGTAGCTGCGGTCGGACTGGAACTGCTGACGCGAGAAGTAGTCGTGCCAGGCTTCCGGGCGCGAAGCGCATTGGATCAGCGCCTGCGCGCTCAGCGCCTCCAGGCTGTCGACCCTGTCACCCGGAAGAAAGCCGGGCGCGCACACCGGCACCACCTCGGCACCGAACAATTCCCGGCACTGGGCGCCCGGCAAGGTGCCATGCCCGAAGAAGAAGGAGATGTCGATCTTGGCCTGCATCAGGTCGAAGGGCCGGGTTTCGCTGCGCACCTTGACCTGGATGTCCGGATGCGCGGCCATGAAGCCTTGCAGGCGCGGGATCAGCCAGCGCGCGCCGAAGGTGGGCTGGGTGCCGATGGTGAGCACCTGGGTCTCGCTGCCGTAGGTCAGGATGTAGCGCGAGGACATGTCCACCTGGTTCAGGATGGCCCTGACCTCGGACTGGTACAAGGCTCCCGCAGGCGTCAGTTGCAGGCGCCGCCGCACCCGCAGGAACAGCGGGTTGCGCAGCAGCGCCTCCAGCTGCGCGATCTGCTTGCTGATCGCGCTCTGGGTCATGTGCAGTTCCTCGGCGGCACGCGTGAAGCTCATGTGCCGCGCCACCGCCTCGAAACATTGCAGCGCCATCATCGATGGCATCAAACGCTTTTCCATGGGGCCGATCCGGGTATGCCTGTGCTGGCCGCGGCCGGCGTCCCATCGCCGGCCGCAGCGCTTGCGGCATTATCGCAGGCTCAGGCTCACCACTGGTATCCGACCCCCGCCGCGCCGCCGAAATCACCGCGGGACGTGCCGTTGGCCGATACCTTGTAGACCCAGCGCCCGCCGCTGGAAACGCGCGACAGGCCCATGGCGTAGCCCGATTCGCCATTCCAGGTGCCGCCCGCCATGGACAGCATGTTGCGGCCCGGCAGATAGGCCTGCGGCAAGGAAGCCGTCGCCATGGCCGCGGCCACGCCCGCGCTCAGCATGCGCTCCTGGGAATCCAGGTCGTTGCGCAGGTTCTGCACGGAATGCTCGACGGCGCCCACGCGCGCCTCGCTTGCGCTGCTGGCGGCGCGCAGTTGACCCACGTTGACGGCATCGGTGTCCTCGCTGCCTGCCGCCACGCCCGTCATCTGGCGTCCGCCCACGTTCACCTCGCCGGTGGAGTTTTGGGGCCGCGCCATGCCGTAGGCCTCGTAGCCTTCCTGCGCGCCGCGCGCCGCCGAGGACCCCGCCCCCAGCGCCACGCTGTTGCCCGCGCTGGCCACCGCGCCGGCACCGACCGCGACGCTCTGCGTAGCCGCGGACGAGTCCGCGCCCACCGACACGCTACGTTCCGCGACGGAACCGCGTCCGGCATTCGAGCCTATCGATACGTTGTCGCTGCCGCGCACGCCCGACCCGGCGGCTGTGCCCTGCGCTACGTTGTTGTTGCCGACGACGTCGCGGCCGGCGGCCAGCCCGCTAGCCGTATTGCCATCGCCCTGCACGCCGTAGCCCGCGTAGGCGCCGGCAGCCATGTTGTTGGCGCCGGTCACGTTCTGCCCGGCATTCTTGCCCTGCGCCAGGTTGCCCTCGCCCTCCACGTTCTGGCCCGCGTTCTGGCCCAGCGCCAGGTTGCCGTCGCCGACGACATTGCGGCCCGCTTCCTGGCCGAATGCCGAGTTGCCGTTGCCGGTGACGTTGCGGCCGGCGTTGGTGCCATAGGCGGCATTGTTGTTGCCCACCGTGTCCGTGCCGGCCCAGAAGCCAAAGGCATCGTTGTAGTCGCCCGTGACGTTCTGCCCGGCGCTGCGGCCGAACGACTGGTTCCAGCCGCCCTGCACGTTGGTGCCGGCGTAATAGCCGATGGCCTGGTTGGCGTTCTTGCCGCCGACCTTGGAGCCCGCGCCCTCGCCGATCGCGAGGTTCCAGTTGGTGCTCACGTCCTGGCCCGCGCCATTGCCCAGGCCGACGTTGTTGCTGCCTTTCACGTTGACGCCGGCGTTCTTGCCTATGGCGTGATTACCTTTGCCCGTCACACCCTGGGCGGCGCCCGGTCCATAGCCGAGATTGCTGCCGTCCCACATCACGGGCGGCGCGGTCTGCGCCTGCGCGGCCGATCCCCCGGCCAGCGCACCCACCAGAACCGCCACCGACAAGCCGTTGGCGGCCAGAATTGCGTATGTGTTCTTCATGATCATGTTGGTAGTTTTTTGTTGCGGATGGCCAGGCGCGCACCCCGATGCGCGCCTGGCCCGCTCATGCCCGGGCCATCACAGATGCAGCGCCATGGCGGGGTCGCTGACGCTCGCGCGGCCGTTCTCCATGCGTCCGGCGAAGCGGCGTTCGAAGCCTTCGGCGGTGACGGTGAAGTCGTACCAGTTGCCGCTTTCCTTGATGGACCAGTGGTGTTCGGCGACCTTGCCCGGCTCGACCGCCAGAGTCCAGGGGCCGTCCTTGCGGTAGGCGTTGGATTGCAGGTTCGCCTGCAGGCTGGCCGTGCCGCGGTTGGACACCTTCACGTAGAGCGCGCTGCCGGCCGGCTCGTAGCAGACCTGCACTTCCAAAGCCGCGCCGCGCTGGGTGTTGCCGGAGAAGGTCCGCACGAAGCCGTTGCTGCTGTACACCCACAGGTCATAGTCGCCGCCGGTCCAGGTGTCCGACAGCGTCTTGCCGGCTTCGACGGTGTAGCGCCGCGGGATCAGGTCCAGGTTGCGCTTGTCGTACACATGGAACACCGCGCCCGCTTCGCCCGTGTTGCTGAACAGCAGTTCGACGGCGCCGTCCGCGCCCAGCCGGGCGCTGGTGTGCAGTTCATAAGGCAGCGCGCGCGACAGCCGCGTGCCGGTCTCCTGGAACAGCGGCTGGGGGATGGCGGGCGCCTGCGTCACGGCAGTGGTGGGCAACAGCTTCTGCGCCGCGTTGATCGCGGGATAGTTGCTGGTGTCGGGCAGCGTGGGCACGCGGGGATCGTTGGGGCTGACGAAGTCGAAGCAGGAGGTCAGGTCGCCGCAAACCGCGCGGCTCCAAGGACTGATGGCGTCGACCTTGATGTCGAAGCGCTGCTCCAGGAACCGGCCCACGGAGGTGTGATCGAACACCTGCGAATTGACCCAGCCGCCCTTGCTCCACGGCGACACCACGTACATGGGCACGCGCGAGCTCAGGCCCCACGGCCGGATGTTGCCGGTGATCTTGTCATCGGCCTTCAGGTAGCTGCCCACCGAGGCATCGAAGTACTCGCCGTCCAGCGGCACGGTGGACTTGCCCATCAGCACGCCGTTGGCGTCATAGGACGGCACTGCCGGCATGGCGGCGTGATCGAAGAAGCCGTCATTCTCGTCGAAGGTCACGAACAGCGCGGTCTTGCTCCAGACTTCCGGATTGGAGGTCAAGGCGTCCAGCACGTCGGCAATGAAGTCGGCCGCGCCGGCCACGCCTTCGCTGCTGCCCGGATGCTCGGCCAGCGCCTGGGTGGGCAGCACCCAGGACACCTGCGGCAAGGTGCCGTTGGCCACGTCCTGCTTGAGCTGCGCCAGGAAATTGACGGCGCCGTCGTTCTTCTCGGGGCCGCCTGTCAGGCCGTGTTCATAGATCGGCGAACCCGGCTGCGCGGTGCGGAAGCTCTTGAAGGCCAGGCAGCCATGCATGGCGCCCGTCCAGTTGTTGTTCATGTTCTGGTAGATGTGCCAACTGACCCCGGCGCGCTGCAGCAGGTCGGGCAAGGTGTCCCACTTGAAGGCGCTGTTCTTGTACTTGTAGTTGTAGACGCCCGTCACGGGGTCGACCTGGCCCGAACCGTCGGCCAGCTGCGCGCGGCCCGCGACCCAGTTGGACGGGCTGGGCCAGCAGCGCGAGTTGACGGGCTCCGAATCGGTGTCGGTGCTGTTCACGCCCAGCTTGCGCAGTTCGGGATTGGCATTGGCGCCCGACCAGAACACGATGCGGTTGGGATCGGTGCCGGTCAGGATGGAACAGTGATAGCCGTCGCAGACCGTGAAGGCGTCGGCCAGCGCGAACTGGTACGGAATGTCCTCGCGCATGAAGAAGCCCATGGTGGCCTGGTTCTTGTACTGGATCCACTGGTCCATCTTGCCCTGGTTCCAGGCCGCCTGCTGGTCGGGGAAATTGTGCGGCGTGCCCGATCCGATCAGCGCGTTGCTGGTCCTGGAATCGCGGCGGAAGGGCTGGATGTCCTGGCCGCCCTTGGGGTCGGGCTGGAAGAACACCGACTTGCCGCTGGCCAGCGGAATCGGGAAGCGGTCGCCGAAGCCGCGCACGCCGCGCATGGTGCCGAAATAGTGGTCGAACGAGCGGTTCTCCTGCATCAGGATCACGATGTGCTTGATGTCCTTGATGGTGCCGCTTTCGACCGCCGCGGGAACCGCCAGCGCGCGCTGGATCGAGGCGGGCAGCAAGGCCATCGCCGACAGGGCGCCGGCTGCCTGGGCCGAGGCCCGGAAGAACTGCCGGCGGCCCGGCAAGGCCGGGGACACGCTGGCGGAATGCGAGGGGTAGGTCTTGGTCATGGGGCTACTCTTGCGTTGGGTTGAGCGGATCGGGCGTTCAGGGCGCGCAGCGCAGTTGCGGCGCGGGCGGCGGCGTCTCGGGCTGTCCGGTCTCGGGCGGCGCGGTCGCGCCGTCATCCGAGTCGTCATCGCCGCCGCAGGCGGCAAGGGTCAAACTCAAGGCGATGGCCGCAACAAGGGCGCGGCCCAGTGCAAAGTATGGGGTCATGAAAACTCCTGGTCAGGGAACGTTGCCGGGTCCGTCCGGCAGAAAACCTATCGGGGCGCGGCGGCCTGGCTGGCCGCCGCGCCAGCTCAGCTCAAGCGGCGCCGCAAGCGGGCGGCGACCTGGTCCAGCAAGAACACGGTGATGAAGATCACGACGAGAATGGTCCCGACGTGGGCGTACTGGTACATGTCGTAGCGGCCTTTCAGCTCCTGGCCGATGCCGCCCGCGCCCACCAGGCCCACGACCGTGGCCATGCGCACGTTGCGGTCCAGGATGTACAGGGTGTAGCCGGTGAACTTGGGCATGACTTGCGGCAGCACGGCATAGGCCAACACGCGCGGCTTGCTGGCGCCGATCGCGGCCAGCGCCTCTTGCGGCTTGGCGTCGGCCGTCTCGATATCCTCGGCGTAGAACTTGCCCAGGAATCCCATCGAATGGATGGCCAGCGCCAGCACCCCGGCAATCGGCCCGAAGCCGTAGGCCAGCACCAGGAACAGCGCGCAGATCAGCTCGGGCATCGCACGGAACATGCTGACGATGGCCCGCGCCGCCACGTACAGCAGCCGGTTGGGCGCGTAATTGCGGGCGCTGCAATAGGCCAGCGGCACGCTGCCCAGTACGGCCAGCAAGGTCGCCCAGATGGCGATCTCGAAGGTCTCGACCATCTTCACCGCCACCCGCCACAGATAGCCCAGCGGCTCGACCAGATAGGTCTGCGTGGACACCTCGTCTTCCATCTTCAGCGTGTGCGGATTCAACCGGCTTTCGGTCACCTGCAGCGTTTCCACACGGGCCAGCCACGGCAACTTGTCCGGATCGAATCCTTCTATGCGCGAGGTCTCGGTGCGATAAGAGACCTGCAGCGGGAACAGGTTGTCGGCCAGGGCGCCCAGGCCCGCCGTGACCTGGGACTGCTGCTTCAGGCCCACCGCCGCCAGCGCGCCGTCCAGGGTCAGCGCCGCCATGCGGCCCATCTCGACCCGTTGGCCGGTGTAGAGGAACAACATCAGCGCCGCGATCACGATCAGCAGCGCGCGGGCGCCGTAAGGCGGATCCAGGCGCCAGGCCGCGTTGTCGGCCGGCGTTTTCAATGCCTGCGTGTTCATTGCGCGCCTCCCGCCGACAACACCGCCGGCCGGATCGGCCTGGCCGCGCGCGGCTCGACATGGCCCCGGCCCGCAAGATCGGCAGCGGCGATGCCGCTCTCCGGCTGCGGGGCCTGATACAGCGCGCGGGCGGTGGCCTCATCGAACGCGCCCGCCGGTCCGTCGAACACCATGACGCCATGGCGCAGCGCCACGATGCGGTCGGCGAACTCGCGGGCCAGATCGACCTGGTGCAGGCTGCACAGGACGGTCGCGCCGCGTTCCCGCGCCTGATTGCGCAACAGCTCCAGGATGTCGCGGCTGATGCGCGGGTCCAGGCTGGCCACCGGCTCGTCGGCCAGCAACAAGGCCGGGGCCAGCATGAAGGCGCGGGCGATGCCCACGCGCTGCTGCTGGCCGCCAGACAATTCGCTCACGCGGCGTTGCAGATGTTCGGGCTGCAGGCCGACTTCGCGCACCAGCTTGCAGGCCCGTTCGCGCAATTCCGCGGGGAAGCGCATCAGATAGGCGCGCCATGCCGGCAAGCCGGGCAGCGCGCCCGACAGCACGTTGGTCGCGACCGTCGCGCGCGACACCAGGTTGAAGTGCTGATGCACCATGCCGATCCGTGGCCGCACGGCAGCAAGCGTCGAAGGCTGCACCTGCGTGCCATCGACCCACACTTCCCCTTGGGTCGGCACGGTCAAGCCGTTGGCCATGCGCAGCAAGGTCGATTTGCCCGCGCCCGAGGCGCCGAGGATGACGCAGAACTGGCCGCGCGGCACCTGCAGCGACACCGAGTTCAGGGCCGCGGTCCCGTCGGCGTAGCGCATGCCGACGGCGTCGTAGCGCAGCATGTCCATTTCGCTTGCTCCGGCGATCACCGCTGTGCCGCCTTCTGCAGGATTTCGCCCTTGATCTCGTCGGTCAGCAGGGCCATCTTCGAAGCCGGGCCAGCGAACTGCGCCTCGGAGAACTCGGTATCGAAGCGATCCAGCTTGGCGCCGCCGTAGCCGCGCACCATGTCCGGGGTCACGCCGGGCGCCTGATGCACCTTGGCAAATGCCTGCTTGAGCGTCGCCTTCAGCGGCTCGGGCAGCTTGGTGTTCATTGCCAGCGGCGGATACGGGATGGGTTCGCTCTTGAAGATCACCTTCACGGACTTCGGCTCCACCGCGCCCTGGCGCACCGCCTTGTCGAAGGAATCGAACGACAGCGCAGCCGCGTCGACCTGGCCCTGCACCAGCGCGGCCAGGCTGCTGGCGTGGCTGCCGGTCAATTGCAGCGCCGCCAGGTCCTTGGCCGGGTTCATGCCGTCCTTGATCATGGACGCCACCTGGAAGGTGAAGCTGGAAGCCGAGTTCACGTCGCCGAACGCGGCGCGCTTGCCCTTCAGGTCGGCCAACGTATTGATCGGCGAATTGGCCCGGGCGAACATCGCGGCGTAGTAGGCGGACTCGCCTTTCTGCACGCCCACGGCCAGCAACTGCGCGCATTGGCGCTCGTGCGCCTGTACGTACGAAACCGGTCCCAGGAACGCGACCTCGGCCAACTGGTTGCACATGCCTTCGACCACGGCGCCGTAGGATTGGCCCACCGTCAGTTGGAAATGCAGCCCGGTGCTGCGCGTGATCGCATTGAAGATCGGCGCGTAGTCGGCCTTGGTGCCCGATTCGGTGCCGCCATCGGCAGGTATCAGCAGCACGCGCAACGGACGCTGCTGCGAGCCGTCGGCCAGGGATTGGGCTTGCGCGAGGGGTGCGGCGGCCAGCAGGGAAACCAGCGCCAGGGCGGGCGCGCAATTGCGGATCTTCATTTTTCTGTTCCTAGTCTTGTTGAGGTTGCCATCGGGGCGCTGCGTGCTCAGCCCTGATTCCGGACGCAGATTAGTGATGGCACATGACAGGAAAATGAAAATTTCTCAAATCAAAAAAATGAATTTTTGAATTTTGTTCAGATAGAATCACAGCCGCCGGGCAGGCCCGAACCGTAGCGGGCGCCCACTCCTTTCAACCCTGCACGCGCTTCGACGCCACCACGCCGATCCATGACCCGCATTGCCTGCACTCCTCTCGCTTCCCATTCCCAAGCCCCGACGTCGGAACCGCCCTGGACCGCCCGCTCGCGCGGCCTGATCCTGGATCTGGACGGGACATTGATACGGGGCCATGAAGTGATACCGGGCGCCAGCGAGCTGCTGACCCGCTGGGCGGGACGCTGCGTCATCGTGTCCAACAATTCCACTGACACGGCGGCAGGCCTGGCGCCGCGCTTGCGGGCGATGGGCCTGCCGGTGCAAGCCGAAACGCTGATCCTGGCCGGCGAGCAGGCCGTGCGCCATATCGCCCGGCAGCATCCGCGGGCCGCGGTGCTGCTCTGCGCCTCGGACGCATTGCGCGGCTTCGCCGCCAGCCTGGGGCTGGCGCTGGTGGACCGCAATGCGGACATCGTGCTGCTGGCGCGCGATCTGTCGTTCGGCTACGGGACGCTGCAGACCCTGGCAGGCGAGCTGGCGCGGGGCGCGGCCTTGATGGTCAGCAACGGCGATCTCACCCATCCCGGCCCGCAAGGCGCCATCGTCCCCGAAACAGGCGCGCTACTGCAGTCGGTGCTGGCCTGCGCGCCTGGCGTGCGCCCGCAAATACTCGGCAAGCCGGGAGCCATGCTGTTGGAGGAAGGATTGCGCCGGCTGGGCCTGGCGCCGGCCGACGCCACGGTCATCGGCGACAACGTGCGCACCGATGCGCTGGGCGCGGTGCGCCTGGGCATCGGCTATCTGCTGGTCGGCACTGCGCCTTACGCGGATGCGCCGGACGTGGCGGGGCTGCTGGATGGCGCGCGTCCGCGCAGGCATGCGCTGCCGGCGGACATCGAAGGCGATCAGTAGCGCTTGTTCGACAGCACGTCGAAGGTGCTGCGCAGCGTGGAGACGGCCTTGTCGTAGTCGGACAGGGCCAGGCAGGCGATGAGCGTGTCGATGATGGCCAACTGCGCCAACCGGCTGGTCATGGCCTCGGTGCGGAAACGGGTCTCGCGCGACATGGTGTGCAGCACCACGTCCGCGTGTTCCTGGATCGGCGATTTGCCGAAATTGGTGATGCAGATCGTGCGCGCCCCGGCTTCCTTGGCCAGCCGCGTCGCCAACACGGTTTCATGGGTGCTGCCGGAATGCGAAATGGTCAGCACGGCGACGTCCGGCCCGGTCAGCGACGCGCTGATGGCCTGCACGTGGGAATCGGTCACTGCCGTGGCATGCAGCCCGATGCGCAACATGCGGTAGTGCGCGTCATGCGCGATGACGGCCGAGCTGCCGATGCCGTAGATTTCCACGCGGCGGGCGCCGCGGATCAGTTCCACGGCCGCCGACAGCGCGGCCACGTCCAGCACCGACTCCGTTTCCTGCAGGGTCTGGATATTGCTGTGGAAGATCTTGCTGACGACCTGCTCGGGCGTGTCCTGGGCAGCCAGGTCTTCATGGATGTACTGCACCGGCTGCACGATCTGCTGCGCCAGCGCGATCTTCAGCTGTTGAAAGCCCGTGGCGCCCAGCAGCTTGCAAAAGCCCACCACGCTGCCTTCGCTGCACTGGGTGCGCTCGGCCACTTCGCTGACCGACATGTGCACCACCTCGGCCGGGTTGCGTATGACGAACTCGCCGATGCGCTGCGAGGCCGCCCCCATCGAGGGCAGCAGGCTCTGGATGCGCGCCAGCATGGCCTGCGGCGAGCCCCGCTGCTGATCGGCGGCGGTCGGGGTTCGGGGAGTGCGTTTGGATGTGGCCATGGCGGAGATCGAGGAACAGGAACCGGATGCGCAGGCAACGATACCCTACCCGCTGCCGGCGCGGCGACGGCGCATGCTAACGGTCGCCGATGACAGGATATCCGGGCAGCCGCAAGCCGCCCATGAAAAAGGCCGGCATGTGCCGGCCTTTCCGTTTGCTGTGGCTTACTTCGCCGGCGCCGCGGGCGTCTCGGCGGGCTTGTCGCCTGCGGCCGGTGCGGCCGGGGTGGCGGGTGCGGCCGGGACCGAGGGCACCGACGCGTCGGGCTTGGCCGGAGCGGCGGGCACCGAACCCGCGCCGGGAATCGACGAACCAGCGGGAGCGGGCGCTGCGCCCGGCACTTGCGGCACCGAACGGTCGGCCGGGAAGCTTTGCATCACGCCGGAGTCGACGGCAGGGCCGCTATTGCCCTTGTGGCTGACATAAGCCAGGCCGGCGGTGGACGCGAAGAAGACCACGGCGGCCCACTTGGTCGCGCGCGACAGGAAGTTCGCCGCGCCGGTGGCGCCGAACAGGCTGCCGGCCGAGCCACTGCCGAAGGCGGACCCCATGTCGGCGCCTTTGCCCTGCTGAAGCAGGACCAGGACGATGATAGCCAGCGCCGAGATCACTTGGACGGCCAGCAGGATTTTGAGCATCAAGGGCATTACAGACTCCGGAACGGAAACTTAGATAGCGGCGATTCGCAAAAATTCTTCGGCCACGAGCGACGCGCCGCCGACCAGGGCACCGTCGATATCAGTCATGGCGAACAAACTGGCGGCATTGGCAGCTTTGACACTACCGCCGTACAACACTTGCACCTGCGCCGCGCCCAGCGCGCGCAGGGCGGCGCGGATGGCGCCATGGACTTCCTGCGCCTGCTCGGGGCTGGCGGTGCGGCCGGTGCCGATGGCCCAGACGGGCTCATAGGCCAGGACCATGCGCGAAACCGCCTCGGCGCCCAGCGCCAGCACGGGCTTCAACTGGCGTTCGATCACGGCCAGCGTGTTGCCGGCTTCGCGGTCGGCCAGGGATTCGCCCACGCACACCACCGGGGTCAGGCCGGCAGCCAGCGCGGCCTGGGCCTTGGCGGCCACGGCCTCGTCGGTCTCGCCGTGCAGCACGCGGCGCTCGGAGTGACCGGCCAGGGCCCAGCGGCAGCCGAATTCCTTCAGCATGGCGCCGGAGACTTCCCCGGTGTAGGCGCCCTTTTCATGGGCGCTGACGTCCTGCGCACCCCAGGACACGCTGCTGCCGGTCAGGGCCGACGCCGCTTGCGCGAGGTAGGGGAACGGCACACAGATGCCGATTTCGCAGTGGCTCGCAGCATCCGCGGCGCGCAGCTCGGTCAGCAACGCGGCGTTCTCGGCCAGGTTGCCGTGCATCTTCCAGTTGCCCAGCACGAGGCGGGCGCGGTTTTCGACTGAAGTCATGGCGAGGTATCTGTATCGGTTGGACTGGGGCGAGCCAAGGGCTGCGTAGCAACCGCCCACGGGCCTGCCTGGAAAAAATTCCAGGCGAAACCCGTGATTGTATCCTGTTGCGGGACGCTACGCCGAGCGCCCCCCATTTCTTACATGGTCAGGATGATTTTGCCGATGTTTTCACCGCTTTCCATCATGGCATGGGCGCGCGAGGCCTCGGCCAGCGGGAAGGTGGCGTGCACGATGGGCTTGATGGCCCCTTTTTCCAGCAGAGGCCAGGCCTGCTCGCGCAGGGCGCGCGCGATGGCGCCCTTGAAGGCGACCGGACGGGGACGCAAGGTCGAGCCGGTGATGGTCAGGCGGCGGCGCATGACCTGGGCCGTATCCACATTGGCGTGGGAACCGCCCAGCTGGGCGATGATGACGATGCGGCCGTCGTCGGCCAGGCACTGCATGTCGCGGCCGATGTAGTCACCGGCGACCATGTCCAGGATCACGTCCACGCCGCGTCCGCCGGTGGCGTCCAGCACTTCCTTCACGAAATCCTGGGTCTTGTAGTTGATGCCGCGCTCGGCGCCCAGCGCTTCCACGGCGCGGGCCCGGTCGTCGCTACCGACGGTGGCATAGACCTTGTGGCCCATGGCGCGGGCCAGCTGGATGGCCGTGGTGCCGATGCCGCTGGCGCCGCCATGCACCAGCAGCGCCTCGCCTTCGGACAGGCGGCCGCGGTCGAATACGTTGCTCCAGACCGTGAAATAGGTTTCCGGCAGGCCGGCGGCCTCGATGTCGGACAGGCCCTTGGGAATCGGCAGGCATTGCGCCGCGGGCGCTACGCAGTATTCCGCGTAGCCGCCGCCCGCCACCAGGGCGCAGACTTTGTCGCCCAAGGCAAAACCGCTGCCGGCCAGGTCGCCGCCGACGATCTCGCCGGCCACTTCCAGGCCCGGCAGGTCCGAGGCGCCGCGCGGCGGCGCGTAGTTGCCCTTGCGCTGGAACACGTCGGGACGGTTGACGCCCGCGGCGCTCACTTTGATCAGGACTTCACCCGCGCCGGCTTCCGGCGTGGGGCGCTCCACGGGGACCAGGACCTCGGGGCCACCAGGGCGAGAGATTTCTACGGCGTGCATCGCGTGCCTCCTTTGCAGCAAATGGATTATTATTGCGCCCTTTACGGCGTATCGTGTTCCCGGCCCGGCAGATTGTTTGCCTGATGGCCGGATCGCCGGAATATACGCAATACCAGGAAGCGTGGCAGAGTGGTCGATTGCACCGGTCTTGAAAACCGGCAACGGGCAACCGTTCGTGAGTTCGAATCTCACCGCTTCCGCCAAGACACCCGATGCCAGCGCGCATCGCCGCCCGCAAGGCGGCATGGGGCTACAGGCTGCCGTACGAATGCAGCCCCGACAGAAACATGTTCACCCCCAGAAAGGCGAAGCTCGTCACCACCAACCCGGCGAGCGCCCAGTAGGCCGCCACCTCTCCTCGCAGCCCCTTGAGCAGCCGCATGTGCAGCCAGGCGGCATAGTTCAGCCATACGATCAGCGCCCAGGTCTCCTTGGGATCCCATTGCCAATACGCGCCCCAGGCGTCGGCGGCCCACAACGCGCCCAGCACGGTGGCCACGGTGAAAAAGGCGAAACCCAGCGCGATGGCCCGGTACATGATGTCCTCCAGCACCTCCAGGGACGGCAGCCGGCGGGCAATGGGACGGCGCAGCGCCAGCACCGCGCCCACGACCATGGCGCCCCCGCCGAAATACAGCATCCACACAGGCGACAGCCGCCGCGAGCCGAAGATCATCGGCTCGGCGCATAGCAGCGCGCCCAGCAGGAAAACTGGAATCAGGCGCTTGCCCGCTGCGCTCTGCCCGTGCAGCTTGACCAGGTAGGCGAAGCCCACCGCACCCGCCAGCGAGAACGTGCCATAGCCCACGAAATTGGCCGGCACGTGCAGCTTCATCCACCAGCTTTGCAGTGCGGGAACCAGCGGCTGGATCTGATGGGCGCCGCGCGTGAGCGAATACCAGGACAGGAACAGGACCATCGAGGCAACCACCAGCATGACGAAGCCGCCCAGCGCTCGCGTGGCGTAGCGGGCCTCGTAGTAGAGGTAGAACAGCGCCGTGACCAGTGCAAAAAAAACGAACACCTCGTACAGGTTGCTGACCGGAATGTGTCCGACATCCGGTCCCAGCAAATGTCCTTCGCGCCAGCGCACCAGCAGGCCGGTCAGCCCCGCCCATACCCCGCCCCAGGTCAGGACCGTGCCCAGCCAGGCGATCGCGGGCCGGGCCAGCCCCGCCCAATAGCAAAGCGTGCCCAGCACGAACAGGCAGCTCATCCAGAGTATGGCCGACTGCGACGACAGCAGGTACTTGAGCAGGAAGACGTTTTCGGCGCGCCCCAGGTTGCCCTGCAGCAGCCCTGCCCCGCCCGCGTACAACCACGCGGCCAGCAGCGCGCTGGCGCCGCTGGCCAAGAACAGAGGCCGCAAGGGGCGCCACAGCCATCCCAGCCAGGCCAGGGCAGGCACCGCGCCGATCAGCATCGCTTGCTCGTAGCCGTTCAGGAACTGGCCGAACTCCCCCAGTGCATAGGCGCAGCCGGCAAGGCAGATCAGCAGGAACCCGGCGTCGGTCGGATTCAAGCGCCTGCCGGTCCGGGCAGCGGCATTCGAAACGTCCGACACGGACCGGCGGCAAGTCGGCGGGACGGACCCGGTGGCGGTAAGCGGCATCGCAGCATCTCCATGCGTAACCGTGCGGCCCAGGTTGCCCGCAGGCCGAACGAATCGGATTTTGTCATAGGACAAATTCATTCTAAGAACGACGCGTCCGCGCTGCATAGCGACGGCGCCAGCCCCCACGCTGCGCCGCCATCCCTACCGGAAACGCGGCAACCGTGCTAGACGCCCGCGCAGCGCGCTTCGTCCAGGGACAGGCGGGACGCTGTCCGCTCCGGACAGGATTCCTGCAATTGCCTGCAGGCCGCGTGCACGCGCGCCATGGCCAGGGCGATTTCTCCGGTTTCCAGGCCGGCGTAGCCGAACAGCAGATGCCGGGACTCGACGCCCTCACCCGCGCTGGCGGCGGCCTGGGCCAGCGGATACAGCCTCACGCCCTGCGCCAGTGCGGCCGCGGCGACCGCGTCGGCGCCGGGGCTGTCCACCGGCAGTTCAAAGGCCAGGTGCATCCCCGAATTCTGTCCGCTGATCCGGCCGCGTCCGCCCCAGATCTTGCGGATGCCGCGCAGCAGTTCGTCGCGCTGCGCCTGGTAGCGCCGCCGCAAGGTCTGCAGGTGGCGCGCGAAACAGTTCTCATCGAAGTAGCGCGCTAGCACCGCCTGCGTCAGCCATGGACTGCCGTTGTTGAGCAAGGCCTTGCGTTCGGCAAAATCGTCGACCAGCTCAAGCGGGCAGACCATGTATCCCAGCCTCAGGCCGGGCCCCAGCGTCTTGGAGAACGTCCCCAGGTACACGACCTGCCGCGGACTCATCGCGGCCAGCGGCATGGGCAGCACGGACTCATAGCAAAAGTCGCCGTCGTAGTCGTCCTCGATGATCAGCGCGCCGCTGCGGGCCGCCCATTCGAGCAATTGCCGGCGCCGGGACAGGGACATGGCGTAGCCCAGGGGGTACTGGTGCGAGGGCGTCACATAGGCCAACCTGGCCGGGCCTTCCGGCAACAGGTCGGTGCGCAGTCCCTGCCCGTCCACCGGAACCGGCACCTCCTGCGCGCCATGCCGCCGCACCAGATTCCTGAACCCCGCATAACAGGGCGACTCGAACACCGCCCTGCCGTGGCGGTCCAGGAAATGCGAGGCGATCAGGCTCAAAGCCTCCTGGCTGCCGGCGGTGATCAGCACCTGTTCGGGCTCGACCTTCAGCGCCTTGGCGGCCGACAGGTAATCGGCAATCTGCACGCGCAAGCCCCACAGGCCGGCGGGCGGCGCATATTCGGCCATGGCGCAGCCCGCATGCCGTAGCAGCTGGTTCGACAGCATGATGAACTGGCGCAACGGAAAGGCGTGGACCGAGGGACGGCCGACCTTGAAGTCATAGCGCGGCGGCATGGGCGGCGACTGGCCGCAGACGCCGCTGGAGAGGGCCTGGCTGACGGCGTCGGCGTAGACCGGCGGACGGTCCTGGACGAAATCGGGACAGCGCGGATTGATGACCAGGCTGCGGTTCAACGTCACGAAATAACCGCGGCTGGGCTTGCTCTGGATCAGGCTGGAATCGATCAGCAGTTCATACGCGCCCAGCACGGTGTTCTTCGATACCTGCAGCAGCGATGACATGCGGTTGATCGCCGGCAACCTGTCTCCTTCCTGCAGCCGTCCGGCGCGTATCAGCGCCTCGATCTGGTCGGCGATCTGCTGCTTGTAGGGTTTTGCATCCTGGCGGGATAGGGAAAGCGGGAGTGAAAACATGGCGGACAACCACAGGACAAAAAATGGCGCCGGCCTTTCGAAGCGGCGCGGGCCGGCCGCGCTCCGTTTGCTATCACGGTAGTGCTTTGGCCGCCCCCTGACTTTGTCCTATGTCAAAAAGAGATTTGGACCGTAACCATCGCACAGGCGTGAGCCGTGCCTTATCGGCCCGGCGCCACGATGACACAGTGCATGTGCCGCAGTTTCGGCAGAACCTTACGGGAGAGATCGACATGCACACCAAGCTATTGAGCGCGGCCTTGCTGTTCGTCTCGGCCGGCGCCGCCTGGAGTGCGCCGACCGAGGAGTACCTCAAGGCGAATCAGCTGTTCCAGCAGAACTGCGCCGTCTGTCATGGCGCCGACCGCGGCGGCTACATCGCGCCGGGCCTGACCAGCGACCGCCTGGTCCAAAGCGAGGCGGCGCTGCGCGGCACCATCATGACCGGCATCCCCGACACGCTGATGCCGCCCTTCGTGGGCCGCCTGTCCGACGAAGAGATCCGTGCGTTGGCCCGCCTCATCAAAACGCAGACGGCAGACGATCCAAAATGGGGGCTGGACCAGATCCGCGCCAGCGTGCAGGTGGTGGTCGATGAAGCCACCCTGCCCGCCAAGCCGACCTATGCCATCGACACCGTGTACGACCTGATGGTGGTCATGGCGCGCGGACGCTATGGACGCGGCGACGCGGGCAACAATGCGCGCACCGTGTTCCTGGACGGCAAGACCAACAAGGTGGTGGGCGAGATCGCCACGCCGGTGGCGCCGCACATCATGGATTTCAGCCCCGTGGCGGAACGCTGGGCCTGGCTCAAGAGCGACGACGGCATGGTCTACAAGATCGACCTGTACTCGCTGCAGATCGTGCGTAAGGCCAAGGTCGGCCTGACCGGACCCGGCATCGCCCTGTCCAACGACGGCAAGTGGCTGGCCATCAGTTCGTTCGTGCCCAAGAGCGTCGCCATCCTGAAGGCGGACACGCTGGAACCGGTCAAGTACATGGATCTGGAGGGCGAGGATCCGGACGGCAAATTCGTCAAATCGGCCGGCGGGCCCGTCATCGGCAGCCGGATCAACAACAAGTTCGCCCTGACGCTGCGCCAGGCGGGCCAGATCTGGATCATCGACCCCGACAAGCCCGACATGCCCGTGACCAAGCTGACCAAGGTCGGCCGCATGCTGCATGACACCTTCCTCACGCCCGACGGGCGCTACTCCATGGTCGCGTCCTATGACGACAACAAGATCGTCGCGATCGACTTCAAGGACGACAAGGTGGTGCGCGACATACCCGCCGGCTGCCAACCTCACGTCGGCTCGGGCGCGGTGACCGAAGTCAACGGACGCTTCCTGGCCTTCGGCACCAACATCGGCACCTGCGACAAGGGCTCCGTGGTCACCGTGTGGGACACCAAGGACTTTTCCGTGGTCAAGCAGATCCCGGTGGCGGGGGCCACCGAATCGCCCGCCGCCCATCCAAACGCGCCCTACGTGGCGGTGGACATCGTCGACAAGGACAAGCGCGCGGCCTGGATCCAGCTGATCGACAAGAACACGCTGGAAGTGGCCAAGACCCTGGACGTGGGCGGACATGCCTTCTTCCCGGACTACAACCGCACCGGCAATTACCTCTATGTCAGCTCGGGCTACTGGGGCGACCGCATCAAGATCTACGACAGCAAGACCCTGGAACTGGTGGCAGAGCACAAGATGGAAAGCCCCTCGGGCATTTTCTCCCGCGCCCGCACCCGCTGGCTGACCATCGGCCTGTCCGAAACGCGCAAATTCTGAGCCGAGGAACCGACACATGAAAACGCTATTCCGCATACTCACGGCGCTGCTGCTGTCCCAGGCCGCCGCGCACGCGCTGGCCGCCGACGGGCAGCCCGCCCTGGTCGCCGGCGGCAATCCTGACACGCTCTCGCCCCGCGTCTCCGCCATGCTGCCGTTATGCGCCTCCTGCCATGGCGCGGACGGCATCAGCGCCGTCGGCCTGTACCCCAATCTTGCGGGGCAGAAAACCGAGTATCTGGTTAAACAGCTCAATGCCTTCAAGACCCGGGAACGTAATGACCCGGTCATGAGTTCCATGGCAGAGCCCTTGAGTCCCGAAGCCATCCAGGAGCTGGCCCAGTACTTCTCCAGCCGCAAGTAAGGGAGCAGAGCGCCATGAATACGCCATCCGCGATGCTCTTCCCGGTGTACTTCAACCTGGCCGGCCGGCGGGTGGTCGTGGTGGGCGGCGGGGCGGTGGCCGAACGCAAGATCAGGCTGCTGCTCAGGGCCGGCGCCGCCGTTGCCGTGGCGGCGCCGGCCCTGACGTCCTGGCTGCGCGCAGCCGCGGACCAGGAACAATTCCAGCATGTGCCGGAGGTCTTCTCGCCGGCCTGCCTGGACGGCGCCTGGCTGGCGGTGGCCGCGACCGATCACGGCGGCACGAACCAGGCGGTTGCCGCGGCGGCGGTTGCGCGCCGCATTCCCTGCAACGTGGTCGACGACCCCGTTCTGTCGACGATACAAGTGCCCGCCATCCTGGACCGCTCCCCGCTGGTGGTGGCGATTTCGTCAGGGGGCTGTGCGCCCGTGCTGGCGCGGCGCATTCGCGAACGGCTGGAAGCCTTGCTCGACGAAAGCACTGGAGATCTGGCCCGGCTTGCGGCGCGCTACCGCAACCGCATCGCTGCGCGCTTCCGCAACCTGGACCAACGCCGCGACTTCTACGATTGGATGCTGGACGGTCCGCTGCCCTCGTTGCTGGCGGCGGGAGACGGCAGGCAGGCCGGTCTGGCCCTGGAAGCCGCGATGCAGGCCGATACCCTGCCCCGCGCAGGCAGCGCGACGATACTGGCGGCCGCCGACGGCCCCGCCGACCTGTTGACCCTGCGCGCCTTGCGCCTGTTGAACCAGGCCGACCTGGTTGCGCACGTGCCGGCGGTCAATCCGGCCATCCTGGACAAGGCGCGGCGGGACGCGACGAGGATCGAGTTGAAAGGTCCGGACCTGCAGCCCGACACGACTGTAGCCACGGGCACGGGACTGGACTGGCTGGCCCGTCAGGTGCGGGCGGGCCAACGCACCGTCCTGCTGCTGGGAACCGCGCATGACCCGAAGCTGCTGGTGCGACGAATGCTGGCTTGCGGCGTGGCATGCAGCGTACTGTAGCCATCCGGCCCCAGACCAGCGCCGCGATCAGGAACTTGCGTTCCCGGCCTCCTCGCCGCCCGCCAGCGCAGCCGCCAGATAAGCCTGGCCCCGCTCGCTGAAGGACAGCGACGCGGCCGCCTGCCGGCCGGCTTCGTCCATCTTGTGCCAGGTCTTCTGCAGCACCGCGACGACCTTGTCCGGATAACGCTCGCAGAATTCCTCGTACTGGTGCTCCAAAAACACCAAGCACAGCGCGTTCTCCATGCATTGCACGTCGGCATCGCGCTTGATCCCCTGCTTGCGGATGATCTTCAGCACTGCCTGTATGGTTTGCGCGTCATGGCCGGCGCTGGCAAGCAGCCTGGCAGCGACGTCCGCGTGATGTTCCTTGAGCGTATTGCGCCATTGCAGATAGCCTGTCCTGCCGGCCGGACAGGCCTCGCGCGGGACCTCCCAGCGGCCGATGTGCTGGCAGCGGGCGGCCAGGCGCAAGGCAGCGCCGGCCCGCGGGGCCAGCTTCGCCACCCAGCCCTGGAGGAATTGGGCGTGCAGCCATTCGCGCGGCTGCATCGCGCCATTCCAGGCGACCAGATTGGGATCGCGCCGGTTGTACCCATCGAACAATTGCCAGGCGCGTTGCAGCGATGCGTCTTCCGCATTCACCGGGTTGGGCGGGAATTCCATTCACACTCCTGTCTCGTCTTCGGTCAGATAACAGCCGGGATCCTCGGCCCAGAGGTCGCCCGACTGCTTCTGCGCACGGATACGGGTGTTGCCGTTGCAGATGTCCAGGTAGGCGCAGCCGGCGCAGCGTCCCTTGACGGGCCGCGGCCGCAGCCGCAGCAGCTTGAGCAAGGGTTCGGCGGGATCCGACCAGATCTCCGAGAAGGGCCGCAGGCGCACGTTTCCCAGAGTGTAGTGCCACCACATGGTGTCGGCGTGGACATTGCCCCGGTTGTCGATGTTGGCGACGTTCATGCCGCTGGCGTTGCCGCCCCACAGGCGCAGCCTGGCCTCGATATGCGGCGCGCGCTGCGGGAACCGTCGACGCACCCAGTGCAGGAAGAACACGCCGTCGGCATCGTTGTTGCCGGACGTGAACTCACGGGGTTTGCCGGCCACGGCATGTTCCAGGCAGGTCTCGAAGATCCGCTCCATGGCCACCCGCGTCATGCGGTGGTGACTGTCCTCGCCCCGGTTGCGGCCGCCGCGGCCCGCGTAGTTCAGGTGTGAAAAGTAGAAGCGGTCGACATTCTCGGCGTCCAGCAATGCCAGCAGCCCAGGAAGATCGTCGGCGTTGCCCTGGGTCATGGTGTAGCGGATGCCGACCTTCAGACCGCGGTCCCGGCACAGCCGGATGCCTGCCAGCGAGGCATCGAACGCACCCGCCTCGCCCCGGAAGCGGTCGTGCGTCGCGCCCAGGCCGTCCAGTGAAATGCCCACGTAGTCGAAGCCGCAGCCGGCGATGGACTCGATGTTGCGCCGGTCTATCAGGGTGCCGTTGGACGACAGGCCTACGTAAAAGCCCATGGCCTTGGCCCGGCGCGCAATCTCGAAAATGTCCGGCCGCAGCAGCGGTTCGCCGCCAGACAGGATCAGCGCCCTGACGCCGTGGGCATGCAGATCGTCCATGACCGCGCAGACCTCGGCGTAGTCCAGTTCGCCGGCAAAGTCCCTGTCGACCGAAGCGGAGTAGCAATGCCGGCAATGCAGATTGCAGCGCCGGATCAGGTTCCAGATCACCACGGGTCCGGCCGCCCCCCGGCGAGGCGCGAGCGGCGTGGGGCGCAGCAGTTCGGAGACGAAGGCAGAGATGCGGAACATGCGGAATTCCTCGCTATGCGTCCGGCCCACGGCCGTCTTTCAGGCGCAGGCCGGTCTTTTTCAGGATGGCCGAGGAAAACAGCACGTCGCGCGCACGCAGGGCGTCCGGAAAGCGCGCTTCCAAGGCCTCGGCGACTGCATCGATGCGCGCCAGCACCGCCGCGCGGTCGGCGCCGTGCAGCATGGCGTAGAGGTTGTAGCGCCACAGCGGCGGATACCGGGGACGCCGGTAGCAATGGCTTACTTCCGCACGCTGGCCCAGCCAGGCTCCCACGGCGTCGATCTGGCCGTCGTCCACATCCCAGACCGTCATGCCGTTGGCCACGAATCCCAGCGCGTAGTGGTTGGGCACCACGCCGATGCGCCGTATCACGCCGCGCGCGAGCATGTCGCGCAAATGCGCCATCACCTCGGCTTCGGTGACGCCCAGCCGCTCGGCCACGGCCCGGTACGGATCCCGCCGGATCGGCAGCCCGTCCTGCGTGGCGTGGACCAGGGACAGTTCGAACGGAGTCAGGCCGGCTGCGTCCATCTCAGACCTCCAGCTTCATTTCAAGGAAGTACTCTCGTTCCTTCGGAAACGCCAGCACGGGCAGGCCCGTCTCCTGTTCGATGGCGCGCAAACAGGCAGCCACATCGGCGGGATCAGCCGCCGCCAGCACGAACCACATGTTCAGCGCATGCTCGCGGCGGTAGTTGTGCGCAACCTCGATCCGGCGGTTGACCAGGGCCACGACCCGCTCCCATTGCGCCTGCGGTACGGCCATCGCCGCCAGGCAGTAGGCACCGCCAGCGCGCTCGATCTGGAACAGCGGACCGAAACGGCTCAACGCGCCGCACTCGCGCAAGCGGGCCACGCGCGCGATCACGGCGTCTTCGTCCAGCCCCAGCGCCCGCGCGACGTCCGCGAACGGACGCGGGCTGATGGGAAAGCCGCCCTGCAGGCGGTTGATCAGCTTGCGGTCGGCAGCGTCCAGCGCCAGCGGCACGCTCGCGGCAATGTTCTTGGGCCTAACCATGCGCCGCCTCTTCCGGCACGAACCTCGCGCCGCGCTGCTTGAAGCACCTGGTCGAAAACAGCACCGCATGCGGCCAGGCATCCAATCCGAGCCGGCCGGCGATGGCATCGCGCAGCGCCCGCACCGCTTCCCGCTCCTTGCCGTGGATCATGCAGAAGAGGTTGTAGGGCCACTGCGGCAAGCGCCGCGTGCGCCGGTAGCAGAGTGTGACGCCGGGCTCGGCACCCAGCCGCTCCCCCAGCGCATCCACCCGCGCGTCGTCCACGTTCCAGACGCACATCGCATTGGCGCGAAAACCCAGCTGGCGATGCCTGAGCACCACGCCGAAGCGACGGAACAGGCCTGCACGCAGCCAGCGCTCCAGCAGGCGCAGCGTCTCGTCTTCATCCAGCCCCGTCGGCAGCCCCAACCGGCGATAGGGTTGCGCGCAAAGGTCCAACCCATTCTGCACGGCGTGGAGCAAGACCTCTTGCGCGCTGCCGGCGGGCGGCAGCGCGGCTGGACTGCCGCCGCGCTGCGGCGCTGCGCGTTGTTGTGGCGTACTCAGGCTGAAACCCAAGTCGATGTGGTACTCGGCCTCCATGGGCAAGGCCAGCGGCTCGCAGCCGGTGTCTTGCCCGATCCGCGCCAGCAAGCGCGCCAACGCGCCAGGCGTGCGGCAGGCGGCCACAAACCACAGGTTCAGCGCATGCTCGCGCTCGTAGTTGTGATTGACCTGCGGCAGACTGCTGACGTAGGCGGCGACCTGATCCACGCGGCCGGCCGGCACCCGCATGCCGACCAGCGCGCTGGCGAAACAGGACTGGTGCAGCACCGGGCCGATCCGGCTCACCACGCCCGCTCGCTGCCACAGGCGAAAGCGCGCCAGCACCGTGTCTTCATCCAGGCCGACGCGCTCGGCCAGCAAGGCGTAGGGGCGCGAGACCAGCGGGAAGTCGCGCTGCCAGCCATCGAGCAGACGCAAATCTGTAGCGGACAGCTCAGAATCCAATGCGGCCGCTCCTGTTGGTGAAGAAAATGCCGCTGGGCTTGGGAATGTCGAGCGTGGCGCCGCGTTGCAGCGTCCGGGTGTCGTACACCACGACCCGGTCATCGTCGCGTGCCGACAGCCATACCGCCTCTCCGCGCGGCGTGAACTCCATGTGCAGCACGCCGCGGCCCGGCGCCAGCGTCCGGACCACGGCCAGGGTGTCGGTGTCGATGACCTGCACCTGGCCGTTGTCGGGCACCGCGAAGTTGACCCAGACACGGCGGCCATCGGGCTGCGCCATGACGAACACCGGCTGGCCCAACGTGGCGATGCGGCCGGTTTCCTGCCAGGTGGCGGTATCCACCACCAGCACCTCGTGCCTGCCGATGGCGGGCAGGAACAGCCGGCCGCCCGCCGCGCTCCAGCCTCGCAGATGGGGCATCTTGTAGACCGGCAGCGCTTCCTCGCCGCGCCCATAGCCCTGCAGGATCTTGCGCACGCCAGCCTCCGGATGCCAGAGGTCCATCATGGCCAGCGCATCCTCGCCAAACAGCCCGGCGATGTAATAGCGGCCGTCAGGGGTGACGAGCGCATCGTAGGGTTGACGGCCAGCCTCATAGCGCTGCGTGGCCGGGCGGGCGGGGTCCGACAGATCGGTGATCCAGATCTCGCCCGCGTCGAACAGCGCGTAGGCGAACTTCTGTCCGGGCAGGTCCGCCAGGCCGACCACTTTGGAACGCTTGCCCGGCGCATACTCGGCCGGCACTTCGCTGATCTGGCGCAAGGTCTGGGCATCGAATACCTTGATGCCGCCAGGCGTGTAGTTCTGCACCACGATCAGCCGGCCGTCCTGCGAAATGGCGCCGCCGATTGCATTGCCGGACTGGATGATGCGGCGGTCCACGCGCCTCCGCAGCAGATCCACCTTGCTCAGCCCGCCGTCGCGGCCGAAGACGTAGCCGTAGCGGCCATCGCGGGAATAGGCGATGTGCGCGTGGGAAAGATCGCCCAGCCCTTCGACCCGCGCCAGCCGGGTCTGTCCGCTGGTTTCGACGATGGAGACGGCGCCATCGGCACGCTCGATCACCATGCCCAGGTCATTGGTGCCGCGCGGGTCGGTAGCCGCTGCGCAGCCGGCCAGCGCAACGGCGGCCAGGACAAGCAGGAGTTGCAGTTTCATGAACCTTCTATTCCTCAGGAAAGCCTTGGAGCAGGCGCGCGGCGATCCAGGCGGCTTCGTCGGGCGCAAGCATGCCGCGCCACCCGGGCATGGCGGTGCCGGGCAGCCCGTGCAGAATCGCCTGTTCGAGATAGGCCGGCGGCTTGCCGGCAAGCGCTTGCGGCGTCAGCGCCGGCCCCAGGCCGCCACTCAGGCGCAATCCATGGCAGGAGCCGCAGTCCTGCCGCACCAGGTGGATGAGCCGCTGCCGATCGGCGGGATCGAGGTCCGGCGCCGCCTGCACCTGGCCCGCCGCCGCGCCCAGCCCCGTGCAACAGGCCAGCGCCAGGCATGTCAGGCCGCGACCGGGGCGCATGGCTCGGCCGTGTCACGCAACAGCAGCTGTCCCGCCGCGGCGGCGGACCATGCCCGCTGCGCCAGACGTACCACGTCGCCGACCACCAGCAGCGTGGGCGGCTTGAAGCCGGCCACCAGCTGCGGAATCTGGCGCAAGGGGGGCAACGTCCAGTCCTGGGCTTCGGTGGTGCCGGAATGAACCAGCGCGGCCGGCGTATCGCCGCCACGCCCATGCCGCTGCAAGGACGCGACGATCTCGGCGGCGTTGGCAACCCCCATGTAGAACACCAGGGTACAGGTGGGATCGACCAGCGAACTCCAGTCCAGTTCAAGACCAGCATCGTCCCGCAGATGGCCCGTGATGAAACGCACGCTGGCCGCCACGCCCCGATGCGTCAAAGGAATGCCCAACGCTGCCGCGCAGCCATTGGCGGCGCTGATGCCCGGCACGACCTCAACCGGTACGCCATGCCGGGACAGGAACAGCAGTTCTTCGCCGCCCCGGCCGAAAATGAACGGATCACCGCCCTTCAAGCGCACGACGCGGGAGCAAGACCCCGCCAGCGCCAACAGCAACTGATGGATGTCTTCCTGCCGATGCCGGCAGTCGCCCACCATCTTGCCGACGTCATGGAATTGTGCGGCGGGATTGATGAGGGGCAGAATGCCGGCGCCCACCAGCCGGTCACAGACCACGGCATCGGCCTGCTGCAACAGCCGCAAGGCGCGCACCGTCAGCAGCTCGGGATCGCCCGGACCGGCGCCAACCAGGTAAACCGTTCCGCTCACTACTCCCTCCCTTGCAGCCGCGCTGCGCAAATAAGGCTTCAGGAGGAAGTGTAGGTAGCGGGATGACGACGCAGTAGGTACGGTCCGTGCCGCCGCCATGGGTGCGCCGGCCGCGCCCAGCGTATTTTCCTCGCGATTCGCCGAGAGCCGCCACAAGGCGTAGTATGAGGACAGCCGCTGTTCACGCTCCTAGGGCCGCGCGCACTCGCGCCGCCCTCCCCACCCTCAGGAGGTAGTCATGTACAAGCACATACTCATCCCCATCGACGGATCCGAACGCTCATATGCCGGCCTGGCGCAAGGACTGGGCCTGGCCAGCGCCCTGGGCGCAAGCGTCACGGTGCTGACGGTGTACAGCGCCTACCGCCCCACTTCCATGGAAACGGTGCATCTGGAAGGGGTGCATACGGAGTATGAGCGCGAGGCCAAGGAGCTCGCCAGGTCGTACCTGTCGCAAGCGGCCGCGCAGGCCACCGCCGCGGGCGTATCCTGCACCACCGAAATGCGCGAAAGCAATAACCCGGCGCAGACCATCATCGATATCGCCATGACGCAAGGCTGCGACCTGATCGCCATGGCCTCGCGCGGCCATGGCGGGCTGGCGGCCGTGCTGCTGGGCAGCCAGACGCAGAAGGTGATGGCGCATTCGACGCTGCCGGTGATCGTCTACCGCTAGCGCCGCCCACTTTCCCCGACTTGCGCTAGACCGGGACGCGCGCCCGGTAGGTTTTCGGTATGCCAGCGGCGGCCACGCCGCTGCGCAGGCTTTCCTGCGGCAGCGCCTGGGCCAGCAAGGGCCGCGCCTGCAACAGCCGCGACAGATCCACGCCCGTGCGGTAGCCCATGCTTTCCAGCATGAAGACCAGGTCTTCGGTAACGATGTTGCCCGACGCGCCAGGCGCGAAGGGGCAGCCACCCAAGCCGCCCAGGCAGGAATCGAAGGCGCGGATGCCCTCGTCCAGCCCGGCCAGCGCATTGGCCAGGCCCAGTCCCATCGTGTCGTGCAGATGCAGCTTGACCAGCCGCGCGCCCACGGCGTCCTGCGCGGCGCGCACCGCATCGCGCACCAGCGCCGGATGGGCATAGCCCACGGTGTCTGCCAGCGCGATCTCGTCTGCGCCTGCCAACGCGGCGGCGGCGGCCACCTGCGCGACACGGCGCACCGGCACCGCGCCTTCGAGCGAACAGCCGAAGGCGGTGGCGACCGCCGCATCGATGCGCATGGGCCGCGGCTGTGCCCGCGCCCAATCGACAATGGCGGCCAGCACCTCCACCTGCGCGTCGGTGCCCTTGCCCACGTTGGCGCGGCTATGCGTGTCGCTGACCGAGACGGGAAACGACAGCGCGTGCGCGCCTGCCTCGTAGGCGGCAATGGCGCCCTTGAGGTTGCAGACCAGAGCGACGACGGTCAGCCCGTCGATCTTCAGGACCTCGGGCAGGACGGCGCCCGTATCGGCCATCTGCGGCACCAACCGCGGCGACACGAAGCTGCCCGCCTCGATCTCGCGCAGGCCGGCATCGGCCAGTTGCCGGATCCAGCGCAGCTTATCGGCCGCGGACATCATGCCCTTGGCCATCTGCAGCCCGTCGCGCGGACCCACTTCGCAAAGCCTGATTTCCTGGTTCATGTGCTGTCCTTTTCCCGGCCCGCCTACTGCTGCACCACGATGCCCGCGCTTTCGATGGTCTGGCGCGCCTTGGCGATATCCGAATTGATCAGCGCGGCAAACCGTTCGGTGGACACCGGATCGGTTTCCAGGCCTTGCGCGGCCAGCGCCTCCTGCACGTCCTTGCGCGCCAGCAGCTTGTTGAAGTCGCTGTTCAGGCGCGACACGATGGCGGGCGGCGTCTTGGCCGGAGCCAGCACGCCGTAGTAGGTCACCACGCTGAAATCCTTGTAGCCCAGCTCCGCGACCGTGGGCACCTCCGGCAGCGCCGGATTGCGCTTGGGCGAGGTGACCGCCAGCGCGCGCACCTTGCCGGACTTGATCAGCGTGGCCGCCGACGAGATCGAAGAGCCCGCAAACTGCAGATGCCCGCCCATCAGGTCCGCCAGCGCCGGCGCCGAGCCCTTGTACGGCACGTGCTGCATCTTGAAGCCGGCCGCGTGCTGCAGCATTTCGATGGCGATGTGCACGCCGCCGCCCGTGCCCGAGGTGCCATAGGAGATCTTGTTCGGATCCTTCTTGGCGGCGTCGATCACTTCGGGCAGCGTCTTGTAGGGCGAGCTGTCCGACACCAGCAGCACCATGGGCGTGGTGGCCACCAACGCCACCGGGGCCAGGTCCTTGACCGGGTCGTACGACACCTTCATCAGCAGCGGAATCAGGGTGACGTTGTCGGACTGGCCGATCACCAGGTCGTAACCCTGCGCAGGCGAACGCGCCGCTTCGGCCAGGCCCAGCGCCGTGCCCGCGCCCGGCTTGTTCTCGGGGATGACGGACCAGCCGTTGAGTTCATGCAACTTGGTGCTCATCAGGCGACCGATGTAGTCGGTGCCCCCGCCCGGCGTGGACGGGATGATGATGCGGATGGGCTTGCTGGGGTAGTCCTGGGCGTGTGCGGCACAGGCGGCGGCCAGCGCGGCCACCGCGAACAGTTTGCGGATCATCTTGTCTCCTCTTCGATGGAAGTCTTGGCGGTCTGCGCCGCCTCGACCGATATCGGGCGCTACCGCCCGTTCATGCAATGACGCCTGCGCTGCGCAGGGCCTCGATGCGCGCGGCATCCCAGCCCAGCCCCTGCAGGATGGCCTGCGTGTCGCCGCCCTGCCGCGGCGGATCGGAACGCTTGCCGGCCTTCAGGCCGTCGAACTCGATAGGCAACGCCGCCGCGGATATCTCCCCGCCGTCCGGCAGCCGGGTCTTCAACAGCGCGCCGCCGGCGTTCAGATGCGCGTCGTCCAGCAGGTCGTGCGGCTGGCGTATCGGGCCGTACGACAGGCCGGCGGCTTCCAAGGCCGCGCACAGTTCGTCGGTCTTCCAGGTCTTCAGGATCTCGCCCACGCCCGGCACCAGCCAGGGCCGCGCCGCCTCGCGGTCGACGGCGGTGGCCAGGCGCGGATCGGCGGCCCATTCGGGCGGCAGGAATTTCTGCGCGAAGTTGCGCCATTGCGCATCGCCCACCACGGCGACGAACACGCGGCCGTCGGCGGTCTCGAACACGTCGTACACGCCCCAGGGCGGCCGGCGTTCCGCCCCCATGGGCTTGGGCGCGGCGCCCGTCAGCTGGTACTGCGCGATGAACTGCGCGACCAGCAGCAGATTGTTCTCGAACAGGCCGGAGCGCACGTGCCTGCCGCGCCCCGTGGCGTGGCGGTCGTGCAGCGCCGCCAGCGCGCCCACCACGCCGAAGGTGCCGCCCAGGATGTCGTTGACCGAGGCCGCCACGCGCTGGGGCGAGTCCGCGCCGCCGTTGATGTAGGCCAGCCCGCCCATCATCTGCACCACTTCGTCGAGCGCGGTGCGCTGCTTGTAGGGACCGGACAGAAAGCCCTTGAGCGATACGTAGATCAGCCCGGGGTTCTCGGCCGACAGCGACTCATAGTCCAGCCCGTACTGGGCCAGGCTGCCGTCGCGAAAATTCTCCACCACCATGTCCGCCTGCAAGGCGAGCTGGCGCACCACGGTCTGCCCTGCGCTTGCCTTCAGGTCGATCGCCAGGCTTTGCTTGTTGCGGTTGAAGACCGGGAAGTAGCCGCTGCCCGAGCCTTTCAGGCGCCGGGTGCGGTCGCCTTCGATCGGCTCCACCTTGATGACTTCGGCTCCCAGGTCCGCCAGCGCCAGGCCGGCCGCCGGGCCCATGATCATGTGGGACAGCTCCAGCACCTTGATGCCGCGCAGCGGCAACTCGGAGTGGTCCATGAAGGGTGAAGCCGGTGTTGCTGCCATCTGCATATCCTCGGGCCTGATGCGCTGAAAAACAGGCGGTGGCAAGATCGATGCATGCCGCCGCCCCATGCCCCCATCATCGGCGGCAAGCCGGATCAGCGGGTAGCGCTCTTTCAGCACGGGGGCATTCTCGTTTGGGAACGTCCGGGAAAGCCCTGAGCCCTGTCGTTTCAGGCGGCGTCCGCCACGCCCAGATGGGCCAACAGCACGCGGGCCGCGGGCGGCAAGGCGTCCACCCCCAGCACGGCGATGCACAAGGAAGTGCTGGACCAGGCTCCAGAAAGCGGAATGAAGCGGATGTCCAGGTTGGCGTGGCGCGCCTTGAGGTACATGGGCACCACGGCCACGCCCATGCCGCGCGCCACCAGCATGCAGATGGTTTCGTGCGAGCTGACCCGCGCGCTGATGCGCCGCGCCACGCCCGCATCCTGCGCCGCCTGCTCGAACACCGCGCTGATGCCGTTGTCGCGGTTCAGTTCGATCTGCTCGAAGGGCAGCAGCTGCGCGTAGTCCAGCGTGTCGCGATCGGCCAGCAGATGCTGGCCAGGCACCACCGCCGCCAGGTCGCAGCGGCCGCAATTGAAGACCTGCAAACCGTCATGGCCGAAATCGGAACCCACCGCCACGTCGGCCTGACCGTCCAGCACCGCGCGGAACACCTCCTGCGTGGTGCCTTCTTCCAGCGAGATATCGATCTGGGGATAGGCGCGGCGAAAGGACTGGATCTGCGCCGGCAGTTCGCCGGACAGCGCCGCCACGCTGACCGCCAGCCGGATGCTGCCGCGCACGCCGGTCGCAAAGCCCGCCATTTCGCGGCGCATGCGGTCCATGCTCTGCAGCACCATGCGCACGTGCGTGGCCAGGGCATTGCCCGCGGGCGTGGGCTGCACGCCTTTGACCCCACGCTCCAGCAGTGGCACGCCGAAGGCGTCCTCCATTTCCGACATGCGTTTGCTGACGGCGGAAGGGACGATGTTCTCGCGGGCGGCGGCGCGCGCCAGGCTGCCCTCCTCCAGCGCCGCGAGGAACAGGCGCAGGGAGACGGGATCGATATCGCGAGGATGCGGCGAAAGGGGCTGGACGGGCTTCATGGCGGGAAGTGTCGTGCTTAGTGGCAGCGTCCTGGGATCGGGGTTTTCCCGGTAACATCCGCACTCCCCACGCTCTTGCGGCATTTCCAGGCCGCCACCGCCGCCCATGCAATGCCCCCGCTGCAACTGGCAGAATCCGGCCTCCAACACCCAGTGCTTCAGCTGCAATGCGCCGCTGGCCGCCCCCACAGCGGCCGCGCCTGCCGCGAAGGCTGCGAAGACCGCCAGGGCCGCCCCGGCCCGCGCCGGCAATGCCCCGGTCTTCCCCGGCATCTGGCCGCGGCTTGGCGCCACCGCGATCGACGCCGTCGTGATGGTCACGGCCATGATCGGATTCAGCACCGCCGCCAATCTGACCTACGAATCCCTGGCCGGCGCTGCGCGCCCCGTCCTGCTGGCCATGGCCGCCGGTTTCATCGGCCTGATGCTGCCGGCCCTGATGGACGCCTGGGCCGGCGGATCCCCAGGCAAGCAGGTGCTGAAGCTGCGCGTCGTGAACCGCAATGGCGATCACCCTGGCGTCCTGCGCGCCAGTTGGCGGCACCTGATGAAGTACGTGCTGAACATCGCGCTGCCCGGCATCTTCTACCGCATCCAGAGGACCATCTTCGGCGAACGCGCCATGCACAACTGGATCTCCGGCACCTACGTGGTCTCCAGCCAGGCGGACCCGCGCGCCATCCGGCCCGCCATCGCCAAGACCCGCTCCATCACGGGCGCGGGCAAGTTCATCTTCATCGTGCTCGGCGTGCTGGCGCTGGTCGCGGGCGGCATGATCGTCGGCGCCATCGTCATGGAGCCCAAGCAGGAAGACAATCCCCTGCGCGCCGAGGTGATCCGCCTGGACCTGGTGTCGCAACCCGTGCGCATGCTGGCCGAAAACCACTACCGGCGCACCGGGGCCTACGCCCCGGACATGGCGGCGCTCGGCGTCACCCAGGAATCGTTGAACAGCAGCGGCTTCAGCGCGTTAAGCCTGAATCCGGTCAACGGCGTGCTGCGCTTCACCATCGCTGGCGACCCCGGCGCCGCGGACGGGCCCACGCTGGGCGGCAAGCATCTCGTCTACCTGCCCGAACTGCGTTCCGAAAAGAAAGGCGGCGGCATCCGCCGGTGGCAGTGCGGCAGCGACGACATCCCGCGCGCCGACCGTCCCTACAGCTGCCGCCACGAAGCCGGCGCCTCGGCGCCCTAGCCCTACCCCACGGAATCCCGCGCATGTCCGCCCTGATCGAATCCATCCATCGCGCCGACGACGGCGACGAGCACGCGCAAATGCTGGCGCTGTGTGAACAAGGGTTGCGCGAACAGCCCGCCTCGGCCCTCCTGTGGGCGCTGCGCGCCCGGTATCACGACAAGCGCGGCGCCCACGCTGCGCGCCAGGCCGACCTGGACCGGGCGCTGACCCTGGACCCGCATTGCGCCGACGCCATCCGCGTCCAGGCCACCGCGCGCTACAACGCCGGCGAACGGCAGGAAGCCTGGCGCGTCCTGCGCGATGCCCTGCAACGCACGCCTTCGCACTTCGGGCTGCTGATGGCGCAGGCCTATCTGCTGATCAACGACCGCCAGCTGGATGAGGCCATCCAGTGCTGGACCCGCGCCGCGCAGCTGCGCCCATCCGCCGGCGCGCCGCATTGCTATATCGCGTCCAACCTGGCCAACGCCGGGCGACACGCCGAAGCCGAGCCGCATTTCCGGCGCGCGACCTCGCTGGCGCCGGGCAACGGCATGTTCCTGTACGACGCCGGCAACACTTACCGCAGCCTGGGCGACCTGCACAACGCCATCGCAATGTTCGACCGCGCCCGCGCCATCCTGGGCGAGCAGAACGCCATCCAGCACAACCGCGCCTCGTGCCTGCAGGCGCTGGAACGCCACGTGGATGCCGTCGAGGAATGGACCAGCCTGCTACGGCGCGAGCCCGACTGGGACTGGCCCCTGGAAGGCAAGGCGCGGTCCCTGCACCGGCTGGGCCGCGCGGACGAAGCCGCGCCGCTATGGCGGCATCTGGACGCGCTTTCGGACAGCGGCTGGGAGGGCCGCAGGGAGCAGGCGCGCGAATACGTGCGCAGCGGCGATCCGGAGCTGGCCGAACACGCGCTGCAAGGACTGGACCCAATGAACTGCGGCGACGCCCAACTGCTGTTCGTGGCCGGCAACGCGCAACGCGACCAGCGCAACTGGGATGAAGCGCTGGCGTACTACCTGCAGGGCTACGAACTGGCGCCCGACAACGACTTCCTGCCCGGCAACGCGGCCGACATGCTGAACCGACTGGAACGCCATGACGAAGCGCTGCCGTTGTCCGAAGTGGCAATCTCGCTGGATCCGGACTGGCTGAAGTGGCGCCGCGCCCGCATCGAAGCGCTGACCCATCTGGGCCGCGCGGACGAGGCCGTGGCCGACGCCGATCGCGCCATGGCGCGCTGGCCGGCCGACGGCGCCCTGCACGCCGAACGGATCAACGCGCTGATCGCCGCCAAGCGCCACGACGAGGCGCTGACTGCCTGCGACCGGCTGATCGCGATCGATCCAGACTATCGCAGCTGGGCGCTATTTTCGCGCGGCCAAGCCTACAGTGAAATGAAGCGCCACGCGGAATCCGCCATGGCCTATCGCCAGGCTGCCGCCTCCTATCAACAGAACGGCAAGCCCCAGTACCAGGAACTGTCCTTGAACAACGCCCTGGCCGCGGAGCAGGCCGCTGCGGCGCCGCGCGGCCTGCTGAGCCGGTTGTTCCGGCGCAATTAGGCCGCGCGCCTAGGCGGCGCGCTCCCATTCATAGCCATTCAGCAAAGTCAGCAAACCGCGCCTGACCACGGCCACCGCCTCATCCCGCAAGGCGTCGGCGCGCCAACCCATTTCGATGGCATAGCCCGGCATCGCCACCGGGCACGGCAGCATGCGCAGGCCGGAGGCCGCGGCCAGGCCGCGCGCCGCGTGCGCGGGCAAGGTCGACAGGGCATCGCTGCCTGGCAGCAGAAACGCCAGCGCCGAAAAATGCGTGGTCGATGCCTGCACCTGGCGCGTCAGCCCCAGCCCGTGCAGTACTTCATCCACCACGCCGATGAAGCCGCCGGACGACACCAGGATGTGCTGGCGGCGGACGAATTCCTCCAGCGACAGCGAGGTCTGGCCCGGCGCCAGGCTGGCGGGGTCCAGCAGGCAGGCATAGCCGCCCTGTCCGACCGTCACACGCTGCAAGGCCTGCGTGGTCAATCCGCCCGAGGCGATCACCAGATCGGCCTCGCGCGCCATCAGCATGTCGGCGGCCAGGCGGCTGTGGGTCTGCCGGAAAATGATACGCAGGCCCGGCGCGCTGTCCGCCAGGGCGCGGATCGCGTCCCTCCCTAGCGCGATCTCAAAATCGTCCGACAGGCCCAGCGTGACCGAGCGGCCGACGAAGCCCGCCGCGCCCGGCCACGCCAGCGACAGGCTCTGCCGGCACTTGTCCAGGGCTTCGCCGATGACAGGCCGCAGTTCGCGCGCCCGCAGGCTGGGCGTCAGCCCTCTGCCGGTGCGCGTGAACAGCGGATCGCCGTAAAGCGCGCGCAGGCGGCCCAGCGCGGCGCTGACCGCCGACTGCGTTACGCCCAGGCGCAGCGCGGCGCGCCCCGCGCCGCCCTCGTCATAGATGGCCTCGAAGACCTTGAGCAGGTTGAGGTCGGCCGACTCGATATCAATCTGATTCATATCATTTATCTCTGACCAGGATTGATTGATTTTAGGGCCGGCCGGACACTGAAGCCCCGTTGCCACGTTCCCGAGACCCTCGCCATGACCACGAAAATCGTCGCCGCCCTGCAGATCGGCTCCTCCCCCGAAGGCCGCGCCCGCACCCTGGAAAACATCCTCGCCTACGAAGGCGAGATCGCCGCCTCTGGCGCCTCGCTCGTGGTCATGCCCGAAGCGCTGCTGGGCGGCTATCCCAAGGGCGAGATCTTCGGCACCCGCCTGGGCTACCGCCTGCCCGAAGGCCGCGAAGCCTACGCCCGCTATTACGACAACGCCATCGATGTGCCCGGTCCCGAAACCGAGGCGCTCGCCGCCCTGTCGCAGCGCACCGGCGCCAGCCTGGTGGTCGGCGTGATCGAACGGGGCGGCAACACGCTGTATTGCACCGCCCTGTTCTTCGAACCTGCGGCCGGCCTCGTCGCCAAGCACCGCAAGCTCATGCCCACCGGCACCGAACGCCTGATATGGGGCCAGGGCGACGGCTCGACGCTGCCGGTCGTCGACACCGAAGCCGGCCGCATCGGCGGCGCCATCTGCTGGGAAAACCACATGCCGCTGCTGCGCACCGCCATGTACGCCAAGGGCGTGGAAATCTGGTGCGCGCCCACGGTGGACGAGCGCGACATCTGGCAGTGCTCGATGCGCCACATCGCGCATGAGGGCCGCTGCTTCGTGGTCAGCGCCTGCCAGGTGCAGCCCTCGCCCGCCGAACTGGGCCAGGACGTGCCAGGCTGGGACGCCAACCGTCCGCTGATCAACGGCGGCTCGGTCATCGTCGGTCCGCTGGGCGACGTGCTGGCCGGCCCGCTGCGCGGCAAGGCCGGCCTGCTGACCGCCCAGGTCGATACGGCGGAACTGGTGCGCGCCCGCTATGACTTCGACGTGGTGGGGCACTACTCGCGCCCCGACGTCTTTTCCCTGACCGTGGACGAACGCCCGCGCCCCGCCGTGCGCTTCGTCTCCTGAACGCCCCGTCGCCAGGAGTCCGTAATCCAGGCCTCTGGCCCCGGGATGGTATAGTCTCGCCCGCTGCCGGCCCTTCCGGGGCCGTGCAACGCCCGAGTGGTGAAATTGGTAGACACAAGGGACTTGAACTAATTTGAGCCCTTTGGGGGAAACTCCAAAGGTGTAGCCCGTCAAACTCGGCGAATGCCCTGGACCCGTTCCGAGCCAACGCCGAGCCAAGCCCAGGCCGCATGGCCGGGGAAGGTGTAGAGAGCAGACGGCGGGCACCTAAGGCCGCAAGGCTATGGTGAAGGCGTGCTCCAGACCACGAACAGCGCATCCGCGCTGGCGGCGAAAGCCGAAGTGGTAAGAAAATCCCTCGGCCTCGCGGCCGTACCGGTTCGATTCCGGTCTCGGGCACCACCCCGATACATTACCCTCCGACACATTACGCCACCACACGCCATCCTCATAGGCAATTCTGGGTGCCGCTCGGAACCGCCAACGCCACTCGGCACCACATCACATCACTGTTTTTGCTAATCTCCTACGCCAAACGTACGCCAGAGATTACGCCAATGCCTACATTCAGAAAGCGCGGGGACTCGTGGCGGGCCGAAGTCGCCCGCAATGGACACCGCGAGAGCAAGACCTTTTCCACGAAACGCGAGGCCATGGATTGGGCCAGCCGCCGCGAACTGGAGCTGGCAAACACCCGCGCCGGCAAGGTGACGCGCTGGACCCTGGCGGACGTCATGCAGCGGTACGCCGACGAGGTCAGCCCGGAGAAGGCCGGCGCCAGGTGGGAGAAGGCCAGGATTGCCGCCATCAAGAAGGACAAGGTGGCCAAGCTGGTGATGCAGGACATAGGACCGGCCGAGTTGGCGGACTGGCGCGATCGGCGCTTGGCAGAGGTGCAGGGTGCCACGGTCCTACGCGAGATCGGCCTGCTGCGCGCCATCTGGACGCGGGCCAAGCTCGGGGAATGGCGGTATGTGGATCACGACCCATGGCCCGACGTAATCAAGCCGCGGGACAACCCGGCGCGCAAGGTGATCTTCACCGACAAGCAGGCCGAGGCAGTCGTGTCCGCGCTGGGCTATGCCGGCGGCACGCCCAAGGACAAGCGCGAGCAGACGGCGGTCGCGTTCCTGCTGGCGCTGGAGACGGCCATGCGATCAGGGGAAATCCTGACCCTGGAATGGAAGCACGTGCACCTGGAACGCCGCATGCTGCACCTGCCCAAGTCCAAGAATGGGGATGCGCGCGACGTACCGCTTTCACGGCGCGCCGTCGAGCTGCTGGAGGCGATGAAGGGGGTCCACCAGGAACAGGTGTTCACCGTGAACGCTGGCCTGCGGGATGCGTATTTCCGGCAGGGCAAGACGTTGGCCGCGGTCGACGGCCCCACATTCCACGACGCGCGCGCCACGGCTATCACGCGGCTGGCCAAGAAGCTGGAACTGCTGGAGCTGGCGCGGATGGTCGGCCACCGCGATCCGCGCAGCCTCATGATTTACTACCGCGAGAGCGCCACCGAGATCGCCAACAAACTGGATTGAGCATGGAAGACAACGGAATCCTGGAGCAAGTCCCCGGCCTGCACGTGTCCGAGGCCAAGCAATCGCTGCCGCCGGCCGCCACCGCCGAAGATCGGGAGTACCCGGTGGAGATCGACGCCGGCCACGCGGGCCGCGTCCGTCTCTTCTTCCGCAAGCAGAAGGCCAAGCGCGGAAAGTTCAGCCACTGGTTCTGGGTGGCGGTGCGGGCTGAAAAGGCATGAGCGACTACATCAACACCCCGCCCGTGCGCGACATCTGGATCCGCGCCCTGCCGGCACTGGCCGGGGTCAAGAACGGCGACTACCTGAGCATCCAGCGCCTGCGCGATGCATTTGGCTTGGAGGGTGGGCAGAAGCTGCGCGACGTGCTGGCTGCCGGCGAGCGCGACGGGCTGCTGATTATCGACCGCGGCGCCACCCCGACGACCTACCGCGCGACGTTCATCCTGGAGCGTGGATTGCGCGCGGTCAGCGAGGATTTTTAGCCAGCAGCTCAGATTTCTTCTGGCCGCCGGCCGTGCTGCCGAAGTAGTAGGCGATGATGCTAGTCCAGGCGGTGCCCAGCGAGCCCAGCAGGATATACAGCGGTTCCTTGCTGGCGGCCGGGATCTCGGCAAAAACCATGACCGACAGCATGCCGAAGAAGCCGGCCGTCACCAGGTAGGCCAGGATACGCGGCGTCCAGTCCTGGCGCTCCACCTCCCGTTGACGCGCACTCGCGCGGTCGTCGGCCTCAATCTTGGCCAGATCGGCCTCGCTCTTGAACCCCAGTTCGGCCATGCGCGCGGAGAAGTCCAGCTCGGCCTGCTTGAGCAGGCGCAGGGTCTCCGGGCTGGCAGTGGCCAACGTCTTGGCGATCTCCGCGTCCGAAGCGTTCGGGCCGAGCCCCAGCGCCGCGGTGATCGCGGCCACTGCGCCACCGGCCAGCGGGCCGCCCAGCGCCGTCGCCAGCATCGGCGCCAGGTTACCCAGCGCACCCTTCCAGTCGAAGTTCATCAGATGTCTCCCGCGGCGTACCGCAAATTGGCGACGACACGCCGCGACCAGCCCTTCCCGAAGCTGGGCCACGTCTTGAGGTCCGTGTAGAACTGCTCGCGCTCGGCGTTGAACAGCAGCAGGATGACCGCCGCTCCGCACGCCGCAACCGCGGCCAGCGTCTTGGGCCCGATAACCCCGTCGTCAACCACGCCGGCCGCGCGCTGCAGGAACTTCGCCGCCTGGCCCGTGCCGTGGTTCACCGCTGCATCGAACACCTGGAACGCCACAGGGAACGGCAGGCTATCGGCCTTCACCTTGTCCCAGTACTGCGCGCGGTAGATGCCCTTCGCGATGTCGCGCGACAGGCTGCGCATCGGCCCGGCGTAGCCATTGGCGCGTGCGACCGCGATGGTTACGCCCCACATCGTCTCCCCGCCCGGGTCGTCCGGGTGGTTGCTGTAGCCGCCCTCATGCCCGATGAGGCGGTCGAATGCTTGGTCGAAGTTCATTTGCGCAGCCACTCCTTGAGGTTGGCGCCTATCAGCGGCACCAGATAAATGAAGACGCCGGCCAACATGGCCCACGTGCTCGTTTTTGCGATGTGGAGCAGGAGACCGTGCCAGAACTGCTCGCGTTGTTCCTCTCGCTTGATGACGAGTTCGTGGTAGCGGCGGTGACCGTCGAAATCGCCGCCGGGGAAGCCTGTCTTCACCGCCGCCGAGATGGCGAGCATTTCTTTCTGCATGGCCTCGAATTTCGCGTCGTTCTCCCGACGCGCATCCGCCTGCATCTCGTGCAGCGCCGCCAAGATCGCTTTCGCGTCCTGACTGAGTCGCGGTGCTTCAATCGTCACCCTTGTCTCCCGCGCAGGCATGAAAAAGCCGCCTTTCGGCGGCGGTTTGATCGTAGAATCGGCGCATGAACTTCGATCCCATCCTTCTCGGCTATTTGGCCGCGGCCCTGATCCTAGGGGCCATTGACGCCTGGCGCCGCAAGTAAGCCGCCCATGGCCGCCGCACCGGGCAGCAGGAATGGCCCGCTTGCCGGCGTCTGCCGCCTCACCGCCTCAGCAAGTAGCCCCGGCAGCACGTTTTGCGCGCCGCGCTGGCGCAGCGACACTTCGATGTTGCGCAGGGGCGTCAGCAGCGCCGCCTCGCCGAGCGGGATCTTGCCCACCACAGACTTCAGGAAGTCGTAACCGCGGCCGGCCAGCAGCGCGCCGGAATTGCTGTTGTTGACGGCCGACCCGACGGGCTGCGCCTGCATATAGCTGCCGACGCGGCCCACCGCGCGCAGTTGGGCGATTTCCTCGGGATTGAAGAACTGCGACAGCTTCCGCTGGCCGATGGCATTCAGCGCCTTGTTGTAGGCTGCCGAGCTGAACTTGCCCACCTCATCAGCGGCACCGTTCAGCGCTTTGCCTTTCAGGTAGTCGACCAGGTGGTCGCGCACCGCGCCGACCGCATACTGGTTGTCGCCGAGGCCGCGACGCAGCGCCGCCACATCGGCCGCCGTGGCGTTCTTCCCCAGGATGTAGCGGCTCACGAACTGATCGGGGGTGGCAGTCCCTTCGAACACAGCCCGCAGCGCCGGGCTCGCCTCGACGTTCTGCATCATGGCCCGATTCGCGGCGCGCGCCTGGTTGAATGCCGCAATGGCTTCCTCGCCCAATTGGGGATTGTTCGGCGCGGCGGGCAGGTTGCCGGGGTTCACCGCTCGCGCGCCGGCGGCCCCTGTCTGCCGCCCGAGGCCCAGCACCGGCGTGTTGTCCAGCTCGTTGCGGACGACTCCCAGGGCCATGCGGACCTGGCCATCCGACGAGGCGCGCTGCAGGTTGCCCATCGCGGTCTTGAGCTGTTCGGCATAGTCGACCGTGAAAGGCACCTCACCGCTGGCGATTCGGTTCAGGTGGTTGCGCACGTCCGCCGGCAGCGCGCCGCCCAGTAGCCGGTCGTCCAGCGCCTGCGCCGCGCGGCTGGTAAACGATGCGCCATCCAGCGGGAAGCTGCGGCCCGAACTGTCGCGCGCGGCAGAGTACAGATTAGAGACGTTCGCCCGCTGGGCATCCAGGTTGCGCGTCAGCGCGCCGATGGCTGCTTCGCCGGCCTCGACCGCTTCCGGGGCGCGCGCGGCGCCCGATTCATTCAGCCGCGCAATCAGCCGGGCGTTGTTCTCGTTCTGCATCCGCGGCAGTGCGGCCAGTTGGTCGTCGGCGCTGTTCGCCGCGATCTTGGCCAGATTCTGCTCGCGGGTGAGCTGCACGGGGTCCAGCGTGATCGATCCGCGGGTAGGCGTTGCGCCCACGGTGCGGAAGTCAGCCAGGCGCCGAATCGCATCCGGCCGCAGCTCACGCCCGGTGCGCAGCGCCGTTTCCATTTCGGCCCGCAAGCCGCGCGCAACCTCTCGCGGCAGCGTGGACAGATCGATGCCGGCCTCGTTCATCAGGTTGTTGAAGCGGATATCCAGGTCCGCCGGGCGTGCCGTCAGACGCGCCATCATGTTGCGCGCGGTATCGGCCAGGCTGCTACCGGCCATAACCGCGCCGCCTCCAAGCAGGCCGCCGGCCAGGGATGCGCCGAACTGACCCGGCGCGCCGGCCCCATTCTCCCGCGCTGTGCCACCCAGCAGGCCGGCGCCTGTCGCCGACCCCAGCTGTGTGCCCGGGTTTGCTGCCAGGGCCGCCATCGTGCTCTGGCCCAGGCCAGTGGTGCTGGCCGTGGGCAGCAGGCCGCCAGCCGCCTGCGCGCCGCCGCTGGCCGCGCCCAGCAAGCCCATCATGCCACCGCTGCCCGCCATCAGCCGTGCTGCGTCGCCAACGATCCGCTCCTGGCGCGTTTCAGGCGAAGGAAGGCCCAGCGTATCCGCCAGCGATGCCATGGTGCTGCCGGACGCGGTGGCAGGCGGCAGCCCCATCAATTCGGCTGCCGGGTTGACCACATACTGGCGCAGCGGCTCGGTGACGATCTGCGCGGCCTGCCCCAGTCCCTCCAGCCCGTAGCGCGCGGTGAGCCCCGCCTGGCGCGCCCACTCGGACGGAGAGCCGATGCCATCGAAGAACCCGCGGCCAGCCGGTGCCGGCGTTGCTGCGGCTGCTGGCGCGGTACCGCCCATCTCCACCCGCAATACTCCGTCATCGCCACGGCTGGTGATCGCCTCCCCGCTCGCCGCGGCGGGAGCCGGGACATTCTGCGCCGGTTCAGCCTTGGGCACGGCCGTCCGAGCGCCGGCGAATATGTCATCGCCTGCCGGTGCCGCAGCCTGCGGCCGAGCAACAGCCGTCCGCGCCCCGCCGAAAATATCGTCGCTCCCAGCGGCCTGCGCAGACGGGAATATCGCGCCCGCCAGGCGATCCATGGCGCCGCCGATACCGCCCAGGCCGCGCACGGTTTCTGTCGCCGCCACCAGCTTTCGCACGTAGTCCGGGTCTTCCGCGTAGCCGCCAGCCTTCAGCGCCTCAGCGTACTGTTGCGCATTCTGGCCAGCATTCATCGCAGTCTGGTACCGGCGCCCCAGCAGTCCCGCGAAGTCCTGGCCAAACTCGTCGGGCGTCGCGTAGGCACGGTACTGGTCGTTGCTGCCGGTCATGTTGTCGACCGCCGCTACACCAGGCCCCTTGATGTTGCCCAAGTTGTTGGTGCCAGGGATGACGCTGCGGCCCCAGCCCGTTTCCAGGCCCCACTGCCCCAGGAGGATGGACGGATCTACGCCGATCTGGCCCCCCACCGTGTCAGCGAGGGCGCCATACTGCTGCACGAACTGCTGCGGTTTCGCCATCATTGGCCTCCGAACAGGGGGTTAGCGGCGGACCACGCTGCCAGCGCGGTGTCGAAGTCCTGACCGCTCGGGTCCAACGAGTCGAGCCGGCCATACTTCTGGCGCCACTTGCGCGCGAACTGCGCGACGTCCTTGTTGCGCTCCAGCACGCGCACCTGGTAGCTGATCAGCTGCTTGCGGCCTTCGTCGGTCTGGTTCAGGCCCGGGACCGACTGCATGAGGAAGTTCCGGTCTGCGTCCGACATGGCGCCCGGCATGCCGCCGCCGTTGGCCGGGTCGCGCAGCTTCAGAGCCAACTGGTTGCCGATGGCCGCCGCGGCCTCCTTGTTCGGCAGCGCCGGATCCACTTCCAGGCCGATCGAGTTGAGCAGCTTGGCGCCCGTCATGCCGACGCTGGACAGGCTGCTGCCACTGAAGCCATCCAGCAGCGAGCCGATGCGCTGGTAATCCGCGATCTGCTTGTCAGCGTTCAGGCCGGTCTTTTGCAGGTTGTTGTAGGTCTCGGCGGACGCCTCCGCTACCGACTTTTCGAACGCCTGGTCGGCGGGGCTGGAGCTGCGACCGAAGCGGTCTGGCTGGCCGGCGGCGCCTCCCTGTCCACCGGCCGCCGGCGTACCGCCGAGTCGCTGCAAGGCATTCAGGCGAGGCATCTTGACGGTGCCGCCGCGCCCATCTGGCACATCCACCAGGTCATAGCCCGCCTGAGCACCAGCCACGGCCGCGGCTTCCGCGCCCTTCGCCGCCGCGTTGGCGTCGCTGTAGCCCTGAACGGCGCGCACCATGGGACCATTCGGCCCCATCACCAATTCCATGCCCTCGGGCAGCTTCGGCGGCCCATACTCCACCGCGCCGGTGACCGGATTGCGGTAGGCGGTGTTGGCCTCGCGCTTCACTCCGTCCGTCGCGTACTTGTACATGTCGAACAGGTCGGGGCCGCCCAAGGCCCTGATGTCGATCACGTCCTGGAGCGAGTAGGGAAATCCCCCGCCATTGGCCGCGGCAGAGCCCCCACCGCCCAACAGACCAGAACTTCCAGCCGGGATAGGCCCAGCCAGCAGAGGACCGGAGCCACCACCACCGGGCGCCGGTTCACCATTCCCGCGTCCGAGACGCGCCATGAGCGCGCTCTGCTTCTGCGTGTCCTGTTCCAGCTTCCGGATCTGTGCCTGGCGGTACGCCTGCATGTCGCCGACCGCCTGGGCGTTCTGGAATGCCTGCAGGCCGGCCAGTCCACCCGTGCCGACCGCGCCCTGCGAGTTAGGACCGCGCGCGCCGCTCAGCATGGCCAGGCCGGCGGCCAGCAATCCCTGATTCGCCGGGTTTTGCAGAGCCGCGAAGAACCCGCCCTGGTTGTCATCGCCGTAGGGAGTCATGTCTTTCCTCTACTTGAAAAGGCCGAAGCCGGTAAAGAGCGAGCTGCCCTTGAGATCCTTGAACGCCTTGCCGAACTGGAACGATCCCAAGTCCGCGGCAAAGGACATGTCCTTGCCCAGCCCCATACGGTCGTTTTTGCCGAAGAGCATCGGCGCCCAGCGGTTGTCCACGTCCTGGCTCAGCACGCGACCCGTCGCCAAGTCCTTGTAATAATCGGAGCCGCTGCGCCGATACCCGTGATTCTTGGCGTAGGTCTCGTTACCGATGATGGCCGCGGCGAGCGCTGCCCAGGGGCCCGCTGCCGCAAGGCCGCTCGCCGCACCGCTGCCGCTGCCCGCGGCCGAAGCGCCGCCCAGCCCACCGAGCCCGCCAGCGCTGGCGCCGCCCTGGGCGAAGGCGCCGAGCGTACCGCCAGCACCCAGTCCAGACGTTGCCGTGCCGCCGCCGATGAACGCTGGCGACACGGTCAGCCCACCAAGGCCACCAAGACCACCACCGCCCACTGGGCCCCACGCGCCCGTCATACCTTCTGTGGAACCCAGCGCCGTGTTTCCGCCGGTCTGCGGCATGAACTGCCGGAGCATGTTCGGGTTCAGGGAGCTCTGCTGCTGCTGACGCTGTTGCTCCTGCTGCTGGGCCTGCTGCGCAAGCAACATTTCTCGCTGCCGGCGCGCGGCATCCGCCTGCTGGCCAGACGTTGCCAGTGACTGAAGCAATCCGGGGTTCAATGTCGAAGCCATAGTTACCTCACAGTGCGCTCAAGAGGCCAAGGCCGCCGCCGATGGCCGCCCCATAGCCGCCCATGCCGCCCAGACTATTGCCGATCGCCCCACCCGCCAGCGCGCCGCCGAGGCCGCCCGCTATCGGGTTACTACCGCCACCTGACAGCGTGCTGGTGCCACCAATGCCGGCGCCCGGCGATACGATCGATGCATAGTTGCCGAGGTTGCTCCAGTTGTAGGCGTCACCGGCCCCCAGCAACGACAGCATCTGCTGATACCGCGCATCCTCGGCGGCCTGATT